>Ga0163162_10000018_pt1 | contig 226257 bp, 228 predicted proteins | sample S55metaG_FD_115310 | JGI IMG/M metagenome (GOLD analysis project Ga0163162, IMG submission 115310) | Switchgrass rhizosphere microbial communities from Kellogg Biological Station, Michigan, USA - S5-5 metaG | ecosystem: Host-associated > Plants > Roots > Rhizosphere > Soil | place: USA... | reverse complement strand
TCCGCTTTAAGGTGAGATCATTATTGATATTTCGCATAACGCTTTAGCTTTATTTCTTTAAAGCTAATTCTGTTACCGAATTATCTAACCTTTACAATTGCGAGCGATAGCGTGGCAATCGCGAATTATACAGGGCGAATAGAAAGGTGTAGAACCTGAATGTCCGCCCTGTATAGTATGCGGTTGCTTCTTCACCGCTCAGGCCGTTCATCGCAATGACACAATGGACAATTTATTTCCCCGTCGCAATAATCACCCACCTGTTCACCGTATTATCCGGTGCCTCAATACAAACTTTATAAAACTGCGACGGCATATGCTTAACGGATATCAATGCATGCCCATCAGTTACGGGAACCTCACCCAATAATTGGTAATCATCAGGCTTTCCTTCTTTATAATTATTGGTGGCTGCTACCCATATTTTCACTTTGCCTTTTGGGTCGATATATTTCCATGATACATCTATTGAACCCTGGATATAGTTTGCTTGCGGTGAGGTTACAGATATCGGGCCTATGATCGATGTACCGTCAATCTCTCTTAACTGTTCAACCGGAATATTGGTATTCATAAATCGGGCGATAGAAGGGGTTATGTCTATGATACCTGGAGTATAATATTTTGCATATTCATTAACCGCCTTGTAGTTAGTGACCATCCAGGTATTACGCTGCCTTGCAGATTGACCGCCATGTCCCTTACCAGTCTGCTCATCACGACCGTGATCGGTAGTGATGAATATCACCCAGTCTTCATTAAAATGCTTTTCCCGGTATTTTATGGCATCCCAAACGCGGCCCACCTGGCTGTCCATCTTCTCAATCGCATCATAATACTGCGGACTGTCACCAAAACCATGTCCCATATCATCGGTATATTCCAGGTAAACCCAGCTCAGATCGGGTGCTTTATCTTTGATAGTTGCCGCGGCTGAGTTTGCTACCTGTTCATCTATCAGGTGCATGTATAAACCCGGTTTATCGTGGGGGAATTTTACCGTATCCAGTTCATAACCGTCAGATACATAGTCAACTTTAATGTTGCCTGTTTGGGGCAAACCTTCGCCTACCAGTTTGGTGCGGTTATCGGTCCAGCTTGAAAATACGGCTACCTTTTTTGACGGATCAGCATTTTTTACCATTCTAAAGATTGTCCAATAGTTATAATTCGGCGCTTTAATATCGTTATCCCAAACATTGTGCTTATTTACCCAGGTGCTGGTAAGCAGGTTATTATAGCCATTGGCAGATATGGTTGGTGTTTGTGAATAGCCTCCCTTTTCGCCGCCAACATATGCCCGAAGGTATTTTCCCTCAGCAGCAATCGCTTTCAGATTGGGAGTATTCAATTTTTCTATTACATCGGCAGGGATACCATCGGCAATAATAAATACAGCCTTTTTGACTTTGTTTTGGGCAACAGCATGTAGTGAAATAATCATCAGGACAAATACAAGCCTGGCAGCAATGGTTCGCATAGTTTAATCAATTAAAGTGGCGCAAAAATAGGCAGGGGAATGCACCTGCAAATTAACAAATTGTTATTTCTTTATAGCAGGACGCATAAAACTAAAAAGCCCTTCTCTATTCAAGAAGGGCTTTTTAAAAATATCATTCGGATATCAATTATACCGGAACACCACATAGCCCCACGCATCCATTTTCCATGGTTTGCTGGTTACCGGCTCTTCCTGGTGCCTGAAAACATTTAGAGGTTTACCCAGCAGGCTTTCATCTTCAACAGTAATATTTTGCTCTTTGTTAGACAGGTTAAGGATTATAAACACCTTTTTGCCATCCTTTTCCCTTACGTAGGCATATACCGCTTTATTATCACCCACATTTACCTTACGGAAAGAAGCATCTGCTGATAAAGCCGGCGTTTGTTTGCGCAGGAACAACAGTGTTTTATAGAATTTCTCGCGGTCGTATTTGCCCATCTTCATGTTATCCTTATCAAAAAACTTGATAGCACGCAATACAGGTTCTTCCTGGCCGCTGTAGATCAGCGGGATGCTATGCGGCATGGTTTGGGTAAACACAGCGAACGGCGCATGCGAGTCTTTTGGGAATGTACCGTAATCGGCCTTGTTCCAGCTGTTCTCATCATGGTTGCTGGTGAAGTATAACTCCAATGCGTTGTGCGGGTAGATCTTATCGTATTTAGCTTTGATCGAATCCAGTGCTGTTGCCGGACGGGCGCCTTTAGCCACACCTACCATCGCATGGAACATATCCCACGGATAAGTAGCATCAAAACCGCCCGGATGCAGGTAATTTTTATCACCCTCGGCCAGCCAGAACAGTTGTTTCATGGCATTTAACTGGGGTATACATCTCTTCCAGAAAGCATAAGGAACGTTCCAGGCCACATCACAACGGAAGCCATCGATATCTGTAGCTTTAACCCAGTATTTCATCGCATTGATCATGCTGTCCTGCATTACTACATTTTTGTAGTTCAACTGACGGGTATCGGCCCAATCAAATGCCACAGCAGGTTTGCCTGTTTTATCTTTCACATAAAAATCAGGGTGGCGTTTTATCCAGACGTTATCAGCACCTGTGTGATTAGGCACCCAGTCGATAATAACCTTCATCCCCAGCTTATGTGCCTCAGCAACCAACTTTTTAAAATCTTTTAGCGTACCGAACTCCGGGTTAACTGCTGTATAGTTTGATACAGCATAATAGCTGCCTAAAGAACCTTTTCTGTCTACCTTACTTATTGGAGTAATTGGCATAAACCATAGCGTTTGAACGCCCATATCATTCAGGCGGTCCAATTCTTTGGAGAATGCTTTGAACGTGCCTTTCTTGGTGTATTGGCGGACGTTCACTTCATAAATATTCCCCTGCATTGCCCATGCCGGGTGTCCATCAATAGTTTGAGAGAATACGGACGGACAGGCCCACAATACGGTGAGCATCAATAGGAAAAGTTTTTTCATGAATTTTTAGTGGTCGTTGGTTATTAACTGGTGTAAATATAAAAATAGCATCAAACTTTTATGCTATATTTCACTTTCTGTTAACAACTTATTGATGTTAATTAAATTTGTTAACCGCCGATGCTATGGAAACCTCAAAAGACCTAAAATTTGCCGTATTGATAGATGCTGATAATGTGCCCTATGCCAATGTAAAAGAGATGTTTGAGGAGATTGCAAAGTATGGCACGCCTACTTTTAAAAGGATTTATGCCGACTGGACCAAACCCACTGTATCAGGCTGGAAGAATGTGCTTTTGGAGAATGCCATCACCCCGATACAGCAGTACAGCTATTCTACCGGCAAGAATGCTTCAGATAGTGCATTGATTATTGACGCAATGGATATTTTATACACCGGCAAGGTGGATGGTTTCTGTATTGTATCAAGCGACAGCGACTTTACAAGGCTGGCAACAAGATTAAGAGAAGCTGGCATGAAAGTGATTGGTATAGGCGAAAAGAAAACCTTAAACCCATTTATAACAGCATGTGACAAGTTTATTTATATAGAGATACTGAAAAAAGAAAAGATCAATCAGCAGGATAATAGCAACAGGGGAAAATCAAGGCCAGAGACTACACCGGTCACTCATCCTTTAAACAAGATCGACCCGGAAATAATAGAGATCATATCTGATAGTATTGATGACCTTGCAGACGAAAATGGCTGGACCTATTTAGGTGACCTGGGCAGCCTGATCATAAAAAAGAAACCAGATTTTGACTCCCGGAATTATGGCTATCCTAAAATGCTTCCACTAATAAAAAGCATTAATAAATTTGAGATCGACGAGCGGGATACGGGTAAAAAGAATGTAAAGCATATCTATGTGAGGAAAAAATAGCTCCTTTTTCAGGATGGAATAGCATTATACATTCCTCGCAAGCAGTAAGCCGAAATAAGTGGCTAATACTCCGATAGCTACGCTACCTATAATATAGACAAAAAACAGTAGTATACGCTGATCATCTAACAACTGGACATTCTCCAATGAAAAAGCTGAAAATGTGGTAAAACCGCCGCAAAGGCCGGTAGCAAGGAAGAAGCGCCATTGTTCGGCACGGTCGCCGAATCGTGCAGAATAAAACATGATAAAGCCGATCAAAAAGCAGCCGATTACATTCACCACAAAAGTGCCGAAAGGAAATGGAGAAGTAGTTGATTTATTGATCACATGACTGAGCGCATAACGCATTACACTGCCCAAGCCACCACCAATAAATACCAGGAACATATTTTTCATAGGCTAAATGTTTTATCCCCGTTAATCTACTTCTTATTTAATTTTTCCCGATACCGCGATAGCCTGTTATTCATCATTCTCCGCCGGCGCTTTACAGACTCCGCTATCGAGGTTTCATGACTATAATGCGGATCAAATATCTTGGGTATCGCAATTCGTTGAGAAGTATATATACCTGAGTGCCCGCTAAAGAAATAAGCCGTAAAACAGGCTATGGCAAAGTAAAGAGCATATTCACCGCCAAACAACTCTATCCCCATAAAAGTACAGGCTAAAGGTGTGTTGGTTGCGCCGGCAAATACTGCTATAAAGCCAAGTGCAGCAAATAACCCCACTGGCGCATTAAGCAATTGCGATAGCGTATTGCCCAATGTAGCGCCGATATAAAACAGAGGTGTCACTTCACCACCTTTAAAGCCCGTGCCCAGCGTAATAGTAGTATAGATGGTTTTCCATAACCAGCTCCAGTTATCAGCGCCTCCCTGGTGAAAGGCTGATGGAATAGTTACCGAATCACCAAATTGAGCATCGACACCTAAGCTCAGGTAGTCTTGTCGACCTAAAAGTAGTGTTAAACCAATGATAATACATCCGCCGATAACCGGTATCAACCACTTGGTTTTAATCAACCTCTGTGATACATTTTTTACGCCATGAGCCATCTCGGCAAACAGGTAGCTGGTCAACCCAAACAATACCGATGCAACTATGATCTTTACCAGCAGCAAATAGTCAAAATGGATAAAACTCAACCCGAAATTATGCTGAGTGACAAATGGATCAATATGATAAGCCGTATGATGAATACCGATCATCGCCACGGTCTGATCTGCAAAAATGCTGGCAATCAAACAGGGAATAATGGCGTCATATTGTAAACGGCCTACAGCCAGCACTTCAATCGCGAATATCGCTCCGGCTAATGGAGTGCCGAATACCGCACCAAAGCCAGCTGCTACTCCAGCCATCAGAACGGTGCGCGAGTCCTGCTCATTCAAACCAAACAAGCGTCCAAAGAAATCGGCAATACTCCCACCTATTTGTACTGCAGTACCTTCGCGGCCTGCAGATCCGCCAAATAAGTGAGTGAAAACTGTAGCGCCAAGCACCAATGGCGCCATTCGTTTGGGTACACCACCGCCAGGCTCATGTATCTCGTCCATGATCAGGTTATTGCCTTTTTCGGACGATTTTCCGTATAGCTTATACACAAAATTGATAACTATACCGGCTATCGGCAATAGGTACAGTAACCAGGTATGAGCAAAACGGAAATGAATGGCCCAGTTAAGTAACCAAAGGAATAATGCCACAACAGCGCCAATAGTAATAGCCATAGGAACGGTCAATAACGTCCAGCGGATGAGGTGATTAAAAATTAAAAAATAGGGAGATTTAAATAAATGCGGAAACCGTTTCATGCCTATGAAATAAAAATATAATAAAACTTATTTCGTAGGCGCCATCAGACCTGCATGCAACAGGACGGTTCAAATAGGTGGAACACCATCACCTTAATGGCACAATAATACGCAAAACGCACTTTTTTTCAAAATTGATTAAAAAGGAAAATAATTCAGTATATCTTTAAAAACCAATTAACCTTTTTATGGAAAATACCACCAGAGTATGGCGTCTGTTCTTCGCCGTCGGACTATTTGCTATTGCTATCCAGGAATTAATTAATAAAGATTTTGTTTTGGTGATGCTGCCAGTAGGATTTCCTGTATGGATGAATAACCGCCTGATATTGGATTGGATATTCAGTTTGCCACTGGCAATTGCCTGTATCTGTATCATCCTCGAGATTAAAGCGCGGCCCATATCGCTTATTATTGGTGGCGTATTGCTGCTACTCGTTGTACTATTTCAGATCCCGGGCCAACATATGCCTAAGGAGCCTGCACTCTGGATAAACCCAATGAAGGAATTAGTGTTAAGCGGCGGTGCTTTCTTAGTCGCAGGATCTTTGGTTCGGGATAACAAAGTTTCGCAAATGGAGAGCTTTTTGGAAAAGCTTATCCCGGCAGGAAAATACTTCTTCGCCATTACTATGGTGGTGTTTGGTTACACTCATTTTCTTTACAAGGATTTTGTGGTGACGTTGATACCTAACTGGATACCATTTCATGTATTCTCGACATATTTTGCCGGAGTAGCCTTAATGGCGGGTGGTTTGGCGATTATTATCAACATACAAAGGCACCTTGCCGCTAATTTATTGGGCATAATGATATTTATATGGTTCATTATCTTGCACATACCCCGCGCAATGGCTGATCCGCACAGCGGGAACGGCAACGAGATCACCAGTGTTTTTGAGGCGCTTGCATTTAGTGGAATAGCATTTTTGATCGGCAGAAAAAAGGTTAAAAATTAGTTTTATATCGATTTTATGTAAGTTCGTAAAGCATCGAACTGTTTAATTTTATGAAATATCTATTTATTCTTCTACTCTTCCCGCTGGCTGTACAGGCACAAAGCGTAACCAATCAAAATGTTTTCGATACCATTCCATTCATTCCGGAGCACCGACCGGTACGGCTTGCCCAATTTGAAAAAGAACCCATTGTTACAGGGAAGATCATGTTCCTGGGTAACAGCATTACCGAGATGGGGGATTGGAAAAAGGTAACTGGCGATACTACCGTGGTCAACCGCGGTATTGGCGGGGACATTACTTATGGCGTTTTGAAAAGGCTGAAGGATGTTACCGACCGTAAACCATCCAAATTATTCATCCTTTTGGGGATCAACGACATCGGAAAGGATATTCCTGATGCAGTCATCGCGGATAATTACCTGAAGATCGTAAAGGAAATTCATACCAAATGCCCCCAAACAAAAATCTATGTGCAAAGCATATTACCGGTCAATTCTACACTGCCTCGTTTCCCGCAGCATTATGATAAAGAGGAGCATGTGCTGTCGGTAAACAAGCTATTGCAGGCAAATGCCAAAGTGGGCGATTATACTTTCGTGGATATATTCCATTTGTTTCTAGATGCCAATCAACGCCTGGAAAGCCGATACACATATGAAGGCCTGCACCTAAAACCCGAGGCTTATGTAATTTGGGTGGATTACCTGAAAAAACAAGGTTATCTATAAAAATTAATAGCCTGGATTTTGCCTTAAAGTTCCTTTGCTTGCAGTAATTGCGCTGTTAGGGATCGGATATATTTCGTTTTTACCCTGGGTAAATTTAGCGTAGGACAATTCACTACCCGTTCCCAGCGTGGTTTGTTCGTGCTTTACATAAGCATTCAAAACAGTAGCCATGTAACCGCTTCCGGCAGGGCCGCCATATAATCCGTCCCAACGCTGCAGATCAAAGAACCGATGCCCCTCCATCCCCAGTTCTATCATACGTTCAAAATAGACAGCTTTACGTGCATAAGCCTGTCCGCCGGCAACAAAGCCGGTTGAAGCGTTACCACCTGCGACGCCATAAAGGCCTACTTTATAATTTGCTGCAGGTGTATTGGTGTATCCGCCCATAGGATTTGACGGATCCTGGTAAGTGTGCACCCATCCCGTCGCGTCAGCAGCCCTTGCCCTAACCCTATTCACGTAATCCTCGGCCTTTTGCAGACTGCCTGTTTCTACCTCAACCTCGGCCGCCCAAAGCAATACATCAGCAAAACGAATGGCGTTGTAGCTATTGGAGGTAGCCTGGTTCATTGCCCAACCACCGTATGCTTCGCTGGTGGTTGATTGCGCGGCCTGGTAATATATTGTTTTAATATTTACATAAGGACCGTCGTTGAGGACATCACCCGCACCATTAGGGCCTCCGCTCCAGTTTTGCCCGGGGAAGATACCCCAATCCAAATAAGGTATACCCCGCCGGCCAACCGACCAATCCAGGCGGGAGTCGAGCGGTAAGGTGGTAGGTGTAAATGCATCACTTGATGCTAAACGCACATCATTTACAATATCAGAGTTGTTATAAGTATCCAAAAGTGGCAATCCTGTAGTTGGATCGGTTTTAAATGCGTTTACAAAACTGAAGGATGGTTTAAAGAACAGGCAGCAGGTTGCCGGGCCCCCAACAGGAAAATTGAGAACATCGGCCGCGTTGCCATTCTGTCCCTTAGTGCCATCATCCACACGAGCCTGGAAGACAAAAATACCTTCAGGGCCATTTTTGGTAGACGGGTTAAAATTATCGGCATAATGCTTCATCAGGTCGTACTTGACACCCTGCGAATTCACCCCGTTGTTGATCAGGTCAGCCAGAAGCGGTTGCGCCTGCTGGTATTTATGATCAAACATGTAAGTTTTCGCCAAAAATGCTTCCGCAGCATATTTATTGGGCCGACCTAATTGTGCCTGTGTATTTGGCAGTGCATTCATAGCCGCGCTAAAATCATCTTCTATGTTACTCCAGATTGTGCCGGGATTACTCACAGTGTTATAGCCGTTGTTATAAGTCACCTTCTCATCAATGTAAGGCACATTATGCCATATTTTAGCCAGTTCCAATTCGTAAAAGCCGCGCAAGAATCTGGCTTCGGCACTGACCTGGGCAATATCTGTTGACGATAGCGATCCATCTTTTATCAGCGGTATCTCCGCTAATACGGCATTTGTATAACGTATGCTTTGCATGGTTATTTGCCATTTATCAGACAGCCAGTTATTCGTCGGATCCTCGCCGTAATTATCTATTGTTTGATCGGTCCCCTGATCGGTCGTATTACCGCCCCGGTAAGCATCCCCACCAGTAACACTACCAAGGAACCAGTTATCAGTTCCTCCATGCCACACTGCATAGGCCTCATTAGCATAAACGCCGTCTAAAAAGTCATAAGCTTGTAACAGCAGATTATCCACGCCGGTTTTTGTATGAGGCGTTGCACTAATTAGCGAATCAACATTTGACCTGGTGATCTTCTCAGCCTTTTTACATGTAATTAGTAAAACTGCTGTTATTGACAAAATGATAAGGGGTATAACTTTTTTCATAGCTCAATTGATTATTAGCTATTTATTTGTAATTCAGGTTAATGGCTTATCAAATATAATTATTAACGATATTAAAAACTAATATTTTAATAGATAGTTACATCTTAATAATATTTGCTTTTTTAATATCTTGAGTAACAAAACAGGCTCTACACAGTCTCAATTAAAAAACGCATCATGACAAAAGAATCATTCTCCATACACGGCGAAAACCTTTTAAAAAAGGTAAAAGAGCTGATAGAAGAAGGTAATGTTAGAAAGATCACCATTACCGACAAATCTGGCAAGGAATTGGCCAGTTTCCCATTGACAGTTGGTGTTGTTGGCGCATTAATATTGCCAATGCTGGCGGCGATAGGTGCTATTGCTGCGCTGATAACTGAATGTACCATAACCGTCGAACGCGAGGAAACTGCCGAGCCGATAAAAGAAGAAAAAGAATAATCTCAGGATTTAAATAGACTTACAAAGTTTTAAAAACTTCGTAAGTCTTAATTGCGCTTACAAAGCAGGTTGCATACCCGTTCCAATCCCGATCCTATTCCAGGCGTTGATGATCACTGCCGCCATAATTACTTTTGAAATGGTATGCCTGTCCAGCACTTTTTCTGCTTCTTCAATATGTTTCTCGTTCATACCATGTTTGATATTGGTAACATCTTCTGTCAAAGCTAATATTGCTCTTTCCTCAGGTGAAAAGAACGGTGTTTCTCTCCAGGCGTTCAGTGCGTAAATACGTTGCTCTGTTTCACCTAAAGCGCGGGCATCTTTGGTGTGCATGTTGATACAAAACGCACAACCGTTGATCTGTGATGCGCGGATCTTTATCAGTTCAGAATGTTTTTTATCTAAACCACTGTTCTTCAAATAATTTTCCAGAGCCTCCATAGCCTGGTATGCTGCTGGCTCTATGCTGAATTTTTTGCTCATGATCTTTTTCGATTTGATTATGATACAAAGTTCCCCCGGCGGCAGCACAAAAAAGTTAATCGTGATTAATTAATTGAGTCAGGAAGTCCGCATAAGTCGGGAAGTCCGGAAGACGGTTAAAAAATACTTTCGGACTTACGGGCTTTTCCGACTTCCTGACTTCTTTCCACGAATTTTACTCAAAAACTGAGGTGTGAATCCCAGGTAGGACGCTAGCATGTATTGCGGTATACGTTGAATAAAGCCTGGGAATAATGAAACAAAGTGACGGTAACGTTCTTCGTCGGTTTGGTCGCGCTGGTATTCAAAGCGGCGCATGGACGCAGTATGAACTTTTTGAAATATTATCCTGAAATACCGCTCTAGTTTGGGCACTTTCAGCAGCAACTCTTCCATCGCTTTTTTGCTTAGGCTGATGAGTTCCGAATCTTCTATCGCCTGCAGGTAATAGATCGAGGGTTGACTTGTTTCGAAACTGCTGTAATCTGTTATCCACCAATTTTCCAGTCCAAATTGCGTGATCTGTTCCTGTCCGTTGCGATTGATAAAATACAGGCGCATGCAGCCTTTACTTACAAAATAATTCGCCCGGCATATTTCATCAGCTTTTAAAATGAATTTCTTTTTCTTTACTTCTATCAGTCCGACGCTCTCGCAGACAAGCGCTGCTTCATGCTCATCAAGCTTGACGAATTTATTGATATGAGCGATGAAGTTGTCTTTCATTTTGCGTGGTATGGATCAAATATAAATCTATTAGCTAAGTCCACTGTAACAAAAATAATACGACTCATAAATCGAAACAGATATTTTATAATTTGGCACATGAACATTTTTACAAAACACCTCACTATAGGCTGCGCATTGGCTGCTACCCTTTGCAGCACCAGCCTGTTTGCACAAACTTCATCGTCGGTGGTCGACCAGATAGTGAAGGAAGAAAATGATAATTCTCAATTACAGCAACTGGCTCATGAATTATTTGACGGCATCGGTCCACGTCTTGTGGGCACTCCGCAAATGATGAAAGCTCACGATTGGGCAGTTGCTAAATACACCGGCTGGGGCATATCGGCACATAACGAAAAATGGGGCGAATGGCGCGGCTGGGAACGCGGTATTTCTCATATAGACATGGTTTGCCCCCGTGTAAAAAGCTTAGAAGGCACCCAATTAGCCTGGAGCCCGGGCATGGGTAAAAAGACGGCGACGGCAGAATTGGTTATCATTCCTGACCTGGCTGATTCAAATGCTTTCAAAGCATGGATGCCGAACGTGAAAGGCAAATTTGTGATGATCAGCATGAACCAGCCAACTGGTCGCCCGGATTATAACTGGCAGGAATTTGCTACCAAAGAGTCATTTGAGAAAATGAAAAAGGACCGCGAAGCCCAGGTAACTGCCTGGCGCGAGCGTCTGAAGAAAACTGGTTATACTAATAAAACGTTGCCTGTAGCTTTGGAAAATGCAGGAGCAGTAGGTATAGTTACCTGCAACTGGTCGAACGGGTTTGGGGTGGATAAGATATTCGGTGCCTATACCAAAAAAGTGCCAACCATTGATATCGCATTGGAAGATTATGGCATGCTGTATCGCCTGACTGAATCAGGTGATAAACCACAGATCAGCGTTCATACAGAATCAAAAGAGCTGGGCGTTGTACCAACATTCAATACGATTGGTGAAATAAAAGGCACTGAAAAACCGAATGAATACGTGATCCTTTCGGCACATTTTGATAGCTGGGATGGCGGTACAGGTGCAACCGATAATGGTACCGGTACTTTAACCATGATGGAAGCTATGCGCATCCTGAAAAAGGTTTATCCTAATCCAAAACGTACCATCATTGTTGGTCATTGGGGAAGTGAGGAAGAAGGGTTGAACGGTTCAAGAGCATTTGTGGAAGATCATCCGGAGATCGTAAAAAGCATACAGGCTGTATTTAACCAGGATAATGGTACCGGTCGCGTAGTTGATCTGTCGGGACAAGGTTTCTTAAATTCTTATGATTACCTCACCCGCTGGCTTTCGAAAGTTCCGGCTGATATTAAGGACCAGATCAAAACCAATTTCCCTGGTGCCCCTGGTCGTGGCGGCTCTGACTTTGCTTCATTCGTAGCGGCGGGCGCACCTGCATTTTCATTGAGTTCAACCAGTTGGTCATATGGCGTTTATACCTGGCATACCAACCGTGATACGTATGATAAGATCGTATTCGACGACCTGCGCAATAATGCGATTTTAGCGGCTATTATGGCTTACGAAGCAAGCGAAGATCCGACTACTACATCACGTGAAAAAAGTGTATTACCTCCAAATGCAAAAACAGGCGAGCCTACCAAATGGCCTGATCCAGTGAAGTCTACAAGAAGAGGGGGATTGGATCAGTAAAAAAATATTGTCTGAACCGGAATTTATTGAATTTACGAATTAATCGAATACCTTAAAATTCTGAAAATTCTTTAATTCGGTAAATTCCAGTTCTGATTTCTTACTGCGCATCCAGCACAGCTGCTGTAAATGCGCTCACTTCCCCATCAGGGTTCAACCCTACCGAATCCTGGAAAAGCTTTACGGCATTGTAGGTCATCTCGCCAAAAATATTGTCGACGCCGCCGGTATCAAAGCCACGACGGGTTAATTCGGCTTGAATTTTTCCTATTTCTGTGGAAACCATATTGGGACTGGTCAGTCTGTAGATGGTGACACTTGGCGGTCTGTATGGTGATATCGGGTTGGATGTATAAGTCACGCCGGGTACAAGTATACCCATATCCCAGCGGCGACCGTCTACTACTGAATTGATGATGCCATCTTCCCGACCATGTGCCTCAACCGTACCGCCATTGCCATCAGAGATAACAATATGGCCTACGGTGCCATTGCCTGCCAAGCGTAATATTACTGCACCTGGGGTTGATTTTGCCTCTTCGATAGTAATGATCTGGCCTTTTTTGTTGGCATCTCTATCCCAGAAGTCGCAATGCTCATCAACGGCATCGCAGCCGTATAAAATGCCGGTAGCCTGGTAATAAACCCACGACACAAAATCGGCGTTATCCCATGGACCTTTATAATCAGCGTTGTCTTTGGGCACCAACGTACCTAAAACATAAGGCTCGCCTACATGCTTATCACCTAAACTAACAATCTCGTCGCCGGTCATTGTGACTTTATTTATACATAAAAGTATGCAATAATAATAAAATCATAAAGAAGGGTAACTTCTGTTCAGAAATTACCCTTCCACGTCAGGCATACGCGTCGACTATTAATAGAATTTGGGCAAAGGATTTAGCCTGGTATCCTGGCGTTGATGCCAATAAGGATAAATGGGTGCCACTTCACCCGCTTCGTCCAATCTTTTCACCTGTTCTGTTGTCAGATTCCAGCCTATTGCATCAAGGTTTTGCTTTAGCTGCTCTTCATTTCTTGCTCCGATCACTATATTGGCAACAGTTGGCCGCTGTAACAACCAGTTTATAGCTACCTGGGCCACCGATTTCCCGGTTTCTTCTGCCACAACGTCCAGCACTTCCATAATCCGGTAAAGGCGTTCATAATCAGGCTCAGGTCCGTGAATTCCGCCTTGTTGTCTTCTTGAATCTTGCGGGAAAGGTTGATCTCTTCTGTATTTGCCACCCAACAAACCCGACGATAATGGACTCCATACGATGGTGCTTACCTTTTGGTCGACCCCCACCGGCATCAGTTCCCATTCAAATTCGCGGTCAAGCAGCGAGTAATAGGCTTGATGTGCTACATATCTTGCCCATCCATAACGTTCTGATACTGAGAGCGACTTCATCAGGTGCCAGCCCGAAAAATTTGAGCAGGCAATATAGCGTACCTTACCGCTGGCGATCAGGTCATCCAACGCCCGCAGCGTTTCCTGTACCGGTGTATTCCCGTCAAAACCATGCATGTGATAAATATCGATATGATCTGTATTCAACCTGCGCAAACTGTTCTCACACGATTCAATAAGATGATAACGCGATGAACCATAGTCGTTTGCTCCATCGCCCATTGTAAATGTAGCTTTGGTAGATATCAATACCTGGTTACGAATCCCGGTCAAGACCTTGCCCAATATCTCTTCGGCCGTTCCCCTGGAGTAAACATCGGCCGTGTCAAACATGGTTACCCCTGCATCCAAGCATAATTTTACCAGGTGTTTCGCTTCATCGAGTTGGGTGGTTCCCCATGCTTTAAAAAATTCATTTCCGCCTCCAAAAGTGGCCGTGCCGAAACTCAATACCGGCACATTTAGTCCGGATGCACCTAATTGTCTGTATTCCATAGTTTGATAAAATTAATAGTAATTGATGAAGAAAAACTTCTGGGCAAAATTACAGTTTAAGCATTTTGGGGATGCGTTTTATACATCATAAAGATGTCATTTAAACTTTCAGCTCAATATCTCGGATATCTCGGCATAGCCCTTCTCCCTTGCCAGATCAGCAGGAAGTTTACCACCTTCCATACGCACATTGGTTTCGGCGCCGTTTTCGAGGAATAAGATTAGCAATTCAAGGTTGCCGTTTTGAGCGGCTGTATGTAACGGAGTAGCCCCTGCCTGTTGTTTCACGTTCACTTTAGCGCCGTTTTCAACCAGCATACGGGCGATATCTGTGTAATTTCCGGCAGCTGCCGAATGGATTGGGTATACCTGAAAACCGTTGTTGGATGGCAAATTTACATCTGCGCCTTTAAGAACAAGATAACGAGCCACCTCAAACTGACCAAAATAACAAGCTAATCCAAGTGGTGTAAAACCGTCTGATGCGTAATCGTTCACAGCATCGGCATGTGTGTAAAGCAGATGGGCCACCACATCAAACTTACCGGAGGCGGAAGCCTCAAACAGGTTGATCTCGCCAACGTTTTTCAGCAGAAATTCGGTTATAGCCGGCCGTTTGTAATAGCAGGAAAGCATAAGAGGAGAAACATTAGCCGAGGTGGTTTTAGTAGCCAGCGAAGGATCTTGCATCAGCACGTTGTTTACCCCTGCAAGGTCGCCTGCTGCAATATATTCCTCCAATTGCTCAATGCTCATGTCTCAATATTACTAAAAATCCAAGCAAAAGCAACCTTTGTTAATAACTCGGCAAACGTTAACAACTTTTGCTGTAAATATGCTACTCAAAGGCTTCTAAAGCGCAAGAAAATTTAAAATCCATGCCTGATATTGGTTTAATCTTTTAACTTTACCTTTGCGTTTTAACGTGCAATGTAAGGATGCCGACTAAAGGGAACCAGTTTAAAACAAATACCGTACGGGACGATAGTAAATCAGACCGGTCTTCGCAAAAGAGTGAAAAATCAGCCAGGCAAAAGCAGGAAAGAACCCCTCCTTTTACGCTGAACGATGGCCGCTATGCAAAAGTAGCCGGCCTGTTTCTTCTTATACTTTCGGTGTTTTTCCTGATCGCTTTTACGTCCTACCTGTTTACCTGGCAGGAAGATCAAAGCTACGTATCACCTGCCAATGGCGGCTGGCACAACCTGTTTAAAACTCAGCAAGAGTTATTGGATAACGGCCTTAAAAACCCGGTTGTCGAAAACTGGCTGGGTAAGTTTGGAGCACTATTATCCAACCAGTTTATTTTTCAGTGGTTTGGCGTCGCCTCTTTCCTATTTGTATTCGTTTTCTTTATTGTTGGGTACCGCCTGCTTTTCAAGGTTCGCCTGTATCCAATGGGGAAAACCATAGGCTATTCGTTGTTTTTGCTCATATTTACCTCGGTTGCTTTAGGCTTTTTTCATGCTTTTTTTAGCGATGTGCCGCACTTCCTGGAAGGCAACTTCGGCTTCTGGACCAACCGTTTGATGGATGCCCAAATAGGTCAGGCCGGTACAGCTGGCATTTTGCTATTTGCAGCACTAACAGTATTGATCATCGCCTATAACATTGACTTTAAGATACCTGCACGCCGGAAGAAAGAGCTGAATGAAGATGTAGTCGACCAGGTCGTTCCTGAAGCTTATGAACGCGAGGAAGATTATCTGTCCCGCCCTGTTGAATGGCCTAAAAACGGCAACCGTGTAAAAAATGATAGCCCGGAGAATAAGGTTAGTGAGCCTGTCTTAGAAACGCCGGTTTTCCACGAACCGATGGTGCTGAAACCGGAACCATCTGCCAAACACGAACCGGAGTTTGAAGATGAGATACCATTAACCATCGATACAGCCCGCCCAACCAATGTGCTGAACATTGAGCAGGCCGATGACGATAAAGCAAAAGACCTGGTATCTCAATTTGGCATCTATGATCATAAATTGGAGCTCGCATCATACAAATTACCGACTCTTGACTTGCTCGAAAACTATGGCTCTAACAAGATCACCGTTAACTCGGAAGAGTTAGAGGCAAACAAAAACAAGATCGTCGAGACGCTGAACCATTACAATATCGAGATCGATAAGATCAAGGCGACTATAGGTCCGACTGTTACTCTGTATGAGATCATCCCTGCGCCGGGCGTACGTATCTCCAAGATCAAGAACCTGGAGGATGATATCGCTCTTAGCTTAGCCGCTTTAGGTATCCGTATAATCGCCCCTATGCCGGGAAAGGGTACTATCGGTATAGAAGTGCCTAATCAGAACCCTGAAATGGTTTCGATGCGGTCGATCCTGTCAACAGAAAAGTTCCAGAACACGACGATGGATTTACCGATCGCCCTTGGTAAAACCATCTCCAACGAGGTATTTATAGCTGATCTGGCCAAGATGCCGCATTTACTGGTTGCCGGTGCTACCGGTCAGGGTAAATCGGTGGGTATTAACGCCATATTGGTTTCATTGCTGTACAAGCGCCATCCAGCCGAGTTAAAGTTTGTGATGGTCGATCCTAAGAAAGTGGAATTGACTTTGTTCCGCAAGATAGAAAGGCATTTCCTGGCAAAGTTGCCTGATGAAGCGGATGCGATCATCACCGATACCAAAAAAGTGGTAAATACGCTCAATTCCCTTTGTATCGAAATGGATCAGCGCTACGACCTGCTGAAAGATGCAGGTGTGCGTAACCTGAAAGAATACAATCAGAAATTCGTCAACCGCAAAATTAGCGATCCTGAGAAACACCGTTACCTGCCATTCATAGTATTGGTGGTAGACGAGTTTGCCGACCTGATGATGACCGCAGGCAAGGAAGTTGAAATGCCTATTGCCCGTTTAGCGCAGCTGGCCCGTGCCGTGGGTATCCATTTGGTTATCGCGACCCAAAGGCCATCTGTAAATATCATTACAGGTACTATCAAGGCTAACTTCCCGTCGCGACTGGCTTTCCGTGTACTGTCAAAGATTGACTCTCGTACAATCCTGGATGCAGGCGGTGCAGACCAATTGATCGGTCGCGGGGATATGCTGTTATCCACCGGTAGCGATCTGATACGCCTGCAATGTGCATTTGTGGATACCCCGGAAGTAGAAAAAATATCGGACTTTATAGGCAATCAAAAAGGCTACCCTACTGCTATGCTATTACCTGAATATTTTGGTGAAGGTGAAAGCAGTAGCAGTAGCAAAGAGTTTGATCCGGATGACCGCGATCCTATGTTCGAGGAAGCCGCACGCCTGATCGTGATGCATCAGCAAGGCTCGACATCCTTGATCCAACGTAAGCTAAAATTGGGCTATAACCGTGCAGGACGAATTATCGATCAATTGGAAGCCGCAGGTATCGTTGGACCATTTGAAGGCAGCAAAGCCCGCGATGTGCTCTTCAGCGATGAATATAGCCTGGAGAGGCACCTGGAAAGTTTGTCAAAAACTATTTAAAATTAAACCTGTTGCTTATTCCACTATCTTAATAGTGTAGAATAAGACCAAAATATCTATGAAAAAAATACTTTTATACCTGTTGCTAACCGGGCTTACTTTCAATTATGCATTCGCACAAAAAGATGCTGATGCCAAGAAGATCCTTAACCAGGTTAGTAAAAAATACCGCTCATATGATGTGATAAAAACTGATTTTACTTTTACCTACGAGAACCAGCAGGCAGGTACGAAGGATATCCAGATGGGGACGATGGTATCGCGTTCAAAAGCTAATAAATACAAAGTAACCATCTTCAATCCGGATGATAAGCTGGCTGTAGACGAAGAGATCATCAGCGATGGTAAAAGCCAGTGGACCTACGTCAAGAAGAACAAAGAAGTTGAACTAAGCGATGTTGATAACAGCAGCGAAAGCCTTAACCCGGCACAACTTTTTACTGTTTACGAAAAGGGCTACAAATATATTTACAACGGCGAGGCCAAGGTTGACGGCAAGCTATGCCAGGTGATCGACCTGACACCTGAAGATGAGAAAAAGCCTTTTTTCAAAATACGCCTGTCGATAGATAAAGCGAAGAAGCAGGTATTCAGCGCGATGATATTTGACAAAAACGGCAGCCGGTACCATTACGTTATCCGCACGTTTACGCCAAACGTAAAGGTGCCCGAAAGCACCTTCACATTCGATAAAAAGAATTACCCCGGAGTTGAGCTTGTAGATTTAAGATGATCCCGCGGGGGCAGATAGACATAAGTATTCCGGAAATTTTTAGGGGGATTGGCTATTGCCTGGCTGATCTTTCGGGCAAAGCTAAAGCTTCAGATAACGCTGATAAGAATGAGCATCGATTAATTTACCTGTCGGTAAGAACCGGCTTCGATCTGTTACTTGCTGCCTTTAACCTACCACCCGGTAGCGAGATCATTGTAAGCAATATCAGCATTCCGGGCATGTTCACAATAATTGAAGCCCATCAACTGGTGGCGGTCCCGGTAAGTGTCAACAAAAACACGCTTCATATTTCTGAGGAGGAGATAGAAAAATCACTCTCAACTAAAACCAAAGCTATACTAATAACCCACCTTTTTGGCGCTATTGCCGATATGGAAGGCATTATTGAATTAGCAAAAAAGCACAATCTGCTTGTAATTGAAGATGGTGCGCAAGCCTACGCAGGTGATAATTATAATGGGCATCCCAAAACGGATGTGATTATGCAAAGCTTTGGAATGATAAAAACAAACACCGCAATTCAAGGCGCTGTAATGTATTTTAATAATACGGATCTTGTCGATAAAGTAACCCAGCTTAATTCACAATTGCCCAAACAAACTGTTCAGGTTTACTTAAAGAAACTGATAAAAGCCCTTTTTATCCGTTTAATGACCAATAGATGGGTTTATACATTGTTTTGCTTCCTTGCCAGAATACTGAAAAAAGACATCGACGCGGTGTTATCAGGTTTTACAAAAGGATTTCCCGGCAAGGACATGTTATCTAAAATCCGGTATAAAGCAAGTAATCCGTTGGTGCGCCTGCTTAAATGGAAACTAGAACATTATAATGCTTCAAAAACCAAAGAAAGGGAAATATATGCTAAAAATATCCTTTCAAATATTCCCCGACATATGGCAATAGGATACCAAAATCCGCATAACTCTTATTGGGTTTTGCCTATAGAAACCGATCAGCCGGAGGAATTAATAACCTACTTACGCAAGAAAGGATTTGATGCGACGTCGAAAGCGTCAAGCCTTGTGAGTTTAAGCTATGCGGGTAAAATAAGCTCCGAACATCTGACTCTTGAGAAACTCGTCTATTTACCGATGTACCCCGGAATGAGTTATAAAAAGCAATCAGAACTGATCAAACATCTTAATCAGTTCTGATCAGCATATTTATTTCATCTTCTTAAATGTGATCTTCTGATATTGCATGCCGCCCGATGTCTGGGCGCTTTGCGAAAGCACCAGGTTTGCTGTATCCAAAGTAACAATGGTAAGAGGCCCGGTTGTGGTGGTCAGTGTTGTAGTAACGCCATTTACCCGCGTATACAAGTTCGTCCACCCTACCTGGTTACTGATTGACGAAATAGTATATACGGCAGTATCTACTAGGTTCTGAAGGCCTTCTGCTATATAAAGGTTGCCATAATTGGTAAATTTATAATAATCGCCCGCCGAGCCATGATACAGAATACCACTTCCATTGATAGAAATAGTATCTGTCACAATAGCCCAATTTCCAACCAACCGCTTGTCGGCTATAAGGGTTTTACTTGTATCGACATGTGACGTTTTTGCAGGAGTAACTTTTGATTTGCTGCACGAAAACAATGCCGCACCGATAAATGCAACTAAAGATATTTTGTAAATAATTTTCATAATTAAGTTAAGATAGTTTTTATGGTTTGCTATTGGTGTAAGATGATCAGATTGCCATTTGAAAGGAATACGTCATCACCTTATTAAACGCTACAACAGGAAATAAATTTCAGTGTGCCTTAAAAAGCAAGTTTACTCCCATTATTGTTCTAATCACCATAAAATACCAGATAAATATGTGGATTAGCTTTACATTCAAAGGCGAGCTCGATTACTTTAGTTGTGATTTCGTTATAATTCAATTCTTGTAACTTTTCCAGATCAGTTATTAAATCATCCATTTGCAATCCGTTAAATATTGTATCTCCATACGGGTCAAGGTACTTAACTAATTTTGATGATTTGCCTAGGGAATCATCAAACGCCCATTCGGCGTCAACTATGGATATCTCTTTTCTAATCTGACTTTCAAGAATTACTGTCCATCCCATATTATACGCTAAGATTTAGTTATTCAAAGATAACATTATAACTACTCCGCATTACCCACCTTCTTCCTTCTTTCCATCACCTCACGCCATGTTGTCAGGATATAACCATTCTTTGTTAAAAATTCTCTCAGGCGCGGATCAAGCATAGCCATCAGGTCACCTTTGCGTTTTTGGCCTTCGTTGCAGATGTATTTAAATGCGGTGGTTGGATCGGTGCAATGCATGATCACCATTGTGAGGCCGGGGCTCAATCTGCCAATACTTTCGATATAGTGATCGGTGTACCACCTTTGTATTTCGGCATCCGTTTTATGCTCGATATCCGGCAGTACCCAATCATAACTGGAGTTGTGCAAATCGTCTAATACCGGCAAACCATTTTTCCAGAGCATGATGCCTATATCTTTAGCTTTTGCTAATTCCGCCGGTTCAGATATTTGCATGCCTTCGGTGTAAGTTCCTGCCTTTTTCATATTGGCAATCACGGCTGCCTTTGCCTCGGCACGATAAAACAAATCATCGCCACCGGGAAACATCACTGGTATTTGTTTTTCGATTCCCAACTTGAGATATTTTTCAAGAAAAGCTTCTTTAGCAAATAGTGTCCCCATGTGCGAATCAAGGTGTGTTGGCTTAAAACCCATAGCCAAAGCTTTATCCAGTTGCGCACGAATTTCCATGTCTATTTCTTCGGGTTTTGCGCTAAAATAAACCGCCCCAACAGCCGGATAAAAATATCCTTGTTTATCTATCAGTCCCGGCACTTTGCTTCTATCTGATAGCGGTCCCCAGCGATAAACATTCCATTCGGATGTCAAAGTAAGGTGCAATCCTGCATCCATATCAGGATGCTCTTTGATATATTTCACGATCTCCGGCACCCAGGGACAAGGCATCATTACGCTGGTTGATGTAGCTACGCCTTGCCCTGTTGCTTTTTCAACGCCCTCGTCCGAATCATGCGACATGCCGGCATCGTCCACATGCAAAATCAATACCTTGGCGCCGTTGGGCCAGCCTAGTTTTTCAGCGTAGGTTTTGGTTTGAGCAAAGGAATAAGCAGCAAGACCTGCAAGTAATGCGGTGAAAAAGATTCTTTTCATTTCTAGGTTTATAAAGGTTGATTAAATATAGGCTTTGCTATTAATTCTGCCAATTCCTTCATTCGTTTAATTCAGGTTACGACAATATTATTAGCTTTACCCCATCATCATGAGCAAACTGCAATTTAAAAACAAGTGTGTACTGGTTACCGGCGCGTCTTCAGGTTTAGGCGAGGAAATGGCGCGGCAACTCGCCTTTCAGCATGGTGCCAATTTGATTTTACTGGCAAGACGAAAAGATAAGCTCGAACAACTAAAAGCTGAATTAGAAAAAGATGCCGGCATAAGCGTCAGGATCATTGTTGCAGACTTATCTCAACTGCACGATGTCGATCATGCGATAGACCAACTATTGGCCGACGGACAACTTTATGCCGCTGTTTTAAACGCAGGAATCACCTACTTCGGCAAACATTCCGAACTCACCTGGGAGCAGTTTCAAGCTATGCTGCAAACCAATGTGGTAAGCGTGGTTCGCTTTACCAACAGGCTGGTATCGCATTTTGAATCGACAGGCAAAGAAGGCGGCGTATTAATCGTTTCCAGCATGGCAGCTATATTTCCTGTTCCATACCAGTCGGCTTATTCGGGCACCAAAGCATTTATCCTCAGTTTTGCCACCGCGTTGATGCACGAGATCAAAAACAAGCAATTTTCCCTATCGGTTTACGCCCCGGGCGGCATTGTAACCGAAATGACCGCAGGTGATAATTTCCACGATTTGCAAGGCTGGCTCATGCCGGTAAAACAAGCTGCAAAGGAAGGCATCGATGCTTTCCGAAGCCGAAAATTGGTTCATGTGCCCGGATTAATGAACCGCGTGGGCGGGTTTTTCATGAAGTTTCTGCCAAAAAGTTTTGTGATGGGAAAGATGAGCAAGGTTTATGAGAAATCGCTGGTGAAAGCGGAGGAGCGTGGAAACTCTAAAACCTAAAATCTAAATCCTAACATTTAAGTTCTAAAGGCTAAGCTCTAAATTCTAAAACCAGGAACGAAGGATAAGCACTTTGTAAAAAAATTAAAATCTCTCGTCTCAAATCTCACATCTCAAATCTATTCTTGCTATTTTTGGGACTGATGCTAACGTTTACTACTCATACTCTTGAAAAACTGGAATTGCTGCTTAAATCGGCCGGGTATCGCGTACGGTATGAGAAAGGGAATTTTAAAACAGGCGCCTGCATGTTGCTTAGCAGTAAGGTTGTGGTAGTCAACAAATTCTCGAACCTGGAAAGCAAGATCCACGCGTTAACCGAGTTGCTGCGCGAGCTCGACATCGATTTTAACCTGCTGGATGATAAGCAAACCGCATTATTACAACAAATAAAACAAACCAGGCTACAACTGTGACCATTACTTTTTTAGGAACCGGAACTTCACAGGGTGTACCTGTTATTGCCTGTGATTGCGAGGTTTGTACATCGCCCGATCCTCGTGATAAACGTCTCCGCTCCTCTATCTTGATCGAAACTGAAGGCAAGGTGATCGTCATCGACTCCGGACCGGATTTCCGTTACCAGATGCTGCGCGCCAAAGTAAAACACCTGGATGCTATTGTGTTCACCCATGAGCATAAGGACCATATAGCAGGTATGGACGATATACGGGCCTTTAATTACCGCCAGGAGGCTGCTATTGATGTGTACGCAACCGAGCGTGTACAGGAGGCTTTACGACGGGAGTTTTCCTATATTTTCCACGAAATGAAGTATCCGGGCATACCCGAGATCAACCTGCATACCATCAACCTGAAGCCGTTTTTAGTGCACGATGTAAAGTTTATTCCCATCGAAGTAATGCACTACAAGCTGCCGATTCTTGGTTTCCGTATCGGAGATTTCACCTATATTACAGATGCCAAAACTATATCAGATCACGAAAAGCAAAAGATAAAAGGCACCAAAACTCTGGTGATCAATGCACTGCAGATAGAAAAGCACATTTCGCATTTTACTTTTGTAGAAGCTATTGCTTTTGCCAAAGAGATCGGCGCTGAGAAGACTTATTTTACGCATATAAGCCATCGTTTAGGCCGTCATGAATCTATCCTGGGTTTATTGCCCAAAAACATCACGCTGGCTTATGACGGATTGGTGCTAGAAGTGCAATAATTATCATAAAAAAGCATTGTCATCCTTGGGTTGCAGTGGGGCATTATACTTACATCTTCACCAAACTCACCCGTTCTATCGTGGCTTTATACCCGTTATTTTTCCCTTTATTCCGTAAGACAATCATTCCTCTAAGCGTTACGTTTTTATCATTTATCCCGGTAAAACCTCCATCATTATATTCAAATAATCCCTGGTGGGTTCCGGACAGGTAAAGCGGGCAATCCTGGCTGAAATCAACCCATAAAGAATTGCTATTTGACACATCAGCAAAAAGGCTGTCGCAAACCAAAGCAGACACGCCTTTATCCTCTTTATATTTCCCGGAAACCTCTATGTATTGTTGATCGTAATCATCCAGACTATCCATCAATTGTTTAAAGCTGATCGTTTTGAAGTCTTTGCCGACATCACACTCGCTTTTATAGACTTTCTTTTCGTGTTTGCATGATTGCAGCGTCAATAGCGCAAGCAGAGCCACTAAGCCCAGAGGCTTATTCAGGTAGAGGAAAGATTGTTTTTGGTGGGGTAAGGCCATAACAATAAGTATTTCAGATTAAACAATAATTTCCTGCATATAAGCGTCAGCTTGACAGAAAACTCACCCAACAGACAAAATACGAAATAAATGGTTTAATTACAGCACAAACTTGTTACAAAAAAGTCAGTTGTTAAATCTTAAAAAAGCTATTATTGCATAATATGCGTCTATCTATCATGAATAAAACACTTATAACTGCTGCATTAATATTTACTGCCTTCGCTGCCAAAGCACAACAAACCACCACTAACAATATGACACCCGACGATGCCCAGAAATGGCAGGATCCAGAATACAGTTTTCATCACGACTGGCCCAACATCAGAAAATACCAGGACGAGAACAGCAAATTACCGCCGCCTGCACCGGGCGAAAACAGGATCATATTTATGGGTAACTCCATCACTGAGTTCTGGAAAGGTCTTGATTCCAGCTACTTTAGTAGCACCCGTATCAGTCGTGGTATCAGCGGTCAAACCACGCCGCAAATGCTGGTGCGTTTCCGTGAAGATGTGATCAACCTGAAACCTGCTGTTGTAGTTATACTGGCAGGCATCAATGACATCGCCCAAAATACCGGCCCTATAAAACCGGAGGAGACTTATGGCAATATAGTTTCGATGGTAGAGCTGGCAAGGGCAGAACACATTAAGGTGGTGATGTCATCCATACTTCCGGCGAATCATTTCCCATGGCGGCCGGCTATCGATCCAACAGAAAAGGTGATCGCTATCAATAAAATGCTGAAAGATTATGCCGACGCTAATCACATCGTTTACCTGGATTATTATTCCGCTATGGTTGACGATAAAAAAGGTTTACCCTCAAACTTATCAGGCGATGGCGTGCATCCAAATCTGGCAGGTTATAAAGTAATGGAGCCATTAGCTGACAAAGCTATTGCCGAGGCTTTAAAACGCAAGCATTAAGCTTTACATTAAGCTATTATTACGATAATTTTAAAGTGCAATTATTGCAAATAATATACCCCGATGAAAAGTTTCTTTAGCTTTCTAATTTTTGCCTTTTGTTCGTTAACGGTGCTGGCCCAGGTCGATACGGCGCAACAAGTTGTTCCTGATCGCAGCAATAGCCCTGAACAGCAGGATAAACGGTATGTGATACTCATTTCCGCAGATGGCTTCCGGTACGATTATGCTGAGAAGTACAAAGCCGAACATCTGCTGGCTCTGGCTAACGAAGGCGTAAAAGCAGAGTCTATGGTTCCAAGCTTTCCTTCAGTTACATTCCCGAACCATTACACTATCGTAACAGGTTTATACCCTTCACACCATGGATTGATCGACAATGCATTTTACGATCGTAATTTAAAACGATCTTATAGCTACAAAGGTAAAACAGCTGGCGAGGGTATCTGGTATGGCGGCACACCGTTATGGGTACTGGCCGAGCAGCAGAAAATGGTAACTGCAAGCTATTTCTGGGTAGGTTCAGAAGCGGCGATACAAAATACTTATCCTACTTATTATTTTAAATACAACCAGGTAACCAGTATAGATAAACGCATACAGACAGTAGTCGACTGGCTAAAATTACCGGCAGAAAAACGCCCACACCTTATTACCTTTTATTTCCCGCAGGTAGATCATGAAGGACATAAACACGGGCCGAATTCGCCTGAGGTTGAAAAGGCGGTGCATTTTGTTGATTCGGCAGTTTATGAGCTGACCAAAGCAGTAGATAAAACCGGGCTTAAGGTGAATTATATTTTTGTGTCAGACCATGGAATGACCACTCCTGATATTGTCAATACGCTGAAATTACCGGCAGCTATCGATACCTCAAAATATATTATTGGCGATCATGGCCTGATGATAGACTTGTATGCTAAAAACCCAGACGATATCGGGAAAACCTACGAACAACTGAAAAAAGAAGCTAAAGATTACCAGGTTTTTCTACGGGTAAATATTCCAAAGCACTACCACTATTCAAAGTCTGATGACCGCTATGGGCGTATTGGCGATATTATCCTGATATCTGATTATCCCAAGGTTTTCAATATTCACAACTCTAAATTCGACCCGGGATGGCATGGTTTTGACCCGGATGTGGTTAAGGATATGCATGCCACATTTTATGCCTGGGGACCGGCCTTTAAAACAAATACGCAGATCGATTCGTTTCCTAATGTAGATATATTCCCTTTAGTGGCAGAGATTTTAGGATTAAAGTATACCTTTAAGGTGGACGGAACCAGGCACTTAGCCAACGAGGTTCTGAAAAAGTAACCAAACGATGAAGAAAAACCCCGGGCGGACCTATTTAATGGCACGCCTGCCCATAGCTGTGAGTGCGCTTGGGCATGGCCTCGATAGAATACCCAAAATACAAGTATTTAGCGACCATTTGGTCAGCCAGTTCAGTAAAACCATTATACCTATGAAACTGGTTATCCCTTTTAGCACAGCCCTTCCATTTGTAGAGTTAGGCGTCGGCATTCTATTAATATTAGGTTTATTTACCCGTTTTGCATGCGTTGTGGGGTTGATCACTATGCTGGCACTCATCTTCGGATCATGCCTTATTGAGCAATGGGATAATGTATTATCACAGATGCTTTATAGCCTGTATTTTGTAATGCTTTATTACTATGCATTTTACAATCGCTACTCGTTCGACAGGCTGATGGGACGGATACCAAATGCCAAACAGCACGTACTTTAATACGCGTAAAGCTTTTATATTTCGATCTAAAAAAGTAAATTTAGAACAGTGCTTCTTGTCGCAAACAAAAAGCGCTATTCAACACTTAATACCTAAAACCTGATAATTTACTTATTACAAAGGAGCAGCCATGAACGAAGTAAAAGAACAATTCAGCAATGTTTCAAAAAAGTACGATTCGCAAAGAAAGTACCTCATCCCCTGCTTCAACGATTTCTATTCGGCATGCCTGCCGCTGGTAAAAAGCCTCACCCATGCTAAACGCGTACTGGACATTGGCGCCGGTACTGGTTTGTTTTCACAGTTTATTTATGATCTGAACCCAAGTTTGCATTTTACGCTGGTTGACCTATCCGGGCAAATGCTGGATGTTGCCCGCGAACGCTTTGATGGCGAGGATAATTTCGAATACATCGAACTAGATTTTTCAAAAGACGCTTTGCCCGGCAAGTATGATCTGATCATCTCCGGATTGGCTATTCATCACCTGGAAGATGCTGACAAAGCGAAGATGTACAAAAATATCTACCAAACGCTAAACGACGGCGGCCTGTTCATCAACGCGGACCAGGTTGCTGGCAAGAATATGCTGTTTGATAGCCTTTACAAATATTATTGGCGCGAAACCGTATCAGACTCAGGCTTAGACCGTGAAGCATTGATACAAGCCTTTGAGCGCACCAAACTGGATAAACTTGCACCACTTGAAAACCAATTAAAAATGCTCGAAAAAGCAGGTTTTAATGAGGTGGATTGCATCTACAAAAACATGAACTTCGCCGTTTTTGGCGGGTTTAAGGATGAGAATGTGGAAACGGCAGTGATATAAATATTCTGTAGAAACGCGATGCATTGCGTCTCTACCCCAAACTATTATATTTCCTGATAGAGTTCTCGAACAACTCCTTTGCAACTGATTCTATATTCTGCCATTCAAAAGCGCCATACATCCTGTCGAAATTTAACTGCATGATGATGTCACCTATCCGGTTGATCTCCTTTAACGGCAGAGGAATATGATTGGGATAGCTATACATGATACTGATAAACCTGCGACTGAGGGCCACTTGCAAAGTATCGCCTACAAAAACACTACCCTTATCTCCGATACCCGGCGCATATAAAATAGTGCTGCCATCAAAATGGCCGCCTGTATGAACGATCTCTATCCCGTCCCACAATGCTTTTTTGCCTTCTTCAAAAAACACGATCCTATTGGTTTTATCCATTACCCACTGACTGTCTGCTTTGTGCAGATAGATCGGGCAATCAAAGGTCTCGGCCCAGCCCGCCATCAACCCGTAATAATGCGGGTGCGAAATAGCAATAGCTTTTAATCCGCCTTTTGACTTTATGAAAGCGACTGTTGCTTCATCTAAAAATGGCAGACAGTCCCATAAAATATTTCCAGCGCCAGAAAGTATCAAATGCGCCCTTTGTGCAATTCCAAAGCCGGGGCTAACCCGCAGGTTATATACATTTGGCAATGGATTTCCAAAGCGAATTGTATGCGTTTGACTCAGCTCAGCATAGCTTGTCCACTTTTGACCGCTAACAGGAACATATTGGCGATCATCGTCACATACTGGACATAACTTAGGCAATTCCTCCGCATATCGGGTACCGCAGGTATGGCAGATGTTTTTGAAATGAAGATTTTGAACGATAGGTTTTACGTCGGTATTCATAAAACAAATCTATTATCTCCGGTAGATTATTATGTCAAACTAAACTAATAAGTGGCCCTGAAAAATACCAATGACTGATGACCTGTGACTAATGACCATACGCGTCCCACGCTGCTTTCGCTATCTGTGCGATAACCAATTCGCGGGTGGCATCGTCAGCCTTTGAGTTGCACACGAAGACCGCTATTGCCAGGTGTTTACCATTTGGCAGAGTGATTATGCCGACGTCATTTGTAGCTGGCGTTAAACCTTCATCATTCGTACCCGAAGTTCCGGTTTTATGGGCTACAACGGCATCAGCAGGTAATAATCCCTTTAATCTCTTCGGACCAGTTGTGGTCTCAGTCATGATCTTAAGGAGAAAATCGTTACTGTTTTTGGAAAGTGCTTTACCGGAGTAAAACAGATCCAGCAAGCGAACGACTTCAGCAGGCTTGCACCAGTTGGTATATTGTACCTCCCATGCTTTTGCCATGTCACCTTCGGATGCGACAATGTTTATTCCTTTGACACCCAGGCTTTGTAGATGATCCATTACCGTTTGTGTACCGCCTAGTTTCTTCAAAATAAAGTCACAGGCGTTGTTATCGCTTTGCGATACCATGTAGCTCAGTAATTCGCCTAAAGTTATTTCAGTGCCATCGGGATATTTGTCGCGCAAAGGACTCCAGGTATTGGGATGCATATCACCTTTGCCAACTTTCATTTTCTGATCCAGTTTGTATTTGCCTTTATCAACGAGGTTTAACACCGTCATGGCTATAGGGACCTTCATTACGCTATGCATAACCAGGCGCGAGTTGCCGTTATAGTTCAGCGTATCACGGGTTTCAACGCCTAATATAGATACGCCAACGATCCCCTTGGACTGTTTAGCGATCTGGATGATCTGGCTTTTTAATGAATCCTGCGCTTTGGAAAATTGCGGAAATAAGAAAACTACAATTAAAAGTATAGGTAATAGGGGCTTTTTCATATGCACTAATAACGCAATTATCGGGTATGAATTTTAATCCAGTCCGAAAATATCTTCATGGCATCCGGCGACATGGTTTCGCTGATCTTTTCGTACTCCGAAACATCGCCGGTAGTAGCGGTTTGCAGCAGGTGGTTTAGTCCGGGTAACTCCTTCACCTCGAAATGTTTATTGCCGTTTTTGGTGAGTATTTCATTTATCCGGGCCAGGTTACTTTTAGCATCCACCTGCATATCCTTCGATCCGTTTACCGCCAGAACACTGCACTTAACCTTACTCAGATCCTTTGCTGGATCGTACGTAATGAAATAACGCATCCACGGCAAATCGTATAATCCGTCATAGGTTTTCAATATGTCCTGACCAAGAATGTTATTATCTTTTACCATTAAAGCACTTAGAACACTCTGAGGCTGTTCTTTTTTCCAGGCCTCAAATACTTCTGTCACTTTTGCGTTCAGGGCTTCTCTACCTGCCGCCGATGCAAACAGGGCCAATTCTTTTCTGTGTAGGTTTACAAATGCATCTACGGCCGCATTATCAAAACCTTGCATTCTCAGTGCATGTGCATTCTGTTGGGTATTGGTTTCAGCACCACCAATCACAGGCCCATCCCACAAGACAATAAAATTAACGTCCTTTCGTCGCGCAGCAACCATTGGCGCTATAATGCCGCCCTCGCTATGTCCTATTAATCCCAGATGCTTTTTATCTACGTCGTTCCGTGTTTCCAGGTAGTTCAGGCTGGTCTCTACGTCATAAGAGAAATCAGCACTGGTGACCGTTTTGATATTATTTCCTAAAGTGCTTTTTCCTACACCGCGATCATCAACACGCAAAACGGCAATCCCATTCCGGGTCAGGTAATCAACCAGAACCAAATAAAGCTTATGACCGAAAATCGTCCCATCCCGGTCTTGTGTGCCACTACCTGTAATAATGATTACAGCAGGGTATTTACCTTCGCCTTTTGGCCGGGTAAAAGTGGCTCCATAGTGTAAGCTTTTATCTGCATTATCGTATTCCACATCTTCGCTTACGTAGTTGAACGGTGGTTTAGGTGTTTGAGGTCTTTCCGGCTCCTTATCTGCAAGGGCTTTATCCTCATCAGTCACACGTTGCATGTTTAAAGTTATCTTCGCTTCGTTCTGATGATAGACACCTGCTATCGCATCCTTCCCATCCCACAAACCCTTGTAGCCTCCTTTTATGACCGGAATATCAATATAAACACTATCCTTAACCTTATAAACCTTGCCGCAAGGTATTCCAAACGCCTTCTGATCAGGGCTGTCAAACGTAGCGCTATAGCTGGTATCAGCAGCCTTTTTTATATTAAATACCAACCTCAGCGTAGTACCGCCCGCAGGAACGTTTCCCTGCCAGCTGCCACTGATATCTTGTGCCTGAATTTGATTAATTGCCGTAATGGCGATGAGAAAAGTCAAAAGTCGTTTCATTAGTTTTGGTTGGAAGGGTGATGTTTTTTGTAATATAAGTAAGAGTAAATAACCGGAATTAATACCAATATGCCTACGATGCTCAGGAATACAGTCATTCCCGCTTTATTCGGCAGCAGCAAAACAGCTATCGTCAGGCCAATGCCTCCAAAAAACCACAGTTTGCTTGCCAAACGGTGGGTAGAACGCCAGGTATCCGGGTCTTCCAAAGTCCATGGGGTACGCACACCTGCAAAATAGTTTGGTTTGATGCTGTTCATGACATTGCCGATGAAGGCAAATAATAATCCGACCACAGGCAATATAAGCTTGCCAACGTCAAAACTATTATTCAATGTGGCATAGGCGATTGCTATATCCAACGCTGCAAGAAATAGCACAAGACCCAATGCCAGTTTTTGAAACGTGGCTTCACCATACTTCACATACTTTTTTGGATCGATAGCAGGCAGGAATTTCAATAGCAAGTATACCAATGCAGATGTTCCCATTAAAACGCCCTGCAAAGCGAGGAACTCTCCCCTGCTACCGTAACGATCCGCCTTACCATCTATATCAAAATGCACCGGCACAGATGCAGGCAGGGAGGAATAAATGTAAGCGACATAAGCAACAGGCAATAACCATAATACCAGTGCAGCGATGTCCATCGAATTAACCCGTTTCATTTTATTTATTGTTTTGTGGTGATTTAAACTGCATTATCCATTTCAGCATTTCGTCCATTACCGTGGTATTGATGGAGTAATAAATAAACTGTCCCTCCTTTACCGATACCACCAACCCGGCCTGGCGCAACAGGTCGAGATGGTGCGAGATGCTGGGCTTGGATATATTAAACTGATCGGCAATCTCGCCGGCCGTCAGGTCCTTATCCTTTAACAATTCCAGTATCTCCCGCCGTGTTGGGTCGTTCAATGCTTTAAATAGTAAATTCAACTTTTATTTCTATTTATATATTTAGACAAATATCTAAATACTTTGTTACAAAATCTAAAAATTCTTTAAAATTCACTCCATTAAACTAATTGGCTAAACAAATCTTCATCTTCACGACTATCAAAACCTGGTCGTCTAAGATTTAGGCCTAACTCTTTGTTTAATTTGACAATCAAATAGTCGCATAATTCTGGCGAATACCGCTCATCGTGCTGATGCATAAAGAACCATACCGATTGTAAGCCCTGCTCTTTCCAGTCTTTAATACGGGCAACCCAATCATCCACACGTTTATAATCAGTTTTATCCAGGCTATTTCCTACAAAACGGATAAAGGTATGTGGCGTGGGCAGTTCCATATGCACACAATCCCGGCGACCAGCGGCATCGGTAATTACAGCACCGATATTCAGTTCGTGCAGCATGTTGAACAGGTTATCCCGGTTCTCTTTAACGGCATACCAATCTTTATGACGGACTTCTACGAAAACAGGAACATCGGTCGGCAGGTGCTGAAGGTATGCCTTCATATCCGGGAAGCTTTTTGGCGTGTAATTATCCCCTACCTGCAAAAACAGCGGACCAAGCTGATCGCCGAAAGCCATGATGCCATTGTAGTATTGGGTGGTTATTTCCTCCACATTTTTCAGGCGGCGAAGGTGCGTGATCGACTGTGAAAATTTGGGACAGAATTTAAAATTAGGGTTTGCTGCCGCCTTGTCGCGCCATTTGCTGATCGTTTCGGGGCCGTAAACCTGGTAAAAGGTGGCATTCAATTCGATGCAATCAAAATGCTTTACATATTCATCCAGGAAATTCGCTTCCTTGGTTTTGGGTGGATAGATCTTTCCCAGCCATTCTTTGCGCCCCCATTTGGCACAGCCGACGTGAACCTGAAGTTCACCTTTGCCTTTGGCAGCTTTTAGCGTCTTTATGGTTAATTCCGGGTCAGCTGGCAAGGTAAAATCGGTTGAATGTAAATCGTGGGGATCGATGCGTCCAAATTCCATAGGTCTGTTTTTTGAGGCAAGTTAGTACATACCTAAAATAATTAGCAATTTATTTTCAGATAAATTTTGACTGAATTTAATAAATACATAAACTTGCGTAAGTACTTACGTAAATACTAAAATGAACTTTTATAACAGAGTTGGAAAGAAGGCAATCGGTTCGAGATTAAGAGGATTAAGCGAGATCATCACCAGCGATGCAGCCAGGTTATACGAAATATATGGCGTAGATATTCAGCCGCGTTGGTGGCCGGTATTTTATATACTGACTGAAAGTGACGAAAACTCCATCACGGCTATCGCCAATGAGATCGGTCAGACACATGCTTCGGTGAGCCAGATCATTCGTGAAATGGTGAAGAATGGTTTTGTAACAGAACGCAAGAACAAGAACGACCAGCGCAAAAACTTTGTGTCATTAACGGAAAAAGGAAGGAACGCCGCTATGAAGCTGGAAAAACAACACGAGGATGTTTCATCTGCCATCGACAGGATGTTCGGCGAAAGCCAGTACGATCTGTGGAAGGCCATTGAAGAATGGGAATACCTGCTTGAACAAAAAAGCCTGCTGCGCCGTGTTGAAGAAGAAAAGAAAAGGCGTGAAAGCGGCAATGTGCAGATTGTTGATTACAAACCGGAATACCGCAAAGCTTTTAAAGACTTGAATGAAGAGTGGATCACCCAGCACTTTAAAATGGAGGAATCGGATCATAAAGCACTTGATCATCCCCAGGAATATATCCTTGATAATGGCGGCTACATTTGTATTGCTTTGTATGACGGCGAACCAGTTGGCGCCTGTGCGATCATCAAAATGACCGATAACAAATTCGAGCTGGCAAAAATGGCGGTATCGCCAAAAGCTCAGGGGAAAAGTATCGGAACATTACTTGGACAAGCTTGTATCGATAAAGCCAAAGAGCTTGGCGCCGATACTGTGTTCCTGGAAAGTAATACGAAACTAAAACCCGCAATCAGCCTGTATAGAAAATTAGGCTTTGAAAAGATCACCGGTACGCCTTCGCCTTATGAAAGGGCAAATATTCAGATGGAGTTGAAATTGTAATATTTCCGGCCATACAAATTCCCCTCTTGAGAGGGGGCGCGTTGGATAGTGTTGTGGCAGGGGTGTGTTTCTACGCCATGCTGAAGAACCCTGTATAGTTTGAATGTCTTGCTGAATAACACACCCCTGCCCCTCTCCGGAGGGGAATTATATTCGATTATGAAAGAATATCCTTCCTAAACTTCGGCGGCACCCGTTTCTTAGTCGCCTGCTCAAAGGCATAACCTAATTTAATAATACCAGCCTCATCATAAGCGGTGCTGACGAACGATATTCCCACAGGCAGATCGTTCCAATACCCCATTGGTACCGTTATATGTGGATACCCCGCCATAGCCGCCGGGCCAGAATAGCCAAAACCATTATCGTAATCCCCGTTGATCAGATCAATACAAACGGCAAAACCATTGGTAGGTGCAGCAATAGCATCCAGTTTATTGTCTTTTAGAATTTTATCAATAGCATTCCGGGTAATTGTCGTGGTATTTTTTACGGCATCGAGGTATTCTTTGGTATTCAGGTCGCCTTTTTTGTTCGCCAGCTCCAGGGTCTCCTGTTTAAAGTAACGCATGGCTTTATCTTCGTTCTTTTTGTTGAACTCTATCACATCAGCCAAAGTTTTTACTTTCGCATTAGCTTTAGCCAGATAATTATTTACGCCTTCTTTAAACTCATAAAGTAAAACGGTAAACTCATCCTTGCCAGCTTGCTTTATTTCTTTATATACATCAACTTCTACAATAGTTGCACCTTTACTTTTTAACAGGTCAATGGCCGCGTGAAATATCTTATCCATACCCGGATTTACAGTTAGACCACCCTTCTCTACTCCAATGCGTTTTCCCTGCAAGCCGTTTGCAGCCAGAAATTTGGTATAATCCGATTGAATTTTCCCTTTGTTGGTAGCGGTATAGATATCCTGTGTGTCTTCACCTGCCAGAGCTCCAAGTAATATCACTGCGTCTTTTACCGTCCGGGCCATCGGTCCGGCGGTATCTTGTGTTTTGGAGATTGGGATGATTCCTGATCTGCTCCACAAACCAACAGTAGGCTTTATGCCCACCAATCCATTAACGGATGACGGCGAAACAATAGAACCATCAGTCTCTGTCCCTATCGCAATTGCACACAAATTTGCCGACGCTGCAGAGCCCGAACCAGCACTTGATCCGCTTGGATTACGGTCGAGAACACAGGGACATTTGGTTTGCCCTCCCCTGCTGCTCCAGGCGCTCGTAGAATGCGTCGACCTAAAATTGGCCCATTCGCTCAGGTTGGTTTTACCTAGCAGTACTGCACCTGATTCACGTAGCTTTTTGATGATGAAAGCATCTTGTTTGGCAATGTTTCCTTCCAGCGCCATTGCTCCGGCGGTAGTCATCATTTTATCGCCGGTATCGATATTATCTTTTACCAGCACAGGGATTCCGTGTAAAGGTCCGCGCACTTTACCATTCGCGCGTTCCTTGTCCATTGCATCAGCAATGCTCAAGGCATCCGGATTTACTTCTATCACCGCATTTAACTTCGGCCCGGCTTTATCAATCGCATCAATACGTTTTAGATATAGCTCCGTAATGGAACGCGAAGTGTATTCCTTGTTCTGCATTTTCTGCTGAAGGGTATCAATAGTCACCTCGTTCAGCTTAAAATCGTCGTGAAAGCTGTCGTCTTTCTGTTCTTCTTTTTTATCGGTCGGTACAGTATTGCAAGCGCCTGCCACCAAAGCGGTTACTCCGGCTACTGAGGTTGTTTTTAAGAAATTTCTCCTGTGCATGATAAGTGTGGATAAGCAGCTACAAGTAACGGAATTTTGGAGAAAGAAGCAAGGGATTGGTGATCAGTGATCGGTTAATCAGTGACCGGGCGGAGATTTTACCCTCTCTGTCGACGCTACGCTGGACATCTCTCCCTAAGTTTAGGGAGAGAGTTTTTTATTTGCGCCTCCCCTGATCTCAGGGGAGGCCAGGTGGGGTAAAATCTACGAAGGCTATATCGCCGGATTCGCCGCATACTCATTCCACAACTCATCCACTGTTTTGCCGGTCGCTTTCTTCCAGCTATCATCAGTGTAAGTATGTTTACGAAGTTGAGTGTTCAAATCTTTAACTAGTCCCGGTTTTACTTTTTCTTCTATCCAGACCAGGAAACGGGCGGTTATCCGGTAAGCATTGTCATAATGCTGGCTTGCTTTAAAATCTGGCAGTGACCATTTGGCGGCAGGATTATTCACACCGAATTTATTGCGGGCATAATCTGCTATTCCTTCAGTCAGCCATCCGGGACCAACACTTTCACCATAATCCTGCACAATGTGCATCACTTCATGCGTTACTACATCAATATCCTCCGGTCGCTTGTGCAGCCAGGCTGAACTGATAGTTACTTTGCCGTCAGCAGTCTCAGCAACGCCTTTATAGGTGGTATCAATCACCATTTTCACTTCTTTCAAGGTTTTGTGGTTATACGTTTTTGCCAGTTCGGGATAGACGGTAAAAAATGTATTGATCAACCGTTGCTGCTCGGCTGTATCCAAAGTAGCATCGTAACTAGTAAAGGTGAGGGTATAACCTTTCTTTTTGATAACCTGTGTTTGCTGTGCCGAAGCAGTAAGGGTTAACAGGCAAACCACTAAAGTGAAGAAGTAATAGCGCATAGTGTAAAACAATTTGCGGCAAATATAAATTCTCCATTCAAATAGCATTGTAAAATTGCTATCGACAATTGGTGCTGTATTCCGACTTAACTAAAAAGCTTTACTTTTGCTGCGGGATCTTTCCCCTATATCTATGACCCAAATAAACACACTGCATACCCAGGCTGTACAATTGCTGCAACAGCTTATCGCTATACCATCATTCAGCCGCGAAGAAAACCTAACCGCTGATGTGATCGAAAAATATCTTACACAAAAAGGCATCCAAACGCACCGGAAAATGAACAACATCTGGGCGTGGAATAAACACTTTGATGCCTCAAAACCAACCATCCTGCTCAACTCGCATCACGATACCGTAAAACCCAATTCCGGCTATACCCGTGATCCCTACGACGCTAAAATAGAGGACGGTAAACTTTATGGTTTAGGTAGTAATGACGCAGGCGGCTGTTTGGTGTCGCTGATCCATACCTTTCTGTATTTCTATGATAAAGAAGGGATGAAATATAACTTCTGCCTGGCAACCACTGCTGAGGAAGAAATATCAGGTGTGAATGGTCTTGAATTGATCATCCCTGAACTCGGTCATCTTGACTTTGGCATTGTAGGCGAACCTACCTTAATGCAATTGGCAGTTGCCGAACGTGGCCTGATGGTATTAGATTGTGTGGCACATGGCAAAGCCGGACATGCGGCACGTGAGGAAGGCGAAAATGCCATTTACAAAGCGGTGAAAGATATCGAATGGTTCCGCACTTTCCGTTTCCCTAAAGAGTCGGAAGAGTTTGGGCCGGTTAAAATGTCCGTTACTATTATTAATGCAGGTTCCCAGCATAATGTTGTTCCGGCAACCTGCACTTACACAGTCGATGTCCGGGTAACCGATGCTTATCGTAACGAAGAAGTTTTGGAGATCATCCGTCAGCATGTAACCAGCGATGTTATGCCAAGATCCATCCGACTTAAACCATCAAAAATCGACAAAAATCATCCTATCGTTCAGGCGGGTATTGCATTGGGCAGAACTACTTATGGCTCTCCTACTACATCTGATCAATCTTTACTGGATATCCCGTCATTAAAAGTCGGCCCTGGTGATTCGGCACGTTCGCATACAGCTGATGAGTTTGTTTATGTTGATGAGATAAGAGGAGGCATTGATTTATATATCAAAATGCTGGAAAGCATAGTTTGATAATGCTTCGTTCAAAGATAATTTATAAATTCAGGCAGAATTTGTAAACCTTATCTGATATGAAACTCATCTTTTCTGCTATTATTTGCGTTATTATCCTGACATCTTTTAGGCCCTACCGCGAGATAAATCTTTATGATTCATCCGGCAATGCGACAGCTTATATTGATAACTACCTTAGTGACGAGGTGGTTTATTTATGGGATGGCACTCCCGAAGCCTATTTGATACAAACCGATGTATTTGGCTTTAACGGCAAACACCTTGGCTGGTTTGAAAAGGGAATATTGCGCGATAACGACGGCAAAATTGTAGCTACCATTAAAGAGGCGGCTGATAAGATCACCATCGATGGCTCGTTAAAAGGGTTAAAACAAACGCCGCCAGAAAAGAAATATCATGAACTGGCGCCGATAAAGCCATACTTCAGCACGCTGTGGTCGCTAACAAGGCTGAACGATTTTTTGGTTAGCGGTACGAACTAACAATTCAACGGAAATCATTACTTTTAAACAATGCACGTTCAAAATGCATACTTATGATATTCCCGCCATTTACCAATCTCATTACTGACCGGCTAATTCTCCGTGAGCTAAAGGCAAGCGATGCAGAACAAATTTTCAAGATCCGCACTGATCCAAGGGTAAATGAGTTTCTTGACCGGGAGCCTACTAAATCTATTGATGAAAGTTTGAAGTTCATCAATAATATTTTGAAGGCGCAGACAAATAAAGATGGGATGATGTGGGCCATTACTCTGAAAAACGAACCCCAGCTAATCGGCACCGCGGTTTACTGGCATATTGAAAAAGAAAAGAATAAAGCTGAACTCGGTTATGAAATGCTACCCGAATACTTTGGTGAAGGCATTATGCGCGAGGCATTGACAGAGGTGGTTAGATTTGGATTTGAAACGATGCAGTTGAAAACTATAGTAGCCGAAACCAGAGCAGATAATTTGAGATCGGTTAATGCTTTAGTGAAATGTGGATTTGTACGGGATGGCGTAGCTGACGCCTATTTGATTTACACACTTAAATCCTCCTTTTGTCATTCTGAGCAATAGCGAAGAATCTATTACTACATATGTTTGGGACCTAACAGCCTCACGGAATAGATGCTTCACTGTCGTTCAGCATGACAATTCCTTTTTTGAGTCCTATTGATTCATCTTCTGTTATAAATTAATTATGATTAATCCCATATTTGCACCATGAGCAAGCTATGGCAAAAAACCACCAATGTTAACGAATTAGTAGAAAGCTTTACCGTTGGGCGCGACCGTGAGTTCGACGAACAAATGGCCGCTTTTGATGTGCTGGGATCGCTTGCTCATACCCGCATGCTGCAAAGCATTGGATTAATGGATGAGGCCGATCTGGCCCTTGTTCAGAAAGAACTCAAGGCCATTTACAAAGATATTGAAGCCGGAAATTTCAGTATTGGCGAAGGTGTGGAGGATGTGCATTCTCAAGTTGAACTATTACTTACCCAACGTATTGGCGATGCCGGAAAGAAAATACACAGCGGCCGTTCACGTAATGACCAGGTTTTAGTTGATTTGAAGCTATTCTTCCGCAGCCAATTGCAGGAAGTGGTGGAAGAAACCCATACGCTGTTCAAACTGCTTATCGAATTAAGCGACAAACATAAAAACGTATTATTGCCCGGATATACGCATTTACAGGTTGCTATGCCGTCCTCGTTCGGTCTTTGGTTTGGGGCCTATGCTGAAAGTTTGGCCGATGACCTGGAGACTGTATTAGCCGCCTACCGAATTACCAATAAAAACCCACTAGGTTCGGCAGCAGGCTATGGTTCGTCATTCCCGCTGAACCGTACCATGACTACGGAGCTGCTTGGGTTCGATAACTTGAACTACAATGTAGTTTACGCGCAAATGGGCCGGGGTAAAACTGAACGCATCATTGCACAGGCTATTGCTAATATTAGTGCAACTTTGGCAAAAATGGCGATGGATCAGGCATTGTACCTGAGCCAGAACTTTGCTTTTGTAAGCTATCCGGATACACTCGCTACCGGCAGCAGTATTATGCCACACAAAAAGAACCCGGATGTTTGGGAGATTATGCGGGGCAAATGCAACCGTCTTCAGGCATTACCGAACGACGTAGCGATGATGACCACCAACCTGCCTTCAGGCTATCACCGTGAGTTACAATTATTAAAAGAATTGCTATTCCCAGCTTTTGCTGATCTGAAAAATTGCCTGCACATGGCTACTTTTATGCTGCAACACATCGAGGTAAAAACTGATATTCTGAATGATCCGAAATATGCATACCTGTTCAGTGTAGAGGAAGTTAACCGCATGGTACTGGATGGCACGCCATTCCGCGATGCTTATAAGCAAGTTGGTTTGGCTATCGAGAAAGGCAATTTTAATCCTGACAAGAAAATAAACCATACCCATGAAGGCAGTATCGGCAATCTGAATAACACCGAGATTACTGCTTCAATGGATAATTTGCTGGCTAATTTCAATTTTGAGAAAGTGCAAAAGGCGTTCAAAGAACTAGTTAAGCCATAATATGTCATTTATAAAAGGTGATAGGGTTAAGCTAAAAACTTTCTTAGGAACTTTAAAGCCCCGAACAGCAGTATACACTGAGAACAATTTCTGGAGATTGATCGGTGAAAAAGGGGAAATAATAGACGATATAATCCAAAATGAAAGAGTTTTGGTATTGTTTGAGAAAAATCTAGACGAGTTTGAGGTTGCAAACCATAATCCTATTCCAAATTCACTATGGATAAAGCCATCAGATTTGAGATTAGATATTTGAATTAAAACGAGAAAGTGGAATTAGTATGAACGGCCAAAACAGAAGCGATATTTACCCCGGACTTGAAGTGGATATCATCCTGAAAAAGGATCAGCGCAGCGGGAAAAGAACCAGGGGAATTGTGAAAGATCTGCTCACCAGCTCCGCCTATCATTCACGTGGAATAAAAGTGCGACTGGAAGACGGGCAAATAGGCCGTGTTGCAGAAATTATTGAAGAATAGCCGGGAAATAGTAATTTAGTCCTTCTTAAACCCCGAAAATGACTAAAAATATACAAGCTGATAAACGCGTCTTCTTTAGATTAGACGCACATTACCGTTTAATCATCGCACTGGCAGCTGCCGTAATAGGCTTTTTTGCTTTTCGTAATTCGCACAGCCTGCCTGCTGTTATACTTTTTACCTGGATTGCATTTGCTTCTGCAGTTATCCTGATGGACTGGATCATTATATTATCCTCGCACCCGCGTGAGGTGCGCAGAATTGCCAAGCTGCAGGACTCAAGCCGGGCATTTTTATTTTTGTTTATTATTGCCGCTTCTATAGCGAGTTTTGGTGCGATTGTATTCTTGTTAAAATCATCTAAAGGGCACAGTGCCGATGTTGATTCACATATCTTTTTGGCCATTACCGGGGTGATTATTTCGTGGTGGCTGCTGCATACCATTTTCACCTTAAGATATGCGCACTTGTATTATGATATCAGAAAAGACGATGGTTCACCAAAACCTGGTGGCGGGCTGGATTTTCCCGGAAATGAAGAGCCTGACTACCTTGATTTCGTTTATTTCTCTTTTGTTTTGGGAATGACCTTCCAGGTATCGGATGTGGTTATCACATCAAAACATATACGGCGATTGGCTACTATGCATGGTTTGCTGTCTTTTGGCTACAATACGGCTATACTGGCGTTGAGTATCAATGTGATATCGGGGATGGTGGCGCAGTAATAACCCCCTAACCTATTATGATGTACCGAGCTAGGCTGACCCGTAGGGTCTACCGCTTTGTAGAAAAAAATCAATAATTAGAATTTTGCCTCGTAGAGGCTATCCTTAATCAGCAATGCATACCTGTTTTGTTCGCAAAGGGTAGCCTCTACGAGGCAAAAAATATCGCTTTTGGGAATTCTACAAAGCGGTAGACCCTACGGGTCATTAAGGTTACCCTAAGTTTATAATTAAAAATGATAGTGCTTAATCCTCTATCTTAGAATATTTCCTTGTATCCCCCATTGCGATATAAACAATCAGCGATATCAGGATACAACCTGTCACATACCAATAGAAATAATTGGCATGATGGCTTTGCTTAAAGGTGAGCGCCAAAGTCTCTGCTGTGCCACCAAATATCGACACAGCAATGGCATAGGGAAAACCCACACCCAACGCCCGTATTTGTGCCGGGAAAAGTTCAGCTTTAACTACGGCGTTGATTGAAGTATAGCCGCTGGTAATTATCAACGCGCACATCACCAGTAAAAATGCGGGCAAAACTTCTTTGGTACTTCCCAAAGTCGTCATTATGGGTACCGTTGCCAACGCTCCGGCAATACCGAAACCTATCAACAGGGGTTTACGACCAATCTTATCTGACAACAAACCGAACAACGGCTGCAATAGCATAAACACTACGAGGCTTAGGGTTGATATTAAAGCCGCATCCGCATTGCTAAACTTTGCCGTATCCACCAAAAACTTTTGCATGTAAGTTGTGAAGGTATAGAAAGCCACCGTGCCGCCGATAGTTAATCCGATGACTGTTAATACTGCTTTTGGGTGCTTTGCCAAGGCCTTTATCGTTCCTCTATCGTCTTTGGCCTCTTCCTGTTTAAAAGATGTCGACTCTTGCAAACTACGTCTCAGATACATTACTGTAACGGCCAGTATCGCCCCAAATACAAAAGGGATGCGCCAGCCCCATTCGTGCAGTTCTTTTTCCGTCAGGAATACTTTTTGTAATAACACCACGAAACCTGAGGCGATCAATTGACCCATAATAAGCGTTACATACTGAAAGCTCGAATAAAATCCACGATGCTTTTTGGTGGCCATCTCACTCAGGTAGGTGGCGCTGGTGCCATATTCTCCACCTACACTTAAGCCTTGTATAATTCGCGATAGCAACAAAGTAATTGGAGCTGCTATGCCAATCTGCTTATACCCTGGCACAATGGCAATAATAAGCGAGCCAATACTCATCAGCAACACCGAAAATGTCAAAGCTGCTTTTCTTCCTTTTTTATCAGCATAAGTCCCCATCAGCCAACCACCTATTGGTCGCATTAAAAAACCGACTGCGAATATGGCTGCACTCTTTAACAACTGAGCAGTTTGGTCGTCTGCCGGGAAGAAGGTTGCTGAAAAATATAATGAGAAAAAGGAATAGATATACCAATCGTACCACTCCACCAGGTTACCCAGTGAGCCGCCAATGATGGATTTGATGCGGTTAATTGTGTCCGGTTGATTCATGCTTGTGGCTATTTAATATGTCGTCCAGCAAACTATTTGCGACTGCTTTCCATACCAATTTTTCTACAAATCCTATAACAAAGAATACTAAGCCTAAAACGACAGGCGCAGCATAAGCCCTTCCAGCAATTCCGGCAAACAGCGCAATCCCAAAAAACATTAGTGGTACCAGCAACTGGGTATAGAATTCAAGTTTAATTACGCTCCCATCATCTTTGGATATAATCTCAAATTGCCCCTCACCGAGCCTCTTATGAGACCGACCTGGTACGCCATCAAACAAAATACGATCACCTTTTACTAATTTGATTTTATATTTTGTATTCTCAAGCGTACGAATGACTGATTCTTTGACTATGGACGAATCAATACATGTGGTTCTGGATATATGATACTTTAATTTCGGTCCTTCCATGTACGTCCGAAGATAGGTTTTTAAATAATATCATTAATCCTTACCTTGTCTCAATGTTTTTTACCGAAGACTTTATCACTTACATCTGGAAATTCCGCTTGTTTGATCGCGAGAGCCTGCAAACTACCACAGGCGAAGGCATAGAGGTATTCTCTGCCGGACTACCTAATAAAGATTCAGGCCCAGATTTCCATAATGCACGTATTCGCATTGCAGATACCACTTGGGCCGGAAATGTGGAACTGCATATCAACTCGTCCGACTGGCATAAACACCATCACACCCATGATAAAGCTTATGCAAATGTGATACTGCATGTGGTTTACCGCGATGACGAACCGATCACCCTACCCGACGGCCGTCGCCTGCCGACATTAGAACTGCAAAACCGTATATCACCTGATCTTTACAACCGCTATCGCCATCTGATTTATGGCAATCAGCAGATCATCCCCTGCGAAGGGAGCATACGCCATGTGGATGATATCACCTTACGCAACTGGCTCACCCGTGTGCTGGTTGAACGATTGGAGAAACGATCGGAAGCCGTAATGAAAGCCCTCGAAGTTAATAAAGGGGATTGGGAAGAAACATTTTACCAGTTCCTGGCAGCTCAATTTGGTTTCAAGACCAACGCCGTGCCCTTTGAATTGATGGCTAAATCGTTGCCGCAACTTACTTTGGGCAAGCACAAAAACAACTCGTTGCAAATTGAGGCATTGATATTTGGCCAGGCTGGTTTTTTGGAGGATGATTTGAAAGATGAGTATCCGCAGAAACTAAAAGAAGAATATGCCTTCCTGCAAAAGAAATACAATCTAAAGCCTATCGAAAAGCATCTATGGAAGTTTATGCGCCTTCGTCCTCAAAACTTTCCCACCGTACGATTGGCACAGTTTGCCGCTTTGATCGTCAAATCAAATCACCTGTTCTCGAAGGTGCTGGATACTAAGGATATCGATTCGTTGCGAAAACTATTTACAAGTCTGGAGGTTAATGCTTACTGGGAGACGCATTATCGGTTTGACACGGAGTCGAAGCCGATAGGAAAAAGTCTGGGACAATCTTCCATTGATATTTTATTATTGAATACATTTGTATTGTTCCTGTTTAGTTATGGCAAACACACGCAGCAGGAATACTTTATCAACAGAAGTTTGAAATTGTTGGAAAAATTGCCTGCCGAGCAAAACAAAATCGTAACTAATTTTGATTCTGTTGGTATAAAGGTTAATACCGCTTTTGATTCGCAAGCGCTGTTGGAGCTAAAAAATAATTATTGCGATCATAAGAAATGCCTGCAATGCGGCGTTGGAAATAAAATACTTAGAATGGCTTGATATGTTGCAAAGGATAATCACATTTTTCGAACGATACTCTTTCGGCGTTTGTACCTACATCGGCGAACGCTTTAATATATCTATCAATAAAATACGCCTGTTTTTTATTTATTCGTCATTTCTTGCCGTCGGCTTCCCGCTGATTATGTACTTTTTTGCCGGTATTGTGCTCGATTTCCGCAGGTATTTTAAGAGAAAACATTCTAAAGTTACCGATCTACTGCCTTAATCTTTTAATAGGGCGCCAGGGCGGTCCGCTAGCTAGCGGATCATACTGCGGCAGCATTATCCGCTAGCCATCGAACGGTATCCCTTTACTGGTTTAAGTCTTCCGAAGGGCGACTTAAATCAACAGATGGAAATGGAGGACTCCGTCCGGGTATACATACCTAAAGTTTATTCTGGGTATAAAAGTAATCTCTGTAATAAATGCCGGACAGAGTCCTGCGATCATCTTTGATTTAAGAGTAACTCTTAAACCAGTATTAGAGTCTGGCTAACTTAGTCCTCGTGGTCTAAATATGGGGTTTTAGAATTTCTGTCCAATCTTTTTATTTTTTTAAGGGTTACCCACATTAGAAAAATAAATAAGCATATTCCGACAATTATTCCACCTGATATGTATAAAACTTTCATTGCATAAGGTTTAGGGTAAAGATACAAACAAGATATCAGCGCAATCTCCTTAATCACGCAAATCAGCGGTACTTTGTAAATAATTTGTATCAAATACACAATCTTTTTAAAAAAACGAATTTTGCTGTTATCTTAAGGGCTTCCAATTATTCTATTTTTTCAACTCTTATAACACGTACTATTGAAACAATTTTACGCCCCCTCCTGCCTTAAATTGCCCTTTTTACTATTCAGCTGTCTGCTGACTATCGGTGCTTTCGCACAGAAAAAAAATGCATCTTACAAATATCATATCCGGCGTGCTACGTCAGATATTGTAATTGATGGGGTGGATAATGACCTTGCCTGGCAACGGGCAGACTCGGCTATAAATTTCCACATGGTATTGCCGATGGATACCAGCCTGGCCAAAATACCCACTACAGTAAAGATGGCCTATGACGACAAAAACCTGTATATCCTTGCAGTTTGCTATACGCCTGTGCATGGGCCATACATGGTAGAATCAATGAAGCGCGACTTTAGCTTTGTAAAAAACGACAACTTCATTTTCTTTATCGACCCGTTTGATGCCCGTACCGATGGCTTTACATTCGGCGCGAACGCTGCGGGCGGACAATGGGACGGAAGCATGTACCAGGGCGGCAGCGTCGATCTTAACTGGGATAATAAATGGACATCAGCAGTAAAAAACTACCCGGACAAATGGGTATTTGAAGCAGCTATTCCTTTTAAAAGTATCCGTTATAAAAAAGGCATCAAGGAATGGGGCATTAACTTCAGCCGTAATGACCTGAAAAGCGCTGAGAAATCGTCATGGACACCGGTACCGCGCCAATTTCCTACCGCATCGCTTGCCTACACAGGTGTTCTAGTTTGGGATGAGGAGCCGCCTACTGCAAGTAGTAACGTATCCATTATCCCGTATGCATTGGCTGGTGTTACCAAAGATTACCAGGCAAATACCTCGGCAGCTTTCAAAAAAGAATTTGGCGGCGACGCCAAGATCGCCTTGACGCCATCGCTCAATTTGGACATGACCGTTAACCCGGACTTTTCACAGGTAGACGTTGACCAGCAGGTGATCAACTTAAGTCGTTACGAACTTTTCTTTCCTGAAAAAAGACAGTTCTTCCTGGAGAATGGCGACTTGTTTGCCAACTTCGGCTATACAGATATCCGCCCATTCTTTTCAAGGCGTATTGGTTTGAATCAACCCATTGATTTTGGTGCGAGAATGACAGGTAAACTGGATAAGGATTGGCGCATGGGTGTGATGGATATCCAGACAGGAACCTCTGAATCCAACAACCTGGATGCAGGTAACTACGGTATTATCACTATGCAGCGCCGCGTATTGGACCGTTCCAATATCGGGTTTATGTTTGTGAACCAACAAGTAACCCAGGCACCTAACGGTAGTTCTATCGGGCCAAACAACTATAACCGCAATGTCGGTGTAGAATTCAACCTGGCCTCTACCAGCAACATGTGGACTGGCAAGTTATTGGGATTGAAATCATTTGCACCAGGGAAGGATGGCCATGACCTGGTATTAGCCGATCATTTTCAATATTTGAGCAAATACTGGCAATTATACCTGCAGGAGGAATATGTTGGCAAAAATTATACTGCAGCGGTAGGTTATGTACCGCGCGTAGGCTATATAAAGATCAACCCGCTGATACTGCGCAATTTCTTCCCGAAGAAAACAGCGGTGCTGAGCTACGGTTTACAGGTTAACTCCAATTATTTCTTTAACGAGAGCTTTAACAGAACGGATAACGAAACTGCACTTTCTTTCATAACTACTTTACGCGACCGCAGTACCATCACCATTTCGGGCATTAATGATTATGTAAAACTGCAGCAGCCTTTCGACCCAACCAACACCGGGAAGGATAGCCTGGCTATAGGCACACAACATCGGTATAATTCGCTCGACATTTTGATCGTATCCAAACCGCAAAGTGTATTTACTTACCAGTTGGAGACCATATTCGGCGGATATTATGATAATGGTCACCGGTTGAGCTTTAACGGAACAATCGGTTACCGTATTCAGCCATATGTAAACATTGCCATCAATGGTAACTATACCGACTTGCGATTGCCTGCGCCTTATGGCGATACCAGGTTCGCACTGATCGGTCCGAAAGTAGATGTTACATTTACCAACACGCTGTATTTTACCACTTATGTGCAGTATGATGATCAGAAGCGGAATATGAATATCAATACCAGGTTCCAGTGGCGGTACAAACCGGCATCTGACCTGTTTATTGTGTATGGAGAGAACTCGATACCAACGCCTTATACCCCTCGCAACAGGCAGTTGGTGGTCAAGTGGACTTATTGGCTAAATATTTAACAAAAGGGGTTGTATTTATCCCGAATATTTTAAATTTACCATGATAGTTTTTAAAAAACTGTCTCTACTTATTAAACCTCTTAAAAAACGCAAATGAAGACCAAATTCAAACTACCGGTATTCCTGTTGATCGGTGCAACCTCATTAGCTTTCACCCTTCCAAATTCCAAAAAACCTATTGTAAGCAAGGCCACAGGCTGGATCAGTATTTTTGATGGCAAAACCCTTAAAGGCTGGCACAATTACAACAAAAGCGGCGCGGTTAAAAGTTGGGAGGTGGAAGATGGTGCGCTTGTATGCCTTGGCACAGCCAAAGACGCATCAGGTGGTGACATTGTAACCGACAAGAAATATACCGATTTTGAATTAAAATGGGATTGGAAAGTAGATAAGGGTAGCAATAGCGGCGTATTATACCATGTACAGGAAGGCTCAAAATGGCATGGCACCTACGAAACAGGGCCAGAATACCAAATCATTGATGACGTAACATTTCCGGAACATTTGGAGAACTGGCAACAAGCCGGTGCAGATTATGCGATGCACCCTGCCAATGATCAAAAAGTATTAAAACCCGTTGGTGAATGGAATCAGAGCAGGATAGTTTTCCGGAAAGGTCACGTGGAGCACTGGCTGAACGGTAAAATGATCGTACAATTCGAAGCCTGGAGCGACGATTGGAACAAGAAACGCACCGAAGGCAAATGGAAAGATTATGCTGATTATGGCAAAGCCAAAACCGGAGAGATAGCTTTACAGGATCATGGCGATAAGGCCTATTATAAGAATATTTTTATTCGTGAACTGAACTAGTTGACTTGGGCAATCTTACACCCCCTTCAACTATTACAACCTCTAGAACCATTACAACCAATCATCCATGGAAGAAAAGAAATTAGACACCCGGCGGGAGTTCCTCAAAAAGTCGGCTATTGCGGCGGCGGCTTTTACCATCGTTCCCCGTTTTGTTTTGGGTAAGGGATACATCGCCCCGAGCGATCAACTCACTAAGGGCATTATCGGCGTAGGCGGTATGGGGCGTAATCATATCCCCTACGGCAATACCAAGGTAGTAGCCATCTGCGACGTGGATAAGAACCACCTGCAGGAAGTATCAACAATGCTGAACAACGGCGCCAAAATGCTTAGCGATTACCGCGAGCTGATCCAACTGCCGGAAGTAGATATTGTTCACATCGCCACTCCTCCTCACTGGCATGGTATTATGGCTGCAGATGCAGCGCGTGCCGGAAAAGACATCTGGTGCGAAAAACCGATGACCCACACCATTGGCGAAGGTAAACGCGTAATGGAAGCCGTACAGCAACATGGTCGCATTTTTAGGCTGAACACCTGGTTCCGCTTCTCCGATAATTTTTACGGAATGGGCACCACAGTTAAACCGATCAAAAAGTTAGTTGAAAGTGGCCTGCTTGGCTGGCCATTGACTGTGACTGTAGGCAGACATACCGGGTTCGACTGGAAGTTTTACTGGGTAGGCAAAACCAACCTGCCTCAAATGCCTGTTCCGCCTGAATTGGACTACGAAACATGGCTGGGCCCCGCACCTTACAAACCATACCATCCTCATCGTGTGCATCAAACTTTCCGTGGTTATTGGGATTATGATGGCGGTGGTTTGAGCGATATGGGTCAGCATTATATCGACCCTATTCAATACTTCTTAGGCAAGGATGATACCAGTCCGATTAGTGTTGAACTGGATGCTCCTCAACAGAATATGGACGCCGTAGGTACCTGGCGTAAGATCACTTACACTTATGCCGATGGTTGCAAGATAATATTGGATGGAGAAGGCAGCGTAGAGGGTGTTCCTTATATTGAAGGGCCAAAAGGCAAACTGTATCCGGGCTTTAAGTCGGATATACCGGACCTGGAAAAAAAACTGGCCGCCTTCCCTGATCCTGAACCGCAGGTGGTTGATTTTATCGACGCGGTAAAGAACCGGAAAAAGTTTGCGCTAAACGAGCAGAACGGTTACCGTTCATGTACCATTATCAATATGGGTTTGGCGGCGCTCCGTTTAGGACGTTCGTTAAAGTTCGATCCTGTTAAACAGGAGTTTATTGATGACGAAGGTGCAAACCGTTTGATATTCCCGCCGCTTCGCGGACCATGGACCATTTAATTCAAGTTTGAGATCACAATCATGAAAAAAATATTTACATCAATTGCCGTTCTGTCCCTGCTCGCCACGCTTGCAAAGGCACAGGATAGCGGCATCACCGCCATACTGGATAAGGAACCCGCCATTAAAGAAACCGATCTGAACGCCAATGCCGAAAAAACCATGGCTTTGGGCGAGCAGGGCATTGTAAAAATGCTCGAAATGCTGCAGGCACCCGGTCAGGCAGACAATACTAAAATTTATGACGCCATCAGCGGCTTCACTTTCTACATCACACAAAGAACAAAAGAGCCATGGCGCGCTACCGCAGTAAAAGCCTACTGCACTGCTTTACCCAAAGTAAGCGATAAGGAAAACCAGGCCTTTATCATCAGTCAGCTACAGATGATCGGCAAAGATGATGCGGTGTCGTCATTGAAAGGTTATTTGGGTGATGAACGCCTGTGCGATCCTGCTGCACGTGCGTTAGTGAAGATCAACACGACAGCATCAAAAGCAGCTTTGTTATCAGCTTTAGGCGGTTCACAGGGCAAATGTACAATAACCCTGATAGAGGCTTTGGGCGATAGCAAAAATGCGTTGGCGGTGCATGGTATCTCAGCCCAGATCGGTAAAGATAAAATGACCGATAAGGTTGCTTTGTATGCATTAGCAAACATCGCCAGCCCGGTTTCCGTCAATCTGATGGCAAATGCTGCCGACCAGGCTAAGTATACTTATGATGTTACTGACGCAACGTCTGCCTACGTGATGTTCATTCGTAATCTCGGTACAAAAAATGCGGTAACGGCAACAAAACTGGCAAAGGCATTACAGACTAAAGCAAGTTTGGCCAACCACGTTCAAACACAAACAGCTGCTTTAAAAATATTGGTCGATCTGCAAGGCAACAAAAGTACACCGATGCTGATCGTAGCTGCCCGGAACAACAATGCGCAATACCGTGATGCGGCATTGAAATTTGCTCAGCCATACGTCACTCCAACAACAACTGCTTTGTGGGCAGCTGAATTGGCAAAAGCGGGAACAGACGAAAAGGTTGCAATCATCAAAATGTTGGGCATAACCCGCCCTGCTACTGCTTTACCTGCTGTTGAAAAGCAATTGAATAGTCCGGATAAAGATGTAGTGATAGCTGCCGTTGATGCCGCCGGAAAGATAGGTCAGGATAAAGCTATTGGTAATTTATTAATTGTAATGCGTACTGGCGATGCTGACAAGATCGCCGCTGTGCAAAATGCATTACTAATCATGAAAGGCCCTACGGTGGTAACTAAAGTAGCCAACGCATTGCCCGACATGTCAGCTGATGGCAAAGTAGCTTTGATCAATGTATTGGCAGCACGCCAGGCACACAGTAAGATCGACATTGTAACGCCGTTACTGAACAGCAAGGATGCCAATGTTCGTGCGGCTGCTTATGCATCCTTAAAGCAGTTAGCAGGACCGGATAACCTGAGCCACTTATTCCTGATGCTGAAATCACCGGCATCGGCAACTGAAGGCGCAGATGTTCAGGCGGCTATTATTGCAGTTCTTGGTCAGGCAAAAGATAAATCGAACCAAAGCAAACAGGTGCTCGAGCAAATGGACCAGGCGCCTGCGGATAAAAAGCCTTTATACTTTAACATCCTGGCAAGCATTGGGGATAAAAAATCATTAGCAGCTATATCCTCGGCTTATGCTAAAGGTGATGATGCCACCAAACAAGCAGCTGTTACTGCACTTTCTCAGTGGGTTGATGTAAGCGCTGCTCCTGAATTATACCTGATCAGCAAAGAAACAACCGATGCCAATTTAAAGAACCAGGCATTACGCGGTTTTGTAGCCGCCATCAGCAAATCCAATTATCCTGCTGACGAAAAAGTGATCTACCTGCGCGACGCGATGGACGTGGCACAGACCGTTCCGCAGAAAAAACTGATATTGGAGGAGACAGCGAACAATAAAACATTCCCGGCACTTCTTTTTATCGCCAAATACCTGGATGATCCGCAATTACAGGCTGACGCTGCCGAATACGTGTCGAGCATTGCGGTATCTGATAAATATTTTTATGGCAACGAGGTGAAAGAATGGTTGAATAAATCCATCCAGCTTAAAAAAGGTGGCGATAGCGACTATGAAAAAGTGGCCATACGCAAGTTTATCGCTGAGATGCCATCCGATCCGGGCCTGGCACCGATCTTTAATAATAAAGACCTGACCGGCTGGAAAGGTCTGGTTGGTAACCCTATCACCCGCAGCAAAATGGATGCAACTACATTGGCTAAAGAACAGCACAAGGCTGACTCCATCATGAACAAAGGCTGGTATGTAAAAGATGGCGTCCTGAACTTTAGCGGTGAAGGCGAAAACCTGTGTACCATCAAGCAATACCGCAATTTCGAGCTGTATGTAGACTGGAAGATCGAGCCAAAAGGTGATGCAGGAATTTATCTGCGTGGTTCTCCACAAGTACAAATCTGGGATACATCTCGTGTAGATGTTGGCGCGCAGGTAGGTTCAGGCGGGCTATACAACAACCAGGCTCACCAAAGCAAGCCACTTAAACTGGCCGACAACGCAATCAACGATTGGAATAACTTCCATATCATTATGAAAGGCGATAAAGTAACCGTTTACCTGAATGGGGTATTAGTAGTAGACAACACAGTTCTGGATAATTACTGGGATCGTAAACTGCCTATCTTCCCTAAAGAGCAGCTTGAATTACAAGCCCACGGGAACCATATTTATTACAGGGATATTTATTTGAGGGAGCTGCCGGAGTAAATTATTTGTCTGAACCGGAATTCATCGAATTATTGAATTTACAGAATGTTCACGTTGAATAAAATTCTGGCCATTCTGTAAATTCAACAAATTTCGGTTCAGACAACTTTTCTAATTCTTGTCCACAAACTTCCAATTCGCTTCGCTGTACCGATCACCCACATTCGGATATTTAAGCAATAACGCTTCTATCTGTTGAATATCCTCAGCAGTTAAAACAACATCTACACTTCCAGCATTGTCTTTCAGGTTTTTACGCTTTTTAGTACCGGGGATAGGTATGATGTTATCACCCTGCGCCAATACCCACGCCAATGCCAGTTGTGCCGGACTGCATCCTTTCTGCTGAGCTATCTCTGCAAAGCCAGAAGCAAGATTCTGATTATTCTCCTGGTGATCTTTTTGGTAGCGGGGCAAGGATTTTCGAAAATCGTTATCACCTAATTCGGTCAAGTTTAAAGTATTGGTCATTAACCCACGTGCCAGTGGACTAAACGGAACAAAGGCAATACCTAACTCTTTGCATAGTGGCAATATTTCTGCCTCTACATCTCTCGTAAGTAAAGAGTATTCGCTTTGCAAAGCACTGATGGGATGTAAAGCATGCGCTTTGCGAATTGAATTAGCAGATGCTTCCGATAAACCCAGGTAACGCACTTTACCTTCTTTCACCAGTTCAGCCATCGCGCCAACCATTTCCTCGACGGGCACATTCGGGTCGATGCGGTGGGCATAGTATAAATCGATGGTGTTGATCTTTAACCGTTTCAAACTGGCTTCAACTGCCTGTTTCACATATGCCGGACTACCATCGAAAGTGCTCAATCGTCCATCCGGATGTGCCCTGAAACCAAACTTAGTAGCAATAAATACTTTGTCGCGGTTGGAACGAAGAACGTTGGACAACAACTCTTCGTTTCGACCATTTCCGTAAACATCGGCAGTATCCCAAAAGTTAATGCCAAGGTCGAGTGCTAAGTGTAGTGTTTCTAAGGATTCAGGGTCGTCAGGTGTGCCGTAGGCGTGGCTCATGCTCATGCAGCCCAAACCTGTGGCCGATAGTTGTTCGCTTTGAGCGAAGGTTCTGTATTTCATAATGTTGATGGATGATTTTTGTGCAATATCCTGATAAAAGAATCGGCGCGTTTAATTGGTTTGTAAAAATTTAAATCCGAATACTTTTTTACATTTGGTGAACCATGAAAAAAGTACTTAACACCGCCATTATCGGCTTCGGATTTTCGGGCGAAACCTTCTTTGCGCCATTTGTAGATTCGAGTCCGAATTTCAACCTCAGCAAAATATATACTAGCGATCCAGCCCGTGTAGCTAAAGCCCAATCATTATATCCCAATGTAGAGATTGTTGACAGCACCGACAACATTATGAATGATCCGGATATTGACCTGGTATTGGTAGGCACGCCTAATACATCACACCTACCACTAAGCAAACAAGCCCTGCTGGCGGGGAAACATGTATTGGTCGAAAAGCCATTTACCGTGACTGTAGATGAGGCTAATGAACTGATCGCGCTAGCAAAACAACAGAATAAGGTATTATCTGTGCATCACAACCGTCGCTTTGACAGCGGGCATAATACGATAAAGAAAGTATTGGCCAGCGGCAAACTGGGTCATCTAGTAGAGTACGAAGTGCATTATGACCGTTTCCGCAGAGAATTGCGCCCTGACGCATGGCGCGAAAAACCGCTGCCGGGGTCTGGTATACTGTATGACCTGGGCGCTCACATCATCGACGGTGCATTAGAATTATTCGGCAAACCGTTAGAGGTGACCTGCATTATGATAACCCAACGCCCGGGTTTAGAAGTAGAAGATAATTTTGAGATCATACTCACCTACCCGGCCGGATTAAAAGTAACCTTGAAAGGCGCCATGTTGGTAAAAGTTCCGGGGCCAACCTATGTATTATGCGGCGATCATGGTACGTTTATAAAATACGGCATGGATGTGCAGGAAGCTGAATTAAAAAAAGGCGGCAGACCGGGCACTTCCCCTGATTGGGGTATCGAACCTGAATCGATATGGGGCAAGCTCACTTACGAACAAGACGGCAAAGACATCACTGAAACCGTAAAAAGCGAAGAAGGTCATTATGAAGACCTTTTCCAAAATTTATACGAAGCCATCGCCGAAGGCAAGGAATTGATTGTTGAGCCAGAACAGGCAAGGGATACCATCCGCATTATTGAATTGTGTTTTCAGAGCAGTAAAGAGAAAAGAACTGTGCCATATTCGGACTAATTTTTTCAATGATTGCCTTATTAAATAATCATCACGGTGTATTGAAGATAGGCACCAAATGATTGAATAGATTATAGCCACGATACAACCAAATGTAGATTGTCTCATATTTCAAATTATGAGACAATTTTTTTTTGTATTTATATTCTCTGTAGCAACATTTCTGGCAAACGCCCAGGTGACCATCAAACCGGGCGACAAGGTCATCCACTACGATTGGATAAAACCATCCCACGATTTTTATCGAAACCAGGTAAGCGATAGCACAGGGAAAGTGACTTACGATTTTATGATGGAAGATTTTACTTCCGTCGATCTGGCGAATAAACGGATCATCTTTTCACGTTCACGACAGGTGCCAGCCGGCAGTTTTTCAACCGACACTTCTGTAACCGACCTTTCTTTGAAGCCGGTACGCATGCACGAAATACATTACCAAAGAAACGTGACTTTTGATATGACATTCGCAGATAACCAGGCCAGCGTGCAAACCATCAGAAAGGGTGTATCATCAGTCAAAAACTATCCGATGAAAAGCGGCTATTTTGAGGATAATATGATCGAATACATCTTTGGTTATCTTGAACTGAAAAAAGATGTGACTTATACTTTAGATAATTTCAATAAGGATACACCCGCTCCTTCCGACCCTTACCAAATTGAATATGCGTTTGATGATGTTTGGAATGTAGCGCCAGATCATCAAGTCTACTGCATCGTGCTGCGCTTTACTCATGGCGGCACTTCAGGCTATATATGGATAGACAAAAGCACGCACCTGATGTTAAAAACAATAGCCAGCTTTAAGAAAGGGTCTTATGTACTGACGAAGATATAATTACTTCATCCTTACCAACCGCACCACCTGCCCTCCACCGGCTGCCAAGTTGGTATTCAGGGTGCTTTTGTTATTCACTTGCTGCACCACTTTAACCAAATGATTCGGGTTGCTATCTGCATCGGGAGCATCGCTATAAACCTCTGCAGAATAATTCCCATCTGGTAAAAAATATAGATCCGTTTTGATGCTGTGTGCGGTGTTATTGCTAATAGTACCAATATACCAGTCGTCGCCTTTTCGGCGGCCAATGGTGACATAATCGCTCATTTTAGCATTTATTACCCTGGTTTCATCCCAGGTAAGTGGTACCTGCTGTAAAAACTCAAACCCCGGTTGACCGATATAAGCATCCGGATAATCGCATACCATCCCTTGTTCGTTCTCCAGCACAACATACATTCCAAGCATATGACAACGCGTACCCAGTACCATTGGTGCGGTATAGTGCTGTTTAAATGTTTTAAGATTGGCCGCCCTGAATCCACCTAAATGATAATCGGTTGACCCCGCCAACGCACGGGTAAAAGCAATATTCACATCAGCATCAGGTGTGACGACAGTGTTCCATTTATCATTTTCATAATTCAGAGTTCCTTCCCGGGTAAATTCGTTGGGGTAAGTGCGGGCGGTGCCAGTTGGCTTATATGCTCCGTGAAATTGAATGTGGAGGTGATGTTGCGCCGCCTTTTCCAGAATCTCTGTCTGCATATTGACCATTTCCTGGTCGTCGCGATCCATAAAATCGCACATCAGGCCTTTTATACCCCATTTTTCATATTGGGCAAAAGTCTCATCCAATTTGGGATATAAGGCATAAAAATGAACCCACACGCGTATACCTACACCTACTTTTTTTGCTGAATCGCATATCTGCTGCATATCCAGTCCGGGTACGGCCTTGCTGGGGTCGGCATGCAGACCGGGTTGAAAACCAGCACCGTCGTTTACATACCATTCGTGCAAGCCATATTCTACTACGCTATGATAACCCAAGCCATATTTTGCACAGAAATTCACATAGTACATATTGGTCTCGTAATTATTGCCGGGCGCAAATGAAGTGTCGGGAGTAACATTACCGTTCCACCATGGGAATGTAGTTTTTCCAGGCTTTATCCACGAAACATCTTTTATGCGGCAGGGTTCGCTCAGGTTAGTCAGAATATTGGATTCCATCAAAGCGCCAACCCTATCGCTGATCATCATTACCCGCCAGGGGCTATTGTGTGGCAGTTTAGCGATCACCTTAATCTCTTTCTGATGTGGTAAGGGTGATAAGCTGCTTTGCAAAACACCGTTGTGTTTGATGAGGTACATCCCGGCATAGTCCAACAAATTAGCTTCGGTGATGGCCATGTAAATGCCGTGCGGGTATTCAAACGTGGCAGGTAAGTCCATCAATGTATCCGGCTTTATTTTGCTGACTGGTAACTTGTCATACAGACCCTCGTGCGAGGTCGTGTAATTCTCCCTGAATAAAACCAAGCCCATGGGATCTTGGGTCAGATTAAACTGATCCACTTCATCAGTGATCTCCACCTTTTCACCATCCTTGCCAGGAATCATATAGCGAAATGCAGCCCCATCATTAAAGACTCTGACTTCTATATTTATCTGTCTTTTCAATCCGCTACTCTCTAAAACCGGAACAATCAGCTCATTGCTTAAACTGTGTACATGGCTGCTTTTGCCAATCACCATGTCGTAGGTCTCTTCCACTCTTTTAGAAGAAGAATTGCCAAATGTGATATCCTTTCCAAATTCACCACCTTCTTTAAAGATTAAACTCAATCGCGATTTACCAATTAGCAGTTCCCCTTTGTAACTCACTGTGTAGAACACGCCGGATGCATCTTTATCTACTGTAAAAGTTATTTTCTTATCGGGTGAGTTGACAGTAAAGCCAGGTTTTGCAAAAGCAGACGTGATAGTAAGGAACAACAGGAGAATAGTTAACCGGATAGCGGGCATAATTGGTTTTTGTTGGTTTATAAATGTAAAAAGAATAGCTGATGGCTGTGATTGAAATTGCTATTTTGTTTCGGTTTAGGCAGATTTAGCAATTATGAAGATCATCACTTGGAATTGTAATATGGCTTTTCGGAAGAAGGTTGATCTGCTATTGCAATACCAGCCTGATCTGCTGATCATACCGGAGTGTGAGCATGCTGATAAAATCATATTTCCTGAACTGCCAACCAGTGCCATTTGGTATGGTGATAACCAGCATAAAGGACTTGGTGTATTTTCATTTGGGAAGTATCAGCTTGAATTGTTGACCGATCATGAGCCTTCTTTTAAGACGATCCTCCCGATTGCCGTGTCGGGTGGGGATATTGACTTTACACTTTTTGCGATATGGGCAAATAATCCGCAGGATAAAGGCTACCAATATGTGGGGCAGATATGGAAAGCCATTCATCACTATGAACATTTGATCAAACCTGAAAAAACCATATTGATCGGTGATTTTAACAGCAACAGCATTTGGGATAAACCCCGACGGGTTGGAAATCATACTCACATGGTCGAGAAATTGAGTTTAAAACAAATCAAAAGCGTATATCACCAACATTTTGATCAAACTCATGGCAGCGAGTTGCATCCCACCTTCAATTTATATAAAAATGCTGACAAGCCCTACCACCTCGACTATTGCTTTGTATCCCAGGATATTATGTCAAAGTTAACCGGGATGCATATTGGCAAATATGATGAATGGAAAAAATACAGTGATCACCTGCCCATGATCATCGACTTCAATTTTTAAAAATCCCCCTTTTTCATTGCAGTTAAGTCCATATTTTTGGCTGCAATTATTTAACCTATGGAACAATTTATAATAATACTGCGCGAGCCTGACGGTCGTGCGGATGAACATGGTACGCAGGAAATGGCTGATCACCGCGACAAATGGAACAGTTGGTTCGCCAAATATGCCAAAGCCGGAAATTTATTGGGCGGAAACGCACTTTCGCTTTATGGCAAAATGGTACGGGGCAATGATGCGGAAGTGATTGATGATATTCATAAAGTAGGAACCGAGATAGTGGGCGGATATTTATTGATACAAGCAGAAGACCTGGATAATGCAGTAGAGATAACACGGGAATTACCGGTATATGAGTTTGATGGTTATGCTGAAGTGAGACCGTTTAAGATATATAGTGTGTAGTAAGCTTGTCCTAACTGCTTACCCACTCTGTCGACGCTTCGCTGGACATCTCTCCCTAAGCTTAGGGAGAGAACTGTTTTTATAATTAACTCCTCCCCTGATCTCAAGGGAGGCCGGCAGGGGTAAAAAAAAGCGTTCCGTCTCTCACCCCGGAACGCCCTTTCAACTAAATCCCGTATCTCATGTTTTTGATACAAGGTCTTTATAAAATCTCATCATCTTTATCGTAAATATGATGCCATTTATATAACTATTTTATTATCAATGCATTATTGCATAAATCATGCCATTCTAATGTATCAAAAGCGAACAAAGAACGTCCGCTTTTGATGGATATAAAATTAAGATCAGTTAATTTATTGAGATCAGTTAATCAGTTGACCGGTAACCAGTTATCAGGCACATCAGTGTAATTCACTGGTTAACTGTTTTAACCGGTTACCGATCACTCGCTCCGCAGGCTCTTTACCGGATTAGCTACAGCTGCCTTAAATGCTTCATAGCTTAGAGTAAATAAAGCGATAATCACAGAGCTTATTCCCGCCAGGATAAATATCCACCACGACAAGTCTATGCGGTATGCAAAATCCTGCAGCCACGAGTGCATGGCAAACCATCCTAACGGTGCCGCTATAACAAAAGCAACGATTATAAGTTTCAGGAAATCTGCGGCAAACAAGCTTATTATCTGGCTTAGTGATGCCCCCAGAACTTTGCGTACACCAAATTCCTTAACACGTTGTTCGGCTGAAAACATAACCAGGCCTAATAAACCAAGGCACGATATAGCTATTGCGACCACTGCAAAAACGATAGAAAGTTGAGAAATGATGAGCTCGCTACTGTACAGCTTTTTATACTCCTGGTCGACAAACTGATAGGTGAATGGATAATTGGGATTGATGCTTTTATATACCGTCGCGAGGCTTTCAATAGCCTCCTTGGTTTTTCCAGGCTGGGTTTTGGCAACGATAACCCCAAAATACTCTCCCTCCTTTATATCCAATAGGATAGGCTTTATAGGATCGTGCAATGATTGTGTATGGTAATCTTTTACTACACCAATAATATGTCCCCTCTTTTGCCAGGCCTGTACCCATTGCCCTATCGGGTGAGCCATCTTCATTTCTTTAGCGGCCTCCTCATTGATCAGGAAAGCGTCTGTAGAATCGGTAGGATTGGTCGGTGAAAAATCCCGCCCTTCAGCCATTTGCAGTTTCATCAATTTCACAAAATCAAATCCAACTGAAGCTGGCTTTACTCCCACGGTCGAATTTTTTTCCTTTCCCTGCCAGGTGATCTGGTCGTCGTACACCACAAAATTCATAGCCTGCGGAACTTCAGTAGTACGATCGATCATCGCTATGCCGGGCATTTTCGCAGCCTGCTGTTTAAAGAGCAAATATTTGTTTTTCTTTGATAGTTCGCCTTCAATACGGGTGTAGATCATATTTTCTTTATCATAGCCCAAATGTGCGCTTTGCACGTAGTCAGTTTGCCGGGTGATGACGATAGTCGCGATAAGCAACAAAATAGAAAGCATAAACTGAAAAACCGTTAACCCTTTTCGAAACCACACCGCACCCTGGGTAAACTTGAGTGTGCCTTTTAAAATTCGTACCGGTTTTAAAGATGACAAATACAGCGCCGGGTAACTTCCTGCCAATATACCGGTGATCAGCATTAAGCCAATGAGTGATAGCCAAAAGGAACTATGGACTAATGGGAAACCTAATTGTTTACCAGTAAACAAGTTGAAAGAGGGCAGCAATGCGAGGACAAGAAGAATTGACAGCACCATCGCCATAAAGGAAAAGACCAGCGATTCACCAAAGAATTGCGCTATTAAACTACCCCGCGTTGAACCCACCACCTTGCGTACGCCAACTTCTTTTGCGCGTTTTACCGAGCGGGCGGTAGCCAGATTCATGAAGTTAATGCATGCGATGATTAAAATGAAAATGGCTACCTCGCTGAATATTTTGACATATTCGATGCGGCCCGCGGTCGGTTTTCCATTCACAAAAATGTTATGGAGATAATTATCACCAAAGCGTTGCAACCCAACATGAAATTGAACGCCCTTTGGTAGTGTCAGCTTCGGTTGTAAATACTGATTGATAGCTGCCTCAACATGGTTTGGGTCTGCGTTGTCGGCCAATTGGACATAAGTTCTAAAGTCATTAGATGACCATTCGATCCTTTTCTGCATTTCCCAGCTGAGCACAAAGTCGAACTTTAATGAACTTGCCGATGGCAGGTCTTCAAAAACGCTGCTCACGATAAGATTGTAAGCATTTTCATAGCGAATAGTTTTTCCAATGGCGTTTTGCGGGGTTCCAAAAAACACTTCCGCTGTGTGGCGCGATATAACAATATTGCTTTGATCTTTAAGTGCTGTTCCGGCATTGTTCCCTGCAATGATTGGGTAGCTAAACATTGTGAAAAAGTCTATCCCAACCCGCGAGCCATTCATTTTTACAATCTTCTCGCCTACCCTCAGCGTTTCCGGATGCCCCCAGGGCAGATCGTATCCGGTTGCATAGCAAGCCGTATTGGCTACTCCGGAAATACCGTTCTTTACATCTTCCAGGAGAAAAATACGGCCCTTCATCTTATCAAAAGCAAGCGGCATATTATAATCGCCTGAAATACCTCCGTTATAGGTCGTGGTTTGATACAGCACGTAAAGATTCTTACCGTTTTGATGGAAGTTATCAATCCCTTTCTCGTCCTGTACCCAAAGGAGGATAAACAAGCAGCAGGTCATGCCCAATGCCAGTCCTATTACATTAATGGCGGTATGCGTTTTATGGCGTATCACATTTCGCCATGCTATCAGTAAATAATTGCGTATCATGATTTTAATAGGTTTTAACAGTTAAATTTTTGTAAGCGCAGGACAGACTATTGCCAAACCAATAGCCAACAGAGCCCTGTTTTAGATCAGGGTCCAAGTCTTTATAAACCATTGCCGGTGTAGGCTGGTGATCGACATAAACCCTCAGTTCACGGCCTTTTACAACAGCCTTTACATGGAACCAGTTGGTAGCAGGTAGTGTCGCTTTTGCCTGGTATTTTTCGGCTTCGTAGTCCCACCAATTGAAATCCATCTTCTTTTCGGGCATGTATTGAATGGCGTTGATAGTACCCGTAGAAGCCGGTCTGAAATAAAGTGTTTGGTAGTGATGAGCATCCTGTATGCGGAAGGCAAGCCCCAAATATTCCTGGCCGTTACTTGATGCCATATCCAGTTCGATCTCTCCATCAGTAAAGTTTAACCCTTTGGGATAAGCTACAGCACCGAATTTGTAGTTGTTAAAACTCTTTTTGATAATCAGCGCTTTCGAGCCTTTGTAAGTTTGCATAGTGCTGTTTACACCATCCGAATTAGGGAGAACCCATTGAGCGGTTTCAATATTGCTGTAGTTGTGTGTTTTGTTTTTTTGCTGGGCGATTGAAAGACTTGCTATCGCGAGCAATATGATTGATAATAGTGCTTTCATGATTTATTGACCTTTTTTAATTTTTAGGTTCGCAAACTCCGCCACTGTACCATCAGTCCATAACCCAAACATGCCTTTGCTCCGACCCTGGAGCGTTCGTACCGACAATGAAGGTTTATCGATACCATTCACATATACTTTAATGCTGTCTTTAGTGACGACAATGCGCGCGTGAATCCAATCCTCAGGTTTTGGATTGGGGATGATCTCGCTTTCGAATTGACTTGTATTCTCTTTACGGAGACGATCATATCCATATTGCGGCAGACTCATGTATTGCACCGACCAGGTACGCCGAACCGGGTCAGTATGTCTAAAATTGAACGGCCGGAAATAGATCACATCGTAATTGCGCGAAGTATCTGCCGCATAAAAGGCAATCCCCGGAAAGCTTTTCAGGAACTCATTACGGCCGCGGATATCCAGTTCGATAGTTCCATAGGAAAAATCAACGCCCTTCAGCCACACATTATCCCGGCAGGTAATTCCCTTTTTATCACCTTCTTCAAAAAGCTTCACCCCGCTTGATGGACCATATACCATGTTGCCATCTGCCAGCATTTTTTGCAGATCGATCGTTTGGCTGAACGATTTGACGCCAATCAACAGTGCAGTTAGTATAAAAAGTGTTTGTTTCATAATCTTAATCCTTTAAATTTTCTTTCTTCAGTTTTGCCAGCAGCTTATCGAACCTCACCCAGGCCAGGTGGCAATCTTTCGGGCTATGACCTGTTGAGTAGATCAGACATTTACCATCCGGTGTTACATATTCCCCCCAGCGGTGTGCCGGGCCATTGTTTATTTTCGGACCAAGACTTGCTGGTGCCGTCCAACTGCCATCTTTTTTATGGAAACTGATCCAAAGCTCGCATTCATAATCCTTCTGTTCTTTGGCACTGATGACGATATACGACTCATCCCTCGCCACAAAAAAATCACCGTCAAAACCAGGCGTATTCAATGGCTCACCCAAACTCCGGATAGTGGTATCCGTTGCTGTCATTTTTAACTCACTTACGTCATAATCCTGGAAATCTTTTCTTTTATCAGGATGCACATTACTGGCGGCATAGCAAGTGCCACTGGCTGTTGGCATAAAATCGTACAAGCCATAATCCTTTTTTAAATACACTTCGGGTGCGGTCCACCCATTACCACTACGATGCGATTGCCAGACGAGTGAGTACTTAACATCAGGCTGTCCACCTAACAAATAAAGCGTCTGATTATCTACAGAAAAGGTCGGCGCATAGTAATGTTCGTTCAAAATAAATGGCCCGTTCCATTTGCCGTTCTCAAATTTCATATACCGGACTTTGCCATTTACACCGCTGAACCAGGTGTTGTTAGTCGGATAATAGAACTCCGTACCGTCATCTGAAAAAGCTACCCGGTCGAACGCAAAGGTGTCGGCCTTCGCCAGCATACCGCCACCAAATACTTCGGGGGTATCACCCGGTGGCTTTTGGCCGAGGTAGGCATCTTTGGTATTCCAGATGCTTTTTTGTGCATAGATGGTTGTGCTCAACCCCAGCAATAATGCTATCGATAGGAATGCTAGTTTATTCATGATGATCCTTTTTAAAAATGCCTGCAGAAATATCCTTGCCTGCTGATGAATCCGAAAGGCTGAGATAGTTTTTGGGCACGCCATTGGCGGTTACTTCGCTTAATGTTACCGTCCCGGATTTCCGGATATTGTTCTCTGCCGGCTTATTTAGCGTATCCGGGCTAATGCTATCTCCGTTAAAAGCCATGTAATGTGTGTTATTTGCTATCAGCGAATTGCTGAACTCATAATTGGTATGAACACCTTTATAGCCGACGAAAAAGTAATTGCTGTTTGATACAATATTATCCGTGAAAATGAATGGCAAGTCGGCACTGTCACCATAACCATACCAGAAAGCACCTTCGTAGGCACCGTAAATAATGGAATGTGTTAGTGAAAAATCTTTGATCTTAAGGAATACCAGGACTGCATTCTTACATCCATAGAATATGCAGTGGTCGATATGGATGCCGCTACCCTGGGTAAAAACGCTGCCCTGAATGGGCGACGAATTTTTCTCGCCAATAAAATAACATTGGGATATTTCCAGGTCTTTCAAGTCCGGGTTGTGCCGTTCTACAGGATAATAGTATTCCACACCTGGAGTTGCATTTCCCAGAAACTTGAGGCCCCTTAGGCTTACGTTATTCCGCTCGATCTGGAAACCGACGCAGTGATTAAAATGACCATAATCTTTGTTATTAGCTGATACCGATTGGATCACCGGCATCTTTGCAGGCGACCATGCATCATCATCGGGCATAATCATCGCCTCAATAGAATACTTTACCGTATCAATTTGCTTCTTAAAAGGCGAAATTATGATCTGATGAGTAAGCAGGTATAAACCGGGAGCTAAATTTATAGTTACCTGCTCATTGCCAGAAAAAGTATTTGTTATTGATACTGCTTTTTCTAAACTGCGGAATGGTTCAGCCGCTGTTCCTTTTGCTTCGTCGTTACCTTTTACAGCATCAACAAACAAAGTCTGCGATTGTGCATACCCGGCTATCAGTGTAAAAACTAAAAAGTAAACAAGAAAAGTTCGGTTCATTTTTATAATAATTAAATTGCCTTTGCTTAAGGTTTACACAAACTTATTAAGGCGTTATGGGCAGGGCAATTCATATACTGTTCAAGTTTTTTCAAGTTGTATCTTTTTGAAATAAAATGAATTACAATACCGTCACACCTATTCTTTCATCCAAAAGATTGCTATTCCGGCAGCATAGTTCCGGGGACATGGATGCTTATTGCGCTATGGAAATGGATGCTGATGTAAGACGTTATGTAGGCGGGCAGCCACGTTCGCGGGAGGATGCGGAACAAAGATTTAGGGGCACGTTGGAGCCAGTGAAAGATAAACTGAGCATGTGGGCAACGGTTCTGAAGGCAACCGGTCAATACATTGGACGATGTGGTGCCTATCCGCATTTTACTAACGATGGAAGTACGATACCGGGCGAAGGCACGCTGGCATTTTATATCGCAAAACCTTTTTGGAACCGGGGTTATGCAACGGAGGCCGGCGAAGCATTTATAGGATTTGGATTTAAAGAGCTAGGGCTGAAAAGGATCGTTGCCCACGTACAGGCAGAAAATGAGGCTTCCTTACATATTTTAAATAAGCTGGGATTTGAATTGGAATCTACCGAAACAGCAAACCGCACTTTTTATCATTTTCAATTGAAAAATCCTGTCACATAATCCACTCTCCCGCGTCTAAAGAAATGGATAAATGCATCTGAATTGATTAAATTGCATTATGAGTGCTGCTGACCTGAAACGCTTGCTGGCTATTATCGAGGAACAACTGGACTGGGGCGATCCATCAGCCTGGCAGGGAAAGGATTTTGAGATACTGAACGAGCTCATACTCGAAAAAACCAAAGTTTCCTTAAGTGCCAGCACCCTTCGTCGTCTTTGGGGCCGGGTTGAATACAACCATCTGCCCAGCGGAACAACCTTAGATACATTGGCCCGTTTTGCAGGATTTGAAAATTGGAGGGCATTCACCAAGCGGAACAAAGACACGCTGGTTCTAACCGCATCAAAAGAAGTAATTTCAGAAGAGGTAACTAATCAGCCTGAAAAAGCGTCTGTTAAAAGAACTAACTGGCTTTTTAAAACTGTATTGGTTGTTGCAGGGGCGATTGTAGTTAGTTTGCTGGGCATATATGGCAAACGGACATCTGCTGATCCTAAAGGGGCTATTATGTTTCATACGCGTCCGGTTACGAGGTCATTACCCAATTCTGTGATTTTTACTTACGATGTTAAAACTAATACGGACGATTCGGTTTTCATACAGCAATCGTGGGATCCTGATACCAGGGTGATTGTCAATAAGGACAAGCATCAATTTACATCGGTATATTATCGCCCCGGTTTTTATCACGCAAAACTGGGTGTTAACAATAAGGTAGTTAAAGAACAACTATTAATGATCCCGACCACTGGTTGGCTCGGAATGATCACGCAATATCCTGTCCCTGTTTACTTGGAGCAAAACGAGTTTATGAGCTCGGAAGAGATGAAAATACCATCATCGCTCATTTTCAAAAAAAATATCCCACTCGGTCCGCAGCCTCCGGGAATTGAATATTACAACGTAGGAAACTTTGAACCTGTGCCTTTGAAGGAACTATCCTTCAGCAATGAGGTCAGAAATGATTTTCATGAAGGAGCCGCAGCCTGCCAATTTATTGAGATTATACTCTTTACTGATTATACTCCGGTCATTGTACAGGTATCGGCTAAAGGATGTGTTTCTAACCTTAGGTTATTGAACGGTGGCTATTTTATTTCCGGGAAGGATAATGATCTGTCGGGTTTCGGAACTGATCTTTCACAATGGACAAAAGTGGGATGCAAAAGCGTGGGCAACAAACTTCAATACTATATAAATGATAAACTGGTATTCGAATCAGCAAGACCGGTGTATAACGAAAATATCATCGGGATTGGTTATAGATTCCAGGGCACCGGCGGTGTAAAAAATGTGAAGTTAGATAAAGGCAATAAGACGGTTTTTGAAGCGTTTTAAAGATCGATTGCAGGAAATGGAGCAATCCCGGACCGGCAGGCTTAGAATTTGAAAGCTGACCCACCAGCCGGAACTACTCCGTTTCCTGCATTTACCATCCTCACTATACCAACCGGCCCGTTTTCATGGCTTCCTGCAGGTTTTGCACTTTAAATTTTGGCTTATATATTTTATTGGCTACTTTTTTCACCCAGGTATAACGGTATCCAAACACCGTTTTGATCATATCCACACCAACCGACCCTTTTGGGTATCCGTATTTATACCAGGTAAACTTCGAGTCGTCGATACGAAATTTATCGGCAAACTCGGCAAGGAACAAGTCGATCTCGATATCAAAAATATCCAGGTCGAGATCGATGCTGGTATCCACTGTCAGCGCGTCCGGATTTACTTTCTGTATTTTATAACGGTCGCAATATCCGGTAATAAATTCCTTTAATTCGGGCAGTACCTCTTCCATTTTAAATGAATTTTTTGTGAGCGTTTGATTATAAGACGACACTTTTTTAAAACGGTTGCATGCTTTTTTAAAATATTTGAAAAATTCAGTCCGTCCTGCTGAGATTCAGGCCAATAACTTATACTTGCACAAAATTTTGAGCAGATGGATATAAAAGTGATCGCGTTTGATGCCGATGATACCCTTTGGGTGAATGAGCCCTATTTTCAGAACACCGAAAAGAAGTTTTGTGCCTTGTTGGAAGAATTTCTTCCGCAGCATACATTGTCTCGTGAACTTTTGAAGATTGAAATAGAAAACCTGACGCTGTATGGCTATGGAATAAAAGGTTATATCCTCTCGATGATCGAGGCAGCAATGAAAGTAACCGACAATCACCTTCCTATCGAAGCCATTGAGAAGATTATCAGCTACGGCAAGGAATTATTGAATGAACCGATAGAATTACTGGATGACGTGGAAGAAGTTTTAAAATCATTACAAGGAGAATACCGCATTGTAGTCGCTACCAAAGGCGATCTGCTTGACCAGGAACGTAAGCTCAAAAAATCGGGTTTGAGCCATTATTTTCATCATATTGAGGTGATGTCGGAGAAAAAAGAGTCAGATTACTTAAAACTGATCAGGCACCTGGACATTCAGCCGGAGGAATTTATGATGATCGGTAATTCACTCAAATCAGATGTGATTCCGGTGATAAACATTGGTGGTCATGCTATTCATGTGCCTTTTCATACTACCTGGGCGCATGAGCATGTAGAAACGAAGCTGGAGCATGATAATTTCAGGCATGTAGAGAGGTTGAGGGAGGTGTTGGAGTTTACGTTGCAATAGGTTCGGGCTGGTGAGGTATTTAGTGCGAAATAAGATATTATACCGCTCATAGCCGCGGGGGCATAGTTACTTTCCCTTAGATGGAAAGTAACCAAAGATCAAGTCAGAAAAAAGCTTCCCCGCTGCAGGCAAAACTCCCAGGCCCGCTTTTCTGACATGCCTTTACCCGCTTTTGTTCAGGGTTCATTTAACAATTCCAGTAATATTAATGAACCCCGTCAACAGACCAGCTTCGGGCGAAATCAATCAAAACAATGGTGGCCTGTGTAGTGGAAAGGGCATGAGCAAACTTTGCTGAAGCGAGGGCCTACGGGAACGATAGTGGGGCAAAGTATTGCAGCCGTGGTTTTGTCTTATTGTCCCAAAGGGACTCCTTTGGAGCAGGGTAAAGGCCTTGTGAAAAAAGAAGCAAGTGTCTGTTGACTTGATTTTTTGTTACTTTTTGATCAAGCAAAAAGTAAAGAAGCCTCCCTCGGCAATTGAGCGGGCCTACGCATTAATTGAATCCAAATTATCTATTGAAGCACTCACACTTCTTTCTCAAACACTGCCAGTTGAATTTCCTCTTTTGGAACTCCAAAACGGGTACCTTCGTGAAAAGGAAGTATCTCGCCGGTAGCATGATAACCCCGGCGCTCGTACCAGGCTATTAACTCTTTACGACTCCTGATCACTGTCATGTAGATCGAATTGCAGTTTAATTCCGTAGCCACTATTTCAGCCTGATGCAATAGCTGGCGTCCAATGCCGTTTGCCTGTGAAAGCGGCGATACAGTTAGCATACCTAGGTATAGGCGCTCACCTTTTACTTCCAGGTAAACGCAGCCTATGATCTTACCATCATCGTTCACATATTTCAGGATAGTGATATAAGGATCCTGGAAATATTTGATCATGGCCATTTCGTCTATACGGATTCCATCGAGTAAATGAGCTTCTGTTGTCCAGCCTTTTTTGGATGATTCGCCGCGGTAGCCGCTGTTAACCAGTTGAGTTAGTTCGGCAACGTCGGCAATTGTGGCTTTAGTGATCTGCATAGGATTTCTAAAGCCACAAACCTAGTTTTTTGCCGCCAATACTACAAGCGGCTGTTTATAATGAAGATATCCGTTCAGTAGGTTTATTTGCCTGCAAAGTCACGTGCAGGTGAACGGTTTTATAAATGATCGTGTTATACTTAATATTGCTTGTTGCAATGTTCCAGTCACGACGGTCTATGTCAATATCTGCCTGCGCAATGAACTGGTCAACCGCATTTTTAGTAATATCAGCAGTAAAAACTACCCGCTTGGTTACACCATGCATCGTCAGGTTGCTGTTAACGGTAACAAAATGATAGTTTGGTTCTGATTTATGATCGACAGAGACAATGTCAAGCCTGGCCTGCGGATATTTATCCGTTTCAAAAAAATTGTCGCCCCGCAGATTGCTTTCCAGTTTTTGTTTGTCCGGCGAAGAAAGATCGGTTACGTTGATCGATCTCATATCGATGTTGACCGTTCCGCCCGACAATTGCCTGCAGGTAAAGTTGAGCCTTCCGCCAGAGATTGCAATAGTTCCAAGATGTGTCCCGGTTGGTTTATCGGCCTTCCATGCAATATTACTATTTGCCGGGTCGACGGTTAAAACACTATAGCCGCCAGGCTTTGCAGTGTTGTTTGTGCCTTTACTGAAACCGGATGCCACCAGTACCAGTAATCCTAAAATGAGTTTTTTCATGATGTTGCGATTTAATTTCAACACAAGATTAGTCACCCATTCGTTCCCCCTAAAATAAAGTAGACCAAACACTTAATTAATAGATGTATATTAGATCAGTATTTCGCTGCATGCCATTCGTCTACTAAATCTGTTGTTGGTCTACTCCATTGGTCGTTTATCTGTTTTATGCTCAACATTGCAGAAATAAACTAAAACGCGCATGAATATAAAATGGTCAGTCACAAGAAAGCTGTTGCACCTGTTGCTTTGGGTGGTCATCACAACTGTGTTTTTGTTTGAACGGCGTTACCTGATTCAAAAGGCCGGCCTGGGGCATTTTGCTGAGTGTGCGACTGTGAGACTTTTACTAATTATAGCACTCTCTTATTTTAATCTCTTCTGGCTCATACCTCGTTATTTTTCTACCAAAAAGTATTTTACTTATAGTGTTTTGCTTGTGCTATCACTTTGTGCTTATATCGGTTTGCAGGGGCTTTATGACATTTACTTATATGGTTTTGTAATCGGGGCTGTTTCTTATCGTAGCTTCTGGTATTCTTTCCCATACAATTTCTTAACCTCGCTCTGGTACCTGGCAATCACTATAGCTTTTGAGTTGAGCCTCGACTGGTTCAGGCAACGAAATAAAATAAAAAGCCTGCAGGAAGAATTGGAGCGCGATGCAGCAGTATTACAAAACGGGGGCAATACTAACGAATATATTTTTTTGAAATCGGGCACACGGAAAATGAAGACCAGCCTGAGCTCTATCAACTATATACAGGGGTTAAAGGATTATTCCATTATTTATACCGACGAGGAAAAGATCATTGTAAAAGGTTCGCTTAAAATGGCGGAAGAGTTATTTCCGACGAAAGCATTCCTGCGGGTGCATAAGTCTTATCTTGTAGCTGAAAGCAAGATCAAACACCTACAAGGCAATAAACTGGTTTTGCTTAATAATGAGTGTATTCCTATAGGCAGGAGCTACAAGCATTTCCTCCAATCGGCCTAAATACTACTGCAAAATCTGTAATATATGATACCACAATGCGGTAGTAGCAAATGCCACTAAAATGCTTATGCCGATAATCAGGCTGGATAATTTAGGACTGACATTATATTCCTCTGCCACAACTCCCGAAGTAAGCAAGGTGGGCATAGCCGCTTCAAAGATTGCTATCTGAGGGATTATACCTTTTAGTCCCATCAGCAACGCAACACCTAATACCAACGCCGGAGCGATCAGCAGTTTGTAGGCCATTGAAGCACCGATATGTTTCAGCTCATTCTTCCAGCCTTCAAATTTCAGTTGCAGGCCGATAGAAAATAAAGCTAACGGCGCAACGGTGACCGCCAGCTTATCGAAAAAGGGGTCAAGCGAAGAAATATCGATAAAATGCGGAATGGTAAGCGCACCAACACATCCCAGGAAGGGCGGAAAACGCAATACTTTTTTGATGATAGCCATTGCAGAAAGCTCCTGCTTTTGTGATGCATTGATAGCCACTAATACTCCGGCCGTTGAAAGCATCATAAAAGTTACCTGGTCGCAGATTACGGCGATGCCCAATTGTTTATCGCTGAAATAAGCCATGATCAAAGGGAAACCGACAAACGAGGTATTAGATAGACCCGACGATAGCTTAAGACAACCTTCCGTCGGCTTGTTGATTTTATTTGCAGACGAGTATACTTTGACAAATAACCATCCCCCAAGCCAAACAATAAGCGGCATCAGTACAGGAAATAATAGCTGACTGCTCCAATGTATATGCGGCAAATATTTGAATGATACTGCCGGTAAAGCCAGGTAGATGATCCATGCGTTGATGCCTTTATGCGCATCAGCAGGCAATAGTTTAGACATCCGGAACAGCATCCCGGCTATCATACAAACGCCTATGAGTATAAAGTTGACCAAGTTTTTACTCTCTCTGTCGTTGCTACGCCCGACATCTCTCCTTAAGTTTAGGGAGAGGAATTATCTGTCACATTTTGCCCTTCCAAATCATTCCAAGCATAAAAACATCGTATGCTAAATGGAAGAAGATAAGATACCACAAATTGCCTTTGAATATTTTATACATCCAGGTAATGACCAATGCAAAAATAAATATCCCGATCATCGCCCCTACTCCTTCCTGCCAATGATACAGCGCAAATAGAATGCTGGTAATTATCCCACTGATGAGGAATGACTTGCTAAGCATCGTTCTGACCCTGTTAAAGATAAATCCCCGAAATACAATTTCTTCATAAGGAATCACCAAAACTGCCGCCAGCAAAATCAGGAACAAGTAATTAAGAAAATGATGCCGGATAAAATTAAAGTCAGATAGGTTAGCACTCTTAAAACCAAGATGTGTAATAAATGGCCCTAATATCCAGAAAGCAAAAGCAGCATAAAGCAAGCCGATAGCGCCGCCTGTATAAAATGCCTTAAACTTCAGGTCGGAGAAACGGAACCCAATCGAATTAAAGTTCTCACCATTAAAATTCAGGTAAACCCATATTACCCCAAGCACTACAAACGGATACGCATACGTAGGTAAATGACCATAATGCGGGAACAGCATCGCAAATGCGATCATGACGCAATCCAGCCATACCCTGTTCTTTTTGCGGACAGCCATTTGCTATAATGCCCTGTAATCTTCCCGTACCGGACTGAAAATATCGATCAATTTGCAATCGGTAATCGCCCTGCCGCCATGCTCCACATTTGATGGAATGACAGCGAAAAATCCGGGTTCCAATACCTGGGCATCGCCATTTACCGTAAGCTCGAACTTACCCTCAATCGCAAAAGAACATTGCTGATGCACATGCTTATGCAGTGGTATCGAGCTACCAGCTTTTACATCGATAAAATTAATGGTGTTGGTATCGGTGTGGATCAGTTTAGAGAAAAATCCGGGCGCAACTTCTTTGGTAGCGATATCGGAAAAGTATTTGAAGACAGACGTATCCATGATATTTGATTAGCGAACTAATCTACAATTACTGACCTTAAAACGCATCCAAAAAAATATTTTATTTATCACCCAACGTTTTCACATTTCTGTACGATGATACTATAAAATGGATATAAATACCTAAACCTTATATAATAATAATGCCTAAACCCTACTCTACCTATACCTTATCACAATGGTTATTAACGGGCGCAAAATCAAAACTCGCGTTTGCACCCAAAACAAAATGGCCGCCGCCGGACTAAAAACTGGCGGCAGCCTTATTAAGTTGACGAAGAGTTCCGGATGCACAGATCAGGACACTCCGGTATTATTGATGCTCAATGCTTAAATATGAATGTTGTTTCACCCCTAAAAAATATCTGCGTTACCCGCTTGGGGTTAGTATTAACATTAATCTTTATTTGCATGAAAAAATAATTAATTTGACCGCGTTATATGCCTGCACTCTATCAGCTAATGGTGTTTTGATCGTATTGAATGGGGCTTTCTAAAACACAGGAACAAAAACTTATCAAGGGTTGCCTTAATAACGACAGGGCATCACAGGAGGCTTTGTACAAATTATTTCACGCTGATATGCTGCGAGTTTGCTATACTTATCTGAATGATAAGGAGTTAGCGCGCGAAGCTTTTAACACCGGATTTTTAAAGGTGTTTCAGTCAATCAAAAATTTTGATGATACAAAGGGGGAACTAGGTGGCTGGATCAGAAAGATCATGATCCATACGTCAATTGACCTATGCCGCAAAGAGCTAACCTTTAAACATACAGTGCCTTTGGAAAATGAAGCTGAAGACATATTTATAGCGCCAACGATTATAGAGCGTTTGCATTTTGAAGACATTCTGGCTAACATCCGGACTTTGCCTTACGCTATGCAAACGGTTTTCAGTTTATATGTACTGGACGGCTTTACGCATAAAGAGATCAGCGAACAACTTGACATAAATGAGGCGACATCGAGATGGCATCTGTCCGAAGCCAAAAAAAGGTTAAAAGCATTGCTTGAAGACCCATCTGAAGGAAGGAGGGAAAAGGCAATATGATGAATTTAATCCAATATCTTAAGCTCTGGCAAAAGAAGAGAGGCGAACTGCAAATTGATGCGGACGTAAATGCCGATTGGGTGGAAATGAGTGCGTTGCTGGACCAACACATGCCTCGTAACGCTGGCGGCAAGGGCGGATCTAAACCAGGTGGAATGGGCTTATTGTCAATAGTACTACTCATTTTTTCAATAGCTGCCCTGGTTTATTTTGCTGCAAAAGTGGTTCAAACGAAGGAAAAGCCGGATTACGCTAAAAATGAGAAACCTAATAAAAATCGTGGTTTTAATAGCGGGAATGATTCTTTAGCTCAGTCCGGCAATACGCAACCAGGAAGGGATTCTGTTGGTAATATAAATCAAAACTCAGATGAGAATAAAACAGACAGGAACGATGAGTCAGCTAAATCCGGCAAACTGTCATCGCGGCCGGATTCTGTAGGCAATGCTACGCAGCAGTTAGATGCTGATGTTAAAACAGACAGAAATCCTTCATCAGCCAAATCCGGTAAACTGCAAACTGGATCGGACTCTGCCGGCAATATAAAAGAGTATTCAGATGCAGAAAATAAAACGGGGTCGAAATTGTCTGCAGCAGATAAAAAGCGATCGGTTACAATAAATTCCGATGCAGCAAAAGCTTCATCAGTTGAGCCATCGGCCGAAAACAAAGCAGCAGATATTAAAAAACATAATAATGCTGCTGATAAAGATCTGACTGTAAACGGCTCGTCTGCGACCAACAAAATTGCAAGATCAAGATTTGGCCATCGCGATAGCAAAAAAGGGAATACAGGAACAAATAGACCAGGCTCACCTCCGGATACTGCGAGTGAAGATGCCCTCTCCGAGCCAGGAAGCAATGGTCTGGGTACGGCCAACGATCAGTATTATGCCCGGAGCAGCAAATTGGTCTTGCTGCCTCAGCCAATTCAAGGCCCTGGTGTAAGTTCAAAAGAGATTGAAAGTTACCCTGTTGAAACTTACAGAATAGCAGCACAACCAAGACCATCCACCCCGGCTAAAACCCAAAAGGATAAAGGGAAACCTTCAAATAGATCATTTGAATGGGGCGTTTTGCTAGGTACTAATTCCAACCGCAGCTTTACTGCTAAAAACCAAAATCATAATTTTTATGGCAGCTTCCCGGTCGACTTTTTTACCGGAGCCTATGGTACTTATTATCTTAACCAGAAATGGGGCATCGGTACACAGGCAAACATATTAAGTCCGATGGTGGTAAAGGGCATCACTTATACCGATCCGCTTGCTCCGGGCGGGAGTATATCCGATTCAAAGAAGATCTACTCTGTGCAATTCCCGCTATACGCTACTTATCAATTTACAAAAACCATTGGCTTCAAAGCAGGACCGGTGATCAGTTTTCCTGTAAAAGAATTTAGTGCCTATGCGGCAACTGATTCCCTCTCTGGTTCAATCGTAACACATTCGCGTTATGATCAAAAAACCGATTATAGCTTTATGGGAGGAATTAACCTCAAGTACAAATGGATAACCTTTGAAACAACCTACTTAAAGGGTTTAACCAATCACAGTGTAATGTCGGACTCATTGATCCATAAATCCACCAATAATACTTTCCAGTTTACGATCAAACTGCGGCTGGGCACTATTAAACAGTAAAATCGGAGGTCTACTTAAACTCCTCTAAACACAACAGTTGCATTATGCCCGCCAAAGCCAAATGTATTGCTCATGGCTACTTTCACTTTATAGTCGATAGATTCCTTTAACACGATTTTCAGATTGGAAGGAATTTCTGGATCAAGCGTTTCAGTATTGATAGTAGGCGGAACGATGCCGTTCTGAATAGCTAATATCGAAATGATGGCTTCAACTGCGCCGGCAGCGCCAAGCAAGTGACCTGTCATAGATTTGGTTGCGCTGATCTTCATATTCAGATCCGCGGTGCTGCCCAGGGCTGAGATCGCTTTGGTTTCCGACAAATCACCAACGTGGGTCGATGTAGCATGCATATTCATATAATCTACATCAGCCACGTTTATACCTGATTCGTTCAATGCTTTTTGCATGGCTTTGGTTGCACCAATACCTTCCGGGTGAGTAGCTGTCATGTGGTAAGCGTCTGCTGTCATGGCTGCACCAGTTACCTCTGCGTATATTTTTGCACCACGTTTTACGGCGTGTTCGTATTCTTCCAGTATCAATGCCCCTGCGCCCTCAGCCATCACAAATCCATCACGGTTCACATCAAAAGGGCGTGAAGCACCTTGTGGGTCATCATTTCTGGATGACATGGCCTTCATCGAGCTAAACCCGCCAAAAGAAGCAGGGGTGATCGGCGCTTCTGAACCACCGCTCACAATAATTTTAGCATGCCCTAACCTGATGTGGTTAAAAGCTTCCATAATGGCTGTATTGGAAGTAGCACAAGCAGATATCGGCGTATAGTTAACTCCCATAAAACCATTACGGATAGATATCATACCTGATGCCATATTGGTCAGGAATTTAGGTACAAAGAATGGGCTAAACCTTGGATGACCATCACCCACAGCATATTCAGTAACCTGTTGCTCAAAAGTCTCCATACCACCCTGACCTGTCCCCCAGATCACACCCACATCAAACGGATCCATAGTACTCAGATCAAAACCTGAATCTTTTATGGCTTCATCCGTAGCGATCAAGGCATATTGGGTAAATGGATCAGTTCTCTTTATTTCAGCACGATCCAAGTGATCTGTTACATTAAAATCTTTCAGTTCGCAGGCAAATTGTGTCCTGAACAATGTTGGATCAAATTTGGTGATCCTGGCCGCCCCGCTCTTTCCATCAACAATATTCTGCCAGAACGTTTTTACATTATGGCCAAGCGGCGTCAATGCTCCTAACCCCGTTACTACTACCCTGTTCAACATAGTTTTAATATTTCGCGCAAATGTATGATACCGATTGGTATTTTTAGTAATCGGTATGTCAATACTGCTATTAGCCGGCAAAGGTAACAAAATAAAAAAATCGCCATTCTTATTTGGATTAATTATAAATAAGCTTCATATTTGTGTCGCCTTACTAAATCAGGGCAGCAGGAATACAGAATGACAGAAGTTTTTGGTACCGACAAGGGTGCAATTTTTCAAAGTGATACAGAAAGGTGCTGGTACGTTGATTTTGCCGGAAAATTGGCCCGCTTCGATTACCGTAATCTCCTCAAACTTCGCAAAGCAGTTTACAATATCAATATTGAAGCCGTTTTGCTCGATAGCAGCAAATCTGCTGATGTGGAGATCATTTTTATTTGTGCCTGCGATCATTGCTATGTTCTCACCATTTCGCAGATCATTGCCCTGAAAGAAATCCTGGAAGGTACCTTTGTGATGCTTGAACTCAACCACATCATCCACGACAGGCTGCACCGCATATACGCTTGATTTAGACTGATTTCATATTACAGCTATTTTATTTGAATATCAAACCATAGCGTTAATATTGTGTATATTTATTGTTACGTACTCAATTTAGCTATATGAAAGACCTCATGCGCGTAAAAGCTCTCATTTCTCACGAAATAGAAGCGCTCCTCAATCAGCAGATCAAAAAAGAAGCATCTTCATCAGCCGCCTATTTATCTATGGCTTCCTGGTGTAACCGAAATGGATACGACTATTCATCCGACTATTTTTTTAAACAATCAGCGGAAGAAAGAGAACATCAGCTTAAGTTTTATAAATATGTGCTGGATATGGGTGGTAACGCCATGTCGCCAGAGATAACTGACATTAAACTGGAATTCAACTCATTCCGCGAAGTGTTTGAGGATGCTTTGGACCAGGAGATCAGCGTGACACAATCCATCAATAATATTTACGCCCGCTGCCTGAAAGCGCAGGACTTTGTAACCATGGAATTTCTGAACTGGTTCCTGAAAGAACAACGCGAAGAAGAATACAAAGCCCGCCGCGCGCTGGAATTATTCGAAGTAATTGGCGAAGAAGGCACGGGACGCTGGCAGATTGACAAGCACGTGGGTGATATAAAATACAACCCCGAGGCTTAATCAGTCTATCAGTTCCAACAATCTTAAAACTTCCTTTTTATGATACTCTTTCAGCCAGGTATTGCCTGGCTGAATTGCGCATACCGGTGCATAGTCGCATCGATCGGTACATTCAGTTCGTATCACTTCAATATTTTCGCCATGCGGCAAGTGTTTGGTAAGCGATTTTACCAACTTGTACATTTCTTTACCGCCTTTTTTTCCGCATTTGCTGCCTGTGCACACATATAGCACTTTGTCAGGCACTTTGAACTTACTCATCCCGCCGTTTCTTATGTAAAATACAAAATTGAAAATTTATTTTCTTTTCACCCAACGTTTCAGCATTCGTTTGCGATGATGCAATAAAAGGGATAAAAAGAATATTTAAAATTTATTTTCTTTTTTACCCAACGTTTTGCCATTGGTTTAAGATGATACAATAAAAAGCAACAAAGAAAATCACACAATGATTTAGAGATATAAAAAACGAACCTAAACCTTATTTAAAAATATAAATATTAACCTAAACCTTATTTAAACTATTGAGAGAATTTTACCTAAACCTTATTTAAACTATTGAAAAATCTATCTATGGCTTACTCGCCCTAAACCTTATCAGATCGGGCGCCAAAGTCATAACCTACTTGGGCACCAAAAAAACTGGCCGTCCGGAGCTTAAACGCAGTTCCGGGCGGTATTCAGTTAACAATTCAAATTATTTACAACAAATAAATTTGTCGGTAAATAGCTTTGAACATGTTTCCTATGTTTTAACATTTAACCTCTATCTGTATGAAAAATGGCTACTTTGACCACAGCTGTATGCTGGTCAGCTACCTTCTAAATTTGTTTTGATTGTGATGAACAGGGCTTCCTAAATACCATTAGATAAAACTATTGTGTAGCGCCCCTTTGCGTTTATACCTATATGAAAGACATCTAATTAACCAGGGTACCCCTCAATACTGGTTCTATAAAAGTATTTCAATCATCAAAAACTTTGATGATTGAGGTAATAGAAAATATGGAGAATGTAATCCAATATCTTAAAATCTGGCAGAAAAAGCGGGACGAACTTCGGTTAGATACTGATGCCGACAGCGATTGGCCTGAAATGAACACATTGCTTGACAAGCATATGCCGATAAGTAACGGTTCTAACGGAGCAACACTCAGCAAGGAATAAATTACCCACTTCAATCCTAATCACCGGCCAGATACATCGCGAAGTAAAAAAGTAAATTAGACCTTCCCGTGGCACAACAAACTTGGATTCTCAAGAAAATAATCCCTATCTTTATAACAGCAAGATATATACGTTGTTAGCTTTATATATCTGAATACCTGTTATTGCTATCTTCCCCTAACTGATTTTCTTTCCGGCAACCACTTAGTATTAACCATTTAAACAAACGGTTATGAAACTAAAACATAAGATACGCGTTGGCTTCGGCTTAATTTTTATCACTAACCTTTTAGCAGGATCGTTATCTATTTATTATATCGAGAAGCTATCCGAAGGTGCAAAAGTTGTGCTTAAGAACAACTATGAGTCGCTCACCTTTGCACGTGATATGAGGGCTACTCTCGACGATAATACCATTCCGCTTAGTGGCGCAGCAAAGACAGCATTTGATCAATCGCTGGTAAAGCAGGAGCACAACGTGACCGAAAAGGGCGAAGATGTAGCAACGGTTTCGTTAAGGAAAGATTTTAATCAGTTAGAAAGCACTGTCGCTAATTCTCCGCAACAGGAAAGTTCATTACATGCCATCCGTGTCGATTTGCGCAACATCGAACAACTGAACATGCAGGCTATTACGCAAAAGCACGCTTCAGCAGAAAATTCGGTAAATAAAGCGACTATTATTTTAGGGTTGATCGGCTGTTTAACCTTCCTGGCACTGTTCAGCTTTAGCGTGAACATCAGCAGCTTTATATCCGATCCGTTAATAGCTCTTTCGGATGGGCTGGACGAAGTTGGGCGTAAAAATTATGATTACCGTTTACGTTTTACCAAAAGCAATGAGTTTACTGCTGTGTCGGACGCCTTTAACGAAATGGCGGTGAATCTTAGGAAGCATGATAATGATTCCCTGCGCGAAGTGCTGGCTCAAAAACAACGCGTTGAAGCGATCATTGAGCAGATGCATGATGCAGTGATCATCCTGAATGAGAAGCACGAAATACTGCATATTAATACCGAGGCTCAAAACTTACTTGATTTGCACGAACACAGGATGGCCGGTAAACCTGCTAAACAATTTGCAGCCAACAACAAACTCTTCCAAACCATATTGGATTCCGAAGAAGATCTGAGCTCACTAAAAATTAAACTAGACGGCAAAGAATCTGTCTTCCAATTGGAGAACGTAAAACTCTACATCCCGAACATTGCCATCATCAGGCCGGATGAAGTAAACATAGCCCGTGTACCTGTGGGTCATATCTATGTTTTGCGGAACCTGGCTGAGATACATGCGATTTAGTGATTAGTTAATTAGTGATTGGAGATTAGGAACTACCTGGCAACTGACTAACTAATCAACCTGTCACCGACTAGCTAGTCGCTGATTACCGGTTAACTGATCACTGATTAACCAACCTCCGATAACAAATCCATATATTTGATTTTTGCAAATCGTAAAGCCATGACAATAGCAACGATCGAGGATTTTTATCAGCAAACCTCTAACATTATTCCTGAGGGTATCAACAAGGAGATCGGTCACTTTAATGTGTTTCGTATTGATGATATGATAGCCCATACCGCGAAGAAGGGTGTAATGCCGTATAACCGCCGGGCTTATTATAAGATCAGCATGATACGTGGTCGCAATAAAGCTGAGTATGCTGATAAGGTGATCCACATCGAAAAAAATGCGCTGCTATTTGCTACCCCTAAGATCCCATACAATTATGTTCCGCTGGATGGTGATCAGTCCGGTCTATTCTGCATTTTTACACCCGAATTCCTGGTTCAAACCAAAAGTGGCATAGTGCTGGATGACTTGCCGATTTATCAACCTGGTGGCTACCCTATTTTCCAGGTTTCGGATGAGCAGGCTGATGAAATATCTGCCATCCTGGTTAAAATGCATAATGAATTGTCTTCTGATTATGCCTACAAGTATGATTTGATCCGTAATTATGTATTGGAACTGATCCATTACGGGCAGAAACTACAACCGGCTACCACCTTATATCCCAGCCATAATGCTTCGGCACGTGTTTCATCTTTATTTGTTGAGTTGCTTGAACGGCAGTTCCCTATCGAGTCGCCTAATCAGCGGTTGGGCTTACGCACTGCAAAAGATTATGCTGACCGGCTAGCCGTACATGTAAATCACCTGAATAAAGTATTAAAAGAGAACACAGGTAAGACAACTACGGATATTATCAGTAGCCGTGTTATTCAGGAAGCCAAGATCCTGCTTAAACAAACCAACTGGAATATTTCGGAGATCGCCTATAGCCTGGGTTTTGAACAAGTAGCGCATTTCTCTAACTTTTTCAGGAAGCAGACCTCACTCGCTCCCCTAACCTTCCGCGCTTAAGACGAATTATTTGATTTTTGCAAACATTGGATTGAAGTTTGCAAACACCCGCTAAACATTCCAGGCTAATTTTGTTGTATCAAAACAACAAGAAAAAGATGGCAACAAACAAAATAGCCCTGGTAACCGGCGGCAGTCGCGGCCTGGGCAAAAACATGGCAATTAAACTCGCCGAAAAAGGGATCAACGTCATAATTACTTATAACAGCAAAAAAGACGAAGCAGATGCAGTAGTAGCCGAAATTGAGAAAGCCGGGTTAAAAGCTGCAGCTTTACAACTAAGCGCAGGCGATGTAAAAAGCTTCGACGCGTTTTTCGGTCAACTGAAAACTGTATTGAAAGACCTTTTCGGAACAGATCATTTCGACTTCCTGATCAATAACGCAGGTTTCGGTTCATACAATCCATTTGCCGAGACTACCGAAGATCAGTTTGATGAATTAATGAACGTACACTTCAAAGGTGTGTTCTTCCTGACTCAGAAAGCATTGCCAATACTTAATGATGGTGGTCGTATCATCAATATCTCATCTGGTTTGGCCCGGTTTGCCTATCCTAACTATTCGGCTTATGCTTCTATGAAAGGCGCTATCGAAGTACTGAGCCGCTACATGGCCAAGGAACTAGGTGCCCGCGGCATTGCAGTAAACGTAGTAGCCCCAGGCGCCATAGCAACCGACTTTGGCGGCGGGCATGTACGAGATAACGAAAATGTCAACAAAATGGTAGCATCAGCAACCGCTCTTGGTCGCGCTGGATTGCCAGACGATATTGGCGGTGTGGTAGCATTCCTATGTACCGAAGAAGGCCGCTGGATCAATGCACAACGTATTGAGGTGTCTGGTGGGCAGAATATATAATAAGCTCCAGGAGGCTGTCATGTTGAGGCACTCGAAACATGGTGGGCAAAGGCCTACACGCCGCACTTCGACTGAGCTCAGTGTGACACCCATTTATCTCGATATTTCAACAAAAAAGCGGGCTATACGACCCGCTTGTTTGTTTTATTCATCATCATAATGCCGATGATGAGGCTTATGATGATAAAAGTTATCGTCATTAAAATGCCGGTGATGATAAAACTCATCTCTTTCATAATCGTCTCTTTCAGGTGGCTCCAATATCCTGCGGATCGCTACTTCGATATGACGCGAAACGCGGCCCTTTTCATACGAGGGCAGATCATCCAGTTGTTCGGCCGTGACGGTATGTAAATACACTACCTTTTCATCCAGTGTCGGATCGTATGAATCATAAGCCGGGTCGCGGCGATCGCGCTCACGGTCATGGCGTTCGGCCCGCGTATATAATTCGGCCATGCCGATCGGGATCAGCACGCGACGGTCGTCATCAATACCAAGTTCGTTATTGTCAAGATCGGCAATAATATACCTTACTTTGCGCGAGTGACTATCAAAAAGCAGATCCTTTACTTTTCCGATTTTTTTACCGCTTCGTGCCCTTATCTTCCAGCCAGAGATATCCGGTTCTCCGTCAACAATCTCGAAATTACTATCATGGAGCTCCTCCATGCGATGATCTATTCTTTCTACAGTTGCCATAATTTTCAGTTTGAATTAATTTTCCGTTAAACAATACTTTTGATCATTGCCGTCGCAACAGACATATAAGGGTGATTTTCTACCATTGGCTTACTTCCTCCTTTATAAACATAAAAGTAGTAGTAGGCAGCGACGATGATAATGATGAGGATGATGAGCCATATCCACCATGTGCTACGGCTCCGTGGTTTTACTTCTAAATGTGCCATGTTTTTAATAGATAGGTATACTACTATAAACAAGCGTTTTACAATAAGTTTTTTAATTTTCTTAAAAAGAAAGGCACCATTCTTGTATCTCTCCAATCATACTTAAAACGCAAGTCCAATTATGGGAAAGAATGTATTAGTAATAGAAGATGAACCAATAATTGCTGAGATGATCAGCATTATTTTAGAGATACAGGGGTTGAACGTGATCAGCTTATCAGACACAGCACGTGGACGCGACAAACTGCTTAATAAAGAGGTGGATTTAGTACTGCTCGACCTTAACCTGCATGGCGAAGGCGGCGAGGAATTCTGTGGATACATAAAAGGCCATGATGACCTAAAAGATATACCCGTTATCCTGGTGTCGGCGAACATCGACATTGACCAGATAAAAAAACAATGCGGCGCAAATGACATTATCCGTAAACCATTTAATATTGACGACTTTATGGAAAAAGTGAGCCATTATGTGGAGACGGTGGTTTAACAGTCGTCCCGGATAATAGACTCATCAATTACTCCGACCGCAGATTTTTTATCGGGTTTACCATTGCTGCTTTGAGCGCCTGGAAACCTACCGTAATGAGGGCGATAAACAGCGAGGCCACACCCGTCAATATAAATACCCAATACCCGATATCGGTGTGTAAAGGATAATTCTGCAACCATTTACTCATCAGCCACCAGGCTATTGGGGAAGCGATTGCAAATGATAATCCGACAAGCAATATAAAATCTTTCGACAGCAGGGTGATAAGTCCCGTTACTGAAGCGCCCAGTACTTTGCGGATACCGATCTCTTTCACCCTGTTCTCGGCCATAAAAGCAGCCAGCGCGAATAATCCCATACAGGAAATGAATATGGTTAGTCCTGTAAAGGTCATAGCGATGGTGCCGATATTTTCATCGTCTTTAAAGCGGCTGGCAAAGTTCTCATTTGCAAAAAGGCACACAAATGGGTAATCCGGGTTATACTTTCTGAATATGACGCTCAGTTTAGACAAGTTTTCCGACGATGATCTTGCACCATTCAGCCTGATATTGATGGCACTGAATTGTTTGGCGCTGCCGCGAATAATGATCGGGCTCTTATTGCTATATACCCATCCGGCCACAAAATCTTTTATGACGCCCACTACACGCAATGGACTAGTCTTATTCAGATAAATCAATTGCCCAACCGGGTTCTTCAACCCCATTTTATGCAATGCTGATTCGGTGAGCAATACCGCAGATGTATCTGCCGGATAACGTGACACATCGATATCGCGCCCCTCGAGCAGGCTTATACCCGTGGTTTTGGTAAAATCCTTATCCGTAAAATTTTCGAGGAAGTTGATACTTTGCGTAGGATTTTTGCCTGTCCAACTGTAACTGTCGCTGGCCGTCCATATATCATTTACCGGCGAATTGGTGCGGGTGATATTGACGATGGCACCGCTTTTCTCCAATTCATGTTTAATCACCGTGTAGTTCTTTGCCATGTCACCTTTTATGTACATATAAGCCAGGTTATCAGAGTCGTAACCTTTGCTGCGGTGCAGGGCAAAATCTATCTGCCGGTAAATGATCAGTGTGCAAATTATAAAGGCAATGGCCAATGTAAACTGCACCACCACCATTACTTTGCGCGGCGCAATAAAAGCACCGGCAGATGTTAAAATTCCCTTCAGCACTTTTACCGGCCGATAAGCTGAAAGATAAAATGCGGGGTAAATACCCGCAATCATCCCGGTAAAAAGGACAAAGCCCGCAATAGCAAGCCAGAAAACTAAGTTGTTATATGGCAAAGTCAGCTGATTATCCACCAAATTATTAAACGCAGGAAGGCATATTTGTGCAAGAACAATCGCCAATACACCAGCAACTATGGTAGTCAGTACCGATTCGCCTAAAAACTGTTTTATCAGCAATCCACGCCTGGCTCCAGCTACTTTGCGGATGCCTACTTCTTTTGCACGTTTGGCACTTCTTGCGGTGCTCAGGTTCATATAGTTAATGCAGGCGATCAGCATCACCAGCGACGCAATCAAGGCAAACCACCTCACCATTACCAGTCGGCCCGGTACAAACTTTCCGTTGTCATAATTATAAAGCCACCAATCCGCCATTGGCTGCACAATAGCATGAGCACCCGGCTTTACATGCTGATCCCGGAAAACATTCCAGAAAAGGCTGCTTGCTACCTGACGGCTTACACCCGGCTTCATCATAACAAACGTCACTGCCGTGGCATTATCCCAATCGTTCCGTTCCCAATGCACTTCGCGCATGTAGCTTAATGGCACAATATATTCGGCAAAGTGGAATTGGGTATTGCCGGGCAGAGTTTTCATTACGCCGGTTACTGTAAAGTTAACGTTACTATCTATCCTGACGATCTTCCCCATCGGGTCTTCATCGCCAAAAAGCTTTTTCGCCATCTGCTGGCTTAATACAATACTGTGCGGGCTTTTTAATGCAGTAACAGGATTACCCTTCTGAAACGGATAAGTAAAAAACTTAAAGAAGTTGGCATCGGTCAACAAACCTTTACCCTCAAAATGCTTATCGCCTTTTTTCAAAACAAAGGATCCTACACCCGAAAGACGATTAACCTCCTCCACCTGCGGGTAATTAGCTTTTAATACTGGGCCCAATATAGAAGGCAGGCCTCCATCAGCCTCCAAACGGCCATTAATTTTGTATTGACTAAAAACCTGGTAAGTGCGATCGCGGTTGATGTTAAAGTTGTCGTAACTCAGTTCATTTGCCACCCATAAGAAAATGAGTATCGCGGTGGTCATACCAATCGTCAACCCGCTTATATTAATAAAGGACATGATTTTGTTCTGGCGTATCTGCCTGTAACTTGTCTTCATCAACAGCCCCAATAATCTGGCTTCGTTGCCTACCATCGTTGCAAACCGAGTCTTTAAACTCTTTTGCTTGTGCGATAGCGGGTAGCCATTAACCACATGTCCATTTCGGGCAGGGCTGCCGGGCCTGCTTAAGCGGGTAAAGTCCTTAGCCACATTCTCTGCTTTGATAAGCAATGCCTTTTTTTGGAGCGATGTTATTTTGGGTTCCGGGTCTTTGTATTCGGTGAGGAATTCTGTAATTGAATTCAGCAGATGGCGATGTGTGCCCAGCAAGTAGGCTAATTCGTTTACTTCGGCGTCAGTTGCATCGCCCGAAATAAAAAGCTCGACCAGTGACCAAACATGCTCTTCCATAAAACAAGGGTTTAGACTTTAGTTAATAAAAGACGCCTGGTGCCGGGGATTTGTTGCAATATAAGCGATATTTTCAAGTGAGTCCAAGAGTGGTTTTTATTCGGACGTTTAAGTGATGTGGTGATAACACCGACCACAGGGAAATGTCAATAAAAATAATTTTGAAATAAGATACAAAATAGTATATTGTATTATATATCAGCACGTTATGATCTAAATCGAAATTTATTTTAGCGGGACATTGTAAAAGATAACCTTTAAATTATTCCGGATGAAATATTGATTTAGAGTTAATTTTTAACAGTGCTCGCATTGCGTTGAGCCAGGATAAAAAGTTATAGTCAATCAAACCGTCACTAAAATATTAAAGATGCAATCCTTTCAGGCAAAAATTAAAACCTTTGTGGTTATTGGGATATCCCTAACGATTTTCGGGGCTTGTAAAAAAACGGAGAATATAAATGGAGACACTAATCCCATACCAAAGGGTAATACTATGGCAACAGCGGCAGCCACAGCGTCGACAGAAAAATGGGTAGACAGTTGGGCGGCCTCGTTTCTGTCGACCACGGTAAACGGTGCGGTGCAGTCAGCACCGTCCTTCAATAACCAGACGTTCCGGCTCAATGTATTTTCGAAGCTGGGGGGCACAAAAGCACGCGTGAAGCTGACCAATAAGTTTGCGACTAATGCGCTTACAGTTGGTGCTGTGCACATTGCGTTACGTTCAACGAACAACTCAATTAACGCAACAAGTGATCGGACATTGACATTCGGGGGAAAACCCAGCGTCACTCTTGCGCCGGGCGCTGAGATATGGAGCGATTCGGTTACACTAACCATTGCACAACATGTTACCGTTGCCATCAGCGTCTATATCCCGGGAAGCTTTAAGCCAACAACTTTTCACCCAACCGGCTTGCACACCAGCTACCTTTCAAAGAGTGGTAATTATGTTGCATCAACAACACTTCCGCTGGCGGGCTTTACAAATACAACTACCGAGGTTGTGATAGTATCTGGTCTGCAAGTTTCTGCTCCGGCGACAAGTAAAGTTGCCATCACCTTTGGAGACTCCATTACCGATGGAGCCGCCGCCACGAACAATGCCAACGGAAACTGGCCGGACGTTTTGTCCAACCGCCTGCCTGCATTGCACTCAGGTGTTCCGTTTTCGGTGATCAACATGGGTATCGGTTCGAACCGGTTGGTGGCTTCTGACCTTGCCGGGCCATCAGGTGTGCACCGTTTTGCGGATGATGTGCTCGCCAGGCCAAATGTCGGCTATGTCATTTTACTCGAGGGCATCAATGACATCTCTTACCACCAGGCCACCTCAGCAACAATCACAGGTGCATACGCAACATTGGTGGCCCAGGCGCATGCCGCCGGGATAAAGGTGTACGGCGCTACATTACTTCCAATTGGTAACTCCACAAAATACACCGTTGCCAATGAGGCCACCCGGCAGGCAGTGAACAACTGGATACGCACATCCGGAACTTTCGATGCGGTGCTCGACTTTGAGGCCGTAGTAAAAGACCCGGCCACTAACCCGCTGCGGATCAAAGCCAACATGACTGGTGACTATGTGCACCCCAATTCTGCGGGGTACGCAGCCATTGGCAACTCAATCCCGACGAGTCTGTTTAATTAGGAAAGGTGGCAGATGTCAAAATTCGAAAAGACAAAGAGGCAATCGCAGGTTTATCTAGATGTTGGTTTTGAAGACTTTTCCTATTTCTCTTTTGCGTTTAAGAAGCATTTCGGGTATAATCCGACAGCGGGGTGAAGTGGTGAGGGCAACATTAGCAACAGGCTGAATGTTTCTATTAGTGGGAATATTAAGAAAATAAGGTTTAGATAAAAAACCCCGCAGGCTTGCCGGGGCAAGCAGCTGCGGGGTGGCAACCGCTACGTTACAGCTCTTTATCCTCAAACATTTTTGCGTCGCGGGTATTCTTTTGCACGGCAATGGCCGAAAATAAGCTTAAGCAGAATGACATAGCGTAAAAGCCTTTTTCGCTTCGGGCCAGGTCTGCATTCCACAGGCCGATGGTCAATAGTACCATTGCGGCAATAGTGGCAAACCAGCTTATGCCGTAATACAGATCCGTTACGGCAAGGCCTTCGGCCCTGTCCCTAACGCTTTTTTGTACCGAGATCACGGCGAATAAGCCAAATAATAAGATCGTGAAATAGTAGCCTTTTTCATTCAGGGCTATAGTCGCGTTCCATAAGCCGATGCAATAGCCTACCATGCCTGTTAATAAAGCAAACCAGGAGGCGCCGATAAATGCGGCAGTTGGTTTAAACGGGTTTCTAACTTTATCACCATACTTTGTGATTGATGTTGTTTCTTCTGTTTTGTTTTGTAGCGTTTCCATATTTGTTTTGTTTAAGTAATTAATATGAATCAAATGTCAGGTGTTAAGCAGACCTTAAAAAATGAGAATATCAAAATTACTGACGATATCATTTCACAATTAATGTATCTTTATCTACATTAATATATTTACATGGACTCACTTTCGGAGTTGACCAATCTCTTAAATAGTACAGATAAAAAGCTCTTCAGGCAGTTTTTACATCGAAAAAACAAAAGATCTGATGTTAAAAATCTGCAGTTACTCAATTTGATAGAAACTGACGATATAAGTAATGTGGACAAGCTCTACAAGTCGCACAAAAACAATGATGCATATCATGCTCTGCGTAAAAGGTTGCAGGATAATTTGCTACTGTTCTTATCGCAGAAGACCTTCGAAAGCAGTCACTCTGACACATATGATGCGTTGCGCCTGGTGGTAGTGGGGCGTTCTTTGCTGGAAAATAATCTGGCCAAAATAGCATTCAAATGTTTGGATAAAGCTGAACGGCTGGCTGAACAACTGGAGCAGTTTAATTTACTCAATGAGCTTTTATTATTGAAGCTGCAATACGCCCATTTGCCCGGCGCTGAAGACCTGGAAGTATTGACCAAACGCTTTTTACAAAATCAGTCGCACATGCAACGCGAGGCTAAGCTCAATTTGGCTTATGCCTTTTTGAGACAGGAATTACAGGAGATACACCTTGAAGGAAAGATCGTTAATTTGACGACTTTGATCATAACAACGATCCGGAAATACAAAATTTCCGCGCAGGACCTGATGACCTACAGGTCCATCTACCAAATACTTTTCATTGCGAATGAGTACGCGGCAATACAGCAGAATTATGGATTGATAGAGCGCTATATCAACCGGACCAATCAATTTATACAAGGTCAATCGTATAAAAACCAGTCCTATCTCTTTTATCATATATCCATCTTGTATTTTTTGGCGAACTTCCATCTGCGGCAAAAGAATTTCGCAAAGAGTGTATCCTATCTCAGTGAAATGATGGATCTGATGGAAACTGATAGCCGATATTATACCCAGTTTTATTTACGCCATCAATTACTTGCTGCACTTAATCAGTTCTTTACAGGCTCTGCCGACGATGCGATCTTGTTATTGCAGAAATCACTCTCCAATACAAAGCAGAAGTCTAAAACGGAAGATGTCGAGGATTTACGAATATGCCTGACTATGTTTCTGGCCCTGTGCAATAACCGCGAAAGTTTAAAACATTTGACTTTGCTAACGCGAACGGATGCCTGGTATGAAAAAAAGATGGGCATGTTGTGGACCATCCGCAAAAACCTGATGGAAATTTTGGTTCAGGCACAGTTCTCTAACATCGAGTTTGCCATGTCCCGGTTAAGCAGTTTCCGAAGACGATATAAAAAGTATCTGCTGAAGACTTCGGAGGACCGCGTGCTGGCATTCTTAAAATTGGTTGAAAAATACCTGGTAAAGCCCGATGTAGTTTTTGAAACAGGATATAGAAAGGATGTTTTAAACCTGCTAACCGGAGCAGAAAAAAACGACATCTTTAACCTGAGCTTTATTGCCTGGCTAATAGCACGATGGGAGAAAAAAACGGCTTATAGCGTAGTTTTGGGTCTTATACAGGACACCAATTATAGATAATAATTAAAGTATGCCTCGTGTCGGTGTTAAAAGATGTTAAATAAAGGGTGGAGCTGACCTACAATTACTTCTATTATTTAAATTGTGTCAACTAACTCAAAAATGAAAAAATATATCCCTTGCACTTTTATCCTGTTAATGCTGCTCTGTACTCGTGTTTACAGCCAATCTGTTAATAAGGCAAAATATGAGCTGCTTACTGTTCAGCAAATCGGAATGATTGTCGACACAATTGGCGACAGGGTAGAGCAAGGATATGTTTATGCAGATAAAGGGAAAAATATAGCCGACTATTTGCGTACTCAATTTAAAACAGGTGTTTATAACAAACATACTGATCCTAAAGAGTTGGCAGGCATATTAACAAACGATATGCGCCGGGTTTGTTATGACGGGCATTTGGCCGTTCGCTTTTCTGCGCCGGCTCCTGCCAAAACTGCGCCTGATATTCCGACAAAAACTGCCCCGGTACCACACCAAGAAGTAAACTTTAACTTAAAGGCGGCAGAAATTTTACCGGGCAACGTGGGATATTTTCGTTTTGATGGTTTTACCGATGATGAGGATGTACAGCCTGTTCTAGAAAATGCTTTACATTTTTTAGAACGCAGCCAGGCATTGATCATCGATATGCGGTACAATGGGGGCGGATCGAGGCGTATGGTAAATTTAGTAGAGAGTTACGTATTTGACAAAAAAACGGAAATGAATGCGATCATTGGCCGCTCCGGAAAAGACACATCTCGCCTGTTCACAGATCCGGCAGATGCTAAGGGCTTCACATTAAAGATGCCTGTTTATATTCTCACCAGTCATAAAACGTTCTCAGCTGCCGAGGATTTTGCGTATGGTATGCAAAGTATCCACCGGGCTCAAACTGTTGGGGAACCGTCCGGCGGCGGCGCGCACCCAATCCAAAATTCGCCAATTGGTTACGGTTTGGTTTTAACTGTGCCATTTATGCGTGCTTACAATCCTTACACACATAAAGATTGGGAAGGTGTTGGCGTAATACCAGATATACATTGTGCCGCAGACTCCGCGCTTGAAGTCGCGCTATCGAAAATTTATCAAAAGGGTATTGCGAACAGTAATAACCCGGAAGATAAAGTCAGATATAAGTGGCTTGACGACAGGATCATGGTCAAAGAGATAATAGTTCCATCCCAAACGCTGCAAAAATACGTTGGCACTTATGGCGAGCACTTCAAATTATTTGTTAAAGATAACCGGCTATATTGTACAGACCTGCATATGAATAATTTCACCTTCCAACTTCACCCGGTAAGTACTGAAACATTTTATAGCGGACCCGAAAATGAACTAAAAATCACGATGATCAAATCCGGAAAGGGCGTGTATTCAACATTAGATGCATTATGGTCTGTTGGGCATGAAGATGTTATGGAGAAAAACAATTAAACACAGAACATCAATAGCCAGAACTCTTCGAATATGTGGTTAACTATATCCCTTTTTTCAAGGCCTTCTTTAACTCACTTAAAAATTCAGCTACACTTTTCGCACTCCCGGATGCCGGATCTTTTACAGCGCATCCCATTTTTACGAAATTTTTTAAGTCCTGCATTTGCCATATCGCAGCGCCGCTCATTTCCGGGTAATCCCTCTTAAAGTCTTTCAACTGTGCCTTAATCTCGGCTACAGATTTGCTTCCCTTATAAACACTGCATGTGCTGAATGAGCCACGTGCCATAAATATCGGATATATGGGCTGCTTGCATTTCAGCGCGTTTACCCAGTCTTTTATATCGTTCTTGGCTCCGCCATCATAACATTGCAAATACAGGGCATCCACCACATTCGCATCTGATGATTTTAAAATATTGTCCCAATAATCGTATTTGGTAAAAGGGCATAATGTCATATGCATATTTAGCTTTGCTGCAATCTTGCCCATTGCGATAATTGAAGGACTGTCATACACGGATTCGTCATCAATACAAAAAGCATCTGCGCCCAGCACTTCTTTCAGTGTTTTGCAGATATAATATAACGTACTGCCCTCATCAATACCGGTCACAATGCCTGGGACGGTCTTAGTTGAATCATACCAATCACGGATAAAATCATAGGTATTCGGCGGCTGCCCATACCAACGCCCCTCCAGCAGAATTTCAATCCGGGTTATAGAAGATTTCTTTTTGAGATCACTCACCCTCCTTACATAAGAAGAATCGCCCACCCATTTGCCGTTATGGATAATAGGTTGATGAGAATCACCCGAATAAAGATCGCCATCTGCATGAATATAAAAACTGGATAAGAGCAGCGTATTAAATCCGCTATGTTTTAGTAAACGATAAGTACTGTCATCGCCCGGATACAGACCTCTGCCAAATATGGCCAGGTTTTTTGCGGGCAAAGGCGCGGCGGGTGCATAGGTCTGTTGTGCAAAACACAGGTAAGAAAAAGCTGTAAAAAAGATTGCTAATAATAATGCCTTCATAACGGCCAAAGTAAACATAAAGCGCTAATTTTATATGTAACAAAACTTAAACACGCACTCGCAGGTTTAGGTTGTACAGATACCTTACTATGGCCTTTATTGATTATTACAAAATACTCGGTCTGGATAAAAATGCGTCCGAAAAGGATATAAAAGCCGCTTACCGCAAGCTGGCCCGGCAATATCATCCCGACCTAAACCCAAACGACCCGGAAGCCAATAAAAAATTCCAGCAGATAAACGAGGCCAACGAAGTATTGAGCGATGCCGAAAAACGCAAGAAATACGACAAGTATGGCGAGAATTGGCAACATGGCGAAGAGCACGAGCAATACGCCCGGCAACAGCAGCAAAACCGGCAGCAGTACGGCGGCGGAAAGTATAGCGGTTATGGCGGTGGTTTCGGGCAGGGCTTTGAAAGTTATGAAGACTTTAACGGCGGCGGAGATTTCTCAGATTTTTTTGAGCAAATGTTTGGAGGGACTGGCGGCGGTCGCTCACGTGCCCAGGCCAAATATCGCGGACAAGATTTTACAGCAGAATTGCAGCTAAGTATCCGTAACGCAGCTGAAACGCATAAACAAACACTAACTGTGAATGGCAAGCAAATACGCATAACCATTCCCGCGGGTGTGGAGAACGGGCAAACGATCAAGATCGCAGGTCACGGCGGACCGGGTAGCAATGGCGGTCCGGCAGGCGACTTGTATATCAGCTTTGTGATCGCGAATGATCCGCAGTTTAAACGCTCGGGAGCTGATCTGTATGTGAATAAGCAGATCGATCTTTACACCGCAGTTTTGGGCGGCGAGATCATGGTGGATACTTTGACAGGCAAGGTAAAACTCAAAGTAGCTGCCGGCACTCAAAACAACACCAAAGTGAAACTGAAAGGCAAAGGCTACCCGGTTTATAAAAAAGAAGGTCAGTTTGGTGATTTATATCTTACATATGAGGTACAGATACCAACTAACCTTACCGATAAACAAAAAGAGTTATTTACTGAATTAGCTGAAAGCGAAAAGGCCAAAGCTTAGAGCTAAGAGATTTAGAGCTTGAAAAAGATGGCAACAACAACGTTTATATCCACTACTGATTTTTGTACCTGGCACGAGGTGGAACATACTTTTGTCCGTTCGCTTGGCGATGCCGGACTGATTGAGATCACTATTGTTGACAAGGGTGAATTTATACCTGATACCCAACTGCAACGGCTGGAGAAAATGGTGCGCATGCATCACGAGCTCGATATTAACCTGGCAGGAATAGAAGCTATTACCCACCTGCTCGATCGTGTAGAGAACATGCATCACGAAATGCGGACGCTGAAAAACAGGCTTCGGCTTTATGAAGAAGATTAGCCAGAAATGAAAGTATCCCATATCCGCGAACTGCGCTTGCAGAACCAACACCTTACCTCTCCGCAATTTACTCAACCGGCAGACCTTGTCTATTACATGGGCGCCATCCAAGCTCAGGATTATGGAGGGGCCAAATGGGCAATTGCCCAGCGGCTTAAAGGCGCTACCGACAAACTCATTGAAGCGGCTTTTACCAATGGCGAAATCATCCGCACACATGTGATGCGACCGACATGGCATTTTGTTCATCCTAAAGACATCCGCTGGATGATTCAATTGACTGCACCAAGGATAATGACTCTTGCCGGCACTCAATACAGGCAACACAACCTCGATCATATCATTTTCTCTAAAAGCGAAAAAGCCATACAACAAGCAATGGAAAGCGGCAAGCAACTGACACGGGATGAAATAGCAGAAGCGTTGGAGCAAGCAGGAATTGCCACAAATGAACAGCGTTTTATTCATATCATGATGCAGATGGAGCTCATCGGCCTGGTTTGCAGCGGTGGCAGGCAAGGTAAACAATTTACTTATGCTTTGTTAGATGAACGTGTACCGCCAACTAAGCCCTTTGACAGGCAGGAAGCCGTTATTGCTTTAGCTGATCGTTACTTTACCTCACATGGCCCAGCCACTTTGCAGGATTATGTATGGTGGAGCGGATTGACCGTAACTGATGCCAGAACTGGCTTGGAAGCGGTAAAGCACAAACTAAACAGTGCAGATTTAAATGGGAATACCTATTGGTTTGCAGCGCAGGAAAATCTACCTAAAAGCAAGTCGCCCGGTGCTTTTCTGTTGCCGAATTATGACGAATACATTGTAAGCTATAAAGATAGAAGCACCACTATTTCCGCATCCGATCTCAATAAAGCTGATCCGCGCGGAACTATTTTTAATCATACCTTAGTTGTAAACGGAAAGATCATCGGCATATGGAAACGGACTATCGGCAAAACCAAAGTTGATATTGAACTGATCCCTTTTGCCCCTTTGAGCAAAGTAAATCAGGCGGCCATAGCAGCAGCAGCAAACCGCTATACCAGATTTCTGGGGTTAAAGGATTTTACGATCAATATCTAAAAAGTAAATATCTGGTTCTGTATGGCGTACAGCACAAGGCCCGTTCGCGATTTAAGATTCAGCTTTAAGAACAACGCCTCACGATAATTATCTACTGTGCGTGGGCTCACAAACATTTTATCGGCAATTTCTTTATAGGTCAGCTCCGAGCAGCAAAGACACAGGAACTCCAGTTCCTTTTTGGTAAAGTCTGGCCCATCCTCTCCATCTGTTACCGAGCGGATCAGCTTGCCCGAAACCATATCATTGATATAAACTCCTTTAGTGTGAATGGTTTTTATAGCGTCCAGCAATTCACCCGGCTTCGATTCCTTCAGCACGTAACCACTCGCGCCGTTCTTTATCATTTTTATTACGGCTTTATCATCTTCAAACATGCTGAGTGCCAACACTTTTACCTGCGGGTAGTTTTTCTTTAGCCATGCTGTCGTTTCGTAGCCATCCATTACCGGCATATTGATATCCATCAGCATTACATCAGGTGATGCATGTTTGGCCAGTGCGTATTGCATCTGCTGACCATTTTCGGCTTCAAAAACCACCTGGAGTTCATCAAACTCGCCCATCAACCCGGCTACACCATTTCTGAATAAGGTATGATCATCTACAATTGCGATAAGTATTTTATCTGTTGCCATTTGATTAAGGATAAGGAATAAATATATCGATACAGGTGCCTTCGCCGGGTTGCGACTGTATAAAGAACCGCCCCCCTACTATCTCTGCCCTTTTTTGAATATTCAGCAAGCCCATGCCTTTCTGGTCATCAGGTAAGTTGGTCACATCAAAACCCTCCCCGTTATCAATCACCTGCAATCTGACTCCCAGCTCACTATATGCCAGTTTAATGCTGATCTCTTTTGCTTTTGAATGCTTGATGATATTATTAAACACTTCCTGGAGGATACGGAAAAGTATCAGGTCCTTATCCGGGTTATTTTGTGCGGGTTGTTCGCCTTCAACGTCATAGTTAATTGCATACTGTCCGGATTTTTCTATCCAGTTGATTTCGTGGCGGATGGCCTCACTTAGCCCCAGGCCAATTAACTGTTCACCCTGCAATAACTTGCCCAGCAAACGCATTTCCTTTATCGACCGCATCGTCAGGTCAAGCGCCGCATCGATCTTTTGCTGAGCCTTCCCGGCATCTTCAAGTTTTACCGAGTTAAGCGTCAACGAAGTTAAACTCAGCAACTGCCCTATATTATCATGCAGATCGGCCCCGATGGTTTGCATGGTTTGTTCGCGGATTTCCATTTGGGTTTTGATCAATTCCGATTCAAAGGTGAGTTGCATCTGCTGTTTTTCCAGGATATGACGCTTTTTGCGGTTGTTGTAAATGAAAATATAAACGACAATAAAGACTGGCGCCAAAATGAAAATTAAGGAGGCGACAAGTTCTAGCTGTCCAATATCTTTGTTAGCCATCTTCTACAGATAAAAGAATAAATCCAGCAGCTATATATTATCCATATCAGGACTGTTATGATCTGATAGGGTAACTCTGAATGTGATAGGCCACGAAATAGTTTAATAATTACACTTCCAAAGTAAAAAAATAATACGCCGGCCACCCACCAAAAATCAGCCGAATATTTTAAATTGATGTACCGCTCATCCTTTAGCAGCATATAAAAATAAATAAGCGCGTACAATGTGAAAATAACCGACATCACATTGTTGGTAATATTATTAAGCAAATCGTTCCTTGTATTAAAAATCAATGCGAAACCGTGGTTTTGTACTTCAAGCAAATAAACAATTAAAAGTGCCGCAAACCCGACAAGCGCAAGGCGGCTGCTTTTAAAATGATATTTAAATAACTTGGCGAAAACCAGGTTTATAAAGATTGCATCAAAAAGAATCAAAAAATTATAGGGCCATTGATTATTATGATGGCTCTTTCTTAAGAAAATCCCATATAGCTCCGTAAAACACATTGCCAACAAATAAATAGGGAAAACGCGCCATATTATATTTTTATCCCACGCTAAACAAAGCATAGATGCAATGAAACACGATGTTTCAATTATTGTATTTCCCGTAATAAAATCTTGAAAATGTATAACAGGCATTTCGTTTTAATTGCATTTATCAGGACACAGTTCACCCTGGTCATAGCCGCCCGAATAAAAGTTGAGGTAACGAGCAATACGCTCAAACGCTTTGGGAAGTTGGTTATTTGGTGTTAAATTGTGCTTTTCTTTATAGTCCAAATAAGGTTTTCGGATTGTTTCTAGTTTGAGTTTTATGGCATTATCGACATCGCAGGAAATTGGCCAGTCAGCTGCCACAGTGCCAATACATTTATAACTATCCTCAGCATTGTTGTCGGTAGGTACTAAAAGCACAATATCCCTGTCTTTACTTAGATCGTTTATATTGCTACCCAAAGCTAAATAAACACGTAATCCTCCATAGATTTTTTTGTTTTTAATCATAGCATTGAATAAGTGTTGGATAAAACACAGGTTAAACCATTCACTTTTTGTATTTATGGCATCTGGGCTTTTATATCTGGCATCCTTAACCCACTGATGACCCGTTTCCTCATCTACATAATTACTGGGCTCATATGGACATTGACCAACCCCTGCGTTTGGCTGGCCATATAAACCACCATGCCCGGCAATATTGATATCGTAACTAGGAATGCCAAATTTAGGAGAGTCCAAATAACTTGCCGCACTACCGCTATGGCAGTAATAATCCCCATGTTCACTTTTATTTTGGTCACCACCGGTATCTTGCTGCCGTGTTGAAACCAGATAAATTGAAACGTTAAGTTTGGTTGCCCCATTGGCAGGACGGTCACACGCAAAGTAAAAACGAACACCGTCTATCCTTTGTTCTTTTGGAATAGAGTCTGACGATTCAGCCATAAGCAGATTATATATGCTTTCTATTTGCTGTATGTTAAACCACACTGACGCGGCTTTTCCCTTATTAGTATCGAATTTTTTTAAGTCATCAAAATTCTTTATCCTTTGTGCTGCTACTGCTGCATCTTCGCCGTCAAGTGTTTTATTATATAAACAATCTTCCGTTTTCACCGCTAAATGAGCCATTTTGGCTTTGGCTGAGTCTTGCGAACTGACTGACGATTTTCCGCGACAACTGAGTAATACCATTACAACTATTATGGTAATCCCATTTAAAATCTTTTTCATGATCAAAAGTTTAAGTTAAACGTTTTCGGTTAATTACCCCCTAAATTCCCCAATTAATCAGCACTTTACACCCGTTTTTACACCCATTTTGATACCGTAAAAACACCCTGAAAGAAAGGCTAACATTGCCTGATAGAAACGCTTAGATGCAATTGAAATTTGAGGTTATCAACAACTCTATTTTCTTTAAATCATGAAGCGAATAAAATTATTAACCTCCTTAATTGTATTAAGCCCGGCTTGTTGTTTTGCACAAAGCAATCAGCCTAATCACCCGACCCCTACTGAGACTATTGTTGCCATGCTCCCCGTATCATTCTTTTTGTTAATGTCAATTATGATAATGATCAAACTGAAAAAAGATAGAACAAAGCTTTCGGACCTTTTATCAGAGAAAGATGCACCTCCGCCAACAGGCGGTACGCCGAATCCGGCTTCAGCCAGCACAAGCAGATTTATTGCCTTTATTACAGGAATAGTAGCTCTTATAATCGGAGTTTGTTTATCTGCTTTTTTCATGTTCGTCTATTTTAGCACATCAGGCAAAACCGTCGATCTATCAAATCTTACCAATGTAATCTGGGGCTTGGGCATTGGGGTGCTGCCTTATGGATTTAACAAAGCGTCAGCAGCTGTTAAGTAGCAATCAAACAGGAAAAGATTAAACCGGGAAAGCCGAAAACGGATTTAGAGTAGGCGATTAATTTAATTAAATATGCCATTTATGAATCAAATATTGGGAACCGTAATAACTTCGGTTCTTGAATATGATCACTTAATTAAAATCACGGGGGATCCAAGTATTATAAATCCTAAAACCTCGGGCTGGATTCCTGCAGACGGTCGAAGCATAAAAGACTCGGAGCTTTTTAGACAGACTGGGCAGGCCTTTGCTCCAGACTTACGAGGACAATTTATAAGAGGGTTAAACCAATTTTACTCGCCGGGCGAGCCATCCATAGTTGCTAATGGCGCAGACCCTAATGATAGAACTAATATTGGCGGTTACTCTTACCAAAAACAAGACGTTCAGCCTCATATTCATCCGATTACCGACCCAGGACATCAACATGGAATGGTCAAGGGCGTCACTATTGATAGTTGGGGAGGGAACGTTGTACCTTCAGGAGCCGGTGGTGGGAGTATTGCCACAGCGCCACAGAAAACTGGAATTACCCAAACAAATACAAACACCAATATTGAAACCAGACCAAATAATATTTCTGTTTACTATTATATTAAAATTAATTAACTGAATCTGAAGGCCTTTCATTTGGATAGTGACTTCATATCATCACACCCCATGGCCTGCGGCTTCGCGGGCCATTTCGTGTATAATATCGTCGAGGCGGTTGAGCTCGGTTTGGAAGTGTCCTAATATTTCTGGGTCCATGGGGTGACCCTGCAGCATTTCGGATAAGGCTTTCAGGTTGGCCAGCGGACTGCGTATCAGGTGCGATTGTTTCCAGGCCATTCCTTTAATGCTATCTACATGATCCTGTATGCGTACGTAGGCGCTTTGCAAGTCATGTTCCGCATTTTTCCTTTCGGTGATGTTGTATAATGCTACCAGCATACCCAGTATCCTGTCACCACCGTCTGTTAAAGGCGAAAGCTTCACATCATACCATTGTGTTGAGCCATCATCCTGCGGATAGTCGATCTCGTAATGGAAGTGATCCCCCGTAAGTACCTGGGTTGCCATATCGATCAGCTTTGGCCAACGGTATGCCGGTATAAAATGGCCAAGATAATCGCCCTCTTTGGGCTTATGATGATACTGTTCGCTGATGAAATCAAACGCCTTAGGGTTATAAGCAAGCAACTTAAAGTCTGTATCAAAAGAGGCATAAGCCGTATCGGTAGTTGTTAATATGGTTTGCAAGTTAGCTTCCGATCTCCGCAACGAATCTTCGGCTTTGAGCTTTTCGGTGATATCATTGGTGAGTGATAATCGAACCGATCTGCCTTCTATTACAATATCATTGGCTACTACCTGTATGAACATTACTGTTCCATCCTTTTTCACATGGCGAACAATATTTCTTTCAATGGTGCTATCTATATTGTCCTTCCATTCCCGCATCTGTAAACTTCTGTCTTCCGGAACCCTAAACGCCGTAACCTCCATATTGGGCAGCTCTTCCTTGGTATATCCATATAGCTTAGCTGCTGCGTCATTGGCTGCTATCACCCGCATCGTATCCTTATCTACCATCCAAAGCGGCAGCGGATTACTTTCAAATAGTAATTTATATTGTTGTTCAGATGATCTTAATTCCTCTTCCGCTGCCTTGCGTTTGGTAATATCGATCATTGAACCGATGATAGTTGGGATACCCCCTATTATCGCCCGGCTGCCAAAAAACTCAACCCAGTTAGCCGAGCCGTCTTTTTTGAGCCCCATCGCCTCATAATGAACACTCTCAACCTCACCCGCTATACGTTTGCGAACGGCTTCGACAGTAATAGGCTTGTAGCTGTCATGGATAATACCATCCACAGGCATTGTATTGGTAATTTCCTCAGGCTGATAACCAAATATCTCCGCAAAGCGCGGATTTACAAATACAAATTTTCCGTTTTGAACAATGTATACACCCACGATAGATTTCTCTGCCACCGTCCTGAATTTCAATTCAGCATCGCGCAGTTCGGTTTCCATTTTTTTGCGGTAAGTTATGTCGCGGGCCATCACCAGCACGCGATCGTCCATAAACCTTTTTACATTGATCTCGACCGGAACAACTTCTCCATCTTTGCGCATAAACCGCCGTTCGCGGATCTCTGAATATTCTTCGCCTTTCTTATCTTTCGGCAACGGATCAACTTTCAGCTCTTCGGGGTCAACAATAGCATCAACCTTTAATTGCAATAATTCCTCACGGGTATAGCCGATCATCTCACACATACTGGCATTTGCATCGGTAAAATATCCGTTTGCGTCTAATACATAAATAGCATCCGAGGCATGCTCAATTAATAACCGGTATTTCTTTTCACTTTTTTGATACTCGGCCGACCGCTCCTCCACCCTTCTCTCCAATTCGGCGTTCATCTGTTTCACGGCAGCTTCTGCTTTTGACCTTTCGGCGTCAACCCTGTTAAGCCATAATCCGGTATTCCATATAATAGCAAGGCTCATTAGCAGGAAACAAACTACCAGCAACGAAATGCCTATCTCTATCGGGAATACCTTATAGTGTTCCGACTGCACCCTAAGTGAACCGAAAATAACCACCATGATAACCATTAGGGTGAACAGTCTTTTTGCCATCTGGTTGCCAATCAGCTTGCCGGTGAACAGCGATGTAATGCCAATTTCAGGGTTAAGTAAGGACGCCGCTACTGACAATATGAAAAAAAGTATGGCGGTATGAGCAGCCATAGAACTGACATATAACAGCGAATCGAACAACGAGGCTCCGTACAAATACCCGATAAGCGCAATTGCGGATACAATAGTAACCAGGTGAAAAGACCACTGAGCGAAAAGATCAAACGCCCGTTTTTTTGCAGCAAGGGTTAAAAGGCCTAATCCGAAAATGGTAATACAAACAGCCGAATTAAAAGCCATCCGTCCGGCGAACAGATGCGTCGGGGAAATTTTTTCCTGGTCTTTTACAAATAGCTCATCAAGGCCCGTATTGAAATGAAATATAAACTGCAACAGTGTAACGAACCCAATAAAAGTTGCTGCGGATGATAAGAGTAAGAATGCTGTGTTTCGGTATTTTGAATGGGAATATTGTGTCGCCAGCAGCGCTCCTCCGAACAAAACGAACGCAAGCGCAGTATTAAACACCATTTTTACAAAGCCAGGAACTATCTGCTTAAAAACCGGGATATTCAATAGCCATCCAAGTATAACAACAGCACCTGTTGCTATAGCAATGCAGCTTATCACCGTAATTGTTTTATTCTTTTGCAGGATAGTCATACACAGACCTAACGCCTTTATACGTTAGAAACAAGTTCCGGGGTTCAATTTTTAAGGCTTAACTAAAAAATTAATCTTTGAATAAATTTAGGAGAAAAAATGCCAAATAATCCTACTGTAATAAGAAATTTTGATTGAAAAATTCTGAGATACAACTAGATAGCCCGCTTTCCTTCAAGAAAGCTTTTTAATGTTTGTTGCGTAAATTCTGATAATACCAATTCACCGCTTATTGCAGCACGTTCGGTTAGTAATTCGTCCCAGTTTTCGGTGCCTTCCCAAAGGATCTGTTTTAAGCCGTGTAACGCCTCAGGGTGATAAGAAGCGAGTTTTTGTGTCAATATATCCAGTTCGGCATCTAAGGTGCTGATATCCGGGTAAACATCGTTGTATAACCCTTTTTCCTTTGCCCATATTGCTGTTTGAAAATCAGTTGCACGGATAGTGAGTTGAGAAAATGCGGACAAACCTACTTTGCGTATAACCGCAGGCGAAATCACATACGGACCAATACCTATTGCCAGTTCACTTAGTTTGATGGACGCCGCTTCTGTCGCCAGGCAATAATCGGCTGCAGCTGCCAGGCCTACCCCGCCGCCCACTGCTTTCCCTTGTATTCTCGCGATGATGATCTTAGGTGATTTGCGGCAGGCATTGATCACCTGCGCGAAGCCTGAGAAAAACTCTGCGCCTGATTCTTTATCTTTTATCTGAACCAATTCGGCAAAGCTGGCACCGGCGCAAAAAGTACGGTCGCCTTCGCTTTTTAGTACGATCACTCTTGTCTCCGGATTTTTTCCTGCAATCTCTATCTCGGTGCAAAGCTGCTTTAAAAGATCAGCGGGGAGTGAGTTTTGCGCCGGATGATAAAAGGTAATGGTGCTGATGCCGTCTTTCTGGCTTGCAGTTACGTATCCGTTTGGGTTTTCAGACATAGGGTGGATTTAAAAGATGGATGTAAATGTCGACACATTTTAGTTACTACACAACAATTTGCTGGTTAGCTTGAAGCGTCTATATTAAGCAATTCTATTACTCTTATCTTTTAATTCATCTAAATTTCATTTAACTGTATATTTTTGTACTAATATAATTATTTAACTAAAAGATTAATTTGAAAATATTGGTCGTCGAAGATAATCCGGACATTAAAGAAGTACTGGACTATATTTTGGAAGATGGCGGGCACGAGGCGGTATTTAGCCCTGATGGAAGTCTATTATCCCAACTTGAGAATATTAAGCCGGATATTATATTACTCGACGATAAATTGGTTGAAGAATGGGGTAGCGAACTCTGCATCCGGTTAAAGAACGATAATGCATCTAAAGATATTCCTGTAATACTCATGTCGGCAATGCTCAATCTTCCGGAAATTGCGCGTCAATGCCAGGCCGACGCCTATTTAGAAAAGCCTTTCAATATTGAAACGATCATTGATCTGATCGAACGTTTTGCCAGATAATAACTTCTTTTATTCTCAAAGCCGTTGCGTATTTTAGCGATATAACTGAAACCGATCAGGTAAATGGCTGATATCGAAACCGCCCGGCAGATAGCTTTGTCCCTTCCAAATGTGGAGGAATATGTCCATGTGGGCCGCCCAGCGTTTAAAGTAAAAAACAAACGCACATTCGTAACCTTATGGCCATCTGATAACCGGATGACGGCAATATTATCGCCAATCGATCAATCGGTGTTCCATTCCTTTGATCCTTCTATTTTTTATCCGATCCCTAATAAATGGGGATTGAAGGGAGCTACATACGTTGAACTCTCTAAAGTACGATTGGATATGCTTCAGGATATCATCACTACCGCATGGGAAACTGCCGGTGTAAAAACTTCCAAAAAATAAAGAATAAGGCTATCTTCGTTACGAAGCCTGTTAAATCCATCCCCTTAACCTGATAATCAGTATGAACCACAAGCCTGCCTTTTTATTGACTTTATTAATAACTGTCTTTTACACAAATGTTTTTAGTCAGACTATGCCAAATAACGAAGTTTATAATGTAAAAACGTTCGGAGCCAAAGGTGATGGCACTAACCTCGACTCAAAAGCGATCAATAAAGCTATAGAAACAGCAGCGGATGCGGGAGGCGGAACAGTTTATTTAGCTGCCGGGAATTATTTATCGGGGTCGATCCGCTTGAAAAGCAACATTACCCTTTACCTTGACCAGGGTGCGACAATCATCGCCACCAGCGAAAATCCGGGGGAAGTTTACGACCAGGCGGAGGAAACCGTAAACACCACTTACCAGGATTACGGTCATAGCCATTTTCATAATTCGCTGATATGGGGTGATAACGTGCATGATGTTTCTATCCTGGGGCCCGGCATGATCTGGGGTAAAGGACTGATAAATGATTATAAAAAAGATAGCAAAGTGGCAAATAAAGCGCTGACATTGTATAAATGCAGGAATGTTATTATCCGCGATGTTACCTTTTCGCATGCTGGGTGGTTCGCCATCCTGGCTACGGGTGTAGATAACCTAACCATCGATAACTTAAAAATGGACACCAACCGCGACGGGATGGATATCGATTGCTGCCGCAATGTTCGTGTCTCCAATTGCAGCGTCAACTCACCTTATGATGATGGTATTTGTTTGAAAAGCACCTTTGCTTTGGGCTTTGCACGGGCCACTGAAAATGTTACCATTACCAATTGCCAGGTAAGCGGTTATGACGAAGGTAGTTTCCTTGATGGCACTTACAAGCGTACAGAAAACCCGCATTACGGCTTGCACCCAACCGGGCGAATCAAGTTCGGCACTGAATCAAATGGCGGGTTTAAGAATATCGCGATCACCAACTGTGTGTTTGACTATTGCAGGGGATTGGCATTAGAATCTGTAGATGGCGCTCTGCTGGAAGATGTAGAGATCAGCAATATTACTATGCGGGATATTGTGAATGCTCCGATTTTTTTACGCCTCGGCGCCCGTATGCGCGGACCAGAAGGAACACCGGTTGGCGAGATCCGCCGGGTATCCATCAGCAATGTACGGGTTTATAATGGTGATGCGGAACAAGCCTGCATTATCACCGGAATACCCGGTCATCCTATAAAAGATCTTGATCTGAACAATATCCGCATCTATTTTAAAGGCGGTGGCAAAGTGCAGGATGCGGCTAAAGTACCGGAACTGGAAAAAAATTACCCCGAACCATCTATGTTTGGTACAACAGCGGCTTACGGCTTTTACATCCGCCATATGGATGGTTTGAAATTAAGAGATGTTGAAGTAAGTTATTTGAATGAAGACGCCCGCCCTGCTTTTGTGATGGATGATGTGAAGGGACTGGATTCACATAATGTGAAGGGACAGGTTACGAAGGGTGTGCAAGAGATTCAGTATTTAAATACTGGTCATTGAGCATCAATTAAATTATGACCCATAGGGTCTATCGCTTTGTAGTCAAAATAATAAAAGGGTTTCGTGCCCCATAGGGGCTATCCTTAAACTGAAAGTCTACATTTTACGTACAAAGGGTAACCTCTACGAGGCAAAAAGTCCATTCCTTCAATTTCTACAAAGCGGTAGACCCTATGGGTCAATTTATTAGCTATATGACTTTACCTAATAATCTGCCCCAACACTTCCTCACGCAAATATTTGCTTACAGGCACCTGGTAAGTTTGCACATGTAATGTATTCCCTTCAATCGAGCTAATCTTATCCACAGCCACCACATACGACCTATGGGTTTGAATAAACTGCTTAGCAGGCAATTTCTCCATCAGTGATTTGATGGTATTATGGGTGATGATCTTTTTATTTTCGAGATAGATGGCTACATAGTTTTCCATGCCTTCGATGAACAGGATATCGCTGAAAATGATCTTCTCTAATCTGCCATTTGATTTTACAAACAGATAAGGGACACTGCTGTTCGATTGCTCCCGCATCGCGAAATAATCCCTGGCTTTCCAGGCGGCTTTCAGGAAACGGTCGTAGGAAATTGGTTTCAGCAGGTAATCCATCACATCCAGTTCAAAACCTTGAATAGCGTAATGCTCAAAGGCAGTCGTAAATATTACTTTAGGAGGATTGCGTAACGCCCGTAAAAATTCCACTCCGGTAATATGCGGCATCTGGATATCAAGGAACAGCAAATCGACCGGCTGTTGCTGCAGCATATTGCTCAATTGCAGGGCATCTTCGCATGAGCCTTTCAGATCAAGAAAATCAATCTTCTCTATATATCCTTGTAAACCTTTGCGCGCAAAAGGCTCATCATCGGTAATTATGCAACTGATCTTATCGCTCATATTCCAGTTTCAATTCGGCTTTGAAATGATCGCCGTTGTTTTCTAATAATAGTGAATGTTTACCGGGATAAAGTAAGTCGAGCCTGCGTTTTAAGTTCTCTAATCCAATACCGCCCACTTTTTTCTCAGCCTGTTTCAATTGAGGTATAGAATTCTCAACCTTAAAATCAATCCTGCCATCAATCACTTTTGTTTCTACACACATCTGGTAATCGCCACCTACAAACTTAAAGGCATTCTCTACCAGCGGCAAAAACAACAAAGGATAAACCAATTGCTCATTGAGTTTTTTATCAAAATCAACCTTTAATTTCAGTTTATCTGTGCTGCGTATCTTTTGCAATTCTATAAAGCTCTGCAGGTATTCAATCTCCTGCATTACCGGCACTCGCTGTTGTTGATCGTAAAGTTGATAGCGCAATAGCTCGGAGAATTTTTCGATACTCCGCTTCGCTCCTTCGGTATCCTCATCCATCTGGAAGTAGATCGTATTCAATGCATTAAACAAAAAATGCGGATGATATTGCGCTTTCAAAAATTTAAGCTCGGTTTCAAGGTGCTCGTTGGTTACCTTTTCCAACTGAACTTTGTTATCTACATAAGCCTTCAACCAGGTGCTGCTGCGCACTATGCCGTAATAAACAATGGCATATAGCGTCGGGATCATATTGATATCAGCCACATCTGCCCCGGATATATACCAAGGTTTCCAATCAGCGTGCAGGGCCATATCCATTGGTACGAATACCGCATTTACTAATACCAGGTTCAGACCCACCAGTATCGCCAGTTCCCTTGCCACACCTTGGTAGCATAGCTGAACAGGCCAGCGTTTGTCATAATATTTAAACAGTCTTTCAAAAAGATGAATTGCAATATATCCCACAACAACGGAGCAAGCCAATTCAACAGCATTAATGAAAAATGGCCTTTCCCAAGAGCGCTGGTGAACATCGGTATCATGCAGCAGCCTGATGGTGAAGTACACCAGCAAGCCGTACAACGCAGGGAATATGTATTTTCTGAAAAAGTTCATTGGTCTAAATTACCGCTCAAAGAGCATGATTTAATTCCTTTTTTGAAGTTAATTTTTTTGCCCTCTTTTTGCTTGCAAAAGAGAGGGCCGACGAGCGGAGCAATGTCGGGGTGAGTCAAAACGCCAGTGCATTAACGCAAGTGCTGCTCGCATATTCTACTCACCCGGTCGACGTTACGCTGGACCACCCTCTCTCCGCTTCGCGCAAAGAGAGTTAATTTTATTTATGCTGATAACACCACAACCGGTTTCAAATCCTCCTCTTCCACCTACATCACCGGCTTCGGCTTATCCTTAGGTTTCATCCCAAACAAAAACCTGGTTAAAGCATACGGACGAATAAACAAGTGATAGATCAGTACGCTAACAAAGAACGTGATACCCACGGTATAAATATACTTCGATAAGATGCTTTCGTTTTGTGTTTGAACGATATAGTAAACTACCAAAACCATAACCGTTTGATGCAGGATATAGAACGGATATACCGCCTGGTTAAGGTAGTTCAGTATCACGTGTTTCTTGTTCAGGTAATGCTTACCATAACCTACCAATGCTAATACCCATCCCCAGGCAATAGTTGGCCGCAACGCGGTAAAAAGGTAATCGAAAATAACACCATGGAATGGCCAATTCTCATATCCAGGCTCAAACTTATTCCAGCGCATACACTCCCATATCATTAGGCTCACAAAGCCGATGCTTAAGGCAAAGCGGCGGTTACGTTCCAAACTATCCATCAGCTTAGGTTGCAATATGCAGATGAACCCAGCCAGCAGAAACAGCAACCAGTAAACAAAGTAGCAACCATCATGCGCCAGGTCGTTGGTTTCGGGTAGTTTTTCGCTCAACAGGGCGAACCATACGATGCCAGGTAACATTAGAAGATATACCCACTTGCCATTGGCCATCGCGGCCAGTTTCTCTTTAAACCCATCGCTTTTTGGTGAGATCATCCAGCCGAACATCGGTGCGAAGATCAGATCGTACAGAAACAAATAGGCGATAAACCACAAGTGGTGCCAGCTAAAGCTGCCTTTAGGGTAAGGCACGAAGTTAAACACACTTGGATACCAGTCCCAGAAGCTGCCTTTGTAACCATTGGCCAACCGTTCCATATAAATTTGTGGGGGTACTATAATGAGCATACCCACCAAAAGCGGTATGAAAAGCCTGCGGAAACGTAAACCGATGAAGCTTAAAGTAGAGCGCCGCTGCATCATGTAAAAGCTTACTGTACCAGAAATGAAAAAGAGCAGCGGCATGCGAAAAAGGTGCAAAAAATGGTTCGATTCCATCAACAGGTTACTAGTCTCGTGGTTTTTGATATGCCAGCCATCCTCCGCCACGTAAGGCATTGCCGAATGAAAAAATAATACGCCCAGTATGGATATTATCCTTAGCCAATCCAGGTAAGTTTGTCGTTGTGAGGTTTCCATTGTCGTGATTTTTATGTAAAAGAAGCCTCAAAAACCAAGTTCAGGAAAGATTTTTGACCAGTGGACATTTTCCTGTGACGAATGGACAAAATGCCTTATGTCCGGCATTGTCGGTCAGCCTACTTTTGCCCTGTGATCCAAACTAACATCTTTAAAATGAAAAATCTAACTAACCAAATTGTAACCCGCGCTACCTTTCAACGTCAAAATATAAAACCGGGACAATTAATAATGAAGAAGGCCTTACTCCTGTTTTTCTTAACTGGGTTTTTATCTGCTGCACACGCACAGATCAGGATAGATACCTCTGCCTATGTAAAAGATAATAAGCAACTGTATGCCGTTGTGGTATCGCAGAATGATAAGGTTGTTTTCAGTCAGTATTTTAATGGTAAGACGGATACGACGCTTTACAATAATCAATCCCTTACCAAAAGTGTGATGTCATTATTAATGGGCATCGCTATTGATAAAGGCTATATCTCGTCGGTTGATGAAAAGATCGTTAAATACTTTCCTCAGCTGAGTGAGGATACTGATAAGCGCAAACAAACCATCACTATCCGTCAGATCATGAACCAGGCTTCGGGCTTGTGGCATGAGGATGTAAGAAACATGCGCCAATATTTGACTCTGCAAGATCCCACCAGTTATGTATTAAAGCAGCCATTGGTATCCGAGCCTGGCAAAGTGTTTTATTACAGTAATGCAGGAACACACCTGCTTTCGGCTATTTTGACCAAAGCCACCGGGATGACCACACTTGAATTTGCTGAGAAATATTTATTCGGACCATTGGGGATACAGCATGTTCACTGGAATAAAATGCTTGATGGATATTATGATGGCTGCGGGCTTTATAGTGTGGAAATGCCTACTGCGGATATGAATAAGATCGGTTCGTTGCTGCTTCACAAAGGGCGTTATAATGGTAAACCCGTGGTTCCGAAAAAGTGGATAGCTGAGCTATTAAACCCTGCCATCTTCTATCACACTCCCTGGGGATTCGATGGATCAACCTATGCCCTATGCTTTTACCATTATAATGATGGAACACCGATAACCTTCGGATTGGGTTGGGGCGGTCAGTTTTTGTTTGTAATTCCTGCCAAAAAAGCTGTAATTTCAGTAAACGAGAGCATTGATAATGCTACTGCCATAAAAACCTCAAACCTGTTTTTAGAGAAGATATTTCCTATGATCTATCAACAATTAAAATGATGAAAAGAAAAACCCTTGCCTGGATACTGTTTGCGCTTTTAGCTATATCGGTTGGCGCTTACCCGCTCGTTTATTATCTGGTTGATATGCATGGCAAAGGGTTGTGGGCAAGCAAAACTGCCGAACTGCTTGAAAGCACCGCGTGGCATACGGCTTTTTATATCCATATTACATTTGGCGGCATTGCACTGCTAACCGGTTGGACACAGTTCAGCCAAAAGCTGCGCGATCGTTATTTGAACACGCATCGTACCATTGGCAAAATCTATGTCGGCTCGGTATTTTTGAGCAGTATCGCAGGGTTCTACATCGCCCTTTTTGCATCCGGCGGTATTACCTCCGAGCTAGGATTTGGCGGATTAGCAATTGCATGGTTTTTCACGGTACTAATGGCCTACACCCGGATTCTTAAAAGAGATATTAAACAGCACGAGAACTGGATGATCCGTAATTACGCGCTCACCTTTGCAGCGGTTACTTTGCGAATATATCTGCCATTATCAACACAATTAATGCACTGGGATTTTATCACCTCTTACCGTGTTATTTCATGGCTATGCTGGGTACCTAATTTGATTGTTGCTGAGATGATTATTAATAAAAGGTCGCGAACATTAGCTTATAGCGTAAGGGCATCGGAATAAAGTTTCGGGATAAACTGAACTACAAATTTGTACGAAGTTACGGGGCAAATGAAACCAATATTATTATTAATCCCATAATAACCATAAATACGGTGATTATCTTGTCCTTTAGCCATCGAAAGTAATTATAAGAACCTATTTCTGCATCATGCCTGCCATAAAACCATCTGTCAAAGCGGCGAATTAAAAATGCACCAACGATCAAACCAAGCCCCCAAAAAAACATTCCCCAATTCATTGCATAAGGTTTATTTGTATTTTATCGTTAGTCCGGATTTACAATCCGGACTGAAATGCACGGGGATTTGCAATCCCCGATTCATTAAAATCAAAACTTATACGTCAACCCCGCACCAAATATCTGCTTCACCTGGAAGAGTGAATGCGTTTCAGGCACGCCATTGTTCAGTACCGGTATTTTAGCTAATGGGTCGTTGATCAGCTCTACCCCGCCGTTTACGGTTACAAACTTGTTCACTTTCATAAACAGGTTTAGCGTGTAATCCAGGTAAATATTTTGAGGTTGTTTCAGATAATCCGAATACATCTTCAGGATGTTTTCGATCGAGATGTTCGTTGCGATATTGGCTTTGTAATACGCATCCAATGAGGCACCAAATTGAAAAAGATGCTTTTCACCGGGAGCTACACCAAATGAGCCAAGATTTGATAATGAGTCATTAGTGACAAACGTATACTTAATAGCAGCGGGCGAAATATTGATCCTGAAATTATCATTCTTTTTATAAGCAAAACCCGGACCGAAGGTCAGATAAGCCGGTGCAAATGGGGCCGATATTAAAGTACGAGTACCGTCGGCATTGTAATTATAGCCTTTGGTAAACTGGGTCTGGAAGTTGGTATAGAAGGTATACAACCAATACTTAGAATCAGTCTGATAACCAAGCAAGCTATTGAGTATAAGGCGGTCATCGTTTTTGCGCCAGCCGGTTCCGTTTTGTTTGCTGATACCGTAGCCTGCAATGGCTTTATTGTCCCAGCTCCATTTGCCTTTTTTATAGTTAAAATCATAGTCTAACACCAGGTTAGCAGCCACAGCATTGGTACCGCCGGCGGCCCAATGATTAAACGAGGCCTGGTTGATCAGGAAGGTGTTTTGACCGTGAATGGTCCAGATCTTGGTCGTGTCTTTTGGCGGTGTGGTTGTCTGTGAAAACCCCGCTACGCTTAAGCATAAAAATGAAAAAATAAGGATCGCTGATTTCATAAGGTTGAATTTTGGGTAAGAGGTAGAATGATTAATTCCCGGTAAAAATACGAATTCAATCAAAGTGGCCAAAAACTGCCGGATTATTAGGCTTGCAATAAAAAGAAGGGCGTTTTTATATTAATATTATCGATTGAAATAATAATTGTCATACATACTATTATTATTGCCATTTACAGAATAATAACCTGCAATTACTTGTATTTTCATAATAAATAGTATATTACATTAAAATTTAGTTAACAGATGTTCAACCAAACTATTTTTTATGAAAAGATATTTACTCCTATTGATTACCACTATGGTATTTGGAGGCGGCATAGCCTCTGCCCAAAATACCACCGTAAGTGGCACTGTAACTGATGCCGCTACAAAAGAAAAGCTGGTCGGTGTAACCATATTGGTTAAATCAACCAGCAATGGTACCGCCACCAACCAAAACGGCGAATTCTCTATCTCTGCGAAAGCAACCGATGTATTAGTAGTCCGATACACGGGTTATAAAAGTCTCGAAGTCCCCATTTCCGGGAAAACACACCTTGATATACAACTTGAAAGCGACGTAAGCCAACTAAATGAAGTTGTTCTGATCGGTACAAGATCCTCAGGCAGGGTAAAGCTTGAAACACCTGTACCTGTTGATGTGGTAAATGTAGGTAAGGCGACATTAACCACAGGCAGGTTAGATCTGACGGATATCTTAAATTATTCCGCTCCCTCCTTCAACTATAATAAGCAGTCGGGTTCAGACGGCGCCGACCACGTAGAATTAGGCACATTGCGGGGACTTGGCCCCGACCAGACTTTGGTGCTGGTAAATGGCAAACGCCGTCACTCCACCGCATTTGTGTCGGTATTTGGCACCCGCGGGCGCGGTAATTCAGGTGTCGATCTAAGCTCAATACCGACAGCATCAATCGATAGGGTAGAAATTTTGCGGGATGGCGCATCGGCACAATACGGTTCGGACGCAATAGCCGGCGTAATGAATATTATATTAAAAAAGAATGTGAACCAGTTAAATGTAAATGTAGGTGGTTCAGGTTATTATGACCCTGCTTTTAACAGCCGCGATGCCGTGGCAAAGGGTCAATATCCTTATGGTGGGGCTATCGATGGTAAAGCTATAGCGCTTGATGCCAATTACGGTGTTGCTATTGGCAAACACGATGGCTTTATCAACTTTACAGTTGATTATGAAGCCAATGGAAAAACTTTCAGGCAAACGCATGATACTGCATTTGCTAACCCAAAAGCGCTGATATTAAATACCGTAAGACGCGCTAACGGTGATGGTTCGGCACAAAGCGTTAACACTTTTTTTAATTCAGAGATACCAATAGCGGGTACTACCACCACTTTTTATACTTTTGGCGGATATAGCTATAAGGGTTCTGATGATTATGCATTCAGCAGAAACTTTTCCGGCCGTCCCGACCGGTTTCCAACAGATGCAGGCGGCAATATGATACCTGTTCCTGGTATCATATTTAACACCCCGGATGGCGATAGTTACTATAATCCCATCATACAAACCCATAATACCGATGCAGCTATAGCAGTTGGTATTAAAGGGCAGCTAGGCGATGGCTGGGATTGGGACTTAAGTAATAATATTGGCAATAATACTTTCCATTTTTATGGCGATAAAACATTTAATGCAGGGCTTGGCGCTACTAAAACACATTTCGACGATGGTGGTTCCGGATTCCTGCAAAACACTGCCGATGTTAACTTTACCAAACGTTTTCCAAAAGCATTGTCGAGCGTGAACCTGGGTTTCGGAGGCGAATATCGTTATGAACGCTACAAAATATTCGCAGGGGAACCGGCCTCCTATTCTAATTACGACACATTAAAGGCTACCGGCTCGCAGGGATTCCCAGGCTACCAGCCGAATGACGTTGTTAATGCTACCCGCTCTGTTTTGGGCGCTTATGTAGACCTGGAAGCCGATGTTACCAAAGAGTGGCTGGTTGATTTTGCTAACCGCCTTGAACATTACAGCGATTTTGGATCGAGCTTTAATACTAAGTTTGCTACCCGTTACAAGATTACCGACAACTTCAATATCCGCGGTTCAATCGGTACCGGATTCCGGGCGCCATCTCTGCAACAAATCAACTACAGTTCAACATTTACTACTGTACAGGGAGGGACTATTGCCGAGGTTAAGATAGCACCAAATTATAGCCCAATAACGAAAGCAGCAGGCATACCCTCGTTAAAGCAAGAAAGATCAACGAACTACAGTCTGGGTTTTACATTCAGGCCAATACCTGAGCTAAGTATTACCGCCGACGGATACCAAATTAAAGTGAGGGACAGGGTGGTGCTATCCGGCCAATTCAGCGCAGACGATACCACGCTTGATCCATCTTTCACGGCAACCCTTCAAAATTTAAGAGTCTCGCTTGCACAGTTTTTTGCCAATGCTGTAAATACCGATAATAAAGGTTTGGATATTGTTATTGATTACAACAAATCATTTAATGACAACCGTATCAGGTTGCTCTTTACCGGGAATTTTCAGCATATGAATATTGACAAGATCAATTATCCACCAAAATTGAGCACTACCGACCTGCAGAAGGAGACCTTTTTAAGTGATCGCGAACAGAAATTTATCCTGGCATCTGCCCCGCCTGAAAAATTTTCTTTCAGTCCCGAATTTTCCCGTAAAAGCTTTACTGTTGGCGCGCGGTTTACCTATTTCGGTAAGATATTATTGTACGGATATGGCGCCGATGGTCTTGGCATTAATCCACAGGTACCCACTGACGCAGACGGGAACGTAAACGTACCTGATCAGTATAACTATTCCGGCAAAATGACCAGCGATGTCTACTTTGGTTATAAATTCAATAAAGTTTTTCATGTATCGGTAGGGTCGGATAATGTATTCAACGTTCATCCGGACCTGGGTTACGCACATGGCGCTAAATATTGGGCCTATAATAATGAAACCGGTGGTCCGTTCGATGCCGTACAAATGGGAAGCAACGGAAGACGCTTCTTCATCCGCGCCGGATTTACATTCTGATCATAACCTGAAACTATTATAATTGGAGCCGCTCTTGCATTAGGAGCGGCTTTTTTTTGTATAGACTCACCCGGTCATTGCTTCGCTCGACCACCCTCTCTACCGCAAGCGGTAAAGAGGGAATTTTTTATTTTTCTTTTTCACCCTCTTTCCGCCAAAGGCGAAGAGAGGGTCGACCAGCGTAGCGTAGTCGGGGTGAGTAGGCTCCGCTGCATGATTTTATTTAGCCACCAAACTTATCCGATACTCCTGTATCAAAGCAGGATTCTCTGGAGTCAAAGTAAAGCTCACTCTTATATTGGCCTGTTCACCTTTCATTATAAAGTAGCCTCGCAGTTGGTTTTCAGCTACAACTTCTGAAATATTAATAATCTTACCAGCCTTTTCAAAAATGGCTTTGGCTTCCGCTTTTAGCTTATCGGGAAAGTAATCCATAAAAAAGTTCATGGCGAAAATTCCGCTGGATTGTGCGTTATCCCAGTTCGGCAGTAACTTCACTAATTGGTCGCGGCGTTGGGTAAGGATGGACGAAGCAGGCAATTGTCTGGGTTTAATCCCCGACAAACGCAGCAAGGTATCAGCAACCTGTACATTGATGGATCCGGCATTAGCGTAAGTGAGATTGGCAAAGCTGATCACTCCTATGCCATATTCAGGATAAATTGTCCATTCGCTGCCAAAGCCCGGTAAGCCGCCGGTGTGGCCAACGGCAGTCATGCCATCTGCATATTTACGCCAGCGCAAGCCATAGCAATAGGCTGATGCAAAAGGATAAGGCCGACCATTAGCGGTCTTATAATTAGCATTAAAGCCATTTACATCCCAGGGGTATTGCATCTCGCGGATAGAGCTTCTTTTAACCGGGCCAGTCTCCGCATCATCTCTTGGGGGCCAGGCAACCAGGTGAAGTGCCACATATTTGCTAAAATCCTCGATGGTGGTGATCATACCGCCCATTGCACCATATGAGCCGTCATGTAGCATCGGCTGCTCTACCCATTGGTTATCCAGCCAGCGATAACCATGGGCTAATTGGTCTTTAGGCACTTTGTCGTACTCATAGTAAGTATGAGTCATTCCCAGCGGCTTCAGGATATTTTCGGTGATATATTCCTGGTAGCTTTTACCGGATACTTTCTTGATGATGTATCCAAGCGTGGCGAACCCAAGATTACTGTATTCATAATCCAAACCGGGCTCATTGGAAAAAGATATGCCTTTTTTATATAGCTCGATCAGTTGTTCATCGGTATTGGCCAGTTGACGATCACCCCAGGGGTTATCTTCGGGGAAGCCAGCAGAATGTGTGAGCAGGTTGCGGATAGTGATCGGTGTAGCATCTTTGGTGAGATATTTCAATCCTTTCATTTCGGGTATATACAGATAGGCAGGATCATCCAGTTTTAGCTTCCCTTCGTCGCGCAGTTTCAGAATAGCCATTGCGGTAAAGCTTTTGCTCATGGAGGCTATACGAAAATCTGATTTTGAACTAGCTTCTGTTTTATCTTTCAGATTGGTATAACCGATGTTGCCCGTATGCACCAGTTTGCCGTCCACTACTATACCGTATACCAAGCCCGGGAAATGGTTTTGATCCGCATATTCTTTATACAGCTTATCGATCACCGGGTAGGTAGCTTCGATCTTCTTCAATTGGTCTGCATCTGTGAAAACGGGTGGTTTGTAGGTTTGGGCGGATAATGCTAATGAGGAAAGTGTTAGAAAAATGAAGAAAATTGATTTTGCAGGGCAGGTAAAGAGTTTCATAGTGGCTGTTTATAGATTACATATTTACCGATATTCCGGGAAATATAAAACAGCCATTACGCCTCTACCAGTGGCAAATCAAAATAGAAAGTAGAGCCTTCACCCAGCTTACTTTCCACCCCTATTTTACCGTTATGTGTACTGATGATCTCGGAAGATATATACAGGCCCATGCCCAAGCCGCTGGTCATGTTCTTTTTATCCTCGACCCGGTAAAAGCGTTCAAAAACCTTCAGGCGCTGCTCTTCTGATAAACCTATACCAAAATCTTTAACCGCTACACGGGCACAATCGCCATATTTAAAAGATTTAATAAGCACCGTGCGACTGCCGTTGGAGTATTTAACGGCATTATTGATCAGGTTCATCAACACCTGTTCAATGCGCTCGGCATTACCATTTATCATAAAATCCCCGGTATTCTCCACCTCAAAGGTATATGTCGGGTTCATGTGCATGGCGTTATCAGCGCAGGTTGTCACCACATCTTTTAGGTTAATGACATCCATATTGTAGCTTAAACGGCCTGCTTTGATCTTACTCATATCCAGCAGGTCGTCCACCAAAAATTGCAGCTTACCTAACGCGATAACTGCCTTATTGATGTATTGCTTCACGGTTGCCGGTAATTCATCCTTCTGATGCATCAGGATAAGCTGAAGGTAACCTTTCAAACTGGTTAACGGTGTTTTTAACTCGTGACTGGCCACGCCTATAAATTCGTCCTTGCGTTCCAGTTCGCGTTTTTGCTCCTCGATATCTGTAGCGGTACCTACCCACAAGATAATTTCCCCGTTCTCATTTCTTAAAGGCATGGCGCGGTTCAGGTGCCATCTATAAACGCCATCTTTCCCTCTGCGATAACGGTTTTCAACCTCAAATACCCCACCCGTTTGCAATGCCTCGCGGTATTTCTCCATAAACATTCCAATATCATCCGGGTGAATGGTTTCGCGCCAGCCCCATCCCATTGATTGTTCGAAGCCGAGTGCAGTATATTCGTACCAGCGTTCATTAAAAAAATTAACACGACCATCGGGCATACAGGTCCAGGTCATTTGGGTGATGTGATCAGCCAGCAACTTCAAATTTCCACGGCTGACAGACAAATCTTTGGTACGCTCTATCACTGTGGCTTCTAACTCCTGTTTTTGCTGCATTACCAGGTTTTGGGCAGCCTCCAGCTTCTCGTTCTGATTTATCAAATGCTTTTGGGCAGCCTTCTGTGTTGTCAGATCCGTGAGTATTACACTCAAACTATTTCCGCCATCCATTTCGATAGCGGCAAAAGAACAAAGACAACAGGTTGATTTTCCCCCGCCTCCGCTTGTAATAAAAAGCTCTGCTTTGGCATCTTTTTTCCAAACGGTTTTAATGAGTTTGTTATATACTATTTTCGATTCCTCTGCAATAAAGCTTTCAAAAGGCATCCCCACAACACTCTCTGATCCTGTTTGCGCCAGGCCGATGAAGCTACTGTTGCAGTATATAACAAAGCCTCCTTCATCTATAGTAACAGCGCCTTCGCTCATTTTTTCGATGAAGACACGATAAGTATGATCGGCTGTTTTTAAGGTGTACAGTTGATGATTATCGCCGTTTTTAACTACCAACGCATCAACCTGTCCCGTACGGATGGCTTCAAGCATTTCATTTGCTTCATCCAGCCGCCATTGCAATTCGTTATTCTTATTTAATATTTCTTCGTATGAAATCTGTTTTTCCATCACAAATTCACTGCGTTTATTTCAAGCCCTTTAAGCACTTTGGGTTTGTCGGACATATCTCCAATCAACTTCCTTTCCATGCCGGGTGCTTTCTTTATTAGCATAGGTAACGCAATTACCTGCTCATTTATAGCAATTTGAGGTTGTTGATAAACATCAATTATCTCCAACTCGTAACGATCTTTTAAGTACTCTTCGCATATCTTTTTCAGATTGGATATGGCACGTGTTGAGTTAGGCGACGCACCTGTTACAAACAGGCGCATCACATAAATATCTTTGCGTTTTTTCGGATTGGCAACACCGTTTGTTTGTGCCATTATAGATTAATCATTTAAGCAGGGATAATGTTTAGACCAACAAGAACTTTTTCTTCATTAGACAGGTCGCCGATTATCTTCCTGATCGGTTCCGGCACTTTTCTTACTAGTGTCGGCGTGGCCAAAATCTGGTCGCCCTCAGCCAGCTGGGGTTTACGCAAAAGATCTATTACCTCTATTTTATATTGGCCTTTCAGGTGTTCTTCGCAATATCTTCTAAGATTATTCAGCGCTGTGACCGATTTTTCGGTATGTCCGGCTATATACAACCTTAGCTCCCATTTTTTATCGATTTTTGTTGTCATTGCTTTTATTTTTGGGGTCATCATTATTTTCGCTGCCACGCCTTATCGTCTGTATGGTTTCACGATTTTTGCTTAATATCTGCTTTCTCAGCTCTTCTTCTTCATAAACCTTATTCAGCTCGTCTTCTACAGATTCAAACTCAGAGTGCAGACTGGCAATTTTAGATTCCAATACCTGGCGCTTGCGCACTATTTCTCTGTCTTTCCGGGTCAAGGCATAATTGTGTATGGCAGCTCCGGTTTCTTCCTGTATTACTTGTGCCTCGCGGGCAGAGCCGGTCAGGATACCGTCCGGACCAACATAAACGTCTATCAGCTCTAAACCATTATCGCTTATTACAAACTCACGCACCTGGTTGGAGTGTTTCATCCCGCGCGATTTCATTACATACAGGCCCCTGTTACGTTCACCGTTCGATTCGATGTCTTTTATCAGCAACCAGGAGTCTACCAATGAAGAAATGGCCTCGTCAGTCTGGTCGTTAACCATGTCGTTTAAGGTAAGTGCTGTAAACAGTACGGTTATCTGTTCATTTTGCAGGAAATCGATCAACCGTATCAACATACTTTTCACCTCGCTCAATGAACCTATAGAAACAAAATTGGTGATCGGGTCTATAATAACTACCGATGGCTTAAATCGCTGGATCTCTTTATGCACTGCAACCAGGTGCATTTCCAAACCATACAAAGTGGGCCTGGCAGCACAAAATCTTAACAATCCGCTTTTAACATGCTTTTCAAGACCTAAATTAATAGAATGCATGTTGCGTATGATCTGCTGAGGTGGCTCTTCAAAGGCAAAATATAGGCAGCGCTCGTTATTTTTACACACACCATCCGCAAAGTTTGATGCTATGCTGGTTTTCCCGGTGCCGGCTGTGCCCGATATTAATACACTGCTTCCTCTAAAGAAACCCTTGCCACCAAGCATTTCATCCACTGTAGGTATACCTGATGAAATGCGTTCGGAGGTGATCCCTTTATCGAGTTTGAGCGAGGTTACCGGCAATACCGCAATTCCGTCTTCGTCTATCAGGAACGGATATTCATTAGTGCCATGCAACGAGCCACGGTATTTGACAATCCTCATGCGACGGGTTGATATCTGGTTCACCACGCGGTGGTCCAGCAAAATCACACAATCAGATACGTATTCTTCTAAGCCAAAACGGGTGAGTTTGCCTTCGCCCCGCTCGCCTGTAATAACTGCGGTAATGCCTTTATCCTTCAGCCAGGTAAACAGTCTTCTTAATTCAGCGCGCAAAATGCCTTTGTCCTTTAATCCACCAAAAAGGTTTTCAATGGTATCCAATACAACCCTTTTTGCTTTTATACTATCAATAGCATATCCCAGCCTGATAAATAAGCCGTCCAGGTCATACTCGCCGGTTTCCCTTATCTCCGACCGCGAAATATGAACATAATCCATTTTAATTTTTTTGTCGGCTTGGAGTTTTTCCAGGTCGAACCCGAGTGAGGCCACGTTTACCGCCAGTTCGTCGGCACGCTCTTCAAAGGTCATGATTACACCGGGCTCATTAAACTGCATGGCGCCACGTACTATAAACTCAATTGACATCATGGTTTTACCACTGCCGGCTTCACCACAAACTAAGGTTGGCCGTCCTTTGGGAAGGCCGCCCCCTGTTACTTCGTCCAACCCGGATATCCCGGTTGGCGTTTTTTGAAGCGTTAATAACGCTTTATCATTCTTTTTCTGTTTCGTGTTACTACTAGTTTTCATAGGTTGAAAAGGCTGATGAAATCTCTCAGAAATAAATTTTTTATCGTTCTAATTTAATAAACAGATCAGTAAAATCTATTAAACTGAACGTTAACTATTTAGATTTTTACAAATGCTGTATCAACTACAAACCAGTGAAAATGTTTTTAATGTGAGTAATTTCCTGTGTAGCACTTACTTTTTCGTCTGAAAATCAACAATATAGAAACCATCTGATTTAAAATGGGTTATTGGTATAAAGATTGTAATACGAGATGAATATGCGCGAATACATAGACTATCAAATATCAGCTTTGAATGATCTGATCAGGATCAATAAGGACAGGATAACCGGTTACCGGCAGCGGATTGATACAACCGCCGACGACGACCTGGAGGAACTGATGTCTCAGATGATCTATCAAAGCTACCAGCATATTGACGAGTTGACTTATAATATCTACAAGTTGGGTGGCAAGCCCGCACGTCCCGACAGTATTGCCGGTCAATTCTATCACTCATGGACAGACCTAAAAGCATTTATATTCAAAGAGACGCGAAAGAAGATGCTCGATTACTGTGAATTTTGCGAAGATGTGGTGAAAGCTATTTACCAGAAGGCCTTTAACGCCCCGGAACTCCATTGGGACAAGAGAGTGGTTATGCTCCTGAAGAAACACCTGAATGATGTTGAAGGTTCTTATCACCATGTGCTGATGCTTAAAATGGGCATCGCATAACCGCCCTGCAAATTCTGAGTGTCAAATAGTTCTGAATTAGACAGATTTTACATAACTTAACCACATTATTTCGATCTCACGCGCTGCTGGAATGATTGGTATTACCCCGGATAGTATCCCCGATGACCTTTTTCGTGTACTTTTTGAAAAGTCACCCGGCTCCTTACTCATAAAAACAGACGCACCTCAATTTACGATAGCCGCAGTAAGTGACGCTTATTTAAAAAGCGCGCGCCTGCCACGTGAGGCTGTTGTTGGGAAGGGTTTTTTCGAGATATACCAGGATGATATTGACCAGAGCGACGACAAAGCAGCGCGTAAAATATTCTCCCGGGTGATACGTACCGGCGATAAGGTTGATGTACCCGTTTATCGTTATGACATTTTTGAAGCGAACGCTGACCATAAGACCCCGCATTACTGGTCTTTTTCAAATATTCCTATCCTGGATAGCAGGCAGCAAGTGGCCTATATTCTGAGCACATTCACTGATATTACTGGTGAAGTAAAAGCAAAAGAAGCTGCGCAGGAAAGCGAGCACCGTCTTTTATTAGCCGCCGAAGCCACAGGTATGGCGTTTTGGGAGCTTACCCTTGCGGATAATGCTTTTTCCTACTCCCAGCAATTACTTGATATTTTCGGTCACCCTACGGGTACAAATATCACCCTTGCTGACGTAAGGGCACAAGTTCATCCTGACGATATGGAGAATATCGTTATGAAAGCTTTTGAAAACGCGCTGATTGATGGGGGTTATTTTTATGAGGTACGGGTTTATTGGCCGGATAGATCATTACACTGGATACGGACCAAGGGGACTGTGCAATACAATAAAAACAAGGAACCGGTGCGCATGCTGGGCACTATTGTAGATATTACCGAAAGCAAGAGCGACGAGATCAGAAAGAATGATTTTATTGCGATGGCCAGCCATGAGTTGAAAACACCGCTCACCTCGCTTAAAGCCTACCTGCAATTAATGGAAACCAAGCTATCCGGCACTACTGATCCATTTGTTAAAACGGCAGTGGTAAAGTCGGGCAACCAGGTAAACAAAATGACAGCGCTTATACATGGTTTTCTCGACCTTTCAAGGCTTGAGCCCGGCAAGCTAAAACTCATCCGCACAACATTTGATATCTGCACACTTATAGAAGAAGTGCTGACCGAAACCAAGATACTGAGCAACAGCCATTCCATTCGCTTTGAACCGTCGGGTGAATCAAATGTGAATGCTGACAGGGCCAAGATAGGCCAGGTGATCAGCAACCTGGTAAATAACGCTATCAAATATTCCAAAAAAGGAAGCTATGTTATTTTGCAATGCGAAGCAAATGACGGCAATGTCATCGTATCAGTAACTGACGAAGGCATCGGCATCAAACCAAAGGACCAGGAAAAGATATTCCAGCGCTTTTATCGTGCCGAAGAGGATGAGCAGCGGAATATTTCAGGTTTCGGCATCGGGCTTTACCTGTCTAGTGAGATCATACAGCGTCACAAAGGGAAGATCTGGGTGAAGAGTATTGAGGGTGAAGGATCTACTTTTTATTTTAGCTTGCCGGTAAATATCTGAACCGGAATTCACAGAATTTATTGAATTAATAGAATTGATGAGCTACCGCGAGTTTAACGCAGTGTAACTCGTGGTCAAGCATTGGGTTAGCTTTCAGCTAACATTATGCTTAATGTCGTCAGCTGAAAGCTGCAACAATTATCACCACAAGTTGGAAGCTTGCGGCAGCGTAAGAATTTGTTTGTTTAATTATTTAGTATTCTAATAATTCCTTAATTCGATAAATTCCGGTTCAGACAACTACAACCCCATAAAATACTCCGTAAATTCCCTGAAGTTGTCAAAGCGCACATCATGATCGTCCGTAGCGCCAAAGCCGTAACTTACAAATACAAAGGGCAAACCTGCCAGTCTGCTTTGCTCACCGTCCCCTTCTGTATCGCCTACGTAAACCGGATTTTTAAGCTGATGTTTGTCTACCAGTATTTTAATATTGTGATGCTTAGGCATGTAATTAGTGCCATAGGCTACTTCATCTATAATGTGCTCATCAATACCTGCCCAATCGATAAACAGACGGATAATTCCTTTTGCGCAATTGCTTACAATAAAAAGCTGGTATTTAGTAGCCAGTTGAGCAAGCCCTTCTTTTACTCCATCATATAATACCCCGCCCTTTTGAGGCAGCAGGACTTTGCGAACCTCGTTCACTTTGCCATAAATTTCCTCCTGCCGTTCTACCGGGTAACCGGGCATAATTGCATTCCAAACTTTTTTGCCTTCCCAGCCTACCATTTTAGCCAGTTCCTCCCTGATTATTACTTTATCAATACCTAAGTCGCGGAAAACGATGTTCCATGATTCGGCGTAAGTATCCACGGCGTCCCATAGGGTGCCGTCCATATCAAATATTATACTATCGGGTTTTTCCACTACCATTTCATTTTTGGCAAGTTTACCATAATCTGTTGAAATTATGTGATCATTGAGACTTTTATACCTCTTATACTAAACGATATTACCAGATCAATAAATATGTAAACAAATTATTACTTAAGTTTTAACTTATTTCATGAAAAATTCAGAATTAAATATGATTTTTACCCCCGATAAGGTTTAGGTTTGGCCTGAATTAGCGAGTAAGACAGGTCCATTATATCCCCCGCTACCCGGCGGGGGATTATTTTTGTCAACACCCACCCGTCAAAAAACACAAATAAGTAAAAAGTACCATTGATCCCCTATTTATTGCCATAGCAAATAGCATATATCCTGTATTTTTGTGTCATGCAAAACACGTTCCCGGTATATGATATCTGCAAGCTTTCTGATTTTCAACAGGAAGACCTTCTTATCAGTCGTTTTGCTGCTTATTTGCAAAAACACAAGGATCTTTACTTCCCGCATAAACATACCTTCTACCATCTGGTTTTATTTACCAAAGGTGCCGGCACACACGCTATCGACTTTAAGACATTTGATGTAACGCCCAACCAGATCTACTTTATGATACCCGGCCAGGTGCACTCATGGAACTTTGAAGGCGAGGTAGACGGCTATGTGATCCATTTCTCATCCTCATTCTTTGAATCTTTTTTATTGAAGAATGAATACCTGGATCAGTTTCCATTTTTTAGCGGGGTTATTGAAGACGCCGTGATACAGATCGATCCATCAATACAGCAAAAGATAATTGGCTTATTTGAGGATATTATAATTGAAAGTGAGATCACCGATCGCATGAGTCTTGATCTGATCAGATCGCTATTGTTGCAAGTATTTATATTATTGAGCCGCACAACAACAGGCCAGAAAGAAAAACAGGCTCTGCCTTATAACTATACGCTGCTGAAAACATTTCAAAAGCTGATCGAGAAGAACTTCGCAACGCTGAAGCTGCCGAGGGACTATGCGGAACTGATGTACATCACGCCGAATCATTTGAACGCGCTGTGCAACGATCTTTTAGGCATATCAGCAGGGGAAGTTATCCGCAACCGTGTGCTTTTAGAAGCAAAAAGGTTACTCATCAACCTTGACCTGACCATAGCCGAAATAGGCTACCAGCTAAATTTTAACGACAATTCGTACTTCACTAAGTTTTTTAAAAAATATGCCGGTTCAACGCCGGAAGAGTTCAGGAAAATCACTTTAAATCATCAAACAAAATGACACTGGAGATCGATAATATACCACAAGAAAAGCCTTTATCGCAGTTTAAGGCCGCTTTACAATGTAAATGCCCTAAATGCCGCAAAGGTGATATGTTTGCCAGCGGAATGTATAGCTTCAGCAGACAAAAGAACTATACCAACTGCCCGTATTGTAACTTTCAGTTCGAAATTGAGCCCGGATACTTTTATGTGGCCATGTTTGTAAGCTATGCTATGAATGTGGCACAAATGGTAACTTTTGCCGTTGCTACCTATATCCTTACAGGTTCTGAATCACCATGGCTTTATATAGCTATATTGCTTGGTGCAGCGTTTATTCTTTCGCCGATCAACTTTCGCTATTCCAGGGTGATATTGCTGTACTGGCTTACTCCCAACCTGAACTATGACCCGGAACGGGCGAGGAAACCTTATAAGGAATTACAATAACCCTTTAAATTCTGATTTAATAAACTCAATAACTCCTCCCCTGGAATCAGGGGAGGCCGGGAGGGGTAAAAATCTACGCCTGATTTAACTGCCTCAAAGTTTACCCACTCTGTCAACGCTACGCTGGACATCTCTCCCTAAGTTTAGGGAGAGAATTATTATTTATATTTTTGTAAGGTCCGTCTAATAATTAATTATTTTTGGATAATTCCCAGAAAACTCAAACCATAATCCGGTACAGGAAATACTCTGTATCGGGTTCCTGTTTTTGAAAGCCAATGGTTTCGTACAGGCTTTGCGCGGTGTAATTATCTACTGCTGTCTCCAATTGAACATAAGTCGCCCCATCGCCTTTTGCAAAATCCATGGCTGTTTTTATAAGCGCCTCGCCTATGCCCTGCTTGCGGTTATTTGGCTCGACATACAGATCATTCAGTATCCAGTTTTTAACTGCGCTTACTGAGGAATATTTAGGGTATAACTGAGTAAAGCCCGTTGGCACTTCACCATCCAACGCAACAAAGATCACTGATTCGTTATTGCTTAAACGCGTTTTGATAAATTGTTCAGCAAGGCCAACATCACTATTCTTTTTGTAAAACACGCGGTATTTATCAAATAGTCCGATAACGAGGTCTGCCTCTGAGAGGTTGATTCTTTTAATGTTCATTGAATGCTAATCTACAAAAAAGCCACCTCTAACTGAATCAGAGATGGCTTTAGAAATATCTTATAAGTTATTCCTTTATTGTTGTGGTTTCCCTAACACAGGGGCGAATTTACTTTCGTAATCTTTTAATTGTTTATCAATTTTATCTGAGATTGCTGTCTGATGATTTTCCTTTGATATTTTACTCAGCGCATCCAATACAGAGAAACCTATTTGCAATGTACGCTGATCGATATTTGACACGTCTTTTTGCATCATGTTATAGTTGTAATCCAACTGGTCTACAACATAATTGTCAATGCTATTGGCGTACTTGTTTGCAAGGGTAATATCATTCAATGTATATGCCGTTGCAACAATATAATACTTACTATGCGCCAAATCGATAAACGGATAAATATCCGGCATTTCAGCATCGTATTTATTCAATACTTTTTTGGCAAGGTCCTGGTGACCTTCCTGTACCAGGTTTTGGGTCAACTCCAATACCGTTTGCATGATAACCGGGTAAAACATGGTGGTCGACTCCGGGTCAAGATATTTAGCGGTTTTGTAATTGCCCCATTTAAACTTATTCATCAGGTTATCATACATCACCAATGTATTGGTTTTGCCCAACTGATCGCGATTAGCAGTATCAGCTTTGAATGGAATCAGGTGATAAGTAAAGCCTTCTTTATACAGATACGGCTGCAAGCCCATCATATTTTCCTGGCCAACGGTTATGGTAAAGCAAATAGGGCGTTTCCAGTTGTTATGAGCCAATATATCCAGGAATGCCAGGTTATCTTTAGTAACAAAGTTAGAAGTATACTTCCAGGTCATGGTATCCACCAACCTGCTTTTCTGGTCGGCACTTACTACGCCGTCTTTTACTACCTCATCTGCATTTACCGGTAGCTTAAAGTTTTTAGTAGGCAGGTAGTTAATTTTTGAGCCATCCTGTAAAGTATATTTAAAGGCATCATCGTCAGAAGTGATAAAATCAAATACCTCTTTCAGATTGGTTGAGCCTTGTATACCCCTGTCGATAAATTGAACAGCATCACGAACGCCTTCTTTGTATTTGTCATACGGCATGGTGATTGGCAATGGCTCTGAGTCGTTCATTTTCTTGGTCATCTGGCGGATATACCAGTCGCCACTAAACAAGCTTAGGTTCACGATACGCACATCCGGCCTGATGCCTTCTACCTCCTGGTCGTACCATAAGGAATAGGTATCGTTATCACCATAAGTAAATAGAATTGCATTCGGTGGACACGATATCAGGTAATTATAAGCCATATCATGCGGCGTCATTTTAGTCGAGCGGTCATGCGTGCCCCACTCTTTGCTGGCAACCAATATCGGTACAAGCAGGCAGACTGCCGTCGCAGCCAAGCCAGCTGTTTTAGGCGTCATAAATTTCTTGGCCAGATCAGCAAGCGCAATTACACCCAGGCCTATCCATATAGCAAATGCATAGAATGAGCCGACGTAGGAATAATCACGCTCTCGCGGTTGGACACTTGGCTGGTTTACATACAGCACAATAGCCAAACCGGTAAAGAACCACAGTAACAATACGATCAAGGCATCTTGCTGGTTGCGCTGGAAATGGAATATCAAACCGATCAAACCTAATATCAGCGGAATTGCATATAGCGGCGTGTAAGCATTGCTGGCATAAATTGGCGTACCGTTACCATGCTCTGTCAATGATTTTGGCAGATGCCTGGTTCCATCCAATATTCCTGATGTCCAGTCTCCATCAACATAGCCTGTGAACCCTCCCATTTGCTGCTGGCCGTCCAACTGATTGGTTCTGCCAACAAAGTTCCACATAAAATATCTGCCATACATTTGCCACATTTGCCAGCTGCCCATCCATTTAAGGTTATCTGCCATAGTCGGTGCATCAGTCTCACCCATTTGCAACCATTGACGATAAAAACGGGCATCTTGTGCATAAGAACCATCCGAGTTTTCGGTGTTATACATACGCGGGAAGATGGTGGTATGATCGTACACTGTATTTACTTTACGGCCGGCGTTTTCATATTTCTTTTCGCCTTTACGGTAGATAATGCTGCCCTCAGTCTGGTCAGTTGCTTTTGCATCAAAATAAGGACCGGTCAGCAACGGTGTTTCACCATATTGAATACGGTTAAGGTAACCATATAGTGTAAATGCATTATCAGGATGCGAGTTATTGAGGTCGGTGTTTGCCGTGGCACGGATCGGAATATATGCAAATGAGCTATAGCCGAAATAGATAAACGCCACGCATAAAAGCGCCAGGTTAAGCGCAGGCTTGTTATTCTTAATACTCCACCAGATACCGAATATGATCAGTCCGATAAGAATTGCAAAGAAGAACAATGCTCCGCTGCCAAAGCCCAGTCCAAGGGTATTCACGAAGAACAAGTCAAAATAAGCTGCGAACTGTACTGTATATCCCCTGATACCGTATTGTACCAATCCAAGTATCACTATACTTACCAGGAAGGCTATGACACCGCTTCTTACGTTGATATTTTTATACCTGCGGAAATAGTAAACCAAGCCGATAGCCGGGATGGTCAGCAAGTTCAATAGGTGAATACCGATAGATAAACCAACTACATAAGCGATGAAAATGATCCATTTATCGGCGCCTGGCTCATCAGAATGGGCATCCCATTTCAATATCGCCCAGAAAACGATTGCAGTACACAACGACGATAATGCGAATACGATTGTTTCAACAGCCGAGAACCAGAAGGTATCGGTATAAGTGAATACCAATGCACCCACCAAACCTCCGCCAAATATCATGATCTGGTTGTTGCTGTCAGCTTCCTCTCCTCTTTTCACCAACATTTTTTTGGCTATCGCGGTGATCGTCCAGAACAGGAACATAATGGTACCACCGCTTGCCAGTGCCGAACCCATGTTGGTGAAGTATGGAACTTTAGTTTTATCGCCCATTGAGAAAAGCGAGAAAAACTTACCCAGCATAGCAAAAAGCGGGTAACCCGGCTGGTGGGCCACCTGTAAACGATAGGCGCAGGAGATAAACTCGCCGCAGTCCCAGAAACTCACGGAAGGCTCTAATGTCAGAATATAAGTGATTGAGGCGATGACAAAACATAGCCATCCTAAAAGGTTATTGATCTTTTTGTACTGCATGGAAGATAATTAGTATACTTTTTTGCGGGGGCTAATATCTGCATTTTTATAAATCTTTCCAGATAAATAGCAAATCCCTTAACATCTTTTAACAAATTCACCGAAATTATAAAAAATTGTCGGAAGTCGGAAAGCTGATGTCGGAGGTCATAGGTCGCTCTTGATTTACTTTATATACCCTCAATAACTACCTGGCTTACAAGTAAAAAATTGCATATTCTGCTTGTTTTTTTGTACCTTACAACACCTTTAGCCACACAAATGAAACGATTACCCCTTGCCGTTCTGCTCATCACACTATTTATTAACGTCCACGCTCAGCAAAAACAAATTGATAGTTTAAATGCCCTTATAAAAACTGATAAAGTTGATACCGTAAAGGCTGACCACCTTTATGCATTGGCAAGGGTGTATTCACATTCTTCTCCCACTACAAGCATCCAACTGGCACAGCAGGTATATAACATAGCACTGGTCAATAAGAATTACCGCCTTACCAACAGGAGCCTTAATTTAATGGCGAATTCTTTTACATCGATGGGTGATTATAACAAAGCTATGCAGCTTTATTTAAAAAATCTTAAACTCGAAGAAGAGCACAACGACACTTACTATATCATTCAATCCTATAATAACATTGGCAGCGCTTATAACTCAAAGGCCGATTATCAAAAATCATTGCAGTATTTGCTGCCCGGCTTGCAAAAACTGAATGATTATTTTAATACGCATAAAAACCCCGAGAACAGATACCTGACAATTGCCGTCTACTTTTATGAAAACCTGGGCAATGCGTACCTTAACACAGGCAAAATCGATCTTGCTGAAAAAAATTTTAGCCTTAATGGACAGTATGCCAAAAGGGCTAATTTTAATGAATTTATAAATGTTTATTATACTGATCTTGGACAAGTACAGTTAGCACGCGGCCACCTTGACTCGGCATTAAAAAACTTCAAAAAAGGGATATCAATAGGCGTCAAACTAAATGATGCCCTGGATCTGGATGCAACCTATATCAGTACTGCCAAACTTTTTATAAAATTAAATAAACCTGACTCTGCTATTGCTTATGCAAAAGAAGGATTACAGAATGCACAACAAGGCCATTATTTGCAGGATGTTTTAGATCTCAGCAAAATATTGTACAGTCTGTATGATCAAAAGAACAACATACCGGAAGCCTATAAGTATTATAAAATAGCTACCGCTACCAACGATAGCATTTACAGCCAGGAAAAAGTACGGCAGCTGATATCGATAGATTTTGAAGAGCGCCAACGCCAGCAGGATATTGCAGCGGCAAAGACAGAATACCAAAACACCATCCGGACTTATATTTTGATCGTTGTAATTGCTGTGGCCTTGTTTATTGCCATCGTTTTTTGGCGCAATAGCAAACAACGTCAAAGGGCAAACGACCTGCTGCAAGAGCAGAAAGAAGAAATTGAAGCTACGCTGGAACAACTGCAGCAAACGCAAACACAACTGATCCAGTCGGAGAAGATGGCTTCGCTGGGTGAGCTTACGGCAGGCATAGCACATGAAATACAAAATCCACTCAATTTCGTAAATAACTTTTCTGAAGTAAGCGTGGAAATGCTGGGAGAGCTTAAAGAAGAAAGCAAAAAACCTAAAGCTGAAAGGGATGAGAGACTTGCAATTGAACTGATAGATGACCTGACCAGCAACCTCGAGAAGATTCGCCATCATGGTAAACGCGCTGACTTCATAGTAAAAGGTATGTTGGAACACAGCCGTACCAGCGCCGGCGAAAGGCAGGTTACCAATATCAATGTGCTGGCTGATGAATTTCTGAAACTCTCCTACCACGGCATCAGGGCAAAGGATAAAAATTTCAATGCAGACTTAGTAACCAATTTCGATCCTAATCTGCCGAAAGTAAATGTAGTGCAACAGGATATCGGCCGGGTACTCATCAATCTTTTCAGCAATGCATTTTATGCTGTCAACCAAAAGGCAAAGAATGCCGGGCCTGATTACAAACCGACTGTAGAGGTGAGCACTGCCAAAGAAAATGGTTCTATCCTGATCAAAGTGAAAGATAATGGCAATGGCATCCCTGATACTATTAAGGACAAGATCATGCAGCCATTTTTTACCACCAAACCTACGGGAGAAGGGACGGGATTGGGTTTATCATTGAGCTATGATATTGTAGTGAAAGGGCATGGAGGCAGCATTTCAGTTGAAACCAAAGAGGGTGAGTTTACGGAGTTTGTGGTGAAGTTGCCAATAACCTAAAAAGATTGTCATTTCGACGAACGGGAAGGAAAGCGGGACCGGCGTGAGGAGAAATCTTCTACACCTTGCAGTCGGATATGCAAATCGTATAAGATTTCTCTTCGCACCATCGCTCTTATCCCTACCGCTCATCGAAATGACATCGGTTGGACTATCATCTTAATTCTGTTTCCCAATAACCCCTGCAAACTTGCTCTCATAATCGCTTAGCTGCGCCTGCAGTTTGGTATTCAGTGCCAACTCCTGGTTCTCTTTGGTGACTTGCGTGATCGCGTTCAGCACCGACATTTCAAACTGCACATTCGAGGTATTTAGATCACTCGGGCTGGCCTGCAGCAGATTGTAATCGTAATTCAACTGATCGATGATATAATTGTCCATACTCAATACATATCTGTTAGCTACGCTGTTCGCATGCAATCTGTATGCCGTATCAATCACCCTGAATTTACTTTGGGCGATGCCTGCAAAGGGATAAATATCGGGCATTTCGTTGTCATACTTCTTTAGGGCATTTAAGGCCATATCGTTGCGTCCTTCTGCCATTAAACCATTGGCCAGTTCGGTAAAGGTATTGGTGATGAGTGAGTAAAATAGCCCTGTTGATTGCTCATCCAGGTACTTAGCGGTTTTATAGTTACCCCATTTAAATTTGTTCATCACGTTATCATACATCACCTGCGTATTCAATTTAGGCTGATTGTTGGCCTCTGGCTTAAATGGTATCAGGTGATAAACAAAGCCCTCTTTATACAAATAATTCTGCAAGCCATTGAACCCGTCGCTACTCATAGTCACGGTGAAGCATATCGGGCGTTTCCAGTCGTTGTGCGCCAGTATGTCGATCAGCGCCAGGTTATCTTTCATAAGGTAATTGCCCGTAAACTTCCATTGCATGCTATCAGCTACCCTGCTTTTCTGATCTGGCGTAATCACATTGTTTTTCACCAGTTCATCTGCATTAACGGTCAGCTTAAAGTTTTTGGTTGGCAAATAGTTCAGCACTTCACCGGATTGCATCTCTACCTTAGTTTGCGGATTATCAGAGGTCACAAAATCAAACACATCCTTCAGCTCAACCGAATCGGGCAATTTGGCATCGTTAAATGGGATATAATCGCGGGTTCCATTCTTGTATTTGTCAAAGCTCATGGTGATAGGCAATGGCTCCGACTGGTTGGTTTTGCGCTGCATCTGGTGGATGTACCAATCGCTGCTAAACAGCGTGTTTACGATAATACGCACATCCGGCCTCACTCCTTCCACTTCCTGAACATACCAAAGTGAGTAAGTGTCATTGTCGGCCCCGGTAAACAGGATCGCATTTTTAGGGCACGACATCAGGTAATTATAAGCCATATCATGAGCGGTCAACTTAGTAGAGCGGTCATGCCCTTTCCATTCCTGTTTGATCAATAATACCGGGCCAATCAGCATACACAAACCAATGGTAGCATAACTTGCCGTACGGGCATTTATCTTTTTGCGGGCAAACTCTGCAATGGCAATCACCCCGATACCGATCCAGATAGCAAAGGCATAGAACGAGCTTACGTAGGAATAATCACGCTCGCGTGGCTGATATGCCTGGTTCACATACATCACAATGGCAATGCTGGTAAAGAACCAGAACAAGCCCACGATGAACGCATCCTTTTTACTTTGGCGGGAATGATAAAGCAAGCCGATCAACCCTAAAATCAGTGGCAAAGCATAAAGCGGGGTGTAGCCATTATCATGCAGAACAGAGTTTGGCAAATGTTTGCCTTTGTCGAAGATGCCGGTTGTCCAGTCACCGTCGGCATAATTATGCAAACCGCTTGCCTGAAACTGTCCATCCTGCTGGTTATAACGACCGGCAAAATTCCACAGGAAATAGCGTCCGTACATTTGCCATATCTGCCAGCTAAACATGAATCTCAGGTTGTCTGAGAAAGTCGGCACATCATTATCCGAAAGTCCGAGCCATTGCTTATAAAACTGTGGATCCTGGTCTCTCTGGCTAAACATGCGCGGTAAAACAGTTGTATGGTCGTAGGTATAGATTGGGTTTTTCCCTGCCGATTCGTATTTGTTTTTGCCTTTTGCATAAATAGTGCTGCCATCAGCCTGATCGGTTATTTTGGCATCATAATACGGTCCGGATGCCAGAGGAACGTCGCCATATTGACCGCGGTTCAAATACCAGTAGAGTGTGAAGGCATTATCCGGGTGCGAGTTATTCAGATCGGTATTAGCTGTTGCGCGGATAGGGATATACGCGAAAGAGCCATAACCAAAATAGATAAACGTGATACAAACCAAAGCCAGGTTGAGCACCGGCTTGCCCTTGCGGATGCTGTAACGGATGCCTAATACTAAGGCGGCGATCAGCAAAACAAAAAAAGAAATGGCACCGCTGCCGAAACCAAGCCCAAGCGTGTTCACGAAGAAAAGATCGGCATAAGCGGCTATCGCCACAGTATATCCCCTGATGCCGAATTGAACAAATGCCAGGATAGCAATGCTGATGAGGAAGGCAATAATGCCTGTTTTGAGGTTGATGTTTTTATACCTGCGGAAGTAGTAAACAAATACCACGGCCGGGATAGTTAACAGATTGAGCAAATGTATCCCGATAGACAAGCCTATCATATAAGCAATAAACACGATCCATTTGTCGGCGCCCGCTTCGGTTGATTTGGAATCCCATTTCAATATAGCCCAGAATACGATAGCCGTACATAGTGCCGACATGGCAAACACGATCGTTTCTACGGCCGAAAACCAAAATGTATCGCTGAAAGCCAGCGCCAACGCTCCTACTAATCCAGCGCCCAAAATGAGCGTTTGTTTAATGGCATCGGGCTGATCGCCATTTTTCAGCATCATCTTTCGGGCCATCAAGGTGATCGTCCAGAACAGGAACATAATGGTTGCTCCACTAGCCAGTGCGCATGCCATATTGGTAAAATAGGCTACCTTATGTACATCGCCAAAACTCAGCAGCGAAAATGCCTTACAGATCATGGCGAAAAGCGGGTAACCCGGCTGGTGCGAAACCTGCAAACGGTACGCGCAGGAAATGAATTCGCCGCAGTCCCAAAAGCTTACAGATGGTTCCAGGGTGAGGATGTAGGTAGTGGATGCAATGACAAAGCAAAGCCAACCCAAAAGGTTGTTGATCTTGTTAAAACGCATGGCTTATCAGGGTAAAAGTTTATCAATACCCGAATATCCAGCTTATTTGTAAGCTATTTATGATGAGGCGCTTGGGTTTAACATCTTTTAACATTATTTAACGCTTGCGGACCGTTGATTAGAATGATTGGGGGATTGCGTTGATTGAGTAGCGAAAAATAGACTTTGAGAACTTTTAAATTATCTTTCATTAAAAAATTAATGATTTGCAGGCGTAATCTTAAAATTCTTCCAGTCGCCCTCTGAGGTAGCCCCTGCCCACAATCCAATCGTTTCTCCTTCAGTTTTGACAAGCGGCTTTATATTAAGCGCCGGGATTGATTGACCATTGACGTATACACTAATATTTTCACTTCCAACCTCTACACGTACATGAAACCACGAATTCGGGTCAGGGGCCGGAGAAATAGGTTGTTCGTATTCACCCGGATGTTCTGTTCGAAGTATGGACCAGTCAAAGTGTGGCAGGGCAATATATTGCACAGAATGAGCTTTCCGTTCTGGATCGACCGCCCGGAAATTAAAAGGTCGGAAGTAAACCACTTCATATGTCGTATCGTTAACACCATGAAAAGCTACGCCTACAAAACTTGCACCAGCCTTATCTTCACCTTTTACATCAAATTCAATGATCCCATATTTAAATTTTTTGCCTTTGATCCAGGCAACCCCATCGCTGAACCGATCATTCAAATGAACACTGCCGATATCTTTTCCACGGGTAATTGATCGGTTGTAAACTTTATAACTCTTTAGCATTTCAGGGTCATTTTGATTACAACTAACTAATCCAGCCAAAAGTGCCATTAAGGAAATGAAAGAAAGGCAATTTTTCATAAGGTTCAAGTTAAAAAAGTGTATGAGATCATTTGATTAGCCTTATAATAACTTGTATTTATAATAAGCTGACTTTTATTTAAGGTATTTTAACATCATTTAACGCTTTTGCGGATTTGAGAATTGAGATATGAGACTGAGGCATCATAATATAAATTTTGTCATTTCGAACCTGCAGGGCAGGGATTGAGCATCGGGGAGCAGGTGAGAAATCTTGTACGAGCGGCTCACAGACTTCGTAAGGTGGATAAGGTTTCTCTTCGCCCCACTCCCCCAGCTCTGCCGCTCATCGAAATGACATAGTTTTTTAATTTGGCTAACGGTCTAAAACTTCAACGCCGCCCCTGCTTCAAAATAGAATATGCCGGAACCACTCACCATGCCTTTTGTAACACGTGGCGGCAATTTGTTTTCGGCTATAGCGTAGGTTGGTGTAAAGCTTAATATCAGTACTCCTGTCTTGTACTCAACAGGTGCTGAGAGTTCATAATCAAGTAGTTTGAACTTGCTCAGCTGATCTTCCCTTCTTATGATCAGGCTTTCGGCTGCTTGTTCTAGGGCCAGGGCTTTTTTGGTCAGTTTGTATTTTTTAAGGATAAAGTAAGCATCGTAGAAGTTCTGCGTACCGGCGTTCAGGTTTGCTGATGGCGAAATGATCAGCAAGTCTTTCTCACCAAATATGCCGTCGATGGCAAAATCATGCGATATGCCTGCATTGACAAATATATCGTGACCAAAATCCTGTTTCAGAAAATTATAGTCGACACTGACTATTGGCGTAATCACATCTGCAATATTGTAACTCAGATTCGCATTGATGGTACTGCCGATGGATGACCCGATCTGCGTACTATTTGCAGCATAAAAAAGCTTGGTAAACGATGCGCCGCCGGTTAAATCGTCGGTAATATCAAAATCGTATCCAAACACAGCGCTTCCGCCATCCAGTTTATTGGTTACACGATTGGGGATATAGTTGGCAGTAGCTGCCAGATAAATACCATTCTTAAAAATGTATTTCATCTCGGGCAAAATGGTTGGTGTACGAACGGTGTCCGCCCGGCCCATAAATACGTTATTGCTCAGATAATTTACACCGATCTTGAACGAGGCCTTTTTGTCCTGCTTAAGCTGCGTTTCCAGCTTATCAAGCAAGTCTTCCGGATCTTCGGTTGTAGTGGTTTGGGCAAATGCATTGCCTGTGCTAAAGAGTAGCAAAAAGAATAGGGGTACGTAAAAAACTTTCATCAAATAACTTTAATAATATATCATAAAGCTTAATAGACTGTAATACGTATCTATGGTTTAGTTAGTTAATTAAAAAATATTATTACCCATATTAAACCATATATCATTCTGTCAGTCATAGCAATACAAAAAAAACCTTAAAAAGAAAAGTTATGAAAAAAATTGGTTTAACGGCAGTAGCATTAATTCTCGCAGGTGCTGCTTTCGCCCAAACGAGTACCCCCTCTGCAACTACCGACCCTGCGTCTTCAACAGAAGTAAAAGCTCAAATGAAAGACATGCGTCATGACGTCCGTGCCTATAACAAAGACAAGGCTGAAGCGAAGCATGATATAAACCAGGGTAACCTGGCCGCTGCTAAGACTGAAATAGCTGCGGCAAAAACCGAGAAGCAAGATATCAAAGCCGACGCTCAAACTCTTAAATCAGAAGGTGTAGCGCACCCGGTTAAGCTGGCCGACAAACAGGTGAAAAGAATTGATGAAAAGGACGTAAAAAAAGACCTGAATGATATCAAGGCCGATAAGAAAACGGAACAAAAGGATGTAAAAGATGGCGATCTGGCTGGTGCACAAGCTGCTCAGAAAGATTTGAAGGCTGATAAAAGAGATTTGAAGAAGGATGTAAGGGAAGCGCGTCGTGATGGTGTCAGGCATCCAATCCGTCGTGCAAAATAACCCCCAGTATATATTTATTAATTAATTTTAACTGTTCTATTATTAACGAAGGGGTGCTGCCAATGTAGCACCTTTTTTATTTGCTGTCCTTTTTCCTCAGCTCAGCAAATAAGATCATCAATACAACTGCCAGCAGGATGCCTATCGGCATATCACGCGTGGCGATACCAACCGATAAACCTATAATAATTGCAGCCAGATAATAGCTTTTTGAACGCGGACTGATCACGGCGGCGAAGATAGATTTTTTCGTCGTTTATATTATTCCATTCAAAACATTGGCGTGAAAATCGCTTTTGGAAATTACAACTGCATAAGGAGGCTCCGCTGGAGCCGAAATACATTTATTGATTCACGCTATAAACAGGCGACTCCTATGGAGTCAATCATTTTTGTTATTGCTCCATAGGAGCGTCCTGTTTATAGAAAAAAATGACGTTTTTAAGGCTCCATAGGTGCCTCCTTTTAAACGTGATTGACTTGAAAGATTAATCGGCTTAACTAAAATATTAGAAGGAATAATACAGGTATAAATACACGTCATAACACAATCACAATATATTATTGTTGATTATATGAGATTGTAATTAGTTTTTATCCGGCTATCTTTGCTGTATATTAATAGATATTAAATATCTGCCGTTATATTTATTTAAGGACATACAAACGATTGACTATGAAGAATTTGAAGATCAAAGTTGCTACATTAAGCATATCCCTTGCCACAGCCGGCATCCTATTTTCGGGCTGCAGCTCGTTCACCAAAACAGAAAAAGGTGCTGCTATCGGCGCGGGTGGTGGTGCTGTTCTCGGCGGTTTTATTGGTAAAGCTGCCGGTAATACTGCATTGGGGGCTATTATTGGTGGCGCGGTGGGTGGCACCGCCGGAGCTGTGATTGGCCATAAAATGGATAAGCAAGCTGCTGAAATAAAGCAAACTGTTCCCGGAGCGACGGTTACCCGTGAAGGCGAGGGCATCCTTGTAAAATTTGATTCAGGTATTTTGTTCGACGTTGATAAGACAAACGTAAAACCAGTAGCGCAAACCAGCCTGAAAAAACTGGCTCTATCGCTGCAAAATAATCCGCAAACCAACATCATGATAGTTGGGCATACAGATAGCACCGGCACTGCCGAACACAATATGGATCTTTCTATCCGCAGAGCAGGCGCCGTAAAGACATTTTTAACCGGTGAGGGTATCGATGGTTCCCGCTTAAGCACAAAAGGAAAAGGCGAAACCGAACCGATCGCGTTGAACGCCACTGCTGACGGTCGCGCGCAAAACCGCCGGGTTGAAATTGTAATTGTTGCTAATGATCAGATGAAGCAACAAGCTACCCAAGCTGGACAATAAGGATCAAAAACATATCCAAACAAAAAAGGATGAACCTGTTCAGGTCATCCTTTTTTGTCACTAGGTCTTTTGCTTATTTGATCTTGCTGAATGAATAAACCACATAAGCATTTTTGCTACCCAGGCTAACCGGCGATTTCAATGTCATGTAATTATCGTCGATAGCGGCTACTTCTAACTGATAACCTTCCTGCACCTTACGGGCACTATCACCCTGGTAAAGCTTTTTGAACTGGAATATCTGGCCATTAGTGCTATTGTACGACCAGAATATAGTTTGCGATGTACCATTGGCTAAAGTATACTTGCCGTTACCGCTGTTGGTCAGGTTCCAGGTACTGCCGTTGAAATCTTCAGGAGCGCCCTGGTCGAATACTGTTTGAACCGATCCCGGTACCAGGCCCTCGTAGCTTACCCTGGTCAATGTCCAGTTTCCTACAAAACGTGCACGTGATGCCCCGGCAACCGTGGCAGGGAGTTTTTTAACGGTATTGCATGCTGAGAAAGCAAATGCTAATACTATAATAAGAGCTGATGTTTGCAATAATTTTTTCATAGTGTATATATTATTTGTTACAAAAATAATACAATTCAATATTTAAGAGACATAAGTGTGTATAAATGACCAAAAACAAGCTTAGCACTTATCTAATGCAATATTTCGGCCAAAAAATCTTACACTTATTTTACATTTTTTAACATTATCACATAAAATAGCTTAAACCTATTTCCGTTAATACAGTCATAAGAACGCTTTAGGAAATTTTAGTTCATATCGATTTGAATAAAAACCTTTACACAACAACCCTTATTAGACAAACACGATTATGCTAAAGCGTATATTGGTATTAGACGACAACCAGTTTATACTGGAAGCTGTAGAAGAAGCTCTTACTTATGAGAAATTCCAGGTATTGATCACTTCAGACAGCAGCAACCTGATAGAAATTGCCAAAATCTTCCAACCCGACCTATTTATACTTGACGACAGGCTTGCCGGTCGCAAGTCCTCCGATGATATTTGCCATCAACTTAAATGGCACCCACGCTTTGGAAGCACCCCTGTAATGCTTTGCTCCTATTTTTACCACCGCGGTGCCGATTTCTCAGCCCTGCCCTGCGATGATATTATTTCCAAGCCATTCGGTTTGGATGAACTGGTAAGCAAGGTGAACAATCTGATATTAGAATAATTCCATAAAAAATTATTTATCTGTGAGGCTTAGTGCGTTCGGCGGCAATCATCCAAACTCAGATAATATGCGCGATAAATCCCCGTTTTAAAATCGGGAGTTTTATATCGTGCCGGGACGGCATCCGTCCGAAAACGTCATGCCTGATTATTTTGGGCATGATTTGCGCGTTTCAAACCGACTGTGCCGTTACTAATTTAATTTAATGAAATTAACTTATACCCGAACCCTTGTAAGGAGGATATTCTTTGCATTTCTTGGCTTTATTATCATACTCTCCGTTGTCGCGTTATTTGTCCGCGACTCCATCAATGATAAACTAAACAAGATATCACGGGTGTCTGAAGATATCGAAAGTAACCGTGCAGAACCCGAAAAAGCATTATTACTACTTCACCAGGCTGATTATGATTTTCAGCATTCATTGGTTGATAATGACAAAAAATTAAAAACAAGTTATCAGCAGGAGTTAACACTCGCCTTTAATAAAGTAGACACGTTACTTCAGAAACAAGTCTCAGATACATCCAATCTGACTTCTCAGGAAAGGGCCAGGATAAAGCATTGGTACCAGCAAAAGGTTTCCCTGTCACATCAGCTACATGTACTCCGGCACAGTTTCGATTCATTATTAACAACATATGCCAATGTGGATTCACTTGGTCTGAGCAAGGCGAAGGAACCCAAACTTCAAATCGGTAAGACTGAACCTCTCGCCAAATCCAATACCGTCCATAAAAGTACTGCGAAGCGTGGTCTGATCGAGCGCCTTAAAGATGCCATCAACAACAAGGATGCAAACAGTACAAAACATCAGCGCGATACCAAAGAAACCAATGCAAAGGCGTTGAAGGTGATTAAACAAAATCAGCTGGCTTACAATAAGGCATTGCAGCAATTGAAGCACCAAAACGCAGAACAATTGCATACACAGCGCCAGTTAGTTACCACTAATTCTTATATTATTAACGAGCTGGGGAATATCATCAGCCAGGTAAAAGATATCAATTATAATATGGCCGACGAGTTTAAGGGAATGGCGCTTAAATCGTACCAGGATAGCACTACGCAGCTGAATAAACTCTACCTAACAGCACTTTGCCTGCTGGCGGTGTTTTCGGCATTGCTGATCGTATTTATAACACAGCTCCATCAGTCTGAGGTTTTGTTACGCGAGGAAATAGAAAGTTCTGTAGCAATAGCCCAGCAAAAAATGGATCTGTTGCACCATATGAGTCACGAGGTGCGAACCCCGCTTACTTCGATCATGGGTTTCCTTTATATTTTCAGCAAATCGGAAATGACTACCAAACAGGCTGATATGCTGGAATCGATACAGCTATCATCAGACATGGTGCTGCGTACCCTGAACGATACACTGGATGCAGCAAAAATGGAGAACAGCGAACTGGCAATCTACGCCGAACCGTTTAATCCCGATTACATTCTGCAAATGGTTATCGCAAGTATGGAGCCTGTCGCTACAAAAAAGAAGCTTTACATCAAATACAATTTTACTGGCAATAAAAACGCCCTGGTGCTTGGCGACAGTTTCAGGCTAAAACAAATTGTGGTGAACCTGCTAAGTAATGCCCTCAAATATACTTCTGAAGGCGGGGTTACAATAAACGCCCAACTGATTGCAAATGACACCCGTTTGCAGGTGGATGTAACCGATACTGGCGACGGCATCAGCGCAGAACAACAGGCAGGGCTTTTCTCAAAATATTATCAAACCAGTTCGTCAAAAGGCCAGGTAGGTACCGGGCTTGGTTTGTTTATCTGCAAGCAACTGATAAAACTGCAAAACGGGAAAATTTCTGTAAAAAGTGAGTTGGGCAAAGGAACCACTTTTACTTTCTTTATTCCTTATCCGAAAAGGGAGAAGAATTAGAGATTAGAGATTAGAGATTAGAGATTAGAGATTAGAGTGCAACAAACTGCTGATTGATTTATTGTTGGCATAGTGACGGGTTAACTTACTCCAGACTTAATCAACGCCGTTTTATTGCAGTATTATCGTTATGCGGTTTTAAGGAGGGTAATGCCTTTATGATGGCTATCAATCCCAGTCCGATTACCTTTAGGGCCTTGAAAGAAAATACCACGAAAGGTTTCATTACTTCCCAGTTATCGCGATGGGTGCGCTTTGCCTCTGTGTTTCCGGGGCGAATGATCTTTAATTTGTCAGCTGCCATATCATTGATTACTTATTAATACAATGCCGTGGCCGTCAAAATTGTTTTTATTTATACATCAAGCTCTTTTCCTTAATGTAAGTACCGTTATCTCCGGCCATATACCTAGCCTCCCTGAAAATGCCAGGAAGCCAAAGCCGCGGTTTACATAAAGCTGGCGGTCGTGTTGTTCTATCCATCCGGCCCAGTCGAGGTAACGATATTGTACCGGGCTCCAGCGCAGACCTGCGGTTTCTACGCCGAACTGTGCACCGTGCGTATGTCCTGACAGGGTTAAATGTATCTTTTCAGGATAGTAACGAACTTTTTCTTCCCAATGGGTAGGATCATGTGAGAGCAGAATTTTGAACGTATCTTTATCAACGCTCGTCATTGCCTTATCCAGGTCGCCTATTTGTACAAAGCCCCTGCCCCAATTTTGTACACCGATCAGGCTGATTTTTTGTCCGCCTTTCTCGATCACTACGTTTTCATCAAGCAAAAGCCGGTATCCCAGTGCTTTGTGGTGCTCCTTTAGCTTATCCAGGTTGGCATCCTTTTCTGCATCGCTATCCCAATGGATATAGTCGCCATAATCATGATTGCCCAATATGGAAAATTGCCCGTGCGGCGCTTTCAGCTGGCTGAACATGTCCATGTAAGGCTCTATTTCCCAGGCGGCGTTATTCACCAGGTCGCCGGTAAAAACAAAAAGGTCGCTCTTTTGGGCATTGGCCAGGTCGATACCCCGCTGCACAGCATCCTTATTATCAAAGCTTCCTGAATGGATATCGGAAATTTGGGTAATAGTAAACCCGTCAAAAGCATCGGGCAGATCATCAAAATAAAGGGTTTGTTTATGTAATTTATAATCGTATTTCCCCTTGAACATCGCATAGAGGAAACCTGTAAACGGTACCGCAGCTACCAATATGGCCACCTCGCTGATAAACTTGCGCCGTGCCGGGACAAACGGTTCACAGGGTTTCTTTTTATTACGATTAATGGCATAATTACCTGCACCATAAAAAAGCCTCCCGATATCGCCAATCAATAATATGAGCGAGAAAATTATCTTGGTAATAAAGAAAGTGATCAACAGGCTTAGCATCCATTCGTGGTAAGGGGTCATTCCCCTTGCATTGTTAAAGCTACCGGTACCTGCCACGAATAAAACCGTAACACCGACAGAAACCAACAAGTATCCCCAAAGCACTATACGTTTTAGCCGCAGGGACTTCCAGTTCTTAACAAAAGTTTTCAGGCCGTTGAATACATACCAGTCCAGCAGGAGACTGATGGCCGCTATAATCAGGAATATTCTTACAAATCCGCCGTGGTGCATAATATGGGTTAACGTAATGCGCAATTTATAAAAGCCGGAGTAATTAAAAAGTCATTATATCATATTGTTAATCAAAAAAGTAGTATCTTTTCGAACACTTTTCGCCAACCGGTTATAAACCTGCATATTTTTAGTGATGAAGAAGCTGCTGTTCGTGGTTTTGGGGCTGATAATATTTGTGACATTTTCCTGCAAAAAAGGAGAACGTATTCAAAAGGTTTACCTGCTTAGTCAGCAAATAATTGACGCCAGTGCCGACGGTTTAGGTACTGATACCACACGATATTTTTATGACAATCAAAACCGTTTGACGCTGGTAAAAAATGGCGACGGGCATTATTTTCCTATCACCTATGATGCTGCCGGACGGGTAAGTGTAGCCAAAACCATTAATACCTCCGGGAACGTGGCTAAAGAATTTGATTTTTTTTACACACCATCTGTAGGCTTTATCACCAAAGTTCCATCCAAAGATCCAGATACCGCCTATCTTACATTTGACAACAAGCGCCAAGTGACTGAGATACGCACGCTTCATGCCGGGTATTCGACATTCACTTATGATGAACGTGGAAATGTGGCCAGTTTAAAAAATTATAAACCAGATGGCAGTATTGACCTGTATGATGAGAGCTTTTACACCTACGACAACATGAAAAGCTATTTCTCTGCAGTGCCGCCCAATAACTACTTTTTGATGTACCTGCTGTATCCCGACGCCAGTTCGCTGATCAACAATGTAGTTACTAAAAATGCCGATGTTTACACCTACACCTACAACAAAGAGGGCTACCCGGTTAGCGCGAGCGCAAAAGTTGTTGGCCGTTCATTAACGCCGATTTATTATAATTACATCGTGAAATAAAATCAATTATGAAAACCTTCTTTCTTTTATTTTTCCTGGCATTTATAGTGTCCCTGCAGTCCATCGCGCAGAAAAAAGCCAAAGCCGATACTATATTTTTTGAAGATTTTAATGGTAAAAGTCTCGACCGGAGCAAGTGGAACGTAGAAGTTACCGGCGAGACTGTGAACGACGAACAGCAGGCTTATGTAGATTCTATCCAGGTGCTTCATATAGTACACGGCAAAGCTGCTGAAGGAGCTAAGAACGGTGCCCTGATTATCAAGCCAAAATATCTTGCCGGCTATACCAGCAAAGAACAAAAGAAATATGATTTTATTTCGGGCAGAATAAATACCCGTGGCAAAATAGAATTCACTTATGGTAGCGCTTCTGCAAGAATGAAGCTTACTTCGGGCAAAGGTCTATGGCCTGCGTTCTGGGCATTAGGCGAAGGCGAGTGGCCAGGCTGTGGCGAGATTGACATCATGGAGACTGTAGGCGACGGCAGCTGGATAAGCAATGCCATGCACGGACCAAATTACTATGGCAACACACCGCTTACCTTCAGATATTTCCTTCCGAAGAAAAGCACTGTAGACGGCTGGCATACTTACTCAGTAGACTGGACACCCGACAAAATGGTATTCAAAACAGATGGTATAGTTACTTACATTGTAACCAAGGCCCAGGTTGAACATTATGGAAAATGGGCGTTTGATAATCCTAAATTTATCATTGTCAACTTTGCTTTGGGGGGCGGTTATCCCAATGGGGTCAATAAGGTCACCAAACCTTACTTTGGAATTTCGCAGGCAACGGTTGACAAGATCAAAGCCGGCCAGGCGAAGGTGTTGGTGGACTGGGTGCTGGTGACTAAGGCTAAGGAATAAAGAAGCATCTTAAATGATAACGATTAAACAACCTTTGTATAACACCTGGGCGTTCTTGTTTGGCTAACAGTATATATTTGCAGTGGTTTTATTTTCTAAACAATTTGAACTCAAATAATACAGGTGCAGTACTAAGGTTTGCAATAAAAGTCATTCTATTATTGGCGGCCAGTTTTGTATTTATCACGATAGTCAAAATAATCATCAGTCAATCCCTTTTTTTTATACAGTATAAATTTGGCGACATAGCTGTGTGGAATATCATCGGATTAGTGTTTTTATCCCAGGTTATTATATACATAGTTAAATATTTTAAAAAGCGCAATCAGGACAGTTTTTAGCAAAGTGTTCACAAGCGTTCACAACGTTGTGAACGTGAACGCACTAACAAAAAATCCCGGCATTAACCGGGATTTTTTGTTAGTGACGATAATGATGCCGCACATGACGATTGTGCTTAAAATGATGATGATAACGATGATGGCGAACCTGTGCTTGTGAAGCGAAGGTTACCAATGTTAAACCTGCCACTGCTAATATTTTCAAATATTTCATAATTGCTTGTTTAAAATTAATTATTACGGTAGTCGTGATCGTGGTCATGGTCACGGTCGTGATGATCATCATCGTGATGATACCTGTGATGTTCCCGGTATTCAACCGAGCAACTTGACATAGCTACTGATGCGAAGATCAGTAAAGCCAGTAATCTCATTATTTGCTTTTTCATGGTAGTATATTGTTTTTATATAGATGTAGTATTAAAACCATCGAATATCGAAATGGTTTCTATTTTTCTTGTTACTTAACTATCCAAAGCATTAAAAAACCACTCTCTTTCAACCTCATTAGCAACCCATTAAGATTTTAATACGTACTTTTAATGCTGCAAAAGCCATCGTATGATCGCCAGATTCGCTATTACCAGACTGCTGTTTTTCATTGCTCTGATCATACTATATGGCTTAAGTAATGCTTATGCACAAGGGCCCGGTTTACCTGTCAGCCTCCCACCCGCCCCAAAATTCACCTATCCAACACCTGATGTCTATCCTGTAAATGTCCCGATAACACCGATAGGACCAACCACTTTAGGCGGACCGGTACCTGCTACCATATTCGGCAGCGTAAGCACCTTCGCAGGCAAGGGCATGCAGGCAGGCTATAACGACGCAACCGGAACAGCCGCCTTATTTAGCAGCTTATGGGGAATAGATATGGATGCCTCGGGTAATTTATTGGTTGCTGACGGTCCCTATATAAGAAAAATTAGTCCTGCCGCGGTGGTAACAACGCTGGCAGGCGGCAATCCCAACGGCGTTTCAAACGGTACCGGAACTGCGGCCGGCTTCGGGCAAACGGCAGGACTGGTGGTTACCCCTTCCGGAAATATTATTGTTGGCGATCTTTCAGCCAGGACGTTAAGACAGGTAACTCCGGGCGGTACGGTCACCACAATCGTAGGTGATGGCATAGCCCCCTTCGACCCGGTAAGTCTTGCGTCAGATGCGGCAGGCGACGTATTTGTAGCCGATCAAGCCCGCGATATTATAAGAGACTTTGCCAACGGTAACAGCACCTCAACTATTTATGCGGGCACACAGGGTATTACAGGCTCCAACAATGGCAACATTGCACAATCAACCTACAACCAGCCTGCAGATATAAAATTCGACCAGGCAGGCGATATGTTTGTCGCCGATGAGAACAACCATATGATAAGGGAAATTAGTGCCGGCGGCATCGTTACCACTGTTGCCGGTACGACTACGCCCGGACTCGTTGACGGGCCGGATGCAACAGCATTATTTAACAAACCCGATGCGCTGGCGCTTGATCCGGTTAACAACATCTATGTAGCTGACTGGAAAGGGATAGTGATCAGGATGATTGATGCGAATGGATATGTGGTATCAGTGGCAGGCGATAACGCGCGCAAAATATCAGTAGATGGTATAGGCGGGACCGCCAACTTTAACCAGGTAGCCGGTCTTATATATTCCAATGGTGTGCTTTATGCCGCTGATAAAACCAGCATCCGCAAAATTATTGTCACCGGTTACAGTATTGATAAACCTTTACCAAGCGGCTTGGTGTTCGACAGCACAAATGGTACCATTAGTGGCACACCAACTGCTGTTAGCCCCGCTACACAATATACTATTATCGGTTATAATACAGGTGGCAGTTATGCTACAACCATTACGCTGGGAGTAAACCCTCCAGCCCCTCCTGTAATAACTTATCCTACGCCGGAGGCATATCCACGTAATACTCCTATCCCTCCCCTCGTCCCGAATACCAGTGCAGGTGGGGCTCCATCAGCTACAGCAACGTCAGCCGCTTATACAATTGATAAACCTTTACCTTTTGGATTGATACTCGACCCGTCGACCGGAATTATCAGCGGCACACCGACAGTTATTTCACCACCAACAGATTATATAATCACTGCTCATAATGATGGCGGATCAGGAGACTTTACTATCGGTATTGCGGTTTATGCCCCTATATTGCCGCAGGCCACGATCACTTTCAATCTTTTGCCAGTAAAAACTTATGGCGACGCGGATTTTGATCCGGGTGCAACAAGTGATAATACGGCGGTGCCGATCGACTATTCGAGCGATGACCCAACCGTAGCCACCATAGTAAACGGGCAGATACATATAAACGGTGCGGGTACGGCAAACATCACGGCCACACAACAGGGTGATAATAACTACGATGCAGCATTCCCGGTCGTTGAGCCATTTACAGTAAAACAATTCCCACTAACTATAACGGTTGACGATCAGACGCGCTTTTTCGGCCAACCCAATCCCGTATTTACTTTCAGCTATAGCCCATTTGCGTATAATGAGAATGCATCTAATCTGCTTACGCCGTCGGTTGCTTCGACGCTTGCAACCGAAACCTCTGCGCCGGGTAAATATATTATCAATATTGACGGTGCCACATCCGTTAATTATAAGATCACTCAGCTTCCCGGTACCTTAACTGTTTTGCAAACATTGCCTACCGTTGTGATCCCCAATGCCTTTACGCCAAATGGTGATGGTATCAATGACTTTTGGAACATTAAATCCATCGAGGCTTATCCCAAATGTATCGTATCAGTTTATAGCCGTTATGGTACATTGGTCTACCAGTCAAAAGGCTACCCACGCTCATGGGATGGCACAAGTGGCGGTACGCCGGTGCCCACCGGCACATATTACTATATCATCAGCCTGAATGAGGATAATAGTAAACCAATGACAGGTTACATCGCCGTTATACGCTAAAAGCACCCCATCTCCTACCAAAAAAGAAACTTATTTAACTGTGGGCCCGTAATAATCTCCATATTCATGAGAGGTTATATCATCATACCCAAATCCATTCCGTGCCGCAGCTGCAAATATTGCGGTTCGCGGCCTATCATTGCCCTGAGCGGAAAAGATGATTATGTTGTTAAATGCCCTATGAACAGCAACCATTATCAAACCCCGGCCGGACTTATTGATATTGACGATTGGAACGCCCACAACATCCCAACCCACGAGTTTGAACCTGAAGATGACCAAATGGTGGCCTGCTACGACAGCAAGCTTAATTATACTTTCTTTCTGCCTGCTTAATTCTTATACATCCTGATAAGCTTTTTTTGTACATTGCCCGTATGAAAAAGAGCAATTTGTTACCCCTCGCATTATTACTGTTTACCCTTACATTTTCCGGAATCTGTTATGGACAGGACAACAAACCGACCATAAATCACGTGGCCATTTGTGCTCACGATTTAAAACGCAGCGTAGCTTTTTACAGTGATGTAATGGATCTGACTAAAATCCCCAATCCTTTTCATGATACTGTGCATCAATGGTTTGCTATCGGGCCAAACGCCGCACTGCACGTGATCCAGGCCGACTGCCCGACAGTAGCGCACGATATTAACAATCACTTATGCTTTAGTGTGCCGTCTATTGAGGAATTCATGAAGCACCTTGATAAATTAAATATCAAATATGGTGACTGGAATGGCAACAAGAAAACCCAATTAAGAGCCGATGGCGTGCTCCAGATCTATTTCCAGGATCCCGATGGTTACTGGATAGAAGTGAATAATGCAAAATAATTTATCGTACAAACTTGTTTTTATTATAACCTAAATTATCACATGAAATATATTTGTTTAATATCCCTGCTGATTATCGGCATAAGCTTTAAATCAAATGCCCAATTTTTATTGGAACGAAAAAATATTGATGAGATCAGAAAATTTGAATCCGGTCAGCATTCAGAAAATACCGGATTCAAAAAAATGCAGGTTGGGCATGATTTTTTTCATAATACTCAAGAAAAAGTAGATTATTATCCACTGATATTTAAGCGAATTGAAGATTCGTTCAAACCACAATGCGAGGCAGAATATTTTTATTCATCTAAAGATTCAATCGTAAACGGGATTATTTACGAATGGAACATAGCTAATGAGATATCTAATATCAAAACTGACGGACATAAATTTGAAGAACAGCTTACCCGTAAAGATGATTATTTACAGCAATATAATACGATACGTGACTTGCTGATAAAATTATTGGGCAATCCATCACAAACTGAAGAAATAGCTGAAACAAGGCAAGGATATTTTGGAGAGACTGAATGGAATTTACATGATAAAGACGTTACCCTTTATTTCTCATTTACTCCCAAACTGCAAATTGCCGGTCCTTATAAATTTGGTACTTTTAGAGTACGCTTAAAAGAAGACTGGAAATAAATGCTAAATAGTTCTACTTTTCTGCATAAATAATATTAACGCCCCAATCAAGCAGGGCACTACCGTTTACGCTATTTGCATTGATAATAGCGTAAACTTCATTTTTGATAGCAGTAATTGTGGCTTCATCTAATTTGGCTAACGCGGCAACCAGGGTTTCTGATAACTCTGTCCTGTTCCGCCAGTAGGTATCAGCATTTATAAAATCAACCTGTCCATTTAGCTCTTGATTTCGAGTATTTTTGAAACCGGCCTGAGCAAAAATGTCAATCATAACACCCGGCTCGGAACAACGGAACATACCGGGAGCGTCTGGCGCCTGTGGCGACGTTTCAATATATTTACTCATAACGCCTGACATGGCAGTGTACCAGATATTTTTATCCGGGCCCGCCCAAACTGCAATGGCTATTCGTCCGCCAGGTTTTAATACACGATATAGTTCGTTAGTGGCCTTCTGCATATCCGGAAAAAACATAAAACCCATGCGGCAACTGGTCTTGGTGAACGTATTGTCATCAAAAGGCAGCTCGCACACATCACTTGCTTTGGTGCTGTAGTTTTTTAATCCTTTGGCCACGGCATTTTCGTCAGCTATTTGCAGCATACCCGCGGCCAGGTCGGTTCCGGTCACTTTTCCTTTTTTGGCCATTGCGGCTATTGTCAGTCCGGGTTCGCCGGTGCCTGCTGCAACATCCAGAACGATATCGTCTTCCTTTATCTGAAGTTTATCAATAATTGCTTCTCCCATCGGTCGCAAAAATTCCATGATAAACTCATCCCATTTTTTCCACCCTGGCGAAACCTTGTTCCACAACTGTTTTTGCTGTTCGCGAATTTGTTCTTGTTGAAGTTCCATAATGTTATAGGTAAATCTAATATTTTAGTGTTCCGTTTTTAGTATTGACCAGCTTTTTGAGCCACAAATGACATAGAAATGTTATGTTTAATTACAATGCCTATAAAGACTATAAATTTTATAGAATATTTTTTACATTTATCAGACTTTTGGAAATTAAATGTTTAAACATATAATTATATATTTGCACAGTTATTTGAAACTCAAAACAATAAAATAAATGAAAAAGATCATTCTATTAGCTGCAGTTGCCTTAATGAACACCGCAGTATTTGCACAAACATGGAAAGTAAATAAAGCACACTCGCATTTTACTTTTACCATCACCCACTTAGCCGTATCAGATGTTGACGGTGTATTCAAAGATTTTGATGCTACTATTACTGCTGCAAAACCTGATTTCAGCGATGCTAAGGTTGAATTTGTTGCGCAGACAGCATCTGTAAACACAGGCGTTGACAAACGTGACGAACACTTGAAAACCGCTGATTTTTTTGACGCAGCTAAATATCCTACTGTTACATTCGTTAGCACAGGCATCAAAGCTACTTCTACCAATCACTACAAACTAAGCGGTAATTTAACTCTGAATGGTGTAACTAAAGCAGTTATTCTTGACTTTGTATACAGAGGTACTATTGCTAACCCAATGACTAAAGCACCTGATGCAGGTTTCTCAGTTTCTGGTTCTATCAACCGTTCTGATTTTACTTTCGGCAGCAAATTTGGTTCACCAATGCTGAGCGATGAAGTTACTTTCAAAGCTTCAGGCGAATTTGACAAAGCAAACTAATAAGAATTTACATTAATTAACTATTGCAGAGCGTCCCGGAGATTTTCGGGGCGCTTTTGTATTATACGCGCTTGAAGATCATGGTACGGCCTATCAGCTTGATGTGCCAATAGCCTTTTACTTTCAGCGTACCATCCTTATCAATAAATCCGGCCGCATCCCATTCCTTGCCATGTTGGGCATCATATATCCTACCCCCCTCCCAGGTGTGACTATCTGAATCGTAATGAAGGTTTCTTAGTATTTCCAGGCCCAATATTTTGCGGTTACGTAAAGCAGGATCAGGATTGTGCTTGTCGCGCCACTCATCCATAGGTTTACTGGGATCGTCATTAAACCAGATAATCTTAGCCTTAAACTGTTCCTTCTCTTTATAAACTTCCACCATCAGTTTTTTATCGGACGACAGCCATTTGCCCAATATCCGGTCACTTTCGGGCGTGGCGGCGTGCGTTTGAAAATTGAATCCGACGAAAAGCAGGAGAGACAGAAATTTAAACATAGCAGATAAACGGAAATACAGCGCCGCGGTTTTGCAAATATCCGATATAAAATGCAGATATCAACGTCTGAACGCCCGCTCGCACATTTCTATCCATTGCTGCGGTGTTAATTTCCCCGCCAGTTCACCTATTAGCCGATATGGAATATCATCCATCTTTTTAAAGCGTATACAACCTGCGCCCATGTCGAGCTTGGTTTTACAATATTGGGGGTATTGGTTTACAAACCAGTCTTTCAGCTTCGGATCGGCATAAACACCCATTGCATGCAAGGCGATGAAATTTTTCTGCGACCCCAGGTTAATATATGGTAATGGCAGTTTGGGATTGCAATGATAACCCTTGGGATAAATAGAATGCGGTACCACATAGCCCAGCATACCATAGCCTATTACTTCCTCAAAACCTGCCGGAAGATTTTTTAATAACACCTCACGTATCTTGGTGACTACCTCTTTCCTGTCAGGCAGAAGTGAATCAATGTATTCCTGTGGTGTTTGGGCGTTGGATTGCATGGTTATTTATCTTAACTCTTCAATTTTGTCACTTATTAAAGTAATTTTTCTTGACTGATAATCAACCCGAAGCCGATAATAATTAACCCATTTAGGCGTATTATTACTTGTTAGCCAACCAGTAACCGCTACGTTATATTCCATAGTACCCGGAATAGGATCCATTTTCAGATGCAATCCGTTACCTTCCTTTTTAAGCAGCGTATCTGTCTTTTTAACATAGGTCAAATTTCTGATGATAGTGTCTATGCTTTCTTCCCGTTTATATTCTGATAAAACTTCAGCTTCAAATTTATGCCCCCAGCTTCTACCGTGACTTTTTATTAATATCCCTGAAACCAAACTATTATGAACACCCACACTGTCCATCAACTCACGGGTTACAAGACATCCCGCAACACTTTTATAAGTAAAACCCCATCGATTTGCTGTGACTCTCTGGGCATTTTCTGTAATTGGCACAAGAGGAAAACCATACGTCAAATACACCAATCTACCTTTATTATCATAAATATCTTTGTTATGTCTTTTATTTCGCAGGTAGACGTAGGTAAAATATGACATTACTGACAGACATAAAACGAGTGCAACTATGGCACTTAGGTGAATAGATTTTATAATAATTGGCTTGGGATGCATGATAAGGGTTATTACCGTAAATTTAATGAAAATTCCGTTGTCCTTGTATTCAAACCGATAATTTACAAAACACAAGTACGTCTATCTTCCACACTCTTTATATATTTGACCATAAACCTATATTTCATCTCCATGAAAAAACCGCCTCTGCTACTGCCACTGTTGCTATTATCATTTAGTTTATCCGCTCAGCAAAAAAACATATACCACAAAGGCTGGGTCGATTTTAACAAAAATGGCAAGATGGATGTATTTGAAGACCCATCCCAGCCTATCGATAAGCGTATTAATGATCTGCTTAGCCAGATGACGGTGGAGGAAAAGACCTGTCAGTTGGCTACGCTGTATGGTTACAAAAGGGTTTTGAAGGAGGAAATGCCAACTGAATCGTGGAAGCATGAAGTTTGGAAAGATGGCATAGCCAATATCGATGAGGAACTGAACAACCTAACCTCGCATACAGACGCTGCCCCAACCCAATACTCCTACCCCTACAGCAAGCATGCAGAAGCGATCAATACCGTACAACGCTGGTTTGTAGAAGAAACGCGTATGGGTATTCCTGTTGATTTTACCAACGAAGGCATTCACGGCCTTAACCATGATCGTGCCACATCTTTACCCGCTCCAATAGGCATTGGCAGTACATGGGATAAAAACCTGGTTCACCAGGCGGGACAAACCGTGGGTCGCGAAGCAAGGGCTTTAGGATATACCAATGTGTACGCCCCTATTCTTGATCCGGCACGTGATCAACGCTGGGGACGTGTGGTAGAATGTTATGGCGAAGATCCGTTCCTGATAGCAGAATTGGGTAAACAAATGACCCTTGGTATACAGGAAGAAGGCGCGGCGTCAACTTTAAAACACTTTGCTGTATATAGCGTGCCAAAAGGTGGTCGTGATGGTGCCGCCCGCACAGACCCGCATGTGGCACCGCGTGAAATGTACCAGATATACCTGTACCCTTTCCGCAGGGTAATACAGGAAGCTCATGCTATGGGGGTAATGAGCAGTTATAACGATTGGGATGGCCAGCCTATAACCGGGAGCTATTATTTCCTGACCGAGTTGCTGCGTCAAAAATTTGGGTTCAATGGTTATGTGGTATCCGATAGTGAAGCGGTTGAATACCTTTATTCTAAACACCATGTTGCCGGAGATATTAAAGAAGCCGTTCGCCAGGCTTTTGAGGCCGGGTTGAATGTGAGGACCAACTTTAGTATGCCGCAAACCTATATTATGCCTTTACGCGAGTTGGTGAATGAAGGAAAGGTTTCCATCAAAACACTCGACTCCCGCGTTGCGGATGTATTGCGCGTAAAGTTCAAACTAGGTTTGTTTGATGAACCTTATGTAAAAGACCCAAAAGCTGCTGATAAAATCGTCCATACGGCAAAAGACCAGGCAATGGGCTTGCAAATGAACCGCGAAAGCATGGTGTTGCTGAAAAACGCAAATAACCTGCTTCCCTTAAATAAATCGGCCTTAAAAAAGATATTGGTAACCGGTCCGCTGGCTGCTGAGACAAGCTATGCCATCAGTCGCTACGGGCCATCTCACCACCCGGTTACCAACGTGCTGAACGGTATTAAAAACTATGTAGGTAACGACGCACAAGTAAGCTATATAAAAGGCTGCGATATTGTAGATGCCACCTGGCCGGAAAGCGAGATCATCGAAACTCCGCTTACTGCACAGGAGCAAGCAGGTATTGATTCGGCCGTGAATCAAGCCAAACAATCTGACGTAGTAATCGCTGTGGTTGGTGAAGATGTGGACCGCGTGGGCGAAAGTCTTTCGCGTACAGGCTTAAATCTGCCCGGTCGCCAGTTAAAGTTGATACAAGCTTTGCAGGCCACAGGCAAACCTGTGGTAATGGTGATGATCAATGGTCAACCACTTACCATCAACTGGGAAAACAAATATGTGCCTGCAATACTCGAAGCCTGGTTCCCGGGACCGGAAAGCGGCAAAGTAATAGCTGAAACTTTGTTTGGTGATAACAACCCAGGCGGAAAACTATCGATTACCTTCCCGAAAACAACAGGTCAGATCGAATTCAACTTTCCATTCAAGCCCGCTTCACAGGCCGGGCAAGGCGGTGCCAATAGCTGGGGCAAAACCAGTGTGAACGGCGCGCTATATCCTTTCGGTTATGGTTTGAGTTATACCACTTTTGATTTCAGCGGCCTGCAGGTATCACCAGAAAAAGAACATCAGCAGGGAGATATTAAAGTGACTGTCAACGTAAGTAATACCGGTCAGCGTAAAGGGGATGAGGTGGTACAATTATACCTGAAGCAGGAGATCAGCGATGTTACTACTTATGAATACGATCTTCGGGGATTTGAACGCATCACCCTAAATCCTGGTGAAAAGAAGACGGTAGAATTTACCCTGCATCCTGATGACTTAGCCATACTGGATAAAAGCATGAACTGGACCGTCGAGCCCGGTAAATTCCAGGTGATGATCGGTAATTCGTCTGAAGATATTAAACTGAAAAAAGAGTTTGAGGTAGAGAAGTAGGAAGAAGCCGGATGTCGGAATGCCAAGTCGGAATTATTTTTTAACAGCTTTTATACAGTGAAAACACGGTAAAGTTCAGGTGTTTTTACGCTTGATGCCCGCTTATATCTGGTGGTAACTTTAATCAAGTTTTAATTACTGGATTAATTTAAATTCCCCTGGATTATGTTGACCAAAAACCTCGCTTTGATCAGTCAAAGCAACTCAGTAACCGTAGATCAGCTGCAGGAAGTTGCCGCAGCCTTGCAGAAACAGGTAACAAGGGATCTTGCACCCGTATGGAACATTTCTGCGACAATAAGTGTGTTCTCAAATTTAAGATCCCTGCCGGTAGGCTACTGGCCCATTATTATTAAAGATAACATCAATCAGCCTGGTGCCGGAGGGTTTCATTCTAAAAAGCACAATCAGCCTTTTGCCCTGATCGAAGCGGGCGATGATTGGATCCTTTCCACCAGTCACGAAATGATCGAAATGCTTGTCGATCCTTCTGGCAATACTACGGTCACCTCAGATTCGCTAAAACCAGGCCAGGGGCGGGTTCTTTACCTGCTGGAAGCCTGCGACCCTTGCGAAGCAGGTGAATTTGCCTATTCAATTAATGGTATAACGGTCTCTGATTTCATCACGCCAAATTACCAGGATCCTGTTGGATCGGCCTCGGTACGCTATAGTTTCACCGGATCAATAAAAGAGCCGAGACAAGTATTAAAAGATGGGTACATCAGTTGGTTCGAACCGGAAAGCCAAAGTATATGGCAGGCTGTCAATCGCGGGAACGGGCTGGAATTTCGTGAACTTGGTGTTTCGCCGGGTGGTTTTAGCCTGCGTCAATTTGTAGATTCACATCTTAAAAATGTGGTAGAACCTTATTCAAAAACCTTGTCTTCAAACAAAATATTGGGAAATACAACGTATAAAACCCGTGAAAAATCGTCTGAAGCTGCATCGCGCATATGGGAAGAAGATCTTAAAAGTTTTAAGTGACATTGATTAAACCTAAAAATTCTAATTCACTCTAAATTAATTACATAAGGGCTCGTTTGTAACGAGCCCTTTTCGCATTATTATATAACTGTATGCGTCATAATACACCCTTTTCCGTTATTATTTTAACCAATACTGAACAAATTCTATAACTAAAAACTTAATAGTGTACTTGATACAATTTAACACTTGCAGATTATTTTCAAATTACATACTTTTATAAATATTTTAAGAAGTTTCACCGCTTTCTAAACCGGGATAACCTAAATTATTTGATGGAAATAAAACCAAAGACTGTAAAAAGCGCTCAATTAAAAAATTTGATCGTTAAGCAGCTATATTTTGATACGGCCCTTTCCTGTGCCGAATTGAGCGAACTTTTTGATAAAAGCATTCCTTCTATCACAAAAGCAGTCAATGAATTAATTGCCGAAGGCTTTGTTGTTGAACATGGTTACGCCCCTTCAAGCGGCGGCCGCCGTCCTTTGCTATATTCCATCAAACCTGACGCGATGTATATACTGGCCATAGCAATGGACCAGCTTTCAACCCGTATCCAATTGCTCGACCTGCTGAACAGGCCTGTTGCCGGTTCTATGACCTTCGATCTGAAATTATTGGATAACGATACTGCGTTAGGCACCCTTGTAAAAAGCATCAACAATTATATCCTGAAGTCGGGCATATCTAAAGAAAAAATTGCCGGTATCGGGATGGGCATGCCAGGCTTTATCAATGTTCGTCAGGGTATCAACTATACTTATCTTAATGCAGGCAACAGAAGCCTTGTTCAGTATTTGCGCGACGAGATTGGTCTGCCCGTTTATATCGACAACGACTCCAGTCTTATTGCCCTTGCCGAGCAACGTTTTGGCATTGCCAAGGCTCAGCAAAATGTAATGGTGATCAACCTGGGCTGGGGTATTGGGTTGGGAATGATCGTTAATAATGAAATATTCAGAGGGCATAACGGTTTTGCAGGTGAGTTGAGCCATATACCGCTATCTGACGATGATGCACTTTGCGCCTGCGGCAAACGTGGTTGTCTTGAAACAGTAGCTTCTATGCAGGTAGTAGCCGAAAAAGCGATAGAAGGCATTAACAGCGGAAGAGCAACCAGTGTGAAAGACACTGACTCCGTTGCATCCAAAGCTTTACTTGACGATATTTTAGATGCGGCAGGCAAAGGTGATCAGTTTGCCATTGAGCTGCTTTCAGACGCGGCTTACAAAATTGGTAAAGCATTGGCCATACTTATTCATATCATGAATCCGCAGGCCATTGTATTAAGCGGCCGTGGGGCGCGTGCCGGAAAGATATTACTGGCGCCTATTCAGCAGGCTTTGCATAAATATTGTATCCCACGTTTGGCCGAAAGCACACAGCTATTGATATCAGATCTGGGCTTTGATGCTGAGCTGATCGGTGCGGCGGTGTTAATGATGGAAAACTTTGAAAAAGAAGTAAAAGGCGTTCCTACACTAGCTGTTTAATTAAAAGTTTAAACATATCGTAACCTTTACTTTGTCCTAATGGCATTTATAGTTAATTTGGTTGCCATCAACCCTATTGAAATTAGCTATGCGCATTCTCATCTTAGGCTCAACCGGCAGAACAGGACGGATATTATTATCTGAAGCCTTAAGGCGTGGCCACAAGGTAACGGTATTAATAAGTCACAAAGGGGCTTTAAAAATAAAACCCGAGTTGATAGAGGTATTTGAAGGCACTCCCCTTAACAAATTCACCCTCTCCGACGCCATGAAAGATTGCGATGCCGTTTTGAGTGCCCTTAATATTTCGCGTATATCCGATTTCCCCTGGTCAAAGCTGCGCACATCTAAGGATTTTTTATCAGAATCAATGAAGCACATAATTGATGCCGCAGCCGAAAATAATTTAAAGCGTATTATTATTACAACCGCATGGGGCGTAGCCGAAACGCGAAAAGACATTCCATTCTGGTTCAGATGGCTGATAAACAACAGTAATATCAAGTATCCCTATTACGACCATGAACACCAGGAACAGATGCTCAAATCATCGGATATGGATTGGACCATTGTGCGCCCGGCAGGACTTACTGATTCAATGAAAAACCGGGAAGTTAAAGTAACGCTTAATAATCAACCCAAACCATCACTAATGATCAGCAGGCGAAACGTGGCGCTTTTTATGCTGGATGTGCTGGAGAAAAATCTTTATAATAAGCAATGCCCGGTGATATCGGAGGTTTAAGACTATCTGAATCAGAATTTACAGAATTTAAGAATTAACAAAATAACTGTACCGGCATTCTGAAAATTTAATAATTCTGTAAATTCTGATTCAGACAAATATTACAGCAACTCCACCAATTCCCCCAAACTACCAATCGTCGCAACCGCGCCGCCATCAATAGTCCCGAAGCCATAATTGGCAAAAATGAAAGGTACGCCTGCTTTGGTTGCCGAGTCACGGTCGCCTGTAGTATCACCTACATAAACAGGGGCTTTAAGCTGATGATCGTTTACAATATCTTTAATATTCTCCGCCTTAGGCTGACCTTTAGTGCCGTAGCACTGATGCCCCGAAAAATATTCTGCAACCGGGCAGTGACTCAGGAAAGTTTCGATATAGCCACTCTGGCAATTGCTTACGATGTATAGTTTGTATTTGCCGGCCAGGTATTTAATAGTTTCGGCAAGGCTTGGGTACATATCACCACCTTTTGAATCCAATATGTCGATCTCACTTTGTGCGCAAATGGCTTTGAAATGGTCGCGTTTTGCAATTTCCAGGTCGGGTAATAATACTTCAAAAATCACATCATAAGCCATCCCGGTGATCGATTTAACACGTTCTACAGTAATAGCTTCTTCAACATAATCTACTTGTTTGCGGGCTTCTTCCCAAGCCAGGGCCACATTTCCGGTTGAATCCCAAAGTGTACCGTCAAGGTCGAATATGATACTGTCGAATTTATCTTTTAATGTATTGCCATTTACTTGCATGGCCGCAAAAATAGTATATTTAAACCCTTATAAAGCTCTATACCATGAAAACTATAAAATATCTCGCTGCTATCATCCTTTTCGTAGCAGTAAATACTGTAAAAGCAGCACCCGCCGATCTGCATTCGGCTATCAATAATGTATACAAGAGCTATCTCGGCATCAAAAATGCTCTTTCGACTGATAACAGCAAAGCGGCTAACGACGAGGCCAAAAAATTTACCGCTGCCTTAAAAGATGTACCAGTAAGCTCAATGGATGCCAAACAAAAAGCTGCCTGGACAAAATATGCAGAAAAGCTGCGTTTTGATGGCGACCACATTGGCGAATCAACTGCTATCGCTCATCAGCGCGAACATTTCGGCAGCCTGTCAGGCAATATGTATGAAGTAGTAAAGGCATTCCAAACCAACGATATGGTGCTTTACAAGCAATATTGCCCGATGGTAAAGAAATCATGGCTAAGCGAATCGTCCGCCATTAAAAATCCGTACTACGGTAAAGAGATGCTTGGATGTGGTACTACAAAAGAGACAATGCAGGCTGCTAAATAATATTAGAAGCCTCTTTTTACGCCAAAACTTTTTTTGTTTCGGATAACCTCTTCCATTGCCCAAGGTATTGTCTTCCTATCGGTATTTCGATCTTGCCAAGCTCAATATCATAATTGGTAAAAGCGGTAATTCTGTTAATAGCAACAATAAAGGACCGGTGCACCCGGACAAATAGATTATGCGGTAAACTGGCGGCCAAAGCTGTTAACGAATGCTTAACCATTAAAGGGAGGCCCAACTGCCGGTAGATTTTAATGTAATCTTTAGCACTCTCGATATAGATGATTTCGTCCAAAAAAATCTTAACTGTTTTTCTGTTTGCCTTAAAATACAAACACTCGCGTTCCGCATGTATACTACGCTCCTCCCCATGGGGTACGCCGCTTTTGATCACTTTATTTACAGCTTTAAAAAATCGTTCCGAACTCATTGGCTTTAGCAAATAATCCACAGCGTTCAGATCAAAAGCCTCAGCAGCAAATTCTTTATAAGCGGTCATGAAAATTACTTTGGGAGAATGTTGTAAGGTTCTAAGAAAACTTGTACCGGATAGGTCAGGCATCTGTATATCCAGAAAGAGTAAGTCTATTCTTTCTGTTTTCATGATCTCCATAGCCTCGAAAGCTGAATTGCATACAGACACAACTTCAAATTGCTCTACCACATCAACCCATCTTTTAATTATCATTAAAACAATTGGATCGTCATCTATAATTAAGCACCTCCACCTCATATTGAACAAGTTTACCTGATTTCCTTATTTATATTCAGACAAGAAATAGGTAACTTAACTCAGAGGGCCTCCTAAATTGCAGGCGGCATTAATTTTTCAGGGTTGTTACATTACATGGTGCCAATGGTTTTTAACAGAAAATTTATTACCCAAATGCACGTAATAGCATCAATTACTTATATGACGTATTAGCTGATCAATAGTTACAAAATTGCTATTTGTTTTCTATAAAAACCAAAAACCTGCAACCAACAACATAGTTCCGTGGACAAACTGCAATAGCCTGTTAAATAACGTATTCTGTATATCAAATCTTGTTGTATAAAATCAAATTATCTGTTTTGGTACGCGCAAACACTTTACCGTTTAAAAGCACCTTAGCTTTGTATCCGATATATTAACTCTTCCTTACGCTACCTCTTTTATTAATTAATTCAAATTAAGGCATTATGAAAAAGTTAATTATTCCCTTCTTGCTAAGCGGACTATTATTAGCGATTGGGGTAAACAGCGCATCAGCTCAAATCCAACTGAAAGAAGTTACTATTTCGAGCGAACCAACCAAAGCAATCGTATCACAAAAGGTTTCAGAGTCATTCGCCAGTTTATTTAAAGGAGCTGAAGCTCCCAAATGGTTTGTAGCTGATAAAAATTATGTGGTTGATTTTATTCTGAATAACCAGGTAAATAAAGCCGAATTCACAAAAAATGGCCGCTTAGTTTACCATATGGCTTTTGGGAACGAAAAACAAATGCCTACCGACATCAGGACTATTGTTAAAAGTAAGTATTTCGATTTCTCAATTAATTCAACTGTTAAAATAACTTACCTGGAAAAAAGTGCATGGATCGTCAACATTGAAGATGCCGAACATTTTTTGGTAGTACGAGTTGTAGACGGCGTTATGGACGTTGTTGAAAAAATTGAAAAAGCTGCGGTCTGAAATTTAATATACGAGGGCCGTCATTTATTATAGTAACTGATCATAAAAAAGGCCCCCCGATATAATCGGGGGGCCTTTTCATTTAGCAATTAATTGCCGTTTAAACAGGTGGCGCCGCAGGTCTTCATATCAGAGCAGGCGTCACTGCTTGTACATTTTTGGGTCTTGAACTTTTTCAAACAATTACCCTGGCATTCTTGCTTCGCCTTTTTGGGTTGATTTTTGGTCATTTCAGTACCTTCTGCAAACAGGGTGGCAGCGGCCAATAAAATAGCCACAGCGCTTAAGCTTATCTTTTTCATTATTAGTAAATTTTAAATGTTAAAAATTGATTTCTGATAGTTTCAGAGCGATTTAAGCATGATCAGGATAAGCGAGGCGGTCGCCAGCAATCAGATAAATAGTTGGAGATAATATGATCGTTAACCGCTGGTCTCTTACTTAGGGAAAGTTCAAATATTGGATTGCCAAACTTAAATTGGATAACGCGGCTGGCTGTCGAAATCCCACATGGCACAAACGGGTTACAGAGATCCGTATTACATACACCGCCTCCACATGGTTTTGCTGGCGTTTGATGTGTAGCTTTCTTACAACACATATCCACGCCGCATTTACCGGGCTTGCCCTTCGCCATATCCATATGATAAAGCGGCTGAACGACCAGCACGCAGAAATAACCTATCAATATGGTGGTAATAAATTTCACTGGAGCAAATCTATCTGTATTGATTCAACGCTGCAAGTCAAGTAATAGTGTAAAAAAGAATTTTGACAATCCTTAAACTATCCTTTCCTTCTTCCCCGAATCCAAACTGCGGTATATGGCATCAACTACCTTCATATCCTTTAGTCCCTCCTCGCCCGGCACGCGCGATTGTTTGTTATGCCACACACAAGTAGCAAAGTCATCCATTTGCTTTGCCTGGTGAATCACCTGCGGGATATTCATTGGCCCTTTTGCATCATAGCCCTCAATGGCTCCGTAACCAAAAGCAGGTTCAAGTCCGAATTTGCCGCGTTCGGCTTCTACATGAATATAACTCCAGTCGTGATTATAGCTTGATTTACCGGTGGTCACAAAACCTTCTGGAAATTCCAGTTCCCAGAATACCGTTTCGTCTACCTCTGTAAAAAAGTCGGGGCGTGTTTTTTCCTGGGTCGCTTTAACAGCAATTGGCTCCTGTCCTAGGGCGTATCTTTGTCCTTGTATCGAGTAAATGCCCATATCGAACAGTCCGCCCCCGCCAGCCATAGCCTTTTTCAACCGCCATGCGTTTGGATCGCCGCGATAAGTGAATCCATTACCTGTATCTATTTTAATTACTTTTCCATAAACCTGCTTTTGCCCCAGGCGCATAAACTCCATAGTATGCGGTTCAAAATGCAGGCGGTAGCCTATCGAAAGTAAGCGGTTTGCTTTTTTGCAGGCTGCTATCATTTCTTCGCATTCCTTCGCATTCATCGCCATAGGCTTCTCGCAGATCACATGCTTACCCGCTTGCGCGGCGCGAATGGTGTATTCTTTATGCATAAACACCGGCAACACTATATAAATAATGTCGATATCCGGGTTATGCGCTATCTCATCAAAAGTCTGGTAATTATAAATGTTCTTATCCGGGATATTATATTGCTTCTTCCATACCTCAGCCTTTGCAGGGTGCCCGGTTACTATGCCTGCCAGGTAACAATTATCCGTATGCTGCAAAGCGGGCGCTAATTGCCCGGTACTGTAGCCACCTAAGCCCACTAATGCTATACCCAGTTTTTTTGCCGGTTTAGCAGCAAAAAGATCAAGAGGATTGCCTAATGCAAGCGCTCCGGCACCAATCATACCGGTCTTCAAAAAACTACGGCGTGAGAAATTGTTCTGCGTTTTCATAAGTATTTAATTTCCAGGTTTACCTATAGTAAAGATACCACCAAAACATTTGAAATATCAACAACACTTCAAAACATAACCTATTGGCCTGTTTTTCCGTATAGTATTCTTTGATAACCAACCAGATAGCTAAATAATTTAAACCAAATTTTTAGTTATCATTTTTTGTGAGAATTCCCTAACCTACATGCGAAATAATATTTTAGTACAAAACAGTGCGATAGCGCTTGTTACTATTGAAGAAAGCAGGCGGCTGTTGGAAGAGTTTAATGACACTAATCTCCGGCAAATGCCCGATAAAACAATTGTAGCGCAGTTTGAAAAACAGGCGGCTCAGTATCCTGATACAAAGATATTGGCCTTTGGCAAAACCGTGCTTAGCTATAGGGAGCTTAACGAAACAAGCAACCAATTGGCTAATTATCTGCGCGCCAATTATCATATTAAAGCCGATGACCTGGTGGGGCTGTTATTAGATAGAAGCGAATGGATGGTAATAGCCATGCTGGGCGTACTTAAATCGGGCGCAGCTTATGTTCCAATCGACCCGATTTACCCGGAAGACCGCATTGCTTACATGTTGGAAGACAGCAAATGCAAGGTGATGATAACTCCAGGGGAGCTCGGTAAATTTAAGCAACAACAAAATAATTACAGCAAGGATAACCTTCCGCACATTAGCGGCCTGGACAATCTGGCTTATGTAATTTATACATCCGGCTCTACCGGCAAGCCTAAAGGTGTAATGGTAGAACACGGCAACCTGGCCTGCTTCAACCAGAACCTTACCGAACACTATGGCTTCAGGCCCGGGATGAAACTAGCTGCACTTACCACCTATACATTTGACATTTCGGTACTGGAGCTCTTAGGTGCTTTAAGTGTTGGGGTGCATGTGCGGGTAATGGATGAAATTGATCCGGCACAGATACTGGATCAATTGAAGGAGCACCAGATCAATATTTTGCAGTTAACCCCTTCGCGTCTCAGGCAGCTGACCACGTCCGGTTCAGGCTATGGTCATTTATCAGGTTTGGATATACTGATGATCGGCGGTGAAGCTTTGCCTGAAAAGATGTTTAATGATCTGCAGAAACAACTACCACAGGTGTCCGTAATTAATGTATATGGCCCTACTGAAGCTACCATATGGAGCACCTGGTTACCTATACACAACAGCGCTAAGGTCAATATCGGAAAGCCCCTTGTAGGGGAATACGTATATGTTTTGAATGAGCAGGGACAATTGCTACCCATAGGCGAAGCCGGAGAACTGCATATCGCCGGGACGAGTGTAACCCGTGGATATTTGAACCGTCCGGAGCTGACCGCCGAGAAGTTTATCGCCAATCCTTTCAGACCCGGCGAACGCATGTATAAAACGGGTGATATTGGTCGTTGGTTACCAGATGGTAATTTAGAATGCTTGGGGCGGGTTGACGACCAGGTGAAGATACGTGGTTTCCGCGTTGAACTGGATGAAATATCGGCGGTACTGCAAACGCATGTTACGGTAAAAGATGCATTAGTAGTCGCCCGTATAGTAACCGGCGAGGAAAAAGACCTGATAGCTTATACTACCGGAGATACCCAGGCAGCCGAATTAAAAACGTTCCTTAAAGGGCAGCTCCCGGCATACATGATACCAACTTATTATGTTAGTGTAGATGCAATTCCTTTAACATTTCATGGAAAGATTGATCGTAAATCATTACCCATGCCGGATGCGAGTCATCGCCCGCAGTTGGAAAACTTCGCACCTGCTACTACCAATACCCAGAAAACGCTATCGACCATATGGGAGGATGCTTTAAATACAAACAATATCGGTATTGATGACGATTTCTTCGAGTTGGGCGGAAGTTCGATGGTAGCTGTTGGCGTAGTTAATAAGACAAATTCAACCATCAATGCCAATGTAACCGTGGCAGGTTTATACCAGCTGCCGACCATACGTAAGCTCTCGAAAAAGATTGATTCCAATGGAACGGGTGATGTAAGCCCAATTTTACTATTGAAAAAAGGTGTGGGGATGCCCCTGTTTATCTTCCCCCCATGGAGCAGTTATCCAACAATTTTTACAGGGTTTGTAGATAGTTTGAAATGCAAAAATCCGCTGTATGGTATTATGTATACAGAAGATACCGAGCATTTTCCGTTCGAAACTTTACAGGACTATGCAAAGTATATCGTTTCTCATGTCAAAAAACTCCATCCTAAGGGGCCTTATGGGTTAGTCGGTTATAGCATGGGTTCGCGGACCATCCTGGAGGTTGCAGTACAATTGCAGCAGACTAACAACGAAATAGGGTTGCTTGCTGCGATAAGTTATTTCCCTGCATTTCCTTCAAAAGGAGTATTCCTCAGCCGCAGGATGCGTGATGAGATCAGGATATTCAAGCATATCAACCTGGGCAATAAATTCAAATACCTGCATACCCGCGTTCCTCACCTTCTGAAATTAATGATCAAGGGAGAAAAAGAAGGGCAAGATGTGAAATTAGATGTCGAAACGCAGAACAAAATTTTAGCCTTACATGAGACATACGAGCCGACATCTAAGTATAAAGGCAACGTAGTATTGATCTATGAACCTAGTCCCGACGGCCATCCATCAGAATATAAAAAGGCGCAGGTTTATCGTAACTCGATCTTCAAAAGATTGTGGGCCGAACAGATCAACGGACATGTCTTTGTCAACTTAGTCGACACGAAGCATGTTGATTTCTTCAAGCTTCCGGTAGCGAAGAAACTTGCAGCTATTATAGAATCATTTTTATAGCTAAAAGAGACCTGCAGCAGCAAATTTGTTGTTCACAAGGTATCAAATAATGTCCAAAACATAACCTGGAGCGCCTTTTTTCGTATAACAAAACCAAATACCCCGCAGTGTTCAGAAGCCCTCGAAAACATGAATGATTTGACTACAGACCGTACTGCGCTTTATCAACCGGAATTATACTCGGGCTACTTTGCTTTAGACTACCCGAAGAATAAAACCATGGTCGATCTGTTTGAGGAACAGGTCACAAAAACGCCATACAATACCGCACTGATTTTTGATAATACACACCTTTCATATAAAGATCTGAATGCGATCAGTAACCAACTGGCCGACTATCTGCGCAAAACCTATGCTCTTCAGCGCGATGACCTGGCAGGTATAATGCTGGAGCGAAGCGAGTGGATGATGATCACGATGCTGGCCATTTTAAAGGCTGGCGCGGGATATGTGCCAATCGCTTTGGACTATCCGCAGGAACGCATCGATTACCTGGTGAGCGATAGCGGCTGTAAGGTATTAATAGATGAAACCGAATTAGAAAAATTCAAACCTTCGCAAAGCAGCTATAGCAAAGAAAATCCGGTAATTGGCTTAACTGTAAGTAACCTGATGTATTGTATTTATACCTCGGGATCGACAGGATTACCCAAAGGAGTTTTGGTGGAGCATCTTACAGTAGTTAACCTGGCTTATGCCCAGAAAAATGAATTTAGGATCACTCCCGAAGAACGCATACTGCAATTCTCGTCGATTAGCTTTGATGCCTCTGTTGAACAAATTTGGCTTGCCTTTCTGAGTGGAGCAGCATTGGTGATAATTGGTCAGGAAACACTGGGCGACATCAAAGCACTGGAAAAATATATCGTTGAAAATAAAGTGAGCCATATCCATACCGTGCCGGCTTATTTAAATGAACTGGTAATTGAGGATAAGCGCTATCTGAAAAGAATAATTGCGGGGGGCGACCTTTGTCCGCCGTACCTTGCCGAGAGATGGCGGGAACACTGTGCGTTTTATAATGAGTACGGCCCGACTGAGACAACCATTACGTCAGTTGAATATAAAGCCGAGCCGAAAGATGGCTACAATAATTTTGTGCCGATAGGTAAGCCGGTGGCCAATACACACATTTATATTTTAGATGAAGAACAACAGCCTGTACCTTATGGTGCTTTGGGCGAACTTTATATTGGTGGCGATGGCGTAGCGCGCGGTTATTTGAACCGCCCGGAATTGACTGCAGAAAGGTTTATCTCAAATCCATTTGAGCTTGGGCAACGCATGTACCGCACAGGTGACTTAGGCAGATGGCTGCCAGATGGCAATATCGAATATTTAGGCCGCATAGACGACCAGGTAAAGATCCGTGGTTACCGTATTGAATTGGGTGAAATTACATCTGTTCTGCAAAAGCATGACCATGTAAAAGACGCCGTGGTAACAGCTGCCAGCATAAATGGACAAGATAAAGAGCTGATAGCCTATACTTCAGGCGACGTGGATACTGCAGAACTGGTGGCGCTGTTAAAAAGCAGTCTGCCGCATTATATGGTGCCTTCATACTTTGTGAAGATGGACGTGTTCCCGCTGAACAAAAATGGTAAAATAGACCGCAAAGCATTGCCTCCACCTACAGAGCGTTATTATCAAAAACAAGAAGATTTTGCTGCGCCTATAACTTCTACTGAAAAAATACTGGCCGCTATCTGGCAGGACGTTTTGACGATCAATCAAATTGGAATCGATGATAATTTCTTCGATTTGGGTGGCACTTCGCTGATGGTGATGAGGCTCATCAACCAGGTAAATCAAAAAACAGTTTCCAATTTACGGTTGGCGAGCTTATACCAGTTGCCTACAATCCGCCTGCTGTCACAACAGATTGATACCAGGACCAGTTCGAATATCAGTCCGATAGTTTTATTGAAAAAAGGCGAAGGGACACCGTTATTCATTTTCCCGCCGTGGAGCAGCTATCCTACCATATTCAATGAGTTTGTTAGTACCTGGTCGGGCAATAACCCACTGTACGGTATTATTTATACTGAGGATTCAGAAGACTTTCCATTTAAAGATTTGCAGGAGTATGTTCAATTCCTGGTAAGGCATATCAAAGATATTCATCCTGAAGGACCTTATGCGCTTTTAGGATATAGCCTTGGTGCGCGCACAGTTCTTGAAGTGGGGATACAGTTACAAAAAGCAGGCGACGAAGTTGAATTGCTTTCCGTAATCAGCCACTACCCTTCGTTCCCTAAAGAGCGGTTATTATTAAGTCGCAGGATACAGGACGAGATACGTGTGTTTTGGAATATATCCTTAGGTTTCAAGCTAAAATACCTGCAAAAACGATTGCCCTATTTTATCAAATTAGTATTAAGGGGCAATAATGATATCCAGGAGATCGTCTTGGAGATAGATACCCAGCAGAAAATATTGAACATCCACGAAACGTATACTACAAAAGACAAGTTCAAAGGCGATATTGTGGTGATCTACGAAAAAAGCCCGGATGGACGTCCTTCAGAGTTTAAAAAGGTGCAGGTGTACCGCAATTCCATTTTCAAAAAGCTATGGCAGGAATATGTGAATGGCAATGTGATCATGAGGAATGTGGAGACTAAACATATCGATTTCTTTAAGCAGCCAGCGGTAAAGGATGTGGCGGAGTTAATAAAGTCAAAACTAACGTCATAGAACTGAGCGGAAAACCACTTAACTCAATCAACCACTTAACCATTCAACCTATTTACTTCTGCTCAAAGCTCTCCCGGTATTTCTTCAACGCCCGGATTATCGATTGCACAATCTCAGATTGCCCTTCCGCAGAGTTCAAATAAGCCTCGTCTTTAGGGTTGTTGATATACCCGGTTTCGATCAATACGGCAGGCATTGCACTTTGCTGCAATACCAATACGCCTTGTTCGCGTACGCCAAGACTACGGCGGCCATCTACTTTCTTAAACTCATGGTTCACCAGGTCGCCAAAATGGATGCACTCCTTGCGATATTTCTGCTGAAAGTTGCTTAATACAATGGTATTAACAGCACTGTTCTTACCATAGCCGCTATATTTGGATTGATAATCCTTCTCGATAAATATCGATGCATTTTCCCGCAATGCCTCCAATTGCTCGCCAGCGCGGTGATAACCATACACGAGAATGAGCACGCCACGGTCCGGGCTTACTTTCTCGGGTGAGGAATTACAATGGATAGAGATAAACAAGTTGCCCTTATTCTGACTTGCGATCGCGTCGCGGCGGTGCAACTCAATAAATTCGTCAGTAGTGCGGGTCATTACTGTGTTTAGTGACGGCATTTGCTCATTTAATGCATTACGAAGCTTTTTGGCTATAGCCAGTGTTACGTTCTTCTCTTTAGAATAGGCCCCGTGCGCGCCCGGATCTTTACCACCGTGACCGGGATCAATGATGATCGTTCTAAACTTAAAACCTGGTGGGGTATTGGTTGTAGCAGTAGCTTTTTTACGATGCCGCTTCTTTTTAGCCTGTTGTGCGAAACCCGGCTGACAGAGTATGATAGCGATGATTAAGCTTAGAAACGAAAATATTTTGCGGACAGCATTGCGATGTATCGTCATACCAAATTTAGGTGCAATTTTAATCAATAAGCACTTTATAGTCATTATGTTTTATTAAAAAATAAGAGCCAGGCTCTATTTCCTTTTCCGAAAATTATTCTCCTCAAAGCAACCATGAACCAAAGTGCGGCGTAACCTTATGTAAAATACCTGTTACAAAACAGGTGCAAAACTAAACAAACATCATATAAACTAAAAAATTTAACTAAGTATGAGAACATTTAAAACGGGCATTTTTGCCGCAATGGTATTGGCGTTAACGGGATTGGCGGCATGCAAAAAATCAGGAAACTCACCTTCTTCGAAAACAGCACAGCTATCATTCCAATTACAGGTAGATAATGCCACCTCGAATCTTTCTGCATCAACTATAAACAGCAAACTATCAACTAACTCGACTTTTCAAGGTATCCCCGGACTTACTTTTACTAGTGCGGTAGCCAACATCAGCCGGTTTAAACTCGAGGCCAAAAGAAACGGTGTGGAAATAGAAGTCACCTCAAAAAATCTCACCAATGTCGATCTTTTTGCGATAGATCCAACCGTAACCAGCGTTACCATGGATACTGGCGTTTACCGGGAAATTGAGATCAAAGTTGAACTGCAGCATACTGCTGATACCTCTGCCCTCCCATTGAAGTTGAAAGGAACGTTTACTCCCAATGGCGGAACCGCTATCCCTGTTGAGTTTGATTTTAATTCGGATGCGATCATCAAAGCCGAAGCTGAAAATATTAATATTAACAGCACCATCAATTTTGTTGCGCTAGTCCATCTTCACCTTAATAAATTACAGACGGGTATTACGGCCACAGAGCTGGCTAATGCTACCCGGACTAATGGCGTCATAGTTATTAGTCCGACTTCCAATTCAGGCATCTACAATAAAGTGTTGGCTAACATCGGCAATTGCGGTGAGAACGAATTTAAAGAACACCACAAAGGCGGTGGCGATGACGATGGCGAAGGGCATCACTAAATATTTGAAAATGAGGCAACCGGATACCGGTTTAAATCGTAATTATTATGGTTGAACGCTAATGGCAAGATGTCATTAATTAGGCGGCAGGGGTGAGAGGTTTATTGTGGTTCATAGTGGCCCCTGCCGTTTTTTATACCCTCTCAGGCTATTTTCAGGTAAATTTCTAGCTACCAACAAGTTACCAGCAGGTTTCCAGCCCTCATTTCAAACTAACTTCTTAACAGTTTCTTTTAACGAAATGTGAATAATATTTCAAAACATTTTTTATCGTGGGATGTACATTTACATACAATGTAAAATACCCGTTACAATAACTAATTTAAAAACCATGAAAACAGTCAGAACCAGCATTTTTGCGACGGTGGTGTTAGCGATAATATCACTCGCCGCGTGTCAAAAAAACAACAAAAGCAATGTTGCGCCTGCAGCCACAGGCAGTTCAAAACTTGCATTTCAGTTACAGGCAACTAATGCCACTCTTGCCAGTTTACCGTCAGATTCTACGTCGTCCATCACGGGGTTGGTGTGGACGGCAGGCACAGCAAATGTGGGGAAATTTGCATTCTTTGCTAAAAGAAGCGGTGTAACCATCAACGTCTTCTCAAACAATTTAACCAATGTGGATCTTTTCGCACTTACCCCATTACAAACCTATATCACTTTAGATACAGGGATCTACAAGAAAATAGCTATAACCGCCTATTTGGAAAAACAAGATACTATACTACCATTAAAACTAACCGGAACCTTTGTTAACGACAGCTCAAAGACAGTACCTATCGAATTCGACCTGAGCAATAATGCTATCGTGCAGGTAAAAGCTGACAGTATCGATGTAAGCGGCACTACCGATTATACGGCCCTGCTGGACATGCAGCTGGACAGGGTAACCAAAGGTATCACTGCTGATGACCTGAATAAAGCCAAATTAACCGATGGCGCTATCATCATCAGTGACAAATCGAATGTTTGGCTGTACTATAAAATGCGGGCCAATATTACGCTATGCGGATGGTTTGAATGCAGGCGGCATAAAAGATTTTAATAATAAAATGTAACTGAATTATGGCCAACGGCAGGACTCCCCCACCTGCCGTTTTTTATTTGCCGAAATCCCCAGTAGAGGAGATTTTTACCACATGTAAAATTCCTGTTACCCACTTTGGGGAATTTATTAAACACCTCAGCTTTTGCAGTTTACTGAAACGAACTAAACCGCTGTGGCACTCTTATTGCCTTGGTAATCACGAATCTAATTTATTACCCCATGAGAAAAATTAAACAATCCTTTGAAGAGGTGGTTGCAGGCGAGCCACGAAAAGAACATTTTGTTGTTGTGTGGTCTGTTATTGGCATTACGGCGATTTCCGTTGGTATTTGTATCACGGTAGCTTCCATGGTATTTCACCTCTGGAAATAATTATTCGATATAACTTTTAAACCTCGAATCTTATAAACATTAAAGCAGAAGGCCCTTGCGGGCCTCTGTTAACTATAACCTCACCGGCATCCCGGTTAATCTACTTTACTTCTCAGTTTTTGATAGCAAAAATGCCAATCCATCTTTATCAGGCAAAGTCTCGGTAGTTATTTTGGCGTTGAATGCTTTTATCTTATAGCTCGTCGTATTGTACTTTGGCCATTCGGGCAATCCTGCACCATTAGGGTTACCTGTTTTGATAAAGTTTGCCCAATAGCCCGACATTGTTTTAGCCAGTTGATGATCGGCAGGCTCAAGCGGACGGTTATTCAAAGTCCACAGATTATCAAACATATAAGGCACTTCGGCAGTATGAAATGCGCCATACTTTTTCATATCGCCTTCAGCAGGCACTTTGCGATCGAAATTGTAGACGTAAACCGGGGAGTTAGCGTATTTGCTCTGTAGCGCTGCCCATTTAAATCCGGATACAGCAAACACCTGGTCGCGTGCCAACCTGTCCTGTGATTGCTTTGCTTGCTCATTAGTTTCAGCAGGGAAATTTTTCAGGAAAGTTGCTGCATCAGCGCCATATTGCGTTTCGGCCCATTTTTTAAAATCTTCTTTACTTTTATTTTCTCCGCCAAATTCATCGTTGTTCCATCCGGTTATCAGGGCAACATGGTTCTGCTTGTTAGCAGCAAATATTGCAGGTACCGATTCAGGTAATAGATAGCCATCTACTATTGGTGCAAATCGTCCCTGGTACTTTTTCATTACTTCTTGAGCAGGCATGGCTCGCATTTCGGCTAATGTTTTAGAACCTGCTTTTTCTGCTTGCTTAGCTCCATTCGCTTCGGCTGCCTGCAAAGTTGTGGCCGGCAGCAAAGGGTTATTAACCACCAGCGATCCGCTCTCGGCAATTGCCCTTTTAAATAAGCCTTTAGTCAACGGCGATGCCACCAGGCAATTAACACTCATAGAACCCGCCGACTGCCCTCCGATAGTTACATTATTAGGATCGCCACCAAAAGCAGCGATATTTTTCTTAACCCACTTCAACGCAGCTACCTGGTCAAGCAGAGCATAGTTACCTGAAGCTTTGCCATTAGCTTCTTTTGTTAATTCTGGATGCGCCAGGAAACCAAATACTCCAACCCTGTAGTTGATCGACACCATCACAACGCCTTTTTTTGCCATTGCCTCACCATCGTATATCGGGCAGGCGCTGCCGCCGCTGGTAAAACCGCCGCCATATATCCATACAAACACCGGCCGTTTATCCGCTTTGGTTTTGGCGCCGGTCCACACATTCAGGTACAGGCAATCCTCGCTTATCGGCGATTCCGGTATTAAAAACTCGGAGGTATAAACCATAAACGGAGTGGGCTTAGCCTGCATCGGACTAGCACTAAACGAAACACATTTCCTCACCCCATCCCAATGTTTGGCAGGCTGAGGCGCTTTCCAGCGCAGATCGCCTATCGGTGGTGCGGCGAAAGGAATGCCTTTATAGGCGGTTATATCCCCAGTTTTCAGGCCCGAAACCAAGCCGGCTTCGGTGGGCACCGCTGCCAAAAAATTGGCTTTATTTACGATAAAAGAATAAGAGATAACAGACGCCGCAAGCATAGCTGCGCCCAAAGCAATTTTCAATTGTTTTTTCATATGCAGGAATAAATAATTGGCTTGTGTCTACTTGACGCAATGTAATGTTTGTTGGTGAGAAATCAAAATTGGTAAGTTGGTTAAGTGGTTGATTAAGTTAAGTGGTTAATTATTTACTTACGCTGTCCGAAGTCTCCGACTTCGGACGACTATGCATGTAGTTTGCAACTACAGCACAACATATTTAAATTAGCGCACCTTATCATTTCTCATGTCACGCAAAGGCTACATTATCCAAAACCAGCAAGCAATTTATTATATGACTTTCACTGTAGTGGGATGGATTGATATTTTCTCAAGACAGTCTTATCGTGACATCATAATTGAGTCATTTAAGTATTGTCAAAAAAATAAGGGTATGCATCTGCATGCTTATGTGATCATGACCAATCATATACACCTTATTGTTTCAGTTGATGAAGGTTATAGCATTAGTGATTTTGTAAGAGATTGCAAAAAATACACTTCAAAATTGATTTTGGCTGAAATTGAAAATAATGGTATTGAAAGTCGTAAAGAATGGATGCTACATCAGTTTAAATATTATGCTTCAAGACACAATCGCAATGAAAAATATCAGCTATGGGAACATGACAATCATTTTGTTGAGTTAAGCTCGTCAGCTTTTACGCAACAAAAAATTGATTATATACATGAAAATCCGGTGAAAGCCGGTTTGGTTTATCGCCCGGAAGATTATGTTTATTCTAGTGCTTCAAATTATGCGGGCATCGATCAGATTATTGACGTTGATTGCTTATTTTAGACTTGTAGTCTAAAGACTACTTGCATAGTAGTCCGAAGTCAGAGACTTCGGACAGCGATTGGTTGTTGGTGAGAAATCAAAATGAGGTTGAAGTAGTTATTTACAATTGCTCTTCCACTTGCTTCGATCACTAATTTAGCCAATTCTAACCTCTACAACTACTACAACTTTTAAAACCAGTATAACCAATACAACCTTTACAACTATTTTCTCCCAAATATTTTTTAGATTGGTGCCTGAATTTCTACAGTGCCAATTTTAAATCATGGAAAATAAACGCAATAGCATTGCTTCGTCTGCTTTGAATTTTTTGTTACAGCTATTAGGTGTTGCCTTATTTTATTGGTTCCTGATATATACTACCATCCATTACTGGATGCGTGGATTTATATTCAAACTGGCCAAATTACGCTATGAACCGGGACCTAATTTCACGAAAGAATTGTACCTGCTTTTGCTTATCCTGGTCGTTTTCTGTTATTTGGCGAACCGGTTTCTGCTTGATGTTTACCATCGCAGCACGATCAAACAATTTATATTATCTACTGTCGCCGATTACTTCCTGTGGCCACTCCAGCTGTTTATTATGTTGGAATGGAACAATACACATATGGTTAATGCTGTACAAGACGTAAGCACGTTATATAACGTGTACGTTATAACTGCTTTGCTTATCTTAAAAAACCTGATTGCTTTAAAATTGATGAACAAAGGCGACGGGGTTAATTCTCAGGCCCGTTCAAAAGCGGTATGATTATCAGGAAAACGGAATAATAACCTTGAATTTGCTGCAAACGCCCAGTTCGGAGCGCACTTCTATTTTGCCGTCCAATTGTGTTACAGCATCTTTAACCAGGTAAAGCCCGATGCCGGAGCTTTTCTTATTATCGCCTGACATGTAGAATTTATCAAATATGCGGTCCTGGTCTTTTGGGCGGATACCCAGGCCATTGTCTTCAACCTCTATCACCACCTCTTTATCATGACGATAAGATTTCACCTTCACCCACTGTTCGGCCTTTTTAGCATCGCTGTATTTAATTGAGTTTGATACCAGGTTGTTCAATATCACCTGCAATTTAAGGGCATCGCTTTGTATTTGGGTCAGTTCAAGTTCTTTATAAAAATGCACACGCCTGCCACCGTTGTGGTGACTGTTTTGTGCGATCACATTATCTACAATACTACTCAGGCTGCATTCAGTCCTGTTTACGCCTGTATGTTTGCTCTTGATGAAGGAAAGCATCTCGTTAATAAAACGGTCCTGCCGTTCAAGGCTTTCCTTTATCATTATCGAATACTCTTTTATCTGCTCCAGGTCAGTCTCGTCATCCATCAGGTTGATCAGCCCCATAATAGATGCCAGCGGCGACCGCAGATCATGCGTAACATTAAATACAAACTTATCCAGCCCGGCATTGATCAACTGCAATCTTTCATTTTGTTCAATTATTTTCTTTTGAGATTTCGACAGGTTGCGGATCATAATAGCTGCCGAGGTTAACGCACAAAACACAATGATCAGCGTAATCAACACGTTGGCCACAAGCACATAAGTGTTGATCTGCCGGCTGATGTTACCCAATGTTTCGGAAAATGCTTCCTCTTTTAAAGTGAGTGCTGCTGAATTTTTGTTGATTGCAGTTATCATCGCGTGCTTTTCATCTTCAGACATTGCACCTTTCACAATCTCTGCATGCGCCAACGCGCCGATCCGATCCAGATCATAGATCATCTCATCACCTTCTGTCCATATCTCAACTGCTCTTTTGAACATATCCACGTTCTTAAAGGTCTCGAACAGCCACATCATGCTTTCAATATCCTCCGGGTGATTTTTACCTGCCAATAAACCTTCCCTTACCGCTTTGTAGTCAACAGGGGGTGTTGTTAAACCTACCCGTGCAATATGATCGCCTTTAGGTATAGCAATTGCGTTTTTGAATGCAAAATAGTCAACTTTGTTATGATGAGTGATGTAATTGATCAGGTAAGCTGATGCATCTTTTTGTCCTTTGGAGTATTCCGATTCACCGTTAACATAAGCCCTGGCGCCCGAAAGTATCTTTACTGAATAGATATTAACAACAATTATTCCGGCAGAAGCAAGACTCATCACCAATAATAATATCAGTGCAGTCCGCTTTCTGAATAAAAGCAATCCATTAATAGTATCTATTATTTTGCCCCTCAAACCAGTAACAAATATTAATTATTAAGAAATACTAAAAACGTCCGGGTTATTATATTTTCTGGAATAAGGAAGGTTCAGCAAAAAAGTAATCTTACAAATAAAAGCATTAAGTATCAGCATTATATTGTATGCGTATTCCTTTGTGATAAAACCCTCCAAAACAAAAAATGTGTTACCGGAGACGGTAGTTTATACTCGACACACCCCTTTTTTGTTGCGCCTTGAGCAAATATTATTACTGACGATTGTTTAAAAAATATTTTGTAGTCTCAATTATCAATCGTAATATTGCGATAGAATGGGGCTTACCAAAACAGAGATATTCACCGACGAGCAAAACCACCTGGCTGTAATGATCAAGGCATTGGCCCATCCTGCCCGGATTGCCATATTGCAATACCTGATGAAAACCAATGCATGTATTTGCGGCAGTATTGTCGAAGAATTGGGCCTGGCGCAGGCAACCATATCACAGCATTTAAAGGAGTTAAAAAATGCAGGATTGATACAGGGAACAATTGACGGGGTGAGCGTTTGTTACTGTATTGAGCCTAAAGCATGGGAATTATTACATAAAGAATTGGATGCATTTTTCGCATCCTATACCAGTAGTGGAAAGTGCTGTTAAAAAAATTTTATCTATATCAATCGCAATATTACAATAGAATAGTTGATTGAGTTATGTGGTTAAATGGTTTGACACAACATTAAATAAAACAGACATGAACAAGTTAGAAACCGTAACATGGGGAACATTTAAGCAAACGCTTTTGCAAAACCCTTCGCTTGATCTGCAATTTCAGTATGCAGAAAATACGTGGGTAGCTCCATCCTACCATATTACCGAGATAAAGCAAGCGCCTATCACGTCGGTAGACTGCGGTGGGGTAAAAAATGAGTGGACAGAGATCATCGTACAACTAATGGAGCCGGCTAGTCAGCAGCAGTTGCGCGCCATGAAAGTACGCAAGGCTTTATCCATTATCGATGTTGTAGAAAAAGTAATGCCGCTGGACATTAACGGCGAAGTGAGAATCGAATTTGGCAACAGCGGATTTGATACCCGTCAGCTATCACCTTCGGAATTCATATTGGATGAAGAGAATTTAATCATAAATCTTAGTCCGGTGGCTGTTCAATGCAAAGCAAACGACCGCGGCGGCAGTTGTGGCACGCCGGTAAAACAAAAAGTAGAGTTAAAGAACCTTACTGCTGAAAGTTCCTGCTGTACACCGGGCGGAGGATGCTGTTAATTATTCTCTATGGAAATCATTGAAGCAACAAATTACAGGGAAGATATCGTCACATTGCTTTCGTCTGAAAAGCTGCCTGCTAGTGACCTGCCCGAATCGCTTGATAACTTTCTGGTAATGCTCGCAGATAAAGAGTTAGTTGGGGTGATAGGTTTAGAAGAGTATGGAAGCTACGGTCTTTTGCGTTCGCTGGCCGTCCATCCAAATTCCCGGAATCAAAACATTGCCGGAAAGTTAGTGGCGCAACTAGAAAAGCTCGCTTTAGCAAAAGACTTAAAGTCGATTTTTCTGCTTACAGAAACAGCGCAGGATTACTTTTCGCGAAAAGGTTATCAGGCTATAAACCGTGCTGAAATGCCTTCCGAAGTTCAGCAATCATCAGAGTTCAGTCATGTATGCCCGCAATCGGCAATTGTCATGAAAAAAGATTTATAATGAAGAATATACTAGTATTATGCACCGGCAACAGTTGCCGCAGCCAGATCGCCGAGGGCTACCTTCAATATTTTGCAGGCGACAAAGCCAAAGTTTACAGCGCAGGTATCGAAACACATGGCGTTAACCCTAAAGCCATACAGGTAATGGCCGGGGATCATATCGATATATCGCACCATACCTCAAATAATGTGGATGAGTATATCAATATCCCTTTCGACTACCTTATTACTGTCTGCGATAACGCAAATGAGAACTGCCCCTATTTCCCGGGCAAGATGCAGCGTTTCCATCACAACTTTCCGGACCCGGCTAAGGCGCAGGGTACACCAGAGCAGATCATGGACGAATTCAAGCGGGTAAGGGATATGATAAAAGTTTATAGCAAGGATTTTGTATCCGAATATCTTTCCGCATGAAGAAATGTATAGCCGAGTTTCTCGGCACTTATGCCCTGGTATTCGCCGGTACAGGCGCTATCATTATCGACCAGCAAGCACACGGAAGCATCACTCACGTTGGCGTGGCTATTACTTTCGGCCTTATCGTCATGAGCATGATCTATGCCCTGGGCGATATTTCAGGTGCGCATCTTAATCCTGCGGTAAGTATTGCATTTGCAGCAGCTAAAAAGTTCCAGCTAAAAGAACTGGTTCCGTTTATCTTAAGCCAGTTATCGGGTGCGGCGGCGGCTAGTCTAACCCTGAAATATTTGTTCCCTGATAATCAGTTTTTGGGAGCGACGATCCCTGCCGGAAGTGATATGCAATCCTTTATATTAGAATTCATACTCACCTTCTTCCTAATGCTGGTGATTATCAACGTAGCCAAGGGCAGTAAGGAGCAAGGCATGTTTGCAGGCTTAGCCATTGGCTCCGTAGTTGCACTTGAAGCCATGTTTGCCGGACCAATTTGTGGAGCTTCCATGAACCCGGCAAGATCATTTGGCCCGGCTGTAGTGTCAGGTCATATGGAGCATCTTTGGATCTATCTATCTGCCACCACATTAGGCGCCTCTTCTGCTATACCGATCTGGAATTTTATGAAAAGTTAAATCAACAGATTGTCGTATCACTGTCCCAAATTGTTCAAAATCTGAAAGTTTTGCAATGCGATAATAGCCGCGACTGTAGTTGCGGCCACTACAATGCCGCCGATCAAAGCTATGGTCGCCCCTGTTTTTGGTTTCCTTACCGCCAGGTCAATCCCTGTGGAATCATGTCGTACCACATTACCATCCTTATCGAATGAGAACAGCAGGTACCTGTTAAATTTGCTAAAGTTATCTACAGTTACGGTTTGCTGGTTATGATATAACTCAACCTTACCCTCACCAAATTGGTAGAGCCAGGTTTCAGAAGTTTCGCTCACCTGTTTTTCTGTGGGCATGCCAAATGTTATCTGAACATCATTCTTAGTTTTATAACGGCTTAACACATCATTTTGGGTATAGACCACTTTAGTGCAGCTGAATAATGATAGCAAACTGCATATCATTATTCCTTTGATTATCGTCTTCATTGTCGGATACTTAAGTTACTTTGATGCTAATTGAAAAAAGAGACCGGAGGAACAGCTCCCCGGCCTCCCGCTAAAATGCTTACGGTTAAAACCTGTAAGCTAGCCTTGCGCTGATCTGACCAATAGTACCGCCATTTGACCAGCCTTCATAACGTGCACCAACTTCGAAGCCTTTGTCAAAGGTGTAGCCAATACCCGGAGACCACGCGAATGCATGCCCGCCACCGCTTTCGGTAGAAAAGGCGATACCGGCCTGCCCTTCAATAAAGAAATTACCGCTTGCATAAGCTTTCAAACCCGCTTTTAAGGGAACGAAGCCGGAGGTAGCAGGTGCGCCAAACTCTTTAAGAATGCTTTTCGCAAAAAAGGCATTGTATCCTGCGGATATTGTCAGATAAGTGCTTTGGCTGGTGGGTACTTCGAGCTTAGCCGACCCCCCAAGCACAAAATTGTACCCGATGCTTATATCTCCCACCGGTATGCCAGCCTCGGCGCCTATACTAAATTTAACACCACCTTTTGTTGCTGATAATGAATCAGGTTTTGACTGCGCGAAACTGCATGTTACAATTCCGGCTACAAATAATAGAGTTAATAATTGCTTTTTCATGATAATAAGTTTTAGCGTTAATAAGTAATTGTTTGTACCAGCTGATATTTATGAAGTAAAGCTACGGTGGCTATTAAGGCTATAAAAACTAGAAAATCAGTCACTTACATCAATAAGCGCAATTAGCGATTAAATAGATAAGGGTTTGTATTCCAACAGCAATTATTACTATATTTAATAATTATTATTTGCCGCATCCGCATTTTCTGCAAAAAATAAAGCGGCAATTAGTAAATAATACCAAAATTCCCTAAGGTTTTAACTGATGAATACCAGTGATGTACAGGCTATGCTGTTTAACCATGTCAGGGCGCGATTGCCAGGGCATTTGTCGCTGGTGGATGAGGTTGCTGAATTGCTCAACATCAGTAATGATAGTGCCTACAGGCGTATCCGTGGCGAAAAAACCATAGCCCTCGACGAGCTTAGGGTGATATGCAATAAATATCACATTTCGCTCGATCAGTTATTATTGATACAAAACAATACGGTTATTTTTTCCGGAAATAAGGTAGATAGCATTTCATTTGGGTTTAATGATTACCTGAAAGATATCATTAATAGCCTGGAGCTTTTTAAGTCTTTAAGCGATCCGCACATCTATTTTTATAACAAAGACGTACCAATATTTCATTTTATGCCATTCCCCGAATTGCAGGCGTTCAAGTTTTTCTTCTGGAAACGTACGATTATGAGTTACCCGGAATTGGCAAAACAGCAGTTTAATGGCACGGGGCCAGATGAAGAAAGTATAGAATTGGGAAAAAGGATCATTAGTTTGTATAGCAGTATTCCGTCAACCGAGATATGGAACGAAGAGAATGTGCACAGCACTATCAGGCAGATCGAATTTTACCGGCAATCGAATGTTTTTGTCGACAAGCACCTCATTTTAAAAGTTTATCAGCAACTGGATGAAATGCTTAATCATCTCGAGCTACAAGCCGAAGTGGGCAAAAAGTTTCTGTACGGCCATCAACCCTCATTCAACGCCGCTGCTTATGACATTTTTGTAAACGAATGCCTGATAGGCGACAATACCATCTTTATCAACAGCGAGAAACGGCAGATCACTTGCCTCAACCACAACGGCCTTAATTTTACATCAACTGAAGATCAAAATTTTTGCGACTATACCTATAGGAACCTGCAAAACATCATCCGTAAGTCGACCCAGATAAGCCGTGTTGGCGAAAAGGAACGGACCATGTTCTTCAATACGCTCCATCAAAAAATACACGGCAAAATAGCCGGCCTATCATAGTTAGGCGTAAATTGCATCCCTTAATTACCATATATGCGGCTTAAAAAGATCACCCTTTCTGATGTTGGCACTATTGTACTAACCCTTGTTACTGCTGCGCTGATCTTCAGTACAAAAGCACGTACCTGGGCCATGATGGGATTAATGTCACTTGGTTTTTATAACCCTAAAATACCGGTAATAAAACCCGGTGAAAAATTGATGACAGCCCCTGCTATGGCGGTGCAAACCGTTGATGGCAGAACGATAGACCTGCAGCAGCAAAAAGGGAAAGTGGTCTTTATCAATTTCTGGGCAACCTGGTGCCCGCCATGCCGCGCGGAAATGCCTTCTGTGAATGACTTTTATGAGAAAGTAAAAAATGATCCAAACATTGTTTTTTTATCAGTTGATGTAGATAACCGGCTGAATAACTCATCAGCTTTTATGAAAAACAGTGGCTACCAGATACCGGTTTATGGCGGCAACCTTGACGGTTTGCCAACTACCTTTTACTCAGGCACTATCCCCACTACCCTGGTGATTGATAAACGGGGATTGGTGGTATTTAACCATGCCGGCAAGGCCAGTTATGATGGCGATGAGTTTGCTAAATTCGTACTGGGGCTGGCAAAACAATAAGAATCATCATCCCAATTTCATTATTGACCGTTTTTAGATCATCCTCTGCTTAAAATTATCTAATTTTAACCCATGGTAGAATGTACACCTGCATTATTTAAAACATTTGAGGCACTAAAGGATGTGCCTGAAGATCAGTTACAATGGCTGATAGACCAAAGCGATTGCCTTGAATTCGGCGATGGCGAAGTATTAGCCGAGCCCGGCAACCCTTTAATGGGAACATATTTTGTAATAAGCGGCAAAATGCGGCTATACCTACCCATTGGAGGTGTAAAGCGCGAAATAGGCGATTTCGGTCCTGGTGAGATCAGCGGGTATTTACCCTATTCGCGGGCTAAAATGGGTACGGGATATACCGTGGCAATGGGCACTTCACAATTGATGATCTTCCCGAAGGATAAGACGCCCGAGATGATCAAAAATCATTTCGAACTTACCCAGGCCCTGGTACATGTGATGACCAACCGTGTGCGCACGTTTACTACCCTGCAGCAACAGAATGAGAAAATGCTGGCATTAGGCAAGCTTGCAGCAGGTTTAACGCACGAGTTAAATAATCCGGCTTCAGCTATCGTGCGCGACTCAGAATCGCTGCTGGCACACCTGCAAATGGAGCCGGTGAGTTTTAAATCGATGATCGCCATACGGATGGAACCCGAGCAGGTTGATGCTGTCACCAATGAGTTTTTCCGTTTTCTGACCGAACGGAAGGACATCAATCTTACCATCAGGCAAAGGGCCGATAAGGAAGATGCATTGACCGATGCCTTTGACGAATTGGGAATGCAATACCTTCCGGAACTGCCCGAAAACTTTGCCGAATTTGGGATCGAACCATCGGATGTTGAATCTTTTAGTCAGCATATTCCAAAACAGTTTCTCGGACCAGTTTTTAACTGGATGAATACATTGCTGGTTACTGATAGAATGGTACAGGATATAGGAGAATCGGCCCGCCGGATAGCTACGCTGGTCAATTCGGTAAAAACATATACCCACATGGACCAGGGGCAGGAAAAGCAGTATGCAGATATCCGTATCGGTATAAAAAATACTTTCCAGATGCTGATCTATAAGATCAAAAAAGGAAATATCACCGTAGTGAAGGAATTTGACGAGACGCTGCCGCCGGTAAAGGCGCAAATAGGCGAGCTAAACCAAGTTTGGACAAACCTGATAGACAACGCACTGGATGCCATGGAATCAAGGGGAAAAGGCACGCTTACCATAAAAACAGAAAGAGACAGGGAATTTGTACAGGTTAGCATAATTGACGATGGGCCGGGCATACCCGAGGAAATCCAATCGCGCATATTTGATCCGTTTTTTACCACCAAGGAGATGGGAAAGGGCACTGGTATGGGATTGGAGGTGGTGCAGCGTATCGTACGGCAACACAATGGATCGATAAAAGTAATTTCAGAACCGGGGCGCACCGAATTTAGGGTATGCTTCCCGATTGACGGCTAATTTAATTGATTGAGTGAATAGGTTTTAAAGTTTGTAATTGTTGTATTGGATGATTGGTTTGAAACATTTAGCAATACACCCGGTCTAACGATTACAAATTTTCAACATCTGCAACTCAGTCCAACTAATCAACCAAAAAAACACTACCATGATCAAACCCATAATATTTTCTATAGATGACGACCCCCAGGTATCGCGAGCGATCAACCGCGACCTGAAATCGCATTATAATTCGGAATACAAGATCATTAGCACTACCTCGGCAAACGAGGCATTGGAAGCGCTCGTGGAAATGAAAAATGCCGGCGACCCGGTGGCTATGTTCCTGGTCGATCAGCGCATGCCCGAAATGGAAGGGGTAGATTTTCTGCAAAAAGCCATAAAAATATATCCTGATGCCAAACGTGTGCTGCTTACAGCCTATTCGGATACGGTGGCTGCCATCAAGGCTATTAATGTGGTTCAGCTTGATTATTACCTGACCAAGCCCTGGAACCCGCCTGAAGAGAAACTTTACCCGGTGATCAATGACCTACTGGAAGATTGGCAGAGTCATTACACCCCCGACTTTAAAGGCATCAAGCTTATTGGTTATCAATACAATCCGAAATCGCACGAGATCAAGGACTACCTGGCAGGAAACCTTATCCCCTACCGTTGGTTTGATATTGAAAGCAATCCGGACGCTAAGGCATTGCTTGAATCAAATAATCTTGACAGGTCGGCCTTGCCCGTGATCGTTTTTGAAAGTGGCGAATGCGCCTGTCAGCCAACAATACGTCAAATAGCTGAGAAAGCCGGGTTAAAACCGGAGATCGAGAACGACATTTATGATGTGGTGATCATTGGTGCCGGGCCAGCAGGGTTAGCAGCAGCAGTGTATGGTTCGTCAGAAGGTTTGAAAACCTTGCTGATCGAGCGTCGTGCACCAGGCGGCCAGGCCGGGACCAGCTCGCGTATCGAAAACTATCTTGGCTTCCCGGCAGGTTTAAGCGGATCTGATCTGACCCGCCGTGCCATCAGCCAGGCTACGCGTTTAGGCGCTCAGTTCCTTTCTCCGCATTCGGTAAATGACATTCGCGAGAAAGACGGTTATAAAAAGATCATTCTTGATGACGGTCCGCACATTATGAGTCGCGCTGTAGTGATCACTACAGGCGTAGATTATCGCAAGCTGGAAGTAAAGGGGGTAGATAATTTCACAGGCGCAGGTGTGTACTATGGCGCGGCTACTACTGAGGCCAGCGCTTGCAAGGATAAAGATGTGTTCGTGATCGGTGGAGGTAATTCAGCCGGTCAGGCAGCTATGTACCTATCGAAATTTGCGCGCCAGGTGTTTATCATCATTCGTCGCGAAGATCTGACAGCAACGATGTCGGCTTACCTGATCGACCAGATCAAAAACTCACCGAATATCGAGGTCCTGCCAAATACTGAAGTGTGTGAAGCTTGCGGTAACAGCTATCTTGAAAAATTGACCCTGCTCAATGTAAAAACCCAGGAAAAGACGGATTATGACGCCAACGCCTTGTACATTTTCATCGGCGCAAAACCGTTTACCGACTGGATAAAGCTGGACATCATTAAAAACAATAAAGAGTTTATAGAGACCGGCCGAGACTTATCTGCTTACGACAATTTCAAAAAGATATGGAAGCTTAAACGCGATCCCTACTTGTTGGAAACCAGCTGTCCGGGTGTATTTGCTGCGGGCGATGTTCGTGCCGGGGCGATGAACCGTGTAGCATCCGCCGTAGGAGAAGGCTCAATGGCGATAAGTTTTGTGCACAAGTATTTGGCGGAGGTGTAATTTATAAAACGAACAGGGTGTCACCCTGAGCCTGTCGAAGGGTCGCGCGCAGAGGCCCCCCCACTATGCTTCGACAGGCTCAGCATGACACCCTTTTTTATTTGGAATTTTATTATTTTGTGTTTAAATAAATCTCCTATGGAAGATCAACCTTGCGAGCACCTGAGTGCCATCAAAAAATTAAAGCACGCTGAGGCATATGTATGCGATGAATGTGTTAAACATGGTGGCCATTGGGTGCACCTGCGTACCTGCCAAACTTGTGGCGTTACTTTATGCTGCGATAGCTCGCCGGCCAAACATGCGTCTCAGCATGCCCGCGAGGCTGGTCACCCGGTAGTTATTTCTGCTGAGCCGGGGGAAAGATGGTTGTGGTGTTATGTGGATGAGGAGGCTGCGGAGTATTAATAAAATATTGTTGCTCATTGGCGACAACAGCGGACTATCTACGTGTTAAACCAAACCTCTTAATTATTTTGCTGGAAGCGTTTTTTCAAAAATGTGACCGTTAGGGCATACAAAAGTATAGATGATATTTTTGCCGTCTTCTCGTTGGGGTGGCTCGAGTCTTGCTGTTAATCCACATTTCGGGCATTTTGGCGTATCAAACCCGGAAGACGCTTCCTTATTAAGATTTGCTTTCATAAAATTTAAAAAATGTCAGGCACTATATACCACTTGGAACAAAAATAATTTAATAAAATTACTTAGTCCACTTTTTTATCATACTGACTAATTCATCAACATCAAACGGCTTAGTTATGTAGTCATCTGCACAAGCGTTTTTTGCTATTCGGTCTATATACATGTTGGCTGAAATAATTATCGTAGGAATGCGGGCTGTTTCTTGATTGGCTTTTATTCGTCTACAATAATCCCCACCTGTTTCTTCAGGCAGAACATGGTCTAATAATATCAAATCGGGTTTGATTGAACGAATCTGTTCTATTTTGATTGGCGTATCGAAGTTAGAAACCTCATATCCACCAGTAATTAAAATCTCATGTAAGAGTTCGGATATATCCGGATCATCTTCTACAACAAGTATCTTTTTCAAAATGTGGGTTGGGTTGGGTCAGGAAATAAAGTTATGATTTATTTAATTTTTTCAAACCAACTTTTTCAACCAGTTGTTATACAATCAGCACTGTGAGGTATGCGCGAGGCTACCTATCTATCATTTTCAAATATTATGTCTAAAAGCCCGACTCCCGCATATGGTCGGGCTTTGCTATTTCTCATCTCAATGCTGTTCGAAGTACAAACTTCGGAAAATCCAATAATATTCGAAATCTCTGACTTCGGACAAGACGCATATTGTCTCCTGTTGTCACCAGCAAATCGCAAGTGGAAAAAATTTCATATTTTGTGGCAATGAAAAATATGCTGCAAAACATCCATCCAATCTTCTTCCTGATTGTTGCGACAGCCCTTGAGGTTAGTGGGGATGCTATAATCCGTAAAACCATATATGAACATACGGGTGTTGCACGGATAAGCTTTGGATTGATCGGCACGCTGTTGTTATTTGGTTACGGATTCTTTTTAAACCTTGCCCCGGTGGAGTTTGGCAAAGTCGTCGGGCTGTATATCGCAACATTATTTATTATGTGGCAGGTTATTAGTTACATAACTTTCAAATCAATTCCTACTTTACCGGTTATTATAGGTGGCCTGTTTGTTGTTTCAGGTGGTCTTATCATCACTTTTTGGAAGCAGTAATTCTCTTTGATAGCGCATACATGTCGCGTGTGAAAAACCAAGGTAACCATTCAAGGTTCTGTTGTCACCGAAAAATCTAAATTATGCTAATCCAAATGCACCGTCAACGGCTGAAACCTTGGCTGTAGTCTTTTTACCGATTCCGCCATGCGCTTGATGAATAAATAATTGGTCGTACCGCTGATAACTGCTCCTACAACGGGAATCAATCGGGCAGCAGTTTTTGATCCAAGGCGCAGCAGTATGCGTTCGGAGCCACGCTCCAGTATATTTTTAGTGATCACAATTCCGGCTTCTACCTGCATGGCAGCAGCCATGATGGACACAAACTCATCGAAAGTGATATGATAAGTACCGCGGTTATGATACATGATGCCCAGTGTTACCCTGATCTGTTGCGTAATCATATTGATCAGGTCGAATGGAATGCCAATGGCCATTGTGAGCGCTCCGCCACCGCCTGAGATAACTCCGGTAGTGGCGGATAGACGCGCACATTGCTCTATAAATCTATTTAGTCCCAATTTGTCAACGCCTTGCTTTATACCAAGCTGGTCGATATTGGTGAATATTCTTCTGAAAGTATCCTGCTGCAAATCGTTAAAGCTGAGCCGGATATTTGATATGGTCTGTTTTAAGGTATCCATAATGGTAAATGATGTTATTTGTATAACATCATTTCTTAGTTATTGTTGTCAGATGCCTGTATGTCATTAAACAAAGTGACAAACCAGCAACACTACGAACATCAAAGGGATATCTAACAACACAAGCACGCGGGCCAATTGCTGACTTTTAGCGTCACCATCGATAAACACATGGTGTAAATCATCTCTGAGGTTTTTCAAGGTTTCCATAAGGCAATATCTTTAATTAATAAAATGGTTATCAGCAGGTTAATAAATTTATCTGCTATTTATTATTATGACTGCCCCGGTTAAGGAAGGTTTAAAAGAGAAGTAAAAAATATCGCGAAAATGCCCTATTGATTGAAGTTGAAGTGCAGCACCAATTCGTAAACAGTATAGCTAGCACCGTTAAAATTATAAAGTGTTCCAGCCTGGTATTTGATGATTTGAGAAATGGCCAGCCCTTTTGATACCAGGGTGTCAATCCCATAATTGTTATATCCTTCGTCGGTTATAAATTTGATATAGTGGGTGGTATCTGACACATCAAGACTGTAGTTTCCTGTAGTGAGTATACCTGAGTAGCTGGTCTCTTTAAAATGTGTTGCATCAATAAATTGTATCTGGCTTAACGATTGTGCCGGTATCTTATCCACTCCCAGCAGCACGCCATATTGATTATAAATAGAGGTATACCCGGATATGGGTTTCCACAACGCAAAAAGACTCGTGCCATCTGAATACGTTTTGGCATAATTATCGGGAGCCGTTTTTGGACTTGTTGGTGTTTGCGGGGTCGGGACAGGCTCTGGAGTTTTCGATTTACTGCAACCCAAAAGCACCATCCCTGCCAAGCCTATAATAACTAACCCTGTCCTTTTCATAATCGGTTCTAATATTAAATCTAATATACAAAATATTAAACATTTAGTTGATGCATGATTAACGTTGCCAGCTCAATTCTGATCAAAATCGAAATTTATACGTTTAAACACATAAATGATACTTTTGTCGAATTAAATTCATTTTTTAAAACACAATTTTGAATTATATTCAAAATACTAGTAAATTTACTGTATGATAGTTGAAACAGAATTACTGCTCGATAAGGTTGACCTGAATATTCTCCGGCTAATGCAGGACAATGCCCGGATCAGCAATGCTGATATGGCCCGTGAGTTGGGTATGGCGCCATCAGGAGTATTGGAGCGTGTAAAAAAGCTGGAGCAAAAAGGCGTGATACAACAATATACCACCCGCATCAACCCGGTAGCGCTGCAGCAAAAAATGCTGGCCTTTATCTTTCTGAAGGCAAGCGACGGACCAGGTTGTACAGATACAGCCGAGGCGTTGTCCAAAATACCCGAAGTACAGGAAGTACATCACATAGCAGGCGACGATTGCTATCTGGTAAAGGTGCGCACCTATGACTCATCAACCCTGGTTCAGCTGATGCGCAACAACTTCAGCCAGATACCCAACCTGTTGAGCACACGCACCACCATAGTACTGGAAACTGTGAAAGAGCAACAACAATTGGTAATACCCGAAAATTAAAAACTTATGACACCAGCCACCAACAAATCAGCTTCGCCCCTATTAGTGATTATAGCCTTTGCAACTGTTTATATTGTATGGGGATCTACTTATTTTTTTATACAGGTGGCCATCCATGGTATCCCGCCGCTGTTGATGGGTGCTATGCGATTTTTCACAGCAGGGTTGTTGTTGTTGACCTGGTGTGCTATAAAGGGTGAGAAGTTATTTAATCGCAACAGCATTGTACCGACAGCAATAACCGGCATACTATTGTTATGTGGTGGCAATGGCGCCGTAATATGGGTTGAACAAAAATTGCCCAGCGCCATGGTTGCCATACTGGTGTCTGCAGCACCTATCTGGTTTGTATTGTTGGATAAACAGAGCTGGGGTGTCAATTTCAAAAGCAAATCAACAATAGCAGGCCTTGTCGTTGGTTTTGCCGGTGTGATCCTGTTATTTGGCGAGCAACTGGATACCATATTTGCAGGTGGTTCGGTAGCATCCAAACTTCCCGGAATGTTGTTGCTGATATTGGGTTCGATATCCTGGTCGTCAGGGTCATTATACGCCAAGCATCACCCAACAGAGGGTTCGGGCGCAGTAAATGTGGCCTGGCAAATGATCATCGCGGGTTTACTCTTTCTACCCGGTAGCTGGCTCGACCATGAATTTGATCATCTTAATCTTTCGCAAGTACCATTAAAAGCATGGGGAGCATTAGGCTACCTGATCGTATTTGGGTCGATAGCTGCTTATAGCGCCTATGTGTGGTTGCTGCAGGTACGTCCGGCAACGCAGGTAAGTACTTATGCTTACGTAAATCCGGTAATAGCAGTAATACTTGGAATGTTCTTTGCCGGCGAGCATATATCAGTTCTCCAAATAACAGGTTTGGTCATCATCCTCGGTAGCGTATTGCTCATCAATCTTTCAAAATACCGTAAAACCAAAAGCGAGGTGGCTATTGAGGATGAGCAGATAGTTGTTAAGCCTGACGCATCCCTGCAGGAATGTGCCAAGTAATAAGGTCTTGATTTATCAACCTATGTTTAGATTTGGCCTTGGGATGAAATGATTGGATAAATCGCCATGTTCAACTAAAAAATTTTTAGTTGAACTGTAACACTACTGTGTTTCAGCACGTAATGGCATTTATAAACTTAATCACCCCGATCATGAAAATTAAATACCTATCCATTATCGCGCTTTCCCTGGCATTATTTGCTATTTCCTGCAAAAAAGACAAGACTACCGGACCTTCCAACAAAGATTTAGCCAACAGACCTGCCGATGTGTATGTAGCGGGTTATGTTAATATGAACATAAACGGTTCCTCTTCGCAAGCAGCAGCCTACTGGAAAAATGGCGTGCTAACCATACTTGGCGACACTACCAGCAGCGCCTCTTTTATCTCCCTGGCACGAGGTATAGCAGTAAGCGGCAGCGATGTGTATGTTGCCGGAGTAGTATATACGCAAAATTATGGATATGCCATAATGTGGAAGAATGGAGTACCAATAAAGCTTTCGCCAGACTCAACTGCTTCTGAAGCGACCGGCATAACCGTAAGTGGCAATGATGTGTACGTTACTGGATTCATTCATGATATTGTAGTACAGAATGGCAATGGAACGCAGTATAGTTCAAACCCTGTCTATTGGAAAAATGGTGTACCTTATAAAATACCCAATGCAACGGCTATCAATTCAATTTTTGTGAATGGCAGCGATGTTTATATAGGAGGCGCCGTCAAGTCCGGGCATAAGTATAACGATACAGGTTACGGAATGGGGTCAAAAGCTGCTTACTGGAAAAATGGCAGTTCAATTGATTCATTAAATTCTGTAGCGGATGATGAGCCTTATTACTCGTCAGCCATATCGCATATTACCGCTAACAGCACAGGAGTTTATGCGGTAGGTGCCAGTCAAATTTACCCGCCCGAAATGTGGATAAATGATACCCCTGTAGCATTAAGTGGCGGCACTACTTCCAGCACCACCACGGCTATTATGGCTAACGGAACTGACGTATATGTGTCAGGAAGCACATTTTATAATGGCAACGACTGGGTTGCAGCTTACTGGAAGAATAATGTACCAACCTTTCTGCAAACCGATTTGCCAATAAATGCGACAGTGTACAGCGAAGCAGATGGCATTGCCTTGTATGGCAGTGATGTATATGTGGCAGGTACGGCATATGTCCAGTTCGTTGCAACGCCTACCGGTGGGGCCTATGTGTGGAAAAATGCGGTATATACAAAGCTACCTGATCGCGGTAAAGGTGCATTCGCTACATCTATAGCTGTAGCTCCGCAACCGTAATTTAAGAGTACCTCGAAAATACGAAGTCCATCATTCCGTGGTGGGCTTTTTTATTAGTGTGTGTTCGGTGACACCGTAACAAATGCTTTACATAATAAAATTGCCTCTCTATAACCATTTCAGGTTTTGAAGCGTAAAAGCGGGAAGTAAGATTATTGTTTTCTTTAGCCGCCTCATCCCCATTAACATGAATTTCAGACTGTTTAAGATCCCTGTTGGTTTTTTAATCGTGGGTATATTATGGGCGTTGTACAGTCATCCTTTGCTGGCTAGTTTAGACAGGTTCCTTAGCCCTTCCGGGCGCGAAATAGTGAGGAGTCTTAACCACTTGGGCTTTGTTGCAATAGCCGCCATAGTTTTATATTTCCAGATCAGGAAGCAGCAAAAACACATATTACTTTCTGAAGAACAATACCGCAATTTGTTTGAACGTAATCCCAGTCCGCTATGGATTTTTCGTACAGACAACTTTCGCTTTGTTAAGGTGAATAAGGCTGCAACCAGGATGTATGGTTACTCTGAGTCGGAATTTCTGTCGATGCGCGTGATGGATATACGTCCGGAGAAGGAAGCAGAGTCGTTCATCAATAATTCCAAAAATGTGCCGCATGGACTGAGTGACCAGGGCGTGTGGAAACATAAATCAAAAAAAGGCGAGTTCATATATGCATCCATTTTTACCAGCGATCTTAATTTCGAGGGCAACGATTGCCGCCTCGTAATGGCAACCAACATTACCGACTCGGTAGTTAAAGAAGAACGTATCAAAGCACAAAATGCAGCTTTGCACGAGATTGCCTGGTTAAATTCGCATGAGGTAAGGAAATCATTATGCTCTGTGATCAGCCTCATTCAATTAACTAAGGATAGTCAAAGCGAACTGGAACGCAGGCAATATATTGGAATGATGGAGCAATGCACCGGCGAACTCGACGAGATGCTGATCAAAACCAATAAGCGCGTTGATGAATTAAAGGAGCACGATAACAGTGTTCAGGAGCCTGTAACGCTCTGAGAATTTACTATACGCTCAATTTCTTCGCTGTTTACCGGCTTGCTGATAAAATCATGCACAAATGAATATTTTGATGATGTAGCCATGTCATCAGGGCGCAGGGATGATGATATTACAAAAACAGGTATATCCTTTGATATTTCGTTCTGCATCTGCTCCATGCGTTTCAAAAAATCCCAGCCGCTGAACAAAGGCATGTTCAGGTCGACAAATATCATGTCGGGTAACTTTTCGGGATCTGATTTGTGTTCCTCGATATAGTCAAGCACCAACGAGCCATAAATGGTATAGGTGGTTGTATCGAAGTAATTCTTCCCCCGAAGAATATGCTTCATAAGGAAGTGATCGATCGGATCATCGTCGATAAATACAAGTTTTCGCATAGGTAGATGTCTTATGACTTATAAGTAATAAATTAACTAAAGATTTGTTTTAGTTAATTTAAAAGTATTTCTTCACAGGTGTTAAATATGTAGGGTAGAATAGGTTGTGTTCTATTGATAGTATAAATAATCTAATTGTCCTGTCTCCAGGTGTTCCTTTACTTCGCTTATTGCATTCAGCGCGTGTTTTCGAAAAATAGCCTGGTTAAATGCATCCGGATGCTTAGACAAAAATATTTCTTCCTGCTCAAGACAATTCAACAAGTCCTCCTTTGAGCTTGAATGTTCTGAACATTTCTGATAAACACTAAAGTAAGCCAGATCAGCATCATGCATAGCCTGGAAGCTTGCGAGATTAAATAACTCCTGGTATTTGGCCAATTTATATTTTTCGATGCCGAGTTCACTGTGCATTTTCTGAAAATATTCCGATGCCTTTTTAAAATCTCTGTTAGAACGCGTAGTAAAAGAAGTCATAGTTACAATATGATATTGGTATTATTAATACAAACTTAAGGCATATTATAACACCATGAAACCCGTGTTTTAACGGTATTTTTATGTAGGTTTAAACCCGGAAAAATGGCGTAGATTCCGAAAATTTATGCCATTATCAGAACTATAAAGGCGCTTTTCAGGCCGGAAAATATGAATATACAATTGGATATTAGCAGCTTGCTCAATACACTTAAACAAACTTATCAATGAAGAGAAACCTTGGCATTATTTTGATCATCGCCGGAGCAGCAATGCTCATCTGGACGGGTGTGTCTTTTACCAAAAAAGAAAAGGTAGTAGATCTTGGGCCATTATCAGTATCGGTAGATAAGAAACAACAAGTTACCTGGCCGCCATATTTAGGCGGAGTGCTTCTTGTAGTGGGTATCATATTTATTGTGACTGATAAGAAGCGGTGATAACTTAATTAGTAAGCATTATACTCCTCCTTACGTTGCGAATCCTTAAAGAAGTAGGTCAGGAATATTTTTTGCTCCGTCCTGTCTGAAAATACAGCAGGATAATTCTTCAGGTAGCGGTCATCATAATATTGAAAATGCTCAAAACCGATACTTAAATTTTTATATAGCCGGACATCAATACGGGGCCTCAATATCGCTACATAGTTATTGCCAGGCGGACCGTCAAATGTATGCAGTATGTAGTAATAGTAAGAGAATGATGCGCTTACTACGTTCCCTATATTTAATCGGGTTTCAAATTTTGCTTCAAGTCCGTTGTTGTAGGTGTAATCTCTTACTTGGCTGGTGTCTGGGCCATAACGGGTACTGTTACCTGCCAGCGGTGTTCCGGCAATATGGATATTGGTAAGCAATTCAATTGTTTTCGTTATCGGGTATTTGGTAATCAAACCACCGCCAAAGCCCAATGCACCAAGCTCGAAGGTTTTATTATCCCAATAATCGTAATACTGGAAGGCACCATATAGCACAGACAGCTTGCCCCAATTGGTGCTTTTGCCAAATAATAGCCCGTATCCTAAAATATTATCCAGCAATTTGCGGCCTGTACCAAAGCTGAACTCAGTTTTAAACCTGAAAATGTCAAACGGCTTTCGCGTACGTATCTCAAATGGGTTACCATAATCAAGCTGCAGGTTAATCATAGCATTTGTTGGCCCTGCGCCAAATATGGTCTTATTGTCAAGGTTGATTTTGTGCATACCTGCGGATAGCGTTACATTCAACGGTTCCTGCTGATATACCTGTGTCCGGGTATGTCTGAAACTTTTTCCTTCCAGGAGCCGGTTGAGTCCTCTTACAGGATCTATAAGACCGGCTACGATTTCTCTGAAAGCCCGGTTCCCACCATATACACGGTCATCCAGGATATTGGAGCTTACTCGGTAAAACACTTCACCTAAAAAGGCCCCGTTGACCGGCGTATTGATCAGATCATTATAAGACGGCCGGGTATTCTCACCAAAATACTCCCACATCAGGCTGCCTGCCACAGCGTAAGGAAAGGACTGCAAATAGTTATACCCCTGCGATCGCGCAGCATTAAAATATAACGATCCTGTGTAGGGATGGCCGACGAAATTGATACCAAAACGGTCATCATCCCACTCCCACCCTTTTTGAATATTGTACTTCCATGTACTCGGATCAATGTGCGAAAAGGGTTCATTCAATGCAAACCTATCCATCGTCCAGACAAAAACATTGGTTCCAACCACTTCAACCAGCGGCTTCCATGCGGGATATTTTTTGTTATATTTAATATCGTCATTCAGCAGATCGCCATATTTGTTCTTTACAGTAGTATCAACAAGCGGGCTTTTTGCAGGTGCATTTTTCCCGGTTGAATCATTTAATTGTTGCTTTTTTATTTGCTTAAATTGCTTGATCTGTTGTTTTGGCGTCCCCTTTCCGGGCACGATAGTATCAAGATGAGTAGTGGTTTTCTGGGCAGATGCGTTATTCAAAATAAACGTGGCGAATAGAACGGTTAATAACATTATTTGCGGTAAACGATTAGCCGTGCTGCAACGTAATAACATATATATTACCGCCGCAAGGGGTATATAAATACTCATAATAGGTAGAATAGTTGGTTATTATTAACAACTGATAAGCTTCTATATATGTTTTAACAACAACATATTGCATTACTATATAGACTATTATATTCACCATATAAACAAGATCATATAAAATAAGATGCCGGAGATCAACTTACAATCGATCATTACTTGTCCTGTATGCGGGCATAAAAAAGAGGAGACGATGCCTGTAGATTCCTGCGCATATTTTTACGAATGCGAAAGTTGCCAAGCAGAATTAAAGCCGCTTAATGTAGATTGTTGTGTCTTTTGTAGCTATGGCAGTGTAAAATGCCCGCCTGTGCAGTTATCGGGGCCTTGCTGTCATTAAAAAAAAATGCCGTTCTTACCAGGAACGGCATACCACTAATTAACCAATTTATAATTCACAGATAAAGTTCAGATAGGAATATTTTATTACCCCAAGCCGGTAAATTTGCTTATCCGGCAGATTTTCTTGCTTCTATTTGCTCGGGCTCTTCAGCCACCAGGTATTGCATTTGTATCGCGCTTTCTAAATCATCAAACGTGCTGGCATTGGGATCTGTACGTAATATAACCCTGCCGTCAGTTTCTATATATTCCACCTTTGCCCCGTAGCGCCATTGTATCAGGTGATAGTTCCAGGTTATGGTAGTAATCTTTGCCCCTTCTTTAAGTAGGCTCACTACGTTATCCTTGTTGGTTTTTACGCCCTTACCAAAACCGTTGCTTGCATCATGCAGAAAAACATCGGTAATGTATTCGACATCTTCTGCCCTGTGTTTCCAGATCCCGGAAATATAGTAATCCCAAGTTTCCATATATATAGTAAATGTGATATCCCCTACAGCACAATGCTAAATTACTAGGAATAAAAATGAGATACACCCCGTTTTTTCACGGTATTTTAGGGGGTGTAAAATGTGGAAAACTAAAAAAGCAGGATAAATCTACCCTGCTTTTTTGATTGAATTATTTAACTGGTTAGAAAGGCATCTCGTCAGCACTCGGACCATAACTACCTGGGATGGGAACATTTAGCAAGCGTAAATAAACGCCCAGCTGTGCGCGGTGATGTACTATCTGGCAATAAGCCATGCGTATAACCTCACTTTTAGGGCGCACGCTTAATACTTGCTCACCGTTAGCCAGCGTCCAATCTTCTTTCAATACTTCTTCATTGGTTTTGCTCAATGCTTCGCCGCCTTTGCGTACGCTTTCATCCAAAAATTGTAAAAGCTCGGCAGTATTATTAATAACCGGTTCCTTATGGCCTGAGGTAGCAAAATTAAGTCCCTCGTCTTCCACTGCTATTTCAACCCACGATGGGATATCGGCAATATGGGTAGCCAACCTGCGTACGGTCATGCTTTTTTCGTGCGGTTGCCAATCGTATTTATCGTCTGGTATACGAGCCAGCATTTTACGGGTAGTTTCGGCTTCCTGGTGCATTTCTTTTAATAATGATTCAATGGTTGTCATGGCGTGTTGCTTTTGATTTATAATTCAAAGTAACAATGAGCCAGTGACAGCCTTATGTCAGCAGTGTTTTTGCCATTTTATATCGAACAAAGTAAAACCCGAAAAGCCGCTCGCGTAAAAACACCCTATTTTAACTATTAAGCAGGTAGAACATGCGGAGTATTGCATTTATTTGTAACTTTATGGCTCAACCAGACGTTTTTACGGGCAAATTTTAATTATAAAAAACATTCGCCCTTAAAACCTTATTTCACCTATGCGGGTTGCCAAAATTCTTGCTCCAACCAGCGTTTTTGACATTTAGGAGACTGCGACCGAACTTATTTTTGATTAAAATTGTTTCGCCAAGCCGTTGCGTTTTTGAAGCTAAGAGAACAGAGAAATGACCATAGATAAATCTTTCTACCAACATATACTAGATAAGCAACAGATGACCGGTGCGGTTCCATCCAATAAAGAAATAGCGGAGTGGGCGTTGCAGGTAATCCGTTTGCTTTATCCTGAACAATCCAATCGCTTATTTACTTATGTGCACCAGCTCGAATCGGAATTTAAGAAGCTGGAGCATATGCTTTACGATATACTGAATGCCACACGGGGAACGCTTGACGAAAAGAACGAACAACTATCGATAACATTCTTTAATGGTTTGCCCGAATTATACCGCATATTAAATAATGATATACAAGCTACTTTTGATGGTGACCCTGCTGCAAAAAGCGAGTTTGAGGTGATACGGGCTTATCCGGGTTTCTATGCTATTTCATTCTACCGGCTGGCCCATGCCTTGCATCAGTTAGGTGTAGCGCTGATACCACGTATATTAACTGAGTATGCCCACTCAAAAACGGGTATCGATATTCACCCTGCCGCGCAGATAGGCGAATTTTTTCATATTGACCACGGTACAGGTGTCGTAATTGGCGAGACTTGCGTTATTGGCCGGCATGTAAAGCTTTTCCAGGGTGTTACCTTAGGTGCGTTAAGCGTAAGCAAAACCCCGGCACATACCCAGCGCCATCCGACAGTTGAGGATAATGTGGTGATTTATGCAGGAGCAACTATCCTTGGCGGCCGGACAGTAATAGGCGAAGGCAGTATTATAGGCGGTAACGTATGGCTGACAAAATCGGTACCGGCATATTCAAAGGTTTACCATACACACGAGGTGAGCCTGCTGAAAGAGAAAATTAAGGATTAGTGGGGGGGGGGTGAAGAAGTTGTAAAAGTTATAGTGGTTGAAGTGGTTAAAGCATTCACTAACTAGTACAACCGGCTCAACTACTACAACCTTTATAACCATTACAACTTTTACAACTACTACAACATCTACAACCAATTTAACAAAAACATGTCCACCATAATCGACCTGATCGGCAATACACCGCTTGTAGAACTAAAAAAGCTTAGTCCTAACCCCAACGTCATTATTTATGCCAAGCTGGAAGGTACCAACCCTGGCGGAAGCGTAAAGGACCGCGCGGCTCTGAACATGATCCGCAGTGCAATTGAGCGTGGCGATATCAGGCCCGGCATGAAGCTGATTGAAGCCACCAGCGGGAATACAGGTATTGCACTGGCCATGATATCTTGTATATATGGATTGGAAATAGAACTGGCATTACCGTCAAGCTCTACGAAAGAACGTACCCTGGCGATGGAAGCATTTGGCGCCAAAGTTACTTTGCTGGATGGTATCGAAGCCTGCCGCGATTATGCAGAGGAGAAAGCCGCAACTGGCGAATATTTTATCCTGAACCAGTTTGCCAATCCCGACAACTACAAAGCCCACATAAAAACTACCGGACCAGAAATTTGGCGCGATACGGAGGGCAAAATAACCCATTTTGTAAGTGCGATGGGTACTACCGGCACCATAATGGGTTGCTCAAGATATTTAAAAGAACAAAACCCCAATATACAGGTAGTGGGCTGCCAGCCGACCGACGGTGCATGTATACCAGGCATCCGCCGCTGGCCCGAGGCTTATCTGCCTAAAATATTCGAACCTGCCCGCGTAGACCGTGTAATGGACATTGCAGAACCCGAAGCAGTTGAAACAACCAGGCAACTGGCAAAGGTTGAAGGCATCTTCGCAGGTATGAGCAGCGGGGGGGCAGCAGCGGCAGCTATAAGGCTCGCGAAGGAGCTAAAAGAGGGCGTTATCGTATTTATCGTTTGCGACCGTGGCGACCGCTATTTGAGCAGCAATCTGTTCGGTTAATGAATTTTTGATAAAAATCACTATAGTAAATTACAATATTGATATAAATATAGTAAAATTACCCTATCAAAATTATCAATATATCAAAAACTAAGCCAAAAAACAAGTTTTTGGTCGCTCATTACCCTCCCAATCAAAAGTTATTAACATTTTTTTCGAAAAATGGTGTATTTTAATATAAATGTTGAAAAATTAGCATTAAAATAATAAAAAACTATTAGTCTGTTAACCCGATAGACTTTATATTTGTATTGATTCTTAATTATCAATCTAAAACAAAAACTTCGTTCTTTATGATTTAATTATGAGTTCAGTTAATTATTGAGAAGAAGAGAGAAAGCCCCAAACTTTCTCTTTTTTTATGCCTTAACTTTTCCGGGCACTTTCCTATCCTCTTTACCTATTGCAAATTGGCTTTTCCCGTCTTCAGTTTTTATCCAAACAATATCCCGCATTCTTCCAGATTGCTGCTGTATAATTGAGAAAAATCAAACGCAGATATCATGAAAAAAACAGCATTTATTTTACCCGTAATTTTTGCTTTTGCAGCAATCACCTATGCCCAGGACATTAAAATCAAAGACGTTCCTGCGGCGGCTAAAGAAGCCCTAATTAAAAAATACCCCAAAGCCACTAAAGTGAGCTGGGAGAAAGAAAAAGGAAATTACGAAGCCAACTGGGGCGGCAAATCAGGAGAAGATACTTCGGTACAGTTTACGCCTGCTGGCTCATTTGTTGAAGAGGTAGACGCTATCCCGGTTAGCCAGTTACCTGCAGAAGTTGCAGCTTATGTGAAGGCACATTACAATGGCGCCAAAATAAAGGAAGCGGGCAAAGTAACTGATGCTTCAGGAAAACATTTTTTTGAAGCAGAAATAAAAGGAAAGGATTTAATTTTTGATGAGGGTGGGAAGTTTGTGAAAGTGGATTAATCCCGTCATAGCCATTGTGGCTATACTTCTTAGCTGGAATGAATTAATGACCCGTAGGGTCTACCGCTTTGTAGAAAACAAAAAGCCCCCCCATTTGCCTCGTAGAGGCTTCCCATCTTCGCCCAAAGACGTCGCATTGTCGGTTTGGGGGTAGCCTCTACGAGGCAAATTATATATTATTGTTTTTTTCTACAAAGCTGTAGACCCTATGGGTCAATGTTAAGCGACATAAAAACCCTAAGTGATTTAATTACTTGCCTACCCGATCCTGCAATTGTTGTGGATAGCGGGCTCCTTCAATGGTAATTTTTGAAGAAGCTTCTTCAATTTGACGAAGATCATCAGCTGTTAGCATTATATCCGCCGCGCCCAGGTTTTCTTCCAGACGATGCAGTTTTGTAGTACCCGGAATAGGCACTATCCATGGTTTTTGAGCAAGCACCCATGCTAGCGCGATCTGGGCGTTTGTCGCTCCTTTCTGCTCTGCAATTTTACCAATCATATCAACCATACCCTGGTTAGCTTTACGGGCTTCAGGGCTAAAGCGCGGAACTATATTGCGGAAGTCATCGCTGCCAAATTGGGTATTTTCATTGATAGCCCCTGTAAGGAAGCCTTTACCCAGCGGACTAAACGGTACAAATCCTATGCCCAGTTCCTCCAGTGTTGGCAATATTTCTGCCTCAGGCTCTCTCCACCATAATGAATACTCACTTTGCAATGCAGCAACCGGCAATACAGCATGAGCTTTGCGGATGGTCTGCGCACCAGCCTCTGACATACCAAAGTATTTTACTTTGCCTGCCTGAACCAACTCTTTGACTGTTCCCGCAACATCTTCAATAGGCACCTCCGGGTCAACGCGGTGCTGATACAGCAGATCGATACGGTCGGTCTTTAATCTTTTCAATGATGCGTCGGTTACAGCGCGTATATTTTCCGGGCGACTGTCTACACCTGTAAATGGCGATCCGTTTTTAAAACCAAATTTAGTTGCGATAACCACCTGGTCGCGGAACGGTTCAAGGGCCTCGCCCAAAACTTCCTCATTCACATACGGACCGTAAGCTTCAGCCGTATCAAAAAAAGTAACGCCTTTATCAAATGCCGCCCTGATCAGTTTTATAGCATCGTTTTTATCTGTAGCAGCGCCATATCCAAAGCTTAAACCCATACACCCTAAGCCGATAGTTGAAACTTCAAGTTCTTTACCTAATTTTCTTTTTTCCATTATTGTTTTCAATCAAAATTTCATCGCTGATGTGCGATTAACAATACGATACAAAAGTAATCCGCTTACAGAGCGGCATGGTAATGATTATCAAACAAAAGATTAAGAAATTCAAACAGCTTTTATCCTTAACGACCTGGGTACTGTGCCTGTTATTCTTTTAAAATAGTTGTTAAAGTAGGTGGGATATTCAAAGCCAAGGGCATAGGCAATTTCGGCAATGCTCCATTCGGTATGTTGCAATAGCGCCTTGGCTTCGCTAATGATCCGGTCTGCTATGTGCGAGGTAGTGGGCTTGCCGGTAATTTCCCTTACAGAACGGTTCAAATGATTAACATGTACCGAAAGATTATTGGCATAATCCTGGGCAGTTTTCAAACGCAGGGGACGGTCGATACTTTCAATCGGGAATTGTCTTTCCAGCAATTCAAGAAACAGGGCCGTTATACGTGAAGACGCATTTTTATGCATTACATAATTAGCCGAAGGCTGCATCTTTAATGCCTCATGAATGATCAGGTTTATATAATTGCGTATCAGGTCGTTCTTATAAATATAATCTGTATTGCCCTCCTCTATCATCTTCCTGAAAACGGTGCCGACAAACTCAGCCTGGTCGGCATTTAACGGAAAAACCGGCGTGCCACCTATTTTGAACATCGGCGACTCCTGCAACATGCCGGAGCGATCATTCGCAGCCATAAAATCCTCAGTAAAAAGGCAGGCGTAACCTAATTGATTGGGTGATAATAATTCGACGGAATATGGAACATGCGGATTGGCGAAAAATAAATTATGCCCATTAAGTTCAATGCTTTTATCGGCATAATGAATGATGCAATTATTATGAATGATACAAACCTTATAATAATCGCGGCGGCTATAAACCGGTGGCTTGCTCTCCCCGGTCTCAATCTGATAGACGTTAAAGCCTTTCAACCTCAGATTGGAGGTATTGGACACAGCGATATCGCAATCATTGTTTTTTTCCATACTGCAAAATTAAGGAAAACAAACAAAAAGCATCAAGTATTCCTGGATCAGACCAAAACAGCTGCGCTGAGTCTGTTTTCTACTTAAAAACAGAAATTTCACAGTTTTTTATCGTTCTAATTAAACTTTTTTAAAAAACTATTGTTATTCCATCATACAATCAGTAATGATAGTATGCCTTTTAAATAATTAATTAGGGGAAATAGCCGGACCGCAAAGTCCGGCTATTGTTTTATGATCATTTTTTGAGTTGCGTGGCGATCAGTTTCTCCAACTGATCCAGGCTTTGATTAAGATAGGTGATATCCCCTGAAATTTTGGATACCGTGATACCACCCTCTATCATAGCGATCATCAGCGATGCGAATGCCGCTACATCCACATTCTCCTTCATCTCGCAAGAACGTATGCCCTGGTGAATAATGGCCGATATGCTGCGATGCCACGAGTTAATAGCCTCACCCACCTTTTTCTTAAGCGGTGGATGTGTATCGTCGGCCTCAACGCCAGCGTTTACGATCGGGCAACCGGCGGATAGTGTCGGATTAAAAAGTCCTTTGCGATAAACGTTCACGTAAGCCAGCAATTTGCCCATTGCTGTAGGGTTCTCGCTTTGAACAGACATTACACGCTGTCGCATTCGCGTCAGGTTGTAATCAAACGCGGCTAATGCTACTTCATCCTTATTTTCAAAATTGCCATAAATGGCACCCTTGGTAAGCCCGGTTGTCTCGGTGAGGTCAGACATGGATGTACCGGCATATCCTTTTCGATTAAATACGGGAGCAGTCTTCTCAACTATAAACTCCCGTGTGCGCTCTGCTTTTCCCATATACAAATATAATAAATTATACCGATGGGTATATTGATCCGTATGTAATTTTTTGTGAGGGGGAATAGATTATCTAATCTACTAATTTTCAGGAAGGAATAAAAGGATATTAAATTATAAATTAATTACCGGCCGGGAGCTTTCAAGCAACTTCATCCCGTCATAAGCTGTCTTCATCGCGACAGAATTATGATCGTCCTGGTCATAGAATTTATAACTGAAGTGCAGACCATTTCCAGGATTTTGTTGCAGGATATCGCCCAATTCAAAAATACTTCGGACGTGATTAGTCTTGTTAGATGTATCGGTTTGAATATGTTCGATATCTTTAAAAGCCGGCGCTGTATTAGCTATGCTAAAATATAGCCATTTGTTATCAAACTTTTCCTGGCTCAGTATTTCACGGGCCTCGTTCAGCATCATTTTGTCGTCCCACCACATGCTCGGGTCGCTGGCAATGTAACCGTTAAACATTTCAGGATGATGCAGGAGAATATTTATAGTGGTTAATCCGCCTAATGAATGCCCCATTAAAATACGCTCGGACGAAACCGGGTATTTCTCTTCTATATACGGGAACAGTTCATCTTTAATAAAAGCGATAAAATTATCTCCGCCGCCTGAAGGTCTGAACTCCCTGGTTCGTTTACCCTTCGAATCCCGAATGGAGTGAGTAGGTGTCAGATCGCGGCTACGGTTGGTATTGCGTATGCCTACAACAATAGTATCCCTGAACACTTTGCTGCCATCAGGGGCTTCTTTTTGCATCAGATCGCGGAAACCTGCGTACTGCTCCTCTGCATCAAACAGGTAAACTACGGGGTATTGGTGCTGCTTTAGTTCGGGGTCATCTTCTGTTTTGGGCAGATAAATCCAGATGTCACGCTTTTCGCGGAGTATCTCTGAATAAAGACAATCGCCCTTGCAAATAAAAACCGACCTACGTTTTATTGTACGCGCACTGATAATGATCATCAGGATTACTACAGCTAAAAATATCGCAAGCGCCATACGGTTTACTTTGAAACCCTAAACTATAGATTTTTGATAAAATAAGGAAATAGAGAGAACGCTTATCAGGGAAATCGCTTTAAAAATGATGTAGATTGGAGGCTCCTATGGAGCCCGACTGCCTTGTTTATATTTACTATAAACAGGTTATTCCTACGGAATTAAAAGCCCGAATCAATAACCTTACGAGCTCCGTAGGAGCTTCCTGTTTATAGAAAAAATGAGAAGTTTTTTTAGGCTCCGTAGGTGCCTCCTTCTATAAGCGATTTTTATGGTATGCCTATCCTGCAGCCTTCTGTTCGCCTGCATCCGGGTTGCCTTGTAACTCTTTCAGCTGCAACTCAAACACGCGCATACGCGCATGCAATATATCAACCTCGGTACGCAGCATTTGTATTTCGGTAACCAGCTTGGGAGAATCCGCCTTGTCTATCTTCTTTTCGCCGGTGCCAAGGATGAGCCATTCGGGGGAGTATTTAAGCTGAAAGCAAAGCTTTTTGATCAGGTAATAGCTTACCTCCTGCTTGCGGTTGATGACCTTGCTGATAAATCCCTGATCGACACCGATGCTGTTGGCCAAGGCCAGCTGACCGCCATGATCTTTTACAATTACTTTTAAGCGTTTTACTATTGCATCGTCAGACATCCGGGCTGTTTTTCTGCAATAATAATTTATTTGGTGGGGAAAATGAAAAAGGTTGAAAAAGTAAAAACTTAATCAACCTTTACAATCAATCAATCAACTGATATTATGATAATAGAATTCTAATTAGGCATGTACTTCAACCGGGGTACCTACTGACGCCCTGAACTTGTTTACGCTGATGAGCAGCGAGCCCAGCTTGGCATAATATGCAGTAAGCGGCATTTCGCGGTTTTTATAGCCGGCAACCAATTTGTCCAGCTGTTTTATCAGGCCTTCTTTAGCCTGCTCGGTTTCATTATCACCATAGTCGGGGATATTTAACGCCGACCTGATAGCAGCAATTTTCAACTCCGCTGAACGCAGCATAAACAGCGGCGGCACATTTTTATTGTGTCTTAAAATGTCATTAACTTTCTTCCTGTTCCTGATATCATACATGATGATCATTAGAACGATGAAAGAGCCAGCTCCTAAAAACAGATAAAAGTAGTTCATAACAGCGAAAATTAATTAAGTGAAATGATTGCCTGATATTATGTGTTATTTAAACACAATAGAGAGTTCTACGCAATTATGAATTAACTAGTTACGCTGATTGTAAAAAATGTTATTAACATTTTATGGAAACTTGGAGGGGAAAGAGATGATCCAGCCATTGGTGGTTACGGTCTCTTCGCCGGATGCGCTGATATCGCCTGTTATTGGCAGGCCATCTACATAGGCATTAATAGCAGTATGCAGTACATTACCCAATACATCTACCTTCAACTGGTCTCCTGCCAGGGCGGGTACTGCTATAAGATAAGGGTGATTGATGTTGACCACGCTGTCAACCAGTTTGGATGCGCCTCCGTGTATCAGGTATACTTTTACGCTGTAAGCTGAATCGTGCGTTACTGCAACACGTACCAATTGGCCGTTAATATCCGCTGAATTGAGTCTTTGCATGGCTGTACTCGTTACAGCAACCGTGGGTGTCAGCACACCATCATGATAATATACATACGGCTCTGATGAAGCTATAGTAAGCGCAGTGCCTGTAAGATTAGTGATCTTAAAATCCTGGGTGGTATTATCCGGGTAAACCACATGGATATTCAACTTGCCATCCTCTGTTCCGGACAGGGCGTATGTACCTGTTTGCACGGTATTAGGATCGGGCCTGATGGTAACTGTATTTAAGCCATCAAACGCAAATGCTGCAGCAGGTAAGTTCTGACCTGGCAACAATGGCTTACCCGCATCATCAACCACAGTTAAGGTCTTAACGGGAAACACCCATGTTCCTTTCAATTGTGTATTTACCTGGGCAATGTCAGCCTGGCTAAGCGTAACGTTTGATTTCGAATCCTTTTTACATCCGCTAAATGCAATCCCTGCGACCAACAAAACAAGTAATAACTTTTTCAAAATGATTCGTGTTGAGTATCCGTTGTAAAATTTGTAAAGGCAAACCGCGGTACTACCGGCTTGCCTTTATACGTATAAATATATGTCTATTGTTTCAGCGTATGTGCTTAAAGCTCACGCACTTTTATGTTTCTAAACTCAATATGGTGGCCATGGTCCTGCAAAGCAATATGCCCTTTATGGAACGTACCAAAGGCTTTCCATCCTTTAAATTTACTTTTGGCCACCATCTCTTTCCAGTTATCATCCCACATATGGGTTTTTACGGTTTGTGTGCCGTTCAACCAAAAAGTGAGCTCGCCATTTTTTAACCTGATAACTGTGTGGTTCCATTCGCCTGCAGGTTTCTCAACTTCTTTAGCAGGTGCTATCATGTCATACAAAGAAGCAGCCAAATGGTTTGCCTGTTTGTTATCTTCAGCTTTTTTATCGTCAAGTAACTGATGTTCAGGGCCGGTAAGATAGGTAGCATCATAAGCTTTATCCTCATGCACCAGGAAAATAATACCGCTATTACCTTCTTCTGAAATGTTCCAGTCGATAGACAATTCAAAGTTCTCATACTCTTTATCGGTCACTATATCGCCTCTGCCCTCTTTAACCGCAGCATCAAGCTGCAGTGTACCATCTTTAACTGTCCAGGCGGGGGTTGCTTCTGTTTTCAGGTAGCTGTGCCAGCCTTTTGTTGTTGTACCATCAAACAGTAGCTGCCAGCCTTCTTTTTTTTCTTTAGCCGTAAGGGCATTGTTGGTTTGGGCCATCAGGCTGCTACCGGCCAGCAAAAGAGCTGGTAGAATAAGCATTCGTTTCATTTAGTTGATTTTTTAAAGGTATTTGTTTTAAAAAGGTAAATGTAAATAAATAAGGATTGTTTGAAAGCCCTGTGAGTAAAAAGTAAGAATGTGGAATGTTATTGTTACTTAGCATAATCGAACTCTGCTAGCAAATCTTCGTCAATTTAGAAAAAAGTTAATTTAGGAGATAAATGAAGGATAATCAAAACAATGCGACTAGATTGGCATCAGAATTAAAAACATTAATCAGTCGATTCAGCCATAAAAGCTTTACTGCTCATCTTTGTTTTATGGGCAACGTCCATATAAGGCAACGATCTGAACAAATCAAATTAAGATCACCAATAAGGCAACTAATGTACCTAATGAGCCTTTATCATGCAACTGATTTTAAGGGCAATGAACCATATATCGCTACGAGCAGTGAGCATAGACGCATAGTTAAATTACTGAATGCAATCGAAATGGGCTATGGATATAACGCATCTCTGAAAAAATCAAAAAAGATTTCTGACGAAGAATTCAATCAAATAATTGTTACTAATAGCACTTTCTTAAATTATTATCTCAATGCACCATTGAGTTTTTTTGAGCAAGATATTGAACGAATTCGGGAAACATTCACACATTCCGAACCATATATAATTGCAGAAACGGGTCTAGCGATTGACGATTTCTTAAATTTTTTCGCACTACTCACAAATTTAGAAATCAAACGAGTCAGCGAGTATCTGAATTACAACTACGAAAACGACGCATTATTGGAATCAATTCGCCGAGGCAAAAATCCAAGCACACTCTCGCTTGATCAAAAAATACACCTGATGGATGTAGCGGAGAAAGCGATCTTTAATATGGCGATTCCTCTCAAGGATATTTATGCTGCAATGGGGGAAAAAAAGGCCCAAACTCTTCTAGTTTATTTTACGCTTTTTAGAGCGGATAATCCAAATTACCTTTATTATACTGACGTCTGTGGGTACCTTCGTCATCCAATCATTATGATGGATAGCGAACACATCGTTATGGTTTATTCCAAGCAATTGATCAATGCTATTTATGAATTTCTATTCGAATTATGTTCTCAAAGTGATGCACCAGGCAGGAAGATTTCCGAAAGACGTGATGACTACTTAGAGAGAAAAACCAGAGAAGTCTTCAACGATTTTTTTGGTCGCGATGCCAAAATATATTCCTCTTATTACGTCAATGAAAATGAGAAGGATTTACTAATTCTTGTTGGTAAAAGTGCATTTATAGTGGAATGTAAGGCAAATAAGTATCGAGTCCCATTCCGAGATCCAATAAAGGCTTATCAACGAATCGGGGATGACTTCAAAAAATCAATTGGCAAAGGTTATATGCAAGCTAAGGAAGTGGAAGACTTATTTTACGGAGAAAAGCCTTTTGTAATTAGAGATAAAAACAAAAAAGGTTTGGCAACAATAAATCCAGAAGAATATGAGGACATTTTTACGTTAGTTGTGACTCAAGAACGATTAGGTCAGATCCAATGTGATTTGTCCTATCTTTTGACTATTAATGACGACGATAATTATCCTTGGTCCGTAGCAATTGACGACCTTGAAACCTTTCTAATTACGCTTAAAAGAAAAAGCAATGCGATTGAGGAATTTACGGATTTTCTGCTAGCGAGAGAACAGCTACAAGGGCGAGTATTTTGTTATGATGAATTAGAATTATGCGCTTATTTCCTTTTCGATCATGAAGCATTTATTCGTAATTGTAATCGCAGCGAAATTTTAATATCTAGTCCAGATATGAACCGTTTTTTTGATCTTCTTTATCAAATAGGTTTTGGTTTTAAAGATGAATTACATTTACAAGATAAACTAAAACGCTCAAACTTAGAAGCGGAATCTGTTGTCAAATTTCACAAACTAAAGCGTCCTGCCAGAATTGCCGCCTACTTGGAAAACGCCAAATCAGTTTAGCAAAAAAAGAAATCGGCGGGAATTAAGCCAAAGCAGGAGAATAGCTATCGACCTGATTTGTTTTAGTACCCGGACGTGAAAGGATATTTACCAGGTAGTTGCATTGTTTCTGGAATTGCATGCAACAACATTCTACACATAAATGACCGTCGCCATCAATGGCAACTTGCGGGTGCTGTTTATGGTTAGTACAGTAGATCGATTCAATAAATGTTTTTACCGTTGTTGCCTTCATATCAATGGGGGAATATGCGTTTATCTTACTGCTACAACAACCGATTTTCGCAATGGTTTGCCTAAATGTTAATATTTTTTACACACGGATAAAAAAGATTAAACTCTTTTTAGATAGCCTAGAATACACAATTGACTGATAATCAAAATATTCTCATTTTAACCTAAATAATGGCCATGAAAATGCTCATATCTTTTTCTAATTGTGACGCGTACAATGGGTGTATTCAGATAACATGAACAAATTAAAACAAATCCAGAACCTGATTAATATGCGTAAAGAAGAAGTGATCCGTTTTTTACAACTGTTGATGTACTACGAGGTATTACCTCTGGATGCCGAAGTAGAGACAGATTACAGTGAAACAGGAAAATATTGCCTCCGGACGGGCTTTGTTAACGCAACTCCCGACGGAAACTATATTATAGCTGCCAAAGGATGGGATTTGCTGACCGGCAAAATTCAATGGGATGACCAGCTACCTTATCTGAGCACCAATTCACAGGTAAGTGATAAAACCGTTAAAACAACTTACTGGCTCGCAGGAGCAGCCGTGGGTGGGATATTGGTTTATGAGCTGGTGATAAAAGTAATTTTTAGATAATTTGGTGAATGGTCAATATTATATTCAATAATTCACTAACTCAATAATTCACTAATTCCCTTCAATCGGCAGTATAAACCAAAAGGTGCTTCCTTCGCCTTGCTTGCTGTCGACCCCTATTTGTCCGCCGTGCTTTTTTATAATTTCCGAACTAATATATAATCCTAATCCCAGTCCTGAGTTATTAAAGCTATTAACCTCAGCGCGATAGTACCTGTCAAAAATATAAGGTAACTTCTCAGGAGCTACACCGGGACCATTGTCTTTCACCGAGATTCTCGCATCGCCATTAGCCTGCTCCACACGTAAAAATATATCTTTTGATTGCGGCGCATATTTAATAGCATTATTCACCAAATTCACTACTACCTGGTCAATCCGCGCTCTGTCGGCACATACCTGCAATTCTCTGTCGCCTTCTACAATCAGGTTATGTTTGTCAGCCGCATGTATATGGTGGCAGCATTCCATCAAAAGATCAGTAATAAGAAACTCTGTTTTGGCCAGATGAAGGTGCCCCTGTCCTATCTGACTTGCATTCAGCAATTCTTCAACCAGCTCCGTTAGTTTATCAATATTTCTCCTGGACCGTTCTATCAACTTTGGCATCATGTCGTGTTGCGGTTCTGATTTCATCCTGTCCAATAACTGTATAGAAGCTTTAAGCGTAGTGATCGGTGTTTTTAGTTCGTGGCTGGCGATGCCGATAAAATCGTCCTTCTTCTGCTCCAGTATTACCCTTTCCGTCACATTATAAAAATTGGCCACTATTGCACATACTGCTTCATCATTTAAAAGATTGGTAATCGAGTTTTCCATCCATATCCACCGGCCATCCTTGTGCCGCATACGATGAATAAATGAAATATTTTCACCCGGATGTTCTAACAGCTCTTTCATCCTGGCTTTCATTTCCTCCAACTCATCCGGATCGGCTAATACCCAGGGTTCCATCACCAAAAACTCGTCAGCTGTGTAACCGATAATCCGCTCTATGGATGGACTCACGTATACCCTTTTCCCTTCGCGGTTAGTTAACACAATACCTTCCGAACCCTTCTCTATCATCGCCCTGAACAAGGTCTGTACCTGGTTCACACGCCGGTAAGCCGACATGATAGCCGAACTTAAAAGAATTATAAAAGCACTCTCAGCTAAAAAAACTGCTATTTTATAAAATGCCAGTCCTGTAAAGGTGAACTCATTTTGAGGTAAAATGAAAAAATAATCAGCCGCAATAGCTGACAGAACAATAGCCACCACCGCCGGACCAATACCTGCTGTTATAGTGCAGAGGCAAATTATTGCAAAATATAAAAGAAATGGGCTGCTTGAACTAAGGGGGCCCAGTAGCTGCAATTTCAAAATAGTGGCAATTATAACCAGGACTACCGGCAAACCATATCTGAAATAGAACGGCCCGTTCTTACGTTTTTCAGACCATATCAGAAACCTGTGTACAGTGTTTGTTTCGCTAAATAATGGTCTGACGTTTTTCATTTTACAGAAGGCATTGGCGGATAAGGCGAACTACAAATATAATAATCTAAGCCACTTAAATGTTTTATCTTCTGACAGATAAGTGCTATAGCCAGAATTGTATAATTTCACAGCGGGTATAAATAACATCGCCAATAACAATGACTATTACCTATCGGATTGCAAATACTAAGGAAGATTTTGAAACAGGTAAAAAATTATTTGAAGAATATGTAAATTCTCTAAACGTCGATCTGTCATTCCAGGATTTTTCAAAAGAGCTGGATACTGTCAGCCAGCAATATAATAAGCCTTTAGGTGGTTTACTGCTGGTTTTTGCTGATGTGTTGCCTGCGGGATGTGCGGGAATAAGACGATTAGATGACGGCATTGCCGAGCTGAAGCGCATGTATATAAAAAATGAATACAGGGGATTTAAGATTGGCGTAGCACTTTTGCAACGATCCATTGAACTCGCTAAAACCCTGGGATACAAAAAACTCAGGCTGGATACCCTTGCCAGCATGACCAAAGCGCAACAACTTTATAAATCATTTGGCTTTTACGAGATCGGAGCCTATCGTTATAACCCACTTGTGGGGACTATTTATATGGAAAAAGATTTGCAAGGAGAAATACATAAATAATTCGAAACAGCGGACAACCAAAGCGTGTCTCAAAATACCGCTAAATCGCCCCAAAGAATACCGTGAAAACACTGTGCCGATTATTCTTTTTAAGCGCTACTATTATGATAAATTAACCTTTATCATTTTATGCCACCAATCACACTTCCGGGCAATGTTCAACAAGCACCAGCAGGTACTTTGGGCTTTGACGCAAACTCTGTACTATCTGCCACCAACGCACAGGATCTTAAAAATGCAGGATATGATTTTTGTATTCGTTATATCCCCCGTGTTGCAAGCCTTGCCGCCGGCAACCTTACCAACGCAGAGGCTTTAACTATTTTAAACGCGGGGCTGTCACTTATGGCCGTGCAGCACGCAGCGCTACCCGGCTGGGCGCCCAATGCAGGTCTTGGAACTGCCTATGGAAGTTATGCTGCCACATATGCAAGCCAGGTAGTAGGAATTCCGCAAGGTGTCAACATTTGGTGCGACCTCGAAGGTGTCGCTCCGGGTACTGCAGCTGCAGATGTTATAGCTTATTGCCAGGCATGGTATGATGCGGTGAACAGTGCAGGCTATGTACCAGGGGTTTATGTAGGCTATGATACTATGCTTACATCTGTGCAATTATATAACCTTCCATTCGGGCATTATTGGCGGGCGTATAATGGTCCGCAAGTAGCTACACGTGGATTTCAATTGCTACAAAAAACGCAAAAAACGGTTGGTGGTGTCACTATCGACCCCGATGTCACACAAAATGACAATATGGGCGGCAACGTTCTCTGGCTCTCTTAAATTTGATCGTCTGATTAAATAACTTCGTCATCAAAAACTTCCCAACCAAGCGGTTCAGTTAGGTCCGTTAGCTTTTTCAACGAATGTGCAGGTAATGATTTCTTTCTCACCCTTCGGGTTTTGCCGGGGGTTCTCGGGAAGCTTGATCTATAGATGTATTTCCTGGTTGAAAAGTTAAAATCAGAAGAGCGCTCATACCCGCCCGAGTGGCTTGTTCTACTGGCATCAACCAGGTAGAAATCATTCATTTGATACCCGATCACATATAGCAGCTTATCTTCCCCGCCATCATGCGCCAAATCGAAGTAAAGATATAAAAGGCCCTTAGCTATCGTTATATCCTTGTAAGGATCAGCATCATACACTTCCCGACTGCGCAGTATAAAAGTATTATGCTGTAACTTCAGCTCATAATGATTACCGATATTGAAGGCTATCATTAATATTCTTGGGTGAGTATCCTCGCCATGTTCGGTGATCCTGCGGCGGCATTCCAGTATCATCGCCACATCTGCCCTTTTATCTCTATTTAGGTCACCTGTTACTGTATCTTTTATCTTCCAGCCTTTGGGTACAAAGTCTTCAAGTCTTTTGGCAGATTTAGGGAGCACAGGAAATATGGAAGGCTTTGCTTTATTGAGATGTTTTGCTTTTTTGTGATGCTGACCGAAAGCGACTTGCATACTCATGACATGAATAGCAACTAAGCAAACGACTACAAGGGGGGCTCGTCTCATTGTGCAAGGTTTAATTATTATACGAGACAATACCGTTTAGGGTTTAGTTCATCAACACTTAACCCGACCCGTCGTAATCGTGCAGGCTGGTGAGTGTTCACAAGCGTTCATGGCGTTCATGAACGCTACAAAACCCTACAAAACAAGAAAAGCCTTAAAAAAGGCTTTCTTCTAAAAAAACTACTTGGAAATGATACCTGCTTTGTGCCCAATTTCACGCCACAGGCTTTACTGTTATGTTTGGTAAGATTTATTAAGCTGCTTCTGTTAGTTGCGAATTAGCATAGTTGTAATTCGGAATAGATTTATCGCACTTACTGCATTTGCATGTAGTGCCATTGTCCTGCCAATCGTGCGAACATGGTGTTTTTGCATTCAGCTTCGCCGTGACTAAACCTATCACTGCTACTAAGACGATAAAAGAAAGTATGTAAATCATGGTATAAGTGTGTTTTTATGTTTTTCGTTTTATCTTAGGCAAAAGTCAGACCAACCGTTTTTGAACTTAAAATGCAGTTTTGGAGTGTATAGTATTGTGGAAAGTGAATATTTTATTCCCCATCTGATACTCTTTCGCCCCAATTTGTGTATCCTCAAACCTGGAAAAAGTGGGGCCAAACCGTCTATTTTCCGCCAAAAACAGCCAGAAACATAAAATTGCAGACACTGTGATTTAAATTTTGGTCAGTGTGGTTTTGACGTGCCCCAAACCACCTCAGTTTCGCCCCAAATCGGTGTTAAAAGAATATTATTTTATAATAAAGCTTTTGTCAGCTTTGCTTTTTACTTTTACCAGCATGATCATCCGCCCCGCTATATTAAATGACATTCCCGGCATTATGCAGCTCATTGCCGAGGTAGTACCAGTAATGAATGCCGCGGGAAATTTTCAATGGGACAATTCCTATCCCAATGCCGAAGTGTTTGAGAAAGACATCGAACTGAGCCAGCTTTGGGTTGCAGATGCCGATGGTGACATTGCAGGGGTATCGGCCATCACAACCGACCAGGAAGCTGAGTATGCACAAGTAGGGTGGGATATTGGCGAAACTGCTATCGTTACACATCGCCTGGCTGTGAGTACCCGGTATCGCGGACAGGGCATTGCTGCAAAACTAATGCAGCAAGCCGAAAGCGAAGCTATAAGGCGGGGCATAAAAACGCTTCGGATCGATACCAATACCAATAATAAGGCTACACAGGAATTGTTCCCAAAACTCGGCTACAAATACGCCGGGGAAATAGGTTTAGGCTTCCGGCCGAATTTGAGATTTTATTGTTATGAAAAGAGACTGGATTGATTCCTCTCTCAACACCTATCAGATTAATTATTGGTTATTTAATTGTCTCGTTTGTAACAAAATTTTTATACAATACACATTCAATTGATGCACAATCAGATACAAATCTCACCTGTTCCAATAGGGTTTTACGCGTTTTTCCGAACAATTTGTATCTAACTGATAATCAGTATTAAAAACATCAAAAATTTAAAAATATCCTTTAAGGCAATAATCGCCATAAACGGATTAATAAAGCCCACTTTCTATACTTATAAGTTAACTATTATTGCACAATAATTAATTCTAAGTATATTTGTATATCCCCTCTACACTATTGCTTTTTTAAACATTAGTTACGTATATTTATTCCCCCCGACTATGGCGAATAACCTTTTCCAACTCATAATCAACAACTTCAGCGTAGGCACCTGGCTGCAAACCCTCGTTTTTTATTTTGTGTTGTTCGCTCTTGCCCATATTATCCTCGTTCAGCTCGATCTGTCAATTATCAAATTAGGAAGCCGCAGATCATCACTCGACTGATCAGTTCGATCTTTATCTTAATACTTCTTCAAATTATTCTTCATTCGTCCGGTATTGGCTGCATTTTTTATTTTCATCTGCCTCAATACCAGATAATTTGATTAAACTTGATCATACAAAACCTTCACACGTATGAAAAAGTTATTACTTGCCGCAGCCTTTTTGATCCCCTTATTTGCATGTGCTCAAACCAAGCAGGATCCCTTTAATTACAAAGCCGAAGACCGCTACCTGTATTATGGCGACGTGGTAAAAGTGGATTCCTCACTCACTGTTTCCGATCTGTATAAGGATGCCAAACTCTTTGTTACCAAGCTGGCCCTGGTCAATACTAAAATAACTACTGATGATCTGGCTGGAGGTACACTGATAGCTGACATTGAAGAGCCTGCAACCTACAAGACCCAAACTGGCATAGGCGACGACCCTATGACGTTAAAATACTCTGTTAAGATAGAAATGAAGAAGGGGCGCTATCGTTACACCATTGACAATATTGTGGTGAGCTATGAAGACGATAAAAAGACCGCTCCGCATACACTGTACGATCTGAACAAGGAAAAAGGCGGCGGCATCATTGGTGTAGGCAAAGAGAAACGCGTACTAAAAGCAATGGACGCCCTGTTTTTAAAGAAGATCGATTTATTGGCAGCCAATATGAGTAAACGCTCCGACGATTTTTGACCTATTTAATCCTGTAGCGCAAGCAGCAAATTTCATTGTTGTAACAGTTAATATATCTCAACAAAAGTGGAGAAATTGGCCTTTTCAGGCCCTTTTTATTAACTTTAAATCAATGCGTTTGCAATCTCGTTTACATAACTTTATGCCCGTAAACCAAAAACAGATTAATTATGAAAAACTTAATTTTAGTGCATGGTTTTTGGGCAGATTCATCATGTTATTCTGCCATTATCCCGGTTTTACAACGGGCAGGTTACAATGTATTGGCACCGCAAATGCCGTTGTCGTCTATTGTTGATGACGTCGCAGCTGTAAAAAGAGCGCTCGACACTATTGAGGGCGATTGCCTGCTGATCGGCCACTCGTACGGCGGTGTAGTTATTACTCACGCAGGAACACATCCCAACGTAAAAGGGCTGCTTTACATTGCGGCATTCGCTCCAGAGAAGGGAGAGACAATGAACGATTTGCTGGGCAAAAACCCACCGACACCGGCACTCCCGTTCTTTGAGGTAAAGGATGGCTATGTGTGGTTACAGCAGGAAGGTTTCCGTACAGCATTTGCCCAGGATCTGCCAACTGAGCAGATTGATGTTTTGTGTGCCGTACAAAAGGTACCTAATGCCGCTATTTTAGGAACTTCAGCTACTGAAGCTGTATGGAAAGACAAAAGATCGTGGTTTATTATTTCAAGCGAGGATAAAACCATTGATCCTAACCTGCAGCGTTTTGAAGCTGAGCGGATGCAGGCAACAGTAGAAGAAGTTACTGCAAGCCATGTTTCCATGATTTCACAGCCTGCCAGGGTTATTAAGTTTATTGAAACAGCCGCTGAAGAACTTTTAGAGCGTCAGTTCGCCCACGTTTAGAATCAGGATTTATTATTTAAACCTTATCTGGTTGATAAATAAATAAAAAATGAAAGCCCGGTAGTAAGAACTGCCGGGCTTTCATTTTTACAGGTAATCAATTATTTACCCATTTTCTTTGAAGTGTCCTTCTTTGCTGTGTCGCGTTTCATTTTATGCTTTTTGGTTGTATCCTGTTGCATAGTTGGATGAGCCGACACAGCAATTGCTCCGAATGTGAATGCTGATAACAACAGCGCTGCAAATAACTTTTTCATAGTTTTAATTGTTTTTTTGGTTAATCAATAAGACAATTATCTAAAGCAACCCCATTTGTAACAGCTTTGTTTAAATTAATTTTTTTTATTTCAATGAAATATTTGTTGCAACATCGATACTTGAAGTTAAAATGGTGAATGGTCAATAACATTTACTCACTATTCACTACTCACCATTCTCTAATCTCTAATCTCTAATCTCTAATCTCTAATTTCTAGCCCACCGCTCTTGCATTCCATAAAAAACTTTTTTAACTTTAGATATATCGATTTGTAATGGAAAAGTTACAGTGCCCGGAATGTAAATGTGAGAATATCGCTGTTCATAGCAAACGTCGTTATTTTCTGTATGCGGCTATTTGCCTGTTCTTCGTAATGCTCGGCTACCTGGTAATTCGTACACCTCTATTAAAACCGGGCGAATGGAATGCTAGCTTGATGATGTTTATCATATTCAGCGAAACAGTGTTTTGTATCGGTATTGTCCTGGCTATTTATTACATCGCTCTTGGCGTCCTTAAAAAACACACTACTTATTTTTGCCGGAGTTGTAAGCATGAGTTCGATCATGAATTCGTAGTGCATCACAGCACTCACAGCAAGTAATATTCTTTTTCCTCATCCCGGTCTGGTTTTTGCAATAACTAAGTACCTAATTATCTTGGACTAACCTTATTGCCGATGCTTAACCATACCGGGTCACTTAAAAAACCGAAAATAAACCCTGATGTATCTGAATATATATGGGATTTGAAAACCAGGCGCTATAAGCGCAACCCCTATTATCGCCCCGACCGGGTTGCTACTCAATCTGTTACGTACGGAGCTATAATATTGATCATACTGATCACCATAGTATGGTGGCTGAAATAGGGAATACTGCACCATAACTTATTATTTACCCTCTATGCTTTAATTCTGGGTAATATCCACCCCAATTTCGTAACAATTCCGCGATAGGTTTTGAATTGTAATTCGGACAGATAATATTTTTAATAGATTTGTTTTTGACAATTAAAACAGCCTTTCATAACTCTTTCATGCGCAAGATATTCTCACCATTAACCTGCATTATATTCACATTGATCATAATTTCAGGATGTAATAAAGCCACCAACTCTGATAATAAAACATCCGGTAAAACAGATTTGAAATTACCCGATGGATTTTCATCCTCTATTATTGCTGATTCTATCGGCCCTGTAAGGCACCTGGCTGTAAATAAACAGGGTGAGATATATGTGAAATTGAACGCCCTGAAAGATGGTAAGGGAATTGTGTTTCTTGCCGATACAAACAATGATGGCCTGATGGAGCAAAAGTTTGCTTTTGCAGTCTACCCCGGCACCGGCATTCGCATCAACAATGGGTATTTATATTCCTCATCCAATTCGGCAGTTTACAGGTATAAATTAAATGATAAAGAGGAAGTGGCAGACACTTCAAAATCGGAGTTGGTAGTAAAAGGCCTGGTTGACCGGAAACGTGATAACTCTAAATCAATCGCACTTGATGATCAGGGTAATTTATATGTGGCCGTTGGTTCTTACAATGAAAGCTGCCGCAAAGAAGGCTCCGGTGAAGGTATACCCGGCTGTCCGCTGCGCGATTCTGTTGGCGGTATCTGGCAATTCAAGGCTGACAAGCCCAATCAAACTTACAGCGATGGCGTGCACTACGCTTTAGGTTTAAAAAATTGCGTCGGGATTGACTGGAACAGCAATACCCATTCCCTGTTTGCTATGCAGCATGGCCGTGGATCATTTGATGATAAGTTCCCGCAATACTACACACCTAAACAAAGTTCAGAGCTGCCAGCTGAAACAATGTATGAGTTACATAAAGGCGACGACGCAGGATGGCCATTTGTATATTATGATCAATTTAAAAAACAGAAAATATTATCGCCTGAATATGGTGGTGATGGTAAAAAAGCTGTCAGTGATAAATACATCGACCCCATAGTAGCATTCCCTGCACACCTCGGACCAAATGATGTGTTGTTTTATACGGGTACAATGTTTCCTGAAAAATATAAAAACGGTGCTTTTATAGCTTTTCATAATCAATCGCCAGAAATAAAGAAAGGCTTTCTTATAGCATTCGTGCCTTTTAAAAATGGCAAACCATCGGGCAATTGGGAAGTATTTGCTGATAACTTCGCAGGCATCGATCTCAATAAACCTTCTGGCCCTATAAAATACCGTCCGATGGGCATAGCCCAGGGACCTGATGGCTCACTCTATGTTGCTGACGACCTGAAAGGAACCATCTTCAAAATAACTTACTCTAAATAATTTGATAAGCATGCTGGCATGCTGTCCGAAGTTTAAAAACTTCGGACTACTACGCTTGTAGTCTGAAGATACACACATAAACGTTCGTAATCTCTGATTACGAACAGCGCGATTAAATAATCATTCACACATTCACTAACTCGCTCATTCACTCATTAAACTCAGTGTGCCCTATTCTGTTCACTTTCTGAGCTGCCCGTTTCGCGCTTGTGTGGACTATTGACTCCCTTACCAAAACTGTAAGTAAATGCCAGCGTAGCCACACGAGTATCATTAAAGTTAGAGAAAGTGGATGTGGCATTGGGAATGTCATTAATAATTCCCCTCGACCCTACGGTGTGAAATATATCACGCACATTGAGCTTTACCGAGCCTTTGTTTTGGAGGACCTTCTTTTGTATCCCTGCATTTAATGCCCCGATAGGTAGATTAATAAATTGCCCGTTCGCTCTACGTGTGATATAAAAGCCGCTGAGTTCAGCGCTCCAGCCATTTGAAAAAGTAAATTGATTATTGGCATTACCAGAGAAAGCGGTAGCTGATTGGTTAAGATAAACAGTACTCAGCGGCCCATAAAATGCATTATTAAATACTTCTGCATAAACATTTACCGACCACCATTTAGCAGGCTGCAAATTACTGTTGACGGACAGATCAAGACTACGGCGCACGCCAATATTACCCGTAGTACTTATAAATACATTACCATTCTGCATTATTACTTCATTCTGGTAATCGGTAGTGTAGTTATAAGTAAAAGCGATGGTAAATAAACTTTTGTAGCTATAGGCTAACTTATAATTATCTGTAAACTGTGGTTTCAGGAAAGGGTTACCGGCAAAGTAGGTAAACTTATCTACAAAGAACACAAAGGGGTTAAGGCTGCCATAATTGGGTCTGCCTATGCGGCGCCCATAGGATAATACCATTACATTATGTCCCGTTGTATCCAGTTTGTACGAAAAATAAGCTGTGGGAAAAACATTTGTATAATGATTAACAAATGAGGAGTCCTTCTTCTCAATATTTCCCAATTGGTGGCCGTCGCCATTGGTGTTCTCAAAACGTAAACCTGTTTGCAATGTAAAACGCTTCCAGCTCTTGTTCAGGTTAACATAAGCGGCATTAATATTCTCTTTATAAAGAAACCTGTTTGTGTTGTTGTAATCTGGCGTGCTTACTCCGTTTACTAGGTTAAAATAATTGGCAGCATTGTCCGTATTTACAAAACTGGTTTTTATTCCGGCATCAAACTCAAGCTTATTTTTAAAAGGGATGGTCAGGTCGCTTTTAACAGCGTAGATGTTTATATGCGAAGGCAGGTTGTCGGTCAATGTTTGGGACGATTTTAGTGCGCCATCAGGGAAATAAGTGTCATTTAAAAATGTTTGGTCACTGCCGGCAACATCGCGCACGTAATCGGCATCAAAAGAAATAACCTTACCCAGGGTGTCAAATTTATGGGTATAGTTTACATTAACCCCACCATTGTAAAATGTATTTTTCGACGTATTGAACGCATTGATGGTCGAGTCCAACACATGATTGGGACCATACAGGAAACTGTTTACCGGACTGCTGTCATGATCAGGCTCTATTGCGCCGGTAAAAACCACACCCCAGGTATTTTTAGGCGACAGGTAATAATCGGCTCCGAGCTTCACATTAACATTGGCAGCATGCGGCCGGAAATAAGAAAAATCTTTAAAGTAAGAAATCGGATTCCCGGCGTCGTCAAAATAATTGCGGTCTATCTCCAACCTTCGGTAAGTATGGTTATGATTATAGGAAAGATTGGTAAACAGGTTCAACTTATCCACCCGGTAATTCATATTCAGGCTCTCAGTGGTACGATTGTAATATCCCTGCTGATAATTTGCCGATGCCGTGCCATTAAACCCGCGCAGGTTATTCTTTTTAGTTTTTATGTTGATCACACCCGCATTGCCCGCCGCATCATATTTTGCAGGCGGATTATCCATCAGCTCAATTTTATCTAAAGCCGTTGATGGTAACGACTTAAGATAAGTAGCCAGGTTAGCCGCCGAAAGATAAGTAGGCTTATCATCTATCATTACTAAAACACCGCTTTTACCTTTAAAGGTGATATTGCCATTCTCATCCACCATTACGCCGGGCGTTTTCTCCAGTACTTCGAGTGCATTGGCGCCGCTGTTGGATATCAATGCATTTACATTAACCACGATGCGGTCTATCTTTTGCTCGATGTACGCTTTTTGAGCGGTGATCTCCACCCCACTCAACGCTTTACTATTGGATACCAGCACGATTTTTGGCAGGGCAACTGGTTGCTGATCTTTTATAACGATCGTGTCACCCTTATAATTCTTATAACCGACGAAGGTGATAGCAAGCCTGTAAATATTATCGCTCACTCCATCAAAAGCAAATGTGCCATCCGGATTGCTCAAAACACTTTTCACAGTAACCGAATCTTTTACAGTAGACAGTATCACCGTAGCCCCATCAATTGGTTTCTTGTCTGCCCCCTGTACGGTTCCGGTAATTTTACCCGACGTCGTTTGAGCCTGAACAAAATTGAAGGCAATAAGAAGCCACACGGCCAAAAAAGCCGTTATTAATTTGTTTTTCATAAGGTTAGCTATTTTTTAAAAGGCATGGCAATGCCCTGCCGGGTGTTTTTCATCGGTTACAAATGGTGCTTGAAAATTTGTTATCTGTTACTCGTGGTGCGAATAGGTCCAGTTCCAGCCGGTACCTGTGTTGTCAGGCATGTATTTGTCCTTGTATTTTTTGTAGACATCGTCGCTTTGCTTTTTGCCGTTGATCATCAGCTTATCGTAACTCAACGAAAAGGTCACATTTTTCGGATCGGTAATCAAACCATCCTGTACCAGGTCGGCAACAAGCTTTTTATCCCTTTCATTATCCAGCCGCTGGCGTTCTTCGGCACTGCGCCTGCTATAGGCATCCCAATCCTGCGACCTCCATGAATCCTTAGGAGGATTTCCAGGATAATTATTATAGGTCCAGTCCCAGTTGTCGCCCGCATTGGCTGGCACATATTGATGGCGATATCTTTCAAATACTTCACCGTTTTGTACAATACCGTTGATGACAAACGTTTTGTCGGTGAGCGTAAACGATAGATCCTTCCGGTTCTCAATCAGGCCCTCACGTTGCATCTGGTCTACGATCTTTCTTTGCTGTCCTGCCCAAAATTTTTGCTGCGCCAGGTTTTGGGTTTGATAACCACCAGTAGATGATTTGTATGCTTCACTTTGACGTTGATAATCATTTGCTGGTGAGTCGTCGGCATCTGATTCAGGATTTTTGCTCCGATAAGATTGCGCATTTTTGTTCCTTTGGCCAAACTGCCTGTAGATCTGTTCATGTATCTGCCCCGGCATTTTTACATTGTTGACGATCAGTTCATGCTCGTTAAGACTGATGCTCAAATGATTGGTGTCAGTTATCAGGCGCCTGCGATAAAGCTCCTGTCCGATATCATGCATCACATCAAATGCTTTCGGATTGAGCAACCGTAACCTCCTCGCCGGATTCGTATCCGCCTTGTTTTGCAACAATAGCAGTTTATTGTTCAATAGGTTCAACTGCTTTGTATCTGCTTGTTTCAGCAGCAATGCAGCATTATTAGCATCGCCTCCTCTAAGGCCGGACAGATTACCATTCAATCCAGACAGGTTAGCCTGCAAACCAGATTGTTGTGCATTAAGGCCCGATTTTAAACTGTTTGTTCCCCTTAATGAATCCATATTAAGGTTTAGTCTATCCAGTACAAGGTTACCGGTGGTTTTAAATGTATCCGGGTGAAGCAGCTGTATCTTATTCAATAAGTCATTGGTCTCATTCAGTGGCGTAGCCGACTTTTTCTTTGTCGTATCACTATTAGCAACTTTTATGTTTGCCTTGACCTGTACCTTATCCTTATGGATAGTAGCCACTACTGTTTTCAATGCCTTCTTTATATCCTCGCGTGCCGTAAAAGCCGAAACACCAAGACCAAGCACTACAAGACCAACAGCCAATACAGTTTTTTCGAACAGGTTGAGCGAATAGTTGCGGTTGTTAGCCATACGCCTTACACGGTGTAACAGCGTATTCCTGGTACCCGACAGGCCCATGGCATAAGGCGGCACCGTGGCCTGGTATTCCTCGCATGAAACCAGGGCCCGTATATAGCTCAGCTTATCGTTATTCTGGGCCAGGGCAAGATCATCACAACAATTCTCACGCTCAGTTTTGATTAATGCGGATACCCATAATACGGCGGGATTAAAGAACAAGACGATCTCTACCAGGCTCTGCAACATGTTCACCAGGTAATCGCGGCGTTTTATATGAGCCAGCTCGTGGATGAGGATCGCTTCCACTTCTGCGGCCGAGAGCGCAGTGAACAGACCAACTGGCACCAGTATTACAGGCTTCAGGTGACCG
>Ga0163162_10000017_pt1 | contig 233474 bp, 202 predicted proteins | sample S55metaG_FD_115310 | JGI IMG/M metagenome (GOLD analysis project Ga0163162, IMG submission 115310) | Switchgrass rhizosphere microbial communities from Kellogg Biological Station, Michigan, USA - S5-5 metaG | ecosystem: Host-associated > Plants > Roots > Rhizosphere > Soil | place: USA... | reverse complement strand
TCACGGCGTAGTCCAGGGATGGACGGTCGACGAAGTAAACCCGGCGCCTTCGCGGCGCCGAGCATCGCAGGCTGAGGCGGAAAAAGCCCTCCAGGGGCGTCCGCAGGATGCGCACGCGTCGGCAGTCTGTACACGGACGTACTGTCTGCCGACCCCGCCTCAGCCGAGAAGCGCAGGGGATTCCGATTCGCAGGAGGCGAATCAGAACGCCGCGCTGGGCGACTAGCCTTTTGCCTACTTTTGGGCAATGCCAAAAGTAGGTCGCTTGCCCGCAGGGCAAGCGAAAGCCTTTGCTCGGAAAACAATCAAACACCAGATCGCGGCGCGAAGGGCGCGATGCCCGCAGTCATGCCCGAAAGTAACCTGCTATCCGCAGGAGAGCGGAAGCCTTCTTAGAAAACAAGCAACAGATCGCGGCGAGGGCGGCGCCAACGGCGTAGCCGCCGCGTAGCGACGGAAGGCAGGATGCCCGCTTTCATGCCAAGGAGTAACCGCCAGGAGAGCGGAAGCCTTGCTTCAAGAAACAAACAACAGATCGCCAGAAGAGCTGCGCCAACAGCGCACGCAGCCGTGCAACGGCGCAGAAGAGCGCCAGTTTCGCCTCAACAAGAATTGACCGAGACTGCCTCGGTTGCGAGGCGCGCCGCGCAGCGGCGAACGCGCCAGCGCTACTGCTTCCTCAGCTCGATGCTGCCGCTGAACGACTCGGTTTCGATGCGGGCGTCGCCGTCGCCGACGCGTGCGTCGAGGCTGCTGCCGGGGCCGTATTCGGCTTTCGATACGGTGCCGAAGTCGGTCTTGATGTTGCCGCTGAAAGACTCGGCGCTGACGCGCGCGGACAGGTTCGCCGGCAGGTGCAGGCGCAAGTGGCCGCTCATCGTTTCGAGGCGCATGCGCGCATTTTTCGTCGGTGCGGCCGTCGCATCGATCGTTCCCGAGACGCTCTCCGCGTTGAACTCGGCCACGGTCGGCGCGGTGTAGTTGATCGAACCCGACACGGTCTCGAGCTTGACCCTGCCGTCGGCGCCCGTTGCGTGGATGTCGCCGCTCACGGTCTGCAGGTGCGTGCGCTCCACGGCGCCCGCTTTTGCTACGTCGAGGGTGACGTTGCCGCTGACGCTGTCGACCTCGATGCTGTGTGCAGCCCCGCTGAGCTGCACCCTGCCGCTGACGTTGTCGACGTCGAGCGACTTGCCGTCGACGCCGCTGACCTTGCTGTCGGAACTCACAAGTTCGAGTTTGACCGCGACTGCGTGCGGCACGTTGAGCACGAGCGTCGTGTCGCTCTGCGGCCCGTGATTGCCGAACCAGCCGCCCTCCTTGTCCGACTCGACGCGCAATTCGAGATGGTTTTCGCTGCCCTCGATCTCGAGGCGCGAGCCGGCGCCGAGGTTGCCGGTCACGCTGACCGTGTTCTGGTTGGTGCCGTTGATCGTGACGCTGCCGCGCACGTTGCTGACCTCGACGGTGCCGTCGGCGGCGAAGCTGTAGCTGCGATCGATCGCCTTCGCCGCAGAGGCATCGCCTTTGATGACCTCCTCGTTCGGCGGCGCAGGCGCCGCTGTCGCCATCGAACCCGCGGCGAGCAGGGCGCCCGCGAGCAGCGCACGGGCCGGCCATGCGCGGCGCGACGAATCAGGGTACGAAACAAACTGCATACAATCCTCCTGTTTGGTCAGCCCGAAATGGCCGACTGCCGCAACAAGCGCATGCGCTGCGCATTGGTGCGATTGATCATGCTGACGAGAAACACCGCATCGGGGCGCGCTTCGAGCGCGGCCTGCAGATCGGCGCTGGCCTGGTCGAGGTCCTGCGCCGCCGCGGCGAGTTTTGGATCGGCCGGCACCGCCCAGTCGAGCGCGGTGCGTGGCACCTTCATGTGGGCGCCGGTCGGAACGGACGATGGGACTGGCGTCGTTTGCGTGACGTCGCCGTTGCCGTGTTGGCGGTACGCGATCAGGCCCGCGCCGCTCGCGACCACGAGCGTCGCGGCGACCGCAGTGATGCGCTGTCGCCACGCCGCGCGTGGACGCAGCGGAACGAGGCGCGCGTCCTGTTCGATGCGCGCGGCTATCGCCGGCCACAGGTCGGATGCCGGCTCCACTTTCTCGTCGAGCTTGCGCATGCCGCTACGCCACTGGAATTCGTTGTTCATGACTCACCTCGCCTCTTCGTTCGTTCGCGGAGGGCTAACGCCGTCCGCGAGCACGCGCCGGAGCAGGCCGCGTGCGCGATGCAATTGCGCTTTCGATGAACCCACCGCCATGCCGAGTTCGTTGGCGATTTCCTCGTGCTTCCATCCTTCGACGTCGTGCAGCACGAGTACGGCGCGGGCGCGCGGCGGCAGGTTCGAGACCGCGCGCTGCAGGTCGCCGCGTTCGGCCGCGCAAAACGGCACTTCGCCGCCCGCGGCAAATTCGAGCGTCTCGCTGTCGGCAGTCTCCTCGTCGCGGCGCACGCGCAGGTCCATGAGTGCCGTATTGACGCCCAGTCGATACAGCCAGGTCGAAAACGCGCTCTCGTGACGGAAGCCAGACAACTTCTGCCAGGCGCGCAGGAACGCCTCCTGGGTCAACTCCTCCGCACGCGCGCGATCCATGCCGACGAGGCGCAGGATCGCGCCATGCACGCGGCCGACGTGGCTGCGATAGAGCGACTCGAACGCACGCATGTCGCCCGCCGCACTGCGCCGCACGAGTTCGGTGTCGCCCGACGCGATCGTATCGGTGTCGTCGACCAAAGGAATATCCCTTATCGGGGCTGACATCATTAGCGCTGCGCCGGTCATTTGCGAGCTTGGATGCGGCAAACCCGCGCAAAGTTTAAGGACCAGGCGAAAGTCTAGCCCGAAAGCGGGCAAGCCCGGCCGGGGCGGCCTCGAAGGCCACCCTCTGCCGTCGCTCACCGACGGCCGCGCCGCGGGCGCGGCGACCGGATTACGGGGTGCCTATGGACTGCGTCTCCGTCTCGGCTTCTGCGAGCTGCGCGTTGATGCGGGCATGCTCGCGCAGTAGCGCTGCCGGAGTCCGTGCGCCGTAGGAGTTCAGGTATTCGCCGATCCCCTCGTACTCGGCGAGCCAGCCATCGACATCGACGTGCAACAGCGCCTCAAGGCTCGCGCGCGGCAGCTCGAGCCCGGCGAGGTTGAGGTCGTCTGCGTGCGGCAACCGGCCGATCGGCGTCTCCACGGCGTCTTCGCTGCCGCTGCAGCGGCCGATGATCCATTCGAGCACGCGCAGGTTGTCGCCGAAGCCCGGCCAGAGGAACTTGCCGTCGTCGCCCTTGCGGAACCAGTTCACGTGGAAGATCTTCGGCAGCTTCGCGCCGGGCCGGTCGAGCGACAGCCAGTGCGCGAAGTAGTCGGCGAAGTTGTAGCCGCAGAACGGCTTCATTGCCATCGAATCACGACGGAGAACGCCGACGGCACCCGTGGCCGCGGCGGTCGTTTCCGAACCCATCGCGGCGCCAACGAGCACGCCATGCGTCCAGTCGCGTGCCTCGAACACGAGCGGCACGAGGTGTTCGCGGCGGCCGCCGAACACGATCGCCGAAATAGGCACGCCCTGCGCGTCCTCGGCATGCGGTGACCAGCTCGCACATTGTTTCGCCGACACCGTGAAGCGCGAATTCGGATGCGCGGCGGGGCCGCCAGACGCCTTGCCGTTCGCAACGACGACGTCGCGGCCCTGCCAGTCCTTCGCGGGCACGCCGGGCAGGCCTTCCCACCATGGCTCGCCCGTCGCCGTCAGCGCGACGTTGGTGAAGATCGCATCGTGATCGAGCATCGCGAGCGCATTCGCGTTCGTCTTCGCGCTCGTTCCGGGCGCGACGCCGAAGTAGCCTGCTTCCGGATTGATCGCCCAGAGGCGCCCGTCCGCGCCCGGCGTCATCCAGCAGATGTCGTCGCCGACGGTCCATACTTTCCAGCCGGCCTTGCGATAGGCCTCGGGCGGGATGAGCATGGCGAGGTTGGTCTTGCCGCAGGCCGACGGAAATGCAGCTGCGATGTAGTGCGTCTCGCCCTGCGGATTCTGCACGCCGACGATCAGCATGTGCTCGGCGAGCCACCCTTCGCTGCGCGCCTGCCACGAGGCGATGCGCAGCGCATGGCACTTCTTGCCGAGCAGCGCGTTGCCGCCGTAGCCCGAGCCGATCGACTTGATCGTGAGCTGCTCGGGGAAATGCATGATGAAGCGCTTGTTCGGATCGAGCTCGCCGATCGAATGCAGGCCCTTCACGAACGGCGCACCCTCGGCACCTTCGCGTTCGATGCGCGCGAGCGCGGCGGCGCCCATGCGCGTCATGATGCGCATGTTGGCGACGACGTACGGGCTGTCGGTGATCTCGACGCCGCAGCGCGCGAGCGGCGAGTCGATGGGACCCATGCAATACGGGATCACGTAGAGCGTGCGCCCGCGCATGCAGCCCGCGAACAGCGCGTCGATCTTCGCGTTCGCCTCGTCGGGCGCCATCCAGTGATTGTTGGGCCCCGCATCCTCGCGATTTTGCGTACAGATATACGTGAGGTGCTCGACGCGTGCGACGTCCGACACGTGCGAGCGATGCAGGTAGCATCGGGGGTGCGTGCGCTGGTCGAGCTCCACGAGATCGCCCGAGGCCAGCATCGACGCGACGAGCGCGTCGTACTCGACGTCGCTGCCGTCGCACCAGTGGATGCGTTCGGGCAAGGTATGCCGCGCGACGGCACCTACCCACTCATTCAGGGTTGCCAGGGAACTGCTCATTTTTCTCCAACGCCGGCCAAAGGCCTAAAGGTGAAACGGATCGGCGCAATGGTTTGCGCTCGTCTTGTTGCTCGACGCGCCCCTGTCTTATGCAGGGATCAGCGTCGTCATTACATGCTCGACATATTCTTCGAGATCGGCGTGCTCGAGTCGCGGCAGCCCGAGCTGCAGCGCCAGTTGCAGGAAGCCGACATAAGCCGCGTAGGTGAGATGGGCGCGATGCAGCGCGTTGGCCGGCTGCAGGCCGACCTCGCGATACGCACGCTTGAGGAAGTTGAGTCGGCGCTGCGACACGCGCTCCATCACGGGCTGCACGCTCGGCTGATCGAGAGCGCGCAGCAGCGCGGAATAGATGACGTGCGCCTTCGCTTCGCGACCGGTGCGGCGGAACAGTTCGCGCAGGCGTTCGCGCGGGTCCGCAATGATCTCGATCTGTTCGAGACCTTCGTCGACGTGCGCTTCCCAACGCTGCAACGCGGCCTTGAGCAACGCTTCGCGCGTGGCGAAATGCCAGTAGAAGCTGCCTTTCGTGACGTTGAGCTTGCGCGCGAGCGACTCGACGGCGAGCGCGGCGACGCCCTGCTCGGCGATCAATTCGAGGGCGCCCGCCTCCCAATCGGCAGCGTTCAAACGAGAGCGTTCGAGCTTTTCGGCAGCCTGCAACATGCGCACATGGTAACGACTGCGGGGTCCGCGCGGGAAGTGCGAGCATGCTGCGCCGCAGCAATTCTCCCGTCCGATTTTCCTTGCACAGCAAGGGTTTCGCCACCATGCGCCGGCGTATTGACAGCACTATCCGGGAACTCCATACTCGGCCGTATGGTTGTGTCCTCCCCGCTGCCAGCCGCTCCTCTCGCCGTCGCACGTCGTTCGACGATGCTTATGGCGGACGACGGCGTGCGCCTCGCGGTCGAGCACTTCGGCGACGCTTCGGCGCCGCCGCTCGTGTTCGCCCATGGCTTCGGCCAGACGCGACATGCGTGGGAAGACAGCGCCGTCGCGCTCGCCGTGTCGGGCTGGCACTGCGTGACCGTCGACGCGCGCGGCCACGGCGGCAGCGGCCGGCTCGAAGACGGAACCTACGATTTCACGCAGTTCATCGGCGACCTCGTTGCGGTCGCGCGCGCGAGCGCCAGACAAGACAACGAAGCGCCCGTGCTCGTCGGCGCCTCGATGGGCGGCCTCGTCGGGCTGTGTGCGCAGGCGCTGCACCCGAATTTGTTCCGCGCACTCGTGCTCGTCGACATCACCCCGCGCTGGGAGTCGGCGGGCGTCGCGCGTATCCTCGCGTTCATGCGCGCCCACCCGCAAGGATTCGCCACGTTCGACGAGGCCTCCGACGCGATCGCGTCGTACCTGCCGCATCGTGCCGAGCGCTATCGCAACGACAAGAACCGGCCCGAGCAGCTGCGCAAACTGTTGATCCCCGGCGACGACGGCCGCCTGCGCTGGCACTGGGATCCTCGCCTGCTCGACCTCGTCGAGGGCGAGAGCGACCGCTGGCAGGGTCCGCTGTTCGATGCAGCGCGCTCGATCACGGTGCCGACGCTGCTCGTGAGCGGCGCGCGCAGCGACGTCGTCTCCGACCAAACGATCAACGAATTCCTCGAACTCGTCCCGCACGCGCGTCACGTGCGCATCGACGACGCGACGCACATGGTCGCCGGCGATGCGAACACCGCATTCGCGCGCGCCGTCGCCGACTTCATCGCCACGCTCGCTTCTTCCTCCGTTCCGGCTTCCGCATAAGGGCCCCACCATGAGCTCCTGGTATCCCCTCCTCGCTTTACTCGCCGCGTCCCTGGCCTGCGGCTATTTCCGCAGCGGCCTGCGCACATGGACGATCGCAGGCTTCGTCGCGATCGTCGGCATCGGCATCCTTGCAGGCAGTCACTGGCTCGCAATCGCCATGACCGCGATCCTGCTCGCGCTCGTCGCGGTGCCGCTCAACCTCGACGACTTCCGCCGCAAGAAGATCACGGCGCCGCTGCTCGCGGTCTATCAGAAGATCACGCCGCAGATTTCCGAGACCGAGCGCATCGCACTCGAGGCGGGCACGGTCGGCTTCGAAGGCGAGCTGTTCAGCGGCAAACCCGACTGGTCGAAGCTGCTCAAGCAGCCGAAGCCGGAATTGTCGGTCGAGGAGCAGGCGTTCCTCGATGGACCCGTCGAAGAAGTCTGCCGCATGACGAACGACTGGCAGATCTCGCACGAACTCGTCGACCTCACGCCCGAGATCTGGGACTTCCTCAAGAAGAAGAAATTCTTCGGCATGATCATCCCGAAGGAGTACGGCGGCCTCGAGTTCTCCGCGCTCGCGCAGTCGGCGGTGCTGCAGAAGCTCATGGGCATCTCCGGTTCGCTGTCGTCGACGGTCGGCGTGCCGAACTCGCTCGGCCCGGGCGAGCTGCTGCTGCACTACGGCACGAAGGAGCAGCGCGAATACTATCTGCCGCGCCTCGCCGACGGCCGCGAGATTCCGTGCTTCGCGCTGACCGGACCGACCGCGGGCTCCGACGCGACGTCGATCCCCGACTACGGCATCGTCTGCAAGGGCGACTGGAACGGCACGCAGGTGCTCGGCGTGCGCCTGACGTTCGACAAGCGCTACATCACGCTCGCGCCAGTCGCGACGCTCGTCGGCCTCGCGTTCCAGATGCATGATCCCGACAAGCTGCTCGGCGACAAGGAACATCTCGGCATCACGCTCGCGCTGATTCCGCGCGACACGAAGGGCCTCGAGATCGGCCGTCGCCACTTCCCGCTCAACGCGGCATTCCAGAACGGCCCGCTGCGCGGCAAGGATGTGTTTATTCCGATGTCGCAGCTGATCGGCGGCGCCGAGATGGCCGGCCAGGGCTGGCGCATGCTCGTCGAGTGCCTCTCGGTCGGCCGTGCGATCACGCTGCCGTCGAACGCATCGGGCGGCGTGCGCGCGGGCGCGATCGCGTCGGGCGCCTATGCGCGCATCCGCAAGCAGTTCGGCATGGCGATCGGCCGTTTCGAAGGCGTCGAGGAAGCGCTCGCGCGTATCGGCGGCTATGCCTACGCGATCACCGCGTTGTCGCGCGCGTCGGCCGCCGCGGTCGATCGTGGCGAGAAGCCGTCGGTGCCGTCGGCGATCGCGAAGTATCACGCGACCGAACTCGGCCGCGAGGTTGCCAAGGACGTCATGGACATCCATGGCGGCAAGGCCGTACAGCTCGGACCGGGCAACTACGCGGGGCGCTCGTGGCAGACCGCGCCGATCGCGATCACCGTCGAGGGCGCGAACATCATGACGCGCAGCCTCATGATCTTCGGTCAGGGCGCGATCCGCTGTCACCCACACGTGCTCAAGGAAATGCAGGCGGTGCAGATTCCCGATTACACGACGCGTCTGCGCGTGTTCGATCGTGAACTGTTCGCGCACATCGGCTTCGCGATTTCGAATGCGGCACGCAGCCTCGTGCTCGGCCTGACGTTCGCGAAGATCGGCTCTGCGCCCGGCGACCGCTACACGCGTCGTTACTATCGCAAGCTCAACCGCTACGCGGCGAACCTCGCGCTCGTCGCCGATACCGCCATGTTGCTGCTCGGCGGCAAGCTCAAGTTCAAGGAGAAGCTGTCCGCGCGCCTCGGCGACGTGCTGTCGAACCTCTACATCGCGAGCGCGATGCTCAAGCGCTACGAAGATCAAGGCCGCCCGGTCGCCGATCAGCCGTTGCTCGCCTGGGCGTTCCACGATTGCGCATATCGCATGCAGAACGCGCTCGACGGCGTGCTGCGCAATTTCCCAATCCGCCCGGCGGCGTGGGCGCTGCGCGCGCTCGTGTTTCCGTTCGGCCGCCGCGAGGTGCCGCCGTCCGATCGCCTCGGCCATCGCGTCGCCGCAATTCTCTGTGCGCCGAACGACGCGCGCGATCGCCTCGCCGAGTGGACGTTCCTGACACCGACCGCGAACAACGTGATCGGCCGCATGAACGCGCTGCTGCCCGAGGTCATCGCGGCCGAGCCGGTCGAACGCAAGTTCGCAAAGGCGCAGAAGTCGGGCGCGCTCAAGAGCCTCGACGCACTCGCGCAGCTCGCCGAAGCCGAGCAGATCGGCGCGATCACGGCCGAGGAGCGCAAGCTACTCGAGCGCGTGCGCGCGGCGTCGCTCGAGTTCATCGGCGTCGACGACTTCGATCCGGCGGAACTGCAGGCCGCGGTCAGGCACGAGAAGCCGTCGTTGCGCAGCGTTGCCTGACGGACATCCGCTGCCGGGATCCGATTCGCTCATCGCGCCCTTCTCGCCGAGAACGGGCGCGCCGGACCGCCGCGAAGCGTGACGTCGCCTGCGACGGGCGCGCCGATCAATTGCATCGAGGTTCGCTCATGGCCGCGCAATCGCTCGTCATGTTCCAGCGCATCGGCGGATCGTCCGCCGGGCGCTGGCTGTTCTCGCGGCTGATCTGTTTCAAGGCGCCGTATTTCTCGACGATCTCTCCGCTGATCGAAGAACTCGCGCCGGGTCGCTGCGTCGTGCGCCTTAAAGATCGACGGCGTGTCCACAACCACATCGGCACCGTGCACGCGATCGCGCTTTGCAACGCCGCCGAACTCGCCGGCGGCCTCGCAACCGACGCGACGATTGCAGATAGTCAGCGCTGGATACCCAAGGGCATGACCGTGCGTTATCTGAGAAAAGCCAACGGAACATTGCGCGCGACCGCCAGCGTGACGACCCCGCCAGCCGACGCGCCCGCGCAGGAGGCGCATGCGCTCGTCGAAGTCCGCGACGCGGCGAACGAGGTGGTCTTCGACGCCGACATCACGATGTGGATTTCGCCGCGCGCGTCGCGCTGACCGCCCGCTCGCGCGGCTCGCCATGAAAAGCGAGTACGGCGACTCGTTTTTCAGCCGCGCGTAACGAATCCTTCTCCAGAATCCAGCGACCGGATTGCCTGCGCGAGCCACATGTTGCGCCGTCGGCATCAGGCGGACGGCAAAGCATGACGAACGGCCATTGACCGCACGCGGTTGTAACGTTATATCATGCCTTGTTTGTGCATATCGTTGCCCGCGCCTCGCGCGCGACGACGGGCGACGACACGCCGTGCACCGGCAAGAAGATTCTGCGACGAACGCCCGAGACCGAGTCGACGGCGTGGTCCTGGAATCGCCATCGAACAGACGGAAGACGACCTATGCACAAATCGCTGACCACGTTGGGCCTGCTCTGCGTTCTCGCTACGCCGGCGTACGCAGCCGACACGACGACGCAGAAGCAGCTCGACGAGCTCACCGCGCGGATCAAGGCGCTCGAGACAAACGCGCAGCAGCTGCGTGACGAGGCGGCCGCGGCCCTCGCCGCCGCGAAGGCCGCGCGCGACGAACTCGACAAGATGAAGAATGAGCAGAACAACGCCGCAGTGGCCGCCGTCAGCGCGCCCGCGCAGCCGAGCGCGGCGCCGTCCGGCGCGAACGGCAACGCGTTCAACCCGGCGATCGCGGTGATCCTCAACGGCCTGTACGCCTATCACTCGAAGGATCCGAACACGTTCGCGCGCTCAGGCTTTCCGGGCGGCACCGAACCGATCCCGCGCGGCATCTCGCTCGGCGAGAGCGAGGTATCGTTCGCGGCGAACATCGACGACAAATTCTACGGCCAGCTGACGCTGAGCTACGACGACAACGGCGACTCGGCGCACACGAACATCGAGGAAGCGTTCATCGACACGACTGCGCTGCCGGCCGGCTTCACGCTGCGCGCCGGCCGCTTCTTCTCCGACGTCGGCTACCTCAACAGCCACCACGCGCACACCGACAACTTCGTCGACCGCCCGCTCGTGTACCAGGCGTTGCTTGCCGACCAGTATGGCGACGACGGCGTGCAGGTGCACTGGCTCGCGCCCACCGATTTTTACCTGTCGCTCGGTGGCGAACTGTTCCGCGGCGACAACTTCCCGACCGCCGGCGCCGGCCACAACGGCGTCGGTGCGAAGACGGCCTTCATCCACGCGGGCGGCGACGTCGGCGATGACAACTCATGGCTCGGCGGCGTGTCGATGCTCAAGTTCGACACGCGCAACGGCGAGGACGGGTTCAGCGGCGACGAAACGCTGTACATCGCCGACGGCACCTGGAAATGGGCGCCGCAAGGCAACACGAAGGACGGCGGCGTAACCGTGCGCAGCGAATACATGATCGATCATCGCGACGGCGTCGTCGACCTGACGCAAGCGGCGTCGCAGCCGCTCGTCGACGTCTTCGCACTCGACGCGACCGAGTTGAGCGAGCCGTGGACCGGCACGCGCCGCGGCATGTACATCGAAGGCGTCTACCGCATCAACCGCACCTGGGACACCGGCTACCGGTTCGATAAGTTGTGGGCACCGAACTCCGGACCGTATGCGAGTTCGTTCGACTCGTCGCGGCACAGCGTGATGCTGACCTGGCGCAACAGTGAATTCAGCCTGCTGCGGCTGCAGTACAGCCACGACGAGATCAATCCCAACCAGACCGACAATGCGCTGTACCTGCAGTACCAGGTCAGCCTCGGCGCGCACGGCGCGCACAAGTTCTAAGGACCGATGATGAAAAAAATATACTTTGCAGCGTTGTTGTGCGCGGCGATCGTTCCCGGCCCCGCGCATGCGTTCAACGTGTTCGCGTGCGAACCCGAATGGGGTGCCCTGACGCAGGAGATCGCCGGCGACAAGGTCAACGTCGACGTCGCGACGACCGCGCTGCAGGACGTCCACCAGATCGAGGCCAAGCCCAGTTTGATCGCGAAGATGCGCCGCGCCGACCTCGTCGTCTGCTCGGGCGCCGAACTCGAGATCGGCTGGCTGCCGCAGTTGATCAAGCAGTCGGGCAACCCGCACGTCGCCTCGGGCCCGGGCTACTTCATGGCCGCCGACTACATCACGACACTCGAGAAGCCGACGGCGCTCGACCGCGCAGCCGGCGACGTGCATCCGGAAGGCAATCCGCACTTCCAGATGGATCCGAACCGCATGCTCGCGATCGCGAACTCGCTCGCCGGCCGGCTCGCCGAGCTCGATGCCGGCAACGCCGCGACCTACAAGGCGCGTCTCGCCGATTTCACGACGCGCTGGCAGGCGGCGATCAAGAAGTGGGAGGCAAAAGCAGCGCCACTCAAGGGCAAGAAGATCATCGTCCACCACATGAGCTGGGTCTACCTCGAGAACTGGCTCGGCCTCGAGCGGATCGGTGCGCTCGAACCGAAGCCCGGCATTCCGCCGACGAGCGCGCACCTGTCGGGTCTCATCGATATCGCCAAGAGCCAGAACGCGTTCGCGATCCTGCGCGCCGCCTACCAGGATCCGAAGCCCGGCGACTGGCTGTCGGAACGCACGGGCGTGCCCGCGATCACGCTGCCGTTCACTGTCGGCGGCGACGACAAGTCGAAAGACCTGTTCGGCCTGTTCGATTCGACCATCGATAAACTGCTCGGAGCGATCAAGTGACACTCGAAGGTCTCGATATCAGCATTCTCGGGCCCGCCTGCGTCGCAGGCTTGCTCGTTCTGTCGACGCACGTGCCGCTCGGCCAGCAGGTGCTGTCGCGCGGCATCATCTTCATCGACCTGGCGATTGCGCAGGTCGCTGCGCTCGGCGTGATCCTCGCGCAGTACTTCGGCGTCGACGAACAGGGTTATGGCGTCCAGATCGCCGCCGCCGTCGCCGCGCTGTTCGGCGCGGGCCTGCTCACGATGACCGACAAGCGCTGGCCGCAATACCAGGAACCGCTGATCGGCACGATGTTCGTGCTCGCGGCCACCGGCAGCCTGCTGCTGCTCGCGAACAACCCGCATGGCGGCGAGCACCTCAAGGACCTGCTCGTCGGCCAGATTCTCTGGGTCAGCCTCGGCCAGCTCGTCCCGGCCGCGCTGTTCTCGGCGGTCATCCTCGCGGTGCTGTGGTTCCGCCGCGGGACGCTCACGGGACTCTGGTTCTACGGCTTGTTCGCGCTCGCGATCACCGCTTCGGTGCAACTCGTCGGCGTCTATCTCGTGTTCGCGAGCCTGATCGTGCCGGCACTCGCGACCGCGGGCATGCGCGGCCCGCAGAGACTGATCAGCGCCTATGCGATCGGCGCGGTCGGCTACGCGTCGGGCCTCGCGCTGTCAGCGATGCTCGACCTGCCGAGCGGCGCGATGATCGTGTGGACGCTCGCGGGCTGCGGCATCCTCGCCCAGTTCGTCCCGGCGGTCCGCCATTCGCACCCCGCGCAGCACGGCGCATCGGCACACGCGAGCGCAGCAGCGACCCGCTAGACCTCCGCCCGCTGGGTCGGTTCACCGCCGGAATCCGGCATGGAGGGTGGACCGACCGGCATCTGGGGCGTTCGGCGCGGACGCTCGACGCTGTCGCTGGCTGAATCGTTGCCCGCCCGACCGCGCGTAGCAGCTCAATAGCTGTACGCGAGGCTCACGACCCAGGTTCCTGGCTCCGCCGTGCTTACGCTGGAGTAGAGATAGTTGTCGTGATTGAGCGCGCTGCGCTTGATCGCGAAGCTCGTCGCGCCGAATCTCGCGGCCAGACCGATGCTTGCGTCGAGCACCTGCGAATGCGGATTGGACGCGCTCTTCGTGGCTTGCACCATGCCGGCATGCGCGAGGAAACGCCAGTGCTCGTCGAGCGGCTGCGCGTAGTTGAATTCGCCGTACCAGCTCTGGCGACCGCGGCCGAAATAGTCTGACGCGTAGTAGATGCGCGCGTTCCAGCGCTCGCCGAGCAAGCCGACGAACGCTTCGGAATAGTTCCAGAATGCGTAGCTCGCGAAGATCGAACGCGTCGCTCCCACTTCCCATGTCAATCCGGGGGTCAGCGTGTGCGCATAGCCCAAGTCGAGGACGTACTCGGGCTCGTAGTTCTTCTGGCCGTACAAGTGCGTGGCCGTCGCGAGCGCACCAGCGAACCATCCTGAAGGACTGTCGTAACCGACCTCGAGCGCGGCGACCGGTCGCCCCTGCGTAAGCGAAACGCCGCGATAGACATAGTCCGACGCGATGCTCGCCTGCGCGGAGATCTGCGCAAACGTCCGATCGATCGGCGCGAGTACGAGGAGGACGAAGAGAATGCGGCGCATGCGGCCGCAATCTACCACGATGCTTGGGCGGGATGACCTATGCCGGGGGAAGCGTTGCAATTCATGTTAGGCGCCGCTCGGCGCAGCGTTGCGCAGGCGTCGATGCTGCCGGCCGGGCCGTCGGCAGAGCCGGGCGGCAGCCGCGCCCACGCTCCTGCGTCACGCATGGTTGTCGCCGGCGACAACTCGCGCACGAGCGCGACCATGCCCGCGACGTGCGCGGCCGCGAACGACGATCCGGAAACGAAACCCCAGCGTGCGCCCGGCGCGGCGCTCGGCACGTCGTCCCCCGGCGCAAACAGGACTTTGCGCGGGTCGTCGTTCGAACGCGACGCCGCGTCTTCCACCGCGAGCACGCCCGGATGCGAGGCGGGGAAACCGCCGCCATCCATGCGCGCATCGAATGCACTGACGATCGTGCTGCCGTGCTTGAGCGCGATGTCGACGAGGCTCGCGAGCAGCCTGTCCTCGGGCCCGGCGAGACTGAGGTTGATCACCTGCGCGTCGCTGTGGATCGCGAACTGCAGCGCCTTGGCGAGCGAGAAACTGTTGCAGAGCGTCCTTCCTGCCGCCGCCTCCCAGCAGGCGCGCAGCGCCAGCAGGCCCGCCTGCGGCGCGATGCCCACCGTGCGGGCACCGTCGTCCGCGCGGGCGCCGATGATGCCGGCGACCGCGGTGCCATGCGACTCGGCAGCGAACGGCGATGCATCGACGAAGTTCTCGACGACCGTGATGCGGCCCGCAAGGTCGGGATGCGCCGCATCGACGCCGCTGTCGACGATGGCGACACGCACACCGCGCCCGGTGCTCGTCTTGTGCAGTTCATCGAGGTGCCACTGGCGCATGCTTGGTTGCAGCGCTTGCAGCGAGTCGGTGCTCATCGAAGCGGCGCTCGTCGAAGCGCTGCTCGTCAGCGTGTGGAAGGTGTTCATCGGCTGCACCCATTCGGCGCGCTTGTCTTTCGACATCGTCTGCGCGACCTCGGCAGGGGTGCGGCCCTCGGGAACCAGCATGACGTAACAGTCGACGCCGAGATCGGGCATCGGCCAGTCGGAGACGAGTGTGAGACCGAAATCGTGGGCGAGCTCGCTTGCGATGCGGCGACGCGCGCCCTTCCCCTGCCGCTCGGCGTAGCTACCGCCGTAGGTTTCGCCCGGTCGGAAGTGCGCGGCCGGCAGGTGCAGCATCACGAGGACCTGCTGTGAGGCATCGGCCGCTGCCGGCGCCGCCGCGTACAGCCAGCCCGGACCGATGAAGAACATCAGCCAGAAACAGCGCATGGCACGACGAAACTTCAATGCCCCTTCTCCGCTTCGAGCGACTGGATCAGCAGGACCGAGGATTCGGTGCGCAGCTGCCTGAGCGCATTTTCGGCGCGTTCGGGCGCGACCGCAAGAACGTATGCGTCGGCCGCGGTCGGGCCATCGACGATGCGCGCGCCGTTCGCGAGCAACACGCGGCGCATCTCGGACTGCGTCGCCTGCGGCGAGAACACGACGACGAGCCGTGCAGGCGTGTCGAGCGTGCGGCTCAGCGCATGAAACGCACCTTGCGGCACGCTGGCGGGCCGGCCCGCGCCGAGGATGAGCGCGATGGCGAGCGCCCCGATCGCCACGGGCTGCAGCGCGAACGACCAACGCAACCAGGCCGCCTGCGCACGCCACCATTCCGCCGCCGAGGCGAACCAGCTTGCGCGCGCACGAGGCTCCTGCGTCCCGGCTTGAAGCTGACCAGGCAGGCGCGCACGCAATGCAGCAAATGCACGGTCGGCATCGCGCTGCAACGGCTGCGCGATATTCGCGTCGCGCATCTGTTCGTGCCATTCGACCTCGCGCCGACAGGCAACGCAGCTTTCGAGGTGCTGGTCGACAGTCAGGCGATCGTCCTCGTCCAGCGTGCCCATGACGAACCAGGGCAGCAATTCCTGCACGTTCTGGTGCGCGGCGGAGAGATTCACGATACGCGCGGTCATAACAGATCCTCCGAGTGCGCGGGCAGCAACGCCTTGAGGCGGCGACGCGCGTGGAACATGCGGGTTTTCACGGTTTCTATCGGGCAACCCATGATGTCGGCGATTTCGCGGTAGCCCGCGCCCTGGAAATAGGTCAATTCGATCACCGCGCGATGGTTGGCCGAGAGCGCCTCGACCGCCTCTCCGAGCACGCGGCGCAGTTGCAGCTGCATCATCTCGTCCTTAGGCTCATGCTGGTCGGGACCGAGCAGATCGTCGAGCGAACCGTCCAGGTCGACCGGGTCGTTCACGTCGCGCAGCGCCTTGAGCGCCTTGCGATAGGCGATCGCGAATATCCACGTTGATACCTTCGAAGCATGGTTGTATTTCTGCGCATTGCGCGCGACCACGAGCATCGTGTCGTTGAGCACTTCTTCGACCAGTTCGGGCCGCCGCATCATGCGTTCGAGAAATCGGGTCAGGCGCGGAAAATAGCTGCGATAGAGCGTTTCAAAAGCCCGCAGGTCGCCTGCGACCACGCGTTCGATCAGCGCCACGTCGTCGGCGTTGACCGAGCTCTGAGGTACGTCCGGTACCGGTTTGCCGATCTTTCGCAACATTTGTTCGCCCCCGTTTTGCCGGTGGATTCCCGCTCGGGCCGGAAGGGTTCAAACCTCGTTCAAGTCACGAGGGGACTTCGGGCGCATGAACCCTGCGTATGCTTTCGGGAATAGACCGACGGCATCGCGCAAAGCGGAGCCTAGGTGCCTGGTTGCCCGATGGATCGTTGCTCACTAGAGGAAAGCATCATGCGAAATCATGTTACTGCAATGTTGGGGTTGCTCCTGTTTTTCGCCAACGGCGCGGTCGACGCAGCCAACGTGAACGTGACCGTCGGCCCGAGCGGCAGCGACACGTTCTCCCCGGCCAATGTGACGGTCAACGCGGGCGACACCATAACGTTCAGTTATTCGGGCGGTGTGATGCCGCACAACGTCGTCTCGGATGGCCTGTTCCGCTGCGCGAAGGGCTGCGACGGCGCCGGCGGCAACGGCAATGCCACAGGCAGCTCGTGGAACGCACAGGTGACCTTCAACACGCCCGGCGCATTCAACTATTACTGCGAGATCCACGGCACACCGACCGCCGGCATGCACGGCAAGATCACGGTCAACGGCAGCGCGCCGCCCTCGCCCGACTTCGGCGTCGGCGCCGACAACGGCACGGCCAGCATCACCCAGGGCGGCAACGCCGCCGTCGGCATCACCGTGACGCCGCAGAACGGCTTCAGCGGCAGCGTCGGTTACGCGGCCTCCGGGCTGCCCGCAGGCGTGACTGCCTCGTTCGCGAACGACAGCGCGACGCATGCGACGATGACGCTCACCGCCTCGGGCACGGCCGCCGTCGGCTCGTCGAACGTGACGATCACCGCGACCTCGGGCAGCCTCGTGCACACGACTTCGGTTGCACTCACGGTCGTCGCGTCGACGCCGACGTTCTCGATCGCGCGCGGCATCACGGGCTCCTGGTACAACCCGGCGCAGTCGGGCCAGGGCTTCAACGTCGAGGTCATGCCGAACAACACGTTCGTCGCGTTCTGGTACGTGTTCGACGACACCGGCAACAATCTCTGGCTCGGAGGCGTTGGCGCCTACAGCGGCAACGCGGTGACGCTGAACATGACGGCGACAACCGGCGGCGCATTCCCGCCCGCGTTCGACCCGACCAAGATCGCACGCAACCCGTGGGGCACGTTGACCCTGACATTCAGCGACTGCAATACCGGGACCGCAAGCTGGACGAGCAACGACACCACCCAGGTGCACTTCCCGAACGGGTCGATGCCGATCAAGCGCCTGACGTCGGTCGACACGTTGACCTGTCCGTAGCCTCACGCATGCAATCCGCGGCCGCCGATTCCGGTGCAGGCGGCCGCAGGAGCAGCAGCTACGTTGTCGCGCCGGGCAACTGTCACGAGGTACGCGTCATGTCCGCCAAAATCACTTCTCTCTTGCGCTGGATGTTGCTGCTCTTTGCGGCGCCGGCGTTCGCAACCAACTACAGCATCATCGTCGGCGGGCAGACCGACAATGGCGGCTATGGCGGGTACGGCGGCGGCACGACCGACCTGCTGATGTTCTCGCCGTCCACGATGACGATCAACGTCGGCGACTCGATCACGTTCACCAACTCCGGCGGCACGCACAATGTGGTGTCCGATACCGCGGGAATGTTCCGTTGCGCGAATGGCTGCGACGGCGCGGGCGGCAACGGCAATCCCAGTCCCGACGGCTGGAGTTCAACGGTCACGTTCAACCAGGCGGGCACGTTCGGCTTCCACTGCGAGATTCACGGCGCGATGGGCATGAAGGGCACGATCACGGTCAATGCGCCGGCGTCGACGTTCGCGATTTCGCCCGGCGTCACGGGCTCGTGGTACAACCCCGCGCAGTCGGGCCAGGGATTCAACGTCGAGGTGCTGCCGAACAACCTGTTCCTCGCGTTCTGGTACGTGTTCGATTCGAAGGGCAATAATCTCTGGCTCGGGGGCACCGGCACGGCGAGCGGAGATACCGTCGTCGTCAACCTCGTGCAGACGAATGGTGGCTTCTTCCCGCCGAATTTCGACCCGACCAAGATCACGCGGCCTGCGTGGGGCACGGTCACATTGAAGTTCAGCGACTGCAACAGTGGCACCGCAACGTGGACGCCGAACGACACGACGAATTTCTCGACCGGCACGATGCCGATCAAGCGGCTCACCAACGTGGACGGACTGGCCTGTCAATGAAGACTACTCTCGCAAATACTCGGTTCGGCGCGTCGCTGGTCCGTCCGATGACCCGATCGCTGATACATTTTTTCGGGTGCGCGATCCTGGCGCTCCTCGTCTGCGTAGACCCCGCGCGCGCGATCGACGTCGGGGCGACGGCGCCCGACTTCACCTTGCCGACGCTCGGCGTCATGGGGCCGGTGAAGCTCTCGAGTTTGCGCGGCAAGATCGTGCTCGTCGACTTCTGGGCGTCCTGGTGTGCGCCGTGCCGCGAAGCGATGCCGCAGTACGAGAAGCTGTACTACCAGGCTCGCCACGACGACTTCGAAATCGTCGCGGTGAACCTGGACGAACTACGCGAGGACGCCGTCGACTTCCTCGCCGTGCATCCCGTGACGTTTCCGGTTGCGCTCGATCCCGCCGGCAGCGTGCCGCCGACGTTCGGGCTCGTCGGCATGCCGAGCTCCTACCTGCTCGACCGCAACGGTGTCGTGCGCCTGCGCTATCAGGGCTTCAAGGCGAAGGACCTGAAGGCGCTGCGCGAACAAATCCACAAACTCTCGGGGACGGCGCTCAATGGCTCGTAATCGCATCCGCCTGGTTTCGTTGTGCATCCTTCTTGCCGCGCTCGGCGCGTGCGCGACGAAACCCGTGCAGCCGTGGGAGCGCGCACGGCTCGCGCGCTGGGACATGCGCTGGGATCCGGACCAGACGCAGGCGGGCTTGAGCGATCACGCCTATTTCAGCAAGGAAGGCTCGGGCGGGCGCATTGGCGCCGCGGGTGGTGGCTGCGGATGCAACTGATGTCCGAATTTGCGGCGCGCCGCGCTGAGCTTCGCGGAGCGCGCGCATGAAACGTCCCTCCACGTCTCTTTCCGCCCTGCTCGGCGCCGCTGCGGCGCTGCTGCCCTCGATCCACGCCGGCGCCGCGAGCACCGACGAGGCGACGACGCTCATGAGCTATCGCTTCTCGGACTACGACGAAGACGCGCTCGCGCCTGCCAGCGTGATCGGCGACGGCCGCCGTTATCACGTGCTGTCGCACGAGCTCGACGTCGACAGCAAGCTCGCGGACGGCCAGTACGGCCTCAAGGTCAACGCGACGCATGAGGTGATGAGTGGCTCGTCGCCGTGGTTCGTACTTCCCGACGAACACGGCAAGCCGATCCAGGTTTTGAGCGGCGCGACGATCAAGGACCATCGCAGCGCGTTGAGCGCGGCGTTCACGACCGATCCGACGACGAGCACGAACACGACCTACAGCGCGTCGTATTCGGTCGAGCGGGACTATAGCGCGCTCGCAGCGGGTATCGAGCGCAGCCAGGCGCTGTCGGGCATGCTCACGCTTGGCTACGGCGGCAGCTTCTCGCACGACCTGATCGAGCCGACCGACGCGGTCGCCTACAACCGCATCCAGCGCGCGACGAAGAACACCGCATCCGGCTTCGGCAGTCTCGCCTGGGTGCTCGACAAGTCGAGCGTGCTCCAGGCCGGCGTACAGCTCAATTATGAGCATGGCTATCTCACCGATCCATACAAGCTCTACTCGTACGGCGACGGACTCGTGCCCGAGCGCCGCCCCGATGCGCGCGCGCAGGGCGCGGCGCTCGTGCGCTACCGGCGTTCGTTCGCGGACATCGACGCGTCGCTGCATCTCGACTATCGCTACGCGCTCGACAACTGGGGCTTGCACTCGCACACGGTCGAAGTGTCGTGGTACCAGGGCTTCGGCAACGGCTGGCGCTTCGTGCCCGCGCTGCGCTACTACAGCCAGGCCGCCGCGCGCTTCTATTCGCCATTTGCGCTCGTCGCCGACGGCCGCAACTTCTACTCGAACGACTATCGCCTCGGCACGTTCGGCGCGTTCTCGACGAGCGCGAACCTGCGCAAGGCGCTCGGCCGCTGGGAACTCAGCATGGGCGTCGAGCGCTATCACAGCGCGCAGGGCCTCGCGCTCGACGGCAGCAACGAGCCAGTACCGGCGCTCGTCAACTTCTGGCGCGCCTACGCGGGATTCGACATCGGCTTCGATTAGCGTCGATACTGCGCGCATGCGCCTCTACCGCTTCGCGTTCTCGAGCATGGGTTGTCCCTGCGAAGTCCAGTTCGAGGCCGAAGACGAGGCGACCGCGCGGCGCGCGTACACCGTGGCGCGCGCCGAGGTCGACCGTCTCGACGCCAAGTATTCGCACTATCGCAGCGACAGCTGGCTCGCGCGCGCATGCGCGGGCGCGGGCCCCGACCACACGGTCGATGTCGACGCCGAAACTGCGAGCCTGCTCGACTTCGCCGCCACGCTCCATGCGCAGAGCGGTGGCATGTTCGACATCACGGCGGCGCCGCTCACGCGCCTATGGGACGGTCGCAATGAGCGCCTGCCGACGCCGGAGGAAATCGCCGACGCGCGCGCCCGCGTCGGCTGGGAGCGCATCGACTGGCAGCGTCCACGCCTGCGCCTGCCGGTCGCCGGCATGCGCTTCGACTTTGGCGGTGTCGTCAAGGAATACGCAGCCGATCGTGCCGCCGTCTGTTGTCGCGCAGCCGGCGTGGTTCACGGCGTGATCGATCTCGGCGGCGATCTCGCCGTCGTCGGCGCGCACCACGACGGCCAGCCGTGGCTCGCTGGCATCAAACTGCCGAGCAATCCGGGTGTGCCCTGCGCGAACGTCGAGCTGCCGCGCGGCGGGCTCGCGACGAGCGGCGACTATGAGCGTGCGCTCGTGGTCGATGGCAAGCGCTACTCGCACATCGTCGATCCACGCAGCGGCTGGCCGATCGAGAGTTTCGCGAGCGTCAGCGTGATCGCCGACAGCTGCCTCGTCGCTGGTGCGGCATCGACACTGGCGATTCTGCTGGGCACGGACGAAGGCGCTGCCTACCTCGAAGGGCTCGGCCTGCCGCACCTATGCATCGACCAGACGGGAAGCGCGAGCGGCTCGATCGCGCGCCTCTAGCCGCCGCTGACCGTCGCGCGCGGGGGTTCGGTCGCCGTGCGCAGGCGCCACGCCAACCATGCGGCGCAACCGGCCGCCATCGCAGACACGCCCGCAAGCGTCGAATTGGTCGCACCGATGTCGCGCAGCAATTGCACTGCGATGACGACCACGACGTCGCCGAAACGCCAGACGGCCGTGTCGATGAAACCCTTCGCCTTGTAACGCGTCTCGCGGTCGACGCGCGTAAAAAGGCTATCGATCGCCGGGTTGTTGATGCCATACGAGCCGGCGCGCGTGACGACGAGCGCGGCCGCGACCGCGGCAGGCTGGCCTACTAGCGCCAACGTCACGAGCGTCAGCATCTTCACGAGCTCCGTGCCCGAGATGCTCGAAGCGGGCCCGAAGCGAGTCAGCGCGATGCGTGTAATGAATATCTGGATCAGTCCCATCAGGATGTTCGTCGCCGCATCGACGCCAGCGAAGAACTCGGTGCGTGCGGCCGTATCCTGATAGTAGCGATGGCCGATGTCGGTCTGCAGGTTGTAGAGCACGCCTCCGACACTGTCGCCTAGCAGCATGAGGATCGCGAGACGGCGCAACAGCGGCGATGTCGCGACGAGTTTCGCGCCGCCCCAGAAATCCCCGCCGATGATGGCCTCGTTGCGCGTCGTGTCTTCCGCAACCGGATGGCGGCGCGACCAGGCGACGAGGCCGAGGACGCAACCGACCGCGCCGACCAGCAGCGCTGCGGAGACGCCCGGCAAGGGCGCGACGCCGATCGCGTGCACGAGCTCCTTCGTGAGCAGCGGGCCCGTGATCGCGCCGAGCGTGCCACCCAGAGCGACGATGCCGAGCAGTCGATACGACTGCTGCGCGCTGAAGATGTCGGCGACGAAGCTCCAGAACACGGCGACGACGAACAGGTTGAATACACTCAACCAGACGAAGAATATCTGGCCGAGAAGGCGCGCGCCGAGCACGTCCTGGGCCGCGAACGCGGGAATGAACGCGAGCAGATTGAGGATGAAGAAGACGTACACGACCGGCACGAAGCGCTTGCGCGGAAAGCGCGCCACAAGCCAGCCATAGATCGGCGTCATCACGAGCGTCACGACGAACGTCGACGCGTAGAACAAGGGCAGCGCTTGCGTGCCTGCGGCGGCGGAAAGCTGCTCGCGTACCGGCCGCAGCACGTAGTAGGAGGCGAGGACGAAGAAGAAATAGGCGAACGCGAGCACGAGCGCCGGCCACTCATGGCGCTCGACACCGGTCAGCTTCGCGGCAGCCGTGCCTGGGGCCGGCGATTCGGAATGACTCAAGTTGCGGTCCGACTTTGCAAGGGGCGAAGCGTAGCATGCTCGCGCAGGAGGGAACGCGGTCCCGCGCCACGACACGCGCGTACGGCGATCGCGTATGCTGGCGCGCATGTCGCCGACCCTCTCCGCGATCCACATCTTCCCGCTGAAATCAGGCGCGCCGCTGCCGCTCGCAAGCGCGCACGTCGGCACACGCGGCTTCGATCACGATCGCCGCTGGATGGTGCTCGATGCCGACGACGAGTTCGTGACCGGTCGCGACGAGCCGCGCCTGACGCTGATCCGCGCAGTGCCCGTCGACGGATTCTCGAATGATGGATTCGCGAACAACGGCCTCGCGAACGACGCGCTCACGCTCAGCGCGCCCGGCATGACCGAGCTGCGCATCGCGCCACCGCCGGACGATGCGGCACGCATCGCCACTGCAGTCTGGGGTGCGGCGGTCACCCCGCGATCCGCAGGCGCTGAAGCCGACGCCTGGATCAGCGCCTTCCTCGGCCGGCCGTGCCGCCTCGTGCATATGGACGCAGACTGCCATCGCGCGGTCAAGGCGAAATACGACGGTCGCTACGGCGTGGACGGCGACGAGGTCAGCTTCGCCGACGCGTTCCCCTTGTTGCTGATCTCGCAGGCCGCGCTCGACCAGCTCAACGCGAAGCTCGCAAGGCCCGTGCCGATCTTGCGCTTCCGACCGAATCTCGTCGTCGCGGGGACGACCCCGCACGCCGAGGACGGCTGGAAGCGTATTCGCATCGGCGCGGTCCAATTCGACGTCGTGAAAGCCTGCGTCCGCTGCGTGTTCACGACCGTCGATTTCGAACGCGGCGAGCGCGATCCGTCGGGCGAGCCGCTGCGTACGCTGATCGGCTACCGGCGCAGCGACGAGGGCGTGACGTTCGGCCAGAACCTCATTCCGCGCGGCCAGGGCGTCGTGCGCGTCGGCGATGCCGTCAGCGTGATTGCCTAGACGCGGCGGATCGATCGCGACCATCAGGGCACGCCGCGCTTCTTGTCTAGTTGCCTCCTGCGCTGTACGGCATTCGCGCCGCTGACATCGATCCGCTCGATCAAGTCGCACGTCGACACGTTGTGCGGCAGCCCGCGGCGACGACTCGTTGGCCGGCAAGGACATGCTGCAATGCAGTGGAGCATCTGCTCTAGGCGCTACGCTTAGCCTCCCCCGACCATCGCATCTGCACCTTTCTTGATGACCTACGATTATGTGATCGTCGGCGCCGGCTCCGCCGGCTGCGTGCTCGCCAACCGCCTCAGCGAGAAGGCAGGCAAACGCGTGCTGTTGCTCGAAGCCGGCCCGCGCGACTGGCATCCGTTCATCCACATGCCGGCCGGCCTCGCCAAGCTCGTCGGCAAGAAGGGCGTCAACTGGGACTACAGCACCGAGCCCGAACCGCAGCTCGACCATCGCCGACTCTGGTGGCCGCGTGGCAAGGTACTCGGCGGCTCGAGTTCGATCAACGCGATGTGCTACATCCGCGGCATCCCCGCGGACTACGACGACTGGGCGCGTGCAACAGGCGACGCGCGCTGGGGCTGGGACAACGCAGTCAATTTCTTCAAGCGCGCGGAAGGGAACACGCGCGGCGCCGACGAGCTGCACGGCGCGGATGGACCACTGCATGTGCAGGACTTGCGCTACCACAGCGCGCTGACCGATGCATTCATCGAGGGCGCGCAGAGCTGCGGCCACCCGCTCAACCGCGACTTCAATGGCGCGACGCAAGAAGGCATCGGCCTCTACCAGGTCACGCAGAAGAACAGCGCGCGTTGCTCGACCGCGGTCGGCTACCTGCGCCCGGCGCAGGGCCGCAGCAATCTCGGCGTGCGCACCGGCGCACGCGCGGAACGCGTGCTGTTCGACGGCCATCGCGCCGTCGGCGTCGACTATCGCCATCATGGCCGCCTGACGCGCGCCGAGGCGAAGGAAGTGATTCTCTGCGGCGGCGCGATCAACTCGCCGCAGCTGCTGATGCTCTCCGGCATCGGCCCCGCCGACCATCTGCGCGCGCACGGCATTCGCGTCGAAAGCGACCTGCCCGGTGTCGGCGCGAACCTGCAGGATCATCTCGACATCTGCACGCTGCAGCAGTGCACGCAGCCGGTCAGCTACGACCGCCTCAACGACGTCGCCGTGCTGATCAAGTACCTCACGCGCCGCGACGGACCAGGCACGTCGAACATCGCCGAGGCCGGCGGCTTCGTGCGCACGAAATTCGCGACCGACGAACGCTGCGACCTGCAATTGCATTTCATCCCCGCGCTGCTCGACGACCACGGCCGCAATCGCCTGCCCGGCTACGGTTTTACGATGCACGCCTGCATGCTGCGCCCGCGCAGCCGCGGCGAGATCCGCCTCGCATCGGCCGACCCGTCGGCGAAGGCGACGATCCGCGCGAACTACCTGAGCGACGCGGACGGCTACGACCTGAAGATGCTCATCGAAGGCGTCAGGCTGTCGCGCGAGATCTTCGCGACGAAGGCTTTCGACGCCTATCGCGGCGCCGAGATCTTTCCGGGCGCATCGACGCAGAGCGACGAAGAGATCGTGGCATTCATCCGACGCAAGGCCGAAACGGTCTACCACCCGGTCGGCACCTGCCGCATGGGCAACGACGCCGATGCCGTCGTCGATCCGGAACTGCGCGTGCGCGGTGTCCCTGGCCTGCGCGTCGTCGACGCATCGGTGATGCCGTCACTCCCGGGCGGCAACACGAACGCACCGACGATCATGATTGCCGAGCGCGCAGCGGAGTTGATCGCGGCCGCGTAGTTCTTCGTCCCGACGCTGGCTTTCCTGGACTCGCTGTTGTCGAGAACGCGGAATCCTTGTCGCTCGCAAGGGAGCGCTCCCGCGTGGCGGGAATCAGAGGCGACCGAGCCGACAATCCCACCGCACGAACGAACAGGAGCGAAGCGCCGCGTCAGGCCGCCCGCTCGAGCTGCGGCGGCAGCGGGCAATGCAGCGCCGCGCAGATCGTGCGCAGCATTTCCGCCTCGCTGACCGCCACGACGCCGTCGGCGCCGATCGCGCGCGTGAGCCCGCGCACGACGAGTTCCTTGCCGGCCGGTTGCAGCTGGTCGAGCTTCGGCAGCGCGCGGTCGAGCGCCTGCGCGAAGTCTTCGGGCGGCTCGTAGACGTCGATCGAATCGGGCAGCACTTCGTTCATGCCGAGCAGATACGCGCGCTCGGCTTCCGCCTCGTCGTCGTTGCCGTAGCGCGCGACCGTCGAGATGACCGCGGTGATCTCGGCGCTGCAATCGGTGAGTTTGTTGTTGCCGGCACTGCGCGCCTTGGCGGGGTCGAGCGCCTCGATCACCTGGATCGAAATCAGTTTGACGAGGCAGTACTCGCCGAGTTGCACGCGGCCGTCGGCCTGGACGAGATCGTTGAGCGTCGTGAGGAACATCTGTAGTTGCGGACGCGTCAGCCTGCGCAACGCAGGGAAGGCAAGCTGAGCGAGCGGCAGGCGTTGCATCGGATGCAGGCGGTCCACCTCCCCGGCGGCTTTCTCGACGCCCGTTCGAGTGGCTACATCGTTGTATTTTTCGACGCGCGCAAGCTGTTTCGCGCGCAACGCTGCGTCGGCATCGAGCGCGAGCGCGAAAATGACGTGCGCGGCGCTTTCGGGCGCATAAGCGAGCGAGCGCAGGTCGGTCGCGATCGTTGTGTGAATCGCATTCGCGGCGGCGTAGTCGTCGGAGCCAGGCTGCGCGACCTGACGAACGACCTTGTTCGCCGTCAGCGTGATCGCCGCGCCGGCCTGCGGTAACGCGCCTTCCGCCGTCGCTGCCGCTGTCGCCACCGCGGCCGCGGTAGCGCCTTTCGGTGCGAGCATGCCAAGGGTCGAGCCCTCGTCATCGTCGTCGCTGGCCGGTTCCGTAGCCGGCGCGCTCATGCGCTGCGCGATCTGTTCGAGCTCGCGCGGGTCGAAGTCGGGTTCGATCGCGCGGATGCGTTCTTGCAGGGGCGGATGCGTCGCGAACAGCGCCGAATAGCCGACGCCGTCGCCGAACAGCATGTGCGCGACTTCCTCGCCGTCCTTGCTCGCCAGCTTCGAGCCCTCCGGCAACCCGCTGATCTTCTTCAGCGCCCCCGCGATGCCGCGCGACTGGCGCGTGAACTGCACGGCCGACGCGTCGGCGAGGTACTCGCGTTGGCGCGAGATGCCCGCCTTGATCAGGCGGCCGAAGAACAGGCCGATCGAGCCGATGATGAGAATCGCGATGCCGAGCGCGATCTGCCAGCCCGAGTCGCGATCGCGGCCGCTCCATTCGATCATCTTGCGGCCGACGATGCCGATCACGAGGATGCCGAACAGCACGCCCATGAGGCGGATGTTGAGGCGCATGTCGCCGTTCAGCACGTGGCTGAATTCGTGCGCGATCACGCCCTGCAGTTCTTCCCGATTGAGGCGTTCGAGCGTGCCGCGCGTGACCGTGACCGCCGCGTCCGACGGCGTGTAGCCCGACGCGAAGGCGTTGATCGACGCCTCGTTCTCGAGCACGTAGACCTGCGGCACCGGCACGCCCGACGCGATCGCGATTTCCTCGACGACGTTGTGCAGCCGCTTGTAGGCGAAGTTGGATGCCATCTGTGGATCGTTGAGGTCGACGAGCGTCGCGCCAAGCTCGCGCGCGACGACGCCGCCGCCCGCGCGCAGCGACGATATCTTGTACAGCATCGACGCGCCGATGATCGCGAGCACGACGAGCGTCGACGTGACGAGTGCGCCGGCGTTCGGGTGCAGCGCCGCGGAGGTCATTCGATGGCGACTGCTCCCGGTGAAACCGAACGCGACCGCGACGATGAGATCGACGGCCGCGACGATGCACACCACGGCGACGACGAACAGGAAGAGCATGCGTCGCGTCTGCGAGCGCGCTTTTTCCTGCTGGGCGAAGAAGTTCATGCCGGCACGCAAACTGTCAGACGAGGTTACTGCAAAAGACGCGGAACGCACGCGGATCGAATCGCGCGAGCGTGGCGTCCAGCGTGCGCGGGTTCTGCCGGCCGGTCACGTCCACGGATCCGGCGTTTGAAAAGCGGTGCAGGGTCTCGTGCCCGATTGGAACCTCGTGCCCGACCGAATACCCGCTCTCGAACCGGGTACTCGTGCCAGAGCGGCTGCTTGTGCCCTGACGGGCACTCGAAGCGATCACCGAGCGTACGCTCAGCTGAACGAGACTTTGACGGCCTTGCGGACTTCCGCGTTCTCGACTTCCCACGGCGTCGCCGGTGCGAAATTGAACGTGTTCGCGATGATCGAGCTCGGGAAGACTTCGCGCTTGTTGTTGTAGAACATGACGCCGTCGTTGTAGGCCTGACGCGCGAACGCGATCTTGTTCTCGGTCGAGCTCAGCTCTTCCGAGAGCTGCATCATGTTCTGGTTGGCCTTGAGGTCGGGATAGCTCTCGGCGACCGCGAACAGGCGGCCGAGTGTCGCGGTGAGCTGATTCTCGCTGCCCGCGAGTTGCTGCATCGCCGCAGGATCGCCGGGGTTGCCCTTGGCGGCGGCGAGGCCACTCATCGCAGCGCCGCGTGCCGCGGTGACGGCTTCGAGCGTCTGCCGTTCATGTTGCATGTAGGTCTTTGCGGTCTCGACGAGGTTCGGAATGAGGTCGTAACGGCGCTGCAGCTGAACGTCGATTTGTGAGAACGCGTTCTTGAATCCGTTGCGGGCAGTGACGAGGCCGTTGTAGATCCCGACGGCCATGAAGCCCGCTACCACGACGACGGCGAGCAGAATGAGCAGAGTCATAACAACTGTCTCCGAAGTTGGCGCTAGAATGTTTCCCCGTGCAAAGAATAGCACGGGTGTGGGAAACGTCCGTGTGGCGTCAGGCGAGGGATCCGCTGCTCCCACGACGTTTATATGTCGACAATAATATGTTGTATAGAAATCTAGCTTTTGCCTTAGCCGTACTGTTCTGTCTGCCAGCCCACTCCGCCGACGCGCGCCATCCGCGCGCCGCGAGCGCTGTGGCGGCGTCTCCGCCGTCCGCGGAAGACGAGGCGCCAGAGCCCACGCCCACGATCAAGGGATCTTCGCCGCGTACCGCTCACGACGTCGAGGGGTCGGTGCGCGAATTCAATGCACTGCTCGATCGCATCGAAGGCTCCAAGCAGATTGCCGGGCTCGCGGTTGCAGTGGTCAAGGACGATCGCGTCTTGATCCAGCGCGACCTCGGCTACGCCAACGTATCGACCGGCGCGCCCGTCACGCCGGACACCGTGTTCCGCCTCGCCTCGCTGTCAAAGGCCTTCGCAAGTGCGCTCGCGGGACTCCTGATCGACGACGGTATCTTTGGCTGGGACACGCGCGTCACCGACGTCGTGCCCGCGTTCGAACTCATGGATGCGAACGCGAGCAACAAGCTGACCGTGCGCGACATCCTGAGCCAGCGCGTCGGCCTGCCGCACAACACCTACGACAGGTTGCTCGAGGCCGACGAGCCGTATCCGCAACTCGTCGATCGCCTGCGCGAAGTGCCGCTGACCTGCGAAGTCGGCGAGTGCTACGGCTACCAGAACATTACCTACTCGCTGATCGGCGACATCATCTACGCACGCACGGGCGACTTCTTCGCCCACCAGGTCGAGAAGCGACTGTTTCATCCGCTCGGAATGGCCACCGCGACCTACGGCCGCGAGGCGCTCGAGTCGAGCAAGAGCTGGGCACGCCCGCACGCGCGCGTTCGCAGCGGCTGGGTGCCGTTCGATCCGCGCGACGCCTACTATCACGTCGCGCCGGCCGCGGGCGTCAATGCGAGCATCAAGGACATGACGCAATGGCTGATCGCGCAGATGGGCGGGCGTCCCGACGTGCTGCCACCCGCACTGATCGACACGCTGCACACGCCGCAGATACCGACCCCGATCGAAGGCCGCACCGCCCCATGGCGCCGCACGCGCGTGAGCGAGGCGCAGTACGCGCTCGGCTGGCGCGTGTTCGATTACTCGGGCGAGACGCTGATCTTCCACGCAGGGGCCGTCAAAGGCTATCGCTCGATCATCGCGTTCTTCCCGAAATCGCGCTTCGGCACGGTGCTGCTGTGGAACTGTGAGTCGTCGCTGCCGATGGGCCTGCTGCCGATGTTGCTCGACCGCTACCTCGGCCTGCCCGAAGTCGATTGGGCCGGCCTCGACGCACCCGCGCCCACACCGCGGCGCGCGCATCTCGCGAGCGGCGCGAAGACTGCGAAACGCTGAACTCCGCAGGCGTCACAACGCGCCGGGCGGGGGAAGGCATCTGAGATGCGCGCCCATCACGCGCGCTCGACACCGCCCTATCGGTGATCGCTCCCGCTCGAAGACCGCTCATACCGTTCGTGGTGAGGTATCGAACCACGAACAGGACCTGGCGCGATGTGGTGAGGTATCGAACCACGAACAGGACCCAGCGCGATGTGGTGAGGTATCGAACCACCACCAGGACCCAGCGATGTGGTGAGGTATCGAACCCGTAGCGGCAGGGTCTGACAGACCGAGCAACTGCACGCCAGCCGCGAATCCTCATCGCGCGCGACAAGCTGGTCTCAATCGATCGACCATTCCTGCGCCCACAAAAAAACCCATCGCCCCTCGGGACGATGGGTTTTTCGTCATGCGTCGTCAGAGTTTGAATTCGATGCGCGTGCGGATCGACTGCTCGACCGGCTTGCCGTTCTCGAGGCGCGGCTGGAATACCCAGCCCTGCACCGAACGCAGCGCGGCAGCATTGAAGATGCGCGGCGGCGTCGCGGTGACGACCGAGGCGTCCTTCACCTTGCCATCGGCGCTGACCGTGAACGCGACTTCGACCCAGCCTTCCTGACGGCTGCGCGCCGCGTCGGACGGATAGATCGGACTCACGCGGCTGATGAGCTTTGCTGCGCGCGTCTCGGCGCCGCCGGCGGGTGACGCAGCGGCCGGCGCGGGCGCGGGCGCTGTGGCGACGGCGGGTGCAGGTGCCGGAGCCGCTGCGACCGGTGCCGGCGGCGGCGCTGCCGCGGGTGCCGCTGCCGTGGTCGGCGTCGTCGTGGTAGCGGGCGCGGGCGCGGCGGCCGTAGCCGGCGCATTCGCCTGCGCCGCCTTCTGCGCGGCCAGCGCCTTTTCCTGCGCGGCCTGTTTTTCCTTGTCGGTGTCGACCTGCTTTCTCTTGAGATCGAGCTTGCCGCGCAAGATCGTCAGCGCGTAGTTGTTCGGGTCGGCCTTGCCCATGAGTTCGATCGCGCGCTTGCCTTCGTCGAGCTGGCCCGCGTTGATCTGCTGCTCGATCGCGCCGGTCGCCATCGGGAACATTTCGCGCAGGCCATCGCGCGCGGCATTGTTGTTCGAGTCCTTGTCGAGGACCGCGAGGTAATACTCGGCCGCGTTGTTGCCCGGCGGCGCGACGAAACGCGAATCCGCGAGCGCGCTGCCGGCACGCTTGAGCAGTTCGGAGACGCTCAAGGACTTCAGCGGCGCGGGCGCCTGATCGGTGGTCGCGGCGGCCGGAGCAGCCGTGTCTGCAGCCTTGGCCGCATCGGTCTTGGCCGGCTGTGCGACGGTTTTCGCCGCCTGATCGTCGCTCTTACCACACGCGGCGATAAGCGCCGCGGCGATCGCCAGTGCGAGAAGCTTGCTTCCCGAGCCAAATTTGCTGACCTTGCCAGCCATGTTGCACCCCCTAGTTCGTCAAACCGTGATGTGTATCACCCGTTGCCTTCGGTTTCCATGAACGAAATCATGTTTCTGCGGCGAGCAACTGGCGCGGCGTCCGAGTGTCGAGAGTTTTCCTCGCGGACGTCCTACAACTCTAAGCAAAATCAATGCCGAACGCGATCATGATTCAACCGGAATCTTGATCAGCGTTCGCAGCTGTTCGACCGGCGTACTGCCGGGATCCGTCACGTATTCCGAGATGAGGCGGTCCTTCGGCTTCAACCCCATCACGGCGAGCCACGCATAGGCCTTCGCAATTGTGACCGCGATCGTGTCGTAGCCGCCGACATGCGTGAACTGCATCGCCTTTCCTTCGTAGGTCGTGCCAGCCTTGATGTCGCCGGTCGGCGCGATGTCATTCTCCGCGACCGTGACGGCCGCATCAAATTTCCAGCCAACGGCCTTGTCGTAGCTATTCGTGATGGTCAGCGGCGCGCTCTGCATCGCGAGCTTGTTCGCCGCGAGGAACATGCCGATCTGACGATATGCGGCAGTCAGTGCCGCTTTTGCGCTCGCGTCGTCGGCGACGGGACCGCCGCTGACGTAATAGATTTTCTGCGGAGCGAGATCGACCGGTTGTCCATCGACCCCACTGATATCGACCGCGGGGAAAGTCTCGACGAGTGCCTTCAGTTTCGCGAGTCCCTTCTCGTAGTCCTTGCCGACCCACGAATCCATCATGAGGCCGAAATAGCGGCCGACGAGGCTGCCTTCGAACGACTGATCGAATGACCACGTGACCTTCGTGCCCTGGCCCGCGGGCGCGAGATGAAACTCGGCCGTCGGTCTGCCCATGTCGGCGAAATCGAGCTGCAGTTTGAGCGACTCGCTCGGCTTGGCGGCGATGATCTCCATCTTGCCGCTACCGGCTTCCTTGTTGCCGGCCCAGTCGAACTTCGAACCGACTCCGGCGGGCGGGCCGCTGAACGTGTATTTCGCGTTCGGGTCGATGTCGAACCAGGGTGACCACGCGTTGAAGCGGTGGAGATTGTTCAGTACGCCGAACACCTCGGAGGGCGGACGATCGATCGTCACCGATCTCTCGACGTGTGAAGTCTTCGGCAGGAAGAATGCGATGGCGACCAGCGCGACGACGATGATCGCGACGAGCGTAAGCAAGCCTTTGAGAAAACGCATCACTCAAGCCTCCCAGGTCAGGATGCGAATCTCGGCATCCTCGGACAGCAACGCAAGCTTGGCAATCTCAAGATCGTCCGCCGGGAATGGAGCGTCGTACGGACCGCGAGTCGCGCGGCGTGACGGGGAGTGACGGAGGGATCTTCGTTTAGAGCCCCTCCCCGTGCTGGGCAAGTCACGGGGAGAGGTAAACGGGGTACAGAAGTTTTTTGTAGCTTTCCTGTTTCTAACCGGCCGCAAGTTCCGCGCCGGTGAACATGTGGCCTTCACGACCACTGGTTTGATGTTGCTGGTTGAAAGAGATACTGCGTTAGGTTGCGATTTACTTCTTCTTCGCGGTCTTCTTTGCGGTCTTCTTCGCCACTTTGGCCTTGGCGACTTTCTTCGCAGCTTTCTTAGCGGGTTTCTTTGCAGCTTTCTTCGTAGCCATATCGCGTCTTAGCTCCTCGTCAGTTGGTAGTTGTTGCCCAGTAAAAGCGTGCAGGAACGCTTCGCACAGCAAGTCGCTGTTCGTTGCGTGCCTAAGATTGTTCACTTGGCGGCGTGTGCGTTCGTCGGAGAGTAGTCGGAGCACGTGAAGCGGTATCGAGACCGTCACTTTTTTTACGGCTACTGCTTTGCTGCCGTGTTCGATGTATGGGACTACAAACTTCGCCGCCGTCATGGATTCCATGCGTACAGATGTAACGTTGGCGCAAAAATTATTGCGGAAGTGTTTAGCTGTCAACAGATTTGTGTTAACGCGCGACGTGCTTCGTCCCGTCCGCCGCCGCCGGCGACCCTGGCGCCGGAGCCCCTGGGCGAGGGCCTCGCAACGCGCACTCGGATGTAAAGACGTCTATACGTTTTTAGGCCGATTTGCCGGACCTTCGAAGCAATTCACCACGGCTTGCTGCCAGATCGCAAAAAAGCCCGCATTTATGCGGGTTTCCGCGCATCTACTGCACATGCGGTGGATATACTTTATGGCAAAGTATATTTATGCATTTTCGCGCAAACGAAGTGCGCGAAGTAAAGAGATCGCAGCGCATGCACCGTCGAAGCGCCGCAAAAGCGACTCTGAACGCCCCTCCGCCAAGCGAAAAATTTTTTTCGCTCGGCACTCCCGCGGACGCTTTTTTTGTTCGATTTGCGAGAATTTGCGAGAATTCGAAGCGCGCGAGCGTCTCCGGCGCGAGCAAAAAAAATGGTCGCCGAGTCAGCGTGAGAGGAAATTTTTCAGCTCAACACGCGCCGAAGTGCGGCGGAAAAACGGTCGAGATCTTCTTCCGTTTTGGTTTCCGTCGCGCAGACGAGCAACGCGTTTTCGAACTCCGGATATTCCTCTCCCAGAGCGAAGCCGGCGACGATGTTGTCTTCCCGCGCGAGCCGTTCGACGACGTCGTGAGCGGCGCGCGGCAACTGCAGCGCGACCTCGTGGAAGAACGGTCGCGAAAACGACTGGCTGACGCCCGGGATCGCGCAGAGCCTGTCGCGTAGCGCGCGCGTGTTGCGCATGCTCGTGTTGGCGACGCGAGCGGCGCCCTCCGGACCGAGCATCGCCATCGTGATCGTCGCCGCGGTGACGAGCAGGCCCTGGTTCGTGCAGATGTTGGACGTCGCCTTGGCGCGGCGGATGTGCTGCTCGCGCGCCTGCAGGGTCAGCGCGAAGCCCTGTTTGCCGTCGAGGTCGGTCGTGCGACCGACGATGCGGCCCGGCATCTGGCGGACGAACTCCTGCTTGCAGGCGAGGATGCCGAAATACGGGCCGCCCGAAGAAAGCGGCACGCCGAACGGCTGGCCGTCGCCACAGACGATGTCGGCGCCCTGCTTGTCCGAACCCGGCGTGCCCCACTCACGCGGCGGCTTGAGCACCGCGAGCGACAGCGGATTGACGACGCCGATGACGAGCGCGCCTTTCGCGTGCGCCCAGTCGGTCAGCGCGTCGACGTCCTCGAGGGCGCCGAAGAAGTTCGGCTGCGCGATCGCGAGCGCGGTGAACGCGCCGAAATCCTGCTTGACGAGCGCAGCGACATCGATGCCGCCAGTCTTCGCGTCGACGTCGATCTCGACGATCTCGATGTTCTGCAAGTCGACGATCGTGTGCAACGTCTTGCGGTAGGCCGGATGCACCGACTTCGGCACGAGCACCTTGCGCGGCCCCTTCTTCGCGCAACGCTCGGCCATCAGCACGGCCTCGGCGAGCGCGGTCGCGCCGTCGTACATCGACGCGTTGCTCACGTCCATGCCGGTCAGGCGCGTCATCATCGTCTGGTATTCGTAAATCAGCTGCAGCGTCCCCTGACTCGCCTCAGCCTGGTACGGCGTGTAGGCAGAGTAGAACTCGCCGCGCGAAACGATCGCCCAGACAGCCGCTGGAATGTGGTGCTCGTACGCACCCGCGCCGCAGAAGTTGAGCGGCGTGCCATCCTGCGCGGCGCGCGCCTTCATGAGGCGCGTCACCTCGAGTTCGTTCAGTCCGGGCGGCACGACCTTCAGCTGGTCGATCTTGAGTGCCGCGGGGATTTCGTCGAACAGGTCTTCGATGCGCGCGACACCGATGGCCTTGAGCATCGCGCTGACGTCGGATTCGGAGTGGGGGATGAAAGGCATGAGGGCGGGACTCGGGACTCGGGGTTCGGGACTCGAAGGAGTCGAACGACCCGGATTGTGGAAGGGGGAGATGCAACCGAACTAAGCGGAATTCCCGGCCCGTGGACCCGGCGTTGCGCCGAGTCCCGAGTCCCGGGTTCCGAATCCCGGCTTCAGTGTTCCTCGTCCTCGATCGCCTCGGCGTAGGCGTCGGGATCGAGCAGTTCTTCCTGCTCTTCAGCGAGATTGCTCGGCTTGATCACGAAGATCCAGCCCTCGCCGTAGGCGTCTTCGTTGATCGTCTCGGGCTTGTCGCCGAGCGCGGTGTTGACCGCAACGACTTCGCCCGACACGGGCGTGTACACGTCCGAGGCGGCCTTGACCGACTCGACGACCGCGCACGCGCTGCCGACCTTGACCTTGTCGCCGACGCTCGGCAGTTCGACATAGACGAGATCGCCGAGCAGGCCCTGTGCGTGATCGGAGATGCCGACCGTGACGGTGCCGTTGTCCTCGATGCGCGCCCACTCGTGGGACTTCAGGAATTTCAGGTCGCCGGGAATTTCGTTCATGTATTGAATCCTGGGTGCGGGCCGATGCGTGGCCGAAGAGGTGCGAGGCGGATTTCCAAGGTGCAGGGAAGCAATTTTACACGGCCTTTCGGCCAAGCAAAACGACCGGCGTCAAATGCCTTCGCAGGCCTTGCCGTCGCGGACGAACGGATACTTGACGAGGCGCACCGGGACGAGCTTGCCGCGGATATCCACCTCGGCCTTGTCGGTCGTGCCGGCCGGCACGCGCGCGAACGCGATCGCCTTGGCGAGCGTCGGCGAGACCGTGCCCGAAAGAATTTCCCCGTCGCCGTGCGCCGTGGCGACGCGCTGGCCGTGGCGCAAGACGCCCTTGTCGTCCATCACGAGACCGACGAGGATGCGGCCGACGCCCTTCGCCTTCTGCTCCTCGAGCGGACCACGACCGATGAACGCGCGCCCCGGCTCGAGCGAAACCGTCCAGGCGAGACCCGCCTCCCAGGGCGTGATCGTCTCGTCCATGTCCTGGCCATACAAGTTCATGCCGGCTTCGAGGCGCAAGGTGTCGCGCGCGCCGAGGCCCGCCGGCGCGACGCCGGCCTCGACCAGCCGATTCCACAGTGAAACCGCCTGCGCCTCGGGCACGATGATTTCGTAGCCGTCCTCGCCCGTGTAGCCGGTGCGCGCGATGAAAAGGTCGTCGCCCTCCACCGCGACGAACTTGCCGATCTTGGCTGCCTTCTCGCGGGTCGCCGGGGTGAGCAGCGACTGCACCTTCGCGCGCGCGTTCGGTCCCTGCACGGCGATCATCGACAGGTCGGCGCGCTCGGTCACCTTGACGTCAAACGCTTTCGCCTGCTTCTCGATCCACGCCAAGTCTTTATCGTGGGTCGCCGCATTGACGACGACGCGGAAAAAGTCCTCGCTGAGGAAGTAGACGATGAGGTCGTCGATGATGCCGCCCTGCTCGTTGAGCATGCAGGAATACAACGCCTTGCCCGACGTCTTCAGCTTGTCGATGCTGTTCGCGAGCAGATAGCGCAGGAACGCGCGCGTCTTCGGCCCGTGCAGATCGACGACGGTCATGTGCGACACGTCGAACATGCCCGCGTCGCGGCGCACAACGTGATGCTCCTCGATCTGCGAACCGTAGTTGAGCGGCATGTCCCAGCCGCCGAAATCCACCATCTTCGCGCCGAGCGCGCGATGGGTGGCATTCAATATCGTCTGCTGCGTCATCAATCCATCCTCGAAGGCAATACTCGCGCTCATGCAGCCGCGGTGGCTCCGCTTTGTTCTGACTTCATCACTCTGACGTCATCGCGCTGTCGTCGCCACCGCCTTCGCCGCCTCGTTTTCTCGCGGCGGACTTGCACCTACGGCCACCCGACACCGACGGCGACCTCGCCGCCGCGTCGAAAACGGGCGCCTCGTCGCGCGTCCTGAAGCGGCATTATCGCATGCCGGGAATAAAACCGTGCCCTGGCGAATCCTGCTTGCATCCGCCACGCAAGAGGAGCCGCCATGAAACCGTTCCGTCCCGACCCGCATAGCGACGCATCGCAACACTCGCGCGAAGATCTGCTCCTCGACGCCGACCACGGCCGGCGCCGCGCGCTCGGCTGCCTCGCCGCGTGGACCGGTGCGGCGGTCGTCTGGAGCGTGAGCGGCGGCGTGCCACGGGCGTTCGCCGCCGGTGATCCCGGCGGCAAGCCGAGCGCTGGCACGTTCTCGTTCGTGCAGATTAGCGACACGCATATCGGCTTCCACAAGGAGGCCAACCCGGACACCGCGGCTAGCCTGCGTCGCGCGATCGCCGATATCCACAGCCTGCCGCAGAGACCTGCGCTCGTCGTCCACACGGGCGATGTCTCGCACCTGTCCAAGCCCGAGGAGTTCGGCCAGGCGAAGGAAATCTTGAGCGAACTACGCGTCGACCGCGTGCACACGGTGCCCGGCGAGCACGACGCGCTAGACGATGGCCTCGCAGGCTACCTCAAGAATTTCGACCACGACGGCAAGATGCGCGCCTGGTACAGCTTCGACCAGGGCGGCGTGCACTTCATCGGCCTGTCGAACGTGCTCAACTTCAAACCCGGCACGATGACCTCGCTCGGCGACGAGCAGCTCGCCTGGCTCAAGCAGGATCTCGCCCACGTCTCGCACTCGACCCCGGTCGTCGTGCTCGCGCACATTCCGCTGTGGACCGTGTACGCGCAGTGGGGCTGGGGCACGGCCGACGCCGACCAGGCGCTCGCGCTGTTGCGCCCGTTCGGGTCTGTCACCGTGCTCAACGGCCACATCCACCAGGTGCTGCAGAAAGTCGAAGGCCATGTCGCGCTGCATACCGCGATGTCGCTCGCCTACCCGCTGCCGAAACCCGGGCAGGAAGGCATCGGCGAACCCGGCCCGGTCAAGGTGCCCGCGGGTGAACTCGGCAAGCTGCTCGGCACGCGCCAGCTCACGGTCGTGCGCGGCAAGCGCGAGCTCGCGCTGATCGACACGCCACTCGACCATGCCTGAGCCGGAGAGAATATCGATGCGCCTGCTCCATTCAATATTGCCCCCCACCCTGATGCCGGCCGCCCTCCTGTCGAGCTTCCTGTTGTCGTGTTCGCTCGCAGGTAGCGCGTTCGCAGCGGACGATGCGGTCGTGCAGATTCAGAAATTCGTCTTTGTGCCGAAGGAGATAACGGTCGCACCGGGCACGAAGGTCGTCTGGATCAACCGCGACGAGACCCCGCATGCGGTCAGCGCGAGCGACAAGGTCTACGTGTCGAAGGCGATGGACACGGACGACCGCTACGAACATGTTTTCGCCAGCGAGGGCGATTTCAGTTACTTTTGCGTCCTGCATCCGTTCATGACTGGCATCGTCCACGTCCGCAAATGATTGCAACTACCGCCAGCGGTTTCGTCGACGAGTTGGCGCAGCGTCATCTCGACGCCGCGTACAGCCTCGGCCGCTGGCTGCTCGGCAACGACCAGGACGCCGCGGATGCAGTGCACGATGCCTACCTGCGTGCGGCGCGCTCCGCCGACACCTACGCGGGCGGCAACGCACGCGCGTGGTGGCTCGCGATCGTGCGCAACTGTTGCCTCGCGCGCCTCGCAGGTCGCAGCAAGGAGCGGCGCAACGTCGAGCTCGATGCCACTCCCGGCAACGTCCATCCGCTGCTGCCGCAGAGCGAGGCGAACGAAGTCGAGGAACGTATCGACGCTGCGCAACGTCGCGAACGCATGACCCGGTCGCTGCGCGACCTGCCGATCGAATTTCGCGAGACGCTGATCCTGCGCGAAATCGAAGAGTTGTCGTATCGCGAGATCGCCGACGTGCTGGCGGTGCCCATCGGCACGGTCATGTCGCGTCTCGCGCGCGGGCGCGCGATGCTGCAGAAGGCACTGGCGGATGCACCCGCGACGCACGTTGCGAAGGAGTCGTCGCATGGACTGTAAGACCGCACATGAACTGCTGCCGCTGTACTTCGATAGCGAACTCGATCGCACGACGAGCCGCGAGTTCGAGGCGCATCTCGACGCCTGCGCCGATTGCCGCGAGCTGCTCGTCGGCCTCGACGAACTGCGCCGCGGCCTGCGCGAGGACGCGCCGCGCTATCGCGCACCCACGGCGTTGCGCGAGCGCCTCGCCGATTCAGCCGCCGCGATGGCAGCTGTCGCAGAGAGCAACGCTGTCGTGCCGACACGCCGATACCGCACGCCTTTGCCGCTGCGCTTCGCGGCGTCGGTCGCGCTCGCGTTCGCAGCGGGCGGCACAGTGGTAGCCCTTTGGAATTCGCCGCACGGATCGGGCACATCTCGCGACCAGGTGGCGAGCGATCTGTTCGCAAGCCACTGGCGTGCACTCGCGGCGACGTCGCCGGTCGACGTCGTGTCGAGCGATCGCCACACCGTGAAGCCGTGGTTCGCGGGCAAGATTGCCGATGCACCCGTCGTACGGGATTTTGCCGATCAGGGTTTTCCGCTCGTCGGCGGCCGCATCGACTACGTCGGCAGCGCGCGCGTGCCGGTACTCGTCTATCGACACGGCCAGCATCTCATCGACGTCTTCGTGCTCGCCTCGACCGACGCGGCGCGCCTCGACGCGTCGGCCATGCGCAACGGCTATCGCATCGAAGCGGTGCGGCTCGGCGATCAGCCGGCGGCGATCGTCACCGACATGGATGCGGGCGAAGTCACGAAATTCGATCAGCTGCTGCAGCAGATGAAGTGAGCCCGAGCCAATGCGCACCGGCGGCAAGGTTCATCGCGACTTCGACGCGGCTGAAGTCGCGGCAACGAACAGATCGGCTCGCTGATACGCGAACTCGCGGCAGCGAGGTTCAGCTCGCGGCGCGCACGCTGATCGCCGCGACCTTGAGCGTCGAGCCATCGACGCCGACGACTTCGACCTCGGCGCCGGCTGGCAGGTCAGGGCCTTCGGCGAGCCACGGCGAATCGCCGACCTTGACCTTGCCGCGTCCGTTGACGATCGCGGTGTCGAGCACGTAGCGACGGCCGACGAACTGCTCGGCGCGGCGGTTGAGCAACGGCTGGTCGGTGGGACCCGCGGCAGACGGGCGAAGGAAACGCCAGTAGCACCAGCAACTCAGCACCGCGAGCAGCACGAATGCGATCGTCTGGCCGAAGAACGACAGCTCCGGCAACGCCAGCAGCAGCACGCCGACAGCCGCCGCGGCGATGCCGATCCAGAGCATGAAATAACCCGGCATCACGAGTTCGGCGCCGATCAGGATCAGCGCGAACAACCACCAGCCATAATGTGCAGTCAAGGTTTGCAGCATATCCACGCTTCCACGATGCTTCGTCATCCTCCCGCGCGCGAGAGGGCCATTGTTCAGGCGGCGGGTTGCGCCGGCCGCGTGGGCGGCAGCTTCGGCGGCGCGCCCTGCTGCTCCTGCAGGCTCGATTTCGCGAGCTCGGCGATGCCCGCGAGCGAACCGAGGATCCCCGTCGCCTCCATCGGCAGCAGCATGATCTTCTGGTTTGGTGCGCCGACCATCGATTTCAGCGCTTCGACGTACTTGGTCGCGACGAAATAGTTGATCGCGTTGATGTCGCCCGCGCGGATCGCGTTCGAAACCATCTCGGTCGCCTTCGCTTCGGCCTGGGCGGAACGCTCGCGCGCCTCGGCCTCGCGGAACGCCGCTTCGCGCTTGCCTTCGGCGGCGAGGATCGCCGCCTGCTTCTCGCCCTCGGCCTTGAGGATCGCGGCCTGACGGAAGCCCTCGGCTTCGAGGATGTTCGCGCGCTTCTCGCGCTCGGCCTTCATCTGCCGCGCCATCGAATCGATGAGATTCTGCGGCGGCTGGATGTCCTTGATCTCGATGCGGTTGCACTTGAGACCCCACGGATGCGTCGCTTCGTCGACGACCTTGAGGAGACGCGCGTTGATCTCGTCGCGCTTCGACAGCGACTCGTCGAGATCCATCGAACCGAGCACCGTGCGGATGTTCGTCATGATGAGATTGAGAATCGCCTGGTTGAGGTTGGACACCTCGTAGGCGGCCTTCGCGGCATCGAGCACCTGGTAGAACACGACGCCATCGACGCGCACGACCGCGTTGTCCTTCGTGATGACGTCCTGAGACGGCACGTCGAGCACCTGCTCCATCATGTTCATCTTCTTGCCGACGGAGTGGTAGAACGGAATCAGTATGTGCAGCCCCGGATCCATCGTGCCGGTGTAACGGCCGAAAGTCTCCTTCGTCCACTCGTAGCCCTGCGGGACCGTACGCACGGTCTTCAACATCGCCACGACACCGACGACCAACAGAACGAGTGCCAGGTAACCACCCATATCACGCTCTCCTCGCGAGTATTCGACCGGATTGTACGCTGGTTCATCGTCGCGATTGCGACGACTCAGCGCGCGGCGTCGTAGAACGCGCGGAAGCGTGGGGGGAACGTCGCCGCATCAGGCTGCGTGCGCGCATCGAGCGCCTTCGCAGCGCGCGCGTCGCCGCGCGCCGCGTCGAGCAAACCCTGGTCGCCGAGTCCCGTGTTCGCGAGCATGAAACGGGCGGCGGCGCGGAGGAGGTACGCATGGAACTTCGCGCGCGTGTCGGCCAGCGTGGCCGGGTCGATGCGCGTCGCGGCGAGATAGCGCCCGCCGAGATAATTCTGCAGTGCCTGCACGAGCGCCTCAGGCGGCTTGGCGGCCTGCGCCGCCGTTTCGGCGTTCGCCGCCTTCGCCGCCGCTTCGGCCGCGGCTTTCGCTGCGGCCGCGGCAGCCGCCGCGTCGACCGTCGTCGTCTCCGCAGCGGGTTTACAGTTCGCGAGCGCTTGCTGCTCCTGCTGCCGCAGCAGGTTGAGGCGCGCGATCATGCGCCGGTTGGCGGCGCCGTTCCAATATTCGGCCGCAGCGGCGCAGTCGCCGAGGCGATAGGCCGCTACGCCGAGGAAGTGCAGTGGCAGGTAGGGCTGGACGTTGCCGCCGATGTTGATCTTGTCGACCGGCTCCGACTGCGCCGACAGCGCGCGTTGCAGCAGCTGTTTCGCCTCGGCGACGCGGCCCTGGTCGAGCGCCTTGAGTCCGTTGGCGTAGTCTTCTTCGTAACCGGCGTACGCGTTGGCCGCTGCGCCGAGGCCCCCGGCGAGAACAAGGAGAATGCGGCTGGCTCTACCAGCCCGCACGCGACAGGTACCCCTGCGTCGAGGTCGTCGCGAATGTCGCGACCGCATTCGTGCGCCGACTGCCCTCGACCATGGCCGTCACCTGCACGGGCTTGCTGCCGGCATACGGATTGCGGAACGTCACGACGTATTTTCCAGGCGGCAACGCGAGCACGAACGGCGTACTCGTGTCGGCAGGTAGCTTCGCCGCGACCTGCGTCTCGTCGACCACCGATTCGACGTTGGCCCAGGGCAACGCATTGAGCAACATTTCGCCATTCTGGCCAGCCGTCGCTGCGACCTGCTTTGTCTCTGCGGCGGTCGGTCCTGCGGCCGTCGAAGGCGCTGCCGTCGCTGTCGCGTTGCCAGCCGAGGCGGCGGCTGTCGACGAAGGCGTCGCGGCCGCTGCACCGGGCTGCGGCGTCGGCGTCGAACTGTTCGTCGCAGACGGCGCCGTCTGCGTCGCCGGCACGACCGCGCCCTTGCGCGCCTGCTCGATGCGCGCCTTCAGCGCGAGCAACGCGACGTCCTGCGGCCGCACCTGCAGCCCCTGACCCACGAGCATCGCCGCCTCGTCGGCCTTGCCGTTTACGAATGCCATCTCGGCCTGCGTGCGCAGCTGCGTCGCGATCAGGTCGAGCAACGTCTGCGCCTTCGCGTTGCCTGGCTCCTTCTCGAGCACTTTCTCGACGTACTGGAACGCACTGCCCTCGTTGCCGTCCTTTGCGACCATCAGCTGGCCCGAGCCGATGCGCTGCTCGGCGCGCGCGAGCCACACCGAAACGAGTTCCTCACGCTCCGCGCTGCTGAGGTCGGGCTGCTTGCCGATCATCTTCCATGTGCCGAACGCGACGACAAGCGCCAGCACGACGCCGGCCGCGATGAACATCAGCGAGCGCCGGTTGATCGGACCGCCTTCCTGCGCCGACTCGGCCACACGCGGCGACGACATGCGGCTCGTCGCTCCCGGCGTGCTCGTCGAGAAGCCGAGCGCGCGCAACTGTTCGGAAGAAGGCTGATTCGGATCGACCTGCAGTCGCATCAGCAACGTGTCGCTGTTGATCAGCCGCGACTTGAGGTCATCACTGAATTCGTTGAGGTTCGGATAGCGGTCGTCGCGATTCTTCGACAGCATGCGCGCGATCACGTCGTCGAACGCGCGGAACTCGGGCGGCAGCGGCGGCAGCGGCTGCGACAGGTGCGCCATCAGCACCGCGATCGACGTCTCGGCGCGGAACGGCGGTGCGCCGGTCAGCAATTCGTAGAAAAGTATACCGAGGCTGTACTGGTCGGCGCGACCGTCGACCGCCACGCCGTTGATCTGTTCGGGGCTCATGTACGTCGGCGTGCCGACGAGCATGCCCGTCTGCGTCAACCGCATCGTCGCGCCGTCCTGCGAACGCGCGATGCCGAAGTCGGTCAGCACGGGCGTGCCGTTGTCGCGGAACATGATGTTCGCGGGCTTGAGATCGCGATGGACGACGCCGCGGTTGTGCGCGAACTCGAGCGCGCTCGCGATCTGCACGATCACGGGCACCGCTTCGGCGAGCGAGAGACCCGAGCGCATGCGGTCGGACAGGACGCCGCCGCCGAGGTATTCCATCGCGATGTAGGCGATGTTGTCGTTGCTGACGATGTCGTAGACCGCGACGATGTTCCGGTGCGGCAGCTTCGCGAGCGTGCGCCCCTCGAGCAGGAAGCGCTTCTCGATCTGGCCCGCGTCGACGCCCGGATCGAAGCTGCGCCGCATCACCTTGACCGCGACCTTGCGCTCGAGCGAACGCTGCGTCGCGAGGTAAACGTTGGACATGCCGCCCGTCCCGAGCGGGCGCAGGATTTCGTAACCGGGTATCTGGATCGATTCCGATGCCATCGCCAATCTTGTGAACGATTCCCCGATTTTCATCATAGCACCGCGGGCGGCGCCGACGATCCGCTTGATCGTTCAGCTTGGTCCCGCGAGCACCTGCGCGTTCGCGCGGTGCGTCCGCGTCAGTCGCGGTTGGGCAGGATCATCGTGACAGCGAGCCCTCCGCCCTCGCGGTTCGCGAGCGTCAGCCGGCCGCCATGTGCCTCGCTGATTTCGCGCGCGAGCGCGAGGCCGAGGCCGGTGCCGCTGCGCTTGGTCGAATAGAACGGCAGCAGCGCGTTGGCGAGCACCGTTTCGCTCATGCCGCTGCCGCGATCGCGCACCTCGATGCGCGTCTCGTTGCCGCGCATGCCGATCGCGAGCTCGACGGCGTCGCCCGCGCCGCCCGCTTCGTGCGCGTTCTTGAGCAGATTGATCAGCACCTGTTCTATCTGTGCCGGGTCGAACGTGCCGGGCTTCGCCGGCGGCTGGCCGATCAGGCGGAACGGATACTGCTTCTCGAGATGCTCGAGAAACGCCTTCCAGGCCACCTCCTCGATGCGCGGCTGCGGCAGGCGCGCGAATTCGGCGTAGCCGCCGATGAAGCCGTGCAGGTGGCGGGCACGATCCTCGATCGTGTCGAACACGGGCCCGAGCCGCGACGCGTCGCCCTTGCGCGACAGTTCGCGCCCCGAATGCGCGAGCGAGGAGATCGGCGCGAGCGAATTGTTGAGTTCGTGGCTGATCACGCGGATCACCTTCTTCCAGGTCTGCACCTCCTGCCGCGACAGTTCGCGCGTCAGGCGCTTGATCAGGAACATGCGGTGATCGCGTCCATGCAGGCGAAAGTGTTTCTGCGCGAGATGGAACGTCTCGGTTTCGCCCTCGATGTCGACGCTGAACAGCCCGTCCTGATGCGCATCGAGCGCCGCGCGCAACGGCGGCGGACACTCGGCCGCGAGCTTGTCGAACGCGAGGCCGTTCATCGCGCTTCCGCCGTTGAGCAGGCTGCGCGCGGCGAGGTTTGCGTAGACGATGAAGCCGGTGCCGTCGACGAGCAGCAGCGCGGTCGGCGAGTTCTGCACCATCGTGTCGAGCAGCAGTTCGCGCTGCACGAGGTTCTGCCGCTGCTCGCGCAGCACGCGGCCGAGCTCGTTGTGGGCGGCCACGAGTTCGCCGAAGTCGTCGTCGTGCGGCTCCGCCAGCGACGTGCTGAAATCGCCGTCACGGTAGCGCGAGACGCCGCCCGACAACGCGCGCAACAGGCTCTGCAGCGGTGAGACCGTCGCGCGCGAGATCGACAGCAGCGGCAACGCGAGCAGCAGGATCGCCGCACCCGCGGCATACCACGGCGACGACAGCCAGTTCGCGATCAACGCCGTCGTCAGGCTCGCGGCAATCAGGATGGCGGCGAGCAACGCGGCGAGTTTGCCTTCCAGAGAAAACGGTCGCATCGAGCGCAATGGGATCAGGGATCGCCACAGCATGCCACGACTCGGCGTCGAGATGCCGCCTTCCAGTCCATCGATGCTGTCCGAACTTGAAACCAGGAAGCGTCGCGCTGGCGTATCGAAGGCGGGCGTCACGCCGGATCGCCACGCGTGGTTCGCTACCGCACCCTATCGAGCCGGATCGCCGTGGTTCGCTACCTCACCGATCGGGCCGGACCTGCCGTTCGTGGTTCGATGCCTCACCCTCGCGCAATAGCGCTGAGAGGGCACCAGCGGCGAGGCGCCGCCGTTATCCGTCGATACCCATCTTTTCCATGCGCCGGTACAGCGCCTGACGCGAGAGGCCGAGTTCGGCCGCGGCCTGGCTGATCACGCCTTTCGCGCGCGCGAGCGCCGCCTCGACGGCCGCGCGGTCGGGTTCGACCGTGCTGGACCGCGACGGCGCGCTGCGAGTCGCGAGACCGAGATCGGAGGGTTCGATCACACCGTCGCGACAGAGCAGGCTCGCACGCTGGATCGAGTTCTTCAGTTCGCGCACGTTGCCGGGCCAGCCGTGCGCGAGCATCGCCGCGCGTGCGGCGTCGCTGAGACGGACGTCGCCCGCGCTCGCGAGGAAATGTTCCGCGAGCGGTAGGATGTCGTCGGGACGTTCGCCGAGCGGCGGCAAAGCGAGCTCGATCACATTGAGGCGGTAGTAGAGGTCTTCGCGGAACGTGCCGGCATGGATCATCGCCGACAGGTCGGCGTTGGTCGCGCTGAGCACGCGTACGTGCACCTCACGGGTCCTGCTCGAGCCCAGCCTCTCGAACTTGCCGGTCTCGAGGATGCGCAGCAGCTTCATCTGCCCGGACAGTGGCAGGTTGCCGATCTCGTCGAGCACGAGCGTGCCGCCGTCGGCAGCCTCGAAACGGCCCTCGCGTGCCTTGTTCGCGCCGGTGTAGGCACCCGCTTCGGCGCCAAATAGTTCGGCCTCGATCAGCTCCGAAGGCAGCGCGCCGCAGTTGACCGTGACGAACGGACCCGCCTTCACGGCCGAATTGAAATGGACGATCTCGGCGATGCGCTCCTTGCCCGCGCCGTTCGGCCCCGTAATCAGCACGGGCGCATCGGCGCGCGCGACACGGCACGCGAGTTCGACGAGGCGCTCCATCGCCGACGATGCGAACACGATGCCGCGCAGGTCGAAGCGTTCGCGCAGCGCGGAGCGCGCCTCGCGTCGCTCGCCGCGCAGGCGCTTGACCTCGTGCGTCGCCTCGCCGAGTTCGAGCAGGTTCTCGACCGCCGCGAGCAGTTTGCCATCGTCCCACGGTTTCGCGAGATAGTCGGCCGCGCCGGCCTTGACGAGTTCGATCGCGGTCTCGAGATGCGTCCATGCCGTCAACAGGATCACCGGCATGTCGGGCTCGCGCTCGCGGATCGCGCGGAACAACGCGACGCCCTCTTCGCCCGAGGTGGTCTCGGCCTGAAAATTCATGTCCTGCAGCACGAGGTCCACGCGCTCGCGCGCGAGCACGGCCAGGCCCTCGTCGGGCGACGCCGCGCGCAGCGTGCGTATGTCGCGCAGACTCAGCAGAATCTCGAGCGCCGTGACGATCGCCGGATTGTCGTCAATGACGAGAACGCTGCGCATCTTTCTTCCCGTTGGAGTGCCGTCGCCCATGCCGGGTTTGGATGCGGCCGTGGCGAAAAAGGTTGCAGCGCGAAAATAGCACGTCGATTCCGCGCCTGCTCAACGCCAGCCCGAACTGATCGGATAGCGGCGCTCGCGACCGAACGCGCGCCGCGACACCTTCGGTCCAGGCGCCGCCTGATGGCGTTTCCACTCGTTGATGCGCACGAGTCGCAGCACGTGGTCGACCACTTCGGCACTGAATCCGGCGTGCACGATATCGTCGCGCGACTGCTCCTGGTCGATGTGACGATAGAGAATCGCGTCGAGCACGTCGTAGGCCGGCAGCGAATCCTGGTCCGTCTGGTTCTCGCGCAGCTCGGCCGACGGCGCGCGATCGATCACTGCCTGCGGAACGACGGGCGCGCCCGCAACGGCGTTGCGCCAGTTCGCGAGCGCGTAGACCTCGGTCTTGTAGAGGTCCTTGATCGGCGCGTAACCGCCGCACATGTCGCCGTAGATCGTGGCGTAGCCGACGGCGTATTCGCTCTTGTTGCCGGTCGTCAGCAGCAGGCCGCCGAACCGGTTGGTCAGCGCCATGAGCAGCGCGCCGCGGCTGCGGGACTGGAGGTTTTCCAATGAAAGATCGGGACCCGGTACTCGGGACTCGGGACTCGGGATGGTCGAGAGCGCCTCGACGAAGCCTTTGAACGGGGCCTCTATCGGAATCGTCAGCAGCTTTACGCCGCGGGCGTCTGCCTGCTCGGTCGCGAGGTCGTTGCTGAGCGCTGAGGTGTAGCGCGACGGCAGGCGCACACCAGTAACGTTGGCCGCGCCGAGCGCGTCGACCGCGAGCGCGAGCACGAGCGCCGAGTCGATGCCGCCAGAGAGGCCGAGCCAGACCTTGTCGAAACCGTTCTTCACACAGTAGTCACGCGTGCCGCGCACGATCGCGCGCCAGGCGAGTGCGTCGCGGCCTTCCTCGGTCTCGACCGGCCACTCGACAGGACTGAACGTACGCGTCGCGGCATCGAAATCGGCGACGAGCCAGCTGTTGGTGAACGCGCGCGCTGCCGGATGGACGTGTCCGTCGCCGTCCGCGAGCACCGACGCGCCATCGAACACAAGCGCATCCTGGCCGCCGACGACGTGGAGATAGGCAAGCGCCGCGCCTGGCCCGTAGCGGTGCGTTTCGCGCACGCGCGCGGCGAGCAGCGCGTCGCGTTGCGCGTGCTTGTCGCGCTCGAACGGCGACGCGTTCGGCACGACGACGAGCTGGGCGCCGAGCCGTACGGTGTCGGCGAGCGGCTCGGCGAACCAGAGGTCTTCACATATGACGACGCCGACGCGCGTGCCGTTCACCTCGAAGACGCACGAGCCGCCATCGGGGTCGACGTCGAAGTAGCGACGTTCGTCGAACACCGCGTAGTTGGGCAGCTCGCGCTTGCGATAGGTCGCCTCGATCGCGCCGTCGCGCAACACGCTCGCCGCGTTGTAGACGATCGCGCCGGCGGCCTGCGGCCAGCCGACGACGGCGACGATGCCGTGCACCGAAGCGGCGACGCGACGCAGCGACGCCTCGCATTCCGCGAGGAAGCTCGGTCGCAGCAGCAAGTCCTCGGGGGGGTAGCCGCTGAGCGCGAGTTCGGGAAACAGCACGAGGTCGGCGCGATGCACGTCGCGCGCCTCGGCGATCATCCGCGCAATGTTTTCGGCGTTGCGCGCGACTGCGCCAACCGGAAAATCGAACTGGGCGAGAGCGATGCGCAACTTCGACATCCAACCTCCGAAAAACGTCCGACCAAGACGATCCGACCAACACTGCCTGCCGAAAAACGAAAGGCCGCGATCGCGTCGCGGCCTTCCTTGCGCCTGGCTCGACCGCGAGCCGGCGCGACTACTTCTTGAGGCGCGCCGCGATCGCCTTGCCGAGGTCGGCGGGTGACTTGACCGTCGTGACGCCGGCCTTCTCGAGCGCCGAGAACTTCGCAGCCGCCGTGCCCTTGCCGCCCGAGATGATCGCGCCCGCGTGGCCCATGCGCTTGCCTGGAGGTGCGCTCGCGCCCGCGATGAACGACACGACCGGCTTCGTCACGTACTCGCTGATGAATTCGGCGGCTTCTTCTTCGGCGCTGCCGCCGATCTCGCCGACCATGATGATGCCTTCGGTCTGCGCATCGTCCTGGAAAAGCTTCAGGCAGTCGATGAAGTTGAGGCCGTTGATCGGATCGCCACCGATGCCGATGACGGTACTCTGGCCAAGGCCTTCGTTCGTCGTCTGGAACACCGCTTCATAAGTAAGCGTGCCCGAGCGCGACACGATCGCGATTTTGCCCGGCTTGTGGATGTGGCCCGGCATGATGCCGATCTTGCACTCGCCCGGCGTGATGATACCCGGGCAGTTCGGACCGATCAGCACGGTGTCGGGATAGCCCTTCAGCGTGTTCTTCACGCGCAGCATGTCGAGCACCGGGATGCCCTCGGTAATGGCGACGATCACGCGGATGCCCGCATCGGCGGCCTCGAGGATCGCGTCGGCCGCGAACGGCGGCGGCACGAAGATCATCGACGCGTCGGCGCCGGTCTCGTCGACCGCGTCCTGCACCGTGTTGAACACGGGCAGGCCGACGTGCAGCGTGCCGCCCTTGCCCGGCGTCACGCCGCCGACGAGCTTGGTGCCGTAGTCCAGCGCCTGCTCGGAATGGAACGTGCCCTGCTGGCCCGTGAAGCCCTGGGTGATGACCTTGGTATTCTTGTTGACTAGAACGCTCATCTTGAATGTTTCCTGGGCTTAGGCGGCTTTGACCGCGGCGACGGCTTTCTTCGCCGCATCGTTGAGGTCGAGCGCCGGCGTGATCTTGAGACCGGAGTTCGCGAGCAGTTCACGTCCCGCTTCGACGTTGGTGCCTTCGAGGCGGACCACGACCGGAATCGTCAGACCGACTTCCTTGACCGCGGCGATGATGCCTTCCGCGATGAGGTCGCAGCGCACGATGCCGCCGAAGATGTTGACCAGGATCGCCTTGACCTTGTCGGACGAGAGAATCAGCTTGAACGCCTCGGTCACGCGCTCCTTCGTCGCACCGCCGCCGACGTCGAGGAAGTTCGCGGGCTCGGCGCCGTTGAGTTTGATCACGTCCATCGTCGCCATCGCGAGGCCCGCGCCGTTGACCATGCAGCCGATGTCGCCGTCCATCGTGACGTAGTTGAGGTTGTGCTTGACCGCAACGGCCTCGGCCGCGTCTTCCTGCGATTCGTCGCGCATTTGCGCGAGGTCCTGATGACGGAATTCGGCGTTGTCGTCCGAGTTGACCTTGCCGTCGAGCGCGACGAGATCGCCGGCCTTGTTGATCGCAAGCGGATTCAACTCGACGAGCGACAGGTCCTTCTCGTTGAACAGCTTGTACAGGCCCAGCATGATCTTCGTCAGCTGATTGGCCTGCTTGGCGTTGAGGCCCATCGCGAACGCAAGCTTGCGGCACTCGTACGGCTGCAGGCCCTGCACGAAATTCACTTCGAGCGTGTGGATGTCCTCGGGATTCTCGTGCGCGACCTGTTCGATGTCGACGCCACCGCGCGCCGAGGCGATGAACGCGACCGCTTTCGTGCCGCGATCGACGAGCACCGAAAGATACAGTTCCTTGGCGATATCGCTCGCTTCGGTGATCAGCACGACGTTGACCGGCAGCGCGCGGCCGCCCGACTGATACGTCGTCATTTTCGTCCCGAGCATCTTCGCCGCGGCGGCCTTGACGTCGTCGAGAGTCTTCACGAGCTTGACCCCACCGGCCTTGCCGCGGCCGCCCGCATGGATCTGCGCCTTGACGACCCACTCGTCGCCGCCGAGCGCGCGGGCCGCTTCGACGGCCTGTTCGGCGGTCGTGGCGATCTTGCCTGGCGGCACCGGAATGCCGTAGTCGGCGAACAACTGCTTGGCCTGGTATTCGTGGAAATTCATGCGACCACCTTGCTTGAATGATGCGCCGACGCAGTGCGCCGGTCGAAAGATGCCGTCGCCGGGAACGCCCGGACGGCGGGGAGGCCGCGTATTGTGATGAATCGGGCGGGCAAAAAAAAGCCTGTTGCAGCGCAAAAGAATCTGGACGATGGCGACGAAAATTGACGCGCTGTCATATACTCGCCGCGGGTGACAAGAATTCAGGAATCGCAAGCCGTGGCCGTTGCTGCCGTCAATGCCAGTCCTCCCGCGCGCGCTACGCCGACGATCAGGCTGATCCGCCGAGAAGTCTATTTCTTCAATCTATTCAGGGTCCTCGAGGCGGTTATCGTCGCCGGGCTCATGTTCAGCCCGCTCGCCGTGGAATGGGTGCAGGTGACCCACCCCCTGCTCGGTCGCAGTGCGGCGTCGGCATACCTTATCTTTTCGCTGTTTGCGCTGACCATCGGCACGCGTAGCCAGACGCACGAGCGTCTTTGGGTCGATGCCGGCCTCGTCGTCGATATCGCGGTCATCGGCATCGCGATGTTTTCGGTCAAGCATCAGTACAACAGCCTCGCGCTGCTGCTGCTCGTCAATATCGGCGGCGGCGCCATGCTTCTGCCGCGCAAGGTCTCATTCTGGTTCGCGGCACTCGCAACGATCGCCGTGTTCGCGCAATGCTTCGCGGGCAACATCATCGATCACGACACGCGCGAGGTTCTCGAGGCCTTCATTTGTGGCCTCGCCTACTTCTCGGTCACCTCGCTCTGCATTTTCCTCGGCAAACGCATCCGCGAGAGCGACGCCCTCGCGATTCGTCGCGGCAGTGACCTGCTGAATCTCACGCAGATCAATGAACTCATCATTCGCCGCATGAAGACCGGCGTCCTCGTCGTCGACGAGACGAACAAGGTGCACAGGTGGAACGAGTCGGCATGGGCGCTCGTGGGCAACCCGAGTCACGCGCTGCAGGACCTCGCGCAGATCTCGCCGGAGCTGTCGCGCCGCCTCTATCACTGGCGCACGACGCAAAAGATCGACAACACATCGGTGTCGCTCGCCGAAGGCGCACCCGAAGTGATTCCGCGCTTCACGCGCATGTCCGCGCACGACAGCGGCAACGTTCTGATCTTCCTCGACGATACGTCCATGGTGTCGCGCCGCGCGGAGCAGCTGACGCTGAGTACGCTCGGCCGGCTGTCCGCGTCGATCGCGCACGAAATCCGCAACCCGCTCGCGGCGATCAGCTACTCCTCGCAGCTGCTCGCCGAGTCCACGAAACTCGACGCTTCCGATCAGCGCATGATCGAGATCATCCGCAACCATACCGGCCGCGTGAATGAGATCGTCGAGAACATCCTGCATCTGGCCCGCCGCGAGCGCTCGATGCCCGAGAGCCTCGATCTCGCAGCGTGGGCCACGCGTTTCCTCGAGGACTACAAGTCGGGCAACGATATCAGCCCCAATGTGGTAACACTGATGTTGCAGGTGCCGACCGTCGAGGCCCTCACTGATCCGGCGCAGCTGCAGCAAGTGGTGTGGAACCTTGTACAGAATGCGCTGCGCTACGGCCACATGCCGAATCAACCGGCACGCGTCTCGGTGGTGGTCCGCCGCTCCGAAAAGAACCAGCCGATTCTCGAGGTGACCGACCGCGGCCCAGGCATTCCAGCGAAGGTAGCAGCGCAGATCTTCGAGCCATTCTTCACTACACACGAGTTCGGCACAGGTCTCGGCCTCTATCTCGCACGACAGATGTGCGAGGCGAATCAGGCTTCGCTCGAGTACGTCGCTGTCGCCGGTGGCGGCAGTTGCTTCCGCATCACGCTGCCGTCTTCCGCCGGCCGACCGCTGGCGGCGCCTGCCGCTGCAACGGCCGTGTCGCGCGCCTGATGCTATTGGCTTAACCCGCTTCCGGCTTTACTCTTAACGCTCGACCGTCTTAGCTCAACTGAACAAGGTCTCACTCATGCCCCAGTCCGCCTTGGTCATCGACGACGAACGCGATATCCGAGAACTGCTGTCGATCACCCTGGGGCGCATGGATCTGCAGGTCGACACCGCGAGTAACGTTGCTGAAGCGAGAGCGCGTCTTGCCGAAACGCAATACGCACTCTGTTTCACCGACATGAAGCTGCCGGATGGTTCCGGTCAGGAAATTATCGAACTAATCGCGGCGCAACACCCGCAGACACCGGTCGCGATGATCACGGCGCACGGCAACGTCGATGCGGCGGTCACCGCGCTCAAGGCCGGTGCTTTCGACTTCGTCAGCAAACCCGTCGATATCACGATGCTGCGTCGCCTCGTGCAGACGGCGCTGCGTCTTTCCGAGGAAAAGCGCGCCGGCCCCGTCGAAACGGGAGCGTCGCGCCTGCTCGGAGATTCTTCCGCCATCCAACTCCTGCGCGCGACAATCGCCAAGCTCGCGCGCAGCCAGGCGCCGGTTTACATCAGCGGAGAATCAGGCGTCGGCAAGGAACTCGTCGCGCGACTGATCCACGAGCAGGGCCCGCGCGCGGCCGCGCCGTTCGTGCCGGTCAACTGCGGCGCCATTCCCGGCGAGCTGATGGAGAGCGAGTTCTTCGGCCACAAGAAAGGCAGCTTCACGGGCGCGCAGAGCGACAAGGATGGCCTGTTCCAGGCAGCCAGCGGCGGCACGCTGTTTCTTGACGAAGTCGCCGAACTGCCGATGCACATGCAGGTGAAGCTGTTGCGCGTGATCCAGGAGAAGGCCGTGCGCTCGATCGGTGGCCGAGCCGAAGTGCCAGTGGACGTGCGCATCCTCTCGGCGACGCACAAGGATCTTGGCAAGCTCGTCGAGCTGCATCAGTTCCGCCAGGACCTTTACTACCGCATCAACGTGATCGAACTGCGCGTGCCGCCGCTGCGGGCGCGCCGCGAGGACATCCCGAAACTCGCCGGCAAAGTGCTCGACCGCCTCGGCAAGGACAGCGGCATGCCGTCGGCGCGGCTCACGCCCGAGGCGCTCGCCGCGCTGCTCAAATACCATTTCCCGGGCAACGTGCGCGAGCTCGAGAACGTGCTCGAACGCGCGGTTGCGCTTTGCGAAAACAACACGATTACACCGGACGACCTGCACCTTTCGCCGGCCGCGATTCAGCCCGACGCCGCGACGGCCGAGCCTGAGGAAGAAACGGCAGACGACGGCGCCGGCGGCGAGGTCGGTCTCGACAGCTATATCAGCAATCTCGAGCGCGAAGCGATCATGAAGGCGCTGCAGGAAACACGCTACAACAAGACCGCCGCCGCCAAGAAACTCGGCATCACGTTCAGGGCGATGCGCTACAAGTTGAAGAAGCTCGGCATAGACTAGCTGTACATTCGAGGCGATGAGGCTGCCTGACCTGCCGGAAGCCATGCTTCAAGCGGCTCTGCGCGCTTCGCTTCGAGGCGCTGTCTGTTTCTCTTTCGATTCTTCCGCTTCTGATTCTTCCGTTTCTGATTGTTCCGCATTCGCTGCTCAACGCGCCTGCGCCGCCCGGAGTCGAATCCTGTCTCGAGTGCAAACGATCGCCCGTTGACAGCATCTCCGCAAAACGTAAGCTTCCACCCCGCCTGGATTGCGGAGGTTTGAGGCCATGTCCCGCTGGAAAGCCGCTGGCTTGCATCTGGTCATATGCTTGATCGTGGCGAGCATCGTCGCGAGCGTCATCTACTTCGTCTGGTATCCGCCCCCGTACTACAAGGTATCTGGCGGAAGCTCCCTGACCTTGCTGATACTCAGCGTAGATGTCGTGCTCGGACCGGTGCTCACGCTCGCGGTCTTCCGCGCGGGCAAAAGAGGTCTCAAGTTCGACCTCACGGTGATCGCGTTGCTGCAAATCGCCGCGCTCTGCTACGGACTTTCAGTCATCGCAATAGCGCGTCCCGTATTCGTCGTCGCGGTGATCGATCGCTTCGTTCCGGTGGCCGCGAACGAAATCGAGGATACGGACCTAGTTCAGGTCAAGGACCCCGCGTTCGCTTCACTCTCGTGGCTCGGGCCGCGACTCGTCGGCGCGGTGGTGCCGGAGGAACACAAGTTCGAACTCGCGAAGTCGGCTCTGGCCGGGCGCGATGTGGAGAAATTTCCGCAGTACTACGTCCCGTATGACCAAGTTGCCGACCAAATCATCGCGCATGGCAAGCCCTTGACGGCCCTGATGGCCAAGGGACCTGCGGAATCAGCACAAGTCGGCGCGTTCCTCGCTGCCCACGGACTGAAACAGGAGGACGTCGTCTTTGTCCCGCTGCATGGACACGACGCCAGCGTTGCGATGGTCATTTCAGTCCGTAGCAAACAGCCGGTCGGAACATTGCCCATCGATCCGTGGTAGGAGGCAGGCTCGATTCCGGCCCCAGTCGATTTGGGCATGTCGATATGCGATTGGACAAAAATGGTCCATATGTGCCTTGGCACAGATATTGATTAGCTCAGTGCGGGGAATCACAGAGAACCGCGATGACTACACGGAAGATCGCATTGGCCGAATGGGTGATCTGGGTCGCAGTACTTAGCACCCTAGCGGCAATGACGTTGTGGCTATAGTGAAATAGCCACGCCATTTCGCCTCGTTGTGCCGGAACTCGCATGTCCTTTTACGTCACTTTGTGACACAAAGTGACGCGCGCTGCCTGTCCTCTCGCCATTCTTTGGTGGCGTCGTTCACAATCCGATCTTCGACCGATGCCCGCCGCCCGTGGCACAGCTTCTGCATCGTTGTCCCTGAGTGACGGTCGTTCCTGGCTCCGATGCTAGGACAGGGGGGGCTTAGGGGCCCGGTCGATACTCAAACCGCTCTTCCAACCAACCATTCTTGAAGGATCGCTATCATGAACCTGAAGAAACAGCAGGGTTTTACCCTGATCGAATTGATGATCGTGGTCGCGATCATCGCCATTCTGGCGGCTATCGCTCTCCCGGCGTACCAGGACTATGTCATTCGCTCGCGCGTCGCTGGTCTGGCTGTCATCGCTGACGGCATGAAGACCACGGTCGCCGAAAACATCGCGAACAACGGTGGCGTTATCGCCGCTGGCGCCTGCAAGGGCATCGATGCCGGCGCGGTCACCGACGTAAACGTCGCCTCGACGGCGTGCACCGACGCCACCGGCGTTATCCTGATCACCGGCACCGCCAAGACGGCGAGCACGACCCTCACGTTCACCCCGACCGCCTACTCGGTGGGCTCGGTTGGCACGACGTGGTCCTGCACCGGCGGCGGCAGCGCGGCCAAGTACTACCCGGCCGAGTGCCGTTAATCGGCTAGTCCTCGCGACATGCTGAAACTGGAAACCCCGCCAAACGGCGGGGTTTCTTTTTGGGAATAAAAAAAACGCAGGCGAAATGTCGTAGCGCCGATGCCTGGCCACCCCTGAAGGCTGGCCATTTCGATCAGCCGGGATCTCCACCGCCTTCAAGTCAGTGATAGGTGACATTGGACGCTGGTAGCACGGAAAGCCGCAACGCGTCCACCTCTGCTTTCGGCCGAGAGCCAACCAGGTTGTGTTGCTCGGAAGGATCGCTGTCGATCGCGTAGAGGAATTCGTTGCTCGAGCGCAGATTGCGCCAATACTTGAGGGGCTGGTCCGCGGCCTGCAGATCGAACACGCCGACGTCTCCACCCTCCTGGAAGAAGACCTGCTTGCGGTCTGTCGTTGTCTGCAACGGTACCCCCTTCCACGTCGCCGGCGCAGGTATGCCCAACTCGAAGGCAATGGTAGGCGCGACATCGATCAACGATGCGAAGCGACGCGTGTCCACTCCGACAGGACGCGAGTAGCCGTAACGAAAAAACATCAATGGGACGCGCAGTACGCTTTCGTAGACGCTCCTCGAATGTCCGAGCTGGCCGTGTTCGCCGAGCATTTCCCCATGATCCGCCGCGATGACCACTAATGCGTCTTGCAAATACCCCTTTTCCGAGAGGCTTGCGAGGACACGTGCGACGTAGGCGTCAAACTGCAGGACGCCATTGTCATAGTAGTTGTTCGCGACCTGATCTTCGCCGCGCACCGCTCCGGGACGTCCCCAGGTCTGATAGTCCGAAGCGGGCAAGAATTTCAGAAACTCGTCGTGGCGCTTGCCGAGCGTGTGCGACGACATCATGTGTATCTGGAAGTAGTGCATTCCCCCATCCGACGGAGGCAGCGCCGCCACCCTGTCGATGACGAACGCATCGTCATTGATCGTGTAGCCTTGCGGCTTTGCGTTGTTGCCGTCGTAGTAGTCCTCTACTTCACCGTAGGCCCGACCCAAGCCGTAGAAGTTCGTGTGGTCTCCGCCAAGGATCAGATGCGCCTTGTAGCCGTTGCGGCGCAGCGCCTCGATGATCATGAACGGATGTGGCGGAATCTGGTAGACGTACTTCGATCCGAGCATCGCCAGCACGCCGCAAGATGTCTCGGCGCATGCCGAATGCACCATCGCAACTTGCTCGCCCTCATGTGTTTGGAGCATCTGCGCGATGTTCGGGGTGGTCTCACGCGCGTAGCCGTATACGCTCATGTGATCGGCGCGCAGTGAGTCGCCGATGATCAATATCAGATTGTGTCGCGGTAGCTGCGTAGTCGCTGCATAGCTCGTCCGGGCATCACCCTCGGCACGATCGAGGGTGCGCGCTTCCGATGTCGAATGAGTCTGCAGCAACACCGAGGTTGCCTGCTCGGAGAAGAACGTCAGGCTGATCGGTTCGCCATACCTGGCCGGACTGTTTGTCACGAATGTGTAGCCACGCGCCGCGACGATTGTTGCGCCCGCAATGACGAGGGCGAACGCTACGGGTGCAGAAAGTGCGCCGGCCAGTGTTTCTGTCCAACCGAGCCAGCGCCGCAGTATCCGCAGCGCAACCGCCAGCCCGATCAATATTGCGAGGGGTCCCACGTAGGCCGAAGCAGGAGGCCAGCCAAATCCGCGTGCCAGCTCGCCCACCTGCGAGGCGTAGGTCGTGATGAGCGCCCAGGAGATCACCCGTCCCCAGGACTGCAGGCCTACGAACACGAGAAAGTAGTACGTCGCCAACAGCAGCAGGACCGTCGCCAGCAGCAGGGCATTTGCCCAGGCCGCGACGGGGGGTGCGAGCAAACGCCATATGAGAACCCGTACGCAAAATGTGCCGAGCGCGACATTTGCGATGAACGACAAGTGCGGCGCAATCGCCGTTTGTGGTTCACCGAGATGGTTAACGTAGACGAACAGGAATGTCCCTACCAGGCCCCCCCAGCCGACAAGTTCCACCAACACAGAAGCAACCACTCGCCAACGTCTACCCACGCGTCCCCCTGGAAGTTTCCGAAACGGATCGTCATGCAGCCCATAATACGCGCCGGGGGGCTCGCGGCGGCCAATTCTGATGCCTTCAGGACAGGCAGCTTTTCCCAACGATGATAGTTCTTTATTTTGTTGTTTTGAGGTACATTCTCCTTGAGTTTCGTGGATTTGCCGGGGGTATCGGATGGCAACGTTGATGAGTACGCCACCGCTGGCTGGCCTGACCGGTGTCAGCCGTCGCCTCGTCGTGCAGGGCGTGGTGCCCGAATCCGAAGCCCGCAAAGCCCTCGAAACGGCTGCGCGCCAAAAAATTTCGATCGCGACGCTGCTCGTGGAACAGGGTCTGGCGACGACCACGCAGGTTGCTCTGGCCACTTCCGAGGAGTTCGGGGTGCCCCTGCTCGACGCACGCGCGGTCGATCCGGCGCAGCTGCCCTTACGCGTCGTCAATGAAGAGCTGATCCACCACCACAAGGTCCTGCCACTGTTCCGGCGTGGCAACCGGCTCTTCGTGGGTGTTTCGGATCCGACCAACCTGCGTGCGCTCGACGAGATCAAATTCCAGTCGAACTTGACGGTCGAGCCGATTCTCCTCGACGAGCAGGAACTCGGCCGCCTGCTGGAACAGGCGTTCAATGCCTCGGGCGTCGCTGTCGATGACATGGCCGACAGCGGGCTGGAGAACCTGAGCACGGGGAGTGGTGATCTCTCCGACGTCGATGATGCCGACAGCGCAAGTGGCGTCGACGCCACGGGCGACGACACACCGATCGTCAAGTTCGTGAACAAGATCCTCGTCGACGCCATCAAGCGCGGTGCGTCCGACATCCATTTCGAGCCCTACGAGACCACTTTCCGCGTGCGCTTCCGCATGGACGGCATTCTCAAGGCCGTGGCTGCGCCACCAGCCAAGTTGACCGCTCGCATTTCTTCCCGTCTCAAGGTGATATCCGGCCTCGACATCGCCGAACGCCGCGTGCCACAGGATGGACGCATCAAGCTCAACCTCTCGAAGACGAAGTCCATCGACTTCCGCGTCAGCACGTGCCCGATGTTGTTTGGCGAGAAGGTCGTGTTGCGTGTGCTCGATGCGTCGGCCGCAAAACTCGGCATCGAAAAGCTGGGCTACGAAGACGATCAGAAGAAACTGTTCCTCGATGCGATCGAGAAGCCTTACGGCATGGTGGTCGTGACCGGCCCTACCGGTTCGGGTAAAACGGTGTCGCTGTATACCGCGCTCAATATCCTCAATACGGAAGGGCGCAATATCTCGACGGTCGAAGACCCGGTCGAAATCCGCTTGCCCGGCGTCAACCAGGTGCAGCAAAACCAGAAGCGCGGCATGACCTTCGCCGCAGCACTGCGCTCGTTCCTGCGTCAGGACCCGGACATCATCATGGTCGGCGAAATCCGCGACCTGGAAACCGCGGAGATCGCGATCAAGGCAGCGCAAACCGGACACATGGTGCTGTCGACGCTGCACACGAACGACGCGCCGCAGACGGTCACGCGCCTCATGAACATGGGCATCGCACCGTACAACATCACTTCATCGATTACGCTCATCATTGCGCAGCGCCTCGCGCGTCGCCTGCACGATTGCCGCAGGCCGATGCCTGCGTTGCCGCCCGCAGCGTTGCTCGCGGAGGGGTTCAGCGAGTCCGATCTGGCCGGCTTGCAGCTGTTCGAGGCCGTTGGCTGCGGCAGCTGCAATGAAGGCTACAAAGGGCGAACCGGCATTTATCAAACGATGCCGTTGTCAGAGTCGATTTCGAAGATCATTCTCGCGGGCGGCAATGCGATCCAGATCGCTGAGGTTGCACGCGAAAGCGGGATTCGCGACCTGCGTGGATCCGCGCTGCTGAAAGCCAAGAACGGCATTACTAGCCTTGCGGAAATCAATCGCGTTACCAAGGACTAAGCAAAATGGCTACCGCCACCGCTACCGCTCGCAACAAGTCTGCCGCCGAACTAGGTCGAGCTCGCGCGCAAGTCAACCAGCTGCAACCCTTCAATTGGGTCGGCACGGACAAGCGTGGCAAGAAGCTCAAGGGCGAATACTCGGCAAAAACCGCGGCGCTCGTCAAAGCCGAACTGCGTCGCCAGGGAATCAATCCCACATCGGTGAAGCAAAAAGCGAAACCGTTGTTTGGCTCGGCCGGTCGTAGCATCAAGGCACGCGAAATCGCGGTATTCAGCCGGCAGATTGCGGTCATGATGGCTGCGGGCGTGCCCATGGTGCAGGCAATCGACATCATTTCGAGTGGGCAGACCAACCCGCGCATGAAGAACATGCTGGTAGACATCAAGACCAATATCGAGGGCGGCTCTTCGTTGTCGGAGGCATTGAGCAAATATCCCGTACAGTTCGACGAGCTCTTCTGCAATCTTGTGAAAGCCGGTGAATCGGCAGGTGTGCTCGACACCGTGCTCGATACGATTGCGACCTACAAAGAGAACATCGAAGCGCTCAAGGGCAAGATCAAGAAGGCGATGTTCTACCCGACTATCGTCTTGGCGGTGGCGGTTCTCGTCTCGGCGATCCTTCTGATTTTCGTCGTCCCGCAGTTCGAAATGGTGTTCAAGGGCTTCGGCGCCGATCTCCCCGCCTTTACCCAGGTCATCGTCAATCTCTCACGCTTCATGGTGGGCCACTGGTTCATCATGCTGGGGGCAGTTGTAGGGTTCTTTGCAGTCGTGATTTTCACCTACAAGCGTTCGCCGAGATTTGCGCACTTCTGCGCACGCGCAATCCTGAAGATCCCGGTCATCGGCGAAATCCTGCACCAGTCGGCGGTAGCACGGTTCGCGCGTACGCTCGGCGTGACCTTCAAGGCAGGCGTCCCGCTGGTCGAAGCGCTCGACTCGGTGTCGAAAGCGACCGGCAGTCCCATCTACAACGAAGCTGTCGTGAAGATTCGGGAAGACGTCGCGGTCGGCCATCAGCTGCAGTTCGCGATGCGTCAGGCCAATCTCTTTCCGAACATGGTCGTGCAGATGGTCGGCATCGGCGAGGAAGCGGGTGCGCTCGATGCGATGCTCTTCAAGATCGCCGAGTTCTACGAGCAGGAGGTCAACAACGCCGTTGACGCGCTCGCAAGCCTGCTCGAACCCTTCATCATGGTCGTCATTGGCGGTCTCGTCGGCAGCATGGTCGTCGGCATGTATCTGCCGATCTTCAAGCTGGGCGCCGTCATCGGCTGACGCACAAAGGGTTTCCGATCCGACCTATGCTTGAGTTTCTGCAGACCCCCGGCGGGGTAACGATCCTCGCCGGTATTCTCGGTCTTCTTGTCGGTAGCTTCCTCAACGTCGTCATACTGCGCCTGCCGCCCCGGCTGATGCACTCTTGGCGCGAACAAAGCCGGGAGATTTTGGAACTCCCTTCCGAGCCCGCTACATCGGCGCCGCCAGGAATCGTATGGGAGGCTTCGCATTGCCCCCAATGCAAGCACCCGCTCGGCGCGATCGAAAATATTCCGGTCATAAGCTGGGTCGTGCTGCGCGGACGCTGCAGGCATTGCGGCGTGAGGATCTCGATGCAATACCCGTTGGTGGAGTTGCTGACAGGGGTCTGTTCGGCGCTCATTGCATGGAAGTTCGGATTCGGCTGGCAAGCGCTGGCCGGCCTCGGGTTCACATGGGCGTTGATCGCACTCGCCGGTATAGACGTGCGAACGCAGCTGCTGCCCGACCAGATCACTTTGCCGCTTCTGTGGCTCGGCCTGCTTCTTTCCCTGGTCCCGTTTTTTGTCGACAGCGCGGCCAGCATCACGGGCGCCGCGGTCGGCTATCTAGCGTTGTGGTCGGTGTATTGGCTGTTCAAGCTCGTCACGGGCAAGGAGGGCATGGGCTATGGTGACTTCAAACTCCTCGCCGCGCTCGGAGCGTGGACGGGGACTTGGTCTCTGTTGCCTATCGTGCTGCTCTCGTCGTTGATCGGCGCGATCGTCGGTGGCAGTCTCCTCGCGATCCAGGGCCGCGATCGCGCCACGCCGATTCCCTTCGGTCCGTTCCTCTCGGCTGCAGGCTGGTTGCAGTTTGTATTCGGGGATCGGATTCTTTTTGTCTACCACACCCTGTTCGGTCTCGCCTGACCTTAGCCGCCTTCCGACGTCTATCCTGCAGGCGCCAGCGGAGCGCTGAGGACGCCGTCCCGCAGGTACGCCTGCGCGCCGCCGACTCGCCGGCGCAACCATGGTCATCGGGTCACCTGTCATGAAGCCCAGCGACAATTCTCACAGCGGCGGCCGTGCACGAGCGGCCCTGGCCATTTTCATACTCGCGCTGCTGTTGCCCAATCTTGTTTGGTTCTTCGTCGGGCATCGCAGCGACAACTACGTGAGCGCGACGATTGTCTCGATCGCCCTGCTTGCGTTGTTTTTCGCGATGTTCGGCACGCGGCTATGGATCGCTTGCGCGTTGCTTGCATTGATGGTCGTGCTGATGCCGGTGGAGGTCTTTTACCTGCTTCGCTACGGGCAGCCGAGCACCGCCTCGATCGTGGCGACAGTCTTCGCGAGCAATCCGCGAGAGGTAATCGAGTTTCTTGGATCATCGGCATGGCTTCTCGTTGTCAGTGTGCCTGCCGCGACTGCATTCGCTCTGTTCACCATCGTGAAGGTGTACCAAGCTGACCTGCGCTGGCGGCATCGTCTGCGCGACTGGATTCTTCTCTTCGCGTTCCTGGCCCCCATCATCACCGTTGCGATCGCAGCAGCCACGACCGGCAAAGGGGCATTGCAGCAGATGATGCGTCATGCGCAGATGGCGGCAAACGACGGGATCGAACCGGGCTACCCGTTCGGCCCCCTGCTGCGATTCGCACAGTATGGGCATCACCGAATGGAGTTGCACCGCAACGCGATGCAGCTACGCACGTTCAGTTTTCATGCCCGCGCAGGCAGCACGGCGCCGCGCCGCCAGATCTATGTGTTCGTATTGGGCGAAAGCAGTCAGAAGGCACGCTGGCAGATGTTCGGTTACGAACGCCCCACCACCCCGGAACTGTTGGCGAAAACGCATCTGATACCGATCACGGACATGTTGACGCCGTGGCCGGATTCACTGGACGCAATTCCACAAGTGCTCACTCGCCGACCGATCAGTGACAACGAATCTTCGTGGCCGGAGCCGTCCTTCATCAAAGCGATGCAGGAGGCGGGATACGAGACGTATTGGCTCTCCAACCAGCTGCCGATCGGCGAGTTTGATTCGCCGGTCTCGAACTATGCAAACGAGGCGCAGCACGTTCGCTTCGTCAATTATGCGTCATGGTCGTCGCCGGGCGGATACGACGATGCACTCCTTCAACCTCTGCGGGACGCGATAAGCGGCTCGGATAGCGACGAGTTCATCGTCCTGCACACGATGGGGAGCCACGCGAGCTACGATTCGCGCTACCCGCCATCGGCAACGCGATTTGGGCCGACGATATCGGATCAGAAAAGCAATAGCCCACTGTTCGATCGATTCGGCAACAGCTACGACAACTCGGTCGTGTACACCGATCATTTTCTGGTCGAGGTCATCGCCTATCTGGAGCATACCAATGCGATAACAGCGCTCTGGTACGAGTCAGATCATGGCGAACTGCTGCCTTCCACGAAATGCCCGCTGGGCGGACATGGCCAAGGCACTCGTTCCGAATTCGAAATTCCGGCCCTCTTTTGGTACTCCGACGCATACGAGTCCACGTATCCGGCGCGCGTTGCGGCACTGACGTCGAATGCAGGCAAGAAGACCATGAGCGCGGACACCTTCGAATCGCTCGTCGACATGGCCAACGTGACGTTTCCTGGTCACGACGAATCGCGCAGCCTCTTCAGCCCCGCATGGAGCTATCGTCCTCGGCTAGTGAGCTTCCGCGGGACGACCGACTACGACAAGGCAGCTGTTACCGAACCTTGCGGCTTGGTCGTTGCCCCACTGCCTTGAGGACCGAGATTTTCACAACTGGCTGGCTTGTCGGTTCTTGTGCGACTCGCACCTAGCGAGCAATTGGCAAATCGGCTCGGAGCAAAGATTCAACAAACGCGGAAATTTCCGGCTCGGGAACACCCTGCTCGCGCAGGCTGTTTCCTATTTCTTTCATCATCTTCGCTTTCTTGTATACATTCGGCGCCTTCGTGCGATTGTAATCGCCGACTTCCCGCACGAGTTTCTCGACCTTTTTCACGACTTTCGATGCATCGTCCCTGCGCAAGGCTGAAGACTTGCGTAAGCGACAGTATTGCGCAGCAATGTCAGCAGCAAATCGCCTGACTTCCGTTGTGTCGAACCAGCCCAGAACCACGTTCTTTCCAGCAAGTTGGTTGTTTGCTGAAGGCTATCAGGAAGTATTATGTCTATCCACTCGTTCTCAGTCGTGACATGAAATTCTTCTTTGCGCACAAGAAGGTTGCCGACAAGCCCTCCTCGGAGGGTGCTGCGACTGCGAACGTCGATGAGCTGATCGCCAAGGGTAACCGGTTGGAGGACGCGAATCGCCTCGACGAGGCGCTCGAAACGTATGAAGAAGCGATCCGTCTCGCCCCCAACGGCTTTCGCGGCCATCTGAATCTCGGCAACTTGTCGCGGCGAAAAGGCAACAACACTCTCGCCGCCGACCACTACAGGCGTGCAATCGAACTCAATCCCGATTACCCCGGCACGCGCTTGAACCTGGGAAATGCGTTGATGGCAGAGCAGGCCTTCAACGACGCAGCCGACAGTTATCGCGCTGCGATACGCCTTCGCCCTGACTGGCCGGAAGCGTGGTTCGGTCTCGGATGCGCGCTGGAGAAGATCCAGCCGCCCGTGAGGATCGACATGGTGGTCGAAGCGTACCAAGAGGCGCTTCGACTGGAACCGGAACACGGGAAAGCAGTGGCAAACCTTGTCACGTTTCTCGGGGCAAGCGGCCAGCCCGAAACCGCACGCAAATTGATCGAGAGCTTCAACTCCCGCTACCCCGAGAATGTTCCGGCGTTGCTGATACGCGCAGCGATGGAAAGGGAACAGGGTTATCTGGATGCTTCGTTCGCCGCCTACACCAAGATCATGTCCATTGCCCCCGAGCACGAAGCGGCGAACTATTTCCTGTGGACAATGAATTTCATTCCGGATGTAACCGCGGAAACAGTTCTTTCGGCTCATCTGGCCTATGGCGAGCGCGTGCTGAAGCAGACACTGCCATGCCCCAGGAAGAATGCGCGGGATCCCGAGAGGCGACTCAAGATCGGCTACGTGTCACCTGATTTTCGTGGACACCCAATTTCCTGTTTCATCGAGCCGCTGCTGCGGCAACACGATCGCTCTGCCGTTGAGGTCTACTGCTACTACAACTATCCGATCCATGACGAGATGACGCGGCGCTTGGTGGGTCTTGCGGACCATTGGCGCGATATCGCCGATGTTCCCGACGACGTTGTCGTGCGAACCATCATGGCGGACGACATCGACATCCTCGTCGATCTAGCGGGGCACACCGCCGACAACCGCCTCGGTCTGTTCGCAAGAAAGCCAGCGCCGATCCAATGCACCTGGCTCGGCTACCTCGGTACGACCGGTCTGCGGACAATCGATTACCGTTTGTGTGACGCTCATACGGATCCCTCGCCCGAGGCCGAATCCTGGCAGGTAGAAACACCCTTGCGACTGCCGGACAGCCAATGGTGCTATCAACCGCAAGTCGCCCTACCCGAGCCCTCGCCGCTGCCTCGGCTGACAAACGGGTATTGGACCTTCGGGTCACCGAATCAGGCATCGAAGTTGAACGACGTGGCGCTACGCACATGGGCGGAGTTGCTCGTCGCGATACCGGATAGCAGGCTGCGAATTCTCGGGGTGACCGACACCGTGTTTGCGGAACGTATTCGCTCCGGCTTTGCCGCACGAGGCATCGCGCCGAATCGCATCGACGTCGCAGGCCGCATTCCCATCGAGCAATATTTCGCCTTCTATCGCGAGATCGACATCGCCCTCGACACGTTTCCCTACAACGGCGCAACTACGACCTGCGACGCACTCGTGATGGGAGTACCCGTCGCCACTGTGGCAGGGAAGCGCGCCATCGCGCGCGGGGGCGTCAGTCTATTGAACACGATCGGCCTACAAAAATGGATCGCGCCTTCGCAGACGGAATTCGTCCCGATGCTGCTCGAAAATATCAGCGATCCTGCACGCATGTCCGCGCTCCGCGCTGAGTTGCCGAAATGGATGCGGGCCTCGGCTCTTATGGACGTGCCCAAATTCACAAAAAACGTCGAATCGCTGTATCGAAGCATATGGCGGCGAGCCTGTGCGGAAAGCACGGGTAGCTGATTCGCCCCGAGGCCAGGACGAGACCGGCACAATGGTTGTACAAGCACGGGGGAAACAGATGACTTCAGGCTCCGGACGCACGAACGGCGGCATCGCCTGGCTGCTCTTCGTCCTTCTTCTACTCTTGTTGTTCCTGCCGAACTTGATCTGGGTATCAGTCGACCACGAAGGCGTATGGATTCGCGCGTTGCTTGTTCCAGCTGTCCTTGTCGTGCTGTTCCTGGCGGCTTTCGGCACACGCCTCTGGCTGGCGTGCGCGCTATTGGCGCCTTTCGCCCTGCTCGCACCGCTGGAAGCGCTGTACATCCTCCGCTTCAAGAGTCCGAGCAATGCCGCCGTTCTGGCAACGCTGTTTGCGAGCAACCCGCGTGAAGTTCGGGAATACCTCGGTGGCCTGCTGATTCCCGTATGCCTGATCACGATATTCGCGATTGGCCTGACTATCGCGGCGGTGTGGGTCGTTCGAGGCGCGAGTCTTGGCTGGCAACACCGTTCGAGGAAGATGGTGTTCGCCATTCTCATGGGCACTCCCGCCCTGATCGTCGTCCTCGCCATGCTCACGAGCAACGCCGAAGTCCTTGCCAGAATGAGACAGAGAACCCCGGAGCTTCTTCTGGAAATCGTTTCAGACGGCTACCCCTTCGGACTATTGACGCGCATCGCGGAATACCATCAGCAATGGCAACTCGTCCGCGAGAACGCAGCGAGTATTGAAGCCTTCCGGTTCGGCGCGTCGCAATTGGCCACGCCGAAGGAGCGGCAGATCTACGTGCTGGTCATAGGCGAGAGCAGCAATCGTGAACACTGGCAGATGTTTGGCTACGGCCGCCCCACCAATCCGGAGCTCACGGGGACGAAAAACCTCGTGCTGATTGCGGACATGCTCTCACCCTGGGTCGCCTCGGTATATGCGATCCCACAGTTGTTGACGCGACGACCGATCAATGAAGACAAGAAACCCTGGAACGAGGGTTCCATCGTGCGTGCGATGGGCGAAGCCGGTTTCGAAACATTCTGGATTTCCAACCAGCTGCCGCTCAGCCGTCTCGACTCCAACGTGGCGGCCTACGCCAACGAGGCAAGACACCAACAGTTTCTGAATCACGCCTCGTGGACGTCGCCTGGCGAACTCGACGACGACCTCATCGAGCCGTTGCGGCGGGCGCTGAGCAGTCCTGCGCGCAACCTGTTCATTGTCCTGCACACCATGGGGAGCCATACGTCGTATGATTTCCGCTATCCGGTCGAGTTCAAGCGCTTCCAGCCCGTCATCTCCGATTCGAAGGCGGCGGTTCCGGATGTCAATTCCGTGGTCAATAGTTACGACAACACGATCCTCTATACAGACCACGTCTTGGCCAGGATTGTCGCGACATTGCGGGAGTCGGGTGAAATCAGCGCACTGTGGTTTCAGTCCGACCATGGCGAAGTCGTGCCCAACGAGACTTGCTCGAGTTCCGGTCGCGGAATGGGCTCGCGTTATGAGTACCAGGTGCCTGCCTTGTTTTGGTATTCCGACGGCTATGCAGCCGCATTTCCCGACCGGGTGACCACCCTCGAAGCGAATGCGCACAACCGCGCCCTCAGCGCAGATCTCTTCGAATCACTTGTGGACATGACAGGCGTGACATTCCCAACTCATGCCGATACGCACAGCCTGTTCAGCCGGAACTGGGAGTACCGCCCTAGGCTCGTGAACTACTCGGGCGGCACCGATTTCGACCGGGCAACATTCGCAAGAACCTGCGAAATCATCCTTCCGGCCAAGTAGAAGGAAATGCGATGAGTCCGCCACCAGCGCCTGCCTACGTGATTGTGCTCACGGGCGGCATCGCGTCGGGGAAGAGTACGGTGCAGAAGCTGTTCGAAGCGGTCGGCGCCCCGGTCCTCGACGCCGACGCGATTTCACGCGAACTCGTCGCGCCGGGATCTCCGGCCTTGCGAGAAATCGTCGCGGCGTTCGGTGCCGATGCGCTTACGGCCCATGGCGAGCTCGACAGACAGCGCATGCGCGAACGCATCTTCGCCGACGCCGCGGCGAGGCGGACACTCGAACAAATCCTCCATCCGCGTGTTCGCGCCGAATTGTTTTCTCGAGCACGTGCCTGTACGGCCGACTACTGCCTGCTCGCGATTCCGCTGATGGCGGAGTCTGCCAGTGCCTATACCTGGGTCGATCGCGTCCTCGTTGTCGACGTGCCCCGCGCAACGCAGCGCGCGCGCCTCATGCTGCGCGACGGCATGACCGAAGATTTGGCCGAGCGCGCCCTCGCGGCGCAGGCGAGCCGCGCAGAGCGCCTCGCGCTCGCCGACGACATCATCGACAACACCGGGCCGCCCGCCAACCTGTCAGCCGTCGTAACTCGCCTGCACGCACGCTACACGAAGGTCGCGCGCACGCGCGCCGTGGCTGCCGTATCGCAGTCTTCCTGACCGGACCGGTATTCGCCGGCGTCCCGGCTGGGGGCATCGATCGACTAGCGCGAGCGGAAGAACGCGGATATCCCGGCGATGCCTTGCGCGCCAGCGGCGCGGGCGCGGTCGACATCCTCGGCGGTCAGACCGCCGAGCGCAAAGATCGGGAACGCGGCGAGTCCGCACAACTCTGCGAATCGCGTCCAACCTAGCGGCGCCGTGCTCGGATGGCTGTCAGTGGCGGCGACCGGGCCCAACACGCCGAAGTCGACGCCCAATTCGTTCGCGCGGCGGATCTCGTTCTCGTCGTGGCACGACGCCGCGACCCATTTGTCCGCCGCGAGCGGGCGGCACGGCGCACGCAGGAGTTCGGCAGACGAGAGGTGAACCCCGTCCAGCGCAAGATCGGCCGCCTGTTCGCCGCTGCCGTTGAGGATCAGCTGCGCGCCATGTGTATGCGCGATGCCACGCAGCGCACCCGCGAGCCGACGCAGGTGCGCCGCATCTGACTGCTTCGCGCGCAACTGCAGGAGACGCGCGCCGTCGACGAAGGCGCGTTCGCAACGCTGCACGAATTCATCGTCGTCGCCTCCGGGCTCCGGAGTGATGACATAGTGCGTCGGCAGACGTAATGCGTTGACGATAGGCCGATCTGGGGGCGGCATCGCCAACGTCGCCAGTGTCTCGACACGATGCCATGAAAGCGCCTGCTCCTCGCGCCCGTGCGGAACACCGGCATGGTCGAGGACGCGATAGGCGTCGAGAAAGATCGTCTTGTCGGGATAGTGCCAGGGAATCCCGATCAGCCGTTCGACGGCACCACACTCGATGCCGAGTTCCTCGTGCAGTTCCCGCCGCAGCGCGCTGCGCGGATCTTCGCCCGGATCGACCTTGCCGCCCGGGAATTCCCACAAGCCCGCGAGGTGCTTGCCGGTTCCACGCTGCGCGACGAGCACGCGCCCGTGCGCGTCGACGAGGACGCCAGCAACCACGTGGATGACCGGTCCGGTCACGCCTGCATTGCAACTCTTGGGGTAGGGTACTGACGAGCGCGGCAGCGGACTGGATGGCGCGTGGATGGCGCGCTTCCGCCGCCGCTCTGTCGCGCGGTCGTCGCGACCACGCAAATCATGATCGCCGCGACGCGCGTTCGCAGGTCTTTAGGCGAGCCTGCCGTGGCACTGCTTGTACTTCTTGCCCGATCCACACGGGCAAGCATCGTTGCGGCCGATCTTGGGTTGTTCGCGTACGATCTGCTCGGACAGCGGCGGCTGCGGAACGTCGCCCATCGGCATCGTGCCGGACTGCTCGGCGGCGGCCTGTGCTAACGCTGCGGCTTCGGCGTGTTGATAGTCCAGTGCGCGACGCTCCTGCTCACGACGCTGCTGCGCTTCGAGCTCGGCAACCTCGTTTTCGGTGCGAATGCGCATCTGCGCGAGGCGCTGGATCACCTCTTCGTCGATCCGTTCGTGCATCGCCTGCCACATGGCGAACGCTTCATTCTTGTACTCCTGCTTCGGCTGCTTCTGAGCGTAGCCGCGCAGGTAGATACCCTGACGCAGGTAGTCCATGCTCGCGAGATGTTCCTTCCAGTGCTGATCGAGCACCTGCAGCAGGAAGAACTTCTCGGCCGCGCGCATGATCTCCGAACCATACGTCGTCTCCTTCTCGCGGAAGAAACGATCGACTTCGTCGATGACGTGATTGAGCACGTCCTCGGCGCTGGTTTCCTGCTGCGACTCGAGCCAATGCTTGAGGTCGAACTGGAAGCCGAAATCCGTCTGCAATTTCTGCTCCAGGCCCGCGATGTCCCACTGCTCATCGACGCTATGGGGCTGAACGAAGCTGCGGACGATGTTGTTGAACACGTGGTGGCGGGTTTCGGCGACGATCTCGCTGACGTGGTCCGCATCGAGCAGGCGGTTACGGTACTGGTAGACCGCCTTGCGCTGGTCGTTCGCCGTGTCGTCGAACTCGAGCAGCTGCTTGCGGATGTCGAAGTTGTGCGCCTCGACCTTGCGCTGCGACTTCTCGATGACGCGCGTGATCATGCGGTCTTCGAGCGCCTCGTGCTCTTTCATGCCGAACAGCTGCATCCACCGCGTGACCCAGTCGGGCGCGAAGATGCGCATGAGCGAATCGTCGAGCGAAAGGTAGAAGCGGCTGGAGCCCGGATCGCCCTGGCGGCCCGAACGACCGCGCAGCTGGTTGTCGATGCGCCGCGATTCGTGGCGCTCGGTACCGATGATGTGCAGCCCGCCCGCGGCAAGCACGACATCGTGGCGCTTCTGCCACTCGGCCTTGATCTGTTCGCGCTCGGCCGCACCCGCCTCTTCCGGCAGCGTCGCAAGCTCGGCTTCGAGCGAGCCACCGAGCACGATGTCGGTGCCGCGGCCGGCCATGTTCGTCGCGATCGTGACACCGCCAGGGCGGCCCGCCTGCGCGACGATGTGCGCCTCGCGCTCATGCTGCTTCGCGTTGAGCACCTCGTGCGGAATCGGTGGCTTCTGCTTGTTGAGCAGGTTCGAAAGCAACTCCGACGTCTCGATCGACGTCGTACCGACGAGCACCGGCTGCCCGCGCGAATAGCAGTCCTTGATGTCCTCGATCACCGCTTCGAACTTGAACGGCTGCTTGAGGAAGACGACGTCCTGGTTGTCCTTGCGGATCATCGGCCGATGCGTCGGAATCACGACGACTTCGAGCCCGTAGATCTGCTGGAACTCGTACGCCTCCGTGTCCGCGGTGCCGGTCATGCCCGCGAGCTTGCCGTACATGCGGAAGTAGTTCTGGAACGTGATCGACGCGAGCGTCTGGTTCTCGCGCTGGATCGGCACGCCTTCCTTCGCTTCGACGGCCTGATGCAAGCCATCGGACCAGCGGCGGCCGGGGAGCGTGCGGCCCGTGAACTCGTCGACGATGATCACTTCGCCGTCGCGCACGATGTAGGCCTGGTCGCGGTGATACAGCGCATTCGCGCGCAGCGCCGCGTTGAGGTGATGGACGACCGCGAGATGCTTGGCTTCGTAGAGGCTCTCGTCCGCGCCGATGATGCCTTCGGCTTGCAGCACTTCCTCGGCATGCACCATGCCCTCTTCGGACAGGTGCACCTGCTTCTGTTTCTCGTCGACGAAGTAGTCGCCGGAGCCGTCTTCCTTCTCCTGGCGCGAGAGCTTCGGTACGATGCGGTTGATGCGCGTGTAGAGCTGCGGCGAATCGTCGGACGGACCCGAGATGATCAGCGGCGTGCGCGCCTCATCGATCAGGATCGAGTCGACTTCGTCGACGATCGCGTAGTGCAGGCCGCGCTGATAACGCTGTTCCTTCGACAGCGCCATGTTGTCGCGCAGGTAGTCGAAGCCGTATTCGTTGTTGGTGCCGTAGGTGATGTCGGCCGCATACGCGGCGTGCTTGTCGCCGTGATCCATACCCGGATAGACGACGCCGACTGTGAGGCCGAGGAAATTGTATACTTTTCCCATCCACGCCGAGTCGCGACGCGCGAGATAGTCGTTGACCGTGACGACGTGCACGCCCTTGCCGGCCAACGCATTGAGATAAACCGGCAGCGTCGCCACGAGCGTCTTGCCCTCGCCCGTGCGCATTTCGGCGATGCGGCCGAGATGCAGCACCATGCCGCCGATCAGCTGCACGTCATAGTGACGCAGACCGAGGACGCGCCGCGCGGCTTCGCGCACCGTCGCGAACGCTTCGGGCAACAGCGCGTCGACGGTCTCGCCTGCGGCGATGCGCTTCTTGAATGCGTCGGTCTGCTCGCGCAGCTGCGCATCGGTCAACGCCTGCATCTGCGGCTCGAGCGCGTTGATCTTCGCGACAGACTTGCTCATCTGCTTGATCAGGCGTTCGTTACGGCTGCCGAAAATGCCGGTGAGGATGCGATTGAGCATGAGAGGAGTCTGGTCGTCAGGAAGTGATTGGAAGCAGGCGAGCACGCCAGCTCCAGCAAGTACCCATCAGAATCGTTGCGGCCGAGTCGGTCGGATCTTGGCGGGACGGGAAACGCAAAGCTTCCTGTCCTTCCTCGCCCGAGAAGTGCAACGCCACAAAGTTGAGATGGTCCAAAATGCAAAGGCCGCCTCAGGCGGCCTCGCGCATTATAGTGGATTTGGGCGCCGCGAGTGGGTTTCAAGCCCCGCAAACGGTACTGTTTGCGGCGCTCAAATGCGCTTGACCACCCCGTTGACGTAGCTGTACGGGTTCACGGGCTTGCCGTTGAGCCATACCTCGAAGTGACAGTGCGGGCCCGTCGAGCGGCCGGTCGACCCCACCTTGCCGATGACCTGGCCGAACTTGACGCGTTCGCCCACGTGCACGAGGTTCTGCTGATTGTGCGCATAGCGCGTCATGTAGCCGTTGCCGTGGTCGACTTCGATCATGTTGCCGTAGCCGGCCTTTTCGCCGGACCAGACGACGACGCCGCTCGCGACGACCTTGATGTCGCTGCCGGGTTCGGCGTCGAAGTCGAGGCCGAGATGATGCTCGATCTGGCCGTTGATCGGGTCGACGCGAGAACCGAACGTGGAGCCGACGTAGCTGTTCGTGACCGGATAGCCGGCCGGCACCATCGCGTTTTCGAGTTTGCGATCGAGCAGCAGGTTCTCGATGATGTTGAGCTGCGTTTCCTGCTGCGAGAACTGGTCCTGCAGGCCGGCGATATTCGCTGCGAGGTCGAAGTCGAGCGGATGCGAACTCGCGCCAGCATCTTCGCTGCCGCCGAGGCCCGGCGTCTTGCTGAAATCGAACTCGCCGTCGCCGAGCTTGCCGACTTCGGTGAGCCGCTGGCCGAGCGCGTTGAGTCGCGTGGCTTGGGCTTGAAGTGCGCCGAGCTGCAAGGCCAATGCATCCATGTCGCGATGCGCCGACGCTTCGAGCTGATTCAACGCCTGGTGTTCCTGGCCGATGGCCGCGCGCATCGATGAGATTTCGCGCAACGCGCCTTCGCGCGAGCTGCCGACAAATTTGGCAGCGATGAAGCCGAATCCGATACAGGCGACCGCGAAAACGGCGACAATGGCGCCGAGTCGGCCGCGCGTCCGCCAGTTCCTCAGATCGAGGGTGGTCGGTGTCGCATCGGGTTTTGCGACGATAATGATATTCATGCTGAGTAGTGCTCGCCGCGACGCCGCCCGAAGCCGCGTAGCCTCGAACTTGACGCCTAGTTTTCGCCATGCAGCCGACAGACCGATCCAGCAGGAAAACGACCACCGCGAAATCCGTCGGTGAATCGCCTCCCGTCGCCGCGCTCCTTGCTCGTGCGCGGGCGCTGGACGCCCTCGATCGTCAACTGCGCCAACCGCTTCCGGAATCGCTTCGTCGCCAATGCCGTCTGGCGACTGTGCAATCCGGGCGGATTGTCTTTCTAGCAAGCTCTCCGACCTGGGCGACCAAATTGCGCATGCATCAAAACGCAATCCTCGCCCATGCCCGTATGACTTCGGGCTTGTCGATCGAAAAACTCACCGTGAAAGTGGCACCCCTGCCCCCCGTTCCCCCGGGGCCGACAAGACGTAAGCCTCTTTCCAAAGCCAGCGCCGAACATCTAATGGCGGTGGCTCGGTCCCTTGCTGACCCCGAACTGCGGGCCATTTACTTGAAGTTGGCGTCCCTCGCCGAGTGACTTCTTCCTGAAAATCGGTCTGTTTTTAGTAGCACGGGGCGTGCCATGACCATTTTCTTAACGCGGCAATCACTCTTCCTCTCGCGTTGCCGCGAGAGGCATTCAACTCTTCTTGATCGTTACACAGCCTGCGCCGGATGGGCGTAGGAAATCGGCGCCTTCTTCTCGTCCGGGAAGCTGACTTCTTCCCACGCCTTGGCGTCGGCCATCAGCGTGCGCAGCAGCTTGTTGTTGAGTTCGTGGCCGGACTTGTGGCCGTAGAACGCACCAATGAGGCTGTGCCCGAGCAGATACAGGTCGCCGATCGCATCGAGGATCTTGTGCTTGACGAATTCGTCCTCGTAACGCAGGCCGTCTTCGTTGAGCACGCGGTAGTCGTCGAGGACGATCGCGTTGTCCATCGAACCGCCGAGCGCGAGATTGCGCTCACGCAGCATTTCGATGTCGCGCATGAAGCCGAACGTGCGCGCGCGGCTGACTTCCTTGACGAACGAGGTCGTCGAGAAGTCGATCTCGGCGCTGGACGTGCGACGCGTGAAGATCGGGTGATCGAAATCGATCGAGAAGCCGACCTTGAAGCCGTCGAACGGCTCGAAGCGCGCCCATTTGTCGCCTTCGCGCACCGTCACCTGTTTCTTGATGCGGATGAAGCGCTTGGCGGCGGCCTGCTCTTCGATGCCGGCCGACTGCAACAGAAATACGAATGGGCCGGCGCTGCCGTCCATGATCGGTACTTCGGGTGCCGACAGGTCGACATAGGCGTTGTCGATGCCGAGTCCGGCGAACGCCGAGAGCAGGTGTTCGACCGTGGCGATGCGTACGCCGTCCTTCACCAGCGTGCTGGAGAGACGGGTATCACCGATATTCTCGCTGCGAGAGGGAATCTCCACTGGCGCGACGAGGTCCACCCGGCGAAAGATAATGCCGGTGTCGACGGCTGCAGGACGCAGCGTCATATAAACCTTCTCGCCCGTATGGAGACCAACCCCCGTCGCCCGAATTACGTTCTTGAGCGTACGTTGTTTGATCATTTCTTCTAAGACCCCTGGGGCAGGAGCAGACAAAACGGGGGAAATCCTAACACACGGACACTGCCTAGAGAAGTAAAACGATGTAAGAAACCCACAGTGTTGTTTGCGCGCAACAACCCTTCCTGCCCGATCGGGAGCGAAAGCGGGGCGCTCCCTCAAGACGTAGTGCGAGGAAAAGGCGTCGCGCGGCTGTGCCACCGCGCGACGCCGAAACTGACTAGCGGATAAACGTGGAGAAATTGATACAACGTAACAGCCCGTGAACCGTTACGGCTTTTCCGGGCTCCTGCCCGGGATACAGCTGCGACTTTCCTTCTAGGCGACCGTCATGCCTCAATCCGCCTGCTTGCGCAGGAACGCCGGGATGTCGAGGTAGTCCACCTGCGCTTCCGGGGCGGCCGCCGCGCGCTCGGCCGAGGCGACCGCGCGCGAGGCGCCCGTCCGCACCGGCTGCACGTAGTCGTCGACCGGCAGGTTGTCCGTGCCCGTACGCGCGACGATACGCGGCCGCTGCACGAACACCGGCTCCTCGCGCCGCACGGTCTGGCGCATCGCCGCGCGGTTGAGGCCCGTTGCGACGACGGTCACGCGGACGTTGTCCTGCAGTTCCTGGTCGAGCGCGGTGCCGATGACGACAGTGGCGTCTTCCGAGGCGAACTGGTGGACGACCTGGCCGATCTCGTCGAACTCGCGCATCGTGAGATTCGGACCCGCCGTGACGTTTACGAGGATGCCGCAAGCGCCCGACAGGTTGACGTCTTCGAGCAGCGGGTTGTTGATCGCCGCTTCAGCCGCCGCGACTGCGCGGTCATCGCCACGCGCGATGCCCGTACCCATCATCGCCATGCCCATCTCGCTCATGACGGTGCGCACGTCGGCGAAGTCGACGTTGATGAGGCCCGGACGCGTGATCAGGTCAGCGATGCCCTGCACCGCGCCGAGCAGCACGTCGTTCGCCGACTTGAACGCCGACAGCAGCGTCACCTCGTGGCCGAGCACGCTGAGCAGCTTCTCGTTCGGCACCGTGATCAGCGAATCGACGTACTGCGATAGATCTTCGATGCCCTTCATCGCCACCTGCATGCGGCGACGTCCCTCGAACGGGAAGGGCTTCGTCACCACTGCGACCGTGAGGATGCCGAGCTCCTTCGCGAGCTGCGCCACGACCGGCGCCGCGCCGGTACCCGTGCCGCCGCCCATGCCGCAGGTGATGAACACCATGTCGGCGCCCGTGAGCAGTTCGACGATGCGCTCGCGATCCTCGAGCGCGGCCTGGCGGCCGACTTCGGGGTTCGCTCCCGCGCCGAGTCCCTTCGTGACGTTGCCGCCGAGCTGCAGCGTGAGCTTCGCGCCACTCTGCTTGAGCGCCTGCGCATCGGTATTGGCGCAGACGAAGTCGACGCCTTCGATGTGCGAATTGACCATGTGGCTGACTGCGTTGCCACCGCCGCCGCCCACGCCGATCACCTTGATTACCGCATTCGGTGCGAGTTTTTCTACGAGTTCGAACATGTTCCCTTACCTCCGCTAGTCGATCTTGCTGGATGTTGTTATCGATCACCGGTCGGGTATTCCGCACCCTTCGCGGCTTGCGTGCGTACAGGCACATGTCCGCACGCCTTCTGCCCGTCACCGGGCCGGATCCGTTTCGGATCCACGGCGCGCTTCCCGCGCGCCGCCTCAACCTGTCGTCGCCGCACGCAGACGCGTGCGCGAACTAGAATTCGCCCTTCACCCAATGCTTGACCTTGTCCCACAGCGTGCCGACGCCGCCGTTCGGCGAGGAACTCGAACTCCGTGCGCCTTCCTGCCGGCTGCCATACAGCAGCAGGCCGACGCCACTCGCATGGATCGGATTGCTGACGACGTCGGCGAGCCCGGTCACGTGCTGCGGCAGGCCGACGCGCACCGGCAGATGGAATACTTCCTCCGCCAGTTCGATGACCCCCTCCATCTTCGCGCCGCCGCCGGTCAGCACGATGCCGGCCGCGACGAGACTCTCGTAGCCCGAGCGACGCAATTCGGCCTGCACCATGCCGAACAACTCCTCGTAGCGCGGCTGCACCCATTCGGCGAGCGTCTGTCGCGCGAGACGGCGCGGCGGGCGATCGCCGACGCTCGGCACCTGGATCGTCTCTTCGGCATGAGCGAGCTGCGCGAGCGCGCAGGCGTACTTCACCTTGATCTCTTCCGCGTGCGCGGTCGGCGTGCGGAAACCCTGGGCGATGTCGTTCGTCACCTGGTCGCCCCCGATCGGCAGGCTCGCCGTATGGCGGATCGCGCCCTGCGTGAAGATCGAGATGTCGGTCGTGCCCGCGCCGATGTCGACGAGGCAGACGCCGAGCTCGCGCTCGTCCTGCACGAGGATCGCCTTGCTCGAGGCGATCGCCGCCGGGATCAGATCGTCGACCTGCAGCCCGCAGCGATTCACGCACTTCGTGATGTTCTGCGCGGCGCTCACCGCGCCAGTCACGATGTGCACGTTGGCCTCGAGGCGCACGCCCGACATGCCGATCGGATGGCGGATGTCTTCCTGGCCATCGATGACGAATTCCTGCGGCTCCTTGTAGAGCACGCGCTGGTCCGCCGGGATCGCCACGGCGCAGGCTGCGTCGAGCACGTGATCGATGTCGCCCTGACTGACCTCGCGATCGCGGATCGGCGCCGTGCCATGCGAGTTGCGGCCGAGGATGTGGCTGCCCGAGATGCCCGCGTAGACCGAGCGGATCTCGCAGCCGGCCATGAGCTCGGCTTCCTCGACTGCGCGCTGGATCGACTGCACCGTGGATTCGATGTCGACGACGACGCCGCGCTTGAGCCCGTGCGACGCGTGCGAACCGATGCCGATGATCTCGACCGGCTCGCCGGGCGCGTGCTCGCCGACGATCGCGACCACTTTCGAGGTGCCGACGTCGAGGCCGACGATCAGGGATTTTTCGCCTTTGTTCTTCATTGTCTGCCGTGTGCTCAAGCCGGTTTCTCGACCGCCGTTTTCGGCGGAGCGGGTTTGTCGGGGGAAGCGCTCGCCGGCGGCGCTGCCGTCAGCCAGCGGATCGCAAAGCCGTTCGCATAGCGCAGGTCGGCGCGCGTGAAGGCGCTCGAACCGCGGCCCGCTGCGAGGCGCGGAAATACGTCGAGGAAGCGCTGCAGGTGCTCGTCGATGTCGCGCTGGCCCAGTTCGATCTCGGAGCCATCGACGAGAACGAGCTTCCAGCTGCCGCGCGCCGACAGCGACACGCCGCCGAGCGCCAGCCCGCTTCCGGTCAGCGTGCGCAGCGCCTTGTTGTAGTAGTCAATCACTTCGACGACTGCATCGTCGGGTCCGCTCAGTTGCGGCAGCCCCTGGATCGCCTCGGTCCCGGGCGCCGAGAACAACGCGCCGTTGCGGCCGATCAGGCGATTGTCGCCCCAGCGGGCGAATGGCTGCTGCTCGAGCACGCGCATCTCGATCGTGTCCGGCCAGCGCTTGCGCACTTCGACACGCTCCACCCACGGCAGTGCCGACACCGCTGCCCGCACGGCGTCGAGACGCACGGCGAAGAAGCCAGCGCCGAGATAGTTGTTCACGGCGGCACGGATCTGCTCCGCGCCGACGTGATTGAATTCGGCCTGCACCTGCAGGTTGCGGATCGGCCAGCGGTCCGCAGCGAACGAACCGTTGAGCACGCCGAGCACGGGCAGCGCGACGAGCGCGATCGCGATCATCCAGGCGAGGGTCTTGAGCAGGGTGCGATTCATGGGGCGCGCTCCGCGCCGTCCCGTTCAAAAGACGTTTCGAGGATGCGCCAGCACAACGCCTCGAATTCGATGCCGACCGCACGCGCCGCCTTCGGCACGAGCGAATGGCTCGTCATGCCCGGCGTCGTGTTGACCTCGAGCAGATAGAACTTGCCGGCGCGATCGCGCATCACGTCGACGCGGCCCCAGCCGCTGCAGCCGATCGCCTCGAACGCGCGCGACGCGAGCGCGCGAATCTCGCGTTCGCCAGCATCGTCGAGCCCCGGGCAGATGTACTGCGTGTCTTCGGCGACGTACTTGGCGTGGTAGTCGTAGAACTCGCCTTTCGGCACGATGTGGATCGAGGGCAGGGCCTCGCCCTGCAGGATGCCGACCGTGTACTCCTCGCCGACGATCATCTGCTCGATCACGAGCTCGCCGTCGTAGCGCGCGGCGAGCGCGAGCGCCTCGGCGAGATCGCCTTGCGTGCGCACGCGCGTGATGCCGACGCTCGAACCCTCGTGCGAAGGTTTTACGACGACGGGCATGCCGAGCGCCGCGATCGCATCGCCGATGTCGGCGCCCGCGTCATGGCGCACGTAACGCGGCGTCGGCAGGCCGAGCGATTCCCACACCTGCTTCGTGCGGATCTTGTCCATCGCGAGCGCGGAACCCAGGACGCGCGAACCCGTGTACGGCACGCCGAGCGAATCGAGCGCGCCCTGCAGCACGCCGTCCTCGCCGCCGCGTCCGTGCAGGATGTTGAACACGCGCGCGAAGTGGCCCGCACGCAGCGCGTCGAGCAATGCCGGAATGCCGTCGATCGCATGTGCGTCGACGCCGCGCGACTTGAGCGCCTCGAGCACGTTGCGGCCCGAGTCGAGCGACACTTCACGCTCGGCGCTGTTGCCGCCGAGCGCGACCGCGACGCGGCCGAACTGCCTGGCATCGGTGACGCGCATCAGTGCTTCTTCCCTTTCTTGCGTTTTGCCGGACGCGCCGCGGCTTCCGCGAGCTCGTTCGCGGCGACACCGATGTCGCCGGCGCCCATCACGAGCAGCAGGTCGCCGTCGCGCAGCAACGTCGGCAGGATCGATTTCAACTCACGCGGATGCTCGACGAGCACGGGATCGACTTTCCCGCGTGCGCGCACGGCGCGCGCGAGCGCGCGCCCGTCGGCGTTCGGCAACGGCGCTTCGCCGGCCGGATAGACCTCTGTGAGGACGAGAACGTCGGCCTCGCTGAGCACGTTGGCGAAATCGTCAAGGAGGTCGCGCGTGCGTGTGTAGCGATGCGGCTGAAACGCGACGACGAGGCGCTTCGCCGGCCAGCCGCCGCGTGCGGCAGCAAAGACGGCGGCGAGTTCGCGCGGATGATGACCGTAGTCGTCGACGATGAGCGCACTGCCCTCTTCGAGTGCGAACTCGCCGCGCAGCTGGAAGCGCCGGCCGACACCGGCGAATTTCTCGAGTGCGGCCGCGATCTCCTTCGCGTCGATGCCGAGTTGCCAGCCGACCGCCGCCGCAGCGAGCGCGTTCTTGACGTTGTGCAGGCCAGGCAGGTTCAGCGTGACCGGCAGCGCCTTCTTGCGCTCGGGCAGATGCAGCGCGAAACGCATGCGCGCGCCGTCTTGCTCGATTGCGCTCGCGCGCACGTCCGCCGTCGCGCTGGTGCCGTACGTGAGCACGCGCCGCGTGGTCGCTTGCGCGAGTTCGGCCACTTCCGCATCGTCGACGCAGAGCACCGCCACGCCGTAGAACGGCAAGCGATGCAGGAAATCGTCGAACGCCTTCTTCACCTGCGTGAAGTCGCCGCCATAGTTCTCGAGGTGGTCGGCGTCGATATTCGTGACGATCGCGATCACCGGATTGAGCATGAGGAACGAGCCGTCCGACTCGTCTGCCTCGGCGACGAGATAGTCGCCGGTGCCGAGACGCGCGTGCGTGCCTGCGGCGAGCAGCTGGCCGCCGATCACGAACGTCGGATCGAGCCCGCCCTCCGCGAGCACGCTCGCCACGAGGCTCGTGGTCGTCGTCTTGCCGTGCGTGCCGGCGACGGCGATGCCGCGGCGGAAGCGCATGAGTTCGCCGAGCATCTCCGCGCGCGGCATGACCGGCACGCGCCGTTCGCGCGCGGCGACGAGTTCGGGGTTGTCGGCCTTGATCGCGCTCGACACGACGACCGCATCGACGCTGCCGACGTGCTTGGCGGCATGCGCCTTGTGCACGCGGATGCCGAGTTTGGCGAGGTGGCGCGTCACCGGCGATTCGTTTTTGTCCGAACCCGACACCGTATAGCCGAGGTTGTGCAGCACCTCGGCTATGCCGCTCATGCCAGCGCCGCCGATGCCGATGAAGTGCACGCGGCGCGACTGGTCGCGGATCCAGTCCGAAGTCGGATGACCGAGCTGCGGCGTCATGCGGCGACCTCCAGGCAGACCGCGGCGATGCCGGCCGTCGCGTCGGGCTTCGCAAGCGTGCGCGCCGCGCGCGCCATCGCGAGCATGCGCGTGCGATCGGCGAGCAGCGGCTCAAGGATCTCGTGCAGGCGCTCGGGAGTCGCCTCGGTTTCCGGCAACAACAGCGCCGCACCCGCGGCGACCGCGCTGCGCGCGTTATGCGTCTGGTGGTCGTCGACCGCGAACGGGAATGGCACGAGCACCGCGCCGACCCCGGCGGCGGCCAGCTCGGCGAGCGTCAGCGCACCCGCGCGGCAGACGACGAGGTCAGCCCATGCGTAGGCCGCGGCCATGTCGTCGATGAATGGTTCGACGCTCGCCTCGACCGACGCCTGCGCATAGGCCGCGCGTGCGCCGTCGGCGAGTTTCGCGCCGCACTGATGCCTCACTTCGGGCCGTTGCTGCGCCGGCATCGCCGCGAGTGCCTGCGGCACGCGCGTGTTGAGCGCCTGCGCGCCCTGGCTGCCGCCGAGGACGAGCAGGCGCGACCGGCCCGCGCGGCCGGCGAAGCGTTCGTCGGGGGCCGCAACGCGCGCGATCTCGTCACGCACGGGATTGCCGATCCACTGGCCACCCGCGAGCGCGTCGCGGAAGCCACAGAGTTTCCTCCTCGCGAACAGCGAGAGGATGCGGTTCGTCGCGCCCGGAATACTGTTCTGCTCGTGCACGATCACGGGCACGCCGCGCAGCCACGCGGCGAGGCCGCCGGGACCGGCCGCGAAGCCACCCATCGACAGCACGCTGCGCGGACGCGCCGCGCCGATCAATTTCCATGCGGCAATCAGCGCGCGCAGAATCTTCAGCGGCGCGCCGAACAGCTGCGCGAGGCCTTTGCCGCGCACCCCCGAGATCGCAATGGTCTCGATCGCGATGCCTGCCTGCGGCACGAGCCGCGTCTCGAGTCCGCCGCTGCTGCCGAGCCACAGCACGGGCACCTCGCGTGAACGCAGCGCCTGCGCGACCGCGATGCCGGGGAAAATATGGCCGCCGGTGCCACCCGCCATGATCAGCACGGGCGCCGCTGTCTGCTCGGTCCGCGTCGCGTTCATGCCATGACCCCGAGCAGCTCGCGCGGCTCCACGACACTTTCGGCGCGCTCGCGCTCGCCGCGGCTGACCTCGTAGCTGATGCGCAGGAGCACGCCGACCATCACGCAGGTCATCATCACGCTCGATCCGCCGGAGCTGATCAGCGGCAGGGTGAGGCCCTTCGTCGGCAACACGCCCATGTTGACGCCGACCGAGACGAGCGCCTGCAGCCCGATGCACAGGCCGATGCCGAACGCGCAGTAGCCGGCGAAATGCTGACCCAGCTCGACCGCACGCAAACCCAGCGTCAGCGCGCGGCCCACGAGCAGCGCAAACATCGCGAGCACGAGCACGATGCCGACGAAGCCGAACTCCTCGCCGATTACCGCGAGGATGAAGTCGGTATGCGCCTCGGGCAGGTAGAGCAGTTTCTGCACCGAGCCGCCGAGGCCGACGCCGAACCATTCGCCGCGGCCGATCGCGATCAGCGCCTGCGTCAGCTGGAAGCCTTCGTCGAACGGATGCTCCCAAGGGTTGAGGAATGAGGTCAGGCGCTTGACGCGATAGTCCGACGTCGTCGCGATCCAGGCGATCACGGGCAGCAGCGGCACCCCGAGATAGACGAGGTTGCGCATGCGCGCGCCGCCGAGCCAGACCATGCCTACCGCCACCGCGATGATCAGCGCCGAGCTGCCGAAGTCGGGCTGCAGGAGCAGCAGCGCGACGAGCACGACCGCGACGCCGAGCGGTTTCAGGATGCCGAACAGCTTCGACTGCACGGCCTCCTGATGGCGCACGAGATAGCTCGCGAGATAAAAGATAAACAGTAGCTTCACCGCCTCGACAGACTGGAAGCCGAGGATGCCGAGGCGAATCCACCGTCGCGCGCCGTTGATGCGCACGCCGAGACCGGGCACGAAGACGAGCAGCAGCAGGCCGACCGCGAGCAGCAGCAGCAGGAACGCGTTGCGTTCGAACGTCTCGAGTTCCGTGCGCGCGAGCAGGATCGCGAGACTCACGCCGAGCCCGAGGAAGATCAGGTGGCGGATGACGAAGTAGAACGGACCGAGGTGCTGGGTGTCCGCCGTGGCGATCGAGCTCGATGCGACCATGATCACGCCGAACGTCGCGAGTGCGCCTGCGGAAACGATCAGGCCGACGTCGTAGCGACCGGCGGCCTCGTCGATGCGGCGTGCCTGGAAGGACTCGAACATCACCGCACCTTCAATGTTGCGAGGCCGATCAGCACGAGCACGACGCTGATGATCCAGAAGCGCACGATGACGCGCGACTCCGGCCAGCCCTTGAGTTCGAAGTGATGATGGATCGGCGCCATGCGGAAGATGCGCCTGCCGGTGAGCTTGAAGCTCGCGACCTGCAGCATTACCGACGCCGTCTCCATGACGAACACGCCGCCCATCACGAGCAACACGATCTCCTGGCGCACGATCACCGCGAGCGTGCCGAGCGCGGCGCCGATCGCGAGTGCGCCGACGTCGCCCATGAACACCTGCGCCGGGTACGCGTTGAACCAGAGGAAGCCCAGACCCGCACCCGCGAGCGCGCCGCAGAAGATCGCGAGCTCGCCCGCGCCCGGTATCGAGGGAATACCGAGGTATTCGGAAAAGACGTGATTTCCCGCGAGATAGGCGAAGGCGCCCAGCGCGGTCACGACGAGCACGCTCGGCATGATCGCGAGGCCGTCGAGGCCGTCGGTGAGGTTCACGGCGTTCGAGAAGCCCGCGATCATCAGGTAGGCGATCGGCACGAATGCGACGCCGAGCGGGATGGCGACCGTCTTGAACAACGGCACGTACAGGGCGGTCTCCGCAGGCGTGTGCGCAGTCGCATACAGCGCGAGCGCGACCGCGAGCGCGAATACCGACTGCCAGAAGTATTTCCAGCGAGCGGAGAGTCCGCGGCTGTTCTTCAAAACGATCTTCTTGAAGTCGTCGTAAAAACCTATGGCGCCGAACGCGAGCGTCGCGCCGAGCACAATCCACATGTAGCGGCTGCTCAGATCCATCCACAGCAGGCTCGCGATCGCGACCGCGAGCAGGATCAGCGCGCCGCCCATCGTCGGTGTGCCGGCCTTCGTCAGATGCGTCTGCGGACCGTCGCTGCGCACGACCTGGCCCGCCTTCAGCGCCGCGAGCTTGCGGATCACCGCAGGACCGGCGAGCAGCGAGAATGCGAGCGCGGTCAGCGTCGACATGATCGCGCGGAAGGTCAGATACTGAAACAGGTGCAGCGCGCTGAGTTTGCCCTGCAGCAGGGCGGCGAGTTCAAGCAGCATGACGCTTGCCTCCGCCATTGCTGCCGTCGAGCAGCGCGCGCACGACGCGATCCATCGCCGAACCGCGCGAACCCTTGACCAGAACGTTCACGCCCGCGCGCACCTGTGCCGACAATGCTGCGATGAGGCTCTCCTGATCGGGAAAATGCTGCGCGCGATCGCCGAATGCCTGTGCGGCTGCTTCCGCCAGTTCGCCTACCGTGAACAGGCGCGCGATGCCGCGCTGCTTCGCCAGGGCTCCGCTTTGTGCGTGCAGTCGCGCACCGTCGGGGCCGAGCTCGCGCATGTCCCCGAGCACGAGCCAGCTCTCGCCGCCGCCCTTTTCGAGCGACAGCTGCGCGAGCGTTTCGATCGCAGCCGCAGTCGAACCGGGGTTGGCGTTGTAGCTGTCGTCGATCAGCGTCCAGCCGCCCGGCATGGCGTGCCGCACGAGGCGCCCTTTCACGGCAGCTGCGGTCTCGAGCCCGCGCGCGATCGTCGCGAGCGGCACGCCGAGCGCATGCGCGAGCGCCGCAGCGGCGAGCGCGTTCATGATGTTGTGGCGACCCGGCAGCGGCAGCTCGACATCGATGCGATCGGCGCCGACGCGCAACTCGAACTGCGAGCTCGCGCCGAGGCGACGGGTCTCGCCGCTCACATCGACGTCGGCACGCGCGAGGCCATAGCGCAGCGTGCGTTGTGCACGGCTCGTGTTTTCGAACGTGCTCGCAAACGCGTCGTCCGCGTTGATCACCGCCGTGCCGTGCGGCGGCAGCACTGCGTACAGCGCGCCTTTCGTTTCGGCAATACCTTCAATCGATCCCATGCGCTCAAGATGAGCCGCTGCAATGTTGTTGACGAGGCCGATTTCCGGCCGCGCGATGGCAGCGAGATAGGCGATGTCGCCCGGCTTGCCCGCGCCCATCTCGAGCACGGCGTATTCCGCGTCGGCAGGCAGAGCGAGCAGCGATATCGGCAGCCCGACTTCGTTGTTGAAATTGCCCGCGTTGACGTGAGTGCGGCCGTGCAGCGCGAGAATCGAAGCGAGCAGCGTCTTCACTGTCGTCTTGCCGTTGGAGCCCGTGATGCCGACGACGCGTGCCGTGCGCTGCGCGCGCACCGCGCTCGCGAGGTCGCCAAGCGCCAGCAGCGTGTCGGCCACGATCACCTGCGGCAGATCGACATCGACCGGCCGCGAAACCAGCGCCGCGGCCGCGCCGGCGGCCTTGGCCGCGGCCAGGAACTCGTGCGCGTCGAAATTCTCGCCTTTGAGCGCGACGAACAGCGCGCCTGGCATCGGCTTGCGCGAGTCGGTCGCGATGCCGTTCACTTCGACGTCGGCGCCCTGCATGCGCCCGTGCGTCCACAATGCGACTTCCGACAGTTTGAACAGAGTCATGCCGCCGCCTGCAGCGCGCGACGCGCGACGTCGAGATCGTCGAACGGATGCCTGATACCGGCGATCTCCTGGTAGGGCTCGTGACCCTTGCCGGCGATCAGCACGACATCGCCCGACTGTGCCTGACGCAGTGCCGAGGCGATCGCGCGCGCGCGATCGCGCTCGACCTCGACGGCCTGCGGCCGCGCGAATCCGGCGACGATCTGCGCGACGATCACGTCGCCGTTCTCGCTGCGCGGGTTGTCATCGGTGACGATGACGCGATCCGCGCGCTGTTCGGCAATCGCCGCCATCTGCGGGCGCTTGCCCTGGTCGCGGTCGCCGCCGCAGCCGAACACGCAGATCAGCTTGCCGTGCGCGTGCGGGCGCAGACTCGACAGCGCCTGCTCGAGCGCGTCGGGTGTATGGGCATAGTCGACGACGACGAGTGGCAACGCGCCGCCACCAAGACGGTTCATGCGGCCAACGACCGGCTGCGCCTGCGCAAGCGCAGCGGCAATCTGCGCGAACGAGCAACCGAGCGCACCGAGGCAGCCGGCGACCGCAAGCAGGTTGGCGACGTTGAAGCGGCCGAGCAGCGGCGTCGCGACCTCGGCGGAGCCCCACGGCGTCGCCAGCGCGAAACGCAAACCATCGGTGCCGCTGCGGATGTCGCTCGCGACGATGTCGGCCTGCGCGTTGTCGATGCCGTAGCGCAGGCGTCGTACGCCGGCCGGCAGCGATGCCGAGAGTTCGGCACCGAACGGGTCGTCGACGTTGATCACCGCTGCGCGCAGGCCGGGCCACGCGAACAGACGCGCCTTCGCCGCGCCGTAAGCCTGCATCGTGCCGTGGTAGTCGAGGTGGTCGCGCGTGAGATTCGTGAACGCGGCGACTTCAAAATCTACTGCATCGACGCGACCCTGCTCGAGCGCGTGCGACGACACCTCCATCGCCACGTGGCTCGCGCCCGTATCGCGGAATTCCGCGAGCAACGCCTGCACGCTGATCACGTCTGGCGTCGTCCGCTCGCCCGCGCGAGTCGCACCGACGAAGCCCGCGCCGAGCGTGCCGATCGTCGCCGCGCGCGCGCCGAGACCATGCAGCGCCGAGGCGAGCAGTTGCACGATCGAGGTCTTGCCGTTCGTCCCGGTGACGCCGATTACGCGCAAAGACGCGGACGGACGATCGAAGAAACGCGCAGCGATCTCGCCGAGGCGCTCGCGCAGCCCGTCGATCCAGATGATCGGCGTGTCGTGAGACGCTTCGAACCCGCCTCTCCCCCAACCGGAAGAGGCGGGCCCGTCGCGGCCTGTGATCGTAGAAGAGGGTGTCGTGAAAGCGGCCGGCGCAGGCGCTTCGCCTAGGATCACCGAAGCACCTTGCGCCATGGCCGCCGGGGCAAACGCGATACCGTGCGTGCTGCCGCCGCGCAGAGCGACGAACGCATCGCCGCCATGCACGTGACGCGAGTCGAGTGTGAGTCCGCGCACGACGATGTTGTGCGCCAACGCCAGCGCGGGAGCGGGCGCGATCCCGTCGAGCAGATCGCCGAGACGCTGCGCTCGCAACGTCATGGCTCGACCTCCTCGGCTTCACCGACGCCGGCAGGCGGCTCGGGCGGCAGTTGCTCGCGCGCCGGCAACGCGAGCGGGTTCGGACCGGGACCGCCCGCGTACCAGGTCTTGACGTTGTCGGGCGGCACGTCGAGCAGGCGCAGCGCGCCCTCCATCACTCTGCTGAAAGCCGGGGCCGCAACGGTACCGCCCATGTACTGCACGATGTCCGTGCCCGTGGCGCCCGAAATGACGACGGCGCAGACGAGGCGCGGCTCGGTCGCCGGCACGAGGCCGACGAACACCGAGTTGTACACGTCGCGATAGCCGCCGTTGTGGGCGATGTGCGACGTGCCGGTCTTGCCGGCGGCGAAGTAGTTCGGCACGGCGGCCTTCGGCGCCGTGCTGTCGGCTGCGACGACCGTGCGCAGCATCGCGAGTATCTCATCCGCGATCTTGCGGTCGATGATGCGCTTGCCTTCGTCTCCGCCGTCCTTGACGAACGTCGGCGTGTGCAGGATGCCGCCGCTCGCGAACGCGGCGTACGCGTGGGCGAGCTGCAGCGGCGTCACCGACAGGCCGTAGCCATAGGCGATCGTGTCCTGCTCGACCGGACCCCAGCGCCGCGCGATCGGCAGGTTGCCCGGCGATTCACCGGTGAAACCCGAACCCGTCGGTTCGCCGAAACCAAACCGATGGAACATGTCCCACATCTGGTCGCGCGACAGCGTCGCCGCGATCTTCGCAGCGCCGACGTTCGACGAATGCGTGATTACGCCAGTCACGGTGAGGACGCCGACGTTGCGATGATCGTGGATGATGTGGTCGTAGTGCTGCCAGCTGCCGGGATTCGTGTCGACCTTCGAGTCGGGCTTCCACTTGCCGCTCTCGAGTGCGGCCGAGATCGTGATCGCCTTCATCGTCGAGCCGGGCTCGACGACGTCGGTCACCGCGCGGTTGCGCATGTGGCTCAGCAGGTCGGCCGGCGGGATGTTGCCGCCCGTCTGCGAGTTCGGATTGAACGACGGCTGGTTGACCATCGCCAGGATCTCGCCGTTGTTCGCATCGAGCACGACGATCGAGCCCGTGACGGCCTTGTGCTCGCGGATCGCGGCCATGAGTTCGCGATAGGCGAGGTACTGGATGCGACTGTCGATCGACAGCGTGAGGTCATGGCCCGGTTGCGGCGCGGTCGCGAGTTCGACGTCGACGGCCTCGACCGCGCGGCCGTGCAGGTCGCGAATGATCGTCTTGCTGCCGGGCTTGCCCGAGAGATATTCGTCGAAGGCGAGCTCGAGCCCTTCGAGGCCGCGATCGTCGACGTTCGTCTTGCCGAGGATGTGCGCGGTGACCTCACCGTTCGGATAGAAGCGGCGGAACTCGCGCTGATGATCGACGCCCGGCACATGCAGCCCGAGCACTGCCGCGGCCGCGTCCGGATTGAGATGGCGCGCGAGGTAGACGAACTGCTTGTCGGAGCGCTGATTGAGCTTCTGCGTGAGTGCATCCGCGTCCATGCCAAGCGCGCGCGCGAGCTCGGGGAGGCGGTCGGCGTGATCGAGCACGGTCGACGGATCCGCCCAGATCGACTCCACCGGCGTCGATACCGCGAGCGGCTCGCCGTTGCGGTCGAAGATCGTACCGTGCGGCACCTCGATCGGGATGTCGCGCAAGTAACGCTGGTCGCCCTGATCCTGATAGAAATCCTTGCGCACCCACTGCAGGTCGACCGCGCGCACGATCAATGCGCTGGAGCCGAGCGTGAGCAGCATGAGTACGACGTAGAGCCTGCCCTTGAGGTTGACCGCGCGCGCCTTCGATCGCGGCGTGTCGCCGGCGGCAAATGCGCGGCGCGGCGCCACGGGCGTTGCTGCATCGCGCTGTGCGCGCACCGTCGGCAAGTCGAGCTGCATGATCTCGCGCCGCGTCATCGCTTGATCACCACGCTGTTGCCGGGGCCGACCGAGACCATGCCGAGGTCGCCGCGCGCGGCCTTCTCGATGCCGTTGATTTCGGCTTTCGTCGCGCGCTCGAGTTCGAGGCGGCCGAATTCGTATTTGAGGCGATCGCGCTCCTTCGTCAGATCGTTGTATTCGACAAACAGGCGACGGCATTCCTGGCGCGCGTAGACGACACCAAGCGAGCCGGCGATAACGCCCGCGACGAGCGCGAGCAATATCAGATAGCCGATCGTGCGGATCATGCGAGCCGCTCCGCGACGCGCAACACCGCGCTGCGCGCGCGCACATTGCGATCTATCTCTTCGTCCGCGGGAAATTGCGCCGGGCCTATCGCCTTCAGGCGCAGCGTCGTGCTGGGCGGCGGCGGCAGTCCGCGCCGCACGGGCGGCGGTTGCGACTCGTCGCGCAGGAAATTCTTCACGGCGCGGTCTTCAAGCGAATGGAAGCTGATCACCGCGAGGCGGCCGCCGGGCTTGAGACGAGCGACCGCGGCGCGCAGCCCACGATCGACTGCGTCGAGTTCGCCGTTCACGTGGATGCGCAGCGCCTGGAAGCTGCGCGTCGCCGGATGCTTGCCGTCGTGACGACCGATCGTACGCTCGATGAGGTCGGCGAGTTCGAGCGTGCGTGTGAGCGGCTGTTCGCGCCGGTGCTCGACGATCGCGCGTGCGATGCGGCGACTCTGCTTTTCTTCGCCGAAGCGGAACAGCACCTCGGCGATTTCCTGCGCGTCGGCGTGCGCGAGGAAATCGGCGGCGCTCATGCCCGCGCTCGTGTCCATGCGCATGTCGAGCGGCGCATCGGCACGAAAGCTGAATCCGCGCGCCGCCTCGTCGAGCTGCGGCGATGACACCCCGAGGTCGAGCAGGATGCCGTCGAGCCCGTTCGCGGTTTCCGTCCATGCATCGAGGTCGGCGAAGTTGCCATGACGGATCGCGACGCGCGCGTCGCCGCCGAATTCGCGGCGCGCCGCGGCAACCGCCGTCGTGTCGCGATCCATGAGCAGCAACCTGCCGTGAGGTCCGAGCTGCGCGAGCACCGCGCGTGCGTGGCCGCCGCGGCCGAACGTGCCGTCGAGATAGACGCCGTCGGCGCGCACGCGCAGTCCCTGCAGCACTTCCGTCAGCATGACCGGAACGTGTTGGAACTGCGTCGCGCCTTGGTCGTCAGTCATCGCGAGGGCGCACGGGGTCGCCGCACTCACAGCTTCAGGTCCAGCATTTCCGCGCTGAGATCCGATTCGCCTATCGTCTGGCGAATCTTCGCGAGGTGCGCCTGCTCGCTCCACAATTCGAACTTCGCGTTCATGCCGAGGAGGATCGCGCGCTTCTCGATGCCGGCCGCGCTGCGCTGGCTCGCGGGCACGAGCACGCGCGCGCTGCCATCCGGCTCGACGAGCGCCGCGGCGCCGACGAGTTTCAATTGCAGATCGCGATGAACACGCTTGACGCCCGACAAGGCGTTGACCTGGTCGCGCACTTTTTCCCACTCGGCGTGCGGGAACAGCCACAAGCAGCCGTGCTCGAACGGGTTGTAGGTGAACACCAGGCGATTCGCGCACGCCGACGCCACAAGGTCGCGGTAGGCGGTGGGTACCGCCATGCGGCCTTTGTCATCGAGCGTGACTGGCGTTTCGCCTTGGAACATCGTCCCCTACCGTCCCGTGAAATTCCACAAAAACCCACAATTTCCCACCGGCCGAACATTAGCGGCGGCGTCCAGACGTGTCAAGGGAAAATTGCTTGCAGATCAAGGGGAAAGCCGCGCTTTTGTTAAAAATTCGCGTGACTTGTGAGGAGTCTCGAAAAGACGATTGAATTCGTTGGATTTTTGCTCTACGCCATGCGGGCAAGGCGTGCCTCACGCTCACTTTTGGTGCTTTCGGATCCCTTCCGGAGCGCACGGCGGGCAGCCAATGGGGCGTGGCCAAGACATGATTTATACAAATAGATTTATATATTAGTATATATATCTAATTAGGTACAAGTGAATGCGCGATTGCCGGGGCCTCAAGAATGGCGTCAGATATAGCTTTTCTGCCGTTGCCACCACGCGTTACACGCCCACCGCGCAATCAGTTTCTTGTCGCAGCTCGTCCCTGGCTGCCATGGCGCGGCAAGCACGACCCTCCGGCGAACGACCGTTCTTCCGCCGCCGGGATGCCCGAGGAAGTCGCGCCGCCACGTCGGCGGCGCGACCGTGAATGAAAAAAGAGTCGGCCGGTAAGCCGGGTTCTGTCGTGGACAGTCATTCCTCTAGGCCCGCCGTCGCCGACGGGCTCGAGCAACCTACCCGGGAGCGACGCGGGCCGCGCCATGCTCCCCTATTCGGTCTTGCTCCGGGTGGGGTTTGCCATGCCACGCGGCGTTGTCCCCGCGCGCGGTGCGCTCTTACCGCACCGTTTCACCCTTACCTGATCCATCTTGCGATGGCCATCGGCGGTCTGTTCTCTGTTGCACTTTCCGTCGGCTCACGCCGCCCAGGCGTTACCTGGCACCCTGCCCTGTGGAGCCCGGACTTTCCTCGGCATTCGTTTGACTGAATGACGCGACTGTCTGGCCGACTCCGCCGCCATTTTACCGCGAATGCCGCTGCGCACGCGATGCGCGGCAACGGATACGTGGCTTGTGCCATGTCGCACTCTCAACTCTGGCGCAAGGACGCCATGTGCAACAGCGCTCGAGAAATTCGAAGCACCCTGATCGGGCGAACGTCAAAGGCGCTGGATTCCCACTGTCGCGAAGAATGGCAAGCGAGCTCGCGTAACGAACAGGCCAGCCACTAAGGCGTTGCGGCAGCGACGCGCACGATTGCCTCGATGCTGCGCTCGACGTCGACATCGGTCGTCGCCCACGACGACACACTGATGCGCATGGCCGTGCGGCCCTGCCAGACCGTGCCTCCGCACCAGCAGGTGCCGTCGGCCTGCAGCGCGGCGACGACGCGCTGCGTGCGCTCGGCATCGCCGAACGCGACGAGCACCTGGTTCAGCACGACGCCGTTGAGCACATCGAATCCAGCGCTGACCAGCGCCTCACCGAATCGGCGCGCCTGCCGGCAGTTGCGTTCGATCATCTCGGCGACGCCGCCACGGCCGAGATGGCGCAGCGCAGCCCAGACATCGACGCCGCGCGCGCGGCGCGAAAGTTCGGGTGTGAAGTCCGAAGGGTTGCGCCATGGGCTGTCGGTCGGCAGGTATTCGGCGGTGATCGCCATCGCGGCGCTCAGCGCGTTCGCCTCGCGTACGAAGGCGAGGCCGCTGTCGTACGGCACGTTGAGCCACTTGTGCGCGTCGGTCGCCCACGAGTCGGCGGCGTCGACGCCCTGCGCGAGATGCGCGCGCGACGGCGCCGCGCGTGCCCACAGGCCGAACGCACCGTCGACGTGCAGCCACGCCGCATTGCCGATGTGCGCGCGAATACCGGCGACGTCGTCGCACGCACCGGTATTGACGTTGCCTACCTGCGCACAGACGATTGCGGGCCCCGACAGCTTCGGCAGCGCGTCGATGCGCAAGCGTCCCTGGTCGTCGACCGGCACGCGCATGAGGCGGTTGCGCCCGAGGCCGAGCATGCCGAGTGACTTGATCAGCGTCGGATGCGCTTCGCCCCCGACGATGACCTGGATTGGCGGCGCGCCGAACAGACCTTCCGCCTCGACGTTCCAACCCGTGCGCGCGAGCACCGCATGACGCGCGGCCGCGAGCGCGACGAAGTTCGCGACGTTCGCCCCGGTCACGAACGCACCGCCGCAATCGCGCGGCAGATCGAGCACTTCGAGCAGCCAACCGAGGGCGATCTGCTCGAGCCGCGCCGTCGCGGGCGTGATGTTGTAGTAGCCGGTGTTCTGGTCCCACGTCGATGCGAGCCAGTTCGCCGCGAGCGCCGCCGGCAGCGCACCGCCGATCACGAAACCGAAGAACCTTGGTCCCGCCATCGCCATCGTCGCCGGGGAGCCGTGGCGATCGAGCAGCGCGAGCACGTCGCGCGCGTCGCTCGGCGCTTCCGGCAGCGGCCCGCCGAGCGCATCGAGCGCGGCGACCGCGGCGGCGTCGGGCGCGACCTTGCGCGCATCGAGACCCTCGAGGTAGTCGCTCGCGCGACGGGCAACGTCTTCGAGCAATGCGTTCATCTTACGTCTCCGAGTCGAATCGAGCCACGCGACCGATCCTTTGCCGCTTCGTTGCCTGCCAGTTTTTCCCGCTACGCGTCGTACCCGGTACCACCGCCATACAGCGCACCGCGTGGCGCGCCCGTGATTTCCGCGGCGAGCTTCGCCGCGCGACTCGGCGGCAATTCGCGGGCGAGCACTTCGTAGACACGTCGGCCTTCGACGAGACGCGCCGACGCGTCGGCTTCTTCGACCCCGCCAAGCAGCAGCACGAACTCGCCGCGCTGCTGGTTCGCGTCGGCGCCGACCCGCGCGACGACATCGGCGGGCGTGCCGTCGAGCACCGTTTCGAAATGCTTCGTGAGTTCGCGCGCGAGCACGAGGCGCCGTTCTGTTCCGAAGACCGCGACAAAATCGGCCAAGGTATCGACGATGCGGTGGCTGGACTCGTAGAAGATCAGCGTGCGCGTCTCCGCGCCGAATTCCTGCAGGCGCGACCGGCGCGCGGCGGATTTCGTCGGCAGGAAGCCCTCGAAGACGAATCGATCCGAAGGCAATCCTGCAACCGACAACGCGGCGATCGCCGCGCACGCGCCCGGGATGGGGCTGACCGTGACGCCCGCGTCGCGCGCCGCGCGCACGAGGCGAAAACCCGGATCGCTGATCAACGGCGTGCCGGCGTCGCTGATCAGCGCGATGCGCTTGCCGGCGAGCAGCTGGCGCACGAGATCCGCGCTCGCTTCACGTTCATTGTGTTCGTGCAGCGCGACGCAGCGTGTCGCGATCGCGCAATGGCGCAGCAGCGCCGCGCTGTGGCGTGTGTCCTCGGCAGCGATGAGGTCGACGTCCGCAAGCACCGCGCGGGCCCGCGGCGTGAGATCGTCGAGGTTGCCGATCGGCGTCGCCACGACATACAGCACGCCCGCAGCCGCGGCCGTCGTCGCCGGCGCGGCCGAGTCATCGTGACTGCGCTGTCTCGTCATGCATTCCCTCCGTCTGCGCCTAGTGTAGCGACACGCGTCGCCGCCCGGCGCTTCCGCTATCATTCGTCCATCTTCACGCCGGAAGGTTTATGCCCGCGAACGTCCGCCTGCTGCTGCGCGCGATAGCGCTCGTCTTCCTCTGCTTTCTGGGCACGGGCTGCGTCGACATGGAGTCGTCGCGTCCTGATGCGCAACCGGGCGCCGCTGCGGACGCGGAACAGTTGTACCGCAACGGCGACTACGAGCGCGCTGGACACGCGTACCTCGCGCTCGCCGACGCGCACCGCGACGCCCGCGACAGCTATCGCCTGCGCGCGGCCGAAGCGTTTCGCGAAGAAGGCAACCTCGACGCAGTCGCGACCGCGCTCGACGGCGTGCAGATGCGCCACCTCGCGCGCGACGAGCAGACGCGCGTCGACCTGCTGCAGGCCGAACTCGCGCTGTCGAAACATGACAACGCACGCGCGCTGACCTTGCTCACGATTCCGGACAAGGATCTGCCGCGGCCGCTGCGCCTGCGTGCGCTGGAACTACGCGCACGCGCGCAGGTGAATTCGGGCGACGCACTCGGCAGCGCGCGCACGCGTGCGACGCTTGGCACGCTGCTCGAGGGCAAGGACCGCGCACAGAACGCGAAACAGATCGTCAACACACTCGCGCAGCTCGATCCGAATTTGCTCAAGCAGCAGTCGGCCTCGATGCTGCCGAACGATCCGCTGCGGCCGTACATCGACGACGCGCTCGTGAACAACGGGCTCGCGTCTCCGCTCGCGAACCCGAATCAGCCTGTCGGTACGCTCAACGAACCGAACGCTCCCAATGGCGAAGGCTATCGCCCGGCGCGCGTCATCGCGCTGCTGCTGCCGGTTGGCGGGCAGTTGCGCGGCGTCGCCCAGGCGATTCGCGACGGTTTCTTCGCCGGGCTTTTCTCCGACACGCACCTGCCGCGTCCGGAAGTCCGCGTGTATGACTCCGGCGCGAACGAGGCCGATGCGGTCGCCAGCTATCAGCGCGCTGTGAGCGAGGGCGCCGACCACGTCGTCGGTCCGCTGCGGCGTGACGCCGTCTCGGCGGTCTTCGCGCAGGCGAAACTCCCCGTCCCCGTGCTCGCACTCAACCAGCCCGAACATGGCGAGCCCGCCCCCGCAGGCAGCGCTGCTTTCGGTCTCATCCCCGACACCGAGGCCGTGCAGGCCGCGCAGCACATGATCGATCGCGGCATCACGCGCGCCGCGATCATCGTCTCCAGCAACGACTGGGCCGAGCGCGCCGCCGCGGCATTCCGCGCGCAGTTCGAGGCGCAACACGGCGTCATCGTCGGCGACGTGCGCTTGCGCGAGGGCGACGTCAACTTCTCTGCGACGATACGCCAGGCCGTCGGCGGTCTTGCGACGACCGAAGACAGCGGCATCTTCATCAGCATGCTGCCGCAGCAGGCACGCCTGCTGTTGCCGCAGCTGCGGCTCGTCAACCAGGCCGATCGCGTGTTCGCAACGTCGCACATCTTCAGCGGCGTGCTCAACGCCGGACTCGATCACGATCTCGACGGCGTCGAATTCTGCGATGCGCCGTGGCTGTTCGACGCCGTCGTCGGCATGCCGCGCCACAGCGACATCGCCGCCTCGCTCGACTCCGCGCGCGGTGCCGGTGCGCGGCTCTTCGCGATGGGGCTCGATGCCTACGGTCTCGTTCCCTATCTCGACTGGCTCGGCCAGCATCACGACAGCTATCTGCCGGGCGCGACGGGCCAGCTCACGACGGACAGCAACGGGCGCGTACAGCGCCTCCTCGTCTGGGCACGCTTCCAGGACGGCGTCGCACAGCCCGTCAACGGCAGCCTGCAGATGAGCGCGGCACCCGCGCACTAGCGCGCATGGCAACACGCGATGTTGGCAGCCGGTGGGAGGATGCGGCGCTCGCGCGGCTGCAGGCCGCGAACCTGTGTCTCGTCGAGCGCAATTTCCATTGCCGCTACGGCGAAATCGACCTCATCCTCAGCGACGGCGAGGCCGTGGTGTTCGCAGAAGTGCGCTATCGCGGCGTGGACGCGCGCGGCGACGGCACCGCATCAGTCGGCAGCGCCAAGCGTGCCAAGCTCGTACGCGCGGCACAGACCTGGCTGCAGCAGAATCCGCGTCACGCCTCGCAGCCGTGCCGCTTCGACGTCATTGGCTGCAGCGGCACGCTCGCTGCGCCGCAGTTCGAGTGGACGCGCAACGCTTTCGATGCCTGCGTCGACGAAGCCCGCTAAGCATCTGTTCACGGTCACACTCCGAATGTATCGTCGCCCGAGTTAGATCACAGCAACCCGAATCCACGCCTCCCGAACCCACCGCGCCGTTTCCGACTGCCTCGATGAACCCGAAATTCCCTCGAATCGCATTGCTGCTCGTGCTGTCCGCGCCGATGCTGCACGGCTGTCTGCTCGCCGTCGGCGGCGCGGCCGTCGTCGTCGGCTCCGAGGTCGCGCACGATCGCCGCGACACGACGACGCAGCTCTCCGATCACACGATCGCCTTCAACGCGAGCGATGCGATCGACAAGGATCACGACCTCGTCGCGAACGACAACTACGTCAAGGTGGTCGCGTTCAACGGTACGCTGCTTCTGTGTGGGGAAGTGCACACGGCCGAACTCAAGCAACGGGCGGCGGCCAAGGTCGCGAACCTCGAAGGCGTCGTGCGCGTCGTCAACGAGATCAACGTCGTCGACGAGCCGCAGGGTTTCTGGCGCCGACGCGAGGACAACGCGATGTCCGCACGCGTGAAGGCAGCCCTGCTTGACGTTACCGACCTACCCGGCTTCGATCCGACGCGCGTCAACGTCACTGCGGTGCATGGCGTGATCTACCTCATGGGGCTCGTCAGTCACGAGGAAGCGGATGCGTCGGTCGAAGTCGTGCGCAACATCAGTGGCGTTGACAAGGTCGTGAAGGTGTTCGAGTACAGCGAGCCCGCGGCTTAGGGAAATGGGGTCAGAGTCATTCTTTTTTCGCGAACCCGTCAGACTTGCCGGGCGGCTTCCCAGGAAAAAAATGACTCTGACCCCATTTTCGAGACGTCCGCGGCGCGACAACTTCGTGCCGAATCTCATTTCAAGGCTGACTCACTTCAAGTAGTCGTGCACGACCTCGCCGTAGGGCAACAACAGGTCGGCCTTGAAGTGCGCGGCCGAAACGATTTCGAGCACCGGCAGGTCGGCCACGGGCGCAAGCGCGTGCGCGTAGAGCTCTAGCGCACCGGGACCGGTCCACGCGCCCTTGAACTTCTTGCATTGCATCGAATACTTCACGAGCTCGCAGATGCGCGGCGTGCCGTCGACGTGCGGCACGATCTTGAGCAGGTACGCAGGCGCCTCGAGCCCCGCGATCGCCTTCTTCTCGTCCATGGGCGCGTACTTGTAGCCCATCGTCCCGCGAGCAACCGGCATGTCGGAATACTTCAGCTCGCCCACGAGCGTGTCGCGATGCACGCGCAACGTCGGCTCGCCGATCTTCTTCGGGAAGCCCCAGATCTCGCGGCCGCCCGCAGTCGGCGGATGATCGTCGAGGAACATCATGCGCACGTAACCGCCGGCTTGGCCCTTGTAGCTGATCGGGATCACCTGGCCCGATTCGGTGTAGTCGCCGAACCCGGTGGAGTCGGGCATGCGGATGAACTCGTATTTGACGAGCGGCTCGGTCATCTCGAGTGGCGCCGGGATTACGCGACGCAACGCGTCGGCGTCGGTGCGATAGGTGATGATGAGGTATTCGCGATCGACGAACAGATACGGCCCCGGCGGATAGGCCGGATTGTCGATCGGCATCGCAAAGGCATTCTTGCGGATTTCGTCTTCGGTCATGACGCGCGTCATCCTTGGAATAGAGGGCGCTTCGACTATTGCATGAATCGCGTTAAGCGAACCACCATGCCGGCGCACGGATTTGCGCCGATCGCACCTATCGCGCGAGATACGCCAGAACAGTCAGGCCGATGGCTGCGTACAGGCCGGCGAAAGCGTCATCGAGCATCACGCCGAGCCCGCCACCGACGTGACGGTCGGCCCTCGAAACGGGCCACGGTTTCGCGATGTCGAAGACGCGGAAAAGCACGAACCCGGCGACGACCTGCCACAGCTGCACACCGACGAAAAGCAACGGCAATAGCGCGATCCACAGTCCGACGAACTCGTCCCAGACGACGAAGCCCGGATCGTCGATGCGGAGTTCGCGCACCACCCAGCCGCAGGCCCACACGCCGAGCGCGAACGTAGCGAATACGACGCCGAGATACAGCGACCAGTGCAGTTCGCGCAGCGCGAGCCACGGCAGGATCGCCGCGAGCGAACCCGCCGTGCCCGGCGCGACGGGACTCAATCCGGAACCGAAGCCCGTAGCGATCCATCCGGCTGCGTGACGCAGCAGACGTCCGCGCTGCTCGCGGGCGAGCGTCACGCGAAGTGCTGCCAGCCGACGCGCGCGACGTCGATCGGCGCGCCCGAATCGTCGTGCACGACGACGCCCGAGCCCGAGACGATCGTGCCGATGCGAGTTGCGGCACAGCCGCTGCGTGCGAGATCGAGCAGCAGGTCGGGCTCCGCCGCGGACGACGCGGTGAAACACAATTCGTAGTCGTCGCCGCCCGTGAGCTGAAGCAGCAGACTCTGCGAATCGTCGGGCAAGGTGAGCAATGCGGACGACGCGGGCAGTCGGTCTGCGAGGAGCAACGCGCCGACGCGGCTCGCGGCGCAGACGTGACCCAGGTCGGCCAGGAGGCCATCGGACACGTCGATGCAGGCGTTCGCTCGACCGCACAACACGAGACCCTGAGCGACGCGCGGACTCGGACGATCGAGCCGCGCAATCAACTGGGCGCGTGCGTCCGTCGGCAACCCCGCCAGTTCAGCGGTTCCGCGCCGATCCGAATCGCCGACGCAGCGCAGGCCGGCGGCGGCATCTCCGAGCGTGCCGGTCACGAAGACGCCGTCACCGACACGCGCCCCGTCGCGGCGCAGCGCGCCGGCTTCCGCGACGAAGCCATGCACGGTCACGGTGATGCTCAGCGGCCCCTGCGTCGTATCGCCGCCGACGAGCGCGACGTCGAACTGGCCCGCGAGCGTGGCGAAGCCGTCGATGAACTCGGCCAGCCACGATCGCCGGGCTGCCGGCAACGTGAGCGCCAGCGACGCCCAGGCCGGGCTCGCACCCATCGCGGCGAGATCGGAAAGGTTCACCGCGAGCGCCTTCCAGCCGATATCGAAGGCAGCCGTATCGCGCGGGAAATGCACGCCTTCGACGAGCGTGTCGGTGCTGACCGCGAGCAGTTGGCCTTGCGGCACCGCGAGCAACGCGGCGTCGTCGCCGATGCCGACGCGGACGTCGGCGCGCGTGTGCGCGCAACGGTCGCGAATCAGCTCGATCAGGTCGAATTCGGCCATCGCGGCTAAGAGACTCGATGCCGGTCCGCCGTCGCGGCGGCTCGGTCAGCCGCGCGAACCAGCGGCGGCGTACTCCGCCTGGCGCGCGTGCGCGGCGAATTTGTCGAGCACGCCGTTGATGTAGGTGTGACCCTGCTCGGCGCCGAAGCGCTTCGCGACCTCGATCGCTTCGTTGATGACGACGCGATAGGGCACGTCGAGCCGGTGACGCAGCTCGTAGGCGGCGAGGCGCAGCACGGCGCGTTCGATCGGGTCGACTTGGCTCACCTCGCGATCGAGAAAGGGTTTCAGTTCGGCATCCAGCTCATTGCAATGCTCATTCACGCCGCGCAGCAGGTCCTCGAAATAGTCGAGGTCGGCGACTTCCATGTCCTGTTCGTGGCGGAACTCGTCGATCACGCGGCCCATCGTGTTGCCGCTGATCTGCCACGCGTAAACCGCCTGCAGCGCGCGGCGGCGGGCGCGCGAGCGGGCAGCGAGGTCGACGCCATCGGGGCGGGGATGCTTCGTCATGCCACTAGTTTACCCGAGTGCGCGGCACCCTCGTGCCTTGCAGGCCGATCGCCGCGTACGAGGCACCAGTCCGCGGGCGCGAAGGGCGTATCGTGCGCCAGCGCCCGCTGTCAGTGCTTCGCGCGCCGATTGGCTCGCGTGCCGCGGCGCGAGGCCTGGCAGCGGGATCGCCATTCGTCCCGACGCGCAGTCTCGCGGCGCGAGTGCGCGGCGGACCGGGTTGGCGCAGGAAGTGGCTTCAGGAGCCCTGCGCCGCGCCCACCAGCTTCGCCAACAAATCGACCATCTCGAGGGCCGCGATGGCCACTTCCTCGCCCTTGTTGCCATGCGCGCCGCCCGCGCGCGCCTGCGCGTCGGCGTGGCGTTCGACCGCAAGCACGCCATTGAGCACCGGAATGCCGTGATCGAGCGCGACGCGCATGAGCCCCTGCGCACAATTATCGGCGACGTGTTCGTAGTGACGTGTGTCGCCGCGCACGACGCAGCCCAGCGCGAGGATGGCGGCATGGCCGCCCACCCGGCCGAGCTGCGCCGCGGCGAGCGGAATCTCCCAGGCGCCGGGCACGCGCACGACGTCGATCCCGCCGGCGTCGACCCCGTGTTCGATCAGCGCACGCTGCGCGCCGTCGACCAACGCGTCGACGACGCCTGGATTCCAGCGGCTCGCGACGATCGCGAAACGTGCCGCGGGCGGGCGACGCAGTTCACCTGAGTACTGAGGCATGGCGTTTCCATGAACGGGCTGGAGCGCGGGCGCATAGTCTAGCTGACGCGAAAACCGGGGTCAGAGTGCACTCTCGCAACCGTGTCCGGGAATGCTGCTTCTGCGGACAGCGCAGCAGCGACGCGGAAGCGATCGGCACTCCACGCAGCAGTGTGTGTTGCCTGGCCGTGAATACGCTAGCTTGGCGTTAGCCCGTTGCACGCCGATGGCGAATGAGATCGGCGATCGAACCGAGCTTGAGCCCATGCTTGCGCGCGAAGACTTCGAGCTGCGGCCGCCGCGCCATCGTGCCGTCATCGTTCAGTATCTCGACGAGCACGCCAGCCGGCGTGAGGCCGGCGAGGCGCGCGAAATCGCTCGCGGCCTCGGTGTGACCGGCGCGGCCGAGCACGCCGTCGGCGTTGGCCATGATCGGAAAGATATGTCCGGGTCGCGTCAGGTGGTCGGGTCGCGCGTCGGCGCGCACCGCGGTACGGATGGTGTGCGCACGGTCGAACGCCGATATGCCGGTGCTCACGCCCTCCGCGGCCTCGATCGAGACCGTGAAGTTCGTACCGAACGACGAGGTGTTGACTGCAACCATCGGCGCGAGGTCGAGCTGCGCGCAACGCTCGGGGGTCAACGCGAGGCAGACGAGACCACGCCCTTCACGGATCATGAAGTTGATGTCCTCTGGCCGCACCTTTTCCGCAGCCATGATGAGATCGCCCTCGTTTTCGCGATCCTCGTCGTCGACGATCACGACCATGCGTCCCGCGCGGATCTCGTCGACGATCTCGGCGGTGCTGCTGAAACTCATGGCGAACGACTCCAGATCGGGGCAACGAAACGGCGCGCGCGCCAGGCGTGAACGAGGAAGATCGCCGCGACGATCGCGCAGGCGACCACGCTCAGCAGCGACGCCTCGACGCCGAACACGCCGCCGGTAATCCACTCAGGGCCTTGCATCTCGCTCGCGAAAAACCCGCTGCCGCGGTGACCGGAATCGGCGATGCCGAAGACCGTCGTCTGCGTGAAGTTCCACGCCATGTGCAGGCCGATCGTCCACCACAGCGAACGCGTCGCGATATAGACCGCGGAGAGCATGACGCCGCCTTCAATGCCGACCGCGGTCGTGCTGAGCGCGGTCGCGTGCGGATTGCCGTGATGCAGAGCGCCGAATATCGCCGCCGTCACGATGATTGCGACGACGCTGCCGAAGACGTTTTCGAGATTGCGCAGGATCACGCCGCGCGCGATCAATTCTTCCGCGATCGCCGCGAGCACGGCCACGCCGGGCAGCCCCGCCGAGGCGGGCCCGCGGCCCACGCCGAGGCGCAAGTCGCCCGCGAGCGCGATGCAGGCGACGACCGCGCACATCAGCCCCGCACCGATCGCGGCGCCGATTGCGATGCCTGCAACGCGATTGAGGACGAGCTCCGAAGAATCCCGACGCGCCACGAAGCGCGCCCAGAGATGGTAGACATGACCCAGTACGGCGCCCGCGACGAGCGCGAACAACACACCCGCGAGCGGCGCCGAGCGATACACCACATCCATCGCGAAGCCGTAGGCGAGGTCGAAAGGAATCGCCAGCACGAGGAACTCGACGACGAGCAGGAGCGACGGACGCAACCAGCGATGCCGTGTGGCGGCCGCCGCATCGCGCGGCGCTTCCGCAGGCAGACCGTTCATCGACTGGCACTCATGATTGATCTCATGATCCGCGCGAGCGTTAGAGGGGGAGTTTCGGTTGTCTCAGGCGCGCAGCAGGCGTTCCACGTAGCGCGCGACGAGATCGATTTCAAGGTTGACCGCGGCGCCCACGCCTTTGCTGCGGAAGGTCGTGACGGCGATCGTGTGCGGAATCAAGTTTACACCGAACTGCGTGGCGCCGACTTCGTTGACCGTGAGACTCGTGCCATCGACGCTGATCGATCCCTTGGTCGCGATGTACTTCATGAGCTCGGGCGGTGCCGCGAACGTCCAGCGTTGCGAGCGCGCGTCCGCTTCGATGGCAAGCACGCGGCCGATGCCGTCGACATGGCCGGAGACCATGTGCCCGTCGAGGCTGTCGCCCATGCGCAGCGACTTCTCGAGATTGACGCCGTCGCCTTGCGCGAGGCCCCCGAGCGTCGTGCGTGAGAGTGTCTCGACGGACACATCGAATGCGACGCGCGCAGCGTCGACTTCGACGACCGTCAGGCAAACGCCCGACACGGCGATACTGTCGCCGAGTGCCGAGGTTTCGAGGCCGAAAGCCGGCGCTTCGACGACGAGGCGAACATCGCCTTCGCGTCGTTGCAGCTCGGCGATCGTGCCGACCGCTTGGACGATTCCGCTGAACATTGGGTTTTACTCCCGATAGAGAATGCGTTGATCGCTGCCGACGACGCGTGTGTCGACGACGCGCAGGCGGCGCGCATGAGCCATCGCGGTCAACTCCGGCAGCGCGAGCAACGGCCGCGCGCGATCGCCGAGCACAACCGGGGCGACATAGATCAGCAGTTCGTCGACGAAGCCGCCCTGCAGCAGCGCGCCGCACAGCGTTGAACCCGCCTCGACCTGCATTTCGTTGACGCCGCGCGCGGCGAGCAGTGACAGCACCTCATCGAGTGCGAGCTTGCCATCCTCAACTGTCGACACCGCAGCGAGTTCGACGCCCGCGAAGCGGCCGTCGCTCGGCAGCGCAGCGGGCGCATGGACGATCAGGGTCGGTGCAGCACCGTCGAGCAGGTGCGCGCGCGGCGGCGTGCGCAGATGACGATCGAGCACGATGCGCAACGGCTTCACGCGCTCGGCGCTGGATCCCTGTTGTGCCGCGAGTGCTTCGCGCAAACGCACCGTCAGTTGCGGATCGTCGGCGAGTACGGTGCCGACGCCCGTCATGATCGCCGAACTGCGTGCGCGCCAGCGCTGCACGTCTGCGCGGGCGGCCTCACCCGTGATCCATTTCGATTCGCCGCTCGCGAGCGCGGTGCGACCATCGAGGCTCGCACCAATCTTCACGCGCAACCAGGGCCGTCCGCGTTCGATGCGCGAGAAGAAGCCGCGATTCAATTCGCGCGCGGCATCGCGCATGAGACCGGTCGCAACCTCGACGCCGCCTGCGCGCAGCCTTGCGAAGCCGCCGCCGGCGACCTGCGGATTCGTGTCCTCACTCGCCGCGACGACGCGTGCGACGCCCGCCGCCAGCAGCGCGTCTGCGCAGGGCGGTGTGCGACCGAAATGCGAGCAAGGCTCGAGCGTGACGTATGCGGTGGCTCCGCGCGCGCGTGCGCCAGCCGCGAGCAGTGCGAACACTTCGGCATGCGGCTCGCCGGCACGCTGGTGCCAACCTTCGCCGACGATCTCGTCGCCGTGCGCGATCACGCAGCCGACGCGCGGATTGGGTTGCGTCGTGTGCAAGCCGAACTCTGCGAGGCGCAATGCGCGCGCCATGTGCGCGTGATCGACGGCGGGAAAAATGTGTGGCGTCATGCCTTGGAAACCGGGTCAGAGTGCTGTTTTGGGCGTGTTGGGGCAGCCGATGTCTTCAAGAACGGGGTCAAAAACCGGGGTCAGAGTGCACTTTCGGGCGACGAGCATGGACGTTGGCGGCGTTGGCCTGCCCGAAAGCCCTGGTGTTTTCAGCGCTTCTTGCCAGTCTGCGGCGCTGTGACTTCGCCGAGCAGAGGCAGTTGCAGGCCTTCGAGCGCGGGCAACTCGCGTTCGAGTCGCTCGATCTCCTCACGAAACGCCTGCACGTCTTCGAATCGGCGGTAGACGGAGGCAAAGCGCACGTACGCAACTTGGTCGACCCGTCTCAATTCGTTCATCACCCACTCGCCGATCAGGCGCGAGACGACCTCGCGTTCGTTGATCTGCCGCAGTTGTTTGACGACCTCGCGCACGACGTTGTCGAGCGCATCGGCTTCCACCGGCCGGTGGTGCAGCGCGCGCTCGACGCCGACGCGCAGCTTGCGCTCGTCGAACGCTTCCCGTCTGCCATCGCTCTTCACGACGGCAGGCAGCTTGATCTCGACGGTCTCGAACGTGTTGAAGCGTTCGCCACACTTCTCGCACTCGCGCCGACGCCGGATCGTCGCGCCGTCCTCGGCCACGCGCGAGTCGATCACGCGCGTGTCGGGATGCTGGCAGAAGGGGCAGTGCATCAGAAGAGAGCCGGGACTCGGGACTCGGGACTCGGGGTTCGGGAAAACAGGGCGGCAATCAGAGCTCTTGCGAGTCCCGAACCCCGAGTCCCGAGTCCCGCAAGGTCAGCCATACACCGGAAACGCCCTGCACTGCTTGGTGACGTTCTCGCGCACGCCCGCAATCACGCGATCGTCGTTCGGCGCGTCGAGCACGTCGCAGATCCAGTTCGCGAGCGCCACGCACTCGGGCTCGGTGTAGCCACGCGTCGTGACGGCCGGCGTGCCGATGCGCAGGCCTGAGGTGACGAAGGGTTTCTGCGGGTCGTTGGGCACCGCGTTCTTGTTGACCGTGATGTGCGCCCTGCCGAGTGCCGCTTCCGCGTCCTTCCCGGTGATCGTCTTGCCGATCATGTCGACGAGCATGAGGTGGTTGTCGGTGCCGCCCGAGACGATCTTGTAACCGCGAGACACGAACGTCTTCGCCATCGCCTGCGCGTTCTTGACGACCTGCTGCTGGTAGGTCTTGAACTCGGGCTCGAGCGCCTCCTTGAATGCGACCGCCTTGGCCGCGATCACGTGCATGAGCGGACCACCCCGGATACCCGGGAACACGATCGACTGCAGCTTCTTCTCGATTTCCTCGCCTGCGCCCTTCGCCACGATGATGCCGCCCCGCGGACCGCGCAACGTCTTGTGCGTCGTCGACGTGACGACATGCGCGTGCGGCAGCGGGCTCGGATAGACGCCTGCCGCGACGAGGCCGGCGATGTGCGCCATGTCGACGAACAGATAGGCGCCGACCTTGTCGGCGATCGCGCGGAAGCGCGCCCAATCCATCACGCGCGAGTACGCCGAGAATCCCGCGACGACCATTTTCGGCTTGTGCGCGAGCGCGAGCTTTTCGATTTCGTCGTAATCGACGAGACCCTGATCATTGACGCCGTACTGCACCGCGTCGAGAATCTTGCCCGACAGGTTCACCTTCGCGCCATGGGTGAGATGACCGCCGTGCGCGAGGCTCATCCCGAGAATCTTGTCGCCGGGATTGAGCAGCGCGAAGAAGACGGCCTGGTTCGCCTGCGAACCCGAATGCGGCTGCACGTTCGCGTAGTCGGCGCCGAACAGCTGCTTGACGCGATCGATCGCGAGCTTCTCTGCCACATCGACGAATTCGCAGCCGCCGTAGTAACGCTTGCCCGGATAGCCTTCCGCGTACTTGTTCGTCAGCACCGAGCCCTGCGCCTCGAGCACGCGCGGACTCGCGTAGTTCTCGGATGCGATCAGCTCGACATGATCTTCCTGACGCTGCCTCTCTGCGGCGATGGCGGCGGCCAATTCGGCATCGTAACCTTCGATCTTCATCTCGCGCGGAAACATTCGCGTATGTTCCTGGTGGGGGCAAACAATTAGTATACCCTGACCTTTTCGGCCTGTCGCAGAGATGCCCGACTGCGAGTGCCCCGAACATCAACGCCCTGCGAACCATGCCGCCTGCATTGAACGAACAAGCCATCGCCCTGCTGCAGCAAGGACAGATCGAAGCCGCCGCGCGGCTGTTCGCGCAGGTCGCTGGCCAGTCTCCGCAAGATGCAGTCGCGCACGCGGGCCTCGGGCACTGCCAGATTCGCTTGGGCCGCGCAAACGAAGCCTGGGGCAGCCTCACGACGGCATGCCGTTTGTCCGATGGCATCGGTCAGGCATTCAGCGATCTCGCCTGGCTCGCGATCGATCGCGGCGACGTCGGCGTCGCGCTGCCCGCCGCGCAACGGGCAATTGCCCTAAATGCGAACGACGCCAACGCGCACTTCGTGTTCGCGCGGGCTTTGTTCAGCCTGCAACGCTTCGCCGAGGCCGAACAAGCGTTCGCGCGTGCGGGACAGATCAGTCCGCGCTTCCTCGACGGCCGCCAGAATCTCGGCAACCAGGCGTTCGACCGCGGCGACTTTGCCGGGGCGAGCCGCCACTACGGCGCCTACGCGCAGAATCGACCGCAGGATCCGCACGGCTGGATCAACTATGGATTGAGTCTCGCCCGTTCGGACGATCTCTCTCGCGCACGCATCGCGCTCGAGCGCGCCATCGCTCTCGCGCCCACGATGCCGAAGCCTGCGGCGTTACTCGCGGCAGTGATGAGGAGCAGCAACGCGAGCGACGTGGAATTGATTCCGGTGCTTCGCCGTGCAGTAGAACTGTCGCCCGACGGCACAGCGTTGCACATGCAGCTCGCGTCTTCGCTGTTCAACGAACAATTGTTCGCGGAGGCGAGGAAACACCTGCAGGTCGTGCGTCGCCTCGCGCCGGATGATCTCATCGCCCACTGGCTGCATTTTCAGATGCCGGACGATGTGGCCGCAGCGGACGAGGCGGCACGAGCGGGTTTTCTCCAGCGCTGGCGAGATGGCATTCGCGACTTCGAGAACCTCGACCTTGCGGCCGAAAAGAATGCGAAGCAGGCCGCCGAGGTCATCGTCAGCGCGACGAACTTCTACCTCGCATACCTCGGCGAACCCTTTCTCGAGGAACAACGCCGCAACGCCGTCGTGCTGCGCCGTCTCGCGACCGCTGCCGGATGGACGCGTAACGAAGCCGCGTCGCGGCGTATCGGCACGGGACGCCGCAGGCTGGCGGTCTTCACGTCATCGCTGAACGCACACTCGGTCAGTCTCGTCTGGTCTTCGGCATTGCTCGCGCTCGACCCCCAAGAATTCGAGATCGGCGCGTTCTACGCCGGCACCGTCGAAGACGTCAGCACCGCACGCTGGCGCGCCCGTGCGGCGCGTTTCGAGGGCGGCTCCCGGACGGTCGAAAGCTGGATAGCTTCGCTGCGCAGCTTCGCGCCCGACATCGTGCTGTTCCCCGACATCGGCATGGATCGCATCGTCCAGGGCGTTGCGAGCGTGCGGCACGCACCGGTGCAGATCACAACCTGGGGACACCCCGTGACGAGCGGAATGGCGACGATCGACTATTTCCTCGGCGCCGACGCATGCGAGCCCGCGGACGCCCAACAGCACTACGCCGAGGATCTCGTGCGCCTGCCCCATATGGGCACATTCCTGGACCTTCCCGACCCGGTTTCGAAGCCTGCCCGCAGTGACGGCGCCTTCCGCTTCCTCTGCGCGCAGAGCGCCGCCAAGCTGCATCCGGCGCACGACCGCTTGTTCGCGCGCATCCTCACCGCTGCGCCGAAGGCGAGGCTCGACGTGCTCTGCAGCAAGGCGGCGAACGTGGCGGCCGATCTCGAACGGCGCATGCGGGCCGAATTCGCCAGGCACGACATCGATTTCGACGCGCGTTGCGCCGTGTATCCGAGCCAACCTACCGCTGAATACCACGCGTTCCTCGCCGGCGCCGACGCGTGCCTCGATTCACTCGACTTCTCGGGCTGCATCACGAGCCTCGATGCGTTGTGGCGCGACCTGCCGATCGTGACCTTGCCTGGCGCGCTCATGCGTGGCCGGCAGACATTCGGCATGTTGCGGCTGCTCGAACTCGACGAACTCGTTGCACGCGATGTCGACGACTATGTCCGCATCGCCGCGCGACTCGCGCAGGACAGCACCTGGCGCGAAGCGATCAGCGCGAGAATCGCCTCGCGCAAGGCCGAGCTCTATCGCGATCGCAGCGTCATCGACGCCCTCGCCGCGTTCCTGCGCACGGTCGAGCCGCGCGCAGCCACCTGACGCCGGCGCGACCGCGGGCTCAGGAAAGGGGGCCGAGACCCGACGTACCCGCCGCGAAATGCTGGCCCGCCCCTGCCACATCGGCGATAATTGCGTGATCCACGCTCCACTCCTGCAGGAACCCCATGCAATACATCTACACCATGATCGGTGTGTCCAAGGTCGTGCCGCCGAAGCGCGAGATCATCAAGGACATCTCGCTGTCGTTCTTCCCGGGCGCCAAAATCGGCCTGCTCGGCCTCAACGGCGCCGGCAAATCGACCGTACTGCGTATCATGGCCGGGGTCGACACCGAATTTAACGGCGAGGCGCGCCCGCAGCCGGGCATCAAGATCGGCTATCTCGCCCAGGAGCCGCAGCTCGACCCCGAGAAGACCGTGCGCGAGTCGGTCGAGGAAGGCGTGTCCGACATCACCGAGGCGCAGAAGCAGCTCGAGGCCGTCTACGCGGCCTACGCCGAGGAAGGCGCCGACTTCGACAAGCTCGCCACCGAGCAGAACCGCCTCGAGGCGATCATCGCCGCAAGCGACGGCCACACGCTCGACCGCACGCTCGAGGTCGCGGCCGACGCGCTGCGCCTGCCGGCCTGGGATACGAAGATCAAGACGCTTTCCGGCGGCGAGAAGCGCCGCGTCGCGCTCTGCCGCCTGCTGTTGTCGAAGCCCGACATGCTGCTGCTCGACGAGCCGACCAACCATCTCGACGCCGAGTCGGTGGAGTGGCTCGAGCAGTTCCTGCAGAAATTTCCGGGCACCGTCGTCGCGGTCACGCATGATCGCTACTTCCTCGACAACGCGGCCGAGTGGATTCTCGAACTCGATCGCGGCCGTGGCATTCCGTGGAAGGGCAACTACTCGTCGTGGCTCGAACAGAAGGACGAGCGTCTCAAGCAGGAAGAGCAGTCCGAGAAGGCGCGGCAGAAAGCCATTCAGCGCGAACTCGAATGGGTGCGCCAGGGCTCGAAGGGCCGCCAGTCGAAAGGCAAGGCGCGCCTCAACCGCTTCGAGGAACTCAACTCGGTCGAGTATCAGAAGCGCAACGAAACCAACGAGATCTACATCCCGCCAGGCGAGCGCCTCGGCGACCTCGTCATCGAATTCAAGAACGTCTCCAAGTCGTTCGGCGACCGCTTGCTGATCGACGACCTCAGCTTCAAGGTGCCGCCCGGCGCGATCGTCGGCATCATCGGCCCGAACGGCGCCGGCAAGTCGACGTTTTTCAAGCTTGTGACCGGCCAGGAAAAGCCCGACAAGGGCGAGATCGTGATCGGCCAGACCGTGAAGATGGCGTTCGTCGACCAGTCGCGCGACGCGCTCGACGGTTCGAAGAACGTCTGGCAGGAAATCTCGGGCGGCCGCGACATCATCACGATCGGCAAGTACGAGACGCAGTCGCGTGCGTACATCGGCCGCTTCAACTTCAAGGGCGCCGACCAGCAGAAGATCGTCGGTCAGCTCTCGGGCGGCGAACGCGGCCGCCTGCACCTTGCAAAGACGCTGCTCGTCGGCGGCAACGTGCTGCTGCTCGACGAACCCTCGAACGACCTCGACATCGAAACGCTGCGTGCCCTCGAAGAGGCGCTGCTCGAGTTTCCGGGCTGCGCGATGGTCATCTCGCATGACCGCTGGTTCCTCGACCGCATCGCGACGCACATCCTGTCGTTCGAAGGTGATTCGCACGTCGAATTCTTCGCCGGCAACTACCGCGAGTACGAGAACGACAAGAAGGCGCGCCTCGGCGAAGAGGCAGCAAAGCCGCATAGAATCAAGTATCGGAAGCTCGTGTAGGCGTGTGTGGCCGCCGGTGAGTGTTGAGCCGCAACCACAGCGGAACACGCCGGATCCGCGCACGCGGGTGTCGGCAACCGCGCCGACAGAAGAGCGGGCCGTTGCGGTCGTTCGACTGCCCGTACGCAAGCTTTGGCGCGGTTTCTGCATCACCGCAGGGATGATCGACGAACAGAGCAGACCGCGGCGATGAGCTTCATGCAGATGCTGGCCCAAGCCTGGGCACGCAACAATTCGCTCGTCTGCGTCGGCCTCGATCCGGAACCCGAGCGCCTGCCGCTGCCGCTTCGCGACAGGCCCGACGCCATTTTCGAGTTCTGCTGCGCGATTGTCGATGCGACGGCCGAGTTCTCCTGCTGCTTCAAGCCGCAGATCGCGCATTTCGCCGCGCAGCGCGCCGAGGAAGCGCTCGAACGGCTGATCGCTCACATTCACACCCGCCATCCGGGTGTGCCGGTCATCCTCGATGCGAAGCGCGGCGACATCGGCAGCACGGCGCAGCACTATGTGCGCGAGGCATTCGATCGCTACGGCGCCGATGCGGTGACGCTTAATCCCTATCTCGGTCGGGATGCCGCCCAGCCGTTCCTCGACCGCGCGGACAAGGGCGTCGTTCTCCTTTGTCACACCTCCAATCCGGGTGCCGGCGACCTGCAGGACCTGATCGTGCGCAGCGAGGACGGCGACGTGCCGCTCTACCGGCACGTCGCCGCACGCGCCGCACGCGACTGGAATACCCACGGCAATTGTGCGCTCGTCGTCGGCGCGACCTACCCCGAGCAACTCGCCGAAGTCCGCGATCTGATCGGCGACATGCCGATCCTCGTGCCCGGCGTCGGTGCGCAGGGCGGCGACGTCGACGCGGTCGTGCGCAGCGGCGCACGTCGCGACGGTGCGGGGCTCATGATCAGCTCGTCGCGCGCGATCCTCTACGCAGCCTCGGATCAGACCTTTGCCGACGCGGCCGCGGGCGCCGCAAGCGACCTGCGCGACGCGATCAATCGCGCACGCATGCGATGAGCACGCCCGCGCAACCGCTCGTCTCGATCCTGATTCGCAGCATGGATCGGCCGACGCTGCAGCGCGCGCTCGATTCCGCCGCAGCACAGACCTGGCCCAATCTCGAGATCGTCGTCGTCGCCGCATGCGGCGAAGCGCACCGTCCGCTGCCGGCGCAGCACCGCGGGCGTCCGCTGCGACTGGTCATGGCGGGAGATGGTGCACGCCTGTCACGCCCCGACGCCGCCAACCTTGCGCTCGAGGCCGCGAACGGCGAGTGGGTGAACTTCCTCGACGATGATGATGAGTTGCTGCCGCATCACATCGACACGCTCCTCGCGGCGCCTCGTGCAGAGCAGGAACGCGTTATTTTCTCGCGGACGCGCGTCGTCGATGCAAGCGGTGCGCTGCAGGGTCACGTCAGCCACGGCGGCAACCACGTGCAGCTGTACTTCCACAATCGCGCGACAACCTGCGCGACCCTGCTGCATCGGAGTCTCATCGACGAGGGCGTGCGTTTCGACACGGCATTCCGCATCCACGAGGACCACGACTTCCAGGTGGCATGCGCAACGCACACCGCGTTCCGCTTCGTCGATGATGCGACGTGTACTTGGTACGCCGACGCGGGCAACTCAGGCTGCGGGTTCGGCGCGAACGACGACGATGCACAGCGTCAGGAAAGCGTGCACAAGATCCGGCGCAAGTGGGCGGCGACGTTCGAGCGCTGGCTCGCCGATCCCGATGCCGTTCTGCAGACGGGACAACACTATCTGTCCGCGGGCGAACTCGGGCTCGCGACCGCGTGTTTCGATCAGGTGCTCTACGTTCGCCCGGGCGACGTCAACGCGCTCAATCTCGGCGGCATGGCCAACTTCCGTGCGGGGAATCTCGACCGCGCAGAGCAGCTGCTCGGCGAGGCGCTGCGACGGCTGCCCGGCCACGCCGGACTGCAGGGAAATCTCGACCTGCTACGACGCAAGCGCGCGGAAGGCGCTGCGCGCGGCGAATAGCGGCAGCTTGAGTGCGAATGCGAGCCAGATGCCGCACCAGACGAGTCCGCGCACAAGCGGGTTATTCGCCGCGGGATCGAATTTTCTGAACCAGCGCCACATGCCGCGGTGTTTGTGCCAGGCCACGAACACCGGCCGCCGCCGACTCGATCCACCCTTCGCGTGCACGACGCGCACGTCGGTCGCGCAAACCACCCGGTAACCGGCGTCACGCAGGCGCCGGCAAAGGTCGAGGTCTTCGAAGTGCAGGAAATAGTCTTCGTCGAAGCCGCCGACGCGCGCGAATGCTGCGCGTGAAACAAGCATCAACGCACCCGACACGGCATCGACCGCTTCGAGCGCCCGTTGCGGCGGCATAGCCATCTCGACACCTTCGGCCGACCGCAGCACACGCGCCAGACCGCTCGCGCTCAACAACGCGCGGCGCAACAGCGGGTCGCGCCGGCGTGATGCCGGATCGACCTGCCCGCGCGCATCGACCTGCAGCACACCGACCATGCCGATGCCCGCATCTGCATCGAGGTGCGCGCGCAGGCCTGTCGTCACGCCGGCCTCGAGCAGGCAGTCCGGGTTGAGGAACATGATCGCGTCGCCGCTTGCGGCCTGCGCACCGCGGTTGCAGCCGGTGCCAAAGCCGAGATTGGCACCGTTGCGGACGATTTGCATTTGCGGACACTGCGCGAAGCGCGCAGCGAGACGTTCGATGCTGCCGTCGCGCGAATGGTTGTCGACGACGACGACTTCGGTCAGATCGTTGCATGCGAGTACGCTCGCGACGCAATCGACGAGGCCGTCGCCGCTGTCGGCGGCGACGATGACGATGCTCGTCATGCCGCGTCGCGACGGCGCAGCCGGATCACCCACCAGCGCCTGCGCGCTCACGCTCACAACGCGCTGAGCAGTTTCTCGCCTTGTTCGGCAGCGTGCTGCCACAAAGCCGGCCAGTGCTCGAGCGCATCGGCCATGCCGTTGAGTTCGGTCATGAGCGCCTTCGCGCAGCCCGCGTCGTCGATGTCCTCGGCCCAGTCGCCGAGGCGCGGCGGTGACTTCGACAGCAAGGCCTTGGCATTCGCCTCGACGATCGCGCGAACGTCGGCCTGCCAGTAAACCGGCGCTTCAGTGGCCGCTTCGAGCTGATGTTGCAGGCGGTCGATGATGTCGGCGCGCGAATAGCTCAGGTATTCACGCAGGTGGGCCACGCGATCGGTGACGCTCGCACCGGCGAGATCGCGCAGCACCTCGGCGAACAGGTGCAGGCGGCGCGTGGGATCGGCTGCCTTGAACAGGCCGAACTGGCGCTGCACGTAGTCGCGCAGGAAATGATTGACGCGCGGAACATATGCGCCGCGCGTGAGATCGGCGCGTTTGCGCGCGGCCTCCTGCACGTGCGCGATCGCTTCGGGCATCTCGAGTACGAGCGCGTCCGGATGCACGTAGCGCGTCAGCGCGCTCCACAGGCCATCCTCGCCGCGACCGACCGGGTTCGTGCATGGCAGCATCAGGCTGTTGTCGAACGTGAACGGCGTGAAGCCCGTGACCTCGGAGACACGCGCCTGGGCGATGCCGGTCCAGATCTGCTGCGCGTCGGTGTTGCGAAGATAGGCGGCGCGGTCGCTCCAGAACTCCTGGCGACTGCGTCCTTCGAGCTGATACATCCAGAGCCCGGTCTCGCTGCGCGCGCTGCCGTAGGTGGCCAGCTGCGTTGCGACGACCCGCGACGATCCGGCGAGCAGGTCGAGTCGCGACAGGTTGAGCCCGCGCAGCGACCGATGGGAGAGCGGGTACAGCGTGCGCGCGAGCGTCCCCAACGTCTGCCCGCAGGCGTCGAGATGCTGCGAGAACAGGTCGAGAGAATGGTCCTCGCCGTATCCGAACGCCTCTTCCATGTTCGCCATGAAGGCAGCCTGCATCGGCGCATTCGGGTTCGGGTCGAGGCCATCCACCGCGAATGGCGGGCGCTTCGGATTGAGGCGCAGGTCGTCGTCCAACATAGCCAGGCGCGCGCCCGCCGACAGCAGCAGCGCGAGATTCCAGCCGCGACCGCCGCCGAAACGCTGCGCCGGCTGGCTGCTGCGCATCAGCAGCGCCTCGACGACACCCTTGGCCTGCGGCTGGCCTTTGGCGAAACGCTCGACGATCTTGGCTCGTTCGGCGTTGCCGACGTAGTGGACCTTGCATCCCGTCGTGCGCGCAAACTCGCGCAGCAGGTCGCGTTGTTCATTAATGTTCGCTGCGAGTACGGAATCGTCGAGCAATACGTAGCGGCGGTCGGCGCGGAAGCGACGCTCGTATTCGGTCAGGGAAGCGATCAGGTGGGCCAACTGTTCCGGGCGATCGCATGCGCGAATGAAGACGGCACGCAACGACGCCTGAGCGCGCGGAACCGCGGCCCCCAATTGCTCGACGAAGCCACTGTCGGAAACGAGCAACTTGCGCTGGACGAGACTCTCGAGCACCCGTTTGACGTCTTCGCGCTTGTTCGCGAGCGCGGGAATGGACGACTGGATGCGCGCCGCATGCTCGTCGAGCGTGCGGAATTCACGACACTGATCCATCGCCTGCAGGACCTGGAAGGTCATTACATGCGTTTCGCCGGTGCGGCGAACCTGGAAGACGCATTCCTGGCTCGACAGCGATGCGACGAGACCGTCCTCGGAAGCGAACGTCGGCGCATTCGGGTCGGCTTTCGGCACGGCCGGCGTGAGCGACGGCAGCGCATAATTGAACTGGTAGTTCAGGGTGTTTTCCATCTTTTCATTCCGTTTCATATGCCGCGCGGCATCGTCGGCGAGCGCGGGCCGAAGTCAGGGGTCGAACTCACAGGGATCGAAGTCCACCGAAGTCAGCCTGAACCGGCTCGGCCTCGCGTCCGTTCGAGTTCCGCCCGCAACGAAGCCACTTCGGCTTCGAGTTCGGCGATCCGCCCGCCCGCGGCCATGTTCTTGCGTACCTCGTGGTCGTAGTGCCGGTAGACCGATTCTTCGCGATCGCCGAACAGCGCGACCGAAGGCAGCCCAACCAGCGGCTGCCGCGAGCAGACCGCAACGAAGTACAGGGGGTCGTATTGTAACCCGGAATCGACCTCCCCTCCCTGAGCCCGGGCAGTGGTCGCCTGGGCCTCGCCCGGGCCGGCCGGGTCGTCCAGCGACCATATCGCCGACTGGAACAGCAGCTTCTGCCCAAAGAGACGGACATGGGGAAAGTGTGGGGCGAGCAGCGCAAGCAACTCGTCCCGATACAGCTCGCGCACGTGGTATTCGTTGCGAAAGCCGCTGACGTCGGTATAGGTTCGTTTGTCCGGAGACGAGACGATCAGCACGCCATCGTCCGTCAGCACACGCGCGAAGCCGGCGATCAGCCGTTCCTGCGCCTCGACATGCTCGAGTGTCTCGAACGACACGACGAGGTCGGCGCTCGCATCGGGCAGCGCGAGGTTCGTGCAATCGCCCTGCTGGAAGCGCAGGTTGGCGATGCCGGCGTAGCGAGCGCGGGCATGCGCCACGGCCGCTTCGGCGATGTCGACACCGAGCACGTCATGCGCCGTACGCGCGAGCAGCGCGCTGCCATAGCCCTCGCCGCTGGCGGCATCGACGACCCGCCTGCCCTTCGCGAATGCTTCGGCGAACGCGTAGCGATGCCAGTGTTCGTACCAGATCTCGCGCACGCATTCCGGCGTGAAGCGCTCACCGGTGAACTCGAGAGCGGGTGTGGCGGCCTCTGTCATCCTCGTGCCTCTCGTACCGCGCGCGTGTCGACGTTGCGCGCGGGTTCTACGTCGTTCCAGCGGTGCTGCAGTCGCACGAGGCCGAGCTCGCGCGAGTTGCCGCGCACGACGAGGCCGCGTTCGAGCGTGTCGAACACGCGCAGCCCTTCGCTGTCCATCGGATGCGACTTGACGGAGTAGGCGCCGGGCAACAGGTCGAGGTCGTGAAATTCGATTTCGGCAACGTAGACGTTGCTGCTTTCGGCAACCGGCCGCACCTGATCCATCTCCGAGCTGACGCCGTATACCGCCGTGCCATCGGCGCGAGCGATGCCGAATGCGACGACCGGCGCGCGACCGTCGCGCGAGTGCACACGCGTGCGCGCGCGCACCGTGCCACCGCGATCGACGAAGATGGGCGTCTCTGCCGCGACGCCGTTCAAGGTGAAATCGAGCAGGTAGAACTCGACGCCCTGGTCGGAAATCGTGCGCGCCTCGGTGAGGCTCGCGAGCTTGCGTTCGTGATACGCGAGATAGGCCTGGGTCACGTCGAACACGTCGCCCGCGGCGGCGACGACGCCCTCGCGCAGCCAGCAGGCCTGCCTGCACAGCTTCTGGATGTGATACATGCTGTGCGAGACGAGGATCAGGGTGCCGCCGCCGTCGAGATAGTCCTCCATCCAGCGCACGCACTTCTTCTGGAACGACTCGTCGCCGACCGCGAGCACCTCGTCGGTGATCAGCAGGTCCGGCCGCAGCGCGGCAACGATCGCGAAGCCGAGGCGTACGACCATGCCGGACGAATAGTGTTTGACTGGCTCGTCGATATAGCGGCCGATATCGGCGAACGCGATGATCTGCGGCAGCTTGTCGCGCATCGCCTCGCCATCGAGTCCGTACAGCGCGGCCGACATCGCGATGTTGTCGCGTCCGCTGTACTCGGGGTTGAAGCCCGCGCCGAGCTCGAGCAACGCACCAACGCTGCCACGCACCTCGACGCTGCCGGTGCTCGGCGTCAACACACCGGTCAGCAGCTTGAGCAACGTCGACTTGCCGGCGCCGTTCTCGCCGATGAGCCCGAGCGACTCGCCTCGCGCCACGCGGATGCTCACGTCGCGCAGCACCGGGATCGAGTCGATGTCAGTGCGCCCGAGCAGCAGCTTGCCGAGCGCGCGCAGGCGGTCGCGCGGTCGGAAGACCTGCGGATACGACTTGCCCAGCGCGACGGTCCTGATGAGCAGATCCGCATTGTCAGCAGGTGGCGTAGTGATGGCGGCGGTCACAGAAAGTCCTCGAAGCGCGGGTCGAGGCGACGAAATATCCCATAGCCTACGCCTAGCGTGACGACCGCAACGAGCAGGGCAATCGCCGCCGCCTGTATACCAATGCCGCCCAGGCCGAGCCGCGTCGCCCGCAGGAATTCGGGGTAAAACGAAAACGGATTGAGGTCGAACCAGCCGCGGTAGGCTGCCGGCAGGTATTCGCGCGAATAGAGCACCGGAGAAACGAACATCCACAGCGGCATCAGCTGCGCGAGCACCTGCGAAAGATCGCGCACGAAGACTTGTACCGCGGAGAACAGGAACGCGAAGCCGAGCGCGAGCACGAACAACTGGGCGAACACGAACAGCGCGACCGGCAGCCAGAGCAGGTTGACGTGCATGCCGAGGAGGCCGAGCAGCAGCAGGACCGCGCAGAACCCCAAGCCGTGCAGCAGGAAACTCGCGGCAGCCGTCGCGAGGACGAGGATCCAGCGCGGCAACGCGACCTTGCCGATCAGGCCCGCGTTGTCCTGGATCGCGGTCGTCGAACGCGTAATCGCCTCGCTGAACGCGTTCCACGGCCAGACGCCGAGCGCGAGGAAAGGCACGATCGCCGCGGGTGAGGCGTCGCCGCCCGGTGCGCGCATCCTGAAGACGTAGGCCCACACGAAGCCGTAGATCGCGAGCTGCGCGAGCGGCTGCATCAGCGCCCAGAGGCCGCCGCTGATGCTACCGAGATAGCGGTTGCGCAGCTCGCGCCGCACGAAGTGCATGGTTAGCAACGTCAAATCGGACACATTGCTACCTCGAGTACGTCGATGCTACTCCGGAGCATCGGGTCATCATCCCGCGACAGGGCGTCCATCAAAGCATCCGGCTTCACGCGGCATGGGCGACGCCGTCCGCAGCGACCACTACTGCGGCTTGCCAGCGGCGGCGGCTTCGCTGGGAGTCACGGTGCCCGAAGGCACGAAGGTGTCATGGAGAAGTTGTGCGATGTCAGGATTGACTGTCGGCGTGCCCGCGTCGAGCTTCCCAAGGAAATTTTTTCGCTGCTCGGCGATGTAGTTCGCTTTCAGTTTCGCCTCTATTTGGTCCTTGACCGCATCGAACGTGAACTGCGTCGCAGGCTGATTCTCGATGAGTTTGAGAACGTGATAGCCGAAGGCTGTACGCACGGGCGCGGAAATCTCCTGCGGCTTGCTCAACTTTGCAGCTGTCGCAGCAAATGCGGGCGCCATCTTTTCGGAGGTCGCATCTGGAATCGTCCCAAGGTTGTTTACCTTGCTGGGATCGTCGGAATACTTTTCTACCAGCTGTTCGAAGGACTGCGGGTTTGCCTGTGCCTCCTTGAATACCTTTTCGGCCAGCGCCTTGGCCTCGGCGTCGCTGCGGCTGGTCGTCGATATCAGGATATGCTGTACGACGACCTGGGCAGGACGCGCGTAATCCTTCTTGTGCGCCGTATATTCTTCTTTGGCGGCCAGCGACAGCGGTGGGATGTCCAAACCCTTTTCGAACTCCGCCATCCGCGTGCTCGCAAGTATTTCCTCGGCCGACAACTGGATTTCTGCTTTTACTCCTGGAGCCTGGTCGAGCTTGAGATCCACGGCCTGCTTGGCAAGTTGCCTGTTGCGCAGGATGGTGATGATCATTTGATCAACACGCTTCGAGCTCTCAAGAAAGCCCGGCCAACGATCTTCCGGCATGTGCCGTAGATAGGCCCTGATATCGGCTAGCGTGATCGACGAGCCTCCCTGGCTTGCGATCTGCACATTTTCGTCTGCTGCATGACCGGCCACGGCCCCGAAAGCCAACAGCACGGCAAAAATTCCTGATCTCATCTCGTCTCCGAAAAAGAAAAAGCCGGAAGGGATCCGGCCTTGTATTCATGGCACCACGGGGAGAAGCTCTTGCTCTTCCGCCAGCAGGTCGGGAACGATTGAACGTCCCGACCTGCCTCTGGAGCCGACTGCGCTCTTCGCGCTTAGTGGCCTGCGACCACCGAGTACGAAACGCGGCCTATTCCGATGGGCTGACCCGAAACACCGTCGACGTCAGCGAAGTTGACGTAGTAGTCCTGACCCTTGATCAAGGGGCAGTCGGCGCCCATGCCGATCCACATGCTGTTGCTGCCGCTGTTGTTGTAGACGCATGCACCGTAGGTACCGGACACGATGTCGGGATCGGTGAGGGAGAATACGCCGGGGCGGCGGCTGATGGAGATGACGCCCGCCTCTCCGTAACTCGGATCAGCCGTAAACTGCATCTGGCCGCTGTTGGTGGCATTGAACGCCAGCGAGACATAGGAGCCCTTGTTGATGGACATGACCATCGAGTACCCGCTGATCAGATTCGGGAACGGTCCCGGATGCAGCTTGTCGGCAAACGCGACGTCGAGCCTGTAGAGATTGGGACCCACATATGCAGGATGGTAGTTGTTGCCGAAGGCCACACCGCCCGTGCATTGGCGCTGCAGGATCACGCCACCGATCGAGGTACTGCTTTGGGTAGCCGAGCAAGAGTTGATGCCCGTGCCCCCCCCCTGCGTGTTCGTCGTCGCCACGACGCTCACCGCGTTCGGTACTGCCGTAACGGCGGTGATATTTGCCGTAGAAGTTCTGCAGCTCACGTTGTAGTTCGTCGTGCCCGCCACAGTCGGGGTCGTCAGCGTCACAGTCTGCCCCGCGGTTCCCGTATAGGTTGTGCTATCGGAACCGGTGAACGTGCAGCTGACGCCGGAATCGGTACTGCCAATCGTCGCTGCTGGTGCGACTTGCGTCGTGCCGATTACGAAATTGACGCTCGCGTTTGGCGTGATCGTCACATTCTCGGTGGTGCCGCCGCCCTGCGACTGCCCGGAGCAGGTGCCGCTGAATGCGATGGTGCTGCCGGTACCGCTGATCTGACCATTCGCAATGGTCAGATTCGTGATGCCGGTGATTTGGCAGCCGCCCGCGGAGATGGTGCCGTTGGCAAAATTCATTTGGGTCATGTCCTGCGCCATCGCATACGACGCGCAAGTCAGCGCAAGGCTGGTTAAAAGGATTCTTTTCACTTTAGGTACTCCGTACTTCGCAGGGTTTGGCACAATCGCACCATTCTAGCGGTTGAGCCATCAGAAACTTGTTAAGCGCGCAACCGCTCGACAAGGCGAATGCGCCGCCCGTCTGCCGAACCTGAAATCTGGCGTCGATAGAGCCCTTTGCAGACATTGTCGACACGTCCCCTAAAAAAGCAGAAGGGAGGCCAGAGGCCTCCCTTCTGTTGAAGCTTTACAACATACCAATTACGAGCAAGCCAGGCCGCCCGACGTACAGGTGCGGTGGAGCTTGTGGCGATACAGCGAGCTGTAGTTCGAGAGAACGCCACCGAGGTTGCCGTTCACGAGCTGGGCCACCCAGAAGCCGGTAACCGGCAGACCCTGGAACGTGTTGCCCGAAGCCGTCGAGGTCAGCACGTGGTTCGCCGGCGAGGCGCCGTACAGATCGATCTTCGCCCAGCCGTTGTTGAAGCCGGTCGAGATGTTCTGGGCCAGTGCCGAGCCAAGCACCGCGGAAGGCAGCTTGCCCTGGTTGAACGTGACGACCTGCGCTTCGTAGCAGAGCGACGTGCCGGTGACAGGCAGCGGCGAGAAGCTGACGCCCGTCGACGAGGTTCCCTCTTCACGATCGAAGAACGACAGACCGATGGCCGCGCACGAAGTACCACCCGCAAACGAGGTGAACTTCACGTCGAACGGCCGGTTGGCCGGCGGACCCGAGAGCGTCGGAACCGGAGTCGCGTTGCCCGCGCCGGTCACGATGAACGGATCGACGTAGAAACGCTTGGTCGGGAAGTTGATGACCCATTCCGAGTTCGCCGCCGTGCCGCCCGCGGTCCAGTACTCGTTGAACACCGAGTCGGCCATGAACAGCGAAGAAACCGCGTCAACCGCAACCGGGTACGGGGTGACAGCCAGCGTCGACGTCAGGCCCGCACCAGCCGGAGCGAAGACATAGCTCGTCTTCGACGTGGCGCTGGCGATGGACGGGGTCAAGCTGCTCGGGGTCGAGTGATGGTTGACGAGGTCGCCCGGGGCGTAGAACTGGTCGATCGCATCGGCGTTGTAGCCTTCGATCGTGCCGAGGCCGACGTTGATGATCGTGCCCGAACCAAACAGGCCGCCATACACTTTCGTGATGTCGACGGTCGGGTCGGCCTGCCAGTAGCCGCCACCACTCCACGCCTTGACGACCTGGCCGCAGCTGGCGGGAACGCCGCCGCTGTGCGAGATCGCGTCGAGGGTGCTGGCATCGGTATTGACGACCGAGCCCATGTCGATCAGTTCGACATAGCCTTCGAGAGTACGCGTGAGCGACTTCGGACCGCCATCGTTCGGCTGGGTCGTGACGCTGCCGTCATAACCCGCGCTCGAGAACGCAACGGCAGCGCCGGAGGTCTTCGGCAGCGCAGGCACCGTGCAGCTGTTGTCGTTCGAGTACACGCCCGCGCCCGTACCAACCGGAACCACCTGGGCGGTCCAGAGGTCGAACGGCGACAGGTACAGGTTGAAGTCGAGCACTTCGCGGCTGTCATACGCTTCGAGGAAGCGAACCTTGACGGCCTTGCCGAGGCTCGTGGTGTTGACGACAGTGATGGCCGTGGTGTTGTTGGCATTCACCGTGTAATACGGATAGACGAGAACGGAGCCGACTCCATCGTTGTTCAGATAGACGGCGCTCGCCATATTGGAGATGCCAGCCACGCCAGCGATACCGGCGATGACGGCAGTCGTCAGACTGGTTCTTTTCATTTCAAACTCCTCAGGTCACAGGGCTTATGTTATTTGCCGGCCCGCCCTTCTCGCACCCGTGTCTAACACGACGAGGCACGACGAGGCCAAGCAACAGCGCGTCAATCCTACGACAATCCGAAATCCGGTGCAACTAACTCGTTCCAGGGCGGTCAGGGGGCTGAATGGGGTCTCAGTGGCCGCTGGGCGGCTCCGTGCCGGCCGCTGGTGTCGACGGCGTACCGGGATTTGCGGCGGGATTCACCGCTGGCATTTGCCCAGGCTGCGCCGTCGCACTCGCTTCCGCTGACCCCAAGCGGGAATCGGGCAGGAAATACCACTGACCATCGCTCGCAATCCAGTGCTCGACAACGGGGGCCTCGTGTTCAATGTCGCGCGGCGCCCTGATGAGCTGTCCAGGGATGTCAGACTTGATGGTCAGGTTGACCGTGCAGGCATCGGCGTCGCACTTCTGGGTATCAACCTTCGCCTCTTTCCACCTGAGACGGGCCGTCCCGATGAAGGCCACGTACTGGTCCAGCGTGTGCGTTGCGCGATATCCCGGGCTCAGATATTCATAGGCCTTCACGGGCTGATGCGTGATCAGCAAGTTCCAGCGTTCGAGTGCTCGCCGCTGCACGACGGACGCGGGGTCCTGCTTCTGGCAACCGGCAACTCCCAGCACCGCGATCAGGATGGCCGCCAAAGAAAGTGCGTATTTGATTTTCATTCCCAGGTCCTCGTTACTTTTTCTATTGCTTTGCGGGCTGCTGTGCGTGAACTTCCGGCGGCGGCGGGGGCGGCGGCACGTAGTTCGGCTGTGCCGCACTGGTCTGATGCACGCGCAGCGGTGCGAGCGTCTCGAGCCGGGACTTGTATTCCTCGGTCATGAGGCGCGCATCTTCCGCATTCGTTATCACTTGCGGAGTAATCAGCACGATGATCTCCGTGCGCTGACGATTCTTTTCAGTATTGCCGAACAGCTTGCCCAACACCGGGATGCTGCTGAGCCCCGGCACACCGGAATCGGAGTAGGTGTCATTCTCTGCGATGAGACCGCCGAGCAACACGGTTTGCCCGCTCTGCACGGCGATCTGCGTCTGCAAGCTGCGCTGGCTGATCGGCGGATTGCTGCTGCCGGCCGCCGGCGCGCCGGGCGCGCTGACTTCCTGCGTGACGTCCATATAGACGAGACCACCCGGATTGACGCGCGGCTTGACGTCGAGCGTGACACCCGTGCTGATGTACGAAACCTGGCCGATGCCGGAGTTCGTGATTTCGCCATTGGTACTCGTGCCGGTCGTCGTCGGATAGCCGACTATCGAGGTCTGCACGATCGGAATCTGTGTGCCGACCGTGATCTGCGCTTCCTGGTTGTTGAGAACGACCATCGACGGCGCCGACAGGATCTTCGAGTTGCCGTTCGTCTGCAGCGCGTTGAGCGCGACCTGGAAATTCTTGTTGAGGAAAGAATAGAACAGGCCGCTGGCGCCGTTGACGCCTGGCGGAGTCGTGCCGCCAGCCGAAGCACGATGCCGATCCGACGGATTGCCCTGGAAGTCGGGACCATACTGATAACCGGTGGAGTTGCCGCTCGTGTTGTTGATCAACCCCGCGAGCCACCACTGCACGCCGAACTGCAGATCGCCGGTCAGCGTGACCTCGAGCACCTTGGCCTCGATCTGCACCTGCAGCGGCGACACGTCGAGGCGATGGATCGCAGCGAGGATCGAATCGTATTCACCCGGCGTCGCCATGATCAGCAGCTGGTTGTTCTCCTCGATCGCGGCGATGCGAATGTCGGTTTCCTTGTTCGCGCCCGCGGCGCCGGTGGGCGTGCCCGTGCCGGTCGTCGTGAGGTTGTTCGAGCCGGCATTCGTCGTCTGCGCGCGCGTGGTGAGTCCGGTCGAATAGTTCGAATTATTGATGCCGCCCATCGTCGCACCACCCGTGCCGCCGATGTTCGTCGAGTGCAGGCCCGGCGCAGTATTGCCCGACGTGCTCTTCGTGGTGCCGCTCGAACGACCCGTGAAGATCGCGTTGAGATGGTCCGATAGCTCGACCGCCTTGACGTTCTTCACGTCATAGACATAGAGCTGCGTGCCGTTCTCGCCGACGCCGACGTCGAGTCGATAGAGCCACTCCTGCACGCGCTTCAAATAGTCGGGTTGCGGCGTGATGACGACGAGCGAGTTCGTCGTCTCCATCGGCACGAAGCGGAACATGCCGCCGAGCGGCGTATCCGATTTCTCGCCGAAGATCTTGTCGAGCTCGGGCATGATCTTCGCGACGTCGACATTGCGCAGGCCGTACACGCCGACCGACATGCCCTTGAGCCAGTCGACGTCGAACACGTTGATCGTGCGCTCGTAGTTCTGCAGCTCGTAGGCCGAACCGGCCATGACGAGCATGCTGCGTGCGTTGTCCGCGGACACGATCGCATCCGCCTTCGCATACGGCTTGAGCAGCTTCTGCATTTCCGTCGGCGCGATGAACTTGAGCGGAAACACGCGCACCTGATAGCCCGGTGTCAGGTGCTGGCCGGCGAGACCGGGGCTCAGGTTGCCAGCGACGGCCTCCTTGACGGGGACGATCTCGTAGCGCCCTTGCTTCTTGATCATCGCGTTGTTGGTCCACGCGAGCAGCATTTCGAGCACAGGCAGCGCCTGTTCCGCCGTGATCGGTTTCGAAGTGGAGAATGTCACGTTGCCCGTAACGTTTGGCGAGATCGTGTAGTTCTCGTTGAGCAACGCGCCGAGGATCGACTGCACCACCGCCTGAATCGGCTGGTTCTCGAAATTGAACGTGACTTCGCCTTCGGCGGGACGCGCACCACCGGCCTGCGGCGTCGCCGCCGCCTCGTAGTTGATGAGGCGGCCGGTGCCGGGCGAGAACTTCGCGTCACTCGATCGGTTCGCGTCGCCCGACTTCACCGTGATCGGCTTGTCCTCCGGCGCAGTGGAATGTGGCGGCAGCGCCGAGGCGATCGGCTTCGAGTCGAGTGCCACTTCGACTGCGTCCGGTCTGGACAACGATCCACAACCGGCGAGCGCCGATAGCATCAAGGACATGACGATCAAGTGCAGTCGCAATTTCACAGACTCGAACTCCTAATCTTGAGCACAGAGCGAATAGTCAAGGAGTACCCTTCTGACCACCGCTCTGCGCCGGTGCCTTGGCAGGAGCCGGCTTCACGCTCGGCTGCGCCTGTTCGCGCGCGGCCTGCTGCGCCTTGAGTTCGTTGTCCTTGATGCGGTCCTGATTGTATTGCTCACGCTCGCGATCCCCCACGGGATCGGTGCCGGCTCCCGGCACCGACGGACCGAACGCGACCTGGCCCGGAGGCGCAGTACCGACATAGGGAATCTGATCCGGCGCGACGGGTCTAGTCTCCGCCGCAGGAGCGGTCGGCGGCGGCGGCGTCGCATCCTGGGCGGGAGAAGCAAACGTCTCCGCGACCGATTTCTTGGCGGCGGGCTTCGGCGGTTCGGTTCGGCTGCAGCCAACCGCAAGTGCGGCCAGCCCAACGGCGAGACTCAGCGCCAGATACTTCGTTTTCATGGTGTTACCTCGGTATCGATCTTTAAAGTTTACAACTCGGCCTGCGGCTGCTGTTGCGCCTGGCCCGGCGGCGGGTTGCCCTGTTGTTGCTTTGCCTTCTCCGCCTGCTCCTGCAACTGCTTGCGCCGCGCCTCGATGCGTTGCTGCAACTCCGTGTTCTGTTCCGGCTGTCGACCTGGCTTCGCTTCAGCGTCGTTCGCGGCGTTTGCGGGCGGCACGACCGGAAGCGCTGCGCCTACAGGTGGCGGTGGCGGGGGCTTGAGACCACTGCCCTTGGCAATGAGTTCCAATTCCACCTCTTCCCCGGCCGAACTTTTGAATGTAGCACCGCGCGGCTTGACTTTGGTAAGGCTCCATGCTGCGAGCTCCCCCGACAGCGCGTGACCCTCGCGGACCGCGGTCGACTGCGTCGTCTTGCCATTCTCGATGATCATCGCGATGCGCATCTTCGGCGTGATGATGACGCCCGACAACGTCGCGTTCAGTTTCGGAATCGGTTTGATGTCACCGGGCGGAGCCTCCGGCGGTGCCGGCGGCGTGGGCTTGCGATCCTCGTTGAATACGGGACGCGTATTCACTTCGGCGAATTCGTTCCATGCCGGCAGCTTGAACGTCGAACGATCGAGTTGGTCGTTGGGCGCGAGGGCGTCTGCCGCATCGGCCGACCACCAGCGATATCCGCGGCCCGCGCCGAACTGGAACAGGACCAGCAGGAGCAGCAACAGCCCGCACGCACCCGCGAGCACCATCGTCACGAGATGGGAGAAGCGCGACTTCATCGCCCCCCCACCTTGCCGCCCGGCAGGCGCAGGAACCCGGACAACGTGAATTGCACGCCGACCAGTGTCGCCGGCGTAGCGGTTTTCGCGCCAGGCAGGAACACGGGCTGCTGGCGATAGACGACGAGACGGTCGACGAACAGGTACGGGTTGCTCGTCTCCAGGTCGTAGAGAATCTTGACGAGATTTTCCGGTTCGCAGTTCAGCACGACGGCGGCCGAAACGCGCTGATAGACCTCTTTCTCACGCGCGGGCGCGGGCGACACGCCCTGGATCTGACAGCGCGAGCCTGCTTCCGCGTTCTTCTCCTTGGCCTGCTTCAGGCGCTCCGAAAGATCGGAGAACGCGCTCGTTGCGTCGGCGTCGGACAGGAACGCCTGGTTGTCGCGCTCGAATGCCGCGACATCCTTGAGTCGCTCCTCGATCGCGGGTTTGCGCCGGATCAGTTCGGCGAAATGATGCTGCTGTTCGGCCAGATCGCGGCGCTGCTCGGTCATCGCGATATGCGGCGCTATGAACCACCAGTGCACGAGCAGAAGATAGGCGAGCAACAGCGTGATCAGCAGCAGGACCACGGCCAGGAAGCGCTGGTTGCGCGCGGACTCAGGCATCAGGCGCATGACTGCCCTCCTGGCGCTTGTCGGCGGCTTTGGCCGCGGCGGCCTTGGCGTCCTTGCGCGCGGCGGCCTCGTGCGAACGCCGCAACTCGAAAGTCATGTTGAAACGTTCCTTGTGCGTTCGCGGATCAGACTGGATCGTCCCGGTGAATCCCGGATTGACGAGCACTTCCGACTTCTGCAGTCCTTCGATCAGCTTGGCCGCGTTCGTACTCTGGCCCTGCACGTCGACCTTGCCCTTTTCATCGACGGTCAGGCGCTCGAGGAAGGTGTCGTCCGGCAAGCGTTTGGTCAGGTCGGCGAGCAACTCGGTCATCGTCGTCGTGTCGCGCTTCTGCTGCAGCAGAAAATTCGCCGACGCGGTTCTTTCCTCGAGGCGCTTCGCAAGCTCTGAGGTCTGCTTGGCGTCGTTCTGCGCCTTCGCCACTTCCGCCGTCATCGCCTCGATCGAAGCCTCGCGATTGCTCAACGACTCGAGCATCGCGATGAAAAGCATGATCGCCGCAACGGCGGCGAGCGCGAGATTGAGACGCAAGCGCATGTTCTTGCGCCGCACGCGACGCTCCGGCGGCAGGAGGTTGAGGCCCGCGCGCGCACTGCCGGGCCCATTGCGCCAGCAATCCACGCCATCGAGTTCGATACCGCAGGCAGCGAGCGTCGACAACTCGCTGTCGAGCTGCGCGCGCGGCACGACGATGAGCTGGACCTTGAGGTTCTTCGCTGATGCATCGCGATCGACGACGCGATAGTCGAAATACACCTGATCGGCCTTGAACGGTGTCTGCCGGTCCATCTCGAACGACAGCACCTGGCGCAACTTGTCCTCGGCGGCGGCCGGCATGTTGAGTTCGCGACGCAGGCAGCGTTCGGCCGGAACGCAGTAATAGGTACGCAGTTGCGGGTCGTCGATCAGGCTGCGCAAGCGGACGAATTCGGCCCGCTGCTCCTCGACCGGAAGGTCGCGCGCGATATGGCCGAAGTCCGCACAACCGCCGCTCGACTGGCGCCACACGCCGAGTTCCTGTGCGCGCACCTCGATCAGCAGTTCCTCGGCGCGCTCCGCAACGAGACTGCGCCACTGCTCCGGCAAAAGGCCCACGAGCTCGCCGAACCACCACGAGAAGAATCGCGGCAGCGGCGTCTTTGCGTAGCGCACCCGCAAACGGGCGAGCTGGGTATCGATGGCATCGGTGAGCGTCATTACCTGTAGCTTATTCTTGAGTGCGCTTCCTGCGGCCGCAGAGAGCTGCGCGGGAAGTCACGAACTTTCGCCGTCGCGCCAACGCAGGACGGTATACGGTCGGCCCGTCACGCCGACACCGCCCACGCGGACGCTGGCGTCGAAAAGGATGCTGACACCGTTCTGGAGGGTGGCGCGGGATTTAATACTATACGTGAGGCCGCCGCTGCTTGTCATGATTGCGGCGCCCCCCGGCAAGGTCAGACCGTTGATCTGGCCGGTGGTTCCCTGCGGCGTGGCCTGGCGTGTCGCGATGATCTGCTGCGCGAGCGCTTCAGTCATGCCGGGGATCGCCCGCAGGGCCTCGATCGGAGCAAACGCGGCGTTCGGAACGCGCGCATTCGAGTACACCGTGATCGCCGGCTCGATGCGGCGGTAGATGTCGTAGGTCATGCCGAGCACTTGCTGCACCTCGGAGACGACCTGGAACGGCCTGTTGGTCGGCCCGTAGTCGAGCCCGGCCTGGGCGTATTGCGGTGCTTCGGCGCCGTGAGGCCGCGGGATGTCGTCGTTGTCGCGCCAATCCTGAATGGCGTCGGCGAGCGCTTCGGCGCGCGCCGGCTCGACCCCGACCGACTGCAGGAGCGGTATCAGCACGGTGCTGTCGGCGACGTTGATGTCGATCTTGCCCGATTCGTTCGTCACTTCGACGTGGACGACCGCACCCTCGTAAGGGAATTCATAGCCGCGGCCGTCGGCGACCCAGCGCGCGTTGAGATCGGGATTGCGCAGCTCGAAAATCGCGCGCTCGACCCCGGCTATCGCGTCGTAGCGCGCGGTCGTCATGTCGAACATATGCCGCGCCTCGAGGTTCTCCGTGCGCGAGATCAGGGCGAAACTGCCGAGCAGAATCGCCATGAGCGCCATGATCCACATGACGAGGATCAACGCGACGCCGCGCGCAGGCGCTGGGGCGAATGACCGCTTCATCGCACGAGTCCGCCGATCGGGCGCTGCGCGGTCGAATCCATCTCGAGCGCTATCGCCATCGACGGCCAGCCGACCTGGCCGGGCGCGAACGAGACGTCGATGCCAACCATAAGCGGCGTCGAACTCTGATCGGGCCAGTTGTCTGCCCAGTTCATGAGCTGGCCCTGCTGATCGAGACCGCGATAGCTGAACTTGGCTTCTACGATGTGATCGAGCAGCACGACCGTGTCGGCGTCTTTCGCACCGCTCTTGTCCATGCTGAAGCCGTTGAGCAGCATTGTCGTGAACACGAGCTGCTGACCGTCGGTGCCGGGACGCAGCTCGAGCGTCTGCACGTAGGCGCCGCCGTGCGAGAGATAGCCCGGCATCGGCGCGACGAAGCGCATGAAATTCCCGCGGCCATCGAAGATTTCGCGGTTGAGTTGACCCTGGACGCCCTGGGTCTGGTTGTACGGAAACGGCAGGGTGCGCGAGATCTGATGGCGCAGAAATTCCTGCACGGTGCGCACCTTGTTGACGCGGTCTATGGCGGCCTCGCCGGCACGCATGCCGCGCACGCTCGCGCCGATGCCGCCGAAGCCGGCAGCGAGCAAGAGGGACAGCAGCACGAGCACGAGTATGATCTCGAGCAGCGTGAACCCGGCCTGGCGTTGATGCGCGCGCATGCCTAACCTCCGAACCCGGGCAACGAGATGGGATTGGCATTGCGCGGCGGGCCCATGACGCGCAGCGTGACGAAACGCGCATGGTGCATGAGGTACTGATTGCCCCAGCTGACGACGAGTTCGATCTGGTAGAGCTCCATCTGACCAGGCGTGACGACGGCGCCGGCACCGACCTGCGAGGCCTGCAGAACGTTGTTGTTGCTCATCACCGGTATCGGTTGATATTTGCTGACGTTGAGTACGTAGCTGAACTGGTCGTCGAACTGGCCACTGCGGCCGCCCTCCTTCAGCGGCTCGCCGACGCCCTGGATATCGAGCAGCGACTGCGCCCACAGCGCGGCCTGCGTGTATTCGGCGGACTGTCGGGTCGTATGCAGCGCGCTGCCGAGGATCTGCAGCAGAATGCCGAACCCGAGCGCGAAGATGACGAACGCCGCGATCAGCTCCATGAGCGTGAAACCGCCGCTGCGCTCGAAGCGAGGCACCGCACGGCGGCCGAATAATGAAGAGCCCGCATGCACATGCGCACCCGCACGCGCGACGCGCGCAACGCGGGGGATTCGTTTGACGCGAGAAGTCACTGCTTCAGCTCCTCGCGCGTGACGCCGCCCGTAAGCCAGTCGACGTTGATGCGCCATTCGCTGCGATCCATCAGCACCGAGATGTGTCCGCCGGTCGAGGCGCCATCGGGATAGAAGCGGATCGAGCCCGAGGTCTCGCTCGTCTGCTCTTCGGTGGCCGTATACAAATTGAGACGCATCGTCTTCGGCAGCTGCACCGCGCCCCTGCCCGGCGCGTGATAACTGTTGTTGGCGAGATCGAGATCGAAGGTTGCTTCCTTGCCCTTCACGATCGCCTGGCCGCGCGTGTAGCGCAGCGCCGCGACGAGGTCGCGGCTCGCGGCCTGCACCTTGGCCGCGTTGAATATCTTGGAGAACGACAGCGTGACTACACCGATGGCCAGCGCGATGAGCGCGATCACCGCGATGACCTCGAGCAGGCTGAAACCGCGCGCGCGGGGAGCAGGCGCACGGACGCGCGTCAGCGGCGAGCGAGCCTCGCTTCGCCTCCACCGTCCGTTCGCAACTGCTCGCCGCTCACCGTTCACCGCTCACCAACATCATTCCCAGTTGCCGACGTCCTTGTTCAACCCCTCTCCGCCCGGCGTGCCGTCCTTGCCGAGGAAGATGATGTCGAACTCGCCGTGATCGCCCGGCGCCTTGTAGATGAACGGATGATCGAATGGATCTTTGATGTCGACGGGCTTCGCGTACGGGCCGTTCCAGTTCGCGGCGTTGCCGGGCCGCGTGATGAGATCGTTCAGGCTCTGCGGCAAGCCGCCGTTGTCGAGCGAATAAGCCTGCACCTTCATCTCGAGAGAGTGAAGCTGCGCCTTGCCGGCCTTGTACTTGCCGCTCTGGAAATTCTCGAAGATCTTGTTGCCGACGATGCCCATGACGACGCTGAGCAGCACGATCACCATGATCATTTCGATCAGCGTGAAGCCGCGCGCCTTCGCCATGCCCGCAGGCGCGGCATGACGCGAATAACGAACAGCCTGGTTGGTGAAACTGTACTTTTTCATATTGATCTCTTATCGGAGAACCTGTTGTACGGCCAAACTGCATTGAACCTGGCCGCAGCGAGCGACTGGATTCGCCACCCTACTGGATCGAACCACTCAGACTCAAAATCGGCAGCATGATCGCGAGCATGATCACGCCGACGACGCATGTCATCACGAGGATCAGTACCGGCACGAGTCCCGCGAGCAGGCGATCCACCGTGTTCTTCGCCTCCACGTCGAACGTGTCGGCCACTTTCAGCAGCATGTCGTCGAGCGCACCGGACTCCTCGCCGACGCTGATCATCTGCGTCGCCAGCTTCGGGAAGCGCTTGCTCTGCCCGAGCGCGAACGCGAGGCCACCGCCGGTCTTCACTTCCTCGGACGCCTTGTCGACCGCCTCGGCCAACGCCGTGTTGCCGAGAACGTTGCGCGCGATGCCGAGCGCCGTAAGCAATGGAACGCCGTTCTTGAGCAAAGTTCCCAGCGTACGTGCGAGGCGCGCGGTCTCGAGCTTGGCGATCAGCGGCCCGGCTAACCTCATCGTCAGCAATCGTTGATCCCACGCGAGGCGCGAATCGGCGTCCGCGCGGCTGCGCTGTACGAACATGACGCCGCCGATGACGACTAGGATGATGACCCACCAGAAGCCCTGCAGCGCTGTGCCGACAGCGAGCACGATCTTCGTCAGGAACGGCAGCTCGACGTTCATGTCGCGGAACATCGGCACGAACATCGGCACGACGAAGATGAGCAGCACGAACAGCGCACCGAACACCATGACGACGAGGATCGCAGGGTAGATCAGCGCGTTGACGACGCTTTCCCTGAGCGACTTCGCGCGTTCGAGGTAGTTGGCGAGGCGCTGCAGTGTCGTGTCGAGTGCGCCGCCGATCTCGCCCGCGCGCACCATGTTCACGTAGAGGCGTGAGAACACGCCGTGTTCGGTCTCGAGCGCCTCGGACAACGGCGCGCCGCCGCGCACCTGGTCGCGGATGCGCTCGACGATGCGCTTCGCCTTCTCGCCTTCCGGCAACTCGAGCAGCGTCTGCAGCGCGCGATCGAGCGGCAGGCCAGCGCTGAGCAGGGTGGCGAGCTGCTGCGTGAACTGCAGCACCTGCGTCGGCCCCATCGCGCTGCGCTTGAACAGCCCCGCAAGGCTGCCGCCGCTCGCACCGGCGTCGCCCGCGCTGACCTCGAGCGGGATGTTGCCGGCATCCTGGATCTTCGCGATCGCCTCGTCGTTCGAGGCGACGTCGAACTGGCCCTCGACGATCTCGCCGGTCGAGGTGACGGCGCGGTAGCGGTAGATGGCCATCGTTAGCGGGACTCGGGGCTCGGGACTCGGGACTCGGGAAAAGACATGGATGCTGCGGTGGCGAACACGCCGCCACGACCAGCGAGCGGCAGCCGGAAAGCGAGTGCGTGTGGACGCATCGCGCTCTTGCCGAGTCCCGACTCCCGAGTCCCGAGTCCCATCTTCGCCTGACCCGTCATCACGATTCCGACGTCACGCGCAGCACTTCCTCGATCGTCGTCGTGCCGGCGAGCGATTTGACGAGGCCGTCCTCGTACATCGTGCGCATGCCTTCCTGGCGCGCCTGCTCTTCGAGCTTGCCCATGTCGGCATGCTGCATGACCATGCGCCGGATCGGATCGGTCATGACGAGGAACTCCATGATCGTCGTACGCCCGTGGTAGCCCGTTGCGGTCAACGCCGACGGCATCGGCTTGTACAACTCGATCTTGCCCTGCGGCTGGAAGCGGCGCAGGCCGAATTCCTCCACGACCTCGGGCATCGCCTCATAGCGCTCCGCGTGCTCTGCATCGAGACGGCGCACGAGACGCTGCGCGAGGATGCCATTCACCGTCGACGTGAGCAGGTAGTCCTCGACGCCCATGTCGAGCATGCGCGTGACGCCGCCTGCAGCGTTGTTCGTGTGCAGCGTCGACAGCACGAGATGGCCCGTCAGCGCCGACTGGATCGCGATCTTCGCGGTCTCGAGATCGCGCATTTCCCCGATCATGATGATGTCGGGGTCCTGACGCACGATCGAACGCAGCGCGTGCGAGAAGTCGAGGCCGATCTGCGGTTTCGCCTGGATCTGGTTGATGCCTTCGATCTGGTATTCGACCGGATCTTCGACCGTGATGATCTTGACGTCGGGCGTGTTGAGTTTCGACAGCGCGGTATACAGCGTCGTCGTCTTGCCCGAACCCGTCGGGCCCGTGACGAGAAGAATGCCGTGCGGCAGCTCGAGCACCTTCGTGAACTGCGGCAGGAACTCGTCGGTGAAGCCGAGGCGGTGGAAGTCGAAGACGATCGATTCGCGGTCGAGGATACGCATGACGACCGACTCGCCGAAGCTCGTCGGCACGGTCGATACGCGCAGGTCGAGTTCCTTGCCCTGCACGCGCAGCATGATGCGGCCGTCCTGCGGCAGGCGGCGCTCGGCGATGTTGAGCTTCGCCATGATCTTGATGCGCGAGATCACGGCCGCCGTCGACGCCGCCGGCGGCGACTCGACCTCGAGCAGCACGCCGTCGATGCGATAGCGCACCTTGAGGCGATTCTCGAACGGCTCGATGTGGATATCCGACGCGCGCTGCTCGACCGCGCGCTGGATGACGAGGTTGACGAGGCGGATGACCGGCGCCTCGGAGGCGAGATCGCGCAGGTGCTCGATGTCGTCTTCGCTGCGCGTGGCCTCGTCGGAAAGATTCTCGACGATCGTGCCCATCGCGGAACGACCGGTGCCGTAGAAGCGCTCGATGAGGTCGTCGATCTCCGAGCGGAAGCCGACCTTGATCTCGGCTTGACGGCCGGTCGCAAGCTCGACCGCCTGGATCGGATACTGCTCGGCCGGATCGGCGACGACCCAGGTCACCTGCTGGTCGTTCTCGGCGATCGGCACGATGTGATGCTGCTTCAGGAAGCGGATCGACATCGCCACGTTCTGCGGCGGCGTCTCCGGGAACTCCTTCGCGGTGATGAGCGGCAGGCCCATGACCTCGGACAGCGCATCGCCCATCTCGCGCTCGGAGACGAGGCCGAGCCGGGTCAGCAGGGGCAGCAGCAGGCTGCCTTCACTGCTTTCCTCGTGCAGGCGTCGCGCGCGCACGAGGTCGGCCTCTTTCAGCCGGCCACGCGCGACGAGATGCGCACAGATGCGCTCGTCGAGCGATTCGTTGCTCGCGTGCAAGGGTTCAGGCAATGGCTGGACGGCTGACATGATCGGTTTTCAATCCCCTAGGTGCTGCGCTTCGACCTTGCTGTCGTGAATAGGTTCCGCCGGCGGCCGCACCGCAACCTGAACGGGCCGGCCCGCGCGCGTGATTTCCTCTATGAACGCGCGGTTGAACAGGATCCAGAGCACGGCGGGCACGAGCGGCGGCAATATCAGATATCCGAACTGATAGCACAGCGCGATCGCTTCGAGCGAATACGGATAGCCCAGCTGCGCCATCGAAGCGGGGCCGTCGGCCATGTCTATGGCGACCGACTTGAACGCCTCGGCGGTCACACCGAAGGATTGTACCAGCCACAGCACCGCGAGGCCGGCCGCGATCTGCAGCGCGCGCGCCTTCTTCTCGAGGGGCGTGGCCATGACGAGCCCGCAGAACAGCGGCAGACAGTAGCCGTAGATCATCGGGTTGATCGGAAAATCGAAGAACGCCAGGCGCGCCGGCTGCCCCGGCGGCGACGCGTTGTAGATCAGGTTCGTGTTGACCTGCATCCAGAAGCCGTGGTGCGCGACCAGCTGGCCGTTGGCGCGGTTGATCTCGGCCGCGCCCTGGAAGACGTCGAGGAACAATTTCGGCCACGCGTGCAACATCGCGAACTTGCAGATCTGTACGACTGGCCAGACGAGCTGGCTCGCGAACGCGAACCACATGAAAAACGCGAACGGCAGCCACAGGAGGGCCGCAAGCATGAAGCGACGCAGCGGCGAGATCGTCACGGCGAGGTCTTGATCGAGAACGGCCCGGAAAGCGGCCCGGAAAGCACGCCAGCGCGCGCGCTGAAGTCGCAACGCAACACCATCACGCCACCCACGCGCGCGCGTTGCGGAAGATGCGCATCCACGGCGAGTCCTCGCCCCAGGCGCGCGGCGCCCACGACATCTGCACGCTGCGGAACACGCGCTCGGGGTGCGGCATCAGTATCGTCACGCGGCCGTCGGCCGCGGTCAGCCCGGTCACGCCCTTCGGCGATCCGTTCGGATTGAGCGGATAGAGCTCGGTCGGATGGCCCGCGTTGTCGACGAACCGCACGCACACGCCGGCCTTGCGCGCGTCGCCGGCAGCCGCGAACTGCGCGCGGCCCTCGCCGTGCGCGACCGCGATCGGGATACGCGAGCCGGCCATGTCGCGCAGCAGGATCGAAGGCGACTCGAGAATCTCGACCGTCACGAGACGCGCCTCGTACTGCTCCGACGCATTGCGTTCGAAGCTCGGCCAGCTCTGCGCACCCGGAATGATGTCCTTGAGCGCGGCGAACATCTGGCAGCCGTTGCAGGCACCGAGCGCGAACTTGCTCGTGTCGGCAAAAAACGCGGCGAACTCCTCGCGCAGCCTGCTGTTGTACAGGATCGACGTCGCCCAGCCGCGTCCCGCGCCGAGCACGTCGCCATAGGAGAAGCCGCCGCAGGCGACGACGCCCTTGAAGTCGCCGAGGCGATGGCGACCCGTCTGCAGGTCGGTCATGTGCACGTCGTACGCGTCGAAGCCCGCGCGCGTGAACGCGGCGGCCATCTCGACCTGGCTGTTGACGCCCTGGTCGCGCAGGATCGCGACCTTTGGCCGCGCGCCCGACCTGATCGACGTGCTGGCGATGTACGGCGCGGCGATGTCCTCCGCGGGATCGAAGCTGAGCGCCGGCGAGATGCCGGGCTCGTCGTCGTTGCAGCGCCAGACGAGTTCGGCCTTCGCGGTCTCCGGATTGTCGCGGCGCGCCTGCATCGCGATCGTCGTTTCCGACCAGACCGTCATGAGGTCGCGCCACCACCAGCGCGCGATCGCTTCGCCGCCGAGCCAGAGCTTGACGCGCTTGCGCGTGTGCGGCGTGCCGGCGAAATGCGCGAACTTGTCGAGGCCGTGCTCCGCCAGCAATTTCTGGAAAGCTGTCCGATCGCTCGCACGAATCTGCACGACGCCGCCGAGTTCCTCGGAGAACAGCGCCGACAGCGTCGACTCGCCCCAGCCGGTCAACTCGACGTCGATGCCGCAGCGGCCCGCGAACGCCATCTCGATCAGCGTGACGATGGCGCCGCCGTCCGAGCGGTCGTGATAGGCGAGCAGCAGGCCCTGCGCATTCGCGGCCTGGATCGCGGCGAAGTAGTTCTTGAGGCGCTGCGCGTCGTCGACGTCGGCCGGCAGGCCGCCACCGCGGTTGTAGACCTGGGTCAGGATCGAACCGCCAAGGCGGTTCTTGCCGGCGCCGAGGTCGATCAGCCACAGCTCGGTCGGACCCGCATCGGTGCGCAGCTGCGGCGTGAGGGCCTGGCGCACGTCGCCGACGCGCGCGAAGCCCGTCGCGATCAGCGACACCGGCGACACGGTCTTCTGCTTGCGTCCGTCCTGCTGCCAGACGGCGTGCATCGACAGCGAATCCTTGCCGACCGGGATCGAGATGCCGAGCTGCGGACACAGCTGCATGCCGACGGCCTGCACGGCGTCGTAGAGCGCGGCGTCCTCGCCGGGCACGCCGATCGCCGCCATCCAGTTCGCCGACAGCTTGATGTCGCCGATGTCGGCAATCGGCGCCGCGGCGAGATTCGTGATCACCTCGCCGATCGCGAGGCGCGCCGACGCGGGCGCGGAGAGCACGGCGACTGGCGTACGCTCGCCCATCGCCATCGCCTCGCCGGCGTAGCCGTCGAAGTCGTTGAGCGTCACCGCGCAATCGGCGACCGGCACCTGCCAGGGACCGACCATCGGGTCGCGCGCGCAGAGCCCGCCGACCGTGCGGTCGCCGATCGTGATGAGGAAAGATTTCGACGCGACCGCGGGCAGACGCAGCACGCGCCGGATCGCTTCCTCGACGACGATGCCGTCGAGGTCGGGCACGATGTCGACGCGCGGCGGCTTGCGGCGCGTGTTGCGCTGCATGCGCGGCGCCTTGCCGAACAGCACGTCCATCGGCAGATCGATCGGATGCGCCGACGCCGCAGGCGCGGCGGAGTCGCTGACGAGTAGATGCCGCTCGGCCGTCACCTCGCCGACCGCGGCGTACGGACAGCGCTCGCGCGCGCACAGTGCGTCGAATTCATCGAGGCGGTCTGCGGCGACGCCGAGCACGTAGCGCTCCTGCGCCTCGTTGCACCAGATCTGCATCGGCGACAGTGCGCCGTCGGCCGACGGAATGCTGCGCAACTCGATGCGGCCGCCGACATCGGAGTCGTGCAGGATCTCGGGAATCGCATTCGACAGGCCGCCTGCGCCGACGTCGTGGATCGTGATGATCGGATTGGCGTCGCCGCGCGCAGTACAGCGCTCGATGACTTCCTGGCAGCGTCGCTCCATCTCGGCGTTGTCGCGTTGCACCGAGGCGAAGTCGAGCGCTTCGCTGCTGTCGCCGCCGGCAACCGACGACGCCGAACTGCCGCCGAGGCCGATCAGCATCGCCGGACCGCCGAGCACGACGATCCTGTCGCCGGCGCGCAGCGTGCCCTTCCGCACGTGACTCGCGCGCATGTTCGCGAGACCGCCCGCGATCATGATCGGCTTGTCGTAGCCGCGTCGATAAGAACCATCACCCGTTTCTTGTTCATACGTGCGGAAATAACCGCCGAGGCACGGGCGACCGAATTCGTTGTTGAATGCCGCGGCGCCGATCGGCGCGTCGCGCATGATTTCGAACGCGGTTGCGAGGCGCGGCGGCAGCGGCCGCTCCTTCTCCCACGGACGCGGCAATTCGGGCATGCGCAGGTACGACGTCGTGTAGCCGACCAGGCCGGCCTTTGGCTTGGCGCCGCGACCGGTCGCGCCCTCGTCACGGATCTCGCCGCCGGCGCCGGTCGCCGCGCCCGGATACGGCGCGATCGCGGTCGGGTGGTTGTGTGTTTCGACCTTGATCGCGAACGGAATCGGCTCGCTGACGGCGGCGAAGCGGCCATCGGCATCGGCGAAGAAGCGTTGACCGGAATGGCCTTCGATGACCGCCGCGTTGTCCTTGTACGCCGAGAGCGTGAGCTGCGGCGCGAGCGCATGCGTGTTCTTGATCATCGCGAACAGCGATTTTTCCTGCGGCTTGTCGTCGATGACCCAGCTCGCATTGAAAACCTTGTGCCGGCAGTGCTCCGAGTTGGCTTGCGCGAACATCATGAGCTCCACGTCCGTAGGATCGCGGCCGAGCTCGGCATAGCGCGTGACGAGGTATTCGATCTCGTCGTCGGCGAGGGCAAGGCCGAGACGCTGGTTCGCTTCCGCGAGCCGCTGCGCTGGCTGTTCGCCGAGCGCGATGCGTTCGAGCGGGACGGGTTCGCCCGGCCGGAAGACGACGTCGGCCCCTGCAAGCGAGGCCAGCACCGACTGCGTCATCGGGTCGTGCAGCGCGCCCGTGAAGCGCACCCACTGCGGCGAGTCGGGCGTCGGCGCGCGCTGGACCTCGTAGGCGATGCCGCGCTCGACGCGACGCACCGCGAGGCCGCAACCACGCAGGATGTCGGTGGCCTTCGACGACCATGGAGAGATCGTGCCGAGGCGCGGTACGACCCAGAGCGCCGCGCTCTGTGCGGGTCCGGTCGACGCGCGCAAGACCTGCGCGAGGATGCCTCGATCCACGCCGTCGTCAGCGTCGACGAAATAGACGTAACGCGCACTCTTCACCGCTGCGCCGGAGTGCAGGGCGGCGAGCTCGCGATTGAGGCGTTCGAGACGGAACGCCGACAGGGCGGATTGCCCGTCAAGGACCATCATGATGAGATACGACGCGCGGGAGGGGCGCGCATTTTAGCCGATGCGCGGCGACAGCGCCCATCCGGGAACCGCCGCTGGCTCTGCGCGCTCGGGATCATCCGCAGAACGGCGATCCAGAGCGAAATACCCGCCTATTTCGGCGCGTTAGCGACGGCCGCTGCCGGCTTGTCCGCGGCCGGTTTGTCGAGGCGGTCGAGTTCCGCGAGCAACGCCTGCGGGGTCGCCGCCGCGTTGCCATTGACCTGCAGGCCATCGGTAGTGAGGATCGTCGGCGTCGCGCCGATCCCGATCTTGAGGCCCATCGCCAGCGTTTCCGAGACCGGGTTTGCGCACTGCTTTTTGCCCGGATCCTGCCCGTTCATCGCTGCCGTGTACGCAGCGTTGCGGTCCTGCGAGCACCACACCGATACCGCCTTTGCATCCGCGCCTGGATGGATCGACAGGGGGAAGAACACGTATTCCACCGCGATACCGACCTGATTGAACGCGGCGATCTGCTTGTGGAAATTGCGGCAATACGGGCAATCGACGTCGGTGAACACGACGACGGTGTGCTTCGGATTCGGCGGCGCAAAGACGATGCGTTTCGACTGCGGAACGTCCTTGAGTCCCGCACGACGCAGCCCGGCGAGGTCGTGACCGATGACGTCCTGTTTCGTCTCGATGTTGAAAATGTCGCCGCGGATGAAGTACTTGCCGTCGGCACTCACGTAGAACACCTGACCCTGGTGCAGCACTGCATAGAAACCGGGCATCTCGGACTTCTGGATCATCTCGGGCTTCGCCGTCGGCGCGAGTTTCGCAAACGCGATGCGAACGGCATTCTCGGCGTCATCCGCGTGGGCGAACGTGGCGGCGCCAGCGAGCGCGACGGCGAGGGCGGAAATCTTCAGCATGGTGGTTACTCTGCGACGGTGTTTGCGGGCGAAGAAAATTGGACAACGCGTGCGCACGATGGTTCCGTCGTGCCGCGAACGCGTATCGTTCGGAAGGAGACCGGCATTTTCGCATGAATCGTGCGCCGACGCTTGGCCGCGAGGGTTTGGCGCGACGCGTTGCCGGTCGCGAAGAACCAGCGTGTCGATCTGCGTCTTCGACCATGGATCATGCCCGCTCGGACAACATGCCCGCTCGGACAATGGTTCAGCCGCGTGGATGATGTCGGGCGTGCAGCCGTTTCAGGCCCTCGCGCGCGACGAGCGTATAGATCTGCGTCGTCGACAGCGAACTGTGTCCGAGCAGCATCTGCAACGCGCGCAGGTCCGCGCCGTGGTTGAGCAGATGCGTCGCGAAGCAATGGCGCAGCACGTGCGGCGAAATGCGCTTGCCGTCGATGCCTGCGGCGAGCGCATGACGCTTGACCATCGTCCAGAACATCTGCCGTGTCATCCCGGCCTTGCGCGCGGTGACGAACACGGCGTCGACGATCGCGCCGTCGACGAGGCCGGGGCGCGCCTCAGCGTAGTAACGTTCGAGCCAGTGCTGTGCCTCCTCGCCTAGCGGCACGAGTCGTTCCTTGCTGCCCTTGCCGACGACGCGCAGCACGCCCTGACGCAGGTTGACCTGGTCCGCGCGCAAGCCGACGAGCTCGCTCACGCGCAGTCCCGTGGCGTAAAGCAGCTCGAACATCGCGCGATCGCGCAGGCCGAGCACCGTGTCGACAGCGGGCGCACGAATCAGCGCTTCCACCTGCGCTTCGGACAGCGCCTTCGGCAATGGTCGCGGCAGCTTCGGCGTGTCGAGCAGCAACGTCGGGTCGGCGTCGCTCGCGCCGAGCCTTTGTTGCATGCGGAAAAAGTGCCTTAGCGTCGAGAGCAGGCGCGCGTTGCTGCGCGCGCTGTAGCCGCCGCGTAGGCGTTCGCCGAGGTAGTCGTGCAGGTTGCCGCGCGTCGCGCGCGCCAGGCGCAGGCGCCTGTGCGCGCACCAGCGCGCGAGGCCTTCGAGGTCGCGCCGATAGCCAGCGAGCGAATTCTCGGCGAGCCCGCTCTCGGACCAGGCACGCTCGAGGAAATCGTCGATCGCAACGCGGTCGTCGCGATTGAGTTCGTCGGCCGACGTACTCGGCTGCTTCTTGTTCTTCGTCACGTTGCTCGATACCAGGGTCGATCGACCAGGTTGCAAGCGCAAGCCTAAACTGTGAGGCTCTCGCCCGCCATTCATTCGCAGATCAAGCATGACCGCAACACAGCCCACCTCCTCCGCGGCGGCAGCGCCCGCGCCCCCGAAACCCGGCTCGGCGGCGCCCGCGCATCTCGCGCTGCGCCTGTTCGCGGCGCTGTACGACGCGTTGCCACTGCTCGCCCTGTGGTTCGTCGCGGCCGGGCTCGCGCTCGCGCTGACCGGCGGCGCACTCGACGTGCATCGCATCGGCGACAAATTGATCGTGCAGAGTCTCGTGCTGCTTGTGACCGCGACTTACTTCATCGTCTCCTGGCTCCGCGGCGGGCAGACGGTCGGCATGCGGCCCTGGCGCCTGCGCATCGTGCGCACCGACGGCTCGCCCGTAAAGCTGGCGCAGGCCGCGCTGCGGTTCGCCGTGGCTCTAGTCTCGGTCGCGGCGCTCGGCCTCGGCTTTCTCTGGTGCCTCGTCGACCGCGACCGACGTGCCTGGCACGACATCGCGGCAGGCACTCTGCTCGTCCGCCTGGACAAGAAGCCCTGAACGATCCAGACCCGGTGGAGGAACGCTAAGCGTTTCGTCGGAAGTAGACAAACGCCGCGGCTGCGAGCAGCAGGGAAGGCAGCGCGTTGACGACAGCGAGATTGAAATTGTATACCGCGCCCATGCTGACGACGGACTTCTGGAAGAAGTAGTAGCTGATTGCGAGCGCCATGCCGATGAACAGGCGCTTGCCGAGGCCGCCCGTGCGCAGTTGCCCGAACGCGAATGGCACCGCGCAGAACGCGAGCACGAGCACGTTGAGCGGATAGAAGATGCGACCCCAGTAGGCAAGCTTGTAGCTCGTCGCATCCTGGCGATTGCGATTCATGTAGTCGATGTTGCGCGTGAGGTCGCTCATCGACAGGTATTCGGGATGGATCATCGACACCGACAGCACGTTCGGATCGAGCGCCGACTTCCACTGTCTTTCCGCCGAAGTCGTGCTCGTCGCAGAGCGACCCTCGAACTCGGTGCGGCGCACGTCGTGCAGCGTCCACTCGCCGTTCACGTGCGTCGCCGACTTGGCCACCGACAACGCGAGCAACTGCCCCACCGGCGTGAACTCGAATACGCGCACGTCGGAGAGTTCGACCATCTGCCCATCGGCGCTCTGCCGCGTGCGGCCGTGCTTCGCATTGATGACGGCCTCGCCATCGCGCGCCCAGAGCGTGCCGCCCTTGCCTATGGTCACGTCGCGATTCTTCGCGGACAGCTGTAGCGCTTCGGCGCGCTGCTCGGCGCGCGGCGCGACGAACTCGCCCATCGCCGCAACGACCACGGTAAGTATCGTCAGCGCGAACACGACCGACGCGCAGATGCGCAGCTTGGAGAGGCCCGCAGCGCGCAACGCGGTCAGTTCGCCGCTGCCGGCGAGCGTGCCCATGCCCATGAGTCCGCCGATGAGGCCGCCGTAGGCGAAGTACTGATAGGCGCGGCGCGGAAGGGTCAGCAGGATGTAGCTGATCGCCTTGCTGAGCGTGTAGTCGCCGGTGCCGACATCATTGATCTCGTTGACGAACGCAAGCAGCGCGTCGAGCGAGACGACGACGCCCCACGCGAGCACCACGGCACCGAGCACGGAAAGCGCGACGACCTTGTCGACCTTCTTGAACGTGAAGCGGTCTGCGATGCCACGGACAAAACCCGTGCGCCGCGGCATCGTCGCGGCGGCCATCATGCGACCCCCAGCGCGGCGACCGCGCGTGGGCGCTTCTGCTTCGGCAGCTTCTGGCTGCGCCAGAGCAGAAACAGCGCGATCGCGAGCACCGGCAGGTGCACCCACCAGAAGCCGACGAAGAAATTGAGCTTGCCCTGGCTCAGCAGCGAGCGGCCAATCGTCATGAGGTTGTAGTACACCGCCCATGCAAGGAACGCGATCAAGAGGCCCGCATAGCGCGGTTGACGCGGACTCGATTTCGACAGCGGCAACGCCAGCAGCACGAGGATGATCACCGACAACGGCGCGGCGAGGCGCCAGTGGATTTCGGCACGCTGCACCGGGTCGATGCTGCGCCAGAGCACCGAGGTGGGCGCAGCGCGCTTGGCCGAGTCGGCGCTCGTGTCCTGATCGGGATCGGTCAGTTTGATGTCGTTGCGGGCGTAGCGCAGCAAGCGGTAGTTGTCCGCGCCGAGCACGCCTTCGACGCGGAAGCCATCGTTGAGGCCGAGGTAACGTTCGGCGCCGTTCGCGTCGTGGTAAAGCTCGCCGTCGGCGGCCGTGATCACGTTGATATGCGTCGTCGCGCCCTCGGCGGTCGCGTCGGCCGCCTTCTTCTTCGGCGCGGCCTTGTCGCCCGCAGCGGTGTCGTTCGAACCCGCGCCGGCTCCCTTCGCGTCGCCTCCCTTCGTTGCGTCGGACTTCCCGCTTGCGTCCTTCTTGCTGCTGCCGATCGCGCCGAGCGGCTGGGCAGGCGCCTGCGTGCGTTCGCTCGCGACGAACATCTTCTTGAATTTGGTGCCGTCCTCGTTCATCGATTCGACGTACATGACGCCGTCGTTGTTCGGCAGCTCGACGAAGCGACCGGGCTCGAGGCCCGCGATGATGAGCGAGCGGTTGGCCTCGAGCAGCAGCGTCTGCGACTTGCGCACGGCCGCCGGCGCGAGCCAGAACGAAATCGCAGCGATGGCGACCATCAGCGGTATCGCAAACAACATGAGCGGGCGCAGCAACCCGGTGACCGCGAGGCCCGACGCCTGAAAGACCGCCATTTCGCTCTCGCGGTAGAGGCGTCCGTAGGCAAGCTGCACGCCGATGAACACGGCCAGCGGCGCTAGCACGGTCAGCGCGTCCACCGTGCGCAGGCCGATCAGCGAGAACAGCAGCTCGGCCGGAATGCGGCCGCGCGCGATCTTGTTGAGCAGGTCGGCCACGGTGCCGCCCACGCTGACGAGCAACAGGATCGCGGTCGCGGCGAAGAAACTGACGAGCAGTTCGCGGGCGAGGTAACGATCGATGATGCGCAGCGTGGGTAGTCGCATGTTGCGTTAAACTAAGGGTCCGGGGTGCTCAAAAGGCGCGATGGCGGCGCTGGATTGAATCGAGCACGCCGTTCAAGGAACCTTAATTGTAGCCGAGCACCGCGACCGTACCCAACGGGCGCCGGACTTCCATTCCCCAGTGAAACCTAGAAACATGACCCTGCAATTCAGTCTTCACGACCAGCTTCCCGAAGCCACGACCTCGCCCTGCATCGTCGTCGGCTTGTTCGAGGAGCGCCAATTGAGCGCTGCCGCGGCACGCATCGACAGTGCCAGCGGCGGCGCGCTGACGCGCCTCATCGAATCGAACGATCTCGCCGCCAAAGCGGGTGCGACGCAGCTGTTGTTCGGCCTCGCGAACGTCACCGCGCCGCGCGTGCTCGTCATCGGCCTCGGCGAATCGAAGAAGTTCGACGCCGCGCGCTTCGCACGCGCGAATGCGGAGGCTGCGCGCGTGTTGAAGGGATTGCCTATCGCCAACGCGGTGTCGTATCTGACCGAGCTCGACGTACCCGGCAAGGACACTGCGTGGAAGCTGCGCAGCGCCGCGCTGGCAAGCGACGCGCAGTCGTATCGCTATACGGCGACGCTCAAGCCGCGCAAGAAGTCCGATGTCCCCGAATTCGGCGGGATCGCTTTCGCGGGCGCCGGCAGCGACCCGGCGCCGCTCGCCGCGGCGGAAGCCATCGCGGAAGGCGTGCGCTTCGCGCGCGAACTCGGCAACCTGCCGCCCAACATCTGCACGCCGGTCTACATCGGCGAGCAGGCGACGAAGCTCGCCGCCGATCATGCCGGCGTGACTTGCGAGGTGCTCGACGAGACGCAGATGCGCGCGCTCGGCATGGGCGCATTGCTCGGCGTCGCCCAGGGCTCGGCGAACAAGCCGCGCCTCATCGTGCTGCAGTGGCATGGCGGCAGCGAGGGCGCGAAGCCCTACGCGCTCGTCGGCAAGGGCGTGACGTTCGACACCGGCGGCATCTCGATCAAGCCGAGCGCCGGCATGGAGGAAATGAAGTTCGACATGTGCGGCGCCGCGGGCGTGCTCGGCGCGTTCCTCACCGCGGTCAAATTGAAGCTCAAGCTCAACCTCGTCTGCGTCGTACCCGCGGTCGAGAACATGCCGGGCAGCAACGCACAGCGCCCGAGCGATGTCGTCACAACGATGTCAGGCCAGACAGTCGAGGTGCTCAACACCGACGCCGAAGGCCGCCTGATCCTGTGCGATGCGCTGACCTACGTGCAGAAGTTCGTACCGCAGGTCATCATCGATGCCGCCACGCTGACCGGTGCCTGCGTCGTCGCGCTCGGCAAGCACGCCTCGGGCCTCATGACGCACGACGACTCGCTCGCGCACGACCTGATCGCGGCCGGCGAGGCGACGCTCGATCGCGCGTGGCGCCTGCCGCTCTGGGACGACTACCAGAGCCAGCTCGACACCGGCTATGCCGACATCGCCAACATCGGCGGCAAGTATGCCGGCGCGATCACCGCGGGCTGCTTCCTCGCGCGCTTCACGGAGGGCTATCGCTGGGCGCATCTCGACATCGCGGGCAGCGCCTGGGACGAAGGGCGCAAGGGCTCGGCGACCGGCAGGCCGGTGCCGCTGCTCGTGCAGTACCTCATTAACCAGGCTGGCGCCTGAGAAAATGGCGTCAGATTCATTTCCCGCATTGATGGCGTCCCCGGATTCGCTGGGAATTGCGCGGAAAACGAATCTGACCCCATTTTTCTGAACAATGCCCCGCGCCGACTTCTACCTGATCGACAAGCCGCGTTTCCGCGAGGATCCGCTGCTGCTGGTCTGCGAGCTCGCTCGCCGCGCTTTCGACAGCGGGCAGCAGGCGCTGATTCTCGTGCGCTCGGCCGAGCAGGCCGACGAACTCGACGAGAAGCTGTGGGAATTCGACGCCGAGGCGTTCATCCCGCACCAGATTGCGGGCGATGACGACGACACGATCACGCCGGTGCTGATCGTCACGCCGGGCACCACGACGCCTGACCGCAAGCTCGTGATCAACCTGCGCGACGAATGCGCGCCCGGGCTGTTCGAGCGCGTGCTCGAGGTCGTCGCCGCGAACGAGGCCGAACGTACGGGTTCACGCGAGCGCTGGAAGACCTACAAGGCCGCGGGCTTCGACGTCGCCAAGCACGACATGTGAAACCGGCCAGACGCACTCCGGCAGTCGTGATCCAGCCGAGCGACGCTTACGTGCTCGTTTGACCGAAGATTTGGCAGCCGGACGTTGGCAATTCGCGCCCTGCTTGGGCGACGGCCTCGGCGCCGCTACAATTTCGCCTCAACCCGATTCCTCATTTCCCGCTGCGCGCGGGACAGGCACGCATCACCCCATGGAAAAGAGCTACGAACCCGCCGCAATCGAGTCGAAGTGGTATGCCGCGTGGGAAGCCGCGGGCGACTTCAAGCCGCATGGCGACGGCACGCCCTACTGCATCCTGCTGCCGCCGCCGAACGTGACCGGCACGCTGCACATGGGCCACGCGTTCCAGCAGACCGTGATGGATGCGCTGAGCCGCTACCACCGCATGCGCGGCTTTAGAACCCTGTGGCAGGGCGGCACGGACCACGCCGGCATCGCGACGCAGAAGATCGTCGAGAACCAGCTCGCCGCACAGAACCTGACGCGCCACGACCTCGGCCGCGAGAAATTCGTCGAGCGGGTGTGGGACTGGAAAGGCGAATCGGGCTCGACGATCACGCGGCAGATGCGCCGCCTCGGCGCGTCGGTCGACTGGTCGCGCGAACGTTTCACGATGGACGAGGGCCTGTCTGCCGCCGTGCGCCGCGTGTTCGTGCAGTGGTATCGCGACGGTCTGATCTATCGCGGCCGCCGTCTCGTCAATTGGGACCCGGTCCTGATGACGGCCGTGTCCGATCTCGAAGTGAACAACGAGGAGAAGGACGGCAGCCTCTGGCTCATCCGCTACCCCGCGAGCGACGGCGGTGAAGGCGTCGTCGTCGCGACGACGCGCCCCGAGACGATGCTCGGCGACGTCGCCGTGGCCGTGCATCCTGAAGATGAGCGCTATGCGGCGCTGGTCGGCAAGACCGTGCGCCTGCCGCTGTGCGACCGCGACATCCCGGTCATCGCCGATGACTACGTCGATCGCGAGTTCGGCACGGGCGCGGTCAAGATCACGCCCGCGCACGACTTCAACGACTGGCAACTCGGCGCGCGGCACAAGCTCACGCCGCTGACGATCCTGACGCTCGACGCGAAGGTCAACGACGCCGCGCCCGAGAAATACCGCGGCCTCGATCGCTTCGCGGCGCGCAAGGCCGTGCTCGCCGACCTCGAGGCGCAGGGCCTGCTCGTCGAGACGAAGAAGCACAAGCTGCAGGTGCCGATCAGCCAGCGCAGCGACGCGGTGATCGAGCCGATGCTGACCGACCAGTGGTTCCTCGATCTCACGTCGGAGACGCGCGTCGACGGCAAGCCCGGCGCCGGCGGCCGCAAGGCGATCACCGAACCTGCGCTCGATGCCGTGCGCGGCGGCGCGATCAAATTCGTGCCCGAGAACTGGAGCACGACCTACACGCAATGGCTCGACAATATCCAGGATTGGTGCGTGAGCCGCCAGCTCTGGTGGGGCCATCGCATCCCGGCGTGGTACGACGAGGCCGGCAACATCTTCGTCGGCGAGGACGAGGCCGACGCGCGCGCGCACGCGAGCACGACGCCCGTGGGTGCGCTGCGCCAGGACGACGACGTGCTCGACACGTGGTTCTCGTCGGCGTTGTGGCCGTTCTCGACGATGGGCTGGCCCGCGAACGGCCCGGTGAGCGAAGGCGGCCATGTCGTCGCGAACTGGGCGCAGGACCAGGCGTTCCTGCCGAGCGCGGTGCTCGTCACGGGCTTCGACATCATCTTCTTCTGGGTCGCGCGCATGGTCATGGCGACGCAGTACTTCGTCGGCCGCCGCGCCGACGGCAGCTACGAACCGGGTCGCGAGAACCCCGCCGACCGCATCCCGTTCCGCGAGGTCTACATCAACGCGATCGTGCGCGATGCCGAAGGCCAGAAGATGTCGAAGTCGAAGGGCAACACGATCGACCCGCTCGACCTCATCGACGGCATCACGCTCGACGAGCTCGTGCGCAAGTCGACCGCATCTTTGCTGATCCCGCAGGTGCGCGAGAAAGTGGAGAAGCGCATCCGCAAGGACTACCCCGACGGCATCGCCGCGGTGGGCGCCGACGCGCTGCGCTTCACGTTCGCCGCGCTCGCGACCTACGGCCGCACGATCAATTTCGACATGAAGCGCGCCGACGGCTACAAGGCGTTCTGCAACAAGTTGTGGAACGCCGCGCGCTTCGTGCTGATGAATTGCGAGGGCTTCTCCGTTGCCGCCAGCGCGCCGCTCGCGCTCGCGACGGCGCCCGAGAAGTGGATCGTGTCACGCCTGCGTGCGGCGCTGACCGAGGTCGAGGAGCAGATGAAGCTCTATCGCTTCGATCTCGTCGCGCAGGCCCTGTACGAATTCGTCTGGAACGAATACTGCGACTGGTTCGTCGAGCTCACGAAGCCTGCGCTCGCGGGGGACGACAAGGCCGCCGCGCAGTCGACGCGGCACACGCTGCTGTTCGTGCTCGAGGCCGTGCTGCGCGCGCTGCATCCGATCACGCCGTTCATCACCGAAGAAGTCTGGCAGGCGGTCGCGCCGCAACTCGGCTTGCTGGAGAAGAGCATCACGCGCCGCTCCTACCCGAACGCGCACGACTTCCCCGCCGACGACGCCGCGGCGAGCGCAGAGATCGAATGGCTGCGCAACGTGTTGACGCACATCCGCCGCATCCGCAGCGAGATGAACATTGCGCCGAGCCGCGCGATACCGCTGTTGTTCGCGGCAGGCAACGCGCCCGATCGCGAGCGCGAGCGCAAGTTCGCGGCGCAGATCGCGTTCCTCGCGAAGACCGAATCGCAGCGCTGGCTCGAAGCCGGCGAGGACGAGCCCGTGGCCGCGGCGGCGATCGTCGGTGAGATGAAAGTTCTGATTCCGCTCGCGGGTCTCATCGACTTGGGAGCGGAGAAGGCGCGCGTCGAGAAGGAGATCAAGCGGCTCGATGGCGAAGTGGCGAAGTCGACGGCGAAGCTCGCCAACTTCGGCCCAAAAACGCCGCCAGCGGTTGTCGAACAGGAAAGGCAGCGCGTCGCCGACTTCACGACGACGTTGAACGGCCTGCGCGAACAGTCACGCAAACTCGGCGACGCCTGAAGACACGAGGCGTCGTCATCGCTGGGACGGCTTTTGATGAGAGCGACTGGATGAGAGCGATGAGCCGGATGTTCCTCCTTCTCGCCGTTTGCGCGAGCGCGACGGCCGCCGAGAAGAAGACGATCACGCACGAAGACCTCTGGCTGATGCCGCGCGTCGGCGCGCCCGTCACGAGTCCCGATGGCCGCTTCGCGGTGTTCTCGGTGACCGAGCCGAGCTACAAGAAGGACGATACCGTCGCCCACCTGTGGATCGTCGCCAGCGACGGCAGCGCGCCCGCGCGACGCCTGACCGCCAGCAAGACCGCCGAGTCCGGCGTCGCCTGGAGCGCCGACTCGAAGCGCATCGCGTTCTCGGCGAAGCGCGGCGACGACAAGATGCCGCAGATCTGGATTCTCGACCTCGCGCAGGGCGGCGAGGCGATCAAGGCGACGACCTTGTCGACCGGCGCCGTCGATCCGCAGTTTTCGCCGGACGGCAAGCGCATCCTGTTCGTGAGCGCGGTGTTCCCCGGCGCGAAGACCGACGCGGACAACGAACGCATCGCCAAGGAGCGCGAAGAGCGCAAGTACAAGGCGCGCGTCTACACGGGCTTTCCGGTGCGCAACTTCGACCACTGGATCGACGAGAAGCGCCCGCACGTCTTCGTGCAGACGATCGGTGCCAACGACGCGCGTGACCTGCTCGCGGGCTCGGCGCTCGCCGGACTGCCGGGGTTCTCTGAGCCCGAGGACAACGGCGGTGCGGTCTGGGCGCCCGACGGCCGTGCGATCGTGTTCGTCGCGAGCCGCAACCGCGATCGCGCCGCGTGGCAGTTCACGAATGCCGATCTGTTCGCGGTGCCGGTCGACGGCGGCGAGCCGCGGCGCCTGACGAACTCGGACTCGCTCGACGCCGGCGACAACTTCGGCAAGCCGCGCTTCAGCGATGACGGCAAGGTCCTCTACGCGCTCGTCGCCCCGCACGACGGACACATCTACAACGCCGCGCGCATCGCCGTGCTCGACTGGCCAACGGCGAAACCGCTCGCGCGCATCGAGCTGCCGAACAAGCTGTCGGTGGCCAGCTACGCGCCCGCGGCCGACGGTCGCTCGGTCTACCTGAGCGCCGAGGAAAATGGCCAGGAAAAGCTCTACCGCGCGACGCGCGACGGCGGCGAGGCGAAATTCGTCGCTGCGCCCGCGCACGGCGTGTTCGCGAACCTGAGCGGCGCCAGGCGCGCGCCCGTGCTGCTCGCGCAGTACGACAGCGCGACCGAGCCGCCCGAGATCGTGCGCCTCGACGCGAACGGCAACGCCACGCGCATCACCGCTTTCGCCGAAGCACAGGCGAGGAAGCTCGACCTGAACCCGGTCGAACACTTCTCGTTCACGAACGCGCGCGGGCAGCGCATCGACAGCATGCTCGTGCGTCCGCCGCAGTTCGACCCCGCAAAGAAATACCCGCTGCTCGTCGTCATGCATGGTGGCCCGTTCTCGCAGTGGCGCGACTCGTGGGGCCTGCGCTGGAACTATCACCTGCTCGCGGCGCCCGGCTACGTCATCGTCCTGACGAACTACGTGGGTTCGACCGGCTACGGCGAGGCGTTCGCGCAGGCGATCCAGGGCGATCCGCTCAAGGGGCCCGGCGACGACATCAACGCGGCGGCCGACGAGGCGATCAAGAAATTCTCCTTCATCGACGCGACGCACCAGTGCGCCGCGGGCGCGAGTTACGGCGGTCATCTCGCCAACTGGATGCAGGCGTCGACGACGCGCTATCGCTGCCTCGTGAGCCACGCGGGTCTCGTCAATCTCGAATCGCAATGGGGCACGTCGGACACGATCTACGGTCGCGAGATCGGCAACGGCGGCCCGGTGTGGGAACAGGGGCCCGTATGGCGCGAGCAGAATCCGATCCGCCACGCGGCGGACTTCAAGACCCCCGTCCTCATCAGCGGCGGCGAGCGCGATTTCCGGGTTCCGATCAACAACGATCTCGAATACTGGTCTGCGCTGCAGCGGCAGAAGGTCGAGAGCCGCCTCATCGTCTTCCCTGACGAAAACCATTGGGTGCTCGACGCGGAGAACAGCCGTTTCTGGTTCGCCGAGGTGCACGCGTGGCTCGCGCGCTGGCTCAAGGATGAGAAGCCAAAAGGTGGCAACGCTGCGAAGGCGACGGCGAAGTAGTCGGAAAAATCCGGCGCGGCCGGTAAAGATCAAACGGCGTGCCGGCTCATTCCGGCGGCAACAGCTCCATCGCCATGACGATCGCGTCCTCGCGACCGCCTTTCGCGGGATAGTAATTCGGACGCGTCGCGATCTCGTTGAAGCCCAGACTCGCGTACAGACCGAGCGCGGCCGGGTTCGACGGCCGCACCTCGAGGAAGATGCGCTGCACGCGATGCCAGCGCGCGATTTCGATCATGCGGCCGACGAGATGGCGGCCATGCCCGCGGTTCTGCCAGGCTGGCGCGATGCACGCATTGAGCAGATGCGCTTCGCCCGCCGCGACCGACAGCACGCCGTAGCCGACGACTTCGCCCGCGAGGCTCAGCGTCCAGCATTCGTAGCCCGCGCGCAGGCAGTCACGGAAGATGCCGATCGTCCACGGGAATTCGTACGCGACCGATTCGATAGCGACGACCTTCTCGAGGTCGGTCGGCTGCATCGCGCGCAGTTCGGGACGCGCCTCGTTGAGCATCGCGACCATCAGCCACGCCCTGCGCGCAGTACGCGGGCGATCGGCTTCAGCGCCTGCCACAACGCGCGCTTGCCGATCGCACCGCCGGGCAGCTGGACGCTGTCGGCGGTCACCGCAATCACCGATTGCTGCTGTTGCGAGGTCGACAGGTGCGCCCCGAGCGATCGCGCCATGCCCGAGCCGAAGACGAGGTACGCGGACGCGGCCGGAGGCGCAACGAGTTCGCCCGCGGCGTCGGCCTCGCACCATGCGATCGCCGACGGATCGACCGCCAGCGCGCGAGGCAATTGCGCGAAGAGCCGGGTCAGGCGCGATTCGCTGCGATCACCCTTCGCGCAGACCACGAGCACGCGCGGCGCGTCGTTCGCCGCAGCAGGTGCGTCGATCGGCTGCAGCACCGGCGCGTCATGCGCGCGCAGGCGATAGACCTCGACACCCATCGCGGCGAGGATCCCCGCGCGACGCGCATCGAGCCGCGTCTCAGCCATCCTTCCCGCCCTGCAGCGCGATGAAGTCTCCCTCGAACTTGGCGAAGGTCGCGTCAACCGCGGCCGCGAAAGCGTTGACCGTCCCGGCCATCGATTCGTCGCTCGCGGGCTGCTGCGAGGCATAGTTCTGCTCGAGCAACGGTTCACCGCTGCCCTGTTCGACGCGCATCGCGAATGCAACCGATGCGATTACACCCTTGTCCGTCTTGACCCGCTCGAAGCGCAGGATGCGCCCCTGCACACGCAGCGCCGGCACGTTTGCGGGCAGCCGGTCGGAGACGAGCGGCGCGATGCCGCTGTCGCGCAGGCGATTCGTGAGGCGCTCCTGCAGCGAACGTGATGGCGGGTCGCTCCAGAGCTGGTAGTGATAGGCACGCAGCGCGCCCGCATCGGGCGTCGTCGCGTAGAGAACGGCCTGTTCCGCATAGAGACCTTCGGCACGAAACGTCTCGACCTCTATCGGCAGCACCGAAATGGGTTTGTCCAGGCGCTGGTGCGCCGCCGCCGGCGGCATGCGGTAGTAGGTGACGTCGGGCACGGGCGGCGGCGAGCAAGCGGCGAGCAGCAGCGTCACGAGAAGAAATACCGGGCGCAGTCGCTTCATTTCGGTTCTTCCTCGACCTTGTCTCCCTTCGGCGAGACGAGCAGGCGGTTCGGATTCATGCGCACCTCGCGCGCGAACTCGTCGAAATTGCGGGCGGCGACTTCGAGGTGCTGACTGATCGAATCGATGCGCCCCGAGAGCGCGGCCATGATCTGGCGCAGGTCGTCCACGGAATCGCGCACGGCCGGCTGGTTCTCGCGTACGACGCTGTCGATACGCGTAATCGCCTTGTTGAGCTGATCCTGCGTCGCGCGCAGGTCGTGCGACAGGTCGCGGATGTTGGCGAGTATCGTGCCGACCGCGGCGCGATTCTGCGGCTTGAGCAAATCATTGACTGAGTCCGACGCGACGTTCAGCCGCTGCAGCAGCACTCTCGACTGCTCGACGAGCTCCGGCGTGTTCTTGTCGAGCACGCTCGCGATCGAATCGACGTGCTGCGCGAGGTTCTTGATGAGCGGCGCGATCTGGTTGCGCGTGAGTTCGCTGAGCTGCTGCGCGAGCTCGTTCATAGAGGCGAACAGGTCGGCATTCTCCATGCCGGCGAGTTCGCTGCCGGGTTTCGCCGCGTCGTGACTTGTGCCTTCGCTGATGCCGATCGCGACGTCGGCGAGCAGCCCGCTCGAGGTGAGCCGCGCGACGCTGTCCTTCGGGATCGGCCAATCGCGACGCACCGCGAGCGTGACCTTGTAGCGCGTGCCGGAGTTGTCGGCGGGCCGCTTGTCGCCGGTCTTGTCGGCATCGGGCTTCGGCGCGGGCAGGCTGCGCTCGGGGTCGATCGCGCCGACCTGGCCGATGCGGTAGCCCTCGTAGAATACCGGCGCGCCGTAGCGCAGTCCCGTGACGTTGCGATAGTGCACGATGTAGTCGCTGCTCGCGCCGCCGCGTCCGGTGATGATGACGAGCGCCACGATCAGCAGCGCGAACGCTGCGGCGACCACCGCTCCGACCAGCACATAATTGATATTGTCGCGTTTCACACGCGCCTCACCTTTCGCAACGTCGAATTCGCCGCTGCGGCGGAATTCCGGTCCGCAACGATCGAATCATACACAAGGCAGCGCGAATGCGGGACGCGGTCCGCGACGAGGCGTAGGCATGCCTGCCGCTCTGGAAGTGCCGGCTTGGAAGGGCCGGCTCGGGACGCCCGTTCGCAACGGCCCGCCCTAGAACGGTAACTTGTGCTCCGGTGCCGCGAAGCCGAGCGCGAGGCCGCCGACGCCGATGTTGACCATGCCCGAAACGCTCATCGGACTGATCAGCAACTCTACGCCTTGATCGGCGCATGCCGCCTTGAGCTCGGCATAACCCGGCAGCTTCTCGACTTCGGTCGTGTCGCCGCCATAGCTCATGCACAGCACCGGCACGATGAGTCCGGCGAGCACGCGTTCGGTCGCGTAGGCGAAGAGTTTCTCGGCGGCCTGTTCGAAGCCGCGCGCCTTGCCGACGGGGCCGGTGTCGCCATGGTAGGCGCGCAGGATGGGCTTTATGTCGAGCATCGTGCCGAGGCCCGCGCTGACGAGGCTCACGCTACGGTCGCCACGCGAGCGGATGCGGGCGCGCAGGTAGAAGAGGTCGCGCGGGATCAGGTAGCCATGGGTGTTCTGCACGATGTAATCGAGGCGCTCGCGGATCGCGCCCATCGGCTGGTCCTGCCCGATCAACCGCAGCGCCTCGTACACCGAGACGCCCTGCGCGGCGAAAACGGTCTGCGTATCGATCACGCGCATCATGAACGGCCCGGTGATGCCCGCGCCCTTGCGTATCGGATGGTACTTGTTGAGGATCGCGAAGCTCGCCTTCTGCGCGTTCGCGAAGATGCCGCTGCGCGAGGCCATGGTCGTCATGCAGAACACGCAGTCGTACTCGAGGACGAGCCGGCTCAGGAACAATTCCGACACCTGCTCGACCGAGTACGGTTCCGACACGGCGTTGTGACTGCGCTCGCGCAGGTTGTCGCCGATGAAGCGGGCAATCAGCCCGGGGCTGCGGTCGTCGAGCAGCGTTTCCCCGTCGATCTGGATCGAGACGGGCAGGTTGATGATGCGATGCTTGGCGATGAACTCCGCCGGCAAGTCACAGGGTGAATCGATGACGAGACCGAAGCGCATGACGACCCTTCGCCGCTAGAACGGCAATTTGTGTTCGGGCGACGCGAATGCGATGGCGACGCAGCCGACGCCGACGTTGACCATGCCCGTGATGCTCATCGGGCTTTCGTGGACCGTGATCTCGTGTTCGGCGCAGGTTTCCTTGAGCGCCGCGTAACCGGGCATCGCGTCGAGTTCGAACAGGCTGCCGCCGTAGCTCACGCACAGGTGCGGCGTGAGCAGGCCCGCCCGTACGCGCTCCTGCGTGTAGGCGCAGAGCTTGCTGATGCCCTGATCGAAGCCGCGCGCCTTGCCGACGGGCTTCGTCTCGCCGCGAGATCCCTGCAGGATCGGCTTGATGTCGAGCGCGCTGCCGAGCGCCGCGCTCACCCAGCCGACGCTGTTGTCGCCCTTCTTCTGCGCCCGCGCCCGCAGGTAGTAAAGGTCGCGCGGAATCATGAAAGCGTGCGTGTGCTGATCGATGTACTCGACGCGTTCGCGGATCGCACCCGTCGTCGCGCCCTCGCCGATCATGCGGATCAGTTCGAGCACGCCGATGCCCTGGCCCGCGAACAATGTGCCGCTGTCGATGAGACGCAGTACAAAGGGTCCAGGGACGCCGGCGTCCTTGCGGATCGAGTGATAGCGATTGAGAATCGCCAGACTCGCCTGCTTCGCGTTGGCGTTGATCTGACTGCGCGACGCGGCGATCGTGTGGCAGAACACGCAGTCATAGTCGATCACGAGCTTGCTCAGGAACAGCTCGGTGATCTGCTCGACCGTAAACGGCTCCGTCTCCGCGCTGTGACTGCGTGTGCCGAGGTTTTCGTTGAAGAAACGCGCCACCGTTTCCGGGCTGCGATCGTCGTCGAACTCGAGGTCGCCGATGCGGATACGAATCGGCATGATGATGACGCGGTTCTCCTCGAACACCGGTGCCGGCAGATCACAGCACGAATCCACGACGATTCCGTAACGCATGTTTTCCCCTCGGGGCTGCGCGCTTTTTGCTTTTGGATCAAGCCACTACTGGCTTGTCGTCTGACTCTCGTTCACTCTGTCACAAAATCCGCACAACGGCTAGACGCGCTGCGGCAGGGAATCGGCGCGGACTTCCGGTTCCGGTTCGTCGGCAGCATGACTGCCGCGGAACCGACGTCGTGCGCGTGAACTGCCGCAGTACATTCCTGCGGACACCAATCGTTTCTCGATCCGAGCGTTGCTCACGACGCGGCGACGCGACGTTCAACCCGGCGCGGCGCGCTCTTCGGTGAGGCGACGCAGATATGCGTCGGCGTCGACCACGGTCTCGCGCGGGCGGCGATTGAGCAGATCCTGGATACGTTCGTTGTCCGACCGGCGCACGTTGTCGACGGTATCCGTCACCAGAATGTCGCCCTGGTCGAGCACGGTGATCGTGTCGGCGATCTTGAACGCGCTTTCGAGTTCGTGGGTGACGACGACGATCGTCATGCGCAGGGCATCGCGCAGGCGCAGGATCAGCTCGTCGAGCTCGGCTGACACGACCGGATCGAGGCCGGCCGACGGTTCGTCGAAGAACAGCAGCTTCGGGTCCATCACGATCGCGCGCGCGAGCGCGGCGCGCTTGATCATGCCACCCGACAGCTGCGACGGCATGAGGTCCTGGAAGCCGCCGAGGTTGACCACTTCGAGCTTGAGACGACTCATGATGCGGATCGTGTTCGCATCGAGATCGGTGTGCTCGCGCAGCGGCAGCGCGACGTTGTCGCCGACGCTCATCGAGGTGAGCAGCGCGCCGCCCTGAAACGAAACGCCGATCTGCCGGCGCACTGCGAGCAGTTCCGGCTCGCTCGCGTTGCCGATGTCGACGCCGAGCAGCCGCACGAGCCCGCTGCGTGGCCGCTGCAACCCGAGCAGGTGCCGCAGCAGCGTGCTTTTGCCCGAACCCGATCCGCCCATGATCACGCGGATCTCGCCCGCGCGCACGCTGAAGTCGACGCCGTGGAGAATACGCCGGCGACCGTACCAGGCTTCGAGCTGTTCGACTTCGATCAGGGTGCTGGCTGGGGATGGGTCGGGCATTTTTTCTCGGGACTCAGGACTCGGGACTCGGGATTCGCGTCGGGTTTCAGGGTCGGGGTTCGGCAGACGGACGGGGCGCGGAAAGCGGACGGCCTCTCTTGCGAGTCCCGCGTCTGGTTACCTGTTCAAGAAGAACGAAAAAATCATATCCGCCACGATGATGTAGCAGATCGACAGCACGACCGCACGCGTGGTCGCGCGACCGACGCCCTCGGCGCCGCCGCTGACCGCGAAGCCGGTGCTGATGCCGATCAGCGAGATCAGCACCGCGAACACGAGCGACTTGGCGATGCCCTGGCCGATGTCGCCCGCCGTCGTCAGCGCCAGCGTCTGCATGACGTACGCCGTCGGCGTGACGTTGAGCGCCGAGGCCGAATACAGCGCGGCGCCGGCGATCGCGACCGCGTCGGCGACGATCGTCAGCATGGGCAGCATCACGATCATCGCGAGCAGCGCGGGCGCAGCGAGGTAACGCACCGGGTCGATGCCGATCACTTCGAGCGCGTCGACTTCCTGCGAGACGCTCATCGAGCCGATGCGCGCGGCGAGCGCCGAGCCCGAGCGACCCGCGACGAGAATCGCCGTGATCAGCGCGCCGAACTCGCGCGTGACCGACTTGGCCACGGCGACGACGACCTGCGACTGCGCGCCGAATTCCGACAACGCCGCGACGAACTGGATGCCGAGCATCACGCCGATCACGAACGCGAGCAGCGCCGCGATCGGCAACGCGTCGACCCCGATCTGGCGCATCTGTTCGAACACGGCCGCGACGCGCACCGGCTGGCCGCGACGCCAGCCGGTCGCGGCGAACCAGAGACTTTCGACGCACAGCATCGCGGCATGGCCGACGCCGGCCAGCGACTGCAGCGTGGCGCGACCGAGATCTTCGAGGAGTCCGCTCAGCGAGGCCACGGCGATCGGACGGACTTAAGCGGCCCGCGCCGCTTCGAGGTCGGGAAAGATCGGGAACACGCGGTCGAGCCGGGCGAGCTGCAGGACGGCCATCACGGCCTTGCTCACGGCGACGAGGCCGAACTGCTGATTCTTCGTACGCGCGTTCTGGAAGCCCTCGACGAGCGCGGCGATGCCCGACGAATCGATGTAGCTGACCTCGGAGAGCTCGACGCCGACCTTGCCCGACTGGCCGAGCGCCGCAAGGATCGACTGCCGCACCTCGCGCGACCAGGAAAGGTCGACTTCGCCCTTGAGGCGAACGAGGATGTAGTCGCCGAGCGACTCGCTCACGCATTGATTTTCTGCACTACGCATTCTTTACTCCTGCCAGCGAACGCGACGATAGCGCACGCGCCCGCAACATTTCCCGTCCGTCACCCATGCGACAGTCACGATTCATGATCGGCCCTGGCGACGAGCCTCTTGTGCATCGACAACAGATTGCCTCGGCCACCCGGAAGCGGCTCGATGCGCCACACATCCATGAGTTCATCGATGAAATTGATGCCGAGCCCGCCCGCCCGACAAACGGACAAGTCGCGCGGCTTCAACCGCGCCGGATCGACCGCCGGTGCCTCGTCGCGCAGCTCGAAGCCAAGCATATCGCTGTCGCGCGTCATGCGCAGCGAAATGTTACCGGGGACGCAATTGGAGTAGGCGTGACGGATGATGTTCGTGCAGGCCTCATCGACGGCCAGGACGAGGCGGTCGCGCAACTCCGGCGCCACCTCCTGGCTGTCGAGCGCGTTGCGCAGCGCACAGCGCACCTCGCGCATGCGCTCGGCCTGCGCCGGGAACTTGAGGTCGAGCAGCGTGAGCTTCGTCTTGCCGTGCGGTTCCTGCAGCAGCAGCAGCGTCGTGTCATCGACGAGCCGCAGACGCTTCAAGTCACCGATCAGCGCACGCAAGCGCGGCTCGGGCGCGAGTTCGGCATGTCGCGTGATGATGGCGCGCAAGCCGTCGCTGCCGAGCGTCCGGCGCTCGGCGTCGCGCACGTCGGTCGCGCCATCCGAGAAAAAGTAGAGCGCGCGGCTGCCCAGGTCGATTTCCTGCTCGCCGTATGCGGCCTCGGCGAGGATGCCGAGCGGCGGCCCATCGGCGCCGATTTCGCTGAACTCGCGGCCATCGTGCAGCAACGCGGCCGGGAACCCGGCACTCGCGAACTGCACGCGGCGCGTGCGCCGGTCGTAGTTGCCGACCACCGCGCAGACGAAGCGGCCGTTCTGCAGCGTCTTGCACAATTCCGTGTTGACGCCGGTGAGCCATGCGCGCGGCGCGAGCGCCTCCTTGCCGGCCCAGCGCAGCAGGCTCGCGACACGCACCATGAGGAACGCCGCGTCGAGACCCTTGCCCGAAACGTCGCCGATGAAGAACGCGATGCGCCCGTCCGGCAGGTCGAAATAATCGTAGAAGTCGCCCGAAATCTCGTGCGCCGGCAGGTTTACGCCGATCAGCGGAAAGCGACCCCGCCGACGCTTTGGCAGCAGCGATTTCTGGATCGAACGGGCCAACTCGACCTCGCGGCGGATACGCTGCTGCTCGACGATCGCCCCGGCGAGCTGCGCGTTGTGGATCGCAAGCGCTGTCGGCGCGGCGATGAGACGCAGGATTTCCGCATCGGCCGCGTCGAACAGCCCGCCGCCGCGACGGTTGATCACCTCGATCGCGCCGATCGGCCCCTGCGCGGTCGCGAGCGGCACGCAAAGAATCGAACGCGTGACGAAGCCGGTTTCGGCATCGACGCGCACGTTGACGCGCGTGTCGTTCTGCGCGTCGAACACCACCTGCGGCGTGTTCTCGGCGACCGTGCGGCCAACGACGCCTTGGTCGACCTCGAGCTTCAATCCCGTGATGTCGACCGGGCCGACACAAACCTTGCACTCGAGGTAGGCGCTGCCGGGCTCGATCAGGAACATCGATGCCGCTTCCGCGCGCATGTAGATCGCGATGCGTTTGACCGCGAGCGCCAGGGTTTTGCGTAGATCGAGGGAGAGCGCGAGCGCCTGACTCAGATCAGCGAGGAACGCCAGCGCGCGTCGCTCGGGCACCGCAGCGTTGCTGCGCGTGTCGTGCGTCCGGGCCGGCTTCGCGTTCACACCGAGGGCGGATCCGGGTTGCGCGGCTCATCGGTGCGCACTCCCCGCGCCGCGCGCACGCGGCGCATGCCCCACAACGTGAGCAGCGGTCCGGAAAGGACATACGCGGCCGCGATCAGGAACAGCACGACCGCGGTGCCGACATTGAGGGCAACGATGACGACCACGAACAGCGGTATTGCGAGAAACGGCACCTTGTCGGACTTCGGCGCCGCCTTGAAGCTGAAATAGCGGAAGCGGCTGACCATGAGCGCGCCCGCGAGCGCGGTCAGGAACGGCGTCACGAACTGGACCATCGTGCCATCGAGCCCAATCTTGGTCGCCGCCCACAGGAACGACATCAGCAGCCCGGCGGCGGCGGGGCTCGCCAGCCCCTGAAAATAGCGCTTGTCGGCCACACCGACCTGCACGTTGAATCGGGCAAGACGCAACGCCGCGCACGCGGCATAGATGAACGCGGCGCTCCAGCCGATCTTGCCCCAGAGCGGGCCATAGGCCTTGAGCGTGGACAGCGACCAGGTATACATCACGAGCGCAGGCGCGATGCCGAAACTGCACATGTCCGACAGGCTGTCGTACTGCACCCCGAACGCGCTCTGCGTATTGGTCAGGCGGGCGACGCGGCCGTCCAGGGCGTCGAGGATGGCGGCCGCGAACACCGCGATCGCCGCATCGACGAAATGCCCCGAGATCGAGGCGATCACGGCATAAAACCCCGAAAACAGCGCGGCCGTCGTGAACAGGTTGGGCAGGAGGTAAATGCCGCGGCGGCGCTTCGGCGCGAGTTCGGGTAACGATTCCATCCGAGCGGACTGGCCAATAAGGAATGCCGGAAGTGTACCGCAAGCCGACGCGGCGCTAGAATCATCCTCCAGGGGGAGTCGCGGCCGTGTTCGCGATAGCTGTGCTTTTCTTCCTGGAGTGCCAAATGGCCAATAAATCTCTGATCATCGCCCTGGTCGCCGTCTGCGGCCTGACTGCCGTCGCGCAGGCTGCCGAACTCTACAAGTGGACTGACGACAAGGGCGTCCTCCACTACTCGGATACGCCCCCACCGGGCCATACGGACGCAACGAAAATCCGTGTCCAGTCGGGCGTCAGCGACGAAGCGCCGCCCGCCGCCAGCAATGCGAACACCAATGCAGTTGCCGATGCGGACAAGCCGAAGGACGCGTCGAAGTCCAGCCCGCCACCGCCGGCACCGATGGACCGGACCGCAGCCTGTGATCAGGCGCGGTCGAACCAGACCTTGTTGCAGAGCAAGTACGCCGTCGCCGACGCCTCGGGCAAACCGCTCGACGAGAAAACGCGGCAGTCGCTGCTCGAACAAGCCAAGCAAACCGTGGCCGACTGCGGCGGCAAGCCGACAGGCGCGTGACCCAGGCTGCGGAGTGCGCCGAAGTCAGGCGCAATCAGTACGGCAAGGCGGTTCTCTGGGTGCTCGCACTGCTCGTCGCCGCTGCCGCGGCCTGGTGGTACGTGGCGCCGGAGACGATACCTGCAGCGGTGAAGGCCGCGCTGCCGGCCTCTCCCAACGCGCTGCCTGAGGTATACAAATGGCGTGACGACAAGGGCCGCCTGCAGGTCACGAGCACGCCGCCGACCGACCGCCCGTACGAAACGTTGCGCTACGATCCGAAGCTCAACGTCGTGCCCAGTGTGACGCCACCGCCGCCGCAACACTGAAGGGTCGCCGGTTGGTCGCGTCGCGCGCCAGCCGCTACAATCGCGGGCCGTTTCCCTCGCCGCCCGCCCCTCTTATGCGTCTGTCCAGATTTCATCTCGCCACCGTCAAGGAAGTACCCGCCGATGCGGAGATCGCCAGCCATCAGCTGATGCTGCGCGCCGGCATGTTGCGCAAGCACGGCGCTGGCATCTATACCTGGTCGCCGCTCGGGCTGCGCGTGCTGCGCAAGGTCGAACAGATCGTGCGCGAGGAAATGGACCGCGCGGGCGCGCTCGAGATGACGATGCCGACGATCCAGCCGCGCGAACTCTGGGACGAGACTGGCCGCTGGCAGAAGTTCGGCGGACAGCTGCTAAAGATCAAGGACCGCAAGGAGGCCGAGTACTGCTACGGCCCGACCGCCGAGGAGGTCGTCACCGACTTCGCTCGCAGCGAACTCAAGAGCTACAAGCAGCTGCCCGTGAACTTCTATCAGATCCAGACGAAGTTCCGCGACGAGATCCGTCCACGTTTCGGCGTGATGCGCGCCCGCGAGTTCCTCATGAAGGATGCCTATTCGTTCCACCTCGACGAGACCGGCCTCGACCGCGAATACGACAACATGTACGCGGCCTACGCGCGCATCTTCACGCGCCTCGGGCTGCGCTTCCGCGCGGTGCAGGCCGACGCGGGCGCGATCGGCGGCAGCCGCACGCACGAATTCCAGGTGCTCGCGGACTCGGGCGAGGACGCGATCGCGTTTTCCGACGGCTCGGACTATGCGGCGAACGTCGAGCTCGCCGAAGCGCTCGCACCGACCGCACGCGACGCGGCCGGTGAAGCGGCGCGCGAGGTCGCGACGCCTGGCAAGACGACCTGCGCCGACGTCGCCGCGTTGCTCGGCATCGGCATCGAGCGCACGGTGAAGTCGGTCTGCGTCGTCGGCGACGGCGTGGATGAAGGCAGGGGTTTCGTGCTCGCGCTCGTGCGCGGCGATCACGAGGTCAACGAGGTCAAGCTGCAGAAGCTGCCCGGCCTCGCCGAGTACCGGTTGGCGAACGAGCAGGAGATCGTCGACATGCTCGGCTGCAAGCCCGGCTACATCGGGCCGATCGGCCCCGGCGGATCGGCTGGCAACAAACTGCCCGGCGTGACCGTGGTGGCCGATCGCACGGTCGCTGCGATGCACGACTTCGTCGTCGGCGCCAACAAACCCGGCTTCCACGTCACCGGCGTGAACTGGGGCCGCGACCTGCCCGAGCCCGACCTCGTCGCCGATATCCGCAAGGTGGTCCCGGGCGACAGGTCGCCCGACGGCAAGGGCATCCTGCAGATGGCGCGCGGCATCGAAGTGGGCCACGTGTTCGCGCTCGGCACGAAATATTCGGAAGCAATGAACGCGACCGTGCTCGACGCCGACGGCAAGAACCGACACATGCAGATGGGCTGCTACGGCATCGGCGTCTCGCGCATCGTCGCGGCGGCGATCGAGCAGAACCACGATGCGGCGGGCATCATCTGGCCGGTGCCGATGGCACCGTGGCGCGTCGCCGTCTGCATGATCAACCCGAAGAACGACGCGAAGGTCAGCGAGGCGGCCGAGAGCCTGTACCGCGAATTTGCGGACGCGGGCATCGATGCGTTGCTCGACGATCGCGGCCTGCGCCCGGGCGCGATGTTCGCCGACATCGAACTGATCGGCATCCCGCACCGCGTCGTCATCTCCGAGCGCGGTCTGGCCGCCGGCACGTTCGAATACCGCGGTCGCCGCGACAGCGAGAGCCGCCAGCTGAGGCGCGAGCAGGTCGTCGAACTCGTACGGGGTACGCAACCCGCGCAATAGCGCCTTCGCGCCGGGTGTCCTCAGGCAGACGCGAGGGATCGCGCGATCAGGCGTCCTTGTCGCCCAGCCCGCGCAGGCGCGCGAAGAGGCCGCCGTGGCGGCGCTGCAGCATCGCGAGCTCGCTCTTGCGGCGCTCGGCGATCTTGACCTCCCAGCGCTGCTTGACCTTGTTGCGCTCGACCGTCGAACGCAGCTGCTCGCGGTAGTCGGTCGGCAGCTCTTCGCGGAACAGGTGATTTTCCTCGCGTGCGAGGTAGCGGCCGATGTCGTCGAACAGGGTTTCATTCAACTGACCCAGCGAGACGGTCTTGAGCACTTCGCCGAGCGCCTCGAAATTCTTGAAGCTCATCTTCAACGAAGTGCTGTCGGCATCCGCGCGGAATGTCGCGACCAGCGGAATGCGTCCGCGTGCGCGGAACTTCGCCGAAAGTATCTCGCCTGCCGGTCCCTTTTTCGCGTCGAACGTCTGCCCGCTCAGGTTGTAGCGCTGAAACGTCGCCGACAGCGCCTTCACCTTGATGCCTTCGACCTCGACGACGGGTGTATCGTTCTGCGAGATGCTGCATGCAAACGTCAGGCGGATTTCGCGACCGTCCGCCTGCGACGATTGCGCAAGGTCGTAGTCGTGTTCGCCGTACGCGATGATCTCGCCGTATCCGGGCAGGTTGTAGCGCCACGGCTTGCCGGGCTTGAGCACCTTGAGATTGGCGACGAGCTTCGTGAGGTAGTCGCCGAGCGCGGTCATGCGCGGCTCGATCTGCGTCTTGAAAAACTCTTCGCGCGCCGCCCTGCGCTGCTGCGCGCCATCGGCCGTCAGCTTGCGCCTCTGTGCCTCGTTTTCGAGATCGTCCAGCAAACTCACAGCGGTTCCTCCTTGGAGCCCCCCGGGACTGCCAATGCCCGCGCCGCAGACACGTTAGCGCGAGGCAGGCGTCACGACAAGTCGCCAGACCCGGTCAATCCATGCCGGAGCATGTTAGGCAAATGCGCTCGTCGGCGCGCGGGCTCGCGTCACGGATACCGCAACGCGCGTGGCACGCGGTTTATTTCCTCGTTCGCCAATGGCATGCTTTCGGCGACGTCAGCAACCAGCCGTTCGACGAGATTCAAGATGGCCATCGATCTGAAAGGTTTGTCGCAGAGCCAACTCAACGACCTGATCGAACGCGCCCAGACGCGCAAGCACGAATTGACGAAAGAAAGAATGCGCAGGGTGCGCGAGAAGATCGTCGCCATCGCGAAGGCTGAAGGGTTCACGATCGAGGCCCTGTTCGGCAGCCGCGCGAGGACGCGGCGGCCGGCGAAAGCGAAGTACCGCAACCCGGCGGATCATGCGCAGACCTGGTCGGGACGCGGCAAGCGACCGCGCTGGTTCTCGGCGGCGCTCGCGGCGGGCAAGAAGGAAAAAGACTTGGCGATCTGACCCGCGTTGTTGCCGCCAAGCTGCGCGTGACGATGGCCGCGAAAATTCGTCCCGCGGTGCCTGGCGACGCGACCGCCGCCCAGCGCGACTACGTCTTTCGCGGTGCGTCGCCTGCCAACATGCAAACGAGCCGATTTGCGGCGCCTGCCCTCTCGACCCATTCGCGGGCGACCCAGGCGAGTCGCTGAAGCGAGACTCAGCTCGCGAGGCGATCCATCACGCCGCTGCGAAAGCGGCGACTGACATGCACCTCATGGCCGCCGCGCATCACCGCGACGAGGTCGCCTTTGAACATTTCCTGCAGCTGGGCAATGCTGTCGATGTTGACCACGCTCGAACGGCTGACCTGCACGAATCGCTGGCCGCCGAGGCGCGCGACCAGGTTCGCGAAAGGTCCGCCGACGCGGTGTACCTTGCTGCCGCAATAGAGGATGCACTCGCGACCGTCGGCCTCGATCCAGTCGATCTGCTCGTTGCGTACGATGAGGATGCGGCCGTTGTCGCGCACGAGTACGCGACCCGTCGTGGGCTTCGCTTCGGCGACTTCTTGATGCTCGCTCACAGAGATCCTCCGTTCCGCCATGCGCAGATCGCGCGCCTCGACGCGCGCGCGCGCGGCTGCGAGGGCACGCTCGAGGCGCTGACGATCAAAAGGCTTGAGCAGGTAGTCCGCCGCCTGCTGCTCGAAGGCGTCGCAGGCATAGCGCCGATGCGCGGTCACGAAGACGACGACAGGCGCCGCGGACCCCAGCTCGCGCAAGCGCTCGGAGAAGCGCATGCCGTTGGTGCCCGGCATCTGGATGTCGAGCAGCGCGATATCGACTCCATGCTCGTCGAGCAGATGCTCGGCCTCATCGCAGTTGCGGCAGGCGCCGACGAGCACCAGATCGGAACGCTCGCGAATAAGCCGCACGAGACGCTCGCGCGCGAGCTCCTCGTCTTCCACGACCAATACATTGAGTGGTTTCATGCTGGCAGCAAAGCTTCCCCGGGTGCGTTATTCAAGATTATCGAAGCGCGAAAAAGGTTGCCGTCGACGAAGCCGGCGTCGAAGCGTGCCGCCGCGCCGTACATCAGCGCGAGCCGGCGGCGACAATTCGGCAACGTCATGCGTGAGCCGGCGACGACCTCGGCCGCACTACCGTCCTCGAGCGGGCAGGAATTGCTGATCTCGATGCGTATTTCGTCACCGGCGCGGTGCGCGTAGAGCACGATTTCGCCGTTCTCGAGCGTGCGGCTCACGCCGTGGCGGATCGCGTTCTCGACGAGTGGCTGCAGAATGAATGACGGCAGGCGGCAGTCGAGCAGGTTGTCCGCCACCGTTACTCGTGTATGCAGGCGCGCGCCGAGGCGCGTGCGCTCGATCTCGATGTAGGCATCGACGAGCGCGATCTCTTCGGCGAGCGTCGCGGTCGCGTGGTCGGCATTGCGCAGCAGGATGCGCAGCATGTCGGCGAGTCGCACCGTGAAGCGCTGCTCGGCCGAGCCCTCGCTTTGCATCGACACGAGCGCGTTGAGTGAATTGAAGAGGAAATGCGGCTGCATGTGGCGCTTGAGCGCCGACAGCTGCGCCGTCGCGGCCTCGGTGCGCAACGCCTCGCGCGCGAGCAGTTCGGCCTGCGCGCGCTCGAAGTAGATCGTCATGTGCACGAACGCGAAGACGCAGGCATAGAGCATGAGACCCCAGTGCGCGTTCGTCGTCAGCAGGCGATCGGCGCCGAGACGCGGATCGACCGGCATGTTGTAGAACCTTTGCGAATCGAGGCTCATCACCGTCGCGGCGAGCAGCGCATGCATCACGATGAAACCGATTGCGAGCATCGCCTGCATGGAGACGTGCTCGCCCCGGCGCGCGCCCTCGACCGGATAGCGGCGACATAGCACGATCGCGAACGGGATCAATGGAATCCACGCGTACCAGATCACCGCGTTCCAGGCGAACGAGCTGGTCCACGTGCCGAACTCGCCGTTCATGACCATCTGCATGTAGATCTGCAGACTCGTGAACAACGTCATCAGCGTTGTGACGAGCAGCGCGACCGCCGCATAGCGCAGCAGACGCCTGACGTACCCAAAGTCCCGATTAGTGCCCATGGCGGCTCCCGCGTGCAGATTGACGACCCCTCAATCTACGCAAGTCTTCGTACAAGCATTTCAATTTTCTTGCGCGTTTCGTGACAGTGGCTAAAGTCATGGGCGCGCCGCTCGCAGGCCAGGCCCCAGGCTCCGCGACGCGAAGAATGTCCACAGCGCGCCGCGAGTCGGGGCCTCCTGCCTGAACCCCCAGCGTGCGCACGACCGCAGTCAGGCGGAATTCCAATTCCGCCCCCCTTTCGCGACCGCTCATGCAGCCCGGGCGACCGTTCGTGCCATGACGGTTCCCCGCGTCCTCACGAAATGAAACGCTCGCGCCTGAACCAGCAGACGCGGCGACGGGCATGCCTTGCGCCCGGCCGATCGACACGGAGCATCGCGATGGGCGCATTGAGCGACGAAATCTGGAGCCGGCCGGCCTCATGCGGGCGCGTGGCATTCGAGCGCCTCGCCGACGAAGCGCACGGCCGACCGTTCGTGCCACTCGCAGCCGTCGACGACGGCGCATTGCGCATCGATTTGAGCCCATCCGATCAGGTGCTGCGCAAGACCAAGGCGGTCGCGCTGGGCCGCTATCGCTGCGGCGTCGAACAATCGCACTTCCGCAACGGCGAGGCGTCGAGCCGCAGCGCGTACGTCGTCTTTCGCCGCAGCAGCGTGCGCCTGCGTATCGGCGCGGCGCCCGCCGAGGTCGTCACGCCCAACCACGTGAGTTTCCACAATCCCGGCGAGGCTTTCTCGCGCGAGGCGATCAGCGGCGAGGGAGAGGACTGCGACTGGATCGCGCTCTCGCCCGCTTTCGCCCGCGAGATACTGCGCAGGGTCGGGCGCGGCCTCTGGTTGCCCGATTCACGCCTCTTCCTTCCGCATGTGGCGACGATCCGACCCCACCTGTTCATCGCCCAGCGGCGTCTCTTTGCAGCAGTGAGCAAGCAGCCCGGCGCCTGGAACTCGCAGCAGATCGAGGAAGCGGTCGCGAAACTCGTCGCGTGCCTCGCCGCCGATGCGGCAGCGGCGCCCGCACAGCGCTGGCGCAGGCGCCGCCATCCGCGACCAACCTGCCATCAACGCCAGGTGCAGATGATCGAGGAAGCGAAAGCGATACTCGGGCGCGATTTCGCGTCAGACATCTCGCTCGTGGACCTCGCGCAGCGGCTGCACTGCTCACCTGCCAACCTCTCGCGCATCTTCCATGCGGCGACAGGCCTGCGTCTGGCCGACTACCGACTCGAATTGCGCCTGCGCAAGGCGGTCGCGTTGCTCGAGGAGTCGGACTTCGCGATTGGCGACATCGGCATTCAGGTCGGATTCGCGAGCCACAGCCATTTCACGAGCGCGTTTCACCAGCATTTCGGCATGAATCCATCGCGATTCCTGCGCTCGCGGCCCGAGCGGCTCGATGCGCTCATTCCGGAGCCTCCCGTTGTCGCTCGACGCGACCCAGCGACAGCGACACCCCTGGCCGGCGCGGCCGCATGACCGAACGACACCGGGTCGCCCGTCGTCGCGGCGAACTCGCTGCGCCCCGATGCGCTCCGAGGACGCGCCAGCCGGTCGTGCGATGGTCTCAGCGACTTGGGCCGAGAATCTGCGTGGTCAGAGCGAGCGCCGCGGCGCGACGACGAGATCGCCGAACATCAAGCCTGCGACGAGACAGCTGAGGATCGCCGCGACGGAGACGGCCGTGTTGATGCCGAGGAAGACGTCATGCTCGGCGATCTGCGACAGGCTCAGATAGCCGACGCTGCCAGGCACGAGCAGGATGATGCCGGGTTCGCGCACGAGCGCACCCGGTCGATTCGTTCGGGTCGCATAGAAGTTGCTGAGCGCGCCCATGATGACGCCACCGAGGAAGACGCCGAACGCCGGCGCGAAGACGCGGCCGCCGTAGTTCGTGATCAGATAGCCGAGCACCGCCGCCGCCATCACGAGCAGGTAATCGCGTCGCGCGGCGTGGAACAGCACTGCAAACGCATAAGCCGCCGCGAGCAACGCGATCCATTCGACCCAGGCCGGTACCGCGGCGAGCGCGGCCTCGGGCGGCAGGAGGTGCAACGTGCGGCACAATTCGTTCGCGGCGATCGTGCCGAACGCGAGCTTGACGAGCGTCGTGACGGCGCCGGCGAAGCGCGCCGTGCCGGAGACGAGGTGCTGCGTCGACAGCTCGCGCGCCGCGGTCGTCAGGCTCATGCCGGGCAACAACACGATGAGGCTCGCGAGGACGACCGATTTCATCGTGAGCGGCGTCACGTAGAGGCTGATCAGCGTCGCCATCAACGTCACGAGCATCGCGCAGATCGCCTCGAGCGCATTGCGCAGGCGCGTGCTGCGCGCGCTCACCGACGCGATCATGCCGACGACGATGCCGATCACGCAGGTCGCGACGATGTCGGTCCAGGAGCTGTGCAGCAGCGCGGCCAGTGCGGCCGAGACGAGTCCGTAGCAGCCGATCTCGAGGGTGCTCGCGCGTTCCGTGAGGCTGTCGCCGATCGCGTGCAGTCGGCCGAAGCCCTGCTCGATATTGAGTCTGCCCGCGATCACGTCGTCCGCGATCTCGTTGACCTCGACGCGGCGGCGCAAGTCGATGTCGCCGGGAGACAGGCGCATCACCTGGGTGAATTCCGCGAGCGAGCCCGTGTCCTCGCGACCGTCCGAGAACGACAGGATCAACGCGGTCGGACTCGACCAGATCTCGGCGCGCAGGGCGAGACGCGCGCTGAGCAAATCGATCGCACTCTCGAGTCGCGGCGCGGCCGTGCCGAATTGATGCAGGCGCCGCGCGACCTCTGCGACGAACGCCATGCGCCGACGCAACTCGGTCGCGGCGCTCGCCTGCACCTCGGCCGGCAGCGTGGCGAAGGGTTCTGTGTCGGGCGACGGTAGTGGCATGCGCTTGAAGATCTGCGACTGACGATGGGGGCGATTATCGCCTAAGCGTCGTCATGCGCGCGCATACGCGCCTGTACGTGAGGTTGATGCGCGCCGCCACCTGCTGTGAGGTCTTCGGCAGATCGTGTCGATAGTGGCGCTGCGTCGTGCCCGCCATGCGCAGCAGGCTGCCCGACGGCAGTTCGAGTTCGAGGCGCAGTTCGGGACGCTTGCGATGACGCAGCCGAAAGCGGCGGACGGCGCCGAAACTGAAGGACAGGATCACGGGCTCGGCGCCGAGTTCCGGCTCATCGTCGCTGTGCCAGCCCATCGAATCGCGGCCGTCGCGATAGAGGTTGCAGAGCACGCTGTTGCAGCCGTCTCCCTGCGCGAGCAGAACCGCGCGCAGCTCGGTCAGCGCCGGCGTCCACGCGTGCGGCGCGAAGCGCGTGCCCGAATAGCGATAGACGGCGTCGGCGTCGCCGACCCAGCACGACAGGCGCGGCGCGACGATCTCGCGGCCGAAGATGCGCAGATGATGGTGCTCCCAGGCGATCTCGTCATGCAGCCGGCAGAACCACTCGTGCGCGGCGCCCTCGTCGCAGAACTGCGCCAGCCTCACGTCCGCATCGGGCAGGTCGAACGATTGCCAGCGCAGCGTCACTGCCCGATCGGATAGGTCGGCGTCGCATCGAGAGCAGCGGCACAGACCTCGGCCAGTTCGAGCAGGCGCAGATCGGAGCCCGGCGGACCCATGAACTGCAGGCCGGTCGGCAGGCCGTCGCTCGTGTTGCCCATCGGAATCGTCACGGCCGGGCAGCCCGAGAAATTCGCGAAGCAGGTGAAGTCGCCGCTGTTGTCCGGCACGGCCGCCTCGAGCGGGAAGGCCGTCTGTGGCGTTGTCGGCGTGACAAGCACGTCGATCTCACCGAACATGCGGCGCGACTCGACCACCGCCGCATCGAGCAGTCGATCGGCGTCCGCGTAGTCGGCCGCCGACTTGCCGCGCGCGTAGTCGAGCAGCTTCGTCAGTTCCTTCGACACGGGGCGTGCCTTGTCGGCGAGCGCCGTCGCGTGCGTGGCGAGCATCTCGGTTTCGATCACGAAGAAGGCCGCGCGGCGCGCGCGCTGCAGCGGGAAATCGCCGAAGTCGACATTGCGCCGATTGCCGATCTCGTGTTCGAGTGCCATCAACGCACGCGCGAACGCGCCCTGGACGCCAGGCTCGGTGCCCCAGGCGCCGAGATCGCCAAGCACGCCGACGCGCAGCTTGCCGGGTTCCCAGTCGGGCAGCGCGAGGTCGACGCGGCGGCGACGCGAGCGCGCGTCGCGCGGATCATGCCCGCGCAGCACGTGCAGCAGCACGCCGAGATCGTCGACGCTGCGCGCCATCATGCCGACCGTATCGAGACGCCGCGCCGCCGGCAGCATGCCGTAAGCGGAGATTTCGCCCGCGGTCGGCTTCAACGCGAACACGCCGCAATAACTCGCCGGAATGCGGATCGAGCCGAGGCTGTCCGAGCCGATCGCCGCGGCGCACAGGCCTGCAGCGACTGCGACGGCGCAGCCGCCCGAAGATCCGCCCGCCTGATAGCCGGGCCGCACGGGATTGTGCGCATCGCCCGTGTGCGGATTGGCGCTCGACGCGCCGAGGCTGCCCTCGGAAGCCTGCGCCTTGCCGAGGATGACGGCACCGGCACCGCGCAACCTCTCGACGACGTGCGCGTCGCGCCCGGCCGGCGATGCGGGCGCGGGCAGGCCCGCCCCCGTCGTCAGACCGGCGACGTCGAAATTGTCCTTGATCGCGACGGGCATGCCGTCGAGGCGACCGAACTTGCCGCCGCTGCGGCGTGCGTCGGCGGCCTGCGCCTCGGCGAGCGCCGCGGCATTGATCTGGACGTAGGCATTGAGCCGTGGATTGTGTTCGGCGATCGCGTCGAGATAGATCTGCGTGAGCTCGCCCGCCCTGACTCTGCCGCTCGCGAGCCAATGCAGCGTCTGGCACAGGCTCGCCCCGCGCAGCGCGCGTGCGCCCGGCGGCGGCAACATGTCTTCGGTTGGGTCCGTCCGATTCACTGCGCTGTTCATCGCCTCTCCTGCGTGAAGCCCAATTATGGCCCAGCTGAGTTCGTCGCGGCCAAGTGCGAATGCACAATTGCTGCCAATTGAGCGAAGTCGCAAAATAGGCGGCCCCGCGAATGGGTCGCATGCGAAAGTGCGTGCCTCGGCTGCGCGCTGCGGTGGCCTCGCGGGCGCTCTTCGCAACCGTCCCGGGGCCATGCGCGAAAGTCCGCGTGTACACTTTCGCGGTCACATCGCTGCGTTTTCGCCAGCCGCGGTATCAAGACCCCAACCAGCCGGATCCAGCCCATGAGTCAGACAGAATCAGCACGCGATGTCATGGAATACGACGTCGTCACCGTGGGCGCCGGACCGGCCGGGCTCGCGTTCGCGATCCGGCTCAAGCAGCTCAAGCCCGACATCCGCGTCTGCGTGATCGAAAAGGCTTCGACGATCGGCGCACAAATATTGTCCGGCGCCGTGATAGAGCCGCAGCCGCTCAACGAACTGCTGCCCGAGTGGGGCAAGAATCCGCCACCGATCTGCGTGCCGGTGACGCAAGACGAATTCTGGTGGCTGCGCGACCACCAGCGCGCGACGAAGCTGCCCGTCACCCCGCCGCAGATGCACAACCATGGCAACTTCATCGTCTCGCTGGGCGCGGTGTGCGCGTGGCTCGCGCCGCAGGCCGAGGCGCTCGGCGTCGAGATCTATCCCGGCTTCGCGGCCGCCGAACCGCTGTATGACGACGCGGGCAACGTCCGCGGTGTGCGCATCGGCGACATGGGCATCGCCAAGGACGGGTCGCACAAGCCCGGCTACACGCAAGGCATCGACATCGTCGCGCCGATTACCGTGCTCGCCGAAGGCTGCCGCGGGCATCTGTCGAAGCAGCTGATCGCGAAGTATCGGCTCGACGCGGACAGCGATCCGCAGACGTACGGCATCGGCATCAAGGAACTCTGGCAACTCCCCGCCGGCCGCGTGACGCCGGGCAAGGTCGTGCACACGCTCGGCTGGCCGCTCGACAACGCAACCTATGGCGGCAGCTTCCTCTATCACCTCGACAAGGACCGCGTCGCAATCGGCTTCGTCACCGGCCTCGATTATGTCGACACGATGCTGTCGCCATTCGAGGCCTTCCAGCAACTCAAGCACCATCCGACGATCAAGCCGCTGCTCGAAGGCGGCAGCATCGTCTCGGCCGGCGCTCGCGCAATCGTCGAAGGCGGCTGGCAGTCGCTGCCGAAGGTCGAGATGCCCGGCGCGATGTTGATCGGCGACAGCGCGGGCCTCGTCAATGTGCCGAAGATCAAGGGCACGCATCAGGCGATCCGCTCGGGCATGCTCGCCGCGGAGCACGTCGTCACCGCGGGCAAGCCCGAGGGTTGGGACGCGAAACTGCGCGGCTCGGTCGTCATGCGCGAGCTGAAGAAGGTGCGCAACATCCGTCCCGGCTTCAACAAGGGCTTCTGGCTCGGCCTCGCCAACGCGGGCTGGGAAACGGTTACGGCCGGCCTGTCGCCGTGGACGCTGAAGAACCACGCCGATTACTCGTCACTCGCGAAGATCGGCACGTACGAGTCGCCGAAACGCGACTACGTCGAACGCTCGCTCGCCCCGCGCGACCGCCTCGCAGAAGTATACTTTGCCGCAACCGAGCACGACGAAGACCAGCCCGTGCATCTGCACGTCGCGGACACCGACGTCTGCGTGACGAAATGCGCGGCCGAATACCAGAACCCTTGCACGCGCTTCTGCCCGGCTGGCGTCTACGAGATCGTCGCCGACGCGAGTGTCGCAGCAGGCAAGCGCCTGCAGATCAACGCGGCCAACTGCGTGCACTGCAAGACCTGCGACATCAAGGATCCGTACCAGATCATCAACTGGGTAACACCGGAGGGTGGGTCCGGACCCAACTACCAGAATCTGTAGGGGTGCTGCCGCCGGCGGCTTTGCTCTCTGCTCCGGCTCGTGGCGCGAGGCTGCGCGCCAGCACTGAAACGATCGGTTGGACACCGTGTGCCGTGTCCATTTTTCCCGCCGCCGCGCGGCTTGCGACGTTCTATCTTCTTTTCTTGGAGCAAGGCTTGCGCTCTCCTGCGGGCGAGTGAAAGGCTTTGCTCTGCAAAAAGAAAGCAAGAACCGAGGGGCTCATCCGCTGGGCCATGGAGAGCCCTGCTCAAACTAGCCCAAACCCAGGCGACGCGATGCGGGCGAAACCCTACTTCGCGGTAGCGACCGCGCGCGGCGGATTGCGCCGAGATCGCACCTTCGTGCGCGGATCGAACTGCACGCCGAGCACCGCGTTGCAGTGGATGCAGCTGAAGCTCAGGCAGCGCGCCTTGCTTTCGCCATCGATCACGCCGACGACGTCGTTGACGCTGACGTGCAGCGCCGGCTTGCCGCATTTCGGGCATTTCCCCTGGTTGACCATGTCCGCTCCTTTGCGATCGGAAAACGCTTCGGAACCTTCATTAGCGCGCTCACGATATCGCACTTCCGGTGGCGCCGAAAGGCGCAGCCCGGAGCGCTAGCGGGCGCTACCTGCGGCACTGCGCCAGCGATTGTGCGACCACTTGCGCGACCTCGCCAGTGTGCGGGTTCTGCGCGAAAACGATGACGGCGGCTTCGTTCAGATTCACGTCTGCTGCAACCGGCAGGTCGACCGCCGCATACGCGAACGGCAGCGGACCTGCGAATGCGCGCACGACGTGATCGTGCTTGAGTGAGGCACCGCGGTTTTCGCCCGCGAGAACCTGCGTCGCAAGGCCATTTTCGACGAGTGCAGCATAGACGCGCAGGCCCTCCGGCAGTTTTGCGGAAACCTGCCGCGACGTTGACTCGACGTGGACACGCTGTGGCGTGATTTCCGTGGTGAGGTGCAGCGCGACATCCGCCTGGGCCGGCGGCGCAGTAAGCCCGCCGCCGCGATACCAACCGCTCCAATTGCGGCCGTCGAGTGCCACCTGCGGCGTGAAGACCGAGGTGCCGCCGTCGCGACGGGCCTGCTCCTTCTGCCGCGCCGTGTAGCGCGGATCGGAGAAACGATCCTTCCAGCCGAGGCCGTCCCAGTAGTCGACGTGGAATTCCAGGGCGACGACGTCGGCGCCGTCGTGCAGGGTGCGCAGCCAGCCCTCCGCCGGCGGGCAGCTGCTGCAGCCTTCGCTCGAATAGAGCTCGACAAGGTGCGGCCGGGTCGTCGCCGCGTCGGCACCACAATCTGCAAGTGCGACCGAACACGGCGCCGCAACAGCGGCAACGACGAGAAGACGAGCAATTCTGGACTTGACCATGATGACGGGACGAATCGACATGCCTGTTCGACGCAGCCGCGGGCAATTCCTTTCACCGTCCGCGCAATCAATTTCGCCTAGCGAACCTCGAGCGGCCCGATGCATGGCGCGCGCGCTCGCTACCGATGCCTCTTCTTCGAACGATCCGCGCGGGCCGCTGCCCGTCCCGCATACAGTTGATCGCTGCAGCATCATGCCCTGCAACGAAAGCGGGCGCCGAAGCGCCCGCAGTTCGATGTCGAATCCGACGACAATGGCATCCGTCCGGATCCTGATCAAGCGGGAACCTCGTCAGTTGTGATCGCGATCGTCCCAATGACCACGCTCATGGTGCCACTTGTCGCCATGCTGCTCCCAGCGATCCGCGACCCAATGATGGCCCGCGCGCTCATGTTCCCAGCGGCCTTCCACCCATTCGTGCTTGTTGGAACGGTAGTCCCAATAACCGTTGATCCAGACGTAGCCCGGACGCGGAGCGGGGACGGTCTCCACGCGCAATGCCGGCGGCGCGACATCGATGTCCACATCGACATCCGCGAAGGTGACCGCCGGAGCGAAAGCCGCACTGGCCGCAATCGCCGCACAAAGCAATGTAGTTCTTATCGACATGATTCCTCCTATCGAACGGGAAAGTTTCGCGCAAACACGAAGCGAACATCCGTCTTCGCTTGCGTAGGTCCAACATAGGCGGGTCGCGATGAACGTCCCTCTAACTCGAGCGGCCGCGGAGGTGTGTGCTCAGCACTGATTCATCGTTGTCGATCGATTGCGATACCCGCGTTCGGCTATGCTTGGAAAATTGCACGAAACCCATAGCCCATGTCTCGAATTGCACTGGTAACGGCGCGCGCCGCGCGCGATCTCGATGAAGACCTGCCTCCGCTCGTCGCGGCGCTGAAAGATGCGCAGACGGAATTGGAGGTGATCGACTGGGACGACGACGCAGCCGATTGGTCGCGCTTCGATCTCGCCGTCCTGCGCTCGACCTGGGACTACACGTCGCGCCTGCCCGAATTCCTCGCCTGGGCGGCACGCGCGAGCGCCGCGACGCGGCTGCTCAATCCGCTCGACGTGATTCGCTGGAACACCGACAAGCACTATCTCGGCGATCTCGCGCGCGCGGGCGTCGCCTCGGTGCCGAGTCATTTCATCGAACCGGGCGAAGACGCGGCGCATCTGCTTGACAGGTTCCTCACCGCACACGCCTCGGACGAGTTCGTGGTCAAACCCAGCGTCGGCGCGGGCTCGCGCGACGCGCAGCGTTACGGCCGCGAGGAGCTTACCGGCGCGATTGCGCACGCGCGCCGTCTGCTCGATGCGGGGCGCAGCGTGTTGCTGCAACCCTATCTCGCGCGCGTCGACGATCACGGCGAGACCGCGCTCGTCTTTTTCGATGGCGTGTTCAGCCATGCGATCCGCAAGGGGCCGCTGCTGCGCCGCGGCGAGGGTGCCACGCGTGCGCTGTTCGCTGCCGAACACATCACGCCGCGCGTGCCGACCGCGGACGAATTCCGCGTCGCCGCCTCGGCACTCGCGGCGATACCGTTCGCGACACCGCTTCTTTATGCACGCGTCGACCTGATCCGCGACGGCACCGATGCGCCGTGCGTGCTCGAACTCGAACTCACCGAGCCGTCGCTGTTCTTCGCGCACGGCGAAGGCGCCGCGCAGCGTCTTGCACAGGCGATCGGGACGCGCCTGCAACCTTGACTGGCATCTAGGGCGGGCGCGAACGCGCGCGGCCCCGCCGCGGGCCTACCGACATCGAGCCGGCCAACAGAGACACCGGCCGTCCTGCGCTGAAAATACGCCGCTTCCTTACATTCGTTTACGGCCTACCGGTAAACGCCGCACGTGCGCGGGCGTTCTAGTTCTCAACGGCAACACTCCCCGTTGCCACTGGAGAATGAAATGATCCGCACCACCCGGCTCGCGATCGCTGTGTCGACCGCGCTGCTTTCCGCCGCCGCGCTTGCGCAGACGGCGGCCCCCGCGACCGACGCGCCGCATGGCCATCACGGCATGTCCGCGCACGCGTTGAAGAAGCTCGACACCGATGGCGACGGCCGCGTCTCGCTCGACGAATACCTCGCTGGCGCGACGGCACGCTTCAAGGCGGCCGACACGAAGAACACCGGCACGCTCACGGCGGCGCAGATGGCCTCCTCGCCGCAGGCGCAGCGTCATGAACTGCGCGCCGCCGACCGGCTCGTCAACCGGCTCGATACCGCGCACAAAGGTTACGTAACGGCCGACGACTTCGTCGCGGAAGCGCAGAAGCGCTTCGCGCGGCTCGATCTCCAGAACACGGGCAAGATCACGCTCGAGCAGTTCAGCGCGGCGCCTGCGGCCCGCTTCGGTCGGGCGGCGCTCGCGACGACTGACGGCGGGGCTCTGCCCGTGGCTGGCGGCAAGCGCTCGGCGATGCGCCAGCAGCTCGCGCAGGCCGAATTCGCCAAGCTCGACGCGAACGGCGACGGCGTCGTCACACAGGCCGAGTTCACGGCCGCCGCGAAGAGCCGCTTCGCCGCAATGGACACGCAGAACAGCGGCAAGCTGACCGCGCAGCAGATTGCGACCTCGGCAGTCGCGCAGCAACGTGACCTCAAGTTCGCGCAGGCGATCGTCAAGAAGCTCGACACGAACGCCGACGGCGTCGTCTCGCTCGACGAATACCTCGCCGGCGCCAAGGCCCGCTTCAGCCGCCGCGACAGGAACGGCGACGGCTACCTCGACGTCAACGACGGTGGCGGTCGCCGCGGGTCGCACGGCGAGGATTCGCCGCCCTCGAGCTGACGACTCGATTCGTTTCATGTGGTGACCCCGCTTGGGGGCTGCGCCCTCCTGTCGCAGCCCCCTTTTTTTCGCCTGGCGCGCACACCTGACGGTCGTTCGCACCGATTCCCCGGCCCTTCATCGCCCGATTCCGCGTTTCGTCGCTGCGCGGAATACATTGCCCGCGCGTGCCGCTATTCTGCCGGCAACTCGGAACAGGGCGTCGCATCACATGGCCAGTTTGCTCTTCATCGTACGCACCGCAATCGCGTGGTCGCTCGCCGCGCTCGGCGCGACGGCGCTCTGGCACACGATAGGTTTCCCGCGCATCGCGCCGCTCAACTGGTTGTTCTTCGTCATCGTCGTCACATTCGCTGCGGCGAAGATCGTTCATGCGATCGCGCACCTGCGTCGCGTGCAGCTGATCACCGGCAACATCGATGCCGACTCGCTGAGCCATCGCCAGCGTCGTCAGATCGAGATGCCGTGCTCGGCCGACGAGGCGTTCTCGATCGTCGAGGCCGCGATCCGCCAGCTGCCGAACGTGAGCATGGTCGAAGGCGCGCGCGACGGGCTGCGCATCCGCGCCCGCACGCTGCGCGAATTGCCGCCGGGCGCCTATCGTCTGCGCAATCTGGATTTCAGCTTCCTCGTCGTGCGCAGCCATCAGGTGCTCGCGACGATCGTTCCGGGCGCGGAGACGAGCAGCGTCACGCTGATCTGCGAGCCCGATGGCGGCGTCTGGAGCGACTGGTTCCAGTTCGACGACGGCAGCACGCTCGAAAATGCCGAAATGCTCACGCGCACGATCACCCAGCGCATCGCCGAGCGCCGGCGCGACGAGCAGGCCAGCGCGCGCCAGACCAGCACGGAAAAGGAACTCGCGGTCGCCAAGCTCAGCCTGCTCCACGCGCAGGTGGAACCGCACTTTCTCTACAACACGCTCGCGAGCGCGCAGATCCTCACGCGCACTGATCCCGCACGCGCCGACGAGATGCTCGGCAACCTCATCTCGTACCTGCGACATTCCTTGCCACGTGCGGAGAACTCGCTGTCGACGCTCGGCGACGAGATCGAACGCTCGCGCGCCTATCTCGAGATCCTGCGCATCCGCATGGGCGATCGGCTCAACCTCAAGATCGAGGCACCCGAGAACCTCAACTCGGTGGCGTTCCCCGCGATGATGCTGCAGACACTCGTCGAGAACGCGATCAAGCATGGCCTCGAGCCCAAATACGGCGGCGGTTCGATCTGGATCATCGCGCGCGCCGACGGTGCGGATCTCAAGGTCACGGTCGCCGACGACGGCCTCGGCCTCAACACGCAGGCTAGCGGCACCGGCATCGGCCTCAAGAACCTGCGCGAGCGGCTGCGCCTGGCTTATGGCGACAAGGCATCGTTCTCGATCGTCGCCAACTTCCCCAACGGCGTCGCGGCGACGATCGCCGTACCGCTGCCGGCAGACGAGAAGAAGACCGGCGAGGACAAGCAATGACCACCTGCATCGTTGCCGAAGACGAAGCGCTGCTGCGTGAATCGCTCGTCGCGCTCTTGCGCGAAGTCTGGCCGGAACTCGACATCGTCGCCGAGTGCGAAGACGGCGGCAGCGCGCTCGAGGCGATCGCCGAGCACCGTCCCGACGTGGCCTTCCTCGACATTCGCATGCCGGGCATGACCGGCCTCGAAGTTGCGGCCGCGGCCGCGGAGGCGAGCCCGTCTTCGCAGATCGTCTTCATCACCGCCTACAACCAGTACGCGATCGACGCGTTCGACAAGGGTGCGGTCGACTACCTGCTGAAACCCGTCGCGCGCGACCGCCTCCTTGGCACCGTGCGCCGTGTGCAGGCGCGGGCGGCGACCGGCGCACACGACCCGGCCGCGCTCGCCGCCCTGATCCGCAAGCTCGGCGCCGCGTTGCCGCGCAACCCTGCCGAACCGCTCGCGTGGATCACTGCGAGCACGGGCAAGGAGACGCGCCTGATTCTCGTCGACGACGTCGTCTACTTCCATGCCGACAACAAGTACACCGTGGTCGTCACGGCGGATGGCGAGGCACTGCTGCGCAAGCCGATTCGCGAACTGCTCGACCTGCTCGATCCCGCGGTATTCAAGCAGATCCACCGCTCGACGATCGTGAATCTGAAAGCGATCGCCTCGATCACGCGCGACGAGACGGGTCGAGGCACGGTCAAGTTGAAGAAGCGACAGGAGACGCTGACCGTGAGTCAGGCGTTCATGCCGCTGTTCCGCTCGATGTAGATGCTCCTGGCCGGGCGAGCAGCCCACCCAAACCACCGATTTCATATACCCGAAGGAAACGTCATGCGTACCGCGATTCTTCTGGCATCCCTCTGCGTCGGCGGCTGCAACTACGCGCCGAGCACTTCGATCACGACGACGACGGTCAATGGCACCGACGTGCTGCATTCCGAGGTGAGCGTCAAGGAGCCCGGCAGTGCGACGTTCGAGTGCGCCGAGTCGGCGAGCGGCAGCTGCAACTATGCCGTGTTCACGAACGACTGCACGACCGCGAAAGATGCGAAGACGACCACCTGCACGACGCGAATCCTCGATCGCTTCACGCTGGCGCGGGGAGAGTCAAGGCGTCTCGCCGGCCTGCCGTTGGACTTCCGCCACTGCGTCAAACAGGACCGCGAACCTGCGGTGCCGGGCTGCATCGACTAGCTCCGCGCCTCGAAGAAACCCGGCATGCGGAGGCGCTCGCCCGACGGCGCTGAGGCTGCGAGCCCTGCCCGGCCAACCCGCCATATATCGGTGCGGCCGCTTGCGAACGGCACGAGCACGCCCGGATCCGCCGCCCCGACGCGGGCCTGAGGGTAATTTTGGATCGGCCAAGCACGCCGCCGATCGGCTAGAATTGCACCCCCTCCTGCGCCTGCCGCGCCCACCGGGAAACCGCACTGCAATGAAAATCCTTGTCGGCTACAAGCGCGTCGTCGATTACAACGTCCGCATCCAGGTCAAGCCGGATGGCTCGGGCGTCGTCACCGAAGGCGTGAAGCTCTCCGCCAACCCGTTCGATGACATCGCGCTCGAAGAAGCGCTGCGTCTGCGCGAAAAAGGCGTCGCCACCGAGGTCGTCGTCGCGACGATTGCGCCGGCCGACGCCCAGGCGCACCTGCGCAACGGCCTCGCGATGGGCGCGAATCGCGCGATCCACGTCGTCACGAGCGATGCGGTGCAGCCGCTGACCGCGGCGCGCGCGCTGCTCAAACTGATCGACAAGGAGCAGCCGAACATCGTCATCCTCGGCAAGCAGGCGATCGACGACGACTGCAACCAGACCGGCCAGATGCTCGCCGCGCTGTGGAACCGCCCGCAGGCGACGTTCGCGTCGAGGGTCGAGGTGAACGGCGCGGTCGCGCGCGTCACGCGCGAGGTCGACGCCGGCCTCGAGACGATCGAAGTCGACCTGCCGGCCGTCATCACGACCGACCTGCGCCTCAACGAGCCGCGTTTCATCAAGCTGCCCGACATCATGAAGGCGAAGTCGAAGCCGCTCGAAACCCTGCAACTCGCCGATCTCGGCGTCGACTCGGGAGATCACCTCAAGACGACGAAATACGCGGCGCCCGCGAAGCGCAGCAAGGGCGTCATGGTCAAGGACGCGGCCGAACTCGTCGCCGCGCTGAAGACGAAGGGACTGCTGTAGTCGCCCGTCGATTCCCGCGCAGCGGGAGCGGCGACGTCGAGGCACAGCAGTCAGCAAACAACAGCAGATTTTCCGCATTGGCGGGAAGAGAATTCGGGAGCCAACCCCCATGTCCAAGGTTCTGATCATCGCCGAGCACCTGCACGGCAAGCTCAACTCCAGCACCGCGCGCTGCGTGACCTGCGCGAAGGATCTCAAGGCGGCGAGTATCGACGTGCTCGTGCTCGCCGACGCGCAAGGCATCGACGGGATCGCCGCCGGGGCGGCGGCGATCGAGGGCGTCAGCAAGGTGCTGACCGTCGCCAATGCCGCCAACGCGCACGCACTCGCCGCCGTCTATGCGCCGCAGGTCGTCGCCGCGGCGAAGAACGGCTACACGCACGTGCTCGCGCCGTCGACGACGTTCGGCAAGGACGTCGCGCCGCGCGTCGCCGCGTTGCTCGGCGTCGCGCAGGTCAGCGACATCATGCATGTCGATGACGCGCACACGTTCCAGCGCCCGATTTACGCGGGCAACGCGATCATCACGGTGACGGCGCCCGGCGATCAGGTTCTCGTCGCCACAGTACGCACCGCGTCCTATGCCGCAGCAGGCGCCGGTGCCGCGAGCGCGCCGATCGAGGCGCTGAGCCTGTCGGCCGAGCTGCCGACGCACACGCGCTTCGTCGACCTCGCCGAAGGCAAGAGCGATCGCCCGGATCTGCAGAGCGCCGCGCGCGTCGTCTCGGGCGGCCGCGGCGTCGGCTCGGCCGAGAACTTCGCGGTCATCTTCACGCTCGCCGACAAGCTCGGCGCGGCCGTGGGTGCGTCTCGTGCCGCGGTCGATGCGGGTTACGTGCCAAGTGACCTGCAAGTCGGACAGACCGGCAAGATCATCGCACCCGAACTCTACATGGCCATCGGTATCTCGGGCGCGATCCAGCACCTGACCGGCATCAAGGACGCGGGCACGATCGTCGCCATCAACAAGGATGCCGAAGCGCCGATCTTCGAGATCGCCGACCTCGGCCTCGTCGGCGACCTGTTCAAGATCATCCCGGAACTCGAGCAAGCGCTCGCCTGAGCCGCCGCTCCTGGCGAAGAGCAGGCGTCGGAAACAAACCGCGCCTGCTGGAAGGCGGGTTCAGTCGTCGTCGGGCGCCTCCGCCTGCGGATGCGCGGCGTCGAATTCCTGCGCCGCCGCCTCGGCGCGCGCGATGCGTTCCAAAGTAGGCGGATGCGTCGACCAGTAAGCCGTTCCCTTTTCGCTCGCCGGGTGGGCCTTCTGCAGCAGCCGCATGACCTGGGCGAAATTCGCGGGCGACACGTCGTGCGCGGCGAGACTCGCGAACGCGAACTCGTCGGCCTCGCTCTCGAACGAACGCGAGTAGTGGCTGTGCAGCAGGAACGTCGGAATCGCGATGACGATCGCGCCGGCCGAGCCGACGTCACCGGTCACGAGCGCGGTGACCAACACGATTCCGGAACTCTGCAACACCGACCGCAACAGATGTCGATGTTCCTCGTGTCCGATTTCGTGCGCGAGGACGGCGCGGAACTGATCGTCGTTCTTGAGCAGCGCGATCAGCTGATCGGTGAAGACGATCTTGCCGCCCGGTAGCGCGAACGCGTTCGCGCCGACGCCCTCAGGCGCCTGGAACAGCAGGAGGCGATAGTGGTCCGCGTGCGGCAGACCTTCGACGTAGCCCTTGAACGCGGTCTGCAGCCTCTGCTTGCGATCCGGCGGCAACTGCGAGGGCTTGAAGCCGAAACGCGGCAGCAGCCCGAGGGTTTCCTCGCCCATGCGTTCGCTCACCGATTCGGGGACGTAGCGCGCGACGTGTTCGGCCGCGATCGGCAGGCCGAAGAACACCACCCATGCCGTGCTCGCGATCGTGACGACGAGGGCCGCCGCCACCGCGGTCGCGTGTCGTTCGAGCCGGTCGACGAGCGCCTCGAGCCGGTTGCGTCGCGGAAACCACGCATCGACCGCCTCGTTGTCGCGCACCTGCAACTGTGCGCCATCGGGCAGCACGAGCGTGCGATGCGTGCCCGCGATGCGCGTCGTGACGCGCACTTTGCCAAGCGATACGTCGCGCCGCCAGCCGTCGCCCTCGATCGCGAGCGCATCGGCGACGCCGCTGACGCGAACCCTGTGCGGCAGGCTCACCTTGCCGTCGAAGAACACCGCGTCGACAGCGCTCATAGGCCAATGTCCAGATCGAACAGATTGTCCATTTCTGCGCCTAACGCGCTCTCGTCGCGCTGCCATTCGGCAGTGAAGCCATCGAGATCGCGAGGTGCGACGAGCTCGAGGTGCGCGGCGCGGTACTGAGCCAGACGAATGGCGGCCCAGGGAATCGCCATGCCGAGCGTCAGCAGGATTGCGATCGTGTTGCCGAGGTAGAGTTTCGCGAGGTCGAAAGCGCCCAGCGTCGAACGCAGTCGATAGCCGTCGAGTTCGGCCTGGCCATAGGTGAGGTTGGCGATGCGCGAAGCGATGTAGACCCACGCAAGGAAGTAGCCGAAATAGATGAACCCCGCCAGACCGTAGCGGAACCATGCCGATGGATAGCCGAATTTCGACGCGAGCGTACCGACGACGATCGAAACGAGGACGATCCAGCCGAACACGAGGCCCACCGCGATCAGGTAGGTCGGGTAGAAATCGCCCGAGCCGCCGTGGAACTTGAATTCGCGGCCGCCGAACCGATGCTGGTCGACGACGAAGCGCTTCTGCTGCCACTTCACGTACGGAAACGCCAGCCCGAGCGACAACGGCACGAGCAGGTACGCGAACAGGTACCAGCGATACGCCTGTCCGTATCTCGGCAGGAAGCGGAAAGTAAGGCCGCGCCATGACGAATAGCGCGCGTGGAACATTAGGCCACGCACGATCAGCCAGGGGGCGAGCACCGTAATGAGGCCGAGCAACCAGAGCTGCAACGTGATCGAAAACTGACCCGCGAGCGCGTAGCCGCCGAACAGCGTGAACGCGATCGCGCGGCCCTTGAGGATCGGCAGCGGTTGGGCGAGATATTCGAACGGCACGCCGGCGAGCCGGGTGTTCGCATAGAAGTAGCGTTGCGTCCGCACCTTCGCCCACGCCGAGAAGACGCCGAACGTCAATATCGACAGGGCGACGTTGACGATCCAGATGCGGAAGTATTCGGCCGCCTCGCCATAGAACTCGAAGCGGTATTCGCGCAGCGGCGGCGCGACCGGGGGCAGGATAATAACGCTGTCGGCAGGCATGCCGCCCGCGCCCTCGGCGGGCGCCGCAAACTCGCTCTCTTCCATGCACAACCCCCGAAAAATCGCAACGCTTTCAACGGTGTCGCAGCCAGAATATCAGAGCCCGATACGGCGAACGTGCGCGGCGACCGGTTATAATTGCGTCAGGGGTAACGTTTTCGTCGTCGTGAGGGAATACCGCGTGAATCACGTCCAGCCGATCTGGGAGCCCAGCAAGGAACGCCTGGAGCGGGCAAATCTCTCACGTTTCATCCGCTTCGTCGGCCAGGAGCATCGCGCCCAGGTCGAGGACTACCAGAGCCTCTACGAATTCTCGATCCACCACCCCGAGCAGTTCTGGCGGGCGGTATGGGAATTCTGCGGCATCCGCGCGAGCGGCGACTTCGAAGAGGTGCTCGTCGACGGCGACAAGATGCCTGGCGCGCGCTGGTTCCCGGGCGTGCGCCTCAACTTCGCGCAAAACCTGTTGCGCCACAAGGACGACCGCATCGCGTTGATCGCGCGCAACGAGTGGGGACATAAGCGCGAGATGTCCTACGCACAGCTGCACGAGGTCGTCGGCAAGCTCGCCCACGCGCTGCGCGAGGCCGGAGTCAAGGCCGGCGACCGCGTCGCCGGCTTCGTGCCGAATATTCCCGAGACGGTGATCGCGATGCTCGCGGCGACGTCGCTTGGCGCGGTCTGGTCGTCCTGCTCGCCTGATTTCGGCATCAACGGCGTCGTCGACCGCTTCGGTCAGATCGAACCGAAGGTGCTGTTCACGGCGGATGCCTACGGCTACGGCGGCAAGCGCTTCGACTGCCTCGAGAAGATCCGCGACGTGCTCGCAAAGATTCCGAGCGTCGAAAAGCTCGTCGTCATCGCCAACAGCGGCGATCCGCTCGACCTCGCGGGCACGCCTCTGGCGGTCGCGTGGGACGACTTCATCGGCGACGAGGCGCACGAGATCGAATTCGTGCAGACCGCATTCGACCATCCGCTCTACGTCATGTACTCGTCCGGCACGACCGGCGTACCGAAATGCATCGTGCATGGCGCGGGCGGCACGCTGATCCAGCACCTCAAAGAACTCGTGCTGCACACAGACTTGAAGCGCGAAGACCGCATCTTCTACTACACCACCTGCGGCTGGATGATGTGGAACTGGCTCGTTTCGAGCCTCGCGGTGGGCGCCACCGTCGTGCTCTACGACGGCTCGCCGTTCCATCCCGACGGCCGCGTGCTCTGGGACCTCATCGACGAAGTCGGCATCAGCGTGTTCGGCACGAGCGCCAAATGGATCGCCTCGGTCGAGAAGGCCGGCATCAAGCCGCGCGAATCGCACAAGCTGCTGACGCTGAAGACGATCCTGTCGACAGGCTCGCCGCTCAGCGACGAGAGTTTCGAGTACGTCTATCGCGACGTGAAAGAGCGCCTGCTGCTTGCGTCGATTTCCGGCGGCACCGACATCGTCTCGTGTTTTGCGCTCGGCAACCCGCTGCTGCCGGTCTATCGCGGCGAGCTGCAGTGCCGCGGCCTCGGCCTCCGGGTGGAGATCCTCGACGACGATGGCAAGCCCGTGCGTGAAACCAAGGGCGAGCTCGCCTGCACCGCGCCATTTCCGTGCATGCCGATCGGCTTCTGGAACGACGCCGACGGCAGCAAGTATCGGGCGGCCTATTTCAGCAAGGTCGAGAATGTCTGGTGCCACGGCGACCATGCGCTCCTGACCGCGCACGACGGCATCGTCATCTACGGTCGCTCCGACGCGGTGCTCAATCCAGGCGGCGTGCGCATCGGCACCGCGGAAATCTACCGCCAGGTCGAACAGCTGCCCGAAGTGCTCGAGTCGATCGCGGTGGGCCAGGACTGGGACAGCGACGTACGCGTGATCCTGTTCGTGCGCCTGCGCGACGGCATCGCACTCGACGACAAGCTGCGTGAGCGCATCCGCAAGCAGATTCGCGACAACACGACGCCGCGGCACGTGCCGGCGAAGATTCTCGAGGTCGCCGACATTCCGCGCACGATCTCGGGCAAGATCACCGAACTCGCGGTGCGCGAGACGATTCACGGCCGACCGGTCAAGAACACCGACGCGCTCGCCAACCCGCAGGCGCTCGCGCACTTCCAGGGCAGATCGGAGCTTCAGTCTTGATGTTCGCGCCGATGCCTTCGCGCACGCGCGGCGGGCAGAGAGCGGCGGACAGTCGCACGTCGCCTTGGCGGAGCAGATCAACGCCGCTCGCCGCCGCGTCACGAGTGCCGCGACGATGAAGCTGCATATCCTCCAGCTGATCTTCTTTTCGACGTATGCCGAGCTGCGCGCCGAGCGCGCGCGCTCCTACCTCGGGTTGATCTGGTGGCTGCTCGAACCTGCCATGCAGATGGCGACGTACTACCTCGTCTTCGCCGTCGTGATGAACAGCCCGACGCCCGACTTCGTGCCGTTCCTGCTGATCGGGCTCGTCGCCTGGCAGTGGTTCAAGTCGTCGGTGACGCATGGCGGCCATGCGATCTGGTACAACCTGCCGCTGATCCGCCAGGTCAAGCTGCCAGCCGCGATATTCCCGAGCATCCAGATTCTCGCCGATACGACGAAGTTCGCGTTCATCCTTGCGTTGCTGCTCGTCTTCCTCTGGTCGGTTGGCTATCCGCCGAACATGGCCTATTTTGCGCTCGTGCCGGTGCTGCTGATCGAATTCCTGTTCGCATCCGCGATCGCCTATTTCATGGCCTCACTCGTGCCGGTGCTGCCCGATCTGCGCTTCGTCATCGAGCAGATCCTCGTCGTCTCGATGTTCCTCTCGGGCGTCATTTTCTCGATCGGCAACGTGCCGTCGCCGTGGCGCGAAATCCTCGCCGCCAATCCGATGGTCGGCCTGATCGACGCGCTGCGTGGCATCCTCATGCACGCGCAGTGGCCCGACTGGCTCGCGCTCACACGCCTGGGCCTCATCTCGCTCGTGCTCTACACGGTCGCGCTGCTGCTGATCCGGCACCTCACGCCGCGCTACGTCAAGCAGGCCTCGTGATGTCCGCGCCACTCGTCTCCCTCGAGCATGTCGGCATTGCGTTCAGCACGCATCTGCGCATCGGTTCGCAACGCTTCTGGGCACTCGAAGACGTCAATCTCACGCTGAACCGCGGCGACCGCCTCGGCCTGATCGGCCGCAACGGCGCAGGCAAGAGCACGCTGCTGCGCACGATCGCCGGCATCCTCGCCCCGGATCGCGGGCGTATTCAGCGCGCCCCCGTGAGCTGCCAGCTGCTCTCGCTTTCGGTCGGGTTCCTGCCGCACCTGTCGGGTCGGGATAACGCCGTTCTTTCCGGACTCATGCTCGGGCTGCAGCGCCGCGAAATCGTGCGCCGGCTGCCGGCGATCCTCGAATTCTCCGAACTCGGCGACTTTTTCGAAGAGCCCATCTCGACCTACTCGACCGGCATGACGTCGCGACTCGGATTTTCGGTGGCGATGCAAGTCGATCCTGACATACTGCTGATCGACGAGATCCTCTCGGTCGGCGACGCGGAGTTCAAGGAGAAGTCCGGGCGCGCGCTGCACGAGAAGATGCACAACGGCACGACAGTCGTCTTCGTCTCGCACGATGAGAAGGCCATCGGCCGCGTGTGTTCGCGCGCGCTGTGGATCGAGCACGGCCGCGACGTGATGTATGGCGCCGTTGACGAAGTGATTGCGGCGTACCAGGAAGCGCCTTCGGCATCGCTCGTCGGAGCGACCAAGCATGACTGACTCCAGGAAGCTCGGAAGGGACGCGCATGTCTGAGCAAGACACCCCACTCTGCGTCGACCTCGACGGCACGCTGATCCGGTCCGACCTGCTGCTCGAATCGTCACTCGCGCTGCTGCGGCGGAATCCCGCGAATCTGTTCCGCTTCTTCGGCTGGCTGCTCAAGGGCAAGGCGCACCTCAAGCGCGAGATCGCGGCGCGCACCGAAATCGATGCGGCCCTGTTGCCTTACGACGATCGCGTCGTCGCGTGGCTGCGCGGCGAGGCGGCGCAGCGTCCGCAGGTGCTGTGTACGGCCTCCGACCGGAAGTTTGCGGAAGCCGTGGCCACGCACATCGGCGGTTTCGGCGAAGTGTTTGCGAGCGACGGCGCGCGCAATCTCGCGGGCGCGAACAAGGGCGATGCCCTGCGCGAGCGCTTCGGCGATCGTGGTTTCGACTATGCGGGCAACGCTGCCCCCGATCTCGCGGTCTGGCGCCATGCTCGTCGCGGTATCGTCGTCAACGCGTCGCCCGGGCTCGCGAAGCGGGCCGCGCAGGTCGTAGAAGTCGAGCGCGTCTTCGACCGGCCTGCCGGCGGCATTCGTGCCTGGATCAAGGCGATGCGCCTGCATCAGTGGCTCAAGAATCTGCTCGTATTCTTGCCGCTGCTCGCCTCGCATCGCGTGTTCGACTCGCACGCCGTGCTGTTGTCCGTGCTCGCGTTCGTGGCCTTCGGCTTCTGCGCATCGGGCGTTTACCTGCTCAACGATTTGCTCGACCTCGAGGCTGACCGCGGCCATCCGCGCAAGCGCCTGCGTCCGTTCGCCGCGGGGATGCTGCCGCTGACCACAGGGCTCGCCGCGGCGCCGTTGCTCACGCTGGCAGCATTCGTGCTCGCGTCGTACGTCGGCCCCCGTTTCGCACTCGTCCTGATCGGCTACTACGCGCTTACGCTCGCCTATTCCTTCGGCATCAAGCGCGTCGCGATGCTCGACATGGTCGTGCTCGCGGGTCTGTATACCGTGCGCATCGTTGCGGGTACCGTGGCGATACTGGCGGCCCTCTCGTTCTGGCTGCTCGCATTCTCGATGTTCCTGTTCCTGAGCCTCGCGATGGTCAAGCGCTACACGGAGCTGCGCCTGCTGCTCGTGCAGGGCCGCGACCGCACCGGTGGCCGCGGCTACCAGGTCGACGACCTGCCCTTGATCCAGTCGCTCGGCGCAGCCAGCGGCTACCTCGCGGTGCTCGTACTTGCGCTGTACATCAACAGCACGGCGAGCGAGGTGCTTTACCGACACCAGCAGGTGCTCTGGCTGTTGTGCCCGCTGCTGCTCTATTGGATCAGTCGCGTCTGGCTGATCGCGCACCGCGGTGCGATGCACGACGATCCTGTCGTGTTCGCGCTGACCGACAGCGTGAGCCGCATCGTGCTGGCGGTCTGCGCCGTCGTCGTTGTCGGAGCAATCTGATGCCCGCGGCCGGCTCTTCCTGGGGACGCTATCCGCGGGCGCGGCAGGAGATCGCCCAGCTGCATTGGCGCGACACGACGCTGCCGCTAGGCGAGCGCTCGATGCTGCCCTACGGCAACGGCCGCAGCTACGGCGACGTCTGCCTCAACGATGGCGGCACGCTGCTTGCGACGCGCGGCCTCGACCGCTACATCGATTTCGACGCCGAACACGGCCTCCTGCGCTGCGAGGCGGGCGTGTTGTTCTCCGAGATCCTCGACCTGATCGTGCCGAGGGGCTGGTTCCTGCCGGTGACGCCGGGCACGCGCTACGTCACGGTGGGTGGCGCGATCGCGAACGACGTACACGGCAAGAATCACCACCGCGCCGGCACGTTCGGCGAGCACGTGCAGCGCTTCGAACTGCTGCGTTCCGACGGTTCGCGTCTCGAATGCAGCCGCACACGGAACGCGGAACTGTTCGGCGCTACGATCGCGGGCCTCGGCCTGACCGGCCTCATCACGTGGGCCGAATTCTCGTTGCAGCGCATCGCCGGACCGTGGATGGCAACCGACACGCGCCGCTTCGGCAACCTCGATGAATTCTTCTCGTTGTCCGCCGAGGCGGAACGCGATCATGACTACGCCGTCGCCTGGGTCGACTGCGCGGCGCGCAAGTCGCTCGGCCGCGGCGTGTTCATCAGCGCGAATCACGCGCCGGCCGGCGTTTCGGCGAAGACGCCACGCAAAGGCGTACTCGCCGTGCCGTTCACGCCGCCGATCTCGCTCATCAATTCGCTGTCGCTGAACGCGTTCAACGAGCTCTACTTCAACCGCGCCCGCACTGGCCACGCTATCGATCACTACGCGCCGTATTTCTACCCGCTCGACGCGATCGGCGAATGGAACCGCATCTACGGACCGCGTGGCTTCCTCCAATACCAGTGCGTCGTGCCGCCGGCGCACGCGCGCGAAACGACGCGCGCGCTGCTCGAGCGCATCGCGGCGAGCGGCAGCGGTTCGTTCCTCAGCGTGCTCAAGGTCTTCGGCGATCGCCCGCCTGCCGGCCTGCTTTCGTTCGCGCGTGCGGGCACGACGCTCGCCCTCGACTTCCCGAATCACGGAGCGGAGACCTTCTCGCTGCTCGATCGCCTCGACGACATCGTCGCGGCCGCGGGCGGCGCCGTCTATCCGGCGAAGGATGCGCGCATGTCCGGCGAACGCTTCCGCACCTACTTCCCGCGCTGGCAGGACATGCTCGCGCACATCGACCCGCGCTTCTCCTCCGGCTTCTGGCGCCGGGTCACCGCATAGGAAACACGATGCAGAAAATCCTCATCATCGGCGCCACTTCGGCCATCGCCGAAGCGGTCGCGAGAAAGTACGCGCAACGCAGCGACGCGTTGTTCCTCGTCGCGCGCAACAGCGAGAGGCTGCAGACGATAGCGACCGATCTCGGCGTCCGCGGCGCAGCGCGCGCGGCAACCGCGACACTCGACGTGGCCGACTTCGCCGCCCACGCCGCGATCATCGAAGCCGCGGAACGCGAACTCGGCGGGCTCGACATAGCGCTGATCGCACACGGCACGCTGTCGGACCAGGCGGAATGCGAGAAGTCGGTCGATGCGCTGCGGCGCGAGTTCGAAATCAACGCGCTGTCGACAATGAGCCTGCTCACGACGCTCGCGAACACGTTCGAGGCGCGCAAGCGCGGCACGCTCGCGGTCATCTCGTCGGTCGCGGGGGATCGCGGGCGGCAAAGCAACTACGTGTACGGTTCGGCCAAGGCCGCCGTCACGGCCTTCCTCAGCGGACTGCGCCAGCGCCTCGCGAAATCGAACGTCGACGTGCTCACGATCAAACCGGGTTTCGTCGACACGCCGATGACGGCGGAGATCGCGAACAAGGGCGCCCTATGGGCCAAACCCGAGCAGATCGCCGAAGGCATCGTGCGCGCGATCGACAAGCGCCGCAACGTTGTCTATCTGCCCTGGTTCTGGTGGGGGATCATGCAGATCATCCGTCACATTCCCGAGTTCGTGTTCAAGAAGCTCAAGCTGTGAGCGCGCCAATGCCTTCCAAGGATGCGAAGATCGTGCTGACGGGCGCGGCCGGCCTCGTCGGCCAAAACCTCATCGTCGAGCTCGAGGCGCAGGGCTACGAGCGCATCGTCGCGATCGACAAGCACGAATACAACCTCGCGATCCTGCGCCAGCTGCATCCGCGCGTCGAGACGATCCTCGCCGATCTCGCCGAGCCGGGCGAATGGGAACAGAGCTTCACAGGTGCCGCCTGCGTCGTGCAGCTGCATGCACAGATCACGGGCAAGCAGGCGCAGATCTTCGTGCGCAACAACATCGATGCGACGCGGCGCGTGCTTGCCGCCTGCGCCAATCATGCCGTGCCGTATCTCGTACACATTTCCTCGTCGGTCGTAAATTCGGTCGCCGACGATGACTACACGAACACGAAGAAGGCGCAGGAAAAGCTTGTCGTCGACAGCTCGCTCAAACACTGCACGCTGCGCCCGACGCTGATGTTCGGCTGGTTCGATCCTAAGCATCTCGGCTGGCTCTCGCGCTTCATGGCGAAAACGCCCGTGTTTCCCATTCCCGGCGACGGCCGCTACATGCGCCAGCCACTGTACGAACGCGACTTCTGCCGCTGCATCGTCAAATGCATCGAGATGCAACCGGACGGCGTCGCATTCGACGTCTGCGGCGACACGCGCATCGACTATGTCGACATCATCCGCACGATCAAGCGCGTGAAACGGCTGCGCACGCTCATCGTCCATATTCCGTACGGACTTTTCTACGCGCTGCTGAAGATCTACGCCTTGTTCAGCGGCAAGCCGCCGTTCACGGCCGACCAGCTCAAGGCACTGAGCGCCGGCGACGAGTTTCACGGCGTCGACACGCGCGCGACGTTCGGCGTCGTGCAGACACCGTTCGAGGAAGCCGTTCGCGAAAGCTACTGCGACCCGCGCTACGGCGGCATAGTGCTCAAGCGATGAACGACATGACCGCGCGCCAGGACATTCTGTTCCGATGCGCAGTCATTGTTGTGCTGTTCGCGATCGCGGTGCTCAGCGGCGGAATGCGCAGGCAGGTCTTGCATGCCGGGTACTCGCACCCCGACGAGGACATCGCGCGCGCCGTCGTGACGAAAGTGCTCGCGACGAAGAAGAAGGATACGAACTGGGCACGTACCGACGTCGAAGAACTCTTTCGCTACAACCAGTTCAACTTTTCCTCCTACTATCTCGCCGCGGCGAAGCTCGAGAAATTCGCTGGGCACCGCGCCGAAGACCTTGGCAGGCCGCACCTGTTGCTCGACCACCTGCGCGAGCAGAACATCTGGCTGGGTGGACTTGCGACGTTTCTTGCAGGGCTGCTCGGCTGGCGCATCGCGTCATTGCACGGCATGCGCGTCACCGCCGCCGCCGCCGCCGGCATCGTCGCGACCGCGCTGACCGCATCGTGCGTGACGCTGTTTCAGGACAGCATCTATGCGCGACCCGAGGCGTTCGTCACCGTCTTGACACTGGTCTTCACCTTCCTGCTGCTGATGCCTGGACTCGCGACGATCGTCGTGCTCGCGCTGACGGGAGTCGTGCTCGGCATCCTGGTCGCTACCAAGATTACGTTCATCCTGTTTCTGCCCTTCCCGCTCCTTGCGATCAGCGCGCGCGCACACGATCGCGACCCTGCCGGCACGCGCCATCCGCATCCATGGCGTGTTGCCGGCGCGATCGGCTTCTACCTGGCCTGTTGCGTCGCCGGCTTCGGTTTCGGCGCGCCCTATGCGCTGAGGGCACCGTGGGAATACCTCGAGGGCATCGGCTTTCTGCTGCGCCAGTACAGCACGGCAGGCTGGCCCAACGGACTGCACGATGGCGGCGTGGGCGCGCGCTTCATGCACGGGCTTTCTTACCTCGCGTACACCGACGGGTTGCTCGTGCTCGCGCTGGCCGTGATCGGGTTCGTCATGCTGTTGCGAGCGGGTCGGCACGGTATCGTCGTCGCGGTTACCGGGCCGCTGTTGACCCTTGCCTACTTCCTGCAGACACGCGCGTTCTTCGAACGCAACTTCAGCCATGCCTTGCCCGTTGTGTTCGCGCTGAGCGGCGTCGGCCTCTGTCTTGCGGTCGACTGGATCGTCGCGCGTGCGCGCCGCGGACCCGCGGCATCGCGCGCGCTGCGCATCGCCAGCGCCTGTCTCGGCGCGGGACTCGCGATCTACGTGCCTGCTTCGCTGAGCAAGCGCTTGCACGAGACGATTCTCGATACGACCGAGGAGAAGCGCATCGATGCGGCCATGGACAAGGTCAACGAGGGCGGCCGTGTCCCGGTGCTATTCGGTTATTCGACGCTATCGGATGTGCCGAAAATGCGCGGTGGCCTGTGCGGCCGTGTCATCTACAAGCTCTTGGAGTACGGGGACGCCTACTCGAAGAGCGTGATCGTCGATCTCGCAGCCCAGGGCTATGCTGTCGCCGGTGAGCTGCGCGGCCCGTTCGACGGCGCGCCGATATCGACCCTGCAGACCTATCACGCGACCAACGTGTTGTTCCTTTCGTCGCCTCCGGACGACGGCCCCGCCTGCAGGGCGGAACTGATCGCGCCGATATCGGATGCCGCTTACGTCGAAGTCGACGCTCAGGTCACGCTGTCGTCGAGCTGGACGCGCGACGGCTATCCGCCAGGCATGTCCGTGCAGGGCTGGAAGCACCCGTTCTACGCTTCGTGGACCGGCAGCGACGGCAATACCGGCGATATGCATATCGGGCCGTTCGAGGCTTGCGGCGACGTCATCGTGCCGTTTGCCGTCGGGCCGATTCGAAACGGCACCGAACTCTTGATCGAACGGACGATCGATGGCCGGCGCGAGACGCTGACGTCGGGCCCGCCGCCACAGACGATCACATGGAGCGCGATCCGCATTCCTGCCGGCGCGAGCTGCGCCACCTATTCGATCGAGGCGCGCGACCACGGCGAAGGCTACGGCCAGTGGATCGGCGTCGGATTGCCTGTAGAATTGCGCACCCCCGGATCGCCGCTGCCCGCCCAGAGCGCCGCAGCCGTGCAACGTCCGCTCGCTTCGTCCGCGCCGCAGTGCGGGCAAAAGAACTGCAAGAAGACCCGATGAAGAAGACCCAGACCGCCGTACTCGGCGCCGGCCCGATGGGGCTCATGTGCGCGCTGGAACTGCTCAAGGCCGGCCACGACGTCGACATCTACGAGCGCGATGATCGCATCGGCGGCATGTCGGCCTCGTTCGACTTCCATGGCCTCGAAATCGAGCGCTACTACCACTTCATCTGCAAGACCGACTACCCGCTGTTCGAGCTGCTTGCCGAACTGGGCCTGTCTGATCGACTCAAGTGGACCGACACGAAGATGGGCTTCTTCTGGAATGGGCGCCTCTACAAGTGGGGCACGCCGCAGGCGCTGCTGCGCTTCGACGGGCTCAGTCTCATCGAGAAGGCCCGCTACGCGCTGCAGGTGATGAAGACGAAGAACGTCAGCGACTGGACCGCGCTCGACAAGATCAGCGCCGTGGCGTGGCTGAAGAAATGGCTCGGTCAGCACGCTTACGACGTGCTCTGGCACCGCCTGTTCTGGCTCAAGTTCTACGAACTCAGCGACCAGCTCTCGGCTTCGTGGCTCGGCACGCGCATCAAGCGCGTGGCCCTGTCTCGGCGCAATCTGCTGCAGGAGTCGTTGGGCTACCTCGAGGGCGGCTCGAAGACGCTGCTCGACGCGCTGCGTGCGCGCATCGAGGCCCTGGGCGGCCGCATCCACTTGCGAATGGGCATCGACCGCGTGCTGACCGACGGCGCCGGCAAGGTTCGCGGCATCATCGTTGGCGGCCAGCTCGTGGATGGTCAGCGCGTCGGCGGTGAGGAGCGCATCGTCGACCGGGTCGTCAGCACGGCGCCGATTCAATATGTACCCGCGCTCGTGCCCGACCTGCCCGAGGAATTCGCCGCGCGCATCCGCGCAATCAGGAACATCCCTGTCGCCTGCGTCATCCTCAAGCTCAAGCAGCCGTTGTCCGAGAACTTCTGGATGAACATCTGCGACGACGGCATCGAGATTCCCGGCGTCATCGAATATTCGAACCTCAATCCGGTGGGCTACGGCGGCGCTGCCGGGCCGACCATCGTCTACGCGCCGTTCTACATGCCGAAGACACATCCGAAATACGCGCGCGACAACCAGGCCTTCATCGACGAGACGCTCGCATACCTGCCGCGCCTCAATCCTGCGTTCCGCCCCGATTGGGTGCTCGCGACGCACTGCCACCGCTACGATTTCGCGCAGACGATCTGCCCTCCCGGTTTCGCCGCGATGCTGCCGCCAATGCAGACGCCGATCGCCGGGCTGTACATGGCCGACACGTCGTACTACTACCCCGAGGACCGCTCGATCTCGGAAAGCGTCAAGGTCGGGCGCGACCTCGCGAAGGTCGCCCGCGAATGAACCTGCCCGCGCGCGACAGCGCGACTGGCGCACCCTTCGAACGCGCCCCGGAAGGACGCGAACAATTCTTGCGTTTTCTCGTTGTCGGCGGTTTCGCAGCGGCGTTGAACTTCGGTTCGCGCATCGTGCTGAGTCGCTGGCTGCACTTCGCGGTAGCCATCGTCATCGCCTACCTGATCGGCCTCATCACGGCTTTTCTTCTCAACCGACGCTTCGTGTTCACGGGCGCGACCAATCGGCTGCATCACCAGATGTTCTGGTTCGTCGCAGTCAACTCTTTGGCGCTCGCGCAGACGATCGTCGTGAGCCTGCTGTGTCTGCACTACGTTCTGCCTTCGCTCGGCATCCACTGGCACACCGAGGAAATCGCCCACGCCGCGGGCGTGGTGACGCCGATATTCACGAGCTTCATCGGCCACAAGCGGCTGTCATTCTCGACGAAGCCGGTCGATGATGGGCCTTGAGCCGAACACCATCCGCGTCTAGCCGGCTCGCGTTAGCAGCGCCGAGGTGCCGAACGAGCAGCGTAGCGTGATGCCGCTGTAAGGCAGCCGCAGCGGGCTTTGATCCGGGAAAACTTCCACGCTCGGGAACGCACTCTCCGCCAGACGCACATATTCGGCGGCCGTGCGCACATTCTTGCCCCGGTCGTTCTCCACGAGGAAGCGAGCGAACGCCGATTGCCCGGGCAGTCGCAGCGGATCGAGCGTTATCAGCATGCCGTCGCTCGCCAACGCGGAACTCGCCATGTTCATTAGGTGGGCGACCTCGCCGTCATCAAGGTGATGCACGAGGCCCAAAACAAGTATCAGGTCGAACGACTCCCCTCCTGCCTGCGCCACTCCCGTGAAGTCGTCGCAGACGAACGAAGCTCGCGCGCCGCCGAATTTCCTGCGCGCATGGTCGATGTAACGGCTGTTGCGATCGAAACCATAGTAGTGAATGTCTTGCGGAAGCATGTCGACGACAGCTGCGGTTCCGCAACCTATATCGAGCACCCTCGCCCCCTTCCGCAGATTGGGAACGACGTAGCGCTGCAAGTCCCTGCGCCGCCACGCGTACGCGCCGAGCGCACGCTGCAACGAGTCGTACACGATCGGCGCGACGAGCAGGTTTTTGATTCCGCTCCTGACCTCAGTCATCGTGAGCTCTGCCGAATATCCGATTCAGGAAGCGATCGCTTCTTGAATACGATGGTCGCGTTGAGGAAAAAACCGACGAGCACGTAGACGCAGCACGCCACAACCTGTGCAAGGTAGCGGTTTGCGTCGAAACCCAGCAAGAGCTTCAACGCGACGAAGTTGGCCGCATACGCGACGAGAAACGACAGAACGAATCGCGCAAGGTCGCCACGCAACCTGTTCTTGGACCCGAACACCCAGCGACGTGCCTGGAAAAACGAGGTGGCGAAGCCCGCGGCATAGCCGAGAACGTTGCTCCAAACGGGCGACATCCCCAGCGCCATCGTGCCGAAGATGATCGCGTAGGAGACGAGCCCGTTGACCACTCCGGCAACGGAGTATTTTGCGAGCAGGGTGACAAGCTGCATGGGCCTACATGTCTCGACAAGGCATAACGGCGGCAAACATCGACCGCGTCGCGCGAACACGCACGACGCGCCGTTCGCTGCGACAGGGATCGCGATTCAATTCCGCTTCCGCAGGCGCAGGCAATACTGGGCACCCAGCGGCAGCCAATGCAGGAAGCGCTCCAGTGGCCGCAGCACGCTCAGTGGTTTGGGAAAGAACAGCGTGTATCGGGCATCGACCACGTCGAGCTCCGCTTCGTTCGCCCAGCGCAAGAGCCTGCCGCGCGGGATCATCTCGGCGTCCTCGTCGAAGACGCAGCGCTCGAAAACGTAACGGGTGAGCGGGTTGAGCGGATTGTGCTCGAAGATAAACAAGCTGCCGTCCTGCGAGAGGGCGTCGCGACAGCGGCGCAACCACGCCGGAATTTCCGCATGGTCGATGTGATGAAACACGTTCGCGGCGAACACGAGGTCGAACGCCGAGGTCGGCACATCTGCCCAGTCGCAGGTCGTGCGGGCGGCCGGGAACTGCGCCTGCGCGATGCGAATCGATTCGACTGAAGGGTCATAGCCGCTCAATTGCGCGTGCGGAAACGACGCCGCCAGATGAGCGATGCTGCGCCCGGCTCCGCAGCCGAAGTCGAGCAGCGTGCCGACGCGCTCGCCGGCCATCGCGCGCCCGACGAATTCGGCCTTGTAGCGCGCGAAGTATTCACTCTCTTCCATACCGCGCGGCATGGCCTCCTTCAGGTCGGCGTCATAGGTTTTTGCATGGCGATCGAACTCGCTGGCCATGTCAGAGACCTATGCGTTCCTTGATCGAAAACTGTGGTTTTCGATTGATCTTGAGATAGGCGCGTCCTAGGTACTCGCCGAGCAGACCGAGGCAAAGCAATTGCAGGCTGCCCATGAAGAGCACGATCGTCATGAGCGAAGTCCATCCGGTCTGCACTTCGGGGTGCAGGTACTTGCCGATCACGATCAGGATCATGCTGACGATGCTGATTGCGGCGAGCAGCATGCCGGCAAGGGAGGCCACTCGAAGCGGCACGATCGAAAAACTCGTCGCCATCTTGAGCCAGAGTGAGACCGACCGACGCAGGTTGTAGTTGCCGGCGCCCACGAGTCGCGCCTGATGCTCGATCGGCACAACCGCAATGTCGCGCGTCACATCGAGAATCAAACCGTCGACATACGCGTAGGGGCCGTCATAGCGGATGATCTCGGCAGCAACGCGCGCGTGCATCGCCTTGTACGACGAAAGATACAGCCCCTTCGGCTTCTTCAGCAGGAACGACGCGATGCGATCGTTGAACCAGCTTCCCCATTTCTTCCACGACGCATGCTGGCGGTGCATGTATTGGGTGTAGCAAACGTCACGACCAGCGCGAATCGTATCGACGAGGGTGATGATGCTGCTCGGCGGGTGCTGCAGGTCGTCGTCCATGACAACGATGATCTCGCCGGCTGCATGGTTGAGTCCCGCCATCGTCGCGTTGTGCTGGCCGAAATTGCGCGCGAGGCCGATGCCTCTGACGAACGGGTACCGTGCAGCCAGCTCGCGGATCACGCGCCAACTATCGTCCGGACTGCAGTCGTTGACGAGCACGAGCTCGAAGCGGTCCTGCAGCTGCGCGGCGCGCATGGCAGCGAGCACCTGCTCGACGAGATGCGGGAGGATCGCCTCGCTCCGATACACCGGAACGACGATCGAGACTTCACAGGACGCTTGCGTCATGGCGTGTAGTACTTGCGGACGACGGCTCGAAGGTAACCTTCGTCGAATTTTATACCGTTTCGATCGATCGCTGCGGTCACACGTCGCGTGTCGATCGCGTAGCCTTCGCCGCGCGGAACCACGGAGTAGTCGCCCTTTTCGCCCAGAACCTCCTCGAGCGCGGCGACTACTTCGAGCACCGAGACGCCGAAGGAATTGGCGACCGCCACGGTTTCGGCCTGGGCGCGCTCTACAGCGAGCAGGTCGACCACGATGGTCGCTGCGTCGTCGACGTCGATGATATTGCGGCGCGCGGCGCCCCACACCGAAAAATGCTCGCGACGGACGATGCGATCACGCAGATAGTTGAGCAACGTATGCGGATTGCGCGTGTTGCCGGCGACCTGCGGCAAGCGCACGATCAGGTGACCGCTATGGGCTCGCACGCGGTCTTCCATGCCGAGCTTGTGGGTCACGTACGCGCTGCCTTTCGACATGGGGTCGTCGACGCTGCACGTGCTGAAGTAGACGAAGTTCGCCGCGTCGGCGTGCCGCACGAGCATTTCGTCGAGCAGCCTGCGCTCGCGCTCGAACGGCGCCGCTTCGGTGCAAGTGGAATTGGATACGCCCGAGGCAAAAATGCAGGCATCGGGAATCCGCCGCTGGAACGACGCGAAAGCGCGCGCAATCAACCCTGTGCCGACGACGAACGTCACTTTCGCACCCGCAGGATCCTCGCTACGGCACGCACACTCGCGACACTCGCGTCCCGGACGGCTCCCGGGCGTGCATTCCATTGCATCGAATTCAGGACGTCACTATTCGAACAGAACATGGCAATCTCGCGTCGATCGCTCAGGCAGATTCGGCAAGCCACGACCCGCGCCACGCGCGGAATGGTTCCGAGGGCCGCCGCGATCTGAAGGATCGAAGACACCGCGACTCTGCCTCAGAATAGAGCCGCGGCAAGCGACGACAGTGCCGTTGGACGGTATTCGCCTCCCGGATTGCGGCGAACGTGCCGCGACAGCGAGTTGCGCTTCTCTCCGCATGGAACACAATGAAAAACAAGATCGCTTGCTCCTACACACACGCAAAACGACGCCTGTTTCGATCCGCTCGAGTATCGTACTTGCTTTTTCGAGCCTGTAACAACCAACCTGCGCGTCACAGCCGCGCATTCCATTTGCCTCTGCGCTGCGCCACGCCGAAGCAGAAAAGGCGCGCGAGGGAGCAAGCGCCGAAGCTCGGGAACGAACTGCGCGAGATGCATGCACGCGGCGGTCCTCGTCGCGCGCTGGGGGCGTTGGACCCGGCCTGTTGGCCTGATCCGACAGCGCCGAGCGGAAATCGACGGTACAACAACTCTTCGGTTGCGAGACCATCAGCGAATACAATGGGTACACTTGTCCTTGAAATGCGCATCTGGTTTGTCGAAACATGAACAATTCTTCCGCTAAGCGTCTCTTTGCGGTGATCGGACCGCCGCGCTGCGGAACCAGCGCCCTCACCCGCGGCCTGAAAGTCCTTGGTATCGATCTGGGCACGGCGTTGCGCGCCGCAAAGAAGGGCGTCAACGACGAGGGTTTCTGGGAAGACCTCGACATCGCAGCGCTGAATGTAAAAATTTACAAAGCCCTCGAACACGAGTGGCACAAGATCACCGACATCGAATCCGACCGGCTCGAAGCGCTCGTCCGCTCCGAGCTGCGTCCACAAGCCGTGCAACTGCTCGACAAGAAGCTGCGTGACCAGGCGCTGTTCGGGTTCAAGGACCTGCACATCACGCGCATCCTGCCGTTCTGGATGACCGTATTTTCCGAGCTCGGGGTTCGCTGTGACTTCCTGATTTCCTGCCGTGACCCCAGGAGCATGGCGCAGTCCCTCGCCAAACTCGCTGGCTTCGACCTGCAAAAGTGCTACTTCCTGTGGAACGAATTCGTCATCGCCAGCCTGACCCGCACGCAGGGTCACACAGTCGTCGTTGTCCAGTACGATCGCTTGCTCGAGCAACCGGAGGCGGAACTGCGAAGGGTCGCGACCAAGCTCGATCTGCATTTCGATGCGTCCAGCGAGGCATTTGTCTTCTATCGCGACGAGTTCTTGAACGCCGGACTGCGCAGCAGCGCTGGCAGCCGCAACATCGGCGATGAAGGCATCCCGTTCGACAGTGCTGAGCTGTATGCGCTACTCAAAGACCTCGCGACCGACCGGTGTGTCATCGGCAGCGACGAATTCAACTCTCGCTTCGACGCCATCAGACAACGTCACGAGAACGTTCTCTCGCTCCTGCAGTCCAGCGAGGGCGAGCAGACGAGAATGCTCGACGTGATTCGCGGCGACCTCGCCGCCAGCCGCGCGCTTCTCGAGATTGCAGGCGAATCAGCACAATCCGGCTCGACGCACGAGCAGGTGCTCGAGGACGCCATACACGAACGGGACCGGCTCCTCGAACGCGCATCACAGGGGCTCGTGGAGCGCACGCTCGAGCTGATGACGACACGCGAGACGCTCGAAGAACGCACCGCCGCGCTCGAAGAGGCCACGCGACGACTCGACGAACACGTGCGCGAACTCGCTCGCGTGCGCGGGGCGCTCGACATTCACGTGCAGTCCGAGCAAGTTTCGAGCCGCGACCTCGTCGCTCGGACGGACGAATTGGTGACGACACGCGCGCTTCTGGTCGAGCGCACAAATGCGCTGCAGGAACTCAGCGACACGCTGCACGAGCGAACGGCGCGGCTCGATGGCATGCATATGCTGCTCGAACAGCACGTCGCGGCCCTCGGTCATGCCAACGAGGCTCTCGGGGAACGCGATCGGTTGATCGCCGAGTTGCACCTACGCTATGGCGAGGCGGTCGCGGCAGCGGAGAGCCTCCGGCAGGTCATCGAGGCCGCGAACACCAAGCGGGCCTCGAGCGCGAACTGACCGCCCGACGCCGGGTCTCGAGGCTTTCTAGGGCATTTTTCACTGCCACGCGGGACAATACGGCGCGGGCTGCGGGGCGCCGAGGCCCGCCAAGGCACTTTGCAGACCTGCGTCGCGGTACAATAAAAGTCACGTTTGTCGCACGATTCGACGAACTGTTTCGAACGCGCCTAGGCAGTGGATAGGACAAATGCAGAAGAACGACAGGATTCTCGTCACGGGTGCCAAAGGACTGGTCGGTTCGGCCCTGCTCGAGCACCTTTCTGCGCAAGGATTCAGCAATCTCGTCGGCGTGGGTCGCGAAACCTGCGACCTGACCGATACGCTGCGCACACGCGCGTTTTTCGAGCACCATGCGCCCGCGTATGTGTTCCATGCGGCCGCGCGCGTGTACGGCATCATGGGCAATCTCCGGAACAAGGCGCTGTCGTTCTACGACAACATCCTGATCAACACGAACGTCGTCGATGCGGCCCACCGCAGCGGCGTCAAGAAGATCACGGTTTTCGGTACCGGTGCCGTATACCCGTATCCGCCCCCGGCGTTGCCGTTTCGCGAAGACATGATCTTCATGGGCGAGCCTCATCATTCGGAAGACTCGTATTCGCATGCCAAGCGCGCGATGCTCGGCATGCTGCGCGCATACGAGGAGAGCTACGGCCTCGACTGGGCCTACATTGTTTCCTGCAACCTGTTCGGACCGCGCGACCGATTCGATGCGGAAAACGGCCACGTCATTCCGTCGCTGATCAAGAAATTTCATGACGCGAAACGCAGCGGCGGCAATGTCGTCGTCTGGGGAAACGGCACTGCACAACGCGACTTCATGTATGTCCGCGATGCGGCGCGCGTCGCGACGATGATCAACGACAGCATCAAAGGGCCCGTGAACATCGGCAGCGGCAACGTCTACACGATCCGCGAGATCGTCGACACGGTCGCCGACATCACCGGCATGAACGGGCGCGTCGTGTGGGACGAGACCAAGCCGAACGGTCGCGAATATCTCGGCTACGATCTGTCGAAGACGAAGGCGATTGGTTTTTCCTGCGAATACTCGACGCGGCGCGCGCTCGAGGAAACATGGGCATGGTATTCCGAGCACGGTGACGGAGTCGCGACGTGAGCACCACTGACGCTCCGCGCGTCATCTTCATCTCGCAATGGCCAAAGATCAAAAATGCAGAATATGAACTCATCGAGCGCACGCGCCGCACCGGGTTCAAGATTGCCGTAACCGATCTGCTCGGATTCGAAGTCGAGTCGGGTGAATGTCTCAACACCGCGAACCTTTCCGCGGACTATGACTTCGCCGTCTCGCTGCACTACGAAACGCCGAAGTTTCTCAACCTGCCGACGTTTCTCTGGGTCGCCAACCCGCTCGAATTCATGCATGCGCAGAGCACCTATCGCACGCATATCTTTCACAACATTCGCAGCTACGACGACTATCTCTACAACGGTTCCGATTTCCTCAAGAACCAGATCAAGGCAGCAATCGGGCACGAGTGGCGCGATTCCGGCCTGAGCTTTTTCGGCGCCTGTTCGCGCCGTGCGATCATCGAACCGAGGCGGCCCGACGACACGGGCGGCATCGACAAGATCTTCTATTGCGGCGTCAACTGGGAGCGCACGACCGACAAGAGCGGCCGTGCGCAGGGCCTGCTCGATCTGCTGCAGGCGAAACAGATCGCCGAATTCTACGGACCGAAGACGCTGCTCCACATCGACCCGTGGGCCGGCTTCACTTCGTACCGGGGCGAGATCCCGTTCGACGGCTCGGGAATTTTCAGCGCGATCCATGAGTATCGCGCGGCGCTCGCCGTCTCGTCTCCCGCGCACATCAAGTCGCGCACGTCGTCGAGTCGCAGCATCGAGGCATTCGCTGCCGGCGTGCCCGTGATTTCGGACGAGAATCCGCACGTGCGCAAGCAGTTCGGCGATCTCGTGTACTACTTTGCTGGCGACAGCGAGAAGGAGAGGGCCGAGTCGATCGAGGCCGCGTTCGAGCAGATCCGGAGCAAGCCTGCGGAAGCCGCCGAGCGTGTACGCGCGGCGCAGGCACTGATTTCGCAGACGTACTGTTACGAGGCGACGTTGGAGGCGCTCGCGGGTCACGTACGCGGGATCGCGTCGCGCGCCACGCCCGCGTCGCCCTCATCATCCTCAAAGGTGTGGTCCATCGACATCGTGCTGATGGACCACGACCCGTACGCGCCCGCGAACGAAACCTCCGCCCCCTTCCCGAATGCCGAACACATCGCCGTGGCCGCAGCCAGGGCCGTCGGCGCAAACGGCGTGCGCGTCCGCGTACTGCACACAACCAACGATGCTTTCGTCCCACCAAAGGCGGTCGAGGGCGTCGAGTGGATCAGCGTCGCCGACAAGCTGCCTGCAGACGCTATCTGGCGCAAGATGCTGTTGGGCGAGAAGGTTGCGCACCTCGCAAGACACGTCGATGCGGACGCCGCGGCATTCTTCACGCAGTGGGATTTTCCGCAGCTGGACTATCTGGACTCGGCGATCTCCTGGCTCGCGGCGCGCGACAAACTGGCCGCGCCCGCGCTGCACGTTGGCGGCTTCTTCATCAACCCGCTCGATGCGCCGGCCCCGCCGAACGCACAGGTCATCCTGCGCAACAATTCTTCGCAGAGCATGTACCGCTGGTCGCAGAACAGCATCGCCGAGCATCAGTTCGGACAGTTCCTTGTTTCGCGCGCCGCGCTGCAACGGCTCGACTGGGAGCGGCTGTCCCGTTTCGACATCCTGCTGCCGGCCGCGCTGCTGATCGAAGCGACAGGCAAAGAGTTGTGCGTCTATCGCTCGCGCCACCTGCTATTGCGCGTCGCCTATGGCTACTACCACCGCTACCTCGACGCCTTCGCGCAAAACGACACGAAGGGCTTCTGGACGCAGCAGTACGATCTGCTGAGCAATCGCATGCACGAGATCAATCGCCTCTACGATGCTTTTCATGAGCACGGCGAGGCGGTAGCTGTCATCGACCGCATCTACGGGTACGATCTACCCCCTGCGCCTTACGTCGATCCCGCCGTGCAGCAGGTCAACCAGTTCCTCGACCTGTTGCGCCCATACTATCGGGCGTGGCTCAAGCTCAAGAATGCAATACGCGGCTTTTTCCGCAAGCACTGATCGCCGACATTCCCGGCAGTGTCGTCGATGTCGCTGCCGGTGATCGAGCGCCGAAGCAAATGCTTGTGCGAGGCTCGATTCTGTTAGCCGTATTCGCAAGACATGGCGATGTTGGAAGGCAGGCTCTGCCCATCGGAACCCGTCTCCTGTTTCGATGAAGGTATCCGCGGCGTGAAATTCCGTTCGACTCAAGCGGTCGTGCGCGTATCAAGAAAGGGCTCTCGGCGATGAATTCAACAAGAATCCGTTTTTCACATCTTGTGCAGACTTTGAATTCGTCCGCCGACAGATTCATCGACGCCGTCTTGAGACTCCTCCGCGCCAACAAGGCATTCTGGCTGAGCGTCGCGTTTACGCTCGTTTTCTACTGGCCCACGCTCATCGACGGCTCGGCGAACTCCGGATTCGTGTTTGGCGGAGACATCATCGGGTTCTACGTGCCAGAGATGGTGAAAACGCAATCGCTGATTTCGACCTTCAATTTCACCGGGCTGGATTTTTCGCATTTCAACGGCAGCTCGGACTATTTTCTCTCCTCGAACTTCTTCGCGTGCTATCCCCTGCTGGTCATCCATAGCCTTCTCTCGGATCCGCATGCGACGCTGCTGCAGACCTGCCATCTGCTCATGGTGATGATCGCGCTGAATTCGTTCCTGTCCTGCTATTTTTCCCTGAAGCTCCTCTCCCGCTACTTCTCGTTCCCGTTCGAACTCGCGTTGCTCGTGTCGGTCGTGTTCGCCTTCAGTCCCGAGACCATAACCGGCCTCAGCCAACCCGAATTCATTTTTTCGGTCGCCACGCTTCCCTGGGCTGCCTATGCCGCCCTGTCATATGCCGAAGCACCCTCCGCGCGAAATCTCGTCCTTTCCTCGATACCCATAGTGATGGCGCTGCTCGGTGGCTACATTCCGCTCGCTGCGGCAGCGCTGGCCATGTCCGCAGCCATCGTCGCGTTTCGCATTCTGCTGATCGACGAAATGCCAACCTCGACGTACGCGCGGCGACGCAAAATGGTCACGGCGGCCATGCCCTATGTCCTCGCTGCCATTGTCGTAGCTCCCTATTTGTATGCAGCGCACAGCTTCCTGCTCGAGACGCAGGCCAGTGGGCGCGACTCGGTCTTCTTCAGCGCGCATCAACTCGCCGAGCAGCCACAGAGCCTGCTCCGCATCATTTCCTTTTTCATGAAGCAGCCGGGCCCGTTCTATGAATTCACCGTGACATGGGGCACCGTCGCGCTCACGATCGCAAGCCTTTTTTTCCTGGGGCGAAAAGCCGTCCTCGCCCTGACCTCCAGGGAATGGATCATATTCAAGGGCGCCGCCGTGCTGTATGTCCTCACGGTATTGGCGATCTACGGCGAGTTCAGTCCGATCAGCGATTTCGTGTACTACTTCGTTCCACAGATTGGGAAGATGCACATCTACCAGCGCTTCCTGCTCCCCGCTCACCTGTTTTTTGCAGTCATGGTGGCGTTGATGGTGAAGGCGCTGGTCGTCGCAAGACCGCAGGTGGGTCCGCGCGTCGCACTCGCTCTGCTCGCAATGATCACCACGACGGCGGCTTATGTTTTCAGTCACAGCCTTCCGGTCGCCAAGGACCTAGGTCTCAACAACCACATCATCTTCGAATTGATACTCGCGTTCCTGTTCACGCTTTCGCTGCTGATGCGTGGCAGGAAGCACGTGTATTGGGTGACTATTTTCCTTCTCTTCTTGCCACCGCTCAGCCACATCTATCTCGGCACCCACAAGACATTGGCCGCGCAGCAGAAGCGGTTGCCGATCATCCTCGACGACGATCAGAGAGCGGACTTCGTCGAGTATCTCCAGCGCTTCAACGACAAGGCGGTGATCAAGTACGTCGACCTCACATCGCGCTGGAGTGAAGTCGGCGCCGGCACCGAAACGTTCCCGAAGAATTTCCCCGACATGATGCTGAATTCGCCGCGCCTCTCCTCGTTCGGCGGATTCAACTTCTATCTTTCGGCGCGCCAGGACTATATGCAGAAGATGCCGCAGGTGGGCGATAAGCTGGTGATGGTGCCCGATCTGAAAGTGCTCTCTCGGGCAGGCGTGGATTTCGCCCTCCTGCCCGCAGCAGATGCGAAGGAATCCGTGTTTGCAGACATCTTTGCGAAAACGTCCCCGAAGAACATTTTCAACTTGCCAAACGGCGTCGTCGCGTTTTCGGTCCGCGAGATCAGCGACAGCCGCTTCGCGGCCGACACGTTGTACGACAATGGTTTTTTCCGCATCACCCGCGCCGGCTCGGCAAACGAAGACCGAACAGCGACCGCGACTGCGGCGGGCCACGCTGGCAGCGTCAGTGTCAGCGACTTCTCCACCAATTTTGCCAATCGCGTTCACCTTGCCTTTGAGTCGCCCAACGACGTGGCGGTGCAGTACCTCTTCTCGGACAACCCACGGCTGAGCTACGACCTGAACGGCAAGCCCGCGGTCACTGCTCTCCACAACGGCATGCGTTCGATGGACGTTCCCGCCGGCAAGAGTACGATCGACATCTACTACGTGAACTGGCCGCTTCGCTTCTTCTGGTTCGTCTACGCGCTCTTCGCCCTCGCGTGCTTGGCGGCGCTGGCGGCAACCCTGTTTTCGTCGGCCGCGGCTGCACGCGACAGATGGCATGCGCTTCGTGGTGACACTCGCGACCCAGCGGCATAGCACCGTGCGGGACTCTGGCACACGGCGCTATCCGCTGGCCTTGGCCGCCAAGGCGCATGCGGTCGCCATCGGACCGGCGTTCTCGGCAGCACTCGGGCGATGAAACTCCTCGACTGGCTCGCGCCCGGCGTCGGCAGGCTCAGCGCCTATGCACGGCGCGAGCTGAAGCTTCCCTCGCCCTCTTTGGCCGAGGCGGCGAAGGCGAGTTGTTCCCTGCGGATCTCCGTCGTCGTCCCCTCGTTCAACCAGGCGAAATTCATCGAACAAACGCTCGACTCATTGCTGGCCGAGGGCTTTCCGCATCTCGAAGTTGTAGTCGTCGATGGTGCTTCCACCGACGCCACGGCGGACGTGCTTCGCGCGTTCGGGCCGCGCCTCTCCTCGTGGGTGAGCGAACCCGACAACGGCCAGGCCGACGCGATCAACAAGGGCTTTCGCCGCAGCACGGGCGAGATCATGGCCTGGCTCAATTCGGACGACATGATCGTTCCCGGCACATTGCACCGCGTTGCGCGCTTTTTCGCCGAAAATCCCGACGTCGATGTCGTCTACGGCGACCGCATCCTCGTCGACGAGGAAGGGCGCGACATCGGGCGGTGGGTGCTGCCCGGTCACTCCGGGAGCCTGCTGAAATGGGTGGACTTCGTCCCACAGGAGACGCTGTACTGGCGGCGCCGCGCATGGCAGGCCATCGGCGGCGCGGTTGATGAAAGGTTACGTTTCGCGGTGGATTGGGATATCCTTCTCCGCTTTTCCAAAGCGGGATTGAAATTTGCACACATCCCTGAATTCCTTGGTATTTTTCGTATCCACGCAACACAAAAGACGTCCAGTGTGATAGCGACAACCGGGCGCGAGGAGATGACGGCCCTGAGGCGGCGCGAGCTCGGATTCGCCCCCTCCCGCAGCCTCATCATCTTGCGCGCGCTACCGTATCTGCTTCGCTCGAGGTGGCGCGAGATTCGGCACGGCACAGGGAATTGAGCCGACGCCGATAAGGAGAAACACTCTGTGGAAGGCACATGCGAATGTATCTTCCAACTCCCGCGCAAGGGGGCGCGTGGGACTTTTAGGAATAGTTGAACATGACCAAGTCGAAAATTGCTTTGATCACGGGCGTCACCGGACAGGACGGTGCGTATCTGGCGGAACTGTTGCTCAAGAAGGGCTACGAGGTGCACGGCATCAAGCGCCGCACCTCCCTGTTCAACACCGACCGCATCGATCACCTGTATCAGGACCCGCACGAGTCCAATCGCCGTTTCATTCTGCATCACGGCGACCTGACGGACAGCACGAGCCTGATCCGCATCATCCAGCAGGTGCAGCCCGACGAGATCTACAACCTCGCCGCGCAGTCGCACGTGGCCGTGTCTTTCGAGGAGCCCGAGTACACGGCGAACTCCGATGCGCTCGGAGCACTGCGCATTCTCGAGGCAATTCGCATTCTCGGACTCGAAAAGAAGACGCGCTATTACCAGGCCTCGACATCCGAGTTGTATGGCCTCGTGCAGGAAATTCCGCAGAAGGAAACGACGCCCTTCTATCCGCGCAGCCCTTACGCTGTGGCGAAGCTGTACGCCTACTGGATTACCGTGAACTATCGCGAGGCCTACGGCATCTACGCGTGTAACGGCATCCTCTTCAATCATGAGTCGCCGCTGCGTGGCGAGACGTTCGTTACGCGCAAGATCACGCGCGCGCTGGCGCGCATCAAGCTGGGCCTGCAGGACTGCCTGTATCTGGGCAACCTCAACGCGAAACGGGACTGGGGCCACGCGAAGGACTACGTCGAAATGCAGTGGCTGATGCTGCAGCAGGCACAAGCAGAGGATTTCGTCATCGCGACCGGCGTGCAATTCAGCGTGCGCGAATTCGTGGATGCCGCTGCGGCCGAGATCGGCCTGCCGATTCGCTGGGAAGGCGCCGGCGTCGACGAGAAGGGCTACAGCGGCGATGAGTGCATCGTAGCGGTCGATCCCCGCTATTTTCGCCCCACCGAAGTCGAATCCCTGCTCGGCGATGCCAGCAAGGCGCGCGACAAGCTCGGCTGGACGCCGAAGATCGCCTTCAAGGAACTCGTCGCCGAGATGATGCGGGAAGACCTGAAATCTGCGGAACGCGACGAACTGGTCAAGAAGCACGGGTTCTCGGCCTACGATTATCACGAGTAAGCGATGGCTTCTGCGATCGGCAAGCATTCGAAAATTTATGTCGCGGGCCATCTCGGCATGGTTGGATCGGCACTCGTCCGCCGCCTCTCGGCTGCTGGCTACGACAATCTGTTGCTGCGGACACACGCCGAACTAGACCTGACCGAGCAGAGGGCGGTCGAGCAATTCTTCGCGGCGGAGAAGCCCGACTACACCTTCCTGGCGGCCGGAAAGGTCGGCGGAATACAGGCCAACAACACCTATCGCAGCGAGTTCATCTACGAGAACCTGATGATCGAGGCGAATGTCATCCACTCGGCGTGGCAGGCCGGCGTGAAGGACCTGCAGTTTCTCGCTTCGAGTTGCATCTATCCGCGCGACTGCGCGCAGCCGATTCGCGAGGAATATCTGCTGACGGGTCCGCTCGAACCGACGAATGAGCCGTACGCAATCGCGAAGATCACCGGCATCAAGCTCTGCGACGCCTACAATCGCCAGTACGGCACACGCTACGTCTCGGCGATGCCGACTAACCTGTACGGGCCGAACGACCACTACGATCTCGACAACGCGCACGTGCTGCCCGCGCTCATCCGCAAGACACACGAAGCGCGCGAGCGCAGCGACGGCAACATCGTCGTCTGGGGCACGGGACGGCCGATGCGCGAATTCCTCTACGTCGACGACCTCGCGGATGCGTGCGTGTTTCTCATGGAAGGCGGCATCGGCAGAGGCCTGTACAACATCGGCACCGGTGAGGATGTGAGCATCCGCGAACTCGCGCAGACGGTCATGCATACCGTCGGTTACCGCGGCGAGATCGTCTTCGACACGAGCAAGCCCGACGGCACGCCGCGCAAACTGCTCGACGTGAGCCGTATGCACAAACTGGGCTGGCGATCGAAGACAGCACTCTCGGACGGTATCGCGAAGACCTACGAGGACTATCTTCGATCCGTGGGCACCTAGCGATGAGCGCCCGGCCACAGATCACGATCGCCGTACCTTCGTACAACCAGGGGCGCTATCTCGATGCGGCGCTGACCTCGATATTCTCCCAAGAGGTTCCGGTCGAGGTGTTCGTGGCCGATGGCGGCTCGACGGACGAGTCGGCTGACATCATCCGCAAGTGGGAGCACCGACTCAGCGGCTGGCGCAGCCGTCCCGACGAAGGTCAGGCGGCCGCGATCAATGAGTCAATCGCTAAAGGCAGCGCGCCCTATGTGTGCTGGCTCAACAGCGATGATTTCTTCGAGCCGGGCGGGCTTGCCGCGCTGCTCACGGCGCTCGACGAAAACGAAGGCGCCGCAGCGGTCTATGGACGTGCGTGGAACCTCGTCGAGAAAACCCAGCGCAAGGCTCCCGTCTGGGTGACCCCGTTCGATGAGCGTCGCTTCGCGATGTTCTGCCTCATCAGCCAGCCGGCCACGCTGATCCGCAGGAGCGCATGGGAGGCGGTCGGCGGCGTCGATCCATCGCTGCACATGGCGATGGACTACGACCTGTGGTGGCGACTGTACAAGCACGTCGGGCCGCTCGCTTTCATCGACCAATTCGTCGCCACCAATCGCGAGCACGAGCTCACGAAGACACGCACCCAGCGCCGCCTGCACTACCGCGAGGCGATGGCCGTCGTGCGCAAGCACCACGGCCACGTACCGCTCAAGTGGTGGATCGCCCAACCCTATTCGGTATGGTGGCGGTCGATCACGGGCTAGATCGAGCCTTGATCAGAGGCCGGTAACCGGGGCCGGCGATCGGCAGCGAAATCGCTCGACCGGGTCGCCGAGGACGACTATGCAAGCGCCGCAGCGAGTTCCGCACGCAAGTCGCCCACGTCCTCGACGCCGACCGACAACCGGATCAGACCGTCGCTGATGCCGAGCTTCTTGCGGTTGGCCGCGGGAATCGACGCGTGCGTCATGATGCCGGGATGTTCGATCAGGCTCTCGACGCCGCCGAGCGACTCGGCCAGCGCGAACAACTCGCAGCGTTCGAGGACGCGCCGCGCCTTGCGCAGACCGCCCTTCACCTCGACCGAAATGATGCCACCCGACCCGTCCATCTGCTTCTTCGCGAGCGCGTATTGGGGATGCGACTTGAGGCCCGGATAGATCACGCGCTCGACGGCCGGATGCTTTTCGAGCCAGCGGGCGATCTCCTGCGCGCCCGCGCAATGCGCGCGCATGCGCAGGTGCAGCGTCTTGAGGCCGCGCAGCGCGAGGAACGAATCGAACGGTCCGCCGACCGCGCCGACCGAGTTGTGCAGGAACGCCATCTGCTCGGCGAGCGCCTTGTTCTCGCCGACCACGACGACGCCGCCGACCATGTCGGAATGGCCGTTGAGATACTTCGTCGCCGAGTGCAGCACCATATCGGCGCCGAACTCGAGCGGACGCTGCAGGATCGGCGAGCAGAACGTGTTGTCGACGACGAACAGCAGGCCGTGCTTGCGTGCGAACGCGCCAACGCGAGCGAGATCGACGAGCGTCAGCATTGGATTGGTCGGCGTCTCCGCCCAGATCATGCGCGTGTTCGGTTTGCGCGCGGCCTTGAGCGCGTCCATGTCGTTGAGATCGAGGAACGTGAAGTCGAGTCCCGCGCTGCGCCGGCGCACTCGCTCGAACAGGCGATAACTGCCGCCGTAGAGATCGTTCATCGCGATGACGTGGCTGCCCGAGTCGAGCAGGTCGAGCACCGTGCTCGCGCCGCCGAGCCCCGACGCGAACGCGTAGCCCTGCGTGCCGCCCTCGAGGTCGACGATGCAGCGCTCGTACGCCATGCGCGTCGGATTCTGCGTGCGGCTGTACTCGTAACCCTTGTGCACGCCCGGGCTCGATTGCACGTAGGTCGACGTCGCGTAGATCGGCGTCATGATCGCGCCGGTCGAGGGATCGGGGCTCTGCCCTGCGTGGATCGCGCGCGTGCCGAGGCCGAGGTTCTTCGCTGTCTTTGTCATTGGCTGCTCTGTTGGAATTCGTGGCCGCCGACGGCCTTACGTGACCCGGCGATCGAGGTTGTAAGAATCAGTTCACGCGCCGGCGCAGGTAGTTCAGCAGATCGATACGCGTGATGAGACCGAGGAAACGTTCGGCATCGACGATGATCGCAACGTGGCCCGCGTCGAATACCGGCAGCAACGCCTCGATCGGCGACTTCACATCGAGTACCTGCAGCTTGCCGACCATCGCGGTCGAGACCGGGTCGCGGAAGCGCCCCTCGTCGCCGTAGACGTGCAGCAGTACGTCGGATTCGTCGACGATACCGACGATCTTGTCGCCATCCATCACCGGCAACTGCGAGACGTCATAGAGCTTCATGCGCTGGTACGCCGTCGTCAGCGGCTCGGCCGGGCCGACGACGACGGTGTCGCGCTGCGAGTAAGGCCGCAGGATCAGGTCGCGCAGATCGCCGTGAACTTCGCGCTCGAGAAAGCCGTTGTCGAGCATCCAGTAATCGTTGTACATCTTCGACAGGTACTTGTTGCCGGTGTCGCAGACGAACACGAGCACGCGCTTCTTCGTCGTCTGCTCGCGACAGTACTTGAGCGCGGCAGCGAGCAGAGTGCCGGTCGACGAACCGCCGAAGATGCCTTCCTTCGCGAGCAGCTCGCGCGCGGCGAGGAAACTTTCCTTGTCGCTGATCGCGTAGGCCTTCTTCACGCGGGAGAAGTCGGAGATGCTCGGCAGGAAGTCTTCGCCGATGCCTTCGACCATCCAGCTCGCCGATTTCGTCGACAGCGTGCCCTCGTTGATGAACTGCGCGAGGATCGAACCGATCGGATCGGCGAGGATCATTTCGACGTTCGGCGCCGCCTGCGCGAAATGGCGCGACAGACCGGTCATCGTGCCGGACGAGCCGCAACCGAACACGACGGCGTCGAGCTTGCCGTCCATCTGCGCGAGGATTTCCGGCCCAGTGCCTTCTTCGTGCGCGCGCGGATTGTCGGGGTTGCCGAACTGGTTGATGAAGTACGCGTTTGGCGTTTCGCGCGCGAGGCGCTCGGCCATGTCCTGGTAGTACTGCGGATGCCCCTTCGCGACGTCGGAGCGCGTGAGGACGACTTCCGCACCCATCGCCTTGAGGTTGAAGATCTTCTCGCGGCTCATCTTGTCGGGCACGACGAGAATCAGCCGATAGCCCTTCTGCTGGGCCACGAGCGCAAGACCGATGCCGGTGTTGCCGGCCGTGCCTTCGACCAGCGTGTCGCCAGGCTTGATCTTGCCGGCGCGTTCGGCGGCTCCGATCATCGATAGGCCGATGCGGTCCTTGATCGAACCGCCAGGATTCGCGCTCTCGAGCTTGAAGTAGAGCTCGCACAGACCGCTGTCGAGCCGCTGTGCCCGAACGATCGGCGTGTTTCCGATCAGCTCGAGCACGCTGCGTTGCACATTCATGCAAACTCCTGTGGGGAAGGCACGGGCGCTTCGCGGCCCGGGTCCGAGGCCCGCCATGATACAGGAGGTCGTCAGGCCGATCTCTGGCCGCGCGTTGGCTGCCCTCTCGCAGGAATCGCTCCCTCCAATTCGAGGGCGGCGTCGACGCGCGACGACGGTCTTTGATCAGGCGAGAAGGTTGCAGTGCCTCACCGCGCGAACGGGCGCGCGGTGCGGGAAGCGCTTCTCGCACGACGACATCGCAGACACGCGACGCCGTCCGCTGGATTCAGTGCACCGCCTGGTATCGCTCCCACATGATCGTGAGCTTGTCCTTGGCGCGCAATTTTTCTTTCTTCATGTTGTGCAGCGTGGTGTCGTCCATCGGCAATACGCCGAGTTCGGCGTCTCTCACCTTGCTGTCGAGTTCCTTGTGGCGCTGATAGAGGCTACGGAACTCCGCGTCACTCTTGATCAACACATCGACATCTTTCTGCTGGTTCTCGAACATCAGCCGACCTCCTCTCTTCTAGATAAAGACACGCACGTCGCTGCACCCGCCGCGACGGGCAGTGCAAGGAAGGACGTGGGGGAACGGAATTGAACTCAGAGCCGGGCAATTGCGCGACGGCTTCACCGCCAGGGGTGAAGTGCAGGCGCGGAATATTGCGATGGCTGCACTCATGGGCTCGGGTGCCGCGCCGTCTAAGGGACTGCACGCGGTGACTTGAACTTACACCCCTAAAACGAGCCCTGCAACCGCAAAAATGCGAATTTTTCGTTAGTCATATTTGCGCTGTCGCGCCCAGATCCGACCCGGCGCTCATCCCGGCAAAATGGATGCCAACTTGGGCGCTGTACGGCTCCGCCGCGCCACGGGGCGAGGGCGCTCGGGAGGCGCGCCAACCCCTTGATTTGGCCGCATGTTCGCAGCGACGCCGCGACGCCTGCGCGCCGGCGACGAAACGGCGTTGGCAGGCCCTCAGTGCCCCCCGACGGTGACGACGACCTGCTTGCCGCCCGCGCCTTTCGCGACCGCCCCGGTGGCAGCGATGCGCTTGGCCTTGACGCCCGCCGCGACGAGCGCATCGCGCACCGCGTGGGCGCGTTGCTGGGCGAGCGTCGCGTTGTCGGCATAGGCCTCGACGCGCACCGCCTTGTCTGCGCCGGCAGCGGTAACGATGCGGCTGATCTGTGGCTGCGCCGAGGGCTTGAGCGTCGCTTGTCCCGAAGCGAACGCATCGGCGATCGTGATCGATTCCGCCGCCGCCGGCTTGCCCGCTGCACCTTTCGCGCCGGTCGACGCGCCGCTCGCCGCGAGCAGATCCGCTTCCTTGCGCGCGAGCTCGGCTTCCTTCGCCTGTGCGTCGGCGAGTTTGCGCGCCTGCGCTGCTTGCTTGCGCGCCGTATCGGCCTGCTGCGACGACTGCTCGGTCTGCGCGCGAGCCGCATCGGCCTCTGCACGCAGGCGATCGGATTCCTCCGCCTGGGCGAGACTCTGGATACGCTGTTTCTCGAGTTCGAGCCGGGCCTGCTCGGCGTCGCGACGACTCGCGGCGAGCAGAATCTGGTCGTGTTCGCGATCGAGGCGCTGCAGTTTGCGTTCCTGCTCGACGGCTTGTGCAGCGGCGTAGGCGATATCGATGCGGCGCTCGGCGATATAGACGAGATGGTCGTGTTCCCTGCCGCGATCGCTCTGCTGCGCGAGTACGGCGAGTGCCTGCTCGGCGAGCGCGATTTCGGAGGGTGCGAGCGGTCCCAGCGCAGCGTTGGACTTGAGCTGGCCAAGGCTGTTGCGCAAACGCTCGTAGTCGAGGTCGGCCTTTGCCGCCCATGCGCCCGCGCTTGCGACGAGCGCGATAAGAATCGCGGCGACCTTCGCTGGCGCGAGCTGGCGGGTCGAGCTGAACGTGCGCGCGAACGAGGGCATCACTGCGCGCCTCCCTGATCGAGATTGCCTTCTATGGATAGATCGCCGCGCAACTGGGCGTTCTCCCGCCCGCGCGCATCGACCCGTTCGCGGGCCCTGCCGAGACGCGCCTTGGCCTGCGCGAGGTCGGCGGCGGCAGCGGCTTCCTCCGCATACAGGGCCGCGTCCTCGTATTCCTTCTGCTTCATTGCACCACGAGCGAAGCTGAGGCGCTCTTCCGCTCCGCGCAACTCCAACGGGGCGTAGGTCTGCGCACCGGCCGTACGTGCCGAATCGACACGGTGCGCTGCATCATCGAGCTGGGCAAGCGGCGGCTTCGTTTCCGAGCAGCCTGTGATCTGGCTCACGCAAAAAAAAATGAGCGCCAGCAGGTTGTTTCGCCGCAAGAGTGTCATATGATTGATAGCATCATGGGGAGGGGGTCGACGTCTCGCTATTGTCGATAAACCGGACCGCGGAAGGCAACCGGCAAAACGACGCCCCCTGATTGATCTACAGTCAAACAAAAAAGACCAGCAATGGACATCGGCTATTTTCTGAAACTCATGACCGAGAAGGGTGCCTCGGACATGTTCCTGTCCACGGGCGCACCGGTCAACATCAAAGTCGAGGGTAAGCTTTACCCACTCGGCAATACCGGCTTGCCACACGGCATGGTCAAGCGCATCGCCTACTCGCTGATGGACGAAGGCCAGGTGCCGCAGTTCGAGCGCGATCTCGAGCTCAACCTGGCCACCGCCGTCAAGGACGCGGGCCGCTTCCGCATCAACGTGTTCAGACAGCGCGGCGAAGTCGGTATGGTGATCCGCGCGATCAAGAGCGTGATCCCGAGCATCGAAGAGCTGCAGCTGCCGGCGATTTTCAAAGACCTGATCATGGAACCGCGCGGCCTCGTGCTCGTCGTCGGTTCGACGGGTTCGGGCAAGTCGACGACGCTCGCGTCGATGATCGATCACCGCAACACGAACAGCCCCGGCCACATCCTCACGATCGAAGATCCGATCGAGTACCTGCACCGGCACAAGAAATCGATCGTCAACCAGCGCGAAGTCGGCCTCGACACGCACACGTATCACGACGCGCTCAAGAACGCGATGCGCGAAGCGCCCGACGTCATCATGATCGGCGAAATCCGCGACGTCGACACGAAGGAGGCCGCGATCGCGTTCTCCGAAACGGGGCATCTGTGCCTCGCGACGCTGCACTCGAACAACGCCGACCAGACGCTCGAGCGCATCCTCAACTTCTTCCCCGAGAGCGCCCACCGCAACATCCTCATGAACCTCGCGCTCAACCTGCGCGCGGTCATCAGCCAGCGCCTCGTCGTCGGCAAGGACGGACGCCGCATTCCGGCGGTCGAGGTGCTGCTCAACACGCCGCTGATCCGCGACATGATCCGCCGCGGTCAGATCCATGAAATCAAGGAAGCGATGGACCGCAGCCTCTCGGAAGGCATGCAGACGTTCGACCAGTCGCTGATGAAGCTCTACCGACAGGGTCGCATCGATCTCGAGGAAACCCTGTCGAAGGCCGATTCGCGCGACGGCCTCGCGCTCAAGATCCGCCTCGGCGAGGGCACCGAGGAAACGCCGATGATCGACGCGTTCAGTCTTCCCGCGCTCTGAGGACGGCTTCTGCGGTAACGCGCGATGTGAATCGAACGCGGGAGGTCGTATGCGACTCGCGAAATTGATCGCCAGCATCGCGCTGGCGACTTCGGCGCCCTGCACCGACCGCATGACCTATGCCTACGGCGCGCACGTCACCAGTCGCAGCGAGACGATGACGCGCGTCATCGAAATCCTCGGCGAGCCGTTCAGCAAGGAATCGATCTAGAACCGCCGCGGCGCCCGATGCGCGACGTACTGGTACTGCACAATCGACGGCAAGCAGGTGCGCTGCTCCTGTACGAGGCCAAGGCCAAGGCGATCGACGAATCGCGCTGGCGAGATCCCCGGACGCGATCTCGCCGAGTACGATCCTGCTGCGCGATTTTCTCTCATCGATATCTCGCCAATCGAGATTTCAAACGGGATCACCCCCAGCAAGAAAGCACTGATCGCGATCGCGCGCCGCCGCGCGATCGTCAGGCGTTCGGCGCGTCGGGCTGGCGCTCGGGCCGCGCACGATCGAACGCGTCGAGCTTGAGGCAGTTCGCCTCGATGCGCTGCAGCGTCGGATATTCCGACAGGTCCATGCCCCAGCGCCGCGCATTGTAGATCTGCGGCACGAGGACGACATCCGCGAGTGTTGGCGCGTCACCATGACAGAAGTTGCCCGCGACGACATCGTTCGCGACGAGTTCTTCTATCGAGGCAAGGCCGAGTCCGATCCAGTGGCGGATCCAGCGTTCGCGCTCCACCTGCGGCACCCCGAGCTCATGCTCGAGATACTTCAGCACGCGCGTGTTGTTGAGCGGATGGATGTCGCAGGCAACCGCGAGCGCAAGCGCACGCACTCGCGCGCGCGAACGCGGCTCGGACGGCATGAGCGGTGCCGTTTCGGGATACATCTCGTCGAGATACTCGATGATCGCCAGCGACTGGCGAATCACGCGCTCGCCGTCGACGAGCGTCGGCACGAGCTCCTGCGGGTTGACGTCGTGATACGCGAGCGTGTGCTGTTCGCCGCCTTCGTTGACGAGGTTGACGGCGGCGATCTCGTACTGCAGACCCTTGATGTTGAGTGCGATGCGCGCTCGATAGGCCGCACTCGAACGCCAATAGCTATAGAGCCTGCGGGTCTGCGTCGTCATCACCATGGTCGGCCTAGCCTCGCTCGATGCGTTGCTCAATGGCGCCGAACACGCTCGCCCCCGTGCGGTCGAACATCTCGATCCGCACCGTATCGCCGAACTTGAGGAACGGCGTGACCGGCTTGCCCCCTTTCAGCGTCTCCAGTGTACGCCGTTCCGCGAGACACGAAGCACCCTTGCCCTCGTCCTTATTGGCGATCGTGCCGGAGCCGACGATCGTGCCGGCCGACAACGGCCGGGTCTTTGCCGCGTGCGCGACGAGGTCGGCGAAACTGAATTGCATATCGTCGCCCGCTTCGGGCGCGCCGAACCACTGCGCGTTGATGTGACTCGTCAACGCGAGGTGCACCTTCGAGTCGCGCCACGCATCGCCGAGTTCGTCGGGCGTGACGAATACCGGCGACAGCGCCGACCGCGGCTTCGATTGCAGGAAGCCGAAACCCTTCGCGAGTTCGGGCGGAATGAGGTTGCGCAGCGACACGTCGTTGACGAGTCCGATCAGCTGGATGTGCGCCGCGGCCTGCGCCGCCGTTGCCGCCATCGGCACGTCGTCGGTGACGACCACGATTTCGGCTTCGAGGTCGATGCCGTATTCCTCGCTCGTCACGCGCACCGGGTCGCGCGGGCCGTAGAAGCCGGCGCTCACCGCCTGATACATCAGGGGATCGACGTAGAAGCTCTCGGGCACCTCGGCACCGCGCGCACGGCGCACGCGCTCGACGTGCGGCAGGTAGGCGCTGCCGTCGACGAACTCGAAGGCCCGCGGCAATGGCGCGGCGAGCACTGCGGGATCGAGCGCGAAGATCTCCTCGCCGTTGATCGTCTGCGCCTTGCCCGCATCGTGCAACAACTCGTGCACGCGATTGAGCCGCGGCGCCGCGGCGGCCCAGTCTTCGAGCGCGGCCTGCAATGTCGGCGCAATGTCGCGCACGCGCACCGCGCGCGTCAGATCGCGACTGACGACGACGAGCGTGCCGTCTCGGCCGCCTTCTTTGAGAGATCCGAGTTTCATGTTCGCTTCCTCTTGGCCATCAGGCTGGCGGATCGCAACCTTGCGCCCTCGCCGGTCAACGCCGTGTTGTCTGAGTATCGGGTAAAGACAGGGATTGGTGATTCTTTCATGCGGCACGGCTAGTTCAGCGACGCGTCGGCAGACTGCTCTGCGCAATCGCTGCCGCAGCGGTTCTACGGTGCACGGAAATTTTTCCGCAGGCCTTGCCAACACTCGTGATAGCCACGCTGCAGCTGCGGCGACTCGAGCGCCTGGCGCGTCGGATGAATCACCGCGCGCGTCTCGAACATGAAGGCCATCGTATCGACGATGTGATCGGGCTTGCCAGTATCCGATACGCTCGCCTTCGCGAAGCTCGCCGCGTCGGGGCCATGGCCGCTCATCGAGTTGTGCAGGCTCGCGCCGCCCGGCACGAAGCCGCCTGCCTTCGCATCGTAGGCGCCGTGGACGAGCCCCATGAACTCGCTCGCGATATTGCGATGGAACCACGGCGGCCGGAACGTATCTTCGGCGACCAGCCAACGCGGGGGGAAGATGACGAAATCGAGATTGGCGACGCCGGGCGTATCACTCGGCGAGGTCAGCACCGTGAAGATCGACGGATCGGGATGGTCGTAGCTGATCGAGCCGATCGTGTTGAACCGGCGCAGATCGTACTTGTACGGCGCATAGTTGCCATGCCAGCCGACGACGTCGAGCGGCGAATGATCGATGCGCGCCGACCACAGCCGGCCCTGGAATTTGGCGACGAGCTCGAAATCGCCTTCGACGTCCTCGAACGCCGCGACCGGCGCGAGGAAATCGCGCGCATTCGCGAGGCTGTTCGATCCGATCGGGCCGAGTTCGGGCAGGCGCAGCATTGCGCCGAAATTCTCGGCGACATAGCCGCGCGCTTCCGCATCGAGCAGCTCGACGCGGAAGCGTATGCCGCGCGGCACGACGGCGACTTCCTGCGGTTCGATGTCGAGAACGCCGAGCTCCGTCGCGACGCGCAGGCGCCCGAGTTGCGGAACGATCAGCAGCTCCCCGTCGGCGTCGTAGAAGTAACGCCCCTGCATCGAACGATTGGCGGCGTACAAGTGGATGCCGATGCCGCCCTGCGCCGTCGCGCCGCCGTTGCCCGCGACCGTGACGAGGCCGTCGAGAAAATCCGTCGGCGCCGTAGGCAGCGGCAGCGGATCCCAGCGCAACTGGTTCGGCGATGTCGGCACGTCGTCGAACGCATTGTGGAATGGTCCACTTTGCAGCATCGCGAACGGCGCGTGCATCGCTGCGGGTCGGATGCGATAGAGCCAGCTGCGCCGATTCACGTGGCGCGGCGCGGTGAACGCGGTGCCCGAGATCTGCTCGGCATAAAGGCCGTGGGCGACGCGCTGCGGCGAGTTGCGGCCTTCGGGCAAGGTGCCTGGCAGCGCCTCGGTGGCGAATTCGTTGCCGAAGCCGGATTGGTAGGTCAGAAGCATGATTCACATCCGTTCGCGCTGAGCGTAGCGGCCAGAGGCCGCGAAGTCGAAGCGCCCTCGTCATCGATGCCGAGACCATCACCGCTCATGCTTGTGCTTGCCTCTCGCAAGCGCTCGGATCTCCTTCCAATTGCCGGCGATATACGCCAGTTTTTTCGCCCTGCTCCAACCCTTGAGCTTGCGCTCCATTGATAGTGCATCGTAACGAGACTCGAACTCTTCGACATGGAGTAGCTTGAGTGGTCTGCGCGCGGAGGTGTAGGAATCGGCAGCGCCCGCCTCGTGCTGCCGCATTCGTTCGTCCAAATCATCGGTATGACCTATGTAGAGCGTTTGATCAGAGCATTCGAGGATGTAAAGGCTAAACATAGTCCAATCGTAACCCTTCGACTTCGCGGCCTCCGGCCGCTACGCTCAGGGCGAGCGGATGGAGGATCACAACACCCCACGCTCCATCTGCTCGCGTTCGATCGACTCGAACAGCGCCTGGAAGTTGCCTTCGCCGAAGCCCGTGTTGCCCTTGCGCTGGATGATCTCGAAGAAGATCGGGCCGACGCAGTTCTTCGTGAAAATCTGTAGCAGCAGCTTCTTCTTCGTTTCTGAATCGGCGTCGATGAGGATGCGGTTCTGCTTCATGCGCGCGATGTCTTCGCCGTGGCTTGGCACGCGCTGGTCGATCACGCTGTAGTAGGCGTTCGGCGTGTCGAGGAACTCGATGCCCTGCGCGCGCATCGCCTCGACCGTCGCGTAGATGTCGTTCGTGAAGCAGGCGATGTGCTGGATGCCTTCGCCGTTGTACTGCTCGAGGTATTCGTTGATCTGGCTTTTCGGATCGGGCGACTCGTTGAGCGGGATGCGGACCATGCCGTCAGGTGCGGTCATCGCCTTCGACAAGAGTCCCGTCTTCGCGCCCTTGATGTCGAAGTAGCGGATCTCGCGGAACTGGAACAGTCGCTCGTAGTAGTCGGCCCACTTCGCCATGTTGCCGAAGTAGAGATTGTGGGTCAGGTGATCGATGAACGTGAGGCCGTAGCCCTTCGGCATCATCTGCGCACCCGGCAACCATTCCCAGTCGGGATCATGGATCGTTCCCTTGTCGTCGTAGCGGTCGACGATGTAGAGCATGCAGCCACCGATGCCCTCGATCACGGGCGCCGCGACGGCCTTGCTCGTTTCCTTGTTCTCGATCGATTTCGCACCGTTCTTGAGCGCCTGCACGCGTACCCACTCGGCGAGCTTGTTCACGCGGATCGCGAAGCCGCAGGCGCTCGGACCGTGCTGCGCGGCGAAGTCGGCCGCGAACGAATCCGGATCCTCGTTGATGAGGAAGGTCGCGTCGTTCTGCCGGTAGTTGTAGATCGGCCGCGTCTTGTGCCGCGCGACCTGGGTGAAGCCCATCTTGCGAAACAGCTCGTGCAGCTTCGCGGGTTCGGGTGAGGCGAATTCGACGAACTCGAAGCCGTCGATGCCCATCGGATTTTCGAACTGCGTCGGCTGCATGCCGGCGGCGGAGACGGGTTGTGCACTCATGTTCTGCTCCCGGCCGATCGCGGCGAAAAGGCTCGCATTCGGCGCTTGCAATTACGGATGGTTACAATAAGATAGTTTCAAATGAAACTAATTGCAAGCGCCCTTCGACAGGCTCCGGGCGGGCAGAGCGAGTCATGACGAACCGCCATTCCGGGCACCACGTGCTGGAACTCGAGCGCTTCCTCCCTTATCGCCTGTCGGTGCTGTCGAACACGGTCAGTCTCGCGATCGCGGACCTGTACGAGCGCCGGTTCGCGCTGTCGATCACCGAATGGCGCGTGATGGCCGTGCTCGGCCGCTACGACGGGCTATCGGCGCGTGAAGTCGCCGAGCGCACGGCGATGGACAAGGTGGCGGTGAGTCGCGCGCTCGCGCGCCTGATCGACGCGGGCCGCGTGCGCCGGCTCACGGCGACGCACGACAAGCGCCAGTCGGTGCTGCGGCTGACCGCGCAGGGCTGGAAGGTCTACGACGAGGTGGCGCCGCTCGCGCTCGAGCATGAGCGCCGCCTGCTCGCGCATCTCGATGCCGACGAACAGCGCTGGCTCATGCGCATCCTCGACAAGCTATGGCAGGCCGAGCTAGAGGAAATCGCTCGCTGACCGCCATCGACTCGCGCACGGCGCGCGAGCGATGTCGCGCGTATTCGACATTTGCTGATGCACCGGCCGGGCCGCCCAAAATTGACGGGCCGACGCCGACCCAGCTGAGCGCTACCTCACGCCGTGCATGAGCCGGTTGATCAGCGGACCGACGAGGAACAGCACGACGCCGGCGCCGATCAGCGACCAGAAGCCGAACGTGTAGCCGCTGAGCGCCGACGCGGTCGTCATGCCTGTCTCGCCCGACACTTCGCTCGCGAACAGCCCGGACAGGTTGTTGCCGTTGGCGACCGACAGGAACCAGCCGCCCATCGCGAATGCGACGTAGCGCGACGGCGCGAGCTTCGTCACCATCGACAGGCCGATCGGCGACAGGCACAGCTCGCCGACCGACTGGATCACGTAGACCATGAACAGCGTCCAGAACGGAATCATGTGCTGGATGTCGACGAAATAGGTGAGCGCGTCCATGAGCAGCAGGAACGCGAGGCCGTTGAAGATGAGGCCGAGGCCGAACTTGCGCGGGATCGAGGGCTCGGCATTGCGCTTGCCCATCCACACCCAGATGCCAGCGATGACGGGCGCGAGCGCGATGATCGCGATCGAGTTGACCGACTGGAACCAAGCCACCGGGAAGATCCACGAGCCGAAGTCGCGATGCACGATCTTCTCGGCAAGGAAATTGAACGAGCTGCCGGCCTGCTCGAAGAACATCCAGAACAGCACGTTGAACACGAAAATGATCAGCATCGCGATCACCTTGTCGCGCGCCACCCGGCCCTCGCGCGCGCCCTCGATCAGCAGCATCACCGCGAGCGCGATGAACAGCAGGCCCAGGATCCACGCGAGCGCGGTCGCGCCGAGCTGGGCGATCAGGAAATAGACGAGCGGCACGCCGAGCACGAGATACAGCGCCACGAGCCCGATCGCGCGCGAACCGGCTGCCGACGCCGGGGCGCCGCCGATACCCTGCAGCTGGCGGCGGCCGAACCAGAACCACACGTAGCTCAGTACCATGCCGAGGCCCGAGGCCGCGAACACCACCTTGTAGTTCTGCGTCATCGGCGTGTCGGTGAGGATGCCCGCGAGGCGCTCGGTGATCACGGGCGAGATGAGCGCGCCCGCGTTGATGCCCATGTAGAAAATCGTGAAGCCCGCGTCGCGGCGGTAGTCGCCCTGGGCGTAGAGCTCGCCGACCATCGTCGAGATGTTCGGCTTGAACAGGCCATTGCCGATGATCACGAGCGCGAGACCGAGCACGAACACCTGCTGGTTCGGAATCATCATCACGAACAGGCCCGCGCCCATGACGACGGCGCCCGTGAGGATCGAGCGCTGATGACCGATCAGGCGGTCGGCGATGAAGCCGCCGAACATGCCGGCCGCATACACGAGGGCGAGGTAGGCGCCGTAGGTGCGTCCGGCATAGGCCTCGCCCGTCGAACTGCCGTTGAAGAACTGCGCGACGATGTACAGCGTCAGCGCCCAGCGCATGCCGTAGAACGCGAAGCGCTCCCAGAACTCGGTCATGAACAGCATCCATAGCGGCGCCGGATGCCCGAGCCTTTCGGGGAAGCTGCGCGGGATCGCCGCGTGCCCGCTCAATTCACTGGAAACGTCCGCCCCTGTTGCCGCCATGATCTGCTCCAAACCGATAGCCGCGCACGCGGCGGGGCGCCCGTGCGGGCGCCGGAAAGTGGCCAAGGTGTAACCGCTTCGGCCGGCCGCGTCAAACGGAACCGGTGATGCGGCGCGCCAAAATTCGCGCATCTCGGCGGGCGCTCCCCTTGTACACGCGGCGTGCGATGAAGCTCGAGCGGCGGTCGCGCCGCCCGAATGCATGCGATCGCGGTGAGGAAGCGCTCAAGCGCTCGCTGCGGGCGTGCCGATCACCGTGCGTACCTCGAGCAACTCGGGGAAGAAGGTCAGGTCGAGCGCCTGCCTGAGGAAACCGACGCCGGACGACCCGCCCGTGCCGCGCCGATAGCCGATGATGCGTTCGACCGTCTTCATGTGGCGGAAGCGCCACAACTGGAAGCTTTCCTCGACGTCCACGAGCTGTTCGCACATGTGGTAGTCGGCCCAGTAGGTGTCGGTGTCCTCGTAGATGCGGCGGAACACCTCGACGAGTTCCGCGTTGCGCTGATGCGGCTGCGTGAAATCGCGCTGCGTGCACACCCACGGCACCTCGTGGCCGTGGCGCGCGAGGTAGCGCAGGAATTCGTCGTACAGGCTCGGCGCCTCGAGCGCCGACTGCAGCACCGCCTGCTGCGCGGGGTCGTGCACGAACACGCGGATCATGTCGGCGTTCTTGTTGCCGAGCAGGAATTCGACGAGGCGGTACTGCAGCGACTGGAATCCGGACGACGGCCCGAGCACGTGGCGGAACTCGAGATACTCGCTCGGCGTCAGCGTCTCGAGCACGGCCCACTGCTCGAACAGCTGGCGCTGCACCTGCTTCACGCGCGCGAGGATCTTCAGGCACGGATCGAGCTCGTCGGCGTTGAGATGCCCGATCGCGGCGCGCAACTCGTGCACGACGAGCTTCATCCACAGCTCCGCGACCTGATGCTGGATGATGAAAAGCATCTCGTCGTGATGCGGCGGATTCGACAACGGTTGCTGCGCCGACAACAGTTGATCGAGATGCAGATAACCGCCGTAGCTCAAGCGATCGCGCAGGTCGGTCTCGATTCCCGATTCGAGTTCGCGGCGATTTTGTTCAGCATTCATGAACGACGAATCCGGACCTGCATCACAATAATTAACGACTCTCGACGTTGACCTGTCACCGATTGTATGGAGAATCGAGGAGGACTATAGGGTCAAAACGCGAAGGTAGGGGTTCCCAATGAAGACGAGTATAGCGGCGCGCGAAAGCGTGCGCGGTGGCTTTTGTTTTTTCAAATTCGCAACTGGCTTCAACGCAAAGAAACGTGCCCGCTCTCTCGGAGCACTGATGCTGCTAGGCGCAGCGATCTCTCCGGCAGCATTCGCCCAGGTCAGCCTGACCACGATGGGCACCGCCTACACGCAGACTTTCGACACGCTCGCCAACTCGGGCGCGGCGCAGACCTGGACGGACAACACCACGATTGCCGGTTGGTATTACACGCGCAGTCCCACGGCGGCGACGACTTACACGCCGGGCACCGGGTCCTCCAATAGCGGCTCTCTCTACAGCTTCGGCGTCGCAGGCGCACACGCCGTGACCGATCGTGCACTGGGTTCGGTCGCCTCGAGCGGCAACTCCTACTTCTATGGCGTAAGGCTCGTCAACAACACGGGTGCGACGATCACCTCGTTGACCATCCAGTACACCGGCGAAGAGTGGCGCACGGCGACTACAGCGCCCGGGAAACTGCAGTTCCAGTATCAGGTCGGCGCCGCCGGCACGATCACCAGCATCAACGCACCTTCGACCGGTTGGACCGCCTACACCGCACTGGATTTCGCCGGCCCGAACGTGACGACCGGCAATATTGCCGTCGACGGCAACGCCGCGGGCAATCGCACCGCCCTGAGTTCTACCCTCAGCGTCAGCATCCCGGCGGGCCAGGAAGTGTGGCTGCGCTGGCAGGATACCGATGACGCCGGCAGCGACGCGGGCCTCGCGATCGACGACGTGTCGATCACGCCGAGCAACCTGCCCTCGATCAGCATTGCCGATGTGAACTGCCCGGAAGGCGACAATCCCGTACCCGTCTTCCCGTATTGCCTGTTTACGGTGAGCATCAACACGCCCTATACGTCGGACGTCGGGGCCCACTTCCAGACGAGCGACGGCACGGCCGTTTTGGGAACCGACTATCAGCCCACGAACGGCGATATCGACATCCCGGCCGGACAGACTTCGACGAACTTCTATATCCCGGTATACGGCAACACCACGCCGCAACCCAACCGGTACTTCAACGTGACGCTGAGCAGCCTCGTCAATGCGCTCCCGGGCAAGCTCAATTCCATCGCGACGATCATCGACGACGACGGTCCGCTGCTTTCGATCAATGACGTGACGCTGGCCGAAGGCAATTCGGGCACGACTGCGTTCACGTTCACGGTCAGCCTCGATTCGCCGGCGGTGATCGACGTTACGTTCAACGTCGCGACCGCAGACGGCACGGCGACCTCGGCGAGCGGCGACTACGCGGCGCTTGCGTCGACGCCGATGACGATCACCGCGGGCAATTCTTCCGCGACGGTCACCGTCAACGTCAACGGCGACACGACCCCCGAGACCGACGAAACCTTCACGGTCAACGTCACGAACATCGCTGGCGCGCGCGCGGCCAAGACCACGGGCACCGGCACGATCCTCGACGACGACACGCCGTCGTACAGCATCATGGATATCCAGGGACACGGCACCACGTCCCCGCTCGCGGGCCCGAACGGCGCGCTCGGCTCGCCGATCAAGACGCCGAGCAGCGGGCACACGAATATCGTCACCGCGGTCGGCACGAAGGGCTTCTTCATGCAGGACACGATCGGCGACGGCGACGTCACGACGTCGGACGGCATCTTCGTCTTCACGGGCACCAACAGCAATCCTGCAGTCACCGTCGGTGACATCGTCTCGGTCAGCGGCAAGGTGCAGGAGTTCAGTGGTTCCACCGAAATCGCGGGCTTCGTGACGTTCGCAGTCCTTGGCCATGACGTGAGCCAGGTCCCCGCGCCGTTCGACCTCACGGCGCATCCGCCGACGACCGATTCGAATACCGGCATCTGCATGGGCCCGGGTACCGCGATCGTTCCGCCGAGTGGCACGACGCGCAACGACGGCTACCAGGGCAGCAACTTCGCCTGCCTCGACGGCATGCTCGTCACGATCAGCCACGGCGTGATCAACGCGCCGACGCCCGCAGCTGGCGGCAGCGGCAACACGGTCGGCTCGGGTTCCAACACGGGCTTCCTCGCGGTCGCGAACACGTCGACGCCGCGCTCTTTCCGCGAGCCAGGACTGCTGCAGAACGACCCAAACGTCGCCGGCAACCCGAACGTACCCGTGTTCTACGGCAACCCCGAACTGATCCAGGTGTACTACAACGGCCTCGTGAGCCTGCCATCGAGCGGCATGCCAACCGCAGCGGGCATGAGCGGCGGTGGCGTCTACAACGGCGGCCAGGAGTTCAGCGTCACGGGCGTGGTCCAAGGTTTCGTCGCTTCAGTAACCCCGCCCGCAGTCGCGGCCGATCCGACCTACGAGATCTATCCGCGCACCGCCGCAGACCTCTCGCTGATCGGCTCGCCGACGTATCCGGTCGCCGTGCCTGACGCGATCCCGAACAAGCTGACGGTCGGTTCGCAGAACGGCTTGCACTTCTTCAACAACACGAACGACGGTCAGGACACGAGCCAGTACGCGGATTCCTGCAACAATCCCGCGACGAGCTCGAACGACGTTTGCCCGACCGCCGGCCAGTACGACATCCGCCTCAACAAGATGTCGCTGCAGATCCGCACGGTACTCAAGGCACCGCTCGTGCAGGTCCTGCAGGAAATCGAAAGCTACTCGGTCGCGAGCGACATCGCGGCACGAATCGATCTGGATAGCGGCCACACGATCCACTATCACCCGTACCTGATCCCGGGCAACGATCCTGGCGGCATCAACATCGCGATCCTCGTGCAGGATGGTGTGACCGTGAACTCGGTGACCCAGATCTGGGCGAATGCGAGGACGAATGCGTGCAGCAGCGGCACCGGCTGCCTGCTGAACGACCGTCCGCCGCTGCTGCTCGACGCGACCTACCAGGGCTACCACTTCCGCGTGCTTGCGATCTATGACCGCTCACTCAACGGACTCGGCACTAACGACTACGTGGGCCAGAAGCGCCGCGAGGAGGCCGAGCAGGTAGCGACGATCGTGCAGGCCTTGCAGACCACCGGCGCAAACGTGCCGCTCGACAGCGCCGGCGAAGCAGGCAACGCGCAGCAGGCCAGCGACGGCACGATCACGCCGGCGCGCAACGGCTCGCCCGACTTCTCGTTCACGGGCAATTTCCCGATCGCAGGCGATTCGACCGTTCCGGTCGTCGTTGTCGGCGACTTCAACGCCTACGAGTTCAGCGACGGCTACGTCGACGTGACCGGCACGATCATGGGCACGGTCGACCCGAACCCGGCGCATAGCGTCTATCCGCCGACCGGCAGCTACGTCGCTCCGAGCCCCGCGCTGTTCGACACGGGCAGCGCGCAGACGGCAGCGAACCACTACTCGTACACGTTCAACAGCCTGCTGCAGGAAATCGATCACATTCTCGTGACCAGCGTCGGCCACTCGGACTTCGTCTCGATCGGCAATGCTCACGGTGACGCGGACGTGTCGCCCGCCGCGCCCGATGCGCTGCTCGGCACGACGCCGCGCCGCACGTCTGACCACGACGGCCAGGTCGTCACGCTCGGCTGGGTCGTCACGACGAGTGCGAACAGCGGTGGCACGATCAGCGCGACGCAGACGGTCAGCTCGGCGCAGGCGACGACGTTCACCGTGACGCCATCCATCGGCTACACCGCCGCTGTCAGCGACAACTGCAATGCTGGCTCGAGCCTGGGCAGCTACGACTCGGGCACGAACACGTACTCTCTGCCTGCCGGCGTCGGTGCCGACTGCCAGGTGAGCGCGACGTTCACCGCGGTATCGCTCACCGTGAGTTCGAGCGCGGGCGCGAATGGCAGCGTCGATGCGCCGAGCCACTCGGTGAGCTACAACGGCTCGACGTCGTTCACGTTCACGCCCGATGCGCATTACCACGTCGACACCGATGGTGATGACTGCGGCGGCACGGCGACGTTCGACGTGCCGAGCGGCCTCTACTCGGTGAGCGGCGTGACGCACGCCTGCACCGTGAGCGTGACGTTCGCGATCGACACATTCACGCTGACGTACGCGGCGGGGACGAATGGCTCGATCACGGGCACGTCGCCGCAGACCGTCGACTACAACACGAGTGGCACGGCGGTCACGGCGGTCGCCAATCCGCACTATCACTTCGTGAAGTGGAGCGACAACAGCACGGCCAACCCGCGCACCGACAGCAACGTGACAGCCGACGTCAACGTGACGGCGCAGTTCGCCGTCGACACGTTCACG